>Ga0265593_1000010_pt1 | contig 207729 bp, 163 predicted proteins | sample saktaG_8_FD_190136 | JGI IMG/M metagenome (GOLD analysis project Ga0265593, IMG submission 190136) | Saline water microbial communities from Sakinaw Lake, British Columbia, Canada - sak_2011_5_24_36m | ecosystem: Environmental > Aquatic > Non-marine Saline and Alkaline > Saline ... | reverse complement strand
GTTTTCCTGGTGAGAGAATGTAAGAAAATCGGAGAAAACATTAAATGGAAAGATACATTTCAGAAAATTTTAATTCCCAGTTTGGAGGAACTCAATATTCCGATCGATTCAGGGTTGCTGGCAAAAGCAAGGAATACTCCTGTTGGAAAAAACGTCTATGAGATAGATTTTTTTCTGACACCCGCCCAAATGAGAGAAAAGAACAAACGCCCTTATTTTCCGTATATGTTGCTTGTTGTCGACCAGAAAAGTGAATTTGTCATTTCCCATGAGATAATGGATCCATCAGACGGGATTGACAAGATGCTTATCCAGATTCCAGGGCATCTGCTTAAAATATTTTCAAAAGGAACATCACTGCCCGGAACTGTTTATTCACAATCACATCGGCTTGCTGATATTTTATTTCCGCTGATGAAGAATCTGGGCATCCAGCTTCAATTTAAACCGAGGCTGAAAAGCCTTGAAATGGCGAAAAGCAGCATCATGGATTATTTTTCAAGAGGATAGAGGGACTAATTGGTGGGTATTGTGAACTCAGGAGAAACCCTAATTCATCAAGCCTTTACGAGCATAAAAAAACGTTCCGGCCTTAGCCTGAACGCCGGAATCTTGACGAAAGGAAAAGATTAAGAAGGTGATCTATTTTTCCGGTTCAATCTGTTTTCCCAACAAGAGGGTAGGGTTTTTTAGCTAAAGCAGATTTGACCAATTTATTGGCAATGTAGTAATGACCACCTTCTTCTCACTTTTCATTCTTCACTATTCACTCTTCACTCAACATTATTCATTCTTCACTCACTAACTCCTTTCGCAGGCAAATGAACAGTGAATAAAGTACAGTGAACAGTGAAGAGAGAAGAGTGAAGAGTGAAGAGGGATCTGCGGATCGCAGATCGCTTATCGCAAAAAAGTATTAATTTTACAAAGGGAACAGTTATATGGCACAGCGCTTATTCCCCGGTGAGGCAGGGGCCAGTTGGAGGGAGTCACAGAAGGTTAACGGGACGGTAGCATATCAACTATAAGGTTAGATTATATACAATTATTAAAATAATTACAACTTTATAGTTGCTTATTTATTTTTTTGTTTAACTTTGTAGGCAATACCAAATGGTGTCAGAACATGAAGTCGGAATCTTTCTGAAGGATTTTAAAAACAAAATGACCATTTGGGATGTTTTATTCAGGGATGATCGCGGTAAAAACACACAGGCACTGGCCGATCTTGAATTACGTCCCATTGATCGCAAACATATTCTCGAAAAACTTGTTACATCCGATTATTCAGAAGGTCCACTGGAAGAAAAATTGATTGGCGGGGCAGAAATGTGGGTCTTTGGCCGGGAGGTTATGAAAAATGAAGTATATATAAAAATCTCGATGGGCTGTCCGGATTCAAGTGTAATCTGTATTTCCTTTCATCTTGCAGAACATCCAATGGTTTTTCCTTATAAAAAACATTAACGCCATGAAAAGTCCGGTCACTGGGAAAGAGATGGTTCTGAATCAGGAAAAGAGAATGCTGACATTCAGAAAGGAAGAATTCGAGGTGGTTTATCATCATTATCTATGTGTGGATAGTGGTGAAACATTTACAAGCACAAAATTAGACGACCTGAACCTTAATCAGTTGTATAATCAGTTCAGGGTTAAGCATAGTCTGCCTTTCCCGGATGAGATCAGGAGGATAAGAGAGAAATATTCTCTTCCGGCCAGTAAAATGTCGGAGGTGCTCGGATTCGGGGCGAACAGTTATCGTAATTATGAAAGTGGTGAAGTGCCAAGCCAATCTAACGCACGTTTGATTCAGATGGCAAATGATCCCATGGAATTTAAAAAGCTTGTGCTTTTAAGCAATGCGTTCGACGGATCTGCGCTAACTAAGCTTATCAATAAAATTGATCTGATCATTCAAGAGGAGGATGTCAGACAACCTGTTATAGCCTTGGAGAATTATTTTCTGGGCACACGAATCCCGGACTCCATTACCGGTTACCGTATTCCCAGCCTGGAAAAGCTATCGGAGATGGTCATCTATTTTTCGGCCCGGATGCAGCCATTCAAAACGAAACTAAATAAACTGCTGTTCTATGCTGATTTTACCATGTTCAGCAAATCTGGCTTTTCAATCAGCGGAGTTCAGTACTGTGCTGTCCCCATGGGTCCGGTCCCCAATAACTTTCTTGGCATTTTCGAATATCTTGCCAACAAGGATGTAATAGATGTTCATTCCATTCCATTCCCTGACGGTAATACGGGAGAACAGTTTAAACCCAACCCATTACGGTCATTTAACCCGGAAGTGTTTTCTGAGGAAGAGATGGAGGTGCTGAATGAAATTGCCATACGGTTTGAGAAAACATCCACCTCCGAAATGATAGATCTCAGCCATAAGGAAAAAGCCTGGATTGAAAACAAAGACGGGCATAAGTTCATTGATTACAATTATGGCTTTATGCTTAATGTTCAGGAGGTATGATCCGATTCCTTCAATGCAGGAATGCAGGAATGCAAGATGATTTTTAACTTTTTCTCACTTTTCTCTCTTCACTTTTCATTCTTCACTTAACATTATTCATTTTTCACTCATCAACTCCTTTCGCAGGCAAATGAACAGTGAATAAAGTACAGTGAACAGTGATCAGTTAAAAGTGAAGAGTGAAGAGTGAAGAGTGATCTGCCCATCGCAGATCGCCGATCGCTTACTGTTTTTTACACCGTACAAGTCTTGTACAACCCAATGAACAAAAAAACATTCAGAACCGAACACAGGGTCCATCCGGTTGTGAACAGGTTTTTTCTTCATTTCGGAAAGCTCATCAAAAGAAGAATATCGTTAATGTGGTTCTTTTTGTGCAGTTGCCAATTTACGCCACATGGCGTTGTGGTTTCTGAGTCAAAGATACCGTCTGAAAACAATTCACAACTGCTTATCTTCCTTGACCGATGCATGGATGCAACCTTTCCCTGTTTCCTGTTGTCTGAACGGTATAAACAATAAAGAATGCGGAATTATGGCAAAGCGCACAGACAATATCATTACCCGGGGACATACGGGCAGGTTCGGTGAATTCGTGTTCACCTCCAACGACATTATCAGGACACGGCCGGATTTTTCAAAACGGGTGTTTTCGCCGGCACAGGTAGCTCACCTTACCCAATGGGAACAGGCAAAAGCATTCGGGCGGATGGCTATCCGCGATCCCGGACTGAATAGCTATTATGGAAGAAAAGCAGAAAAACAAAAAGGACTGGGTGCCTGGCACATGGCCATCAAAAATTATTTCGAATTGCCGGGTATCCGGTCCATTTATATTGGAACCCGATGGAATTATCCTGGTGTTACATTGCAAATCACAAGCAATGGAATATTCAAACTCAGGGAACTGAAAATCACCTTTTCCAAACCCGATGGAAGCATCCTGGAGGAAGGCCCGGCCAACCTGCCCGAAGGTGAAAAATATTGGTACTATCCAATGCAAAACGAGATTTCAGCAGCCCGGGGTAACCAGATCACCTTCCGGGGATGCAGCCTGCCCGGGCATACCATCGAGAAGGTGTTCACCATCTGTGAAAGGATCCCTTTTCAGTCAATAATAGATGGCTACAGCAATCACCGTGTCGGGAAAAACGGGAAACAGAAAAGTCAGTTAAGGATTGATTGAAGCATGCCTCATGCATGGACAGTTAGGGGAGAATCAGAAAAAGGTGACAGGAAGATCAGAGAAAGGTTAGAGCAAGAGGTAAACCTTGCCCTATGAGGAATACAATGATAATAAATTTTACAGAAAAATGCAAATTTATTTTAAAAATATTTTGATGCATACAGGATAAGTGATCGCAGATCGTCTATCGCAGATCGCCTATCGAATTGCGGAGGGATAAATGAGCATTCCCCTGAAATTATTCCTTTCCGGAAGCGATTAATTGTTATTTTTACTTATTGAAAAGAAAAAATTTGAATAAAAGCCTGAAAAAAGAGAGTATTATAAAACCTGTGAAAATAATTTTCTGGGTATTCCTGGCATTTTTTTCGTGGGGGACCCTTTTTTCTCAGGAAGTTTCGGTGTTGGCACAAAGACATTCGAATCCATTGTGCTATTCCAGCTTTCCCCTTCAGAGCAACTTTGATCTCAATGTTGCGCCGAACCATGGATTTCGCTGGACCCTGAACCTGATGCCAATCATTCCCATCAGTCTTGGAAAAAAACTGGAACTAATCACCAGAATTGTTTTACCGGTGGTTTCCCAGTACCATATCTATGGAAACACCAGCCAGACGGGAGTCGGGGATTTATTGATCAACACCTTTCTTTCCCCGAAACTGGGCAGGGTCGTATGGGGAGTGGGTCCCTCGGTTTATTTTCCGATGGGGTTTCCAAAGGAGTTGTCGGCAAAAAAATGGGCTGCCGGTCCCAGTGTTATCGCTGCGGTTCAAACACGGAAAATAATGGCCGGAGCCTTGCTCTTTCATTTATGGAGTTTTGCCGGCGATGTGAATCGTCGCGATTTCAGCTATTCCTATTTCCAGCCTTTAATCGTTTATTCCTTACGTCATGGATGGGGACTGGGACTTACTTCGGAGATCGGTCTTGAATGGAAAACAAGGGTTACAAGCGGAGCGGTCATTTTTACAGGTCAGAAATTGATTAAAATAGGGAAACAGTTGATAAATCTGGTATTGGGACCCAAAGTTTTTTTTGGTAATTTTAACACACCGGGATTCGGGTTCAGGGCTTCGGTGAATCTTTTATTCCCATAGTCCCAGACCAGATATTTTAATTATTTTTGATCATTAATAAACAGAAATGCATTTTGAACTTGACATACCGACCATGGTGCTGGTTCTTGGAATCACGCATTTGATGCAGGTTCTGGTGTTTTTTTACCAGTACAGGATCAATAAAACATACAAGGGCGTGGGATGGTGGCTTGCATGGAGCGCTGCAGAGGCTGCCGGATTCAGTTTCATTCTTCTGAGGAATATCCCTTCAATTCTACCGGTAGTGATCCTCCTTCAGAATTCACTGATCATTTCGGGAACTGTTTTCCTTTATTTCGGGGTTAGAAAATTCCTGGGCATGACCTTAAACCTGAAGCTGATCATTCCGGTGGTGGCTTTGTTCCTTTCAGGACTGATATTTTTTTTATGGACAGATGATGAAATTCATATCCGTGCGATTATTATCAGTGTCACGGTTGCCCTGATCTCTTTTTTCACTTCTTATTGCTTGTTTTATAGCAAAATAAGGTCCATCCGGTCTTCTTTGAATTTCAATGCCGTGATTTTTTTCATGCACGGGCTTGTTTTTATTTATCGTACCGTGATGATCAGCAACGGTGATCAGCCTGAAAACTTTCTGACACCTACCTTGTTCAATTTCATTCCTTTTTTCGATGCGCTCATTGCCAGTCTCTTGTGGACCTTCGGGCTCATCATCATGCTAAACCACCGTTTAAATTCCGAAATGTCGGAATCGAGGGAAGAGCTGCAGCAAATCTTTAACACCAGTCCCGACGCGGCGGTTATTTCAAGGCTGTCGGATGGTCTGATTCTGGATGTTAATAAAGGATATACCGCCCTTTCGGGTTATTCACGTGAAGAAATTATAGGGAAATCAACCCTTGAAATAGATACCTGGAAAGATTTATCCGACCGCAACAGGGTTGTAGAGCAACTCAAAGAACAGGGGCATTGTGAAAACTATGAAGCGGTATTTCGCTTAAGAAACGGAGAGGAAATTACCGGATTGTTGTCGGCAAAAATAATTAATCTGCAGGGAGTCCCCTATATAATCAGTATTTCGCACGATATATCCGAGCGCAAAAAGGCGGAAAAAGCCATAGAACTCAAGAATCAGCAGCTTCAACAGATCAATGCCGAAAAAGACAGGTTTTTTTCAATCATTGCCCATGATCTCAGGAGCCCGTTTACTGCATTCCTGGGGTTCACTAAAATTATGACAGAAGAACTACAGTCCATGACGATGGACGAAATTCAAAGGATTGCCCAGACCATGCGAAAATCAGCAACAAACCTCTTCAGGCTGCTGGAAAATCTTTTAGACTGGTCGCGGGTGCAAAGGGGAGCCATTGTATTTTATCCTGAATCATTCCCGGTGAAGCAAAAAATTATGGAATGTATCGAAACGGTTTCGGAATCGGCCGGAAAAAAAGAAATAGGGATAGAATATGATATTCCGAAGGATATGCAGGTTGTTGCTGATATTTATATGTTCCAGTCCATCATCCGGAATCTGCTCTCCAATGCAATAAAATACACAGCGAAAGGAGGGACGGTGGTTCTTTCAGTAATCCGAAAGGAAAACCAGGAAATCGAATTTTCTGTGAAAGATAATGGTATCGGAATGAATCAGGAGCTTATTTCCAGGCTTTTCGGTTTCGATCAGAAAATAAACCGTCCAGGAACGGATGGAGAGCCTAGCACTGGTCTGGGGCTAATCATCTGTAAGGAGTTTGTGGAAAAACATAAAGGAAAAATATGGGTGGAAAGTGAGGAAGGCAAAGGAAGCGTTTTCTTTTTTACACTTTCCTGACACGGACTGCAGCCATTCCTTTAAAGCCCCGCTCAACCTCAAAAGTTACCATGTCGTTTTCCCTGATTTCTTCAATCAAACCGTTGACATGTACAAAAAATTTCTCCTGGGTTTCGAGTTCCTTGATGAACCCAAAACCTTTTGAATGATTGAAATACTCTACCCTCCCGTTTCGCACGGTGGGAACTTCTACCGCCTCCCTTTTGGGCACCCCGATTTCGATGCTTCCGGCGTCGATCTTCTTTCGGTTGGCCGGATTCTGCGGGGTATCAGTGATCTGCCCGTATTCATCCACGTAGGCCATCATGTTCTCAAGTCCGCCGCCTTGTGAGTTTGCTTTACGTTCTGCCAGTTTCTGCTGTTTGTCAAGCCTCTTCTTTAAACGTTTTTTCTCTTTATCTTTCTTGTTAAAAGTTTCTTGTGAACCCGCCATAATTATGTAAATTAACTTGATATCAAAATAACACAACCTGAATTCAGGCATGTTGAATCTAAATCTTGTATGCAAAGATAAAATAAATAATCAGAAGGGCTTGATTATAACACCGGCCTGAACAGATCCGTGGTCTGTAATTGTTTAAAAGGTAATCACCTTGTCACGCTCCATTACCCATCGTATCCGTTCATGCTTTGGATTTTAATGATTTCTAAGCTGTCGTTTCCTTTTACTCCACCGTGTAAGTGGCTCCATCAGGTAAGGTTTTATTTCCTTCCGGCCCTGAAACGATAATCCCCGACAAGGTGAATGACTGTCCGGGTTCCATTTTCTTAATTGCGTAGAGCTGTTCTGCCGTGAATTGGCTGCTTTCTGATATAAGCGGGTGTTCTGTGTCATGTTTCATGGTCAGAATAAACCGGATCACCCTGAATTTTACGTCAAAGTCAAAATTATCTATGCCGGCCATGAGAAATGGAGCCGCAAGAATGAGCTGCCTGCTGATTTTGCCTTCCTTTTTCCCTGACAGCTTGATCTCTGGATTTGGTATATTCCTGACCCTGAAAGTATATTTCCCGATTAATTCTTCGGTGCCATTCTGAACATTCATGACGGTGATATCCAGTTGTCCCGCGGTTCTGGGCGTGATCAGGTAGTGATTGTCATCAGTTTTTTCAAGCCGGCACAGACTATCGGAAAGCAGGATGTTTAAATGATCATTCGGAATGTCAGAAACAGAAATTGCCATGGGATTTTCGATGCCCGCATAAAGCGTGTTTGCTTTTAAATTGGCAACGGTGCACACTTTTTGTCCGCAGATGACCGTGCCTGCATACAGAAACAGCATGCTTAACATAAATGTTGTTTTTTTCATTTGAATATGATTTTGAAGTTAAACAGCATCATTTCTACAGAACCCTGAAAAAGAACAACTGCTGTTTCACGGTATTATTGTTATTTTTATGGATTGGCAGATCCGGATTTTACAGTTTCAGATAGTTTTTGTAAGTTTGACGCTTATAATTAATCAACATGAAAAAGTTCAGAGTATTAATTCCGGCGATTGGATTCCTGCTCTTGCTGGGGGCTGCCGGATGTAATTCCAAAGCCAAAACCTGGAGCCAGGAGCAAAAAGACACCTGGACCACCAGTTGCATGAAATTTATGAACGACCACGGGGTGGCTCAGAAGGAAGCAACCGACTTCTGCGACTGTATGCTGAAGAAGACCTCAGATAAGTACACTCCTGATGAGGCTGTAAAAATTACGCCCGAAGAGGAAAGGCAACTCTGGAAGGAATGCGATTACCAGTGGTAATGCCTGAACTTAATAAACCGGAAAACGATTTCCCCGCCTAGGTAAGCACAATGTACAGAATCATTGCAAGCCCTATGGATGCTATGATCCACCATTTGTGTTTATTCAGCATTTCTAACATAGGTATTGTTTTTTAACGATTATTCTTTTTAAGAGTATCCTTTTATTCCGACCATAAACTGCATGCCGGAAGCGGCCGTCATCAGACGGACATTAACCAGCCCCGCCTCTTTCATCCATCCCCTGATTTCTTTCTCTGTATAAGTGTCGCCATGTGGCGTGCCGACGAGCATATTCAGGGTAAAAAATGCTCCTGCAAAAGGCTCTGTCCTTTCATCGTTCATCACATGGTCCATGATGACGAGCTGCCCTCCTTCTTTCAGCGCATCTGCACCTTTCCGGACCAGGAGGCTGTTCTCCCCTGGATTGTTGATATGGAGGATGGCCGACATCAGAACCAGGTCAAATCCATTTCCAAAATCACACCTGAGGTAATCGCCTTCCAGGGTGGTAATTTTCCCTGTCAATCCTTCCGCTTCAATATATTTCCTGGTGATTGGAATAACATTGGGTAAGTCCAGGATCACACCCCTGAGCTCGGGATTCTTTTCAATCCATGCAAAGGTAAATGCGCCGGAACCTCCTCCAACATCAAGGGTTCTATGGATTTTAGAAAGATCCAGCAAAGAAGCAAGTTCTTTTCCCGAATTCACGCCCCTGGCGTGCATGGCGGCAATGAAAGTTTCGAGCCAGTATGGCCCCCGATCATTGATGTCACGTGTTTCTGCCAGTGATCTTCCCGATTTAACCGCATCCGTAAGGGTATTCCATGTCCTCCATAAATTGACCGGATGACCCAGTTCGCTCATAAAGGAAGGAGAAGATGAAACCAGAAATTTTTCCGAAAACTCAGAATTTTTAAAGTTTCCATCCTTTTTAACAAGGAGTCCGGTTCCGACCAGCGCATTCATCAACCGGTCCGTGAACCTGGGATCAGTGCCCAGCAAAGCGGCGACTTCAGCCGAAGTCAGACTTTGATCCCGGAGGGGGTCAAAAACCCGAAGTTCAAAGGCAGTCAGAATCAGCCGGCTGATTCTGAAGGCGTTGATGGATTCCATCAACTCGACCGGTGTGGAAAATTGTTTCATTTTGCTTTTTGCAAAGATAAGCATTTCATTTTTTTGTAATTTGGGATCAAATTTCATGGAATATAAAATCGTGATTATGAAAAATGGGATCAAATTTTTAATGCTGTTGATCGGAATTCTGGTCTTCCAGAATGCAGGGGCGCAGAACAAAGCAAATGAAGTATCAGAACTGGTGAACCAGATTCTCAAGGCAAGAGAGGCTGGCAATTCCCTTCTTCAGAAATATTTATGGACATCCCGAACCGAAGTTTTAAAATCAAAAGAGATCCTGAATATCATGATAGAGAAAAATCAATATGATGCACAGGGGAAGCTCATTCAAAAGATCCTGAACGAACAGGATGCCAGGATGCCGAAAGCGTTTCTCATCAGGGAAATTGCTGAAAACGAGAAAGAAAACATGGAAAAATTTCTTTACGGCTTACGTGATTTTCTGAAAAAATATTCCCTGAAGGAAACCGAACAGATCAGGCGTTTCATTGAAGCCGCAAGCTGGCAGGTGGTGGAAGCAACCCATGAGTTCGTTTTCTCAGGAAGAAATGTGGAGGAAGAAGGGGATGAACTGATCTGGACCATCGATGACATTTATTACAGCACTTCAAAAATAGAAGTCAGCACCACTTTTCTGGGAGATGAGGTTCACTTCACTGCTACTTTCAACAGGCTGAAAGACGGCCTGAATTACATGGCATACGGGGAAGCGCATATTCCTTCAAAAAACATAACCCTTCAGGTTCAGAACTACGATTACCTGATGGAATGATGGATTATTTCTCAATGACAATGAACTTCCCTTTGTAATTGAAATTTCCGCGTGTAATGTCATAGAAATACAGCCCGGGGACGTAACTGGAAATGCTGAGCGGCAATTCCGTCTGACCGGGTAAAAGGGGAATCACATTCCTTATCCGGCCTTCAGGATCATAGATACGAATCTTTCCGTTCTCCCTGCAGCGAGATCCTCCGAAATGAAAATAAACATAACCGGTGGCCGGGTTGGGATAAACCTGTATACCGGCTTCCATCGCCTGTTCATTGACCGCATTTACAAGATTGTTCCCGGAAATGATCTGAAAATCGGGATCAAAGATTACGGAATCTACTGCAAACGGAATGTTAACACTGAATAATTGACCTGAAAATATGTTGTTTACACGGATCAGGGTATCAAAGGTTGCGTTTTTAAATTTCAATTGAACAGGCAGTGTGAAAAACGCTACTGAAGGATGTGATTGAGTCTGTTGCATGGTGAATGAAACGGTATCGCTTGTTTGGGACCAGTTGATTTGATAGGAAGGAAACCCTTCCCCTGTAAACCATTCATCAAAGTACCAGCCAAGATCCTGACCGGATGAACTTTCGAGATGCGAGATAAAATTCTCGGTTCTGGCAAAGCCATAAGCTAAACGGAAATCATTCAGATAATTGTTCATTGCGGCAAAGAAAACAGAATCACCCAGGATCCACCTCAGCTGGTGGAGAATCATGGCTCCCTTGGAATAGGACAAACGGCTGTCAAACAAGCGGTCTATATTTGTGGTATCGGTGCAATAAACCGAACCGCCCGGCTTGGAAACGATGCTTTGGATCCTTACCTCCCTGAACCTTTTCCAGAATTCCGGAGCAAGATGTTCGTAACAAAGTCCGGAGAGATAGGTTGCAAAGCCTTCGTTTAACCAGATATCTGCCCAGCTCCCGCAGGTGATTTTATCGCCGTACCATTGATGTGCGAGTTCATGGGCAAGCAGTTCAAATCCAAAAGAAGTAACGAAAGTCATGGTTTGGTGTTCCATTCCGCCCCCCCATCCAAACTGGGCATGGCCGTATTTTTCATTTTGAAAAGGGTAAACCCCGAACAAGGTGTCAAACAATTGAATCATGGACACGATGATCCCGGTTTGAGCTGCAGCCGAAGCGGAATCTTCCGGGTAAACAAAATTTACCACCTTAAGGGTGTCGTTGCCAAATGGAACCTGTTCAAGGTAGGAGGCATAGTTGGTCACAGCAAGGCAAACGAGGTAGGCGGCAATCGGGTAGCGATGTTTCCAATGGTATATCATATATGGACCCGATGGGTTTGCCGAAATCAGAAGGCCATTGCTGGCCGACTTGTACGCGGATGGAGTGCGGATAAAGATGTCGATGGAGTCGGCTTTGCCGGTCAGTCCGTTTTTGCATGGCCACCAGTCGCTTGCCCCATAGGGTTCTGAAAGGGTCCAGATTACCGGGGTTCCGTTATGGGTGCTTTGCACAAAGGAACCAAAACCGTTTTCCGGAGGAACTCCGTGATAGTAAACCGTGAGGGAGTCAGCCACCAGCTGAGGGATAACCGAAGGAAAATGAATGGTCAGAAGATCCGCAGCATGTTGCCAGATCACCTGAAGGGAGTGATAAGTTACGGAATCGACGGTAAGGGCCTGGTTCAGATCAAATACCAGGGAATCAAAATCATTGGTTACGGGGGTAAAAAGGGTGGTAACATTCCCCGAGATCTCATTGATCCCGGGATCGATGTTCCAGCAGCAGCGATACCATTTCACCTCATAGTTTGCATTCGTTTTCGCATCTGTATGAAACAAGCTGCCCGCATATGCTCCCTTTTCCTCCTTGACGATCTTCAACAGTTCATCTGCACTGAAAGAAATCTGGGCATGTACAAGACCCGAAGCAATGATGCATAGGAATGTGAAAACTTTTTTCATCTTTGGTTTCGTGATAATATCTTATAAATAACCAAAATGCCTGCTGGTTTACTTGACCGAATTCTGAAGCAATACTTCCACAACATCATAATCGATGGCTCCGAAAATATCTTCAATATCATCCGTGAAACCGGAATTGTGGCTCATCAGCGCATCTTTGATCAGGAAGGCTTTATAATCATGGTCTTTTGCTCCCATATAAGTTGCCAGGACACAACCAACCGAACTCAGGCCGCAAAGAAATAAGGTGTTACATCCTTTGTCGCTAAGAATTTTATCCAGCTCGGTTTTATTAAAACCATTGGCGTATGTTTTAATAACCCGGGCATCGTCTGAGGAAATTTTTATCGTGGCTGGAAATTCGAATTCTTCAGAACCGGGTTTTGGCCCGTTCTGAGGATCGGTATGGTAAATTCTGATAATGGGAAATCCATATTTTCGGAAAAGATCAATGGACGCATTGATCATATATAATCCAATTTCTTTTTCATGTTCAGGAACCATGGGTAAAAATGCGTTCTGGATATCAATAACCAGCAATGCCGGTTTCATTCTCAAGGAGGTGTTTTTTTCATTTTGCTGGGCAAACAGATTGCCAGCCATAATACTGAACAAAAGTGCAAAAACAAGAAATCTTTTCATGATGGAAGAATTTGGGGTCAGGATGCTAATTTACAAATTTTTACGATTTGATCTCACAGGTGTAGGAATCTAAATATTATGTACCTTTGCAGGGTTCCAATGAACAGCATGCCCTTCTTTCCGGAAAATCCGTAGGGGAGGAAGCCTCGAAGTGGCATCCCAAAGCGCTTTGCGGATGTCATTTTTTTCAAATTATCATGAGAGAGCAAATTAAACTGACTTTTCCAGCCCAGCTTGAGGAAACTGTTCGGCTTTTCGGGGATCGCCCGGCAATGACGCTTGTCGGAGGAGTACCCATCACATATTATGAACTGGATGGTAAAGTAAGATCATTAATGGCATTTCTGCTGAAACTTGGGTTCAAACCCGGCGAAAAAGCTGCCATTCTCAGCTCCAACATGCCAAACTGGGGCATTGCATATTATGCAATTACCAGCATGGGGGGGGTGGCAGTTCCTTTGCTTCCCGATTTTCATCTGGATGAAATCGCAAATATTATCAACCATTCAGAAACAAAATTGATTTTTGTTTCTGAAGGATTACTTCCGAAATTAAATGGAATAGATACTGCAGGTTTACAGGTTAAAATCAGGATTGAAGATTTTTCCGCCATCGGAGCGGAAGCGGATTTTCCTCTGTTCAATCCTCTGGAAACAGTATCCGGAGAATTAAACGTGGAAGAGGATGATCTTGCAGCCTTGATTTATACTTCGGGCACAACCGGAAAGTCGAAAGGGGTGATGCTGACCCATAAAAACATCACTTTCACAGCGATGAAATCAGGGGTCATACAGCCGATCAATGAAAAGGACCGTTTTTTATCCATTCTGCCCCTTTCGCATACCTACGAAAACACCATCGGATTGATCCTCCCCATGATCGGAGGCGCCTGTATCTATTATCTGGGGAGGGTGCCCACGCCCTCTGTGCTTTTACCGGCACTTAAACAGGTGCGGCCTACCCTTATGCTGACCGTGCCACTGATCATTGAAAAGATTTACAGGGGGAAAGTGCTCGCTTCTATCCGCGAAAAATGGGTGACCCGCATGCTCTATATGATTCCATACACCCGAAAGAAAATGAATGTTATAGCCGGGAAAAAATTAATGGAAACCTTTGGAGGGGAATTGAAATTTTTTGGCATAGGCGGGGCAAGGCTGAACCGCTCGGTCGAAAAATTCCTGATCCAGGCTAAGTTTCCTTATGCCATTGGGTATGGTCTTACAGAATCAGCGCCCTTGCTTGCTGGCGTCAACCCTAAAAATGTCAAGTTGCAGTCAACGGGTCCGGCGATGGAAGGCGTGGAATTGATGATCCACAATCCCAACAGCAAAACCGGAGACGGTGAAATTTGGGCGAAAGGTCCGAATATCATGAAGGGTTATTATAAAGAGCCCCAGCTCACCAGTGAAGTGATTACTGAAGATGGCTGGCTGAAAACCGGCGATCTCGGCCGGTTCGACAAATCAGGAAATCTTTTTATCAGGGGCAGGCTGAAAACCATGATCGTGGGTTCGGGAGGAGAAAACATATACCCGGAAGACATAGAATCAGTGATCAACAATTTCAGGTATGTAATCGAATCTCTTGTTATTGAAAAGAAAGGAAAACTGATTGCCCTGGTTCACTTTGATCAGGAAGAGATACAGAATCGCTGCCATCATCTGAAAGATGAAGTCTCAAGCTTCATGGAATCCAAACTTGCCGAATTGCTTCAGGAATTGCAGGAATATGTGAATGCCCGGGTGAATAAATTTTCCAGGGTACAGGTGGTTCAGTTTCACCCGGAGCCTTTTCAAAAGACAGCAACTCAAAAAATCAAACGGTTTTTATATAATTGATTCCCGGAACATATTCCGGGCTTCCATAAGTCCGAAAATCACGGAAACAATTTCTTCAAGGGAGCTTCTGCTGCAATTAATCAGCATATCAAAAAGATACAGATCCATCTGATGACCCAGAAACAGTTCGATCAGGGATGTTCTTTTTGCGTCCATTAACTTCACCATTTTCCTTGCAGTCCCCGCATTGATGTTTTTCAGTTTCATAATCTCTCTGATCCTCCACTCGACCGGCGCAACCAGACGGAGATTCAGGGTGTTTTGACGGCCCTGCAAAATTGCAGCACTGCCCCTCCCTACCATGACCACATGTCCCTGACTTGCAAAACCCTGAATTACCCGGGTAATGGTCTTTTTAATTTTAATGTTGCTTACATACGTAGTTGAAAAGGAGATCAGCATGTCCTCAACCAGGCCTTTCTCTCCGGAATTTAACATGTAGTTCATTTCCACCGGTTTGAGTTCCAGTTCACGGGCCGCTTCTTCCAGGATCTCCTTGTTGATAAATCTCCATTTTGGTTTTTTTTCAGTCCGGGAATATTTATTCAGGGTGTCAACCAGAAGCTGTGCAATCAGTTTGGAAGGACATCCAAATTCACGGGAGAATGTGACCACCGGCCCTGGTCCGTTGTTGCTTTTTTCCTCCGTTTCATAAAACTTTTTTTCAAGATAGTTCCGAAGCAGATTATCCATTCAGATCCGGTTTTTAAAACAGTATAAAGTTATAAAATCCCTGAAGGAATTGCAAAAAAAAATAGCTATCAATAATATCAGGAATTTTCTTAATTTTGCCGCCCAATCGGGATGTAGCGCAGTTGGCTAGCGCACCACGTTCGGGACGTGGGGGTCGGAAGTTCGAGTCTTCTCATCCCGACACCCCCTCCCCCATTTGGGGGAGGGCTTTGCCTCTTTAGCTCAGTTGGTAGAGCAGCTGATTCGTAATTAGCAGGTCGGGGGTTCAAGTCCCCTGAGAGGCTCAGGAAAAGATCAGCAAAAAAAATTTCCGCTTCAGGATGGAAACAACCACACAGAAGATCCTGTTTCTTTTACCTCCTTTCACGCAACCGAATACACCCTATCCCTCGACAGCCTTTCTGAAGGGTTTTTTAAAAACGAAAAACATTCCTTCCCGTCAGGCTGACCTGGGGCTGGAAGTTCTGCTGCATCTGTTCTCATCGGAGGGATTGACAGCCATGTTCAGCGAAATTGACCTGAAAAACCCCGGATTGACAGGAAACTTTTCGCGGATTTTATCCCTGCGGCAGGACTATGTTTTAAAAATTGATCCTGTGATTGCTTTCCTTCAGGGTAAAAATCCTGAACTTTCACATCTTATTTGTAGCAGAAACTGGCTCCCTGAAGCTTCCCGGTTTAACACCGCCACCGATCTGAAAAAAGCTTTTGGTTTCATGGGAATACAGGATCTGGCACGCCACCTTGCCTCCCTGTTTCTTGAGGATATCACGGATCTGATCCACCTGACCATTGATCCCCGCTTTGGTTTCAGCCGCTATGCAGAACGAATGGGAAGTTCGCCCGCCACATTCGATGAACTGAATGCTGCCCTGGATCAGAAGGAGAATTTCATCGATGGCATCCTGTTTCGCGTGCTTGAGGAAAAACTGAAGCAATTTCCCAGTACCCTGGTGGCATTATCCCTGCCTTTTCCGGGGAATCTTTACAGCGCTTTCCGTTGCGGGCAATGGATCAAACGAAACTTTCCCGCGATCAAAGTTGTTGCGGGAGGAGGATATGTCAACACTGAGCTCAGAACGGTTTCTGATCCCCGGGTTTTCAATTATGTTGATTTTATTATTCTTGACGATGGGGAAATTCCTTTGTTGCATTTATTGGCGTATCTCGACGGAAAAAGAAAGCTTGGACAACTGAAACGAACTTTCATCCGGGAAAACAATAAACTTGTTTTTTATAACGGTTCGGATGAACCTGATTGCAGACAGGATGATACCGGAACTCCCGACTATTCTGATCTTCCCCTCGACCGCTACCTGGCAGTGCTGGAGATGGTCAATCCCATGCACAGGCTATGGAGCGATGGCCGTTGGAACAGGCTACTTCTTGCGCATGGATGTTACTGGGCAAAATGTACTTTTTGTGATGTGAACCTGGATTATATCAAGCGATATGATTCCAATACCGCCTCCCGTATCTGTGACCGTATGGAGGAACTGATCGCGCAAAACGGTCAGACAGGCTTTCATTTTGTGGATGAAGCGGCTCCCCCTGTTTTGCTCAGGGAATTGGCCAGGGAAATATTGCGCCGGAAACTCACGGTAAGCTGGTGGACCAACATCCGGTTTGAAAAAAACTTCACCAGGGATCTTTGCCGCCTGCTGAGCGCTTCAGGCTGCATTGCGGTTTCAGGCGGTCTTGAAGTGGCTTCCGACCGTGTCCTGAAACTGGTCAACAAAGGAGTAAATGTGTTGCAGGCTGTCCGTGTAGCGGGAAATTTTTCGCGGGCCGGCATCATGGTACATGCCTACCTGATGTATGGATTTCCCACGCAAACTGTTCAGGAAACGATTGATGCCCTGGAAGTGGTAAGGCAAATGTTTAAGAATGGAATCCTCCAATCGGGATTTTGGCATCTTTTTACGATGACAGCTCACAGTCCTGTGGGAATGGATCCGGCAAAGTTTGAGGTGATCAGGGAAAGTTATCAAATGGGCACTTTTGCAAACAATGACCTGACCCATATTGACCCGAAAGGATGTGAGCACGAAAATTTTGGCGACGGTCTTCGCAAAGCGCTCTACAATTATATGCACGGGATGTGTTTCGATGACACCTTACAGGACTGGTTCGATTTCCCCATTCCTGTGACCACGGTGGCTCCGCGGTTTATTCAATATGTTCTTGAAAATGAAGAAGCGGGAATTATAAATCCGGGAACCATGATCCTATGGATCGGAGGTCCTTGTTCAATTGTGTCTTATAACCGGAAGAAAAAGGGAAAGATCATCCCTTCAGCGACGCTTACGATTCATAACCTGAAAAAGGAATTTACAATTCAATTGAGTGAAAATCAGGGTAAGTGGCTGTACAAGCATTGGTCTTTGCTTTCTGTTCCTAATCACGGACAACCCACATTTGAGCAATTAGAACAGGATTTTACCAGGGAACTGCAGGGTGATTTCAGACAATTCCTGGACAGTGTGCCCGTAAGAACCCTGAGAGAAGCAGGTTTGATCTTGCTCTGACAGTGTTTCCTGACTATTTCTTTGCCGCCTTTTTTTCCTTTTTAGCGGCGCGTTTCTCTTTTAAATTTTTGGAGGGTTCCTTTTTCTTTTCTTTTGTCGGACTTTTTTCTTTTCCCATGGCTTTAATTTTGGATGTAAAGATAAAAAAAAAGAAGCCGCCCTTGCGGGCAGCTCCTAAAATGATGAGCGGGAAATATATTGAGTTTAGAATATGTCTTCGAAATCAGCTTCCAGGGGAGTTTTCGGAGCCAGGAAATGAAGTACTTCCCTGCTCACAAGCCCGGATCCAATCTCATCTTCAAAAGTTGCTACTCCAGGGATTACCGGAACCAGATCCGTAACATCCATTTCCAGTGCAGGCGCTTCATCGCTGAAATCTGCTGTTGCAGGGGCCAGCGGAGCAAGCCATTGCAGGTCAATGATTTCATGTTTGTTGTTCATGGTTATGCCTTCCGTATGATTGGAGGCGAATAGCGTCGTGATTTGTAAACCGATTAAAGCGGTTAAAATATATATGGTTTTCATGGTCATCATCATTGGGTTATTTTTCATTGGTTTCTGTATTAATTTTGATTTCTTGTTAATGAGACGTGCCTTCATTTTAATGGTTACAGGCACGAACTTTTTTTAACAAGGGTTTAACAATTGATTCAATTTAAATAATTGTTGCGCAAATCTATATTTTAATTTAGACTAAATATAACATAAATCGACGAACAAGGGGTGAGTCCCGACGAAAACCCTTAAAACATCGACGAAAATGTAATTAATTTAAAATGAGGTTATTAAAATGGATAATGACGTTGCATTATCGAATTGCATTTGAAAGAACCGGGATAAGTTCTGGTTTGCTTTCAAAGGCGTTTCCGGCAACAATAATATCTGCTCCGGCTTTTGCTGCATCTTTTACCGCTTCGGCAGAGGTGATCCCTCCGCCGATAATCAGGGGAACCTCGACAGCGTTCCGCACCTGCCTGATCATTTCCAGTGGAATCGGGTGCTGAGCACCACTTCCGGCATCCATATAAATCAGACGGAGTCCCAGCATTTCACCTGCCATGGCCGTGCATACGGCTATTTCAGGTTTGTTCGCCGGAATGGGAACCGTATTGCTCATATAGGCTACGGTGGTCAAGCGGCCGCTTTCAACCAGCATGTAACCGGTTGGCAGGATTTCGAGCTTGCTGGCTTTTAAAAAGGGAGCCGATATGACATGTTTTCCGATCAGCATATCCGGATTCCGTCCTGAGATCAGAGAGAGTAAAAGAATCCCATCCGCATTGCAATTAACCTGCAAGCTGTTGCCGGGAAATAAAATTACCGGGATGTCGGAATTTTCCTTCAGGAAAAGGATGAACCGATCGAGGGAATCTGAAGTCAGCAGACTACCCCCAAAAAAGAAGAAATCCACGCCTGATTTATTCGACAATGCAATAATTTTTTTCAGAGAAGACAGGGTGTTCTTATCTGGGTCGATCAGAACCGCAAATTTTTTGGCGCCCTTTTCAGTGCCAGAGATGATGGAGGAGTAAATATCCATGATGATTTTATAATACTGCTTTTGCTATTTGACGAATATTTTCGGAAATACCAACTGTAAAATAATGCAGTACAGGCACCCCGAATTTGATCAGTTCTTTAGACTGCTGGATTCCCCATTCAATCCCGACCTGAAAAGCCTCTTCATTGGATTTGCATTGCTGAACCGCTTTTACCAGGTCTTCGGGGATATCAATATTGAAAATCTGAGGAAGCACATTTATTTCTCTCATGGTGTTGATGGGCTTCAGGCCTGGTATGATCGGAACGTTGATTCCTTCATTCCGGCAGGCCGTCACAAAATCGAAATATTTCCTGTTATCGAAAAACATCTGGGTGACAATGAATTCCGCCCCTGCATCAATTTTCGCTTTCAGATATTTCAGGTCATAGGCCAGGTTGGGCGATTCGATATGTTTTTCAGGATACCCTGCTACACCCACACAAAAATTGGTTGAAAAAGTATTCTGCATTTCTTCGTCAAGGTATTTCCCGTGATTCAAGGCTGTAATTTGCTTTACCAGCCCATCAGCGTATGCATGACCATCTTCTTCAGGGATAAATGACCTTTGATTTTTCGGAGCATCTCCGCGTAAAGCCAGGATATTATCAATTCCGAGGTAATGAAAATCAATCAGGGCATATTCGGTTTCCTCTTTCGTAAAACCTCCGCAAATAAGGTGGGGCACCACCTCAACATCCGCATATTTATATTTAATGGCGGCCGAAATCGCTACGGTCCCCGGACGTTTCTTGATGGTCTTTTTCTCGAGCAACCCGCTTTGATGTTTTTTATAAATGACTTCTTCCTGGTGATAAGTCACATTGATGAAAGAAGGATTGAATTCCATCAATGGATCGATGGTGCGGTAAATGAAGCTGATATTATGCCCGCGAAGCGGAGGCAATAACTCAAAAGAAAAAAGGGTTGATTTTGATTTATGGATCAGGTCGATGACTCTCATGGGTTAATAATTGAGATTGCTGGTGAGAAATTTTTCTGCTTTTTCAAAAGGAATATTTTTTCGTTTGGCATAATCTGTGATCTGGTCTTTGCTGATACGACCCAGATTAAAATACCGGGATTGGGGATGCGCAAAATAAAATCCTGAAACGGAGGCACCCGGGTACATGGCAAAATTTTCAGTGAGCTGGATATCTACCTGTTTATCCGCTTCAAGAAGATCAAACAAGGGGCGTTTCTCAGAATGTTCAGGGCATGCCGGATAACCGGGAGCGGGCCTGATTCCCTGGTATGATTCCCTGATCATTTCAGCAACCTCAAGGTTTTCCTCCCTGGCAAAACCCCAGAATTCCTTTCTTACCCTTTCATGCAGACGTTCGGCAAATGCTTCGGCCAGTCTGTCGGCGAGAATTTTAATCAGGATGGCATTGTAATCATCCAGCTCTTTTTCATAATTCATGGCCCATTCCTCAACCCCGAGGCCCGCGGTAACGGCAAATCCACCGATGTAATCGATGAGTTCAGTTTCAGGGGGGGCAATAAAATCAGCCAGGCAAAGGTTGGGCTGACCGGGCTCTTTCTCCTGCTGGTTGCGAAGAAATCTGAATGTGGTCAATATGTTTGTACGACTTTCATCGGCATATATTTCCACATCGTCTCCAATGGAATTACAGGGGTATAATCCGATAACCCCCCGGGCAATCAGCATTTTCTTCTGAATAATGTCGCTTAGCATGGCCTGGGCATCGGCAAAAAGTTTGCGGGCTTCATTGCCTTTCAAAGGATCTTCGAGGATTGCAGGAAATTTCCCGTTCATCTTCCAGGCATGGAAAAAGAATGTCCAGTCAATATAGGCTTGAATTTCTTCCAGTGGATAATCGAAAAACACTTTATTCCCGATCAGCTGCGGTTTAATGATTCTCGTGTTCTTCCAGTCGGCCTTCAGTTTATTTTTTCTGGCTTCGCCCAGGGTAATGTATTGATAATCGGATTTCTTATCATACTGGTTGCGGGCTTCACTGTATTTTCTTTTAATGGCAGCCGCATATTCCGTTTTCATTTCCGCCGATAAAAGATTTGAAACAACACCCACGGCTTTCGAGGCATCTTTAACATGGATCACGCAATTTGAATAAGAAGGCTCAATTTTTACCGCCGTATGGATTTCAGAAGTGGTGGCTCCTCCGATCAGCAAGGGAACTTTCAAACTCAGCCTTTCCATTTCTCTGGCTACATGAACCATTTCTTCGAGGGAAGGTGTAATCAGGCCGCTCAACCCAATGATATCAACCTTCTGGTCGATTGCCTCCTGAAGTATCTTTTCGGCCGGGACCATGACACCCAGATCAATGATGGTATAATTATTACAAGCCAGTACCACCCCCACGATATTCTTTCCGATGTCATGCACATCGCCTTTAACGGTAGCCAGTAAAATTTTCCTGCCGGAAGTAACAGAATCCGGGCTGGCTGCTTTTTCAGCTTCCAGCCTGGGTGTGAGCCTTGCCACTGCTTTTTTCATTACACGGGCGCTTTTTACTACCTGAGGAAGAAACATTTTTCCGCTTCCAAATAAATCGCCCACCTGGTTCATGCCGTCCATGAGCGGACCTTCGATGATTTTAAGTGCGGTATCAAAGAGAGGCATGGCCTCATCAATGTCGGGATCAATAAATTCAGCGATGCCTTTGATCAGGGAATGTTTCAAACGCTGTTGTACCGGGTAGGAACGCCATTCCGCCTCTGTTTCTTCTTTCCTTCCGCTGTTTTTAACCTGATCGGCAAAAGCAAGCAGGCGTTCGGTTGCATCTTTCCGCCGGTTCAGGATCACATCTTCCACCAGCTTCAGCAAGTCGGAGGGAATTTCATCGTAAACCGGCAATTGTCCTGCATTTACAATACCCATATCCAATCCGGCCTGAATGGCGTGGTAAAGAAAAACGGCATGCATGGTTTCACGAAGGGGGTCATTTCCGCGAAAGGAAAAAGACAGATTGCTGATCCCCCCGCTCACCCTGGCATAAGGCAGGTTGGCTTTGATCCATTTTGTAGCCCTGAGATAATCAACAGCATAATTATTATGTTCATCAATCCCTGTGGCAATTGTAAGGATATTCGGATCAAAAATGATATCCTCCGGAGGAAAATTCAGATCCTGGGTCAGGATTGTGTAAGCGCGCTTGGCAATGGAAATACGACGTTCGCAGGAAGTGGCCTGCCCTTCTTCGTCAAAAGCCATTACGATCGTGGCTGCGCCAAACTTTCGGAGATGTGCCGCTTGTTTCTTGAAAACTTCTTCTCCTTCTTTCAGACTGATCGAGTTGACGATCGGTTTGCCCTGTACGCATTTCAATCCGGCAGAAATAACTGAAAATTTGGAAGAATCCAGCATAACCGGCACACGGGCAACATCAGGGTCCGAGGCGATCATATTAAGGAAATTTACCATGGCATTTTCTGCATCCAGCATGGATTCATCCATGCTGATATCAATTACCTGGGCCCCGCTTTCTACCTGTTGCCTTGCAACCGAAAGGGCTTCCTCATATTTTTCTTCTTTGATAAGCCTGGCAAATTTTCTGGAACCGCTTACATTGGTCCGTTCGCCGATATTGATGAAATTACTGCCTTGAAAAATGGTCAGGGGTTCAAGTCCGCTTAACCTGAGTTCATGAACCTTTGCCGGGATCTCCCTGACTTTTGCCGAATCAGTAAGTCGTACAAATTGGCGGATATGCCCAGGAGTTGTTCCGCAACACCCTCCCACCATGTTTACAAAACGATGATCCAGGAAATCCAGAATGAAACCTGCCATTACTTCCGGCGACTGGTCGTATTCCCCAAACTGGTTGGGAAGTCCTGCATTCGGATATACGATCACAGGGAATGGAGCCTTTTCTGACATTTCCTCAAGATAAGGTCTGAGTTCTTTTGCGCCAAGAGAGCAATTCAGACCTATGGCAAACAAATCGAAATGGATAATGGAATTCAGAAAGGCTTCAAGGGTTTGACCCGAAAGTGTCCGGCCTGAAAAATCGGAAATGGTGACCGAAGCAATGACAGGGATTGAATTCGGATACGGGTTATCATGATTTTTCAACAGGTTTTTCTTCCTGTCTTCAATTTCATCAAAGACTGCAATCAATGCTGCTTTGGCATTCAGGGTATCAAAGATGGTTTCTACCATCAACAGGTCGGCTCCTCCATCAAGCAAGCCTCTGGCTTGTTCCCGATAGGCGTTATACAGATCATCGAATGTTACGGCGCGGTAGGCTGGGTTTTGGACATCCGGCGACATGGAAGCTGTCCGGTTTGTAGGACCAATAGAGCCTGCAACCCATCGAGGCTTAGCGGACCGGGGGCCGGTAAATCCGGATACTGCTTCCCTGGCAAGTTTTGCAGCTGCTAAATTGATTTCGTAGGCCAGGGATTCCAGATGATAATCTGCCAATGAAATCCGATTGGCATTAAAAGTATCGGTTTCAATGATATCGGCTCCCGCCTCCAGGTATTGTTCATGGATTTCGCGTATTATGTGCGGCTGGGTCAGAACCAGCAGATCATTGTTCCCTTTAAGATTATGAGAAAAGTTTTTGAACCGTTCCCCCCTGAAAGACGCTTCGTCAAGTTTGTGCCTTTGCACCATGGTTCCCATGGCGCCATCCAGGACAAGGATCCGCTTCTTAATTTCTTTAAAGATATCGTTGGTCATGGGTATATGCTAACATATAATCCCCCAGCTTTTTGTAACAGAGGGTAAATTCTTTGATAATTTCCGGGCATGTCAAACTTGCCCTGCAATACCCGGATGTATTGCAAATATACTCAAAGGAATGGATATAAATGTCATTTCGCAAATCCACTTCAGGCCTTCCATATACTTTATACAGGGCTTCTTTCCCGCACCAGTAAATACTGAGTTTATCAAGGTCATGCGAAGGGCCGATGTCATTTAATTCACCCTCCGAAAGGAAACGTTCTTTGACGCGCAGCAAACGAGGTGTGATCTTTTCGATATCAATTCCCACCTGGAAACCCAAACCTGCTATAACAGCAGCATATTCACCCGAATGGCTGGCCGAAAAAGTCATGTTTTCAATGTTACTGACACCAGGTTTTCCGAATCTATCATAAACAATCTCAATGGGGATCTCTTTCCAAAGCTGCTGAAGTAATACGCGGTATGCCAACCATTGTTTACGGCGTTTTTCATTTTTCATGCGTTCAAATAATTTTTCATCAAACGGATTCAGCACTATTAATGACCGCAAATCCTTTTCGGGTTCCGTAATATGCCATAATCCGATACGGAGGTTTTTTTCCGGGATTATCGTTTGTATGACAGGCATGGATATAAAAGGTATCTGTATTCCCAGGATTAAAATACGATATTACTATTTTTTTTGATACAGCAGATTTTATTACTTTTGCAGGATAAAATTAACGACAAATATCCATGCAGAACATTGCCACAGAAAAAGACCTGAAATTCAAGGTTGCAGATATTGCCCTGGCGGAATGGGGCAGAAAAGAAATAGAGATAGCCGAGAAAGAAATGCCGGGTTTGATTTCGATCCGGAAAAAGTACGCAGGTGAAAAACCATTAAAAGGTTCACGGATCAGCGGATCTTTGCATATGACCATTCAAACTGCTGTTCTGATAGAAACCCTGATCGAACTTGGCGCAGATGTCCGCTGGGCTTCCTGCAATATTTTTTCCACACAGGATCACGCTGCAGCTGCGATTGCGGCCAAGGGTATTCCCGTTTTCGCATGGAAAGGCGAAACCCTTGAAGAATACTGGTGGTGTACCCATATGGCTTTAAGCTTTCCCGGGGGGAAAGGCCCGAATCTTATTGTGGATGATGGTGGTGACGCAACGATGCTGATCCATAAAGGCTTTCAGATTGAAAACCATCCCGAACTGTTAAAAAAACCTGCTGAGAATGCGGATGAAAAGGCTTTTATGAAACAGCTTCAGGATATATATATTGAAGATAAAACCAGATGGCATCGGACGGTTGCAGAATGGAAAGGCGTTTCGGAAGAAACGACTACCGGTGTTCACCGGCTGTACCAGATGATGGAAAAAGGGGAATTGCTGGTTCCGGCTATTAACGTGAATGATTCAGTAACCAAATCAAAGTTTGACAACTTATATGGCTGCCGCGAATCCCTGGCCGATGGGATCAAACGCGCTACCGACGTGATGATTGCCGGTAAAGTTGTGGTTGTCCTGGGTTATGGAGATGTCGGCAAAGGCTGTGCAAAATCGATGAAGTCTTATGGTGCCCGGGTATTGGTGACGGAAATTGACCCTATTTGTGCGCTTCAGGCAGCCATGGAAGGATTTGAAGTTACGACGTTAGAAGACGCTTTGTCTGAAGGCAATATTTATGTCACAACCACTGGAAATAAAGATGTGATTACAGCGGATCATTTGTCAAAAATGAAAGATGAATCCATTGTTTGCAATATTGGTCATTTCGACAATGAAATACAGGTTGAAAAACTATATAACTGGAAAGGCATCCAGAAAGTCAATATTAAACCCCAGGTCGACAAATTCATTTTCCCCGACGGGAAAGCCATTTACCTCCTCGCCGAAGGACGTTTGGTGAACCTGGGTTGTGCAACCGGTCATCCTTCGTTTGTAATGTCAAATTCCTTTACCAATCAAACCCTTGCCCAGCTTGATCTCTGCCGTAATAATTATGAAGTAGGGGTGTATCGTTTGTCGAAAAAACTGGATGAAGAGGTAGCCCGTCTGCACCTTGATCAGCTTGGTGTCAAGTTGACAAAACTGACAAAGGAACAGGCCGATTATCTGAATGTTCCCCCAGAGGGGCCGTACAAGCCGGAACACTACCGGTACTAATTAGACACGTACAACATCAATCCATCGTAATTTGCCTGATATTGTTTCAGGGAGAAATGTGAAGGGCCGGCATAAGGAGTTCCGTCTGTCATAATAAATTTCGAGCCGCAAACAGGGCAGGTACAGGTATTGCTGGATTCATCCACACGAATCTGGGCTCCTTTTATTAAAGGATCATAGGGGCAAGCGCGTTCAAAAGCGACAAATTCATTGATGGAAAATCTGTAAATCAGGATTCCCTGATAGCCTCCATAAACGGTTTCCCATCCCCCGACCGCGTTCAGATTGATATATTCTGTAGAATTTGGATTCAGTTGAAACTGAACATAAACATATGGAATCTCAGGTGCTTGTTCTTCTTTTTTACACGAAAACAACACCATTAAAAGAAAAACTCCTGAAATAACGACCCTAACAGCCGGAGAATTTTTTTGGTTTAGCATAACACAAAGTTCGTAATTTTAACGTTCCTTTTATCACAATATTATTTATAAACCTCAGGCGGTGAAAATGGATATGAATGTTCGGATGATGATCATGCGCGGAAAGCTGTTAATTTTCCTGCTTGTTTTAATACTTTCTTTCACTGGATGCACCACTCAGAAAACCGGGGTCAATCAGAAAAAGGTTGACAGGGAACAAATCAGAAAAAAGAAACTGGCTCAGAAGAAGTATGAAAACGCCCTGAAAAGGCATCATCGTATGCAAACCAAAGAAACCCGTGCCCGAATGAAGCAAACAAAAAAGGAATCAAAAAACGCTACCCCGATCCGACCCTGATCCCTTTGTTTTACCCGAAAAATATTTCGTTTGAACGATCGCATTTGCACAGTCATATAATAGAGTACGTGATAATTTAGAATGGATATATATTTGTACAGGGGTTAAATAATTTTGAAATTAAATTTAAATAATTATTACTTTTACCACCTTTTACTGCGCAATTATAATCTAACATAAAATTATATGGTATGTTAAGAAATTTACTATTTACTATTGGAATTGTACTAGCATCAAATCTGTTAGTATTTTCACAAACCGGATCAGGGACCCTTAAAGGGAAAATTGTTGATAAGGCGACTCAAGAACCCATCGCATTTGCAAATATTGTTGCCGAAGTAGGGGGTGTTCAGATAGGTGGAGCTACTACCGATTTTGACGGTAATTACCAGATCAAGCCGGTTCCCCCGGGGAAAGTTGATTTAAAGGCAAGTTATGTTGGTTACAAACCATACATGGTCAAAGGGATTGTTGTATCTCCTGACAAAATCACTTTTCAGAACATCGACCTGGATGTTACTTCGACGACCCTTACGGAAATAGAAGTAGTTGATTATAAGGTGCCACTTATTTCAAAGGACCAGACCACTTCAGGGGGGACGGTGACTTCGGATGAAATATCCAAAATGGCCAACAAATCAGCGTCTGCAGTTGCAACAACCGTAGGGGGGGTTACAACGGATGCCAATGGTAATATTACGAGTATGCGTGGTCAACGTTCTTCAGGAACGGTTTATTACATTGATGGTATGCGCGTCGTGGGCGGAAATGCACTTCCCCAGTCTGCCATTGAACAAGTTGAAGTTATTCTGGGAGGAACTCCTGCTGCCTATGGTGACGCTACCGGTGGTATTATCAGCGTTACCACAAAAGGCCCTTCCCGGGATTTTTCCGGTGGAATTGACCTTCAGACTTCACAATATCTGGATGCTTTCGGATATAACCGCCTCGGTTTAAATTTTACCGGTCCCATCGTTTCTAAAAAAGACACCCTCCGGGGTACCAAAACACCCATCATGGGATTCTTTCTTGCAGGCGATTTAATCTATCAGAAAGATGGCGCTCCGGCTGCTTTCCCGCTCTATAAGGTGAAAGACGATAAACTGGAATTTTTAAAAACCACCCCATTGAGACAGTATGGTCAGAGTCAGGCAGTTTTTTATAATGCTGAGTTTCTTACCTACAATGATATGGAGAAAACAAAATACACTTTAAATAGTGACGGATATAATATCAATGTTTCCGGCAAGCTCGATTTCCGGATTTCTCCAACCATCAATGTTTCGTTCGGAGGTACTTTCCAGTGGTATGATCAAAATAATTTTAACTATGGGAATTCACTTCTAAATTGGAATTATAACTCCCATTCAAGTGGTTATACCTGGCGTGTTAACGGAAGGTTTACCCAAAGATTCCCGACGGCTGCAGATAGCAAATCCTTTGTAAAAAACATTTATTATTCCATCGGGGCTGACTTTACACGATCCTATGCCAAAACAGAAGATCCCTGGCATAAAGATAATTTGTTTGAATATGGTTACGTAGGGAGCTTTGCAACGCATACCATCAGGGCCTATACCCCGGAATTAGCCTACGACTCCGTCGCCGGAAAGTGGGCTCATCTGCAAAATGGGACCCGCGACACCATTGTGCTTTTTAATCCCTCCGATATCAATACCGAGTCCTCAAACCTTACTTCACAATATTACAGTTTCTTTGACGACCCCGCAGGACATTACGAAAATATCAGCCAGATCATTGCCGGTAAAGGTCTTGTGAACGGAATGGAACCCGATGCTCCTTACAGCATGTGGACCAATATTGGAAATCGAACCAATGGATATGCAAAAAGTACCAGCGATCAGATTGCGGTCAACGCCTCATTCGCAGCTGACTTTGGCAACCATGAAATACAGCTTGGCTTGCAATATCAGCAACGTAAAGCTGCAGGCTACAATTTCGGCGGCGCTACTTTGTTATGGGAAACCATGCGGGGACTCACCAATGCACAATTAGCCGACCTTGATCTTTCGAACCCCCAACAGGTTTACCAGGATGGTGTTTTCATGGACACCATCAATTATTTCCGTAATTATGTTCCATTACTTCAGCGTAATTTCGATTTAAATCTCCGTAAAAAACTTGGTCTGCCTCTGGATGGAACTGACTGGATTGATCTGTTTTCTTATGATTTTGGCAAGAACTCAATCAATTATTATGATAAAAATATGCAGTTGCATACGATTTCAACACCCGAACAGATCTTTTCCATTGATATGTTCAGCGCCGATGAATTATTGAATAACGGAGCTCCCCTGGTTGGATATGCCGGCTATGATTATTTGGGTAATAAATTGAGTGGAAGACCCAGTTTCGATGATTTCTTTAACGCTACAGTGAAGGATGCTCTTGGAAGAGATGTTCACACTAGACCCATTGGGGCCTATGAGCCGATTTATATGGCTGGTTATATCCAGGATAAATTTGCATTCAAAGATCTGATTTTCAATATCGGGTTACGCGTTGACCGTTACGACGCCAACCAGATGGTACTGAAAGATCCTTATCTTTTCTTTCCAGCCTATACTGCCGGTGAAGTTAAATTAATGAACGGACAACCGATTTCACATCCTTCCGGCATAGGCGGCGATTATGTTGTTTATGTGGACGATGCAAACAACCCTACCTCCATTACCGGTTACCGTAATAATAGCAATTGGTATAATAAGGAAGGCAGTCCTGTGACCGATCCCAGGATTATTGACCCCAAGGGAGTAAAACCATACCTGATTCCAGGTTACAACAGTATTTCACCTGCTGTTTTTAAGGATTATGAGCCGCAAACAAACTATATGCCCAGAATCTCTTTTTCCTTCCCTATTTCTGATGACGCCTTGTTTTATGCCCACTACGATATTTTAACCCAGCGTCCGGCAACCGCGGAAGTTCAGGTTTCCCCCGTTGCGTATTATTTTATCGGAGTGACCGGAGCTTCAGGAACACTGACCAATCCAAACCTGAAACCGGAAAAAACAATCGATTATGAATTGGGATTCCAGCAAAAAATCAATAATGCTTCCTCTCTGAAACTTTCAGTCTTCTATCGTGAAATGCGCGACCAGATCCAACAGTACCGATTGTCAGGCGCTTATCCCAAGACTTATTATTCCTATACCAATATTGACTTTGGAACCGTCAAAGGACTTACGATAACCTATGACCTCAGAAGAACAGGCAATGCCCGTATCCGTTTTAATTATACCCTTCAGTTCGCCGATGGAACCGGTTCAGATCCCAATGCAGCCAGTACCATTGTTCGTTCCGATCAGCCGAATCTCCGCACCCTGAATCCGCTGAACTTTGACCGTCGTCACCAGTTCAATATCAGCATCGATTATCGCTGGGGAAGTGGAAAAGAATATAACGGACCGGTGATCAATCGCAAGAAGAGCGGAAAACCACCCGTGCAGTTTCTTTCCAATTTCGGAGCCAACCTGACCATTACAGGAGGTTCGGGAACTCCTTACACCAAATCAAGCAAGATTCTTCCTTACGGCCAGATGGGCCCCATCAAAGGTTCCGTCAACGGTGCACGTTTGCCCTGGCAATTCCTCATCAATGGACGTATTGACAAGGATTTCAACTTTGCTTTAAATAAAAAAGGCATGGGGACCATCAATGTGTACCTGGAAGTCAATAATATCCTGAATACAAAGAATGTGACCTACTTATATCCGGCTACCGGCGACCCGAGTGATGACGGATATCTTAGCGCGCCCGAATACCAGAATGCGATCAGCCAGCAGGTTGATCAACAGGCATACAGAGACTTGTACTCCATTCAGATGAACAGTCCTTATAATTTCAGTTCACCGCGCACGATTCGTCTGGGTGTCATGTTTAACTTTTAAAAGGGAAGGCTATGATGGTTAAGAGAAACAATATTGCTATCGTTAAAAACAATGCAACTATGAAAAATATACTTCGCTATTTTGTGACGGCACTCTGCTGTATGTTGTTTGTCAATTCAGTTAATGCAGAGGAGTTTCACAAGGTGAATGGTACCAAAAGCACCGGAACGATTAAACAAACTGCTGCCGGCTGTGAATCAGGGTCCAATTATAAATACCTTGACATCAACAATGTCAGAACCCTTATATATTCCTATGGAAACGGATGGTTTCTTGAAAATGCGGAATACGAAATCCCGAAGGGATCCAGGAAGACGTCTATGTTTTCCTTTTCTTTATGGATCGGGGGGATTGACATCAACAACAACCTGAAGCTGGCAGCTTACCGTTACGGTCAGGGACCAACCACCGCTTCTGCCCATACCAAAAATGATTTCTGGCCAGGACCGTTGACCGTGGATGGAACCGCTGCCATTGACGGAGAGACCTGTGCAAAATTTGATAAATTATTCCCGATCACACGCGCCGAAGTTCAGGAATTCATTGCCTACAATGAAAATAAAGCTGATTTTCCAAATTATGTGATACCAAAGTCAATCACTGACTGGCCCGCACATGGAAATACTTCAAAAGGCCAGGCCCGTTATCTGGCACCTTTCCAGGATGTTGATCATGACGGTGTATATGATCCTCAAAAAGGAGATTATCCTTATTATGATCTGAATAACCATCTTTGTCCGAAAAACAGAAAAGATTCCGTTCCTCAGATTGTCCGGGCAAAAATTAAAAACGGAGGCGATTCTGACACTTTAGGTATTCTGGTGGACCAGGTACTGAAAGGCGATCAGACTTTATGGAGTGTTTACAATGACAAAGGAAATTTTCATTCCGAAACACAGGGAGAAGCCATCGGGATGGAAATAAGGGCTCAGTATTTTGCTTTTGCCACAAATGACGAAATCAACAACATGACCTTTTATTCTTATGAACTTGTTAACCGTTCCACCTATACCTTAACAGGTACTTATTTCAGCCAGTGGGTTGACCCCGATCTGGGTTGGGCTCAGGATGACTATGTGGGTTGTGATGTGAAGCGGGGTTTGGGTTACTGTTATAATGGAAAACCTGTCGACGGACAGGGTTCTATTGAAGCTTATGGTGCTCACCCGCCTGCCGTGGGCGTTGACTTTTTTCAGGGACCTTATATGGATGCTGATCACAGGGATAACCCTAAATTCACAGGAGATTGTTCCATTATCAGCAGCGAATATCCCCTTGACCAGATGGCAATCAACGGAGTCAATTTCGGAGATGGCATTGTAGATAATGAACGTTTCGGGATGCGCCGTTTTGTTTACCACAACAACAACCTTTCCGGAGTTCCTGCCTATATGCAGGATCCTGATTACGCACCCCAGTATTACCAGTTTCTGAGGGGGATATGGAAAGACGGTTCTAAAATGCAATATGGTGGAAATGCTCACGTTTCGGCTGGTGGTTATGGCCCCGCCTGCGATTTTATGTTCCCCAATGATTCCGATCCCTGCGACTGGGGTACGGCCGGTCAACCACCCAATGGCCCGAAAATCTGGACAGAAGAAACTGCAAAAAACAATCCCTCCGACCGTCGCTTCATGCAATCGGCCGGACCGTTTACCTTACAACCCGGAGCTTGTAACTACATCACCGTAGGTATTCCCTGGGCACGTTCCATTTCCGGTACGCCCTGGGAATCAGTCAAATTATTACAAATCGTGGATGATAAATGTCAGAATCTTTTTGACAACTGTTTTGCAGTATTAAATGGGCCGAACGCCCCTGATCTTACGATCGAGGAAATGAATAAACAACTGATCATTTATATTTCCAACAGGAAAAGCAATGATGCAGGGAATAATTTTGGTGAAAAATATTTTGAATACGATCCCAATATTCCAAATCCGGAATCCTTACCGCACAATCAGCGCAATGATTCACTTTACCGTTTCGAAGGTTATCAGATATTTCAGGTTAAAGATGCTACCGTATCTGCTGCCGACATTGATGATCCCGGAAAAGCCAGGCTGGTTGCTCAATTCGACATTCAAAACGGTGTGGGAAAATTGGTCAACTGGTCCTTTGATCAAAATTTAGGCGGTAATGTCGGAGCTGTGATGGTGGATGGTGCTGATAAAGGGGTCAGACATTCATTTGTGGTGACCGAAGATAAATTTGCCACCGGAGACATCCACCTTATTAACCATAAGCAGTATTATTATATGGCGGTAGCCTATGCCTATAACAATTATAAAACTTATATTCAAAACGATCCTTCGGCCCTTGACGGACAGAAAAAGCCGTATCTGAGAGGCCGAAAGAATGCCGGCGGAAAACCGATTCAGACTTACACCGGGATACCGCATATTCCTTTGACGGACGTTCCCCATTCTACCTATGGTGAAGGTCCGGTAATCACCCGTATCCAGGGACAGGGGAACGGGGGTATGATCATCGAAATGTCGAAAGAAACCATTGCTGAAATTTTATCCAAACCACCGGCAGACTCCATTAAAAGAAAATACGGTAGTCCGGATTATCCGATTGCCTATAACCCCGTGTACCAGGTATCCCAGGGACCCTTGCAGGTAAAAGTGGTGGATCCTCTGAATGTGGTGAACGGAGAGTATATGGTCAAATTTGATTCAATGACCCCTCCCAGAGCCGGTGAAATCAATCCTTTCCAGAATACGCTTATTAAGTTTGGAAAATGGACCATGGTTGATAAAAAAAGCGGCAGGGTTTTCAGAGCCGATACTACAACCATTTATCCTTATGAACAAACTCGTTTCTGGGACATGACGAACAAAAGCTGGGTGGATTTCGGCTTTGCCCTTACGGTTAACCAGGTTCCTTATCCGGGTGATTCAAAAGACACCACCAAAGGGAATGTATATAGTGAGAATGGACTGTTGTTGGCTCCTGCTGCTATTTATGAGGACAGCACACAGGTTTGGCTATCAGGTGTTCCTGACTCGGATGTACCCGCTTCAATTTTAAACTGGATCCGTTCCGGAACATACAAGCAACTTGATGGGAACCAGAGCAATAAAAATTACGACTGGGATATGGACGCAAACCGTCCCTGGGATCCGAATAAAAATTACCAGAAAATTCAAAACGGAACCTGGGCACCTTATTTTATGACCGCTTTCAAAAAGCAGAACCCGATGGGACCGGCCATCAACAAGGAATCAAAGCAGAAATTGCCTACGCTGGCCGATATTGCAAGTGTTGATATTGTGATCACGCCCGATAAAACTAAATGGACCCGTTGCGTGGTTGTTGAAATGGCAGCTGACTCAAATCTTGCAGAAGGAAGGGCAAAGCAGTATTATCTGCGTAAGGGCGCTTCGGTGAATGTTGACGGAGAAGCAGGAATCAGTTCGTCAGACCCGATGTATAATTCAAACTACATCAGTGAAACAGGGATGGGATGGTTCCCGGGTTATGCCATCAACCTTGAAACAGGTGAACGTCTGAATATCATGTTCGGTGAAAATTCCTGGTTTGTGTCCGACAATGGCCGCGATATGATCTGGAATCCCAGTTCGCGTGTAACTGATCCTGCCGGAAATCCTGTCTTTGGAGGTCAGCATTACGTTTACATCATGAATGAAATCAAAATGGAAGGCGGAAATAAAAAATACGATTTCCCTGCTTATGATGCAGGAGCGTATCTCCGCACTACTTTAAGAAATACTGCTTCAGAATCTCAGGCTACCATTGACTGGGGCACGTACTGCTATGCAAGTGCCATGTACACGGGGATTCCTCTCTCCATTTCCGGAAAAGGCTGGTTAAGTAATGCAGTAACCATTAAAATCAGAGTTGCCAAGCCTTACCAGCGTTATTATTCACTGCCAATGTCAGATAGTCTGGGTGACACCCTGAACCGAAATTATCCGGTTTATTTATTTAATACTGCTTCGATTTCCACAAGTAAAAACAATCAGGAAAGGGCTGCCAGCGACCTGGATCTGATTAACGTGGTACCGAATCCTTATTATGCTTATGATGATTATGAAAGAAATCAGCTGGATAACCGGATTAAAATTGTGAATTTACCTTCAAAATGTACAGTCACTATCTTTGATTTAAGCGGGACCCTGATCCGACAGTTTATTGTCGATAAATCTGGAATCCCGGAGCCGCGATCCTCCACTTCCGGAATCGATACCGATCCAAAAACATCCATCGACTGGGATCTCAAAAATTTTGCCGGGATACCTATTTCCGGCGGGGTTTACCTGATCCATGTCAAAGCGGATAATCTGGGCGAGCGCACACTCAAATGGTTCGGCATATTGCGACCTGTTGACTTGAACTCACTGTAATGGCCAATACGATATAACATGATAACAACGAAAAAATTCAGGATTATGAGAAAAATATATAGCTGCTTAATGGCAATATTCTTGATGGGATTGGTCATTATTCCCCTGAAAAATGTAAATGCAGGAAATAAAGACCGGTCGGGGCAGGCAGGTGCCTCGGAGTTGCTTATTAACCCCTGGGCGCGTAGTTCCGGATGGGGCTCTGTTGGGACTTCCTGCGGACAGGGTTTAGAAGCCATATTCACCAATGTGGCGGGAACAGGATTTACAAAGGGAACCGAAATTATTTTCTCCTATACCAATTGGCTACAGGGTTCCGGCGTAAATATTATGTCCTTTGGTTTAAGCCAGAAATTGGGAAGCAGCGGGGGTGTTTTGACGGCAGCTGTAATGTCTATGTCGTTTGGAGAAATAAATATAACCACCACCAATTCTCCCGAGGGAGGAGTTGGTACGTTTAAACCCAGTTATCTGAACATTAATCTGGCTTATGCAAAAGCCTTTTCAAATAGTATTTACGGTGGTCTTGCATTAAAAATAATTTCTGAATCCATTTCAGATGCCAGCGCCATCGGGATCGCTATCGATGCTGGCATTCAGTATGTAACAGGAGAGAAAGATCAGATTAAATTCGGAATCGCCTTGAAAAATGTCGGTACTCCGTTGAAATTCAACGGGGATGGTCTTTCATTCCGTGGGATCATACCGGGACATGGGAATGACAATGACTTATTTACAGTTGAGCAACGTTCTGCCCGTTATGAACTTCCTGCAACTTTACGGATCGGCGCTTCCTATGATTTCCTGATCGGTGAAATGCATCGCATCACCTTAGCCGGAAACTTCACTTCTAATTCATTTACCAAGGATCAGTTCACGCTGGGGTTGGAATATGCTTTGAAATATTACTTCCAGATCCGCGCCGGCTATACTTACCAGGGAGGAATGTTTAGCGGTAATGCTGCGGAAAGAGGCACCGTTTTTACAGGTCCAAGCGCAGGTTTTACGGTTTCAGTTCCATTCAATAAAGAAAAGTCCACCGGAATTGGAATTGATTATTCCTATAGAGCAACAAATCCTTTTTCAGGAACGCACAGCATAGGTTTGAAACTTAACTTTTAATCTTTCATAAAAGTTTACATTAACTTTATTTCTTATGCAAAAGGACCCTTTTTGACGGGGTCTTTTGCCTTATTATAAAAGCAAATCTAAGATACGTACAGAATGACGGAGATTAGGTATTATACACCGGAAGGCTTGGAAAAGCTGAAAGATGAATTAAATCAATTGGTTAAGGAAGAACGCCCGATGATCAGCAAGCAGATTGCCGAAGCAAGGGATAAGGGAGATCTTTCGGAAAATGCAGAATACCATGCTGCCAAGGAAGCACAGGGTTTACTTGAGATTAAGATCTCAAAAATCCAGACCATGATCAGCAATGCACGATTAATCGATGAAAGCAAATTGGACTATTCCAAAGTTCTGATATTTTCTACTGTTAAACTGAAAAACACTCAAAATGGGGCAATGGTTGTTTATACCCTTGTACCGGAGAATGAAGCCAACGTCAGAATGGGTAAAATTTCTGTAAATTCTCCCATCGCAAAAGGAATACTTGGAAAAGTGATAGGAGAAAAGGCGGAGATATTAGTGCCTGCCGGAAAGGTTTTTCTTGAGATCATTGAAATATCACGATAACACAGTCAATATGGCAAGTATTTTTACGAAAATAGTCCGTGGGGAAATTCCCTCATACCAGGTAGCTGAGGACGAAAATTACCTTGCTTTTTTAGACATCAACCCATTACAGGAGGGGCATACCCTGATCATCCCCAAAAATGAAATTGAGTATATTTTTAATATCAATGATGACCTGCACGGAGGATTATGGAATTTTGCAAAAAAGGTTGGAAAGGCCATTGAAACGGTTGTGCCTTGCCAACGGATTGGAATAACGGTAATCGGGCTGGAAGTGCCACATGCCCATATTCATCTCATTCCTTTGAAAAGCATGTATGATATGGATTTCAGAAAACCAAAACTTTCCTTTACCCCAGAGGAATTTCAGCTGCTTGCAAAAAAAATAGCCAACGCATATTCTGACGCCTCAACTTTCACACCTTCCTCTTAACTTTGTGAATAGGCTCTGATGTTTTTCCCTTCAATATAGTTCAAAAAAGCTTTATTTACGACCTTATTGCCTCCGGGTGTCGGGTAATTGCCTGTGAAGTACCAGTCTCCTTTATGATCCGGACAGGCTTCATGCAAATCTTCAATGGTCTGGTAAACAATCTGAACGCTGGCTTTACAGGCGGGAGGCGTCAGCAGTTCTGATATTTTTTCAGAGATCTTTTGAGCAGGGAAAGGGCGGTATATCTCTTTCACATAATTGATAATTTTTTCCTTCTGAAAATGTTCCTGGCTTTTTGATTTCAGATAAACCTCGTTGATGATGTGGTTCTGGTGATTTTCTTTGAGCAGTTCAATGGCAGCCTGAAAGGCAATAAAGTCTGTGAGCTTAGCCATATCGATCCCGTAACAGTCAGGATAACGGATTTGTGGCGCTGAAGAAGCAACGATGATCTTCTTTGGGCCAAGACGGTCCAGTATCCGGATAATGCTTTGTTTCAGCGTAGTTCCCCTGACAATGGAATCGTCAAGAATCACCAGGTTGTCGATGCCTTTTCGAATGCTGCCGTAGGTAACATCATAAACATGGGCTGCAAGGTCATCCCGAAGGGAATCCTGGGTAATAAAGGTCCTTAATTTTACATCTTTTACTGCGACCTTTTCCAGCCTTGGTTTAAGCTTGAAAATTTCATCCAGCTTTTCGAATGTAAGTTCCTTACGAATATTCAATATTTTCTCCGCTTTGATTTTATCGCAGAAACTGGTTATTTCTTCCGTGAGACCATAATAGGCATCAATGGCTGTGTTTGGGATATAAGAGAAAACGGTATTCTCCAGGTCATTGTCAATTGCTTTCAGGATAGATGGCGCCAATAGTTTTCCCAGGGTTTTTCTTTCCTTGTATATCTCGATATCGCTTCCCCTTGAAAAGTATATGCGCTCAAATGAACAGGATTTTTTTTCCAGGGGTTTTGTGAAGGGCGCTTCCGTGACCCTGCCATTCTTTTTAATAATCAGGGCATGCCCGGGTTTAATTTCATGAACCTGGTCATGACTGACATTAAATGCTGTCTGAATTACAGGTCTTTCAGATGTAACGATCGCAACTTCATCATCATGGTAATAGTAAGCGGGCCGGATACCGGATGGATCCCGCATTACAAATGCATCTCCATGGCCGAACATCCCCGCAATCACATAACCCCCATCCCAGGTTTTGGCTGAACGACGCAGAATTTTCTTGACATCCAGATGTTTGGCAATCTGGACCGTGATTTCCCGTTTTTCGAATCCCTGTTGCTTGAATTTAGAATACAATTCTTCATTTTCTTCATCGAGAAAATGCCCGATTTTTTCAAGTATGGTGATGGTGTCAGAAGTTTCAACAGGATATTGCCCCAGATCAATAAGTTTTTCAAATAACTCATCTACATTGGTAAGGTTGAAATTACCGGCAAGGACCAGATTTTTTGTCATCCAGTTGTTTTCCCGTACAAAAGGATGAAGGCTCAATAAGGTGTTTTTCCCAAAAGTTCCGTACCTCAGATGTCCCAGATAAAGTTCACCTAAAACTTCGACATTGCTTTTCAGCCAGGGGATATCATTTAATCGTTGAGGATGACAGTTTTCCAGATCCTGTAATGCATGTGCAACCTTTGAAAAAATATCGCGGATCGGAGCGTCAGCATTTGAGCGGATCCGGTTAATAAATCGCGTTCCCGGCTCCAGATCAAATTTGATGGTGGCAATTCCTGCTCCGTCCTGTCCGCGGTTATGTTGTTTCTGCATCAGCAGGTGCAGTTTATTCAAACCATAGAAAGCGGTTCCGTACTTTGCCAGATAAAACTCCAGGGGTTTGAGGAGCCTGACCAGGGCAATACCACACTCATGATTAATAAAATCGCTCATTTAACAGGGTATTTTGCAGGACAAAGATAGTCAATATTTTAATGAACCTTGGTCCTTAATTATCTTCCAGAGCAGTGAATCTCAAGCAGTTTTGATGCCTGTGTGTTTCCTGATGCTGCACTCCTCCGCCAATCCTTACAAGCTCCCTCAGGGTCATTCATTTGAAATTTAACAGAACCTCTTCCAAGGTATGCCTCGGCATAGTCAGGCTTCAAAATAATGGCGGTGTCAAAATCACGAATGGCTTCCTTTAATTGTTTTAATGAAAAAGCACGGATAATTCCGCGATTATTATAAGCTTTATAATATCCCGGATTTAACCTGATTGCCTTTTCCAGGTCAGCCATTGCACCCGGAATATCGCCCTGCTGGTATTTTTGGTTTCCGGTATTAAAGTAAATGATGGCATCATTCCTCAGTTTTATCGAATCGCTTTGTCTTATACTTACAGCTGCAGAAGTTATATCCCCGCTTAGGGTATCTCCCGATATGGGATTTTTCGGATCATTTGCGAGAATCTGAATGCAACAGATTTTAAATTTTTCCGGATCGTTTTTTATCCTGTAAATATCAGCCAGGGCATAGAAAACAGAAGTGACTTCCCCGTTTGATCTCTTGAATGCCTGTAAAAATAATTTTTCTGCAGCATCATATTCTTTGATCTGAAAATAAAAAGATCCCATGTTTACCAAACGCTTGACATCATCATCATTTTTCGTATAGAATCCGCTTAACCAATGTTTTATTTTAGACCCTGGCTTAAGGCTTAAAATTGTTGAAATATCCTTGTCGCTTACATCCTCCTGAATATGATCTCTGGACAGGACATCGTTGGCAGTAAAGGTATTCAGGGTAGCAGGCGTCCCTTCACGCGCATAAACCGCGGCTATTCCATCCAGATAAATAAGCCGCCAGTTTTTTAACTGAGACAGTTGCAGGGTCCATGGATAGTAGACCTGATAATTATAAACAAACAAATCCGGATTGTATTTATTAATGATTTGCTGCAATCCGCCATTCCAACTGTCATAAATTTCCCGGTAGAGCGATTCCTGGATTACTTCCAGCCTTGCATCCATGAAAATTGGCTGTGGAATACTCCAGGATAGCCATCCTCCAAAACTCAGGCTGTTGACGATCCTTCCTTCTATCCGGTTCTTAACAAGAAATGACGCAACAGACACAGCTTGTTGTTCAGTGTCCAGTCCCATTCCGGTTTTATTGTAGGATTGATTCGAAACATAATAGGCATTCGTGCAGATCCTGCATGCTATTCCAAGAGGGACGACGGTAAACAGGAGAATGATGAACCCTTGAATGACTTTAAAATGTTTCCATTTAAAAAGTATGGACTTATGACGGATTTTTTCTGTTATCTCTGAAAAGGCAAGGCTTGCAATCGGGAAAGCAATGATAATGAACAATGGAATATTGCGTATTGCAAGCAGGGACAGGTATAAAAATACGGCAAGTAAAATGAATTCATGAGGCTTTCTTTTTCTGAAAGTAATCAGGCTGGCAAGAATACTCAGGAAAGCAAAAGGGAGAAAAAGAATTTCCTTTGGTGAGCTTAAGCCCAATTGCGATAAGGAACTGAATTCCTTAATGTGCTGATTAAAAATATTTTCATGCTTAAACCGGGTAAACAGTTCCAGGGGAAAAGAAAACCCCTTGAAGAAATATGGATTACACAGACAGATCAAAATGGAAATCATCATCCAAAGAAAATAAACCCGGTCGATCCTTCTATCACGAACATAAAGAGAAATAAAATACGAGCCTGTGAGCACAAACCCGAGGATAAACAAACCCTGGGTATTGCACCAGAGAAGCATGATGACCGGTAAGAAGAAAAGAAGATTTCTGCGGGTATAATAATACAGGTCAAGAATGATCAAAGCAATGCAGATATAAAGAAAAGTCAGCATTTCAGGTCTCAGCATGATCCGGGGTTCCATGATCAGGTACCCCCAGAAAACAAGTATACAGGAAAGGTATAGCGGGATCCGGAACATATGGTTCCGTAACAACAGCAAGCATAATAAAGTGAGCGACAGCAGGGTGACCAGCAGACTTAATCCCGGATATCCTGTGGCAAGGTAAAAAAGGTAAATAAAGACCTGAAAAAGCCAGTGCAAATCAATATATTCATGATTGCTAACGGTATATGTGGAGATATCGTGATGGGGAATGGCAAGGTTTTCCACCATCCATTTTCCAGCTTTCAGATGAAAGCCCAGATCAGGATCGGAAAGCAGTCGGAAAGACAGAAGAAAAATGAGGATAAAAACTGCGATTGAAGGGATAGTCCACTTTGACACGGCCAATGAGTTGATTAGGTAAAAATAGCAATTATTCTTAATTTTGCGTCCGACCATTATTGAAAATGATAGAAAGGATTGAAGTTGCCGCTTTCCAGGAGAAAATCAGGGACTTTATCATCCTGGATGTCAGATCACCGATGGAATTCACCCAGGGAAATATTCCCGGTGCTTTCAATATTCCACTTTTTACTGATTCTGAACGGGCAATTGTCGGGGCTTTATACCAACAGAAAGGGAGGGAAGCAGCTATCCTGAAAGGCCTGGATATTTGTCTTCCTAAAACTACGGACTATCTTAAGCAATTGTCTAAAATAACGGCAAAGAAAAATGTTTTTTTATATTGCTGGAGAGGAGGAATGAGAAGCGCCCTGCTTGCCGAAGTTATTTCAAAGGCCGGATACCAGGTAAGGGTTTTATCGGGAGGATACAAAGCATACCGCAACTTTATCCGTTCCTGTTTTTCGAAAGAAGCGCAGATTGTGGTTTTGGGAGGGTTTACCGGAAGTGGAAAAACTGAGATTCTCGAATACATTGCCAAGCAAGGGGAACAAACCATTGATCTTGAGAACTTAGCCAGGCACAAGGGATCCGTGTTTGGAGCCCTGGGCCTGGGGACTCAGCCCACCAACGAACAATTTGAAAATAATCTCTTTGCCTGCTGGTCGGAAATGGACTTTTCAAAACCCATTTGGATAGAAGATGAAAGCAGGATGATCGGAAAAATAACAATACCTGATCCGGTTTTAAAACAACTCCATGAGGGTTTGATGATTTTTGTGGAAGTTCCAATTGAAAACAGGATTTTCAGACTGATTAGGGATTATTCCGGGTTCGAGAAAAGTCAATTAGAAAACTCAATCCTGAAATTAAAGGAAAGATTGGGTGGAAAAAATACAAGAGAAGCCCTTATGGCGCTTGAATCGGGAAGGTTTGAAGAAGTAGTTAAAATTTTACTGGATCATTATGATAAAGCGTACCTGTATTCCATGAACAGGAAAGGATCAGATAAGGTTAATAAAATCATCCTTCGTTCAGATAATATGAAGGAAAATGCAAGAAAAGCAATCACATTCGTAAAAAATATTTATTGAAATGAGACCGATCTACCTGGATTACAACGCAACGACTCCTTTGGCACCGGAAGTGGTTAAAGCCATGTTGCCTTTTATGGATAACGTTTTTGGAAATCCATCCAGTTCTCACTTTTACGGACTAGAAGCAAAGAAAGCGGTTGAAAATGCAAGAAAGAAAGTGGCAGATCTTCTTCATGCCCATGCCGACGAGATTATTTTCACCAGTGGCGGAACAGAAGCCAACAACCTTGCGATCAAAGGAGTTGCTTTTTCCTTGAAGGGGAAGGGAAATCATATTATTACTTCATCCATCGAACACCCGGCGGTAAGCGAAGTATGCAGGTACCTTTTAAGTCAGGGGTTTCAGGTTACCGTATTGCCGGTTGATTCTTATGGGAAGGTCGATCCCAGGGATGTGGAAAAAAATATTAAACCTGAGACCATTCTTATTTCGATCATGCATGCCAATAATGAGGTTGGGACAATTCAGGCCATCAGCGAGATAGGTGAAATTGCCCGGCAGAGGGGAATATTGCTGCATACGGATGCCGCACAAACCCTTGGAAAAATTCCGGTCGACGTTTCAGAAATGAAAGTCGATCTCCTTTCGGTAGCCGCCCATAAACTTTATGCTCCAAAGGGCGTTGGGGCATTATATGTTCGCAGGGGCGTGATTCTTGAAAAACAACTTCATGGGGCGGATCATGAATCAAATAGGAGGGCAGGCACGGAGAATGTAATGCAGATCGTCGGGTTCGGGGAAGCTGCAGATGTCATTGTCAGGAATGAATTTCTTATCCAAGACGGTGTTAGCGGGAATGGATATGAAAATTTAAAAATCCTTAGAGACAGGTTGTATGAAGGTATCCGGCAGGAGATTCCGGAGGTCAGGCTAAACGGGCATCCGGAAGACAGGCTTCCCAATACCCTGAGTCTCGGGTTCCCCGGTGTAGAAGCTGTTTTTTTACTTAACGCCATGAAAAATGTTGCAGCTTCATCCGGGGCTGCTTGTCACGCCGACAAGGAAGAAATGTCGGGGGTGCTGGCAGCAATGCAGGTACCACGTGAATATGCAATGGGAACCCTGCGTTTTTCCCTCGGAAGGATGACGACCACGGAAGAGATCGATGAGGCTGTCCCTTGCATCGTGGATGCCTATTACCAGGTGATTGGAAAAGGTGAAGAACAGACCAGGGCATCACAGTCATTATCCGGCGTTCGGCTTACTGAATATACCCATGCCCTGGGTTGTGCATGCAAGATCCGTCCCCAGCTCCTTGAACGTATCCTTAAAGATTTACCGGTATTTCCTGACACTTCAGTGCTTGTGGATCATCGCACTGCTGACGATGCTGCCGTTTACCATTTAAAGGATGACCTCGCGCTGGTGGAAACAGTGGATATCATTCCTCCCATTGTGGATGATCCGTATACTTATGGCGCCATTGCGGCAGCAAATGCTTTGAGTGATATCTATGCCATGGGTGGAGAACCTGTTTTTGCACTCAGCATGGTCGCTTTTCCTGACCGTTTACTGCCCCTGGAAGTACTGAAGCAGATTCTCAGGGGAGCGGCAGATAAAGCTGCGGAAGCCGGAATCAGTATCATTGGCGGACATAGTATTGAAGACCGGGAACCAAAATTCGGACTGGTGGTTACCGGTAAAATACATCCCGGCAGGATACTTCGTAATTCCACTGCCAGGGCGGGAGATTTGCTCATTCTTACAAAACCCATCGGTACTGGAATCCTTGCCACGGCCATGAAGCGGGGGCTTGCCGGACCATCCGCCATACGTGGGGTAATTTCATCCATGTCGGAGCTCAACAAAAACGCGGCTGAGGTTATGAGGGGTTATCCGGTGAGTAGCTGCACCGATGTTACAGGATTCGGCCTTCTGGGACATCTGAAGGAGATGGTTAAAGGCTCCGGCTTCGCTGCGGAAATCGTATCTGCCAGCGTACCGGTTTTAACAGAAACATGGGAATCGGCTGCTGCCGGGGCCATCCCGGGAGGAACCATAAATAATCTCCAATTTGTTGCGGATATCACACAATTTGGCGCAGGCATTCCGGAAATCCTTAAACTGATTCTATCGGATGCACAAACTTCCGGAGGATTACTGATATCACTACCAGGAACGGTTGCCGGATCGTTTCTGGCTGACCTGAAACAGATCGGTTGTGCACATGCAGCGATTATCGGAAGCATTACGGAAAATAAACCCTTCATTGTCGTTAAATAAGGGGGTCAATTGCAGGGTAAACCATCCAGCAACTTACGACTGAATATTTTTCCGATGGGATAAACTCCTTTACGGTTGTCGATATAGGGAGATTTACCATAGAACCAGTTCAGGATAAGTTGTGGGTTCCTGGCAAACAAAGTATCGGTGGTTTTCAGTTTTTCAAATTCCACGCGTAGTTCCGGGTTTTTCGACAACATGGTATCGGCCATTTTTTCAAGAACATAGGATTCTGCATATTCTTTTTGTTCGAAAGTGGCATCGAAGAAACCCCAAAACAGAAAAGAACCATTTCCCAGAGGTTCAAGCAAGTGTGGAATGATCCGGCCGGCCGGCTGCAGGGTTTCCACAACCACAGACCCTGCCGGAAAATATCGGTTTTCGGTGATTTCCTCGAACGCTATATTGGTCATGGGATGTCTGCCTTCATAAGGGTCTTCCTGCCATTTTGGATTTTTAAACCGGCAGGTTGATATGGGGATCATGGTGTCTTTGGAAAGGGTTTTCATCTGAATGCCATGGATGCGGATTCGATCAATTACCGTTTTCCATTCGGCTGGGATGATATATGCATAAGGGAGTGTTACGCTGGTTTTAACATGTGTTTTACAATAATACGGAAGTCTGAAAGTCACCGGAGTCTGGCTGTATTTAAACCAGCTTCCTCCACTTACCGGACTTTTTTCCTCTGTATATTCGACACCTTTGAAATCCACCATCACGCTGTCAGTTTCCAGGGTTTCAAATCGCAGTGGAAATGGAGTTTGCAGAAATGCCTCAGTGGAAACATACTGGTCGGCCGCCTTCACCAGGGTTTTAAGACGGGTGTTTTCCCTGTTCAGAATCTCAAGGCAGGAAACAAGGCATTCATAGGTGCCGCTGACCCTGACATTATAGGGTTTAAGCATATGGGTTTCAATGAGTAATCCTGGTCTGTTTCGGAGGGCGGCATACCCTTGCGACAGCATGGGCGGGGCTACTTCGGTGATCAGTCCACTCCGAGGATCATGCCAGCGGCGGAAATCTACATAGGGAAAAACAGGGAACCCGGAATACTCCAGTTTTTTTTTCATATCAGGAATGAAGATGTCACGCGACCAGTCGGTCAGAGATGGATCCATCTCTCCAAAAATTTCCATAAGGTAAGTCAGCACATACTGGTAATCAGCTCCGTCGGTGGTATGGGTATCAATGAAAAAATCAGGCATCCAGGCATTGAAAAGTCGCAACCATGCCTGCATTTCCGGTGAGTCGGCTTTTAAAAAATCACGGTTGAGGTTCAGATTGTTGGCAGTAACCCTCCAACCCATTTCCTTAGGGCCATTCTGGTTGATACGGTTATAGGGGCCAAAGCGCTCATGCCCATCTGTGTTGAAGATGGGTATGAATAGTACTGAAACATTGTCAAGCAGCTTCGATGCGGTATGTTTATTCCCGGTCACCATATCGCGGATCAGCATCAGGCCTGCATCTTTGCCTTCACTTTCGCCGGAATGAATACAAGCCTGAATTAAAAGAAGGACCCTCCCTTTTAAATGAATTTCTCTTGCATTCTGAAGTCCGTCCTTATCCACGATCAGTAACGGTAAATCCCTGCCCTGGGCGCTCTTCCCGAAGGAAGAATAGCTGACCATGGGAGATGCCGCCGCGAGTTTTTTGCAAAACTCAATGGTTTCCTGATACCTTGGAGTTTCTTTCAAACCCGATTTTTCATAGTAAGTTAACCATTCTGTTTGCTGGGAAAATAAAATAAAAAAAGCCAGACAGCTGGTGAAAGTCAGTACGATCCTTTTCATGAATTGTATTTCAGGATGCCAAACATAAGAAAAAAACCACTGCTGACAGGGCTGAAATCAAGAAACTATTTATACTTGTTTTGTTTCTTAAAATCTTATTTTTCCTATCTTTGCCGGCAGGTTAAAATTCAATTACCATTGATGGACAAGGCGCTGATAGATGTTTTGGAAAGAGTTCGTGAACTTTTTTTTAAATACGGAGTCCGGAGTGTTTCAATGGACGATATATGCCGTGACATTGGTATTTCGAAAAAAAAACTGTATCAGTTGGTTCACAGCAAACATGAACTGGTTGAAAAACTGTTAAACCTTGAAAGAGAAAATTTCGAGATTATTTTTGAAACCAACAATTTCGAAGGGGTTAATGCCATCAATATCTTACTGATCGTAAGCCGGGAAGTCGGAAATCGTTTTTGGGATGTGAGTCCTTCCATGACTTTCGACCTGAAAAAGTATTATCCTGAGATTTATCATAAACATATTGACGACCGTATTGAATTTATCTATCAGAAAATCCAGATCAATATTCAAAAAGGGATAAACCAGGGAATTTACCGTGACGACCTGAGTATTGAGCTGGTAGCCAGGTTATATATTCGCAGGTTGATAGATTTACATAATCCGGAATTTTTTCCTGCTGAAAAATTTTCATTTCAAACCTTGTTTGATGTGATGTTCGACAATTTTATCCGCGGTATCGCGAACGAAAAGGGAACTGCGTATTACGAAAAACAGAAGCGCAAGGTAAATTTAAAAAAATTTGACTAAATGATGAGGACATTTCTTTTACTTTCAATCGTTTCTTTGAGCTTGCTTGTTTTACCTTCGGCTTATGGGCAGCAAGAGCCATTATCTGTTACGCCCAGGGCTTTTTCAATGCAGCAGGCGCAGGATTACGCATTTGAGAATAATTATGATCTGAAGAATTCTGCCTACGATATCCAGATTGCCCGGAAAATGGTGAGACAAAATACCGCCATAGGTTTACCGCAGGTCAATGGAAGTGTTGATTACAATGATTTTATCGATCGGCCAACATCCTTGTTACCCGGTGAATTTTTCGGCAAACCCGGAACAGAAATACCGGTCCAGTTTGGAACCAAATACAATGCAACCCTGAAAGCCACCATCACTCAGTTGATATACAGCGGTCAATACCTGGTCGGCTTACAAACAGCCAAAGCATATTTAGAGACCGTCAAGCAGAAAAACCTGAAGGATAAAATTGACGTCAGGGATCTCGTGGCCGATGCTTATTTAAGGGTCCTGGTCATCGAACAAAGTATTTTAATTCTTGACTCCACCTACAAGGTGGTAAGTAAGCTCGTTGATGAAGCCAGAGCAAGTTACAACAGCGGTCTGATCGAAGACATTGATGTGGATCAGGCCGATCTGAACCGGTCCAATCTTGAAGCGCAGTTGGCGGATGTTCAGAGTAGCAGAAACATTGCCTATGCCAGTCTTAAATTTCTTCTCGGACTTAAAGACAACCAGGAAATCACCCTTACCGACAACCTCGAATATTTTCTGGCTCAGGTTGACCGGGATGCTTTGGTTAATCAGCCTTTTGATTTTAACCGGAACATTGATTATCTCATGCTTAAAAAATCAGATTACCTGGTCCTGATGCAGTATAAACTGGCAAAAACTGCCTATCATCCCACACTGGCAGGATTTATCGGTATTTCTGAAAACGCACAACGGAACTCCTGGAATTTTTTCAAGTCATATGAACCCTGGTACCGTACAACGAACTGGGGACTGTCGCTGAGTATTCCGATCTGGAGTAGCGGAAGCAGAAAATTTTCGGTGGACCAGGCCAGACTGAATGTTGAAAAAACAAAAGTGACCGATGAAAAGCTTAGGGTTGGCCTTGAGTTGCAGGTAGAAACGGCCAAAAAGGATTTCAGCAATGCTTATTTTGTTTACAAGAATAAAAAGAAAGGCTTTGAAACGGCATTGAAAATTTACCAGAAAACCACCACGAAATATCAGCAGGGTATTTCATCCAGCACGGATTTAAATCAGCGGTATTCTCAATTTCTTCAAGCCAACAGTGACTACATGATGTCCATGTATACCGTATTGAGCAGTAAGATCAGACTGAGTAAATTACTTGAAAAATTCTGATCTACTTTCTGGATGATTTTCGATTCGATTTTCTCCGTTTCCATTTGATTTTCATTTGGACATCAATCAGAACCATGGCCGGAACAAACACCAGGGTGAGGAAGGTTGCAAAGCTTAGCCCGAAGATAATGGTCCAGGACAGGGGTCCCCAGAACAGAACATTGTCGCCTCCAAAATAAAGATGGGGGTTCAATTCCGTAAAGAGGGTTATAAAATTTATATTCATTCCCACCGCAAGTGGTACAAGACCAAGCATGGTAGCGGTAGCCGTAAGGAAGACAGGAGTAATCCTCGTTTTCCCTGCCTGAATAATGGCATCTTTGGTTTTCAGTCCCCTTGATTTCAGTTCGTCTCCGAATTCAACAATCAGGATGCCGTTTCGAACAACAATCCCTCCCAGGGCAACGATTCCCAGCCCGGTCATGATGATGCTGATTGACATGTGGAAAATGGCGATGCCAAGCAATACGCCGATCACGCTGAATACGACTTCGCTAAGAATAATAAGCGACTTACTGAGGGATCCGAACTGGGTGATCAGGATGAAAAAGATCAGACCAAGGGCAATCATCATGGCTTTCATAAGGAAAACCATGGTTTCAGCCTGATCTTCGCGCTCCCCGGTAAGCCGTATTTCTATCCCTTTTGCCATCTTGAAAGCGGGAAGATATTTATTGATTGTGGCGACGATTTCGTTGGCCGTATATCCCGAAAGAACTTCGGAGGAGAGGGTGATTACCCGCTTCATGTTTTTACGTTTAATCCCTCCGTAAGTGTCTTTATAATGAATGCTTGCCACAGAGGAAATTGGAATTTGCCGTAACTGCCCTGAATTCATATCCCTGTATGTGACTTTTGCATTGATGATGCGATTGATGCTTTTTCGTTCTTTTTCTGAATACCTAAGCTGGATGGGGTATTCGTCTTCATCTTCTTTATATTTTGAAACCTCTTTACCATAGATACCCGTCCGGAGTTCCATCCCGATCTGTCCCAGAGAAAGGCCTTCCCGGTTGGCACGCACCCGGTCGATATCGACAATAATCTCAGGTTTATTATTTTCAAAATCGGACTTCAGTTGTTCAATTCCTGGAATATGTATGGAGTCAAGGTAATTTTTGAAGGAACCGGCCGTGAGGATCAACTCATCCAGATTTTCTCCTGTGATTTCAATGTTGATAGGTTTACCTGTAGGAGGCCCCATACGGTTTTTTTCAACGCTGATGGTTGCACCGGGAATATCTTTGAGAACCTGCCTCATCTCATCCAGGTAATCCTGGGTGGAAATGCCCCGCCTGAATTTACTTTCCACAAAATTCACGGTCACTTTCCCCTTATTGGAGGAAACTGAACGGTCAAACATACTTTCTCCGGCTCCAAAACCAACATTGGTAATAATTGATTCCACAATGGGATTTTTGGATCCAAGCACCTTGGATATTCGTTCTTCAACCAGGAAAGTGACCGAGTCTGTAACATTCTGATCAGTACCCTCAGGCATTTTCACATACACAATGAGGTTGGTCGGCATGTTGTTCGGGAAGAATAGCACTTTTGGTTTTGTGATACCGGTCAGGAATATTGTGAAGAAGAAGAGTGCAATCACGGAATAGAACAAATACCAGGGATGTCTTCCGCGAAGAAAGTACACCAGGGTTTTTTCATACATTCTCATCGCCCATGGCCATAATCTCGTCTGAAATTTTGCAATGGCATCTTTGATTACAAAACGGTAGAGCGCGTTGAGAATAAGCATAAACATAAAAATATTTCCCAGAGCAAAACCTCCGGCGATATAGCAGATAAGTGCCAGTGCAATCAAAATTACGCTATGGATCAGAAGTTTTTTCCGGTCGGTTTTATGTTCCACTTCGTCATATTCGTGTTTCATAAAAGTAACAGCGAACACGGGATTTATGATATAAGCTACAAAAAGAGAGGCAAACAATGTAAGGATCAGGGTGACCGGAAGGTAATGCATGAATTTACCGACAATTCCCGGCCAGAAAGCAAGCGGAAAGAATGGCGCCAGGGTGGTCAGGGTCCCCGAAAGAATCGGAAGAAATACTTCACCGGCGGCATGTTTTGCCGCTTTTACAATATCCGGCTCATCGCGGTGTATCCGGTGTGTGTTTTCGATGACTACAATGGCATCATCCACGATAATCCCCAGGGCAAAAATAAAACCGAACATCACGATCATGTTCATGGTAAAACCAAGGCTGGGCATAATAAGGTAAGCGACAAACATGGAAAGGGGCACTGAAAGCGCTACAAAAAAAGCATTGTTAAAGCCCATGAAAAACATCAGGACAATGATCACCATAATAAACCCGATGATGATGGTGTTATTCAGTTCTTCCAGGGTGCTCTTTGTAAAGCGCGACTGGTCGCCGGTTATGGTGACATTCAGATCAGGCGGATAGGAGGTTTTCTGAAGGTTATTCATGATATCCTTGATCTCTTCTGCGGCAATGATCAGGTTTTCACCACTTTTTTTCACCACATTCAGGGTGATCACATTTTTTCCGTTAAGACGGGCAAAACTTTCCTGCTCTTTAAAGGAATCCTTGATATCAGCAATGTCCTGGATATAGACAATGGCCCCGCTGGCTGATTTAAGCAAAATGGTCTTGATCTGATCCGGGCTTACGAATTGTCCGGCCAGCCGTATGGTATATTTTGTTCCGAAGGTTGTAATCGTTCCTGCCGAGATGGTCACATTTTCAGCCGATATAGCCGATTCTATATCCCGGAAGGAAACACTTGCAGCCTGCATTTTATACATGTCTACATCCACCTGTATCTCCCTTTCCAGCGCTCCGACAATATCAACACGGGTAATTTCTTTCAGGGTCTCAATTTTATCCTGGGCATCCTCCGCGTATTTTTTCAAACGCTGAAGATCATAATCTCCCGCGATGTTAATATTCATGATCGGGATTTCAGAAAAATCGATTTCTTTAATGTCGGGATCCTTGGGAAGGTTGTTGGGCAGGTTTGTTTTGGCTTTGTCAACGGCATCCCGAACCCTTTGCTTGGCTTCAGAAACATCAATACCCGGATTAAATTCGACCACAATGGTTGAAAAATCCTGTATGGAATTACTGGTGATCTTTTTAACGTCGGCAAGCGATTTACATTGTTTTTCAATCGGCCGGGTTACCAGGTTTTCCATGTCCTCGGGAGAGGTTCCGGGATATATGGTATTGACCAGGATGGTAGGAATGAAAATTTCGGGAAACTGTTCTTTCGGAATGTTTAAATAGGACAGCAAGCCCAGCATGGTGATAATAATCGTAAGGACGTAGATGCTGGTCTTATTATCAATAGACCAACTGGTGGCAAAAAATTCTTTGACCTTATATTCTTTTTTTTTCATGCGTGTTTCCGATTAATATTCTATAGGCTGTCCGTCGAAAAGATCTTTATATCCCGCAGTAATGATCTTGTCTCCCTCGTTTAATCCGCTGACAATTTCCGTTAAGCCATTGAAGGTGATAAAAGACACAACAGAACGCTTCCTGGCAACCTTGTTCCCGTTCTCTTCAGAAGCTACAAATACGTACTGGCCTTCATTCCTGGAATTCTGAATATAGTTCTGGGGAATACAAATTGCGGATGGATTGTCGTAATCTTTAATGCGCAATACTGCAATCATATTGGCGCGGTAAGTGATATTATTGACAGGCAATGCAACTTCCACGAGAAAAGTCCGGTTTGTCGGGTTAATGTATTTACTGGAAAAAGTCACCCGCTGTTCAATTTCCTGGTTAAAATCAGGTAAAAAGATTTTTACAGGATCACCGGTCTTGATCTTGGCCGAATAAGCTTCCCCGACATCGGCCAATGCCTTGGCTTTGGAAAAATTAACAATCCGGAATGCAGGAGTGGGAGAGGCAGAAGAGGCCATTTGCCCGACTTTAATGGGAATATCCTCCACATTTCCATCAATGGGCGCAGTAATAACCGACATTTTAATCTGATCCTGCAAAGTGTTGATTCCATTCTGAGCAGATTCCATATCATTTTTGGCTTTCAGATACTGAACTTCTGATCCGATCTTCTGATCCCATAAAGCTTTTTGACGGGTATAAATATCCGTCGCAAATGCCAGCTTATTCTGAAGATCTTTTAGTTGTTGCTTAAGGACTTCCGCGTCAAGCTCGGCAAGAACCTGACCTTTTGTAACAAAATCGCCTTCCTTGACCAGGATTTTTGTAACGACCCCTCCCTGGTTCCTGGGACTGACCCCAATGTTTTCATTGCCGTCAATCCGTCCCTGAACTTCAATATAATGTTGAAAAGATTGTTTACGGAGCGGCTCAATATTCACCCTTGTTGCAGAAACCGAACCTGAAGGATTAAGTTCTTTATCAAGTTTTATGATCTCCTGGGAGATCTTATCATGTTCTTTTCTGAGTTGTTCCAACCGGCTTTTTTTATCCACGTCCTTACTGCCGCAAGCGAAAAGAAAAAGGACCATGCCGGTATAAAGAATAATTTTTTTCATTTGACGAATCGAATTTTTAAGGCACAAAGATAGAAATTTCCGGTTCGATAAAAAACTTTTCAGGCGAAAATCGTTTCCATGTGGCCTTTCATCGCCGGAAAGAAAAGCAAAAACTTATTTTTATAAAAAGTTTCCCGTTTTTCTTTTTATATCTTTGCAGCATGGAATCAAAAACATTGCATATTCTTGAACAGGTTCGAAAATTATATCAGAAATATGGTATAAAAAGCATTACGATGGATGATGTGGCAAAAAACCTGAATATTTCTAAAAAAACGGTTTATGAGCATTTTAAGGATAAAGAGGACCTGGTCGGTAATGTTATGATGCTTGAACATGAACGAACCTGTGGGTTTCTTTCCGGGATCGAAGGGAAAAATCTGAATGCCATCGAAGAATTGTTTGAAGTATATAAAATGATTAATGGCTTGTTCAGGGATTATAATCCTTCCATGGAATTCGACATCCGGAAATATTATCCCAAACTGTCCTTAAAGATTAAGGAGATCAGAAGGAAAGGTATGTTGGAATCTGCACTGAACAACTTGGACAAGGGAAAAAAGGAAGGACTTTACAGAAAGGAATTGAATGCAATGATCATTGCCAAACTTCATGTTTTCAGGATAGAAAATCTCTTTGAAAACGATTTCTTTACGCTGGAAGAACTAACTTCATTTAAGGTGTTTCATGAAATTTTTATCTATCATTTGCAGGGCGTTTTAAGTCATGACGGCAGGGCGTTTTTTGATGCGAATTTTGAAAAATTCAGGGCTACCCTTGTTTAATCCTTGCTCAGGCCAGTTGTTTAAAAAAAAGTACATTTACAGACCAATAGAAAGGGCATGAAAAAATGATTTCCGATGAGGACATGGTTAAAGGGTGTCTTCACAGGGATATCCGTTCGCAGGAAGTATTTTATCGCCGTTTTGCGGGGAAAATGTATGGCGTGTGTTTGAGGTATGCCTCCAATAAAATGGATGCTGAAGACATCCTACAGGAAGGCTTTATCAGGGCTTTTGGAAATCTTCATCGTTTTCGTTTCGAGGGTTCACTGGAAGGCTGGGTCAGAAAAATCATGATCCATACCGCCCTCAATTATTATAAAAAACATTTAAAGTTTCTTCAAGAAGTCGAAATTAAGGAAGCAATGGGAAATACAACCCTTTATGAAGAAGCATTGTCTAAGTTAATGACCAATGATCTCATCATGATTATTCAAAGTCTATCCCCGGGTTATCGGACGGTGTTTAACCTGCATGTCATCGAAGGTTATACCCATGTGGAAATTGGTTTGATGCTTGGTATTTCTGACAACACATCCAAATCGCAGTTATTCAGGGCAAAGAGAGCCATTCAGAAGGAGTTGGACAAAATAATGAAATAAGCAGATCCAGATGGAGGAAAACGATAACATAGAAAACAGATTCCGTGAGACCTTCGCCGGATATGAGGCAGAACCTCCAGAAGAAGTATGGTCCAACCTGAAGCAGCATTTACATCCGGAGCCCAGATACCAGGGGTTCTGGTCGTGGGTTGCCGATCTTCCTAAAGCCTCTCCCGTATTTTTCAGGTTTTCCATCGGACTGACCACTGTGGTTGTAATCCTGTTCCTGGCTGTTGTCTGGTTTGCATCCGGAAACCGGAATAATATACGGGGACATGCTTATGCCGGTGAACAAAGGCTATGCAGGGGCACGGCGTATTTATTCAGGGTTGATGACAAAGCCAGGCCTTACGATTCACTGAAAAATATTAGAACCTGCGATGTTGATGAAAATGGATACTATCAATTTTCCCGGATAGGAAGTGGAAAATATTTAATCAGGATTTCTCCCCAGCAAAATTCGGAAGGACAAAAAAGATTCCTTGCTTCCTGGTACGATCAGCTCATGAATCCTGACTTTGCTCACCTGATCCAGGTAGATGCCGAAGATCTTACCATAGATGTTCATTTACTCCCAAGGCCATAAAATCATATAAGCAGATTACGCATGGTCTGAAGCAAACCATTCCGCATAGGAATTGGATGTTTCACGTAAGCGCATGCTCAGGAGTTCGACACCTTCCGGTAAAATTTTCCGGATTCGGTTTACAAAATCGAGCAATAAATTTTCACTGGTAGGTTGAAAGGGAACGATCCTGACGTTGGTAAATGGCTCACCGATTTTTATAAAATCGGTCGGTGTATTGTCTTCACTGAGCAGAAGCGCGTGGTCAAGGGGTTCAATGATCGCGTGGCTGATAAGCTTTTTCAGGTCACCAAAGTCAATGACCATTCCAAGCTTAGGAGAGTCCGGATCTGTAACGGGCGTGCCGATGATTGTCACAGATAATGAATAGGAGTGACCATGCACATTTTTACAGGGTCCGTCATATCCTTTTAAAGCGTGTGCCGCCTCGAACTGAAACTCTTTTGTGACCCGGATCTTTGAATTTGCAGGCATGTTGAAACAAAGGTAATTAAATAACCGTAAGATGTTCAAGCAATATTTTCAATCCGATTCCGATCAGAACAAGTCCGCCCAGCCTTTCCGCCCAACGCGCAGGAAGAAATGAGGTTTTTTCACCCAGTTTGGCTCCCAGGACGGTAGCAAGAAATGTGGTCAGGGCTATGATTCCTGAAGCCTCGAGAATTTTTACCTGGACAAACCCGAAAGAAACGCCAGTGATCAGCGCATCGATACTGGTGGCCAATGCAAGGCTGAGCAGGATGGTGGTTTTAAGGATGTCAGGGTTTTTTTTAGTTTCAGGAGTTTTAAATGATTGAAGGATCAGCTTCATGCCAATGAAAAATAAAATTCCAAATGCAACCCAATGGTCAAAACTGATAATCAGTAATTGTACACTATTCCCGATCAGCCATCCGATCAAAGGCATGAACCCCTGAAAAATGCCAAAGAACAATGCCATTCTGAGAATTTCTTTCCACCTGAGTTTTTGAACGGTCCCAAAACTTAGAGAAACGGCAAAGCAATCCACTGACAGTCCGATCGCAATAAGAAAAATTTCCAGTAAGCCCATGAATCAGAAAATAAGCAGTAGCATTTTTTCAAGAAATCCGGCATCCGTTTCATCGAAAGCATTCAGTAATTCGCTGTCAATATCCAGGACGCCGATTATTTCATCTTTATTATTCCTAAGAGGCAGCACAATTTCCGACCGTGATCGCGAATCGCAGGCAATATGTCCGGGGAAATGATGAACATCGGGAACAATGATGGTTTTTTGCTGGTCAACCCCGGCCCAGCAAACCCCTTCATGAGGAGGAAGAACCTGACATGCCAGTGGTCCCTGATAGGTTTTTACGATGAGGTTTCCTCCTTTGATTACATAGAATCCTGTCCAGAAGAAATACTCCATTTTATGATGGAGCACAGCGACCAGGGTTGCCATCCTGGCATCAGGATCAGAAGATTGAAGCAATAAGGTTTCTATTTGCTTGAAAAGACGTTGATAACGGGCGGTTTTTTTTCCTGGATTCATAAGAAATCAGGCCATATCCAGTTCCACGGTGAAATGCCGCATGATGGGCACCTCCTTGACGATTTTGAAACCCCGCCTGATTTCATTCTTGCGCTCGAAAATGTTTCTCAGGGCTGTAGCAACAACATCCATATGATTGTTTGTATAAACCCTTCTGGGAATTGCAAGTCGCATCAGCTCCAGGGATGGGAAACGGTTTTCACGGGTTACCGGGTCGCGATCGGCCAGGAGGGCCCCGATTTCCACGCCCCTGACTCCTGCTTCAAGGTATAGCTCAATGGCAAGGGTTTGAGCCTGAAACTCTTCTTTGGGGATATGGGGGATGAATCGTTTGGCGTCAACGAAAATGGCGTGACCTCCGATCGGTTGCTGTATGGGAATACCGAAATCAGTCAGTTTATTTCCGAGATATTCCACCTGGCGAACCCTGGATTCCAGATAGTCGAATTCGGTTCCTTCATATAACCCCTGTGCCAGTGCGTTCATGTCGCGCCCCGACATTCCCCCATAAGTGATGTATCCTTCGAACATGATATTGAAAACACTGGCCTTTCTGTGTAATTCCTTATCCCGCATGGCTATAAATCCGCCCATGTTCACAATTGCGTCTTTTTTTGCGCTCATGGTCATGACATCGGCGCAGGAGAACATTTCACTAACAATTTCCCGTATCGATTTATCGGCATATCCCTTTTCCCTGAGCTTTATAAAGTAAGCGTTTTCTGCAAAGCGGGCGGAATCGAAGACAACCAGTTTCCCGTATTGATTCGCAAGTTTCCGGACCATTTTCAGGTTTTCAATCGAAACAGGTTGTCCGCCTGAAGAGTTACAGGTAACAGTAACAATGATAAACGGAATGCGCTCTGCGTTTTCCTTCAGCACCTTTTCCAGTTTATCAGGATCAATATTGCCTTTAAAAGGATGGTTCAGGGTAGTATCAAAGGCCTCATCAATCGTACAATCAACTGCAAAGGCTTTGCGGAATTCAATATGTCCTTTTGTGGTGTCGAAATGTGAATTTCCAGGGATTAGATCCCCTTCTTTAATGAGCACTGAAAATAATACGTTTTCGGCAGCCCTTCCCTGGTGTGTGGGTAGAAAATGTTCAAATCCGGTGATATCCTGTATGGCGTTCCTCAGCTTATAGTAGGAAGAAGCTCCTGCATAACTTTCGTCGCCCAGCATCATTTCCGACCATTGGCGGTCGCTCATAGCTCCTGTTCCGGAATCTGTAAGCAAGTCGATGAAAACCTGTTCGCTTTTCAAACGGAAAAGATTGAATTTAGCCTCTTTAATCCATTGTTCACGCTCTTTGCGGCTGCTTCTGCGGATAAGTTCCACCATTTTAATTCTGTAGGATTCAGCAAAGGGTAACTCCATGTTGTTAAAATTGGATGAATGGAACAAAGATAGAAATTTTTTCCAACTCAAATTTTTTTCGTAAACCTTGTCTAATTGCCAAAATTCATGTAGGTTTGCCGGTGTGAATACACTGTTAAAATAATAACATTTAATTTTTTAGGAGGATAAATTACAATGAATACCAGCAACGGAGAAATAAATAACAATTGCCTTACCAAACTCACAGATCTGAATGATCTGGCCAAACAATCCCGTAAAAAGAAATTAGCCGTGGCGGTTGCACATGATGAGCACTGCCTGGAAGCTATCTGTGCCGTGGATAAAATGGGTTTGGTAGAAGCCATCCTTGTCGGGAATGAAAAAAAGATACATGAAATTGCTTCAAGGTTAAAACTTGATGTAAGTGGAATGAGGATTATAAATGAAGAGGTGGATGCAAATTCGGTAAAAATTGCGGTCAGAATGGTTCGTGATAAAGAAGCGGATGTGCTTATGAAAGGGAATGTTCCAACGGCAATTTTTTTAAGGGGTGTGCTGGATAAAGAAGGAGGGTTGCGAAAAGGGGATGTGCTTTCACATTTCGCACTTTTTGAAATCCCCACTTATCATAAATTACTTGGCTTAACCGATGCAGCCATGATTCCTGCCCCGGATTTCAAGACCAAGGTGGCGATCATCAATAATGCGGTGGAATTTATGAATAAACTGGGTTATCTGAAACCCAAGGTTGCCGTTTTAGGAGCGGTTGAAATGGTCAATGAAGCCATGCCGGCTACCCTGGATGCAGCCCTGTTATCAAAAATGAATCAAAGGGGACAGATAAAGAACTGTATCATTGACGGACCCTTGGCCTATGACAATGCGGTGAGCGCTGCAAGTGCCAAACACAAGGGAATTGTCAGTGATGTGGCCGGGGATGCGGATTTACTGATTGTTCCCGATATCGAAGCCGGAAATATACTTTACAAGGCATGGGGTTTTTCGGCCAATGCCAAACTGGCTGCCTGTGTTCTCGGAGCTGCCGCGCCCATTGTGCTTACTTCACGCTCAGATACCGAAGAATCGAAGCAGGCTTCTATCGTACTGGCCGCTTCCATCAGCTAACATTTAAATCATGGGGAGCAAGCTTTTTCAGACAAAATCAATTCAAGCGCTTCTGGATGAAGCAGCTGACCCGAAAAATGGTTTTAAAAAGGCCCTTACCGCCACCAACCTCACCACATTGGGGATCGGTGCCATTATCGGAGCCGGAATTTTTGTTCTCACCGGACAGGCAGCAGCGCAATATGCAGGTCCGGCAATCGTAATCTCTTTTATTATTTCCGGTATCGCCTGTGCATTTGCCGGCTTATGTTATGCAGAATTTGCTTCCATGATCCCCATCGCGGGGAGCGCCTATACTTATGCCTATACCACACTGGGAGAGTTTCTGGCCTGGATCATAGGCTGGGATTTGATTCTTGAGTATCTTTTCGCGGCATCCACCGTAAGCGTGGGATGGTCCGGATATATCGTCAGTTTTTTAAAAGATTTCGGGGTTTTTCTTCCCCCGGAACTTACCGCGGCAAGTTTTACCCGTCTGATTCATATTCCGGAAGCCGGCTGGACACAAATATCAAGTGAATTGTTAAGACACCTCGCCGAAAGGGGGATTTCCCCTGAAACCCTGCCGCATACCACTGCAATACTGAACATGCCGGCCATGTTTATCGTCGCTGCTATTTCCCTCTTATTGGTGATCGGAATTAAAGAATCAGCGAGTTTTAACAATATCATGGTGATCACAAAAGTGGGGGTGATCATTGTCTTCGTGGTGATCGGATTCTTTTTCGTAAAAAACATTAACTGGCATCCTTTTATTCCAAAAAATACAGGGGAATGGGGCCATTTCGGATGGTCGGGTATTTTGCGGGCCGCGGGTGTGATCTTTTTTGCCTACATCGGTTTTGATGCGGTTTCAACCGCTGCCCAGGAAGCTAAAAATCCGCAAAAACATATGCCTATCGGGATTCTCGGGTCTCTTGGGATATCAACCATACTATATATTCTGGTTGCCATTGTCCTCACCGGGATTGTAGCCTACCCTCAGTTGCTGGTGCCCGATCCGGTTGCGGTTGGAGTTGATGCCATGGGGCAAAAGCTTTTCTGGCTCAGGCCCATTGTCAAAGTTGCCGCTATAGCCGGGCTGAGTTCCGTAATACTGGTCATGCTTCTGGGCCAACCGCGGATATTTTATTCCATGTCAAAAGACGGATTGCTTCCGCCGGTTTTCAGCAAAGTTCATCCAAAATATAAAACACCCTATATCAGCACCCTTTTAACCGGTTCCGTTGCCCTTGTCCTTGCCGGAATACTCCCGATCAGCATACTGGGGGAACTGGTTTCCATCGGCACCTTGCTTGCATTTGCCATCGTGTGTGTCAGCATTATTTTTCTGCGAAAAACAAAACCTGATATTCCACGTCCCTTCCGTACTCCGCTGGTCCCCCTGATTCCCATTCTTGGTGCAGGCTTTTGTTTATTGCAGATGGCCTCCCTGCCATTGGATACCTGGCTTCGGCTCATCATATGGATGGCCCTGGGAATGATAATTTATTTTACTTACGGGGTGAAAAACAGCAAACTCCGGAATTCTAACCAAATCAAATAAGCCAGGAAATCCATGAAAGACGTTCGGGTCATCGCAATCAACCCAGGCTCAACCTCAACTAAAATTGCGGTGTTCCAGAATACGGAACCAATATTTTTAAAAAACATCAAGCACAGCACAGAAGAACTGGCACCTTTTCCGCGGATTACCGATCAATTCCTGTTCCGCAAGGAGATCATCCTGAAACAGCTTCATGAGGCTGAAATAGATATAGAGTCGCTGTTAGCGGTTGTGGGAAGGGGTGGCTTATTAAAACCCATCCCCTCGGGCGTATACGAAGTGAATGAAGCCATGATTCATGATATGGTGAACAGTCCGCTTGGTGAACATGCAAGTAACCTGGGCGGACTGATCGCTCATGATCTGATTAAATCCATCCCCAATGCCCGGGCATTTATTGCCGACCCCGTGGTGGTCGATGAACTCACTGATATTGCGCGGATAGCAGGCCATCCTTTGTTCGAAAGGATTTCTATTTTTCATGCCCTGAATCAGAAAGCAGTGGCAAGGGAATTTGCCAAAGCCACCCGGAAAAAGTATGAAGATCTTAACCTGATCGTAGTGCATCTTGGTGGAGGAATTACAGTCGGGGCTCATCAGAAAGGACGGGTAATCGATGTAAACCAGGGCCTCGACGGCGAAGGACCTTTCAGCCCGGAAAGAAGCGGGACCCTGCCGGTGGGACAACTGGCAAAACTTTGTTTCAGCGGCAAATATACCCTGCAGGAAGTGCAGAAGATGATTAAAGGTGAAGGGGGAATGGTGGCTTATCTGGGCACCAACAATGCCATCGACGTTGAAAAAATGGTTGACGCCGGCGATCATTATGCTGAGCTTATCTATCAGGCAATGGCCTACCAGGTGGCGAAAACGATAGGGGAAATGTATACCGTACTGAAATGTGAAGTGGATGCCATTCTCATTACAGGAGGAGTTGCATATGATAAAGGGTTTGTGAACTGGATACAGGAACGGGTTTATAAAATGGCTCCCATTCATGTTTATCCCGGTGAAGATGAAATGAGCGCCCTGGCCATGAATGGCTTAATGGCGATCCGTGGAGAAATTGAGATAAAAAAATACATTTAATGCCCGCTTTCTGTTGCTTTCAGCATCTCTTTTACAATATTTTCGGTTCCCTCCGCAATCTGGCTGATGGTCGCATCAAGCATATAACACGGAGTCGTAAAGAATTTCTTCGCTTGATCAACGATTACTTCCCCGTGAGAAGCATGAATATAATGATTTCCCGTTTTTTCTATAAATCCGCCGGAAGCAGGATCCTTTCCGGTGGTTAAATGAGCATCGCGGAAGAGCGCTCCCAGAATGACAGGGGCGATACACATGGCACCGATTGGTTTTCCGGCATCAAACATACCTTTTATGGCATTTTCAACCTCCTGATTTACCGTACAAAGGTCTCCCTCCATTGCCCAGCTGCAAAGATTTTTTGCACAGCCAAACCCTCCCGGAAAAATCAAGGCATCATAATCCTTTGAACTGAATGTATTCAATGGCTTGATATCGCCCCTTGAAATCCTGGCTGATTCCGTCAGTACATTGCGTTTTTCACCGGTTTCCTTACCGGTCAGATGATTCAATACATGGTGCTGGGTAATGTCAGGGGCAAAGCATTGAAAAGCAGCCCCATTCCGGTCAATGGCAAGCAAGGTCAGCACCGCTTCCTGTATTTCAGCTCCGTCAAAGACACCGCAACCAGCTAAAACAACGGCAAATTTTTTCATAGAATCCTGATTTTTATTTTGTTTTATTTCAAAGAATACTCCCCTAAAAGTAAAAAAAATTAGTCCTTAATAGGCAATAATTTTAAATTTGCAGATGTTTCAGAAAAGGGTAAGAAAATTAAATCAAAGCCAATGAAGAAAATTCAGATGGTTGACTTAAAAAGTCAATACCTGCACATTAAAAAAGAAATTGATGACGGGATTCAGGAAGTGATTGATGCTTGCGCATTTATAAATGGCCCTGCAGTCAAACAATTCCAGGAAAACCTTGAAAAATATTTGCAGGTGAAGCATGTGATACCTTGTGCCAACGGGACTGATGCCCTACAGGTTTCCATGATGGCGCTGGGCCTCAAGCCAGGCGATGAAGTGATCACCACCTCTTTTACGTTTATCGCTACCGCTGAAGTCATCGCATTACTGCAATTAACCCCTGTTCTTGTGGATGTTGACCCCGACACATTCAATATTGATTTGCAGGCCATTCAAAAAGCCATCACCCCGGAAACGAAGGCCATTGTGCCTGTTCACCTTTTTGGACAGTCAGCCCCGATGGAGGAGATCATGAACATTGCAAAGAAGCACCATCTGTTTGTGATTGAAGATAATTGTCAGGCCATTGGATCTGATTACTTTTTCAGTAACGGCACGCATAAAAAAACGGGAACCATTGGTCATATTGGCTGTACTTCATTTTTTCCGTCGAAAAATCTTGGTTGCTATGGCGACGGAGGGGCAATCTTTACCCATGACGATGAATTAGCCAGACAAATGAGGATTGTGGTTAATCATGGTATGGCAGAGCGTTATTACCATGACTATATCGGGGTTAACTCCCGGCTTGACAGCATCCAGGCGGCCGTTCTGAGAACAAAACTTCCCCATCTCGATGCTTATGCGGCAAAACGGAGGCTTGCTGCTGATTACTATGATAAAGCATTCGCCAATCATCCAAAATTGAAGATTCCATCCCGGTATGCCAAATCAACCCATGTTTTTCATCAATACACGCTTGTTGCACGCGATCTTGACAGGAAGGCGTTGATCGATCACCTGAATAAAAAAGACATTCCTGCCATGATCTATTATCCGGTGCCGCTTCATTTACAGAAAGCATATCTGGATCCCCGTTACAAACCAGGCGACTTCCCGGTTACGGAATCTCTGTCAAAATCAGTTTTTTCGTTACCCATGCATACCGAGCTGGATGAAGAACAGCTGAAATATATCACCGAATCAGTGCTTGAATTCCTAAATCGCTGAAATGGAAAAAGAATATACTGCGCATGAAACAGCCGTGATTGATCCTGATTGCAGGATTGGAAAAGGGACCAAGATCTGGCATTTCACGCATATTATGAGTCGTTGTGAGATCGGCGAGAACTGTAGTTTCGGTCAGAATGTGGTGGTATCTCCCGATGTTAAACTCGGAAAGAACGTTAAAGTTCAAAATAACGTTTCGATCTATACCGGTGTTATCTGTGAGGATGATGTGTTCCTTGGCCCTTCCATGGTGTTTACCAATGTCATCAACCCCCGCAGCCATATTTTGCGCCGGGATCAGTATCAGCAAACATTGGTAAAAAGGGGCGCTTCCATCGGAGCCAATGCCACTATAATTTGTGGACATGAAATCGGAGAATTTGCTTTTATCGGTGCAGGAGCGGTCGTTACGAAAGATGTTCCGGCCTATGCGCTGATTGTCGGCAATCCGGGAAAGCAGGCGGGCTGGATGAGCGAATACGGTCACCGCCTTCATTTCAATCATGAAGGCCTGGCTATCTGCCCTGAAAGCAAGGAGAGCTATCAATTGACGAAAGACGGAAAAGTTGTAAAACTAGGAAATTTGTAAATGGAATCCAGGAAACATGTAAAGAATTTTGCTTTGATCGGTGCCGCCGGATATATTGCTCCCCGGCACATGAAAGCCATCAAGGAAACGGGAAACCAACTGGTCGCCGCCCTTGACCCTTATGATGGAATGGGAATAATTGATAGTTTCTTTCCGGATGCTGATTTTTTTATCGAGCCGGAACGCTTTGACCGCCACCTTGACAAACTTCGCAGGATGGCTTCTTCAAAGAAACGGCTTGTAGATAAAAAGGTTGATTATGTGAGCATATGTTCTCCGAATTATATGCACGATTCTCATATCCGGCTTGCCTTACGCAACGATGCCCATGCAATATGCGAGAAGCCTATCGTACTCAACCCATGGAATGTTGACGGATTGAAAGTCATCGAGAAAGAAACCGGAAAGAATGTGTATACCATTCTGCAGTTGAGGCTGCATCCTGCCCTCATGGCTTTGAAGGAATCCGTTTCCAATGGCCCGAAAAATAGAATCTATGACCTTGACCTTACTTATATTACCTCAAGGGGGAAATGGTATCAAAGGGCCTGGAAAGGCGATATTTCCAAATCAGGAGGAATTGCAACCAACATTGGCGTACATTTTTTTGATATGCTCAGCTGGATTTTTGGAGATGTACAGAAAAACACGGTCCATGTTCTGAAAGAAAATAAAGCTGCAGGGTTCCTTCAACTGGAAAAAGCCAGGGTTCGCTGGGTACTGAGCCTGGAATATGATGATATCCCGGCTAAGATCAAACTTAGCGGAAAAAGGACTTATCGTTCCCTCATCATGGATGGAAAAGAGATCGAATTCAGCGACGGCTTCACGGATCTGCATACTGTATCGTACCAGGATATACTTAACGGCAAAGGATTTCGACTCACGGATGCAAAACCAAGCATCAACATCGTGTATCATATCCGGAATGCCAAACCCATTGGATTGAAAGGGGATTATCATCCGCTTTTAAAAGATATTTTAAAATAAAAACGATGAAAATACTGGTTACAGGCGGAACAGGTTACATTGGCTCACATACGGTGGTCGAATTACAGTCCAGAGGCAACGAAGTTATCATCGTGGATAATCTTTCCAACTCCTCCATCGATGTGCTGGATAATATTACCAAAATCAGTGGAAAAAAACCTTTATTTGAAAAGTTTGACCTCACTGATCCTGAAAAAACTGCGGCATTTTTCAATCTCCACAATGACATCAGGGCCGTCATCCATTTTGCTGCATTCAAGGCAGTGGGTGAATCAGTAGAACTCCCTTTGCTTTATTACCGCAATAACCTGGTTTCCCTGATTAATATTCTTCAGGGAATGATGGATAACGGGATTCAGGATATCGTATTTTCTTCATCCTGCACCGTCTATGGCCAGCCCGAGAAACTTCCGGCCCGTGAGGATTCTCCCATTCAGAAAGCTGCTTCTCCCTATGGAAACACAAAACAGATTTCTGAGGAAATTATTTCGGATACCTCGGCAAATTCAAATATTCAGGCCATATTGCTGAGATATTTTAATCCCATCGGGGCTCATGAATCGGCTATCATCGGCGAACTTCCACTGGGAGTGCCCAATTGTCTGATGCCATATATCACCCAGACCGCAATCGGAAAACGGCCGTTTTTAAGGGTATGGGGCAGCGACTATAATACACCGGATGGTACCGCTATCCGCGATTATATTCACGTGGTTGACCTTGCCAAAGCCCATGTTGTTGCCGTAGAGCGTATGCTTGCCGGAAAGTCCCGGAAAAAAGTTGAAATATTTAATCTTGGAACCGGTATCGGGTATTCCGTGCTGGATGTGATACAATCATTTGAACGTTCCACCGGGGTCAAACTGGATTACCGAATTATGGATCGCCGGCCCGGGGATGTGGAAAAAGTCTGGGCAGATACTGAATTTGCAAATATCGAGCTGGGCTGGAAAGCTGAAAAAACCCTTGATGAAATGACTGCCTCTGCCTGGCGATGGGAAAAATCACTGGCGGCAAAAACAGCAGGAGATAAGCGATAGGCATCCGTTTCATTCAGACAACCCTTATTGCAATCCTGATGGTAAGATAAAAATTTAAAAACAGTATAATGAAAACAATTCTGATTACCGGGGGAGCGGGATTTATCGGCTCACATGTTGTACGAAGGTTTGTGAAGAAGTATCCGGAATATCATATTGTGAACCTGGATAAGCTTACGTATGCCGGGAATCTGGCGAATCTGAAAGATATAGAACATGCTCCCAATTATGAATTCCTTAAAGCTGATATTGTCGATGGCGGATTAATGCAGACAATTTTTGAAAAATACAGGTTTGACGGGGTCATTCACCTTGCAGCGGAATCGCATGTCGACCGCTCCATAAGTAACCCCATGGAGTTTATTTTTACCAACATCGTTGGAACGGTTAATTTGCTAAATGCAGCCAGATCTGTTTGGACCGATCCGGAAGATAAGCGCTTTTATCATATCTCTACGGATGAAGTATACGGATCGCTGGGTGAAACAGGTTTCTTTTATGAAACAACTGCTTATGATCCCAGAAGTCCCTATTCCGCATCAAAAGCCAGTTCTGATCACCTGGTCAGGGCTTACCATCACACGTTTAAACTTCCCGTGGTCGTTTCCAATTGTTCCAATAATTATGGACCGTTCCAGTTTCCGGAAAAGCTTATTCCGCTGTCCATCCACAACATCTGTAACCAAAAACCCATTCCTGTTTACGGGAAAGGGGAGAATATCCGCGACTGGCTGTTTGTGGAGGATCATGCCGTAGCCATTGACCTCATTTACCATGAAGGTGAAAATGGAGAAACCTATAACATCGGAGGCCATAATGAGTGGAAAAATATTGACCTCCTATATCTGATGTGTGAGATCATGGACCGTAAACTGAACCGGACAGCCGGCACCTCGGCAGGACTGATCACTTTTGTGAAGGACAGGGCTGGTCACGATCTGCGGTATGCAATAGACTCAGGAAAGATACAGGCTGAACTGGGATGGAAACCCAGTCTGCAATTTGCCGAAGGCCTAGAGAAAACAATTGACTGGTACCTCTCCAATGAGGAATGGATGAATGCAATTACTTCAGGCGATTACCAGAAGTATTATGAAAAACAATATGTAAAGCGGTAATCAGGCTGCTGATACCACCACATCTTTCCCTGTTTTAGCGATCAATCCCTGCAATACACTTCCTGGACCTACTTCAATAAAAGTATTGGCGCCATCCGCTATCATGTTTCGAACCAGCTGTGTCCATAAAACAGGCGCAGTCAATTGTGAAATAAGGTTTTCCTTGATTTTGGAAGGTTCGTTGACACGTTCAGCAGTTGCATTCTGATAAACGGGGCAAATGGGAGCACTGAAATGCGTAGAATGAATGGCTTCTGCAAGTTCCAGACGGGCAGGTTCCATCAGGGGTGAGTGAAATGCACCTCCGACTTTTAAAGGCAGAGCTCTGCGAGCTCCGGCTGCTTTCATTTTTTCGCAGGCAATTTCAATTCCTTTCATGCTGCCGGAAATAACAAGCTGCCCGGGACTGTTAAAATTGGCCGGCACCACCACTTCATCAATTTCTCTGCAAATTTCTAATACTTTCTGGTCATCCAGTCCCAGGATGGCCGCCATGGTTGAAGGTTCTTTTTCACAGGCTTTCTGCATGGCTCCAGCTCTTGCCGCAACCAAACGCAGACCATCTTCAAAAGAAAGGGATTGGTTGGCAACCAGGGCAGAAAATTCTCCCAGGGAATGACCTGCCACCATGTCGGGTTTGAATTTCTCCCCCAGACTTGCAGCCAGGATAACGGAATGAAGAAAAATAGCCGGTTGTGTGACTTTTGTCTGACGAAGGTCTTCATCCGTACCTGCAAACATCAGGTCAGTGATTCGGAATCCGAGAATTTTATTGGCTTTTTCGAAAAGTTCTTTTCCCAAGGGGGAGTTTTCATAAAGATCTTTACCCATTCCTACAAACTGGGCTCCCTGGCCCGGGAAAACATAGGCTGTGCTCATAGTTTTTATGCTTGAATGTTTATGGTTAAACTTTGCAAACTTTATTTCCTGTCGCCCAGGAATCTCAGAAGAAAAAGAAACAGGTTGATAAAATCAAGGTAGAGTGTCAGCGCTCCGAGAATGCTGAGTTTCCTCGTGTTGGCTTCTCCGTATTCACCGGCACCCGCGCCTATCCTTTTCAGCCGCTGAACATCATAAGCGGTTAGTCCGGTAAAAACCAGCACTCCGATAATACTGATGATGTAATCCATGGTACTGCTTTGCATGAAAAAATTCACCAGCATGGCGATCAGCATGCCGATGAGACCCATCATCATCATGCTTCCGAATTTTGTCAGGTCGGTTTTTGTGGTGTAACCCGTTACCGCCATAATTCCAAACATAGCTGCTGTAACGGCAAAGGTTTTATACACGGAAGCCGCCGTATAGGCCAGTAAAATGAAACTCAGGCTCATTCCCATCAGCACCGAAAATGTGATAAACAGAAGGGTTAGAACCGCCGGAGATAATCGCTGAAATCCGAAAGACATCAATAAAACAAATCCAATGGGAGAAAGGGTCACAAACCAGCCCAGGGGAGTCAGACTGGTACGGCCATCTACGACGACCCGGAGTGTGTTGATCAAGGCATCGGAAGAGGCAAAAAGATAAGCGGTAATGGCAGTAGCCACCATGGCCAGGGTCATCCAGCCGAATACCTGGGTCATGAAAGATTTTGCAACCGTAATATCGCTGGTGTCCTGCTGTGCCGAGAACAATCCTCTGTTTTTAGTTTCCTCAAACATATTTAATCTCCTTGTTAAATTAGTGAATCAAATTATCATGCTTTGTGGCCTCCATGCAACAAGCTGCCATGTTTTTCCTGCTTTTTTCAGCATTAATGAAGTTTGGTGCTGATCAGATGCAGAAACTCAGCCCTGGTTTTATCGCGTTCAAAAGCGCCCACAAAATCGGATGTGGTCGTGACAGAATTTTGCTTCTGAACACCTCGCATGGCCATACACAAATGTTGTGCCTCAATGACCACTGCCACCCCAAGGGGCTTCAGGGTGTCATTGATGGCCTCTTTGATCTGCATGGTCAGACGCTCCTGGACCTGCATGCGGCGGGCATAAATTTCAACCACCCGGGCGATCTTGCTTAAACCGGTGATATACTTGTCGGGAATATAAGCTACATGCGCTTTCCCGATGAAAGGAATCATGTGGTGCTCGCACATGGAGTATATTTCAATATCCTTCACAATCACCATTTCACGGTAATCTTCGCGAAACTTTGCCGAGTTGAGAATTTCCTTCGGATCCAACGCATAACCCTGGGTCAGAAACTGAATGGCTTTTGCAACCCGGACCGGCGATTTGAGAAGGCCTTCACGTTCGGGATTTTCCCCGATCAATCTCAGGATCTCTTTATAATGGAAAGCAAGCTCTTCAGTCGTCTTGACGTCAAACTCCTCCACTTTTTCGTAATTTAATTTCTTTTGTTTTACCATTGATTAAATACTGTTTCCAAAATATTCAACAATGTTGTTTTCAGATTGTTCAAGCCTGATGCAATGAAGCTGAGCTCCAAGACGGAGGATGTCTTTTTCCAGTTCATTCCAGATGCCAATGGCAACATTTTCACTGGTTGGCACTTTCCCCTGAAGAAAATCCACTTCAAGATTCAGGTTTTTATGATCAACTTTTTTCAGAATTTTATCCTGAATCAGCTGGCTTACATGACGCAGATGAATGATTAAACCTGTGTCCGGGTCTGCTTCTCCTTTAATGGTAATATACAGGATATAATTATGTCCATGCCAGTTCGGATTGGAACATTTTCCGAATACCATCAGATTTTCTTCCTCGGAATACTCCGGAATAAATAGCCGGTGTGCGGCACTAAAATGTTCCCTGCGGGTAATGGAAAGCATGTCAGTATGAATCTGATGGCAAAAGTACTATAAAATTTCGTAACCCCCGTAATTCACAATCGGGCAGAATCTCCGGGAGAAGGATTGCGGGTTTTCCGGATAATAATTAACACTTCGAAAACAGTGTAGCAGAGGTAGAGGAGAAAAAAACTCAGCATAAAAGGAATCGCATCTTTACGGTTGATCAATACATAGGCGATCATTACAGCGACGTAAAGGAAGAGCTTAAGGGCGGTAGTGAAGAGAAAAGCATTTACAAATTTTATGAACTTTTTATTCATGGATTTAACCAGATAATAATAAGAAATGAGGGTAGTGGAAATGAAAAAGAAAAACAGGTAGGGCAGGGCAGGAGAGAATGTTATTTCAGGAAGAAAGAAACCTGCTGTGAGGGTGATGGCACCCAGAAAAAAGGAAAAGATCAGAAGGTTACGGAGGAAGTTGATATAAATTGAATTCATGAACAAAAAATTAAAAAATCAGGATTTCTTCCCAAGAAGGTCTTTTATTACAAAATAGATAGCCAGGGAAACAGACAGGATCGATAGAACAACAGTGAAAACGGGTTTGGTGTTTAACCACGTATCAAGCTTAAACCCTCCAAAAACACCGGCAAGGATAATGACCAGCATCTGAATGGCAATGCCTGAATAACGGGCATAACCGTTAAGGCTTTTCTTTGGGTTGGGGATCATGGGAAATGGGGATGGCGGTGGAGGCGCCCTGGGGGGTATTATCCATCACACAATTGCCGGAAAATTTAGCCCCCGGTTCAATGGAAAGTTTTCCGGTGGTGATATCGCCATGAAATGTTGCACTTTCTTTCAGGGTCATCAGCTCTGCAACCTTCACAGTGGCTTTGACATCACCCGAAAAATCAGCATTCTGGCAACGGATTTCCCCCTCAATAGAGCCCGTGGGGCCAACAACAACTTTCCCTTTGCAGTTAATATTTCCAATCAAAGTTCCGTCGATCCGGAAATCTCCGTTAACATTGATTTCTCCTTTAACAATGGTGCCGGTACCTAATAAATTAATGGAAGGTAATTCCGGTTCTCTGTTCTTTGCCATAACATTATTTTTTAACCGGGTAATATTTTTCAAAGAAGCGAATATACTGAGAAATATCTTTGTTACGGTAAAAGACCGGATAATTTTCGGTTGATACGACAAAATCTGAAGAACCTCCTCTGTTTTCAAGTTTCACGAAAATATATTTGCTGTCTCTTATGTTGATAAGATAATTCATTGCTTTTTCTGAATTTTCAAAATTATTTACCGTAATCATTTGCCGGGAGTTGTCCAGTAACAGGCTGTTAACCTGAAGGTTTTCAAGGTCATGATATTTCTGGTTGAAATCAGAAATTTTTATCTTAAGCGCTTCCACATCAACCTGGTTCCCATCAACAATCAGGATATAAAAGTGTAAGGCGTCAGGGTTGAATTTGTAAAGTTTCAATCCCGGACCGAGCAGGGTGGAAGAGTCCGTAACAATGGGTTCACCCTGGGAATTTCTTTGTTTCCCAAGAAAATTCAGTACATCCTGAGCCAATCCTTTGACCTCGCTTTTAGGGTAGTCTTTGATGATTTTATACATCGCGGCTGCCAGGGAATCAACCACTTCTATTTTTCCCAAAGCCAGACCCCGGAGATAGTCGAATCTGGGCATAAGCACCGAATCTGTGGCGTATTGACTCCTTGCCAGGTCAGAATTGTTGATCACCATATAATACTGCTGATTGGTGAATGCCTGGTATGTGTCTTCATATAAAAGAGCTGCATTCGACTTGTTGGCTTTCAGGTCTTTATAATAATCAGGGTTGATAAGCAATTTTGCGTAGTCGGTTTCCGGAAATTCATTTAAGATCAGATTTTTATAAACATCGCTTTTGGGTTTATTATCCAGGTTGCGGTATAGCGTATACAACATATAGTTGGTCTGAACTTTATATTTATTCTGAGGAAACCGGTTAAGTAATGTTTCAAAAGAACCGATGGACCTTCCATAATCACCCAGCCCCTCATAGTAAATAAATCCGATTTTATAATAAGCATGGATCATTTTCTCATCCGAAGCTTCCAATTGTTGTTTTGAAAACGGAACATTCTGCAGGTAATAATTTCTGTCTTTAGGATTGCTTGACTTGGAGACAATCCCTTTGGCTTGTTTTAAGGTGTCTGGCCCCTGAGGTGCAGGCGAAAGGGTGTCAATATTTTCCGGGTTATTTGTGGCAAGCATGTTTTTATCAGAAAGGAACCAGTTGTCTTCCAGCTTACGCCTTCCCCATTTTCTTGAAAAATTCGTGAACCCATTCGCCATGGTGGTCGGATTGTAAAAATACCAGCGGCCGGCACTGCTCCCGCCCGGCTGGGGCTCCCGGTTGGTGCCAAACATGTTTATGTTTTCAGATTTTTCCTGTTCATCCTGCCTTTTTTTAATTTCTTCGGCGATGACCCGGTTGATTATTTTATCTATGATGATGGTTCTATCACCTTCCGATAAGGAAGCCAGATTTTGCAAACTATCCTGCAAACTGATAATCTTAAGATTGAAGACAAGATCCGTTAAGGTGGCAGTCTTTTTTTGCAGATCCTTATATCCCGGATACTCTTTAGGCAGAAACTGCATGGTGCTGTCGTAATAGGCCTGGGAATAGGTATAATTGGGTTGGGCAAAATAAATGTCGGCCAGCTGAAGGGATGAGATGGCCTTCTGATAATTGTTTTTTGTGCTTGAAGAAACTGATTTTTTAAGGTAATCGATGGTTGATAAAGTATCCCCATCCCTCAGGGTCAGCTGGGCGAGCGAATAATAGACCTGGTCAAGCAAATCTTTGTTTTTATCCTCCTTCAGCATCCGGGTAAGTTTTTTAATGATATAAGCCCGGTTTCCTGATTTTGTATCATAACACTGGGCCATGTTGATCTTTGCATTAAACTCCATCTCAAATTTCGGGTTGCGACTGATCACCTTGTCATAAAGCCGGTAAGCATCATTCAATTCACCATTCATCTGATGGATCTGTCCGAGGATATAATAACAACGGGTTCGTTGTTCCCGGCTGGGGCTCAGTTCAAGCGCCCGTTCGATGAAAGGCACTGCAGCGGTATATTTTTTCTGAAGGATATAGGATTGGCCATAAGCGAGGTTCAGATCCGTTTCCAGTTTTGCGGGAGCCTGACCTTTTTTAATTTTACTCTGCAGCATGTCAAGCATGGGTTCAGCCCGGTTATAATCTCCGAGTTGAATGTTGGAAAGCGCCTGCCAAAGCATGGCATCAAATTTAATATCGCTGGTGTTATACGTTTTAATGACAAATTCAAAAGTTCGGCGTGCCATCGGGTAATCCTGCTTGTAGAAATAGGCTTTCCCTATCAGGAAATAGGAATCGTCAATCCATTTCACATATTCCTTGCGGTTGAAAAACATGGAATGCTTCTGAATTGTTTTGGAAGCTTTTTTTATAGAAATATCAGCGTATTGAGACATTTTCCCGCTGCTGGATCTGTCGCCGAAATTAAAAACAGGAAGGACAAGGGAATAATTATCGGTCAGTCCGGCCTCAAATTCTTTTTTGCCCTGGCGCATGTTATCCATGCCATTCCAGTAAACATTATAGTGTGAGGTCAGGTTATGGTACGCCCTGCGTATAAAAGTATTTTTCTTGGTTGAACAGCTACTGTTAAGAATGAAAGCTGATAAAACAAGAAAATAAATGGCAAAGGAGAAAATCTTCGTCAATTTCAATATTGAAAGCAGTTTAATCTTATCTAACTGAATTTTTACAAAAATATTTTAAATTTTTGAATTACCACCGAAAACCTTGAAGATTTGCAGGATGGGATAATTTTCCGATATTTGCAGCGTTTTCAGGAAACACAAGCAATTCATGCCTTCAGAGAAACGCGATAAGAAAAAAATCAGGTGGGTCGATAAGTTACGGAACAAGTACCGGCTGGTTTTTATGAATGATGAAACCCTGGAAGAGCGTTTCACTTTCAGGCTTTCCAGGCTGAATGTATTTGTTGCGCTGGGCACCCTGACCATTCTGCTGATTTTTTTAACTTCTATCCTGATAGCCTTTACTCCTTTGAAAGAGTATATCCCTGGATCCACCAGTGTGAATATGCAGAAGAAATTGTATGAACTTCAGATAAAAACGGATTCTATCGAGAAAAATCTGGCACAGAAAGATAGATTCATTCAAAACCTGAAAGACATCATCAATGGGAAGGATCTGACAGAGGATGTACCGCTGGTAAAAGACACCCTTACACGATACAGAAATGTACAGGTCAGGAGATCGGAAGAGGATTCTTTGCTCCGCACACAAGTCGAGAGTCAGGGAAAATACCAGCTCTATAAAATGGGAACAATGGAAACGGCTAACCAAAAGAGATTGTCCATAGGCCGTTTATTGTTTTTTATTCCCCTGAAAGGAATTATTACCAATGAATTTGATGCTTCAAAGCAACATTATGGTTTGGATATCGTCGCCAAAGAAAATGAAGCGATCAAATCGGTTCTCAATGGCACCGTTATTTTTACAAACTGGACGCTTGAAACAGGATATGTCATTGCCATACAGCATCCCCAGAATATCGTTTCCATTTATAAACACAACTCCGCAATACTGAAAAAAGTCGGCGATTTGGTAAAGGCCGGTGAACCCATTGCCATCATCGGGAATACGGGGGAACTGGCTACCGGTCCTCACCTCCACTTTGAGCTCTGGAGCGATGGGAGTCCGGTCAATCCCAAAGATTATATTACTTTTTAATTTATTAATCCTGTTTTGAAGAAACGAATTGCAATATTAGGCTCTACCGGCTCCATCGGCACCCAGGCCCTTGAGGTTGTAAGTAAGCATCCCGACCTTTTTGAAGTGGAGGTGTTGTCGGCTCAGAATAATTGTGATCTTCTCATTGAGCAGGCAAAAGCTTTCAAACCGAATGCAGTTGTAATCGGAAATGAGCAATGTTATCCAAAGGTTTCAGAAGCCCTGAAGGCCTGCCCGATAAAAGTATTTGCCGGAGTTGAAGCAATTTCCCAGATCGTGGAAATGGATACCATCGACCTGGTATTGAGTGCCCTTGTAGGTTACGCCGGACTGAAACCCACGCTGAATGCAATCCGGAACGGAAAAAGCATGGCCCTGGCCAATAAAGAGACACTGGTAATAGCCGGCAAGTTGGTGATGAAAGAAGCAGGCCTGCATAAGTCCCTGATCCTACCGGTCGACTCTGAACATTCTGCAATTTTCCAATGTCTGATCGGGGAACAACCTTCCGCAGTGGAAAAAATTTATCTGACTGCATCCGGAGGACCCTTTCTCGGGTACAATCAGGATCAATTGAAAGCTGCGACCCGGGAAGAAGCATTGAAGCATCCCAACTGGAAAATGGGGAATAAAATCACCATAGATTCGGCCTCCATGATGAATAAAGGGCTGGAAGTAATTGAAGCACACTGGCTCTTTAACTTAAAACCGGAACAAATTGATGTGGTAATCCATCCACAGTCAGTAATTCATTCGATGGTTCAATTTCATGACGGATCAATGAAAGCCCAGATGGGGATACCTGATATGAAAATGCCCATCCTTTTTGCCTTTGCTTATCCCCATCGTGTACCCTCTGAATTTCCCCGGCTCAGTTTTGCAGATTTTCAGCAATTGTCATTTCTTCCACCTGATAAAACGCTGTTTCCTTGTTTATCGCTGGCTTATCTTGTCCTGGAGGGGGGAGGAAACATGGCATGTATTTTAAATGCAGCCAATGAAATTGCGGTTACCGCATTTCTTGAAAACCGCATTGAATTTCTTGAGATCCCTGAAGTAATCGGGCATTGCCTTCACAAGCTTCCCTTCGTTCAGGATCCTTCTTATGAAGATTATGTAAATTCACACCTTGAAACAATGATAAAAGCTGAAGAATTTATCAGCAGGCTACATTAAATTGCAATCCTAATCAATACAATAGATGGAAATACTTGTTAAGATTACCCAATTACTGCTCAGTCTTTCAATTCTTGTGATTTTTCATGAATTCGGACATTATATTGCTGCTAAAATTTTCAAAACCAGGGTAGAGAAGTTTTATCTTTTCTTTAATCCATGGTTTTCCCTTTTTAAATTTAAAAAAGGTGAAACCGAATACGGTGTGGGGTGGATACCGCTGGGCGGTTATGTGAAAATTTCCGGGATGATTGATGAATCCATGGATGTGGAACAAATGAAGCAACCTGCCCAGGCCTGGGAATTCAGGTCAAAGCCTGCATGGCAGCGTTTGATCATTATGTTGGGTGGAGTTACGGTGAACATTTTACTGGCTATCGGAATTTACATTGTGATGTTGCTTGCCTGGGGGGAACAATACCTTCCCACTTCGGAGGTGAGGTACGGTATCACGGTTGATTCTCTCGGATATCAGATCGGACTCAGGAACGGGGATAAAATTCTTTCGGTCGACCATAAGCCGGTAGAAGATTTTGGAGCCATCCCGAAAATAATTATCCTCGAAGAAGCTAAAACGATACAGGTCAGCAGGGCTGATGAAAACATAGACATTCAGATTCCTGAAGGTTCAATCAGTAAAATGATTCAAAGGAAATCTCCTGATTTCATTTCCTTTCGCGTCCCGTTTGAAGTGGGTGAATTTACCAAAACCTCTGTTGCCAGGGAAGCCGGTTTAAAAATAAACGATAAGATCATCGGGATCAATGATACCCTGCTGAGTTACTTTGATCAGTTCCGTTCGGTGATTGGAAAATATAAAAACCGGGAAATACGGGTTGTGGTTTGCCGGGATACCGATACGCTCCGGATTCCGATTCTGGTTCCACAGGAAGGACTGATTGGAGTGTATCCGAAAGGTCCTGCAAATTATTTTTCCCTCCGGGAAAAGAAATATAATGCCATCACTGCTATTCCGGCAGGTGTCGTAAAAACATGGAACGGGGTAGGGAATTATTTAAAATCCATTAAACTCCTCTTTTCCCAGGACAAAGCCTATGAATCGGTGGGCGGATTCATCACCATCGGAGGAATCTTTCCGGCGAGCTGGGACTGGCAGGCATTCTGGTCGCTTACAGCCTTTCTGTCGATTATGCTTGCCATCCTCAATGTGCTTCCGATCCCTGCTCTTGACGGAGGCCATGTTATGTTTCTTTTCTACGAAATCATTTTCAGGCGAAAGCCCAGTGATAAATTCATGGAATATGCCCAGTATGTGGGAATGGCAATTCTTTTTGCACTCCTGATTTTTGCGAACGGGAACGATATTGTAAAACTTTTCAGGTAACAAGGGAACCGGGTTGTTAATCTATCATCCCCTTGTTATCCTGTCACGCGGTCACCTTTTCTTTCAGTGATTTAAAGCCTTCCCCGAGGATTTCAGTAGCATCGGTTACTGTTAAGAAAGCTTTCGGATCGATTTCATGAATATATTCTTCAAGCATGGCAAGTTCCCTACGGCTGACCACTGTGAAAATAATCCTCCTTTCGGCCATATTGTACATTCCTTTTCCATCGATGAAGGTTCCGCCCCGGTCAAGGTTATTGATAATTTTATCACGGATTTCTTCATGTTTATCTGAAATAATAAACAGGCTTTTATCATAACTCACCCCTTCAAGAACAATGTCTATTACTTTACCGGTTATGAAAATGACAATCCAGGAATACAGCGGGATTTTCCAGTCGCGGAATACAACCAGACCTACGAGAACAATCACCGAATCAACATAAATCATCAGCATTCCCAAGGGAAGCCGGGTATATTTGGCAATGATCATGGCAACGATGTCGCTGCCTCCCGAGGTAGCCTTGGATTTAAAGATCAATCCCAGGCCAAGACCGGCGAGCACTCCTCCAAAAATGGAGGAAAGCAATGCATCGCCTTCCACCAGTGGTTTGAACCCCCAGAAAAAGGTAAGGGTGTCGGTAAAGATGGCAGTTAAAGAAAATCCGAGAACCGTTTTATATCCGAACCTCGGTCCAAGGAATTTAATCCCGATGATGGTCAGCGGGATATCGAAGCACAAAGCCATCAATCCCACCGGTGTTCCGAAAAGATAATGAAGTACGATCGAAATGCCATACACTCCGCCGGGAATTATTTTATAGGGGGTAATGAATAAAACAAAGCCCGTTGCCAGGATAAAGGAACCGATCAGGATAAGGCTGTGTGAAATAAACCATTTACGTGTGAACGGTTTTTCCTTGATTAAAAAAAAGGCCATAATTTTAAGTTTTAATTATCCATTTAAAATGCAAAGATATTTGTTTGTATGCAATTGAATTTATGAAGCGCCGTTATAGTATTAACAAAAAATAGTAATTTTATCGCAGTTTTTATCACCCTAACAATAGGTTTTTGCATTTACTGAAAAACATTTATCCGCATCCGTTTAAGGTGGCGAAAGGCTTAATCCTGACAGGCTTATTATTTGCAGCTTGCGGGATTGTCTTTTCACAGCAAAACACCCTCATCACCCAGTACATGTTTAACAACATGGCGTTTAACCCGGCTTTTGCAGGCAACAGCGGGGGAATCTGTGTCAAAGGATTGGTTCGTGAGCAATGGATCGGGTTTAAAGATGAGGATGGGAATAAAGTTGCACCCGAAACCTTTCTTTTAACGGTCGATGCTCCTGTGAAAATTCTTCATGGAGGAGTTGGAGGGAGTATTTCCCAGGACAAACTGGGGTTTTTCAGCAATATCGCGGTCAAATTAGGATATGCTTATCAAACCGGACTGGGATCCGGCGATTTGTCGATCGGGCTTCAACTTGGTTTTCAGAATGCCAAACTTGATTTTACAAAATTCAAACCAATCGATGCAGATGATGTGCTGATCAACGGGAAGAGCAAGGAATCTGATATGATGTTTGATCTTTCAGCCGGTTTGTTTTATAAAATTCAGGATAAATTCTGGGTTGGGTTGTCGGGAGATCAGTTGCTGCAGTCGAAAGGCAAGAACACTTATTACCGGTTGAAACGACATTATTATCTTGCGTCAGGTTATCAGTGGGTGATTCCGAATCATCCTGAATTTGAGTTGCAGCCTTCGGTCTTGTTTTTATATGATGGAGCTGCCTTCCAGTTTAACATCAGCGCACTCTTATTTTACAATAACAAGTTCTACGGAGGACTGGGATATCGTTTGCAGGATGCGGTTTCTGTGCTTGCCGGTTTGAATATTAAAAATTTTCGTGTAGGGCTTGCTTACGACATTAATACATCCAGATTGAGTAAATATAATAGTGGCAGCATTGAAGTTATGCTGGGATATTGTTTTAAAATAGATACAGATAAATTCAGAAGAAGTTACCGGAATACACGTTTCCTGTAACGAATAAAGTTGTAAATTTGCACTTTTATTTTTCTGTTGTTAGGCTTAAATATAATAAACCACAAGAAGTAGCGTTATTTTTCATCATTAATCGGCCAAAAAATGAAAAAACTGCTCATTTATTCAGCCCTGCTTATTTTCCTCGCGAGTTGCGGCAATTCGGGAAATGGCGAGCTTACGGGCGTGAAAAACCGGAAGCGATACTACCAACCTGATCCGTTTGGCATGGTTTACGTCCCCATGGGTTCTTATACTATGGGAGTCAGCGATGAAGATGTACCCTATGCCCAGTTGAATAATCCGAAAACGGTAACCGTTCAGGCATTCTATATGGACCAGACGGAAATCACCAACAATCAGTATCGTCAATTTGTATACTGGGTGAGAGATTCCATTGCACGTCGTATCCTGGGAGAGATTAAACCGGAATTGTATTTCGTTACTGAGAATAAAAAAACCGGCGAAACATTTGATCCACCCTTTTTAAACTGGGAAACAAAACTCTCATGGAATCCGGAAGAACAGGATATGCGGGATGCCCTTGCTCAAATGTATCTTCCTGAAAACGAGCGCTACTTCAGGCGTAAAGAAGTCGACACCAGGAAATTATATTATGAATATTATTTTGTAGACCTGAAAGCTGCTGCCAGAAAAGATTATACAGGGCAATCGGATCCAAAGGATGCCGGGCTTTCGAACCGTCCGCAGGGAATGAAAGACCGTTCCGTATATGTTCGCAAAGAAGTAATCAACGTATATCCTGACACCCTTTGCTGGATTCATGATTTTGCTTATTCCTTCAACGATCCCAGCACTGAAAAGTATTTCTGGCATCCGGCTTACGATCATTATCCGGTTGTTGGGGTGAACTGGAAGCAGGCCAATGCATTTTGTATCTGGCGTACCAATTTAAAGAACAGCAGCCTCTATGGAAAAAAAGGTGAAACCTTTATTTCCGAATTCCGTCTTCCGACCGAAGGTGAATGGGAATGGGCTGCACGCGGAGGTTATGATGGAAATCCCTACCCCTGGGGCGGACCCTATACACGCAATGACAAAGGATGTTTCCTTGCCAACTTTAAGCCTTTAAGGGGTAATTACATTGATGACGGAGGGGCGATCACGGTGATCGTTGCCCATTATCCTGCAAATGATTTCGGTCTTTATGATATGGCCGGCAATGTGGCTGAATGGACCAGCTCGGCCTTTCATGCTTCTTCCTATAACTTTACCTGGGACCTGAATCCCGATTATAAATATAATGCAAAAGATACCGATCCTTCTACCCTGAAACGCAAGGTGACAAGGGGGGGATCATGGAAAGATGTATCCTATTTTCTGAGGGTTTCCACCAGATCCTATGAATTTCAGGATACTGCAAAATGTTATATCGGATTCCGTTGTGTCCAGAGTTACCTGGGACGTCAGCGGGACGATAATCCGGCCCGTGCCTCAAAAGTGTATCGTTAATTTTGAAATATATAATCAACTAGTTAATTTATTCTTCACAACCATCTAATTCTTCATAACATGGGTTTACTCACATTAGTCAGAACCAAGCATTACCGGAATTTCATGGCCAAACTTTATGGCTGGGGTGCCGCTGTTGTAATCATTGGTGCTTTGTTTAAAATTAATCACTACACCGGAGCCGACGTCATGCTTATCATCGGACTGGGAACGGAATCTCTTATTTTCTTTTTCTCTGCATTTGAGCCGCCTCACGTGGAACCTGACTGGAGTCTGGTTTATCCACAGCTGGCCGGGATGTACCATAATGAAGAACTCGATGCCAGCAAAGCTTTTTCCAAAGGGGAAACAGTGACCCAGGATTTGGATAAAATGCTGGAAAAAGCCAAAATCGGGCCGGAACTCATTCAGAGTCTGGGCGATGGTTTGCGAACATTAACCGATACCACTGCAAAGATTTCAAATGTGGCAAATATCTCAGTTGCCAATGATCAATATGTGAATACCTTAAAAAGCGCAACAGAATCTGCAGGACATTTAACGGACACGTACCGGAAAACGGCCATGACCCTTGAACATGGAGCTACTGCCTCGGAGGAACAATTTAAATATATTCAGGCTTCTGCCAAAAGCGCAGCCACCCTTTCTACCATGTTTACCGAAGTTTCAGAATCCCTCAAGGAAGATATTCACGCGAATAAGGCATTTTCAAGCAGCATTGCAAATGCAACCGCTTCTGCAAATCATTTCATTGAAAAATACAATGAATCGGCTAACGTGCTTTCAAAAACAGCCGAAACGCTGACGGCTTCCGCTTCCGAAGGAAACAATTACAACAAAGAACTTCAACGGATTTCTTCTAATCTTTCTGCTCTGAATGCATTGTACGAACTCCATTTAAAGGGTTCCGGTGAACAAATGGATACCACGGCCAGATTCAACACGGTTCTGGATAAGTTTGCCACGAACCTCAGCGATTCCATGGACAATACAACCCGGTTCAAGGAGGAAGTTGACAACCTGACCAAAAATATTGCTGCCCTGAACAAGGTTTATGGTAATATGCTTTCGGCCATGAATATCACAAATAAATAACAATCCGCATTATTAACCGGTAAAACAAAAATTTAAATGGCTGGATATAAGGAGACCCCGAGGCAGAAGATGATTGGGATGATGTATCTCGTTTTGACTGCTCTACTCGCATTGAATGTCTCGAAACAAATCCTGGATGCATTCGTGGTAGTCAATGAAAGCATGGAGACGACCAATGAAAACTTCTCGAAAAAACTGGAAAACACTTATGCAAAATTTAAAATTCAGTATCAGCTAAATCCTAATAAAGTTGGTCCTTATTGGGAAAAAGCGCAGAAAGCCCGCGATTTGTCACTTAACCTGGAGCGATATGTGGACAGCATCAAGTATGTTGTCATTCAGCGCACGGAGAAACTTCCTACGATTCAGGATGCCAAAAAAGTGGTTTTACGTGATACCAAGCGGAAAGACAACTATGATAATCCAACCCGTTATTTCATTGGTAGTTCAAATGACGGCTCTTCAGGAGAAGCAAGAATTCTGCGTGATAAAATTGCCAACTACAAAAAGCAAATGCTCGAATTGGTAGATCCGAAATATAAAAATGCGATTAAAATTGGGATGGATATTGATGGTCCGTTTTACGATGCTGATGGTAAAAAGCAAAACTGGGAAATGCATAATTTTTACCGCACCATTCTGGCAGCCACTGTGACCATTCTGAATAAAATTAAAGCTGAAATTTACAATGCTGAATTCGATGTGGTCAACAACCTTTTTTCAACGATTACGGCTGAAGACTGGAAGTTCGACGTTATCAAGGCTAAGGTAATTCCCAAAAGCAGCTATATCTTCATGGGGGATGAATACCAGGCTGAAATCCTTGTTGCGGCTTATGATACAAAACAGAACCCGGATGTCAGATATGCTTTCGGAGCCGACACCCTGACCCCTGCTAATTTTAAAGGAGCTACCAGACTGGAAGGATCACAGGGAATCGTGACCCTTAAACTGGGTGGAAATTCGGAAGGATTAAAACGGTTTGCCGGAATTATTAAAATTGTAAGCCCGATGGGCGATACCATGTCTTTCCATTTTAAGGATGAATTTATTGTGGCAAAACCCGCCATTACAATTTCTCCGACTAAAATGAATGTATTTTATATTGGCGTGGATAATCCTGTGGCTATCAGCGTCCCCGGATCTCCGGAGCGCATCATTCCCGTCGTATCGGTGGGAAGCATTCGCCAGGAAGGAAAAGACTGGATGGTATCAGGTTTGCCGAACAACGCCAGGGAAGCCGTGATTACCGTGAATGCTGTATTTTCCGGAAAAACCAAAAATATGGGATCCTATACTTTCAGGTTAAAAACGGTTCCGGATCCTATTATTAAAATAGCAGGAAGAAATGAAGGGTTTATCTCCAAAAGCCTGTTAATGGCCAGTCCATACCTTATTCCTGAAATGCCCCCGGGATTTGATTTCGATCTGAGATATCACGTTACGTCTTTCGTGTTTTCAACCGCTTCTTCATCAGGCGAAGGAAATGATGTCAAGGTTCAGGGAAACAGACTGACCCCGGAAATTCTAAAAATCATTACCAATGCCAGAAAAAATCAACGCATCTGGTTTGATGATATTTATGTGCAAGGCCCAGATGGCTCTCGTAAAGTTAATACGAGTCTTAGCTTGAAATTAAACTGATAATATCCGATAGGAGGTAAGTATGAAAAAATCAGTGTTCTTTTTGTTTGTATCCGTTATATTGGCAGGTATTGTACAGACTTCTTATTCCCAGGTTCTGGAAGGACCTCCCAGGGATGGAGTTTATGATAAAACAGCCATTTCCCAGGTTCAGGCAATTCCATACCCCTATCTTCGGGAAGCGGATGTGATCTGGACCCGGAGAATCTGGCGTGTCCTTGATATGAGAGAAAAAATGAACCAGCCTTTTTATTTTCCTGAAAAACCACAAAACAGCTGGAGAAGTTTTGTACAGATTATCATGGATGGATTGAAAGAAGGAGTGATCACGGCTTATTCATCCGAGTCGGATCAGTTTCTCGTTCCCCTGACTCCGAACGAGGTGATGGATAAATTAGGAAGTGAGGATTCGGTCCGGCTTCCCCGACCCGACAACCCCGATATTATGTTCGACACAGTGATCAAAACTGAATTTGATCCGGCAAACGTAAAAAAACTTAAAATAAAGGAAGATTATTATTTCGACAAACAACGCTCCGTTTTCGAAGTCAGAATCCTGGGAATATGTCCGGTGATTGATCAGTTGGATAAACTCACCGGCGAGAAAAGGTTTGAGAAAAATCTCTTCTGGATTTACTTTCCGGAGTGCAGACAGCTTTTCGCCAGAAACGAAATATTTAACTTCAAAAATGGTTCGGCTGGAAGGCTAAGTTATGACGATGTGTTTATGAAAAGAATGTTCGCAAGCTACATTTATAAGGAGGAAAACGTCTACGACCGCGCAATCAATGAGTATGCTACCGGTGTTGATGCTTTGCTTGAAGCTGAAAAAGCAAAAGCAAACCTGTTTGAATTTGAACAGGATCTCTGGGAGTATTAAACCTGCCCAGGGGCCCCATGTCGTCTTTATTCCTTGAAACCCCGATTGAATACCTGAAAGGGGTAGGTCCCGCAAGAGCCGAAGTACTGAAATCAGAGGTCTGCATATTTACATTTGCGGACCTTCTTTCTTTTTTTCCATTTAGGTATATCGACCGGAGTACGTTTTACCGTATCTCTGAAATCAGGGATGAATCAACTTACATTCAGCTTAAAGTAACCCTGGATCGTTGCCAGATCATAGGGAAACCGCGTTCCCAGCGACTGGTCGTAAACGCCAGGGATGCCAGCGGTACGATTGAACTGGTATGGTTCCAGGGAGGGAAATGGATTTCCGACAGGCTGAAAATCGGTCAGGAGTATATCGTGTTTGGAAAACCAACTTTATTTAATGGTCGCTGGAATATTCCTCATCCGGAGCTCGAGCTCCCTCCTGAAATGCCGCTTTCACTCAGTGAAACCATGCGCCCCATCTATAGCTCAACTGAAAAACTTAAATCCAGAGGGCTGAATTATAAGGGTTTTGGTAAAATAATGAAAAGCCTCATCCGCCATGAGAAGTTTCATATACCTGAAAGCCTGACAAGGGAGATCATCCAAAAACTTCATTTCATGGACAGGCAGGAGGCATTTATCAACATTCATTTCCCCTCCAGTCCGGAAGCGCTGCAGAAAGCCCAGTCACGGTTGAAATTTGAAGAACTTTTTTTCATCCAGTTAAGGCTTTTAAAGCAGCGTTCTGACCGCCTGGAGAAATCTTCAGGACATATTTTTTCAAATGTTGGAGACTTTGTGAACCATTTTTATAAACAGCATCTCACATTCGATCTTACCAATGCCCAGAAAAGGGTGATCAAAGAAATCCGCAGCGACCTGGGCTCAGGAAAACAGATGAATCGCCTGCTACAGGGCGATGTGGGAAGCGGAAAAACCCTTGTGGCGCTTATGACCATGCTGATTGCGCTCGACAATGGATACCAGGCATGTCTGATGGCCCCTACGGAAATTCTGGCCCAGCAGCATTTTAATAACATTTCGGCCATGCTTTCAAAAATGGCTGTGGAGGTGGGCCTGCTTACCGGAAGCAGTAAGGCCCCTGAAAGAAAAAAAATCAATGAAGAACTTCTGACAGGGAAACTTCAGATTCTGATCGGAACCCATGCATTGATAGAGGAAAATGTTCAGTTCAGGAGACTGGGTTTGGTGGTGATCGATGAACAACACCGTTTCGGTGTGGCTCAAAGGGCCAGACTTTGGGAGAAGAATGTTTTGGCTCCGCATATTCTGGTTATGACTGCAACGCCGATACCCCGGACACTTGCAATGACGCTGTATGGCGACCTTGAGGTATCGGTGATCGATGAGATGCCCCCCGGTAGAAAAGCCATCATTACCCGTCATGCCCTGGATTCTGACTTGCAGAAAATATATGGATTTCTTCGCCAGAAAATAAATGAAGGGAGGCAGATTTATATCGTGTATCCGCTGATCAAGGAATCAGAGACCCTGGATCTGAAAAACCTGATGGAAGGCTACGCGCATATCGTCAGTGAATTCCCAAAGCCTCAATATAATGTGTGTATGTTGCATGGGCAAATGAAGCAAGCGGAAAAAGATGCAGCAATGAAGACATTTTTAAACAGGGAAGCACAAATAATGGTTGCTACCACCGTGATCGAAGTCGGAGTCGATGTTCAGAATGCTTCGGTTATGCTCATCGAAAATGCGGAGCGGTTTGGTTTGTCTCAGCTTCATCAGCTAAGGGGAAGGGTTGGCAGAGGAGACGACCAATCCTATTGTATTCTGATCTCGGCAGAAAACATTGGCCCCGATGCGAAAAAGCGGATTTCTACCATGGTAAGAACAGGTGATGGATTTGAAATCGCAGAAGCAGACCTGCGCCTTCGGGGACCAGGGGATCTTCAGGGGACGCAGCAAAGCGGAATCCTTGATCTGAGGATTGCCGATATCGTGAAGGATGAAAAAATACTGAAATTTGCACGTCATGTCGCAGCTGATATATTAAGTGAAGATACCTTCCTTAAAAAAGAGGAACATCAGCCCCTGCTTCGTCATCTTCAAAACATGGATAACCATCAGCAAAATTGGGGACTTATCTCTTAGATTTATAGGATTTTATTACTACTTTTGTCCCTTAAATTTCACTAACAAATGAAAATATCCTTAAACTGGCTGAAGCAATATGTACACCTTGATCAACCACCAGAAATAATAGCTGAATGGCTTACAGGATGTGGATTGGAAGTCGAAAGCCTGGAAGTTTTTCAGTCGGTGAAAGGCGGGTTAAAAGGAGTGGTCATCGGAGAAGTGCTGCGATGTGAAAAACATCCGAATGCTGATCACCTTAGCCTTACTTTGGCAGATACCGGGCAAGCGGAACCCCTGAATATTGTTTGCGGAGCTCCCAACGTAGCAGTCGGGCAAAAAGTTGCCATAGCCACGCTTGGGACCACCCTTTATTTCGGCAATAAGGAACTCACCCTCCAAAAAACAAAAATCCGTGGTGAAATTTCCGAAGGCATGATTTGTGCAGAAGATGAACTTGGATTAGGGCCTTCTCACTCTGGGATCCTGGTGCTTGACCCCTCTGCGAAAACAGGAACTCCTGCCTCTGCCTATTTTAATATTGAAGAGGATATAGTATTCACCATCGGCCTGACGCCGAACCGGCCTGATGCAGCCTCCCATATTGGTGTAGCGAGAGACCTTGTAGCGGTTATAAACAATTTTGGCCGTTCTGAGCCTGCACTGACAGATCGCAGAGCCTTGAAAATTCCGGATATCTCCGCTTTCAGTTCTGATTCAAAGACAAAAAGCATCGACGTGGTCGTTGAAGATGCCATTGCCTGTCCACGGTATTCAGGGATCACGATAAGCGGGATTGTGGTTGCTGATTCTCCTGCCTGGTTAAAGAACAGATTGACAGCCATAGGTTTGAGGCCGATCAATAACATTGTCGACATCGCCAACTATATTCTGATGGAGTGCGGACAGCCTCTTCATGCCTTTGATGCTGATAAAATCGCTGGAGAAAAAGTGCTGGTCAAAAAATATCCCGGTGGGACCCCGTTTAAAACCCTGGATGATATTGAGCGAAAATTAACTGCTCAGGATCTGATGATATGCAACACCCGGGAACCCATGTGTATCGCGGGTGTGTTCGGCGGATTAAATTCAGGAGTAAATTCCGGTACAAAAAACGTATTTCTTGAGAGCGCCTATTTTAGCCCGACCGGTATCCGGAAAACCGCTCGTTTTCATGGTTTGCAGACGGATGCTTCTTTCCGGTTTGAGCGCGGAGCTGATCCTGAAATTACCATTTATGCGCTTAAACGGGCTGCCCTTCTGATCAGAGAGATCGCAGGCGGAGAAATTTTTTCTGACATTGTGGATGTTTATCCTGTGCCTATTCCTTCAAAGTCAATCGATCTTTCTTATGAAAACCTGGATCGGCTGATCGGAAAAAAAATAAATCGTCAGGTTGTAAAAGACATTCTTTATGACCTTGGAATTCAGGAAACGGGTGTCGCTGTTGTTTCCCCTGGAATCTGTGTCAATGTTCCCGCTTTTAAAACAGATGTGACCCGCGAAGTTGACCTGATCGAAGAGGTGATACGGATTTATGGGTACAACAATATCGAAATTCTTCCTGAAATCAGATCATCACTTTCTTTTTCGAGAAAACCAGATCCTGATAAAATTGAAAACCTGGTTTCGGATTATTTAGCCGGCAATGGTTTTCAGGAAGTGATCAATAATTCACTGACACGTTCAGCCTATTATTCAGAAAATGAAATATTTTCCCCCGACAGATGCGTTAACATCCTGAACCCTATTAGCCGGGATCTGGATGTGATGCGCCAGACATTGCTGTATGGGGGCCTCGAGACCATCCTTTATAATTATAACAGGAAGGCCGAGAATTTGAAATTATTTGAGTTTGGCAACGTTTACCGAAAAGCTTTCCCGGAGGAAAAAGGTAATTTTCTGAATGCCTGGCATGAAGAACAACATCTTGCCCTCTTTTTGACCGGACTCACAGAAACGGAGAACTGGAATACCCAAGCAAAAAGCATTGGTTTCTTTGAGTTAAAAGGGTATATCCAGGCTGTTTTATTGAAAATTGGCCTTGATGTCAACAACTTGAAAATAAGGGATTATCAGTCCCCGCTCCTGTCGGAAGGGCTGTGTTTTTCTGCAGCAGACAAGGAACTTATTCTTTGCGGAATCATTTCCAAACCCTCGTTACAGTATTTTGATATTAAAAAAGAAGTTCTGTACGCTGAATTTAACTGGGCAAAGATTCAATCACTGATTCCGTTAAATGATCTTCAATACAAGGAATTGCCAAGATTTCCGGAAGTCCGCCGGGATCTGGCCCTTTTAATCGACAAATCTGTTACCTTTGATCAGATAGAGGCAGTTGCTTACCAGGCAGAGAAAAGATTATTAAAAAAAGTTGGCTTGTTCGATGTTTACGAAGGAGAGAAAATCGCGGAGGAAAAAAAATCCTATGCAGTCAGCTTTATACTTCAGGATGAAGCAAAAACCCTCACCGATCAGGACATTGAGAAAGTTATGGACAGATTGATCAAAATGCTGACAGAAAAGCTTAATGCCCAGATTCGATAACTAACCTAAAACCCGTTTTATGCCTACTAAAAATGAAATCAGGTATTCTGTAAGCCCAAATGGAGAAAAGTTTCCGATACCTGTACAGGGGGATTATACAAAAGAATTGAAACGTATTGAAAAACTGGTCGTCCAGGCGAGGAAAGAAAACAAAGAAATAGTGGTCGTGATGGGACTGGGTTTTGTTGGGGCTGTTATGGCGGCTATTGTGGCCGACGCCAAGGATAAAAAAGGCAACAGCAGCAAACTTGTCATCGGTTGCCAGCGCCCCAGCGCCCGTAGTTTCTGGAAAACCGGATTAATCAATAAGGGAGAATCGCCGGTAAAGGCTGAAGATCCGGAAGTGGAACTCCTGATTAAAAGGTGTGTCAAAGAGACAAAAACCCTCGTGGCTACATACAATAGTGATTGTCTGCAATTTGCCGATTGCGTGGTGGTCGATGTGCAATGCGATTTTTCAAAGAAGCAGCTTGGCAATATGAAAACCGGGGAAGCGGATATGGCGGCACTGGAAGATACCATGAAAACCATAGGGGAAAAGATCCCGGCTGAATGTCTCGTACTCATCGAAACAACAGTTGCTCCGGGGACTACCGAATTTGTTGCATGGCCGATTCTGAAAAAAGCGTTTACAAAGAGAGGCATGAAAAAGACCCCGCTTCTGGCTCATAGTTTTGAACGGGTCATGCCAGGTAAGGATTATGTTGCTTCTATCCGTGATTTCTGGAGGGTTTGTTCAGGCTGTGAAATAGTAGCGCGTAAACGCGTAGAGAAATTTCTGCATGAAGTGCTGAATACAAAAGATTTTCCCCTGACGGTAATGGACCGCCCCATTGAATCGGAAACCACCAAAATCATTGAAAATTCATACCGCGCTACCATTCTGGCTTTCCTGAATGAATGGAGCCTCTTCTCCGAACGCAATGGCGTTGACCTTATCAAGGTAATCAAAGCCATTAAAATGCGTCCGACCCATAGCAATATTATTTTTCCGGGGCCGGGCATTGGGGGCTATTGTCTGCCTAAAGATGGAGGATTGGGGTACTGGGCCTATAAACATATTTTGGGGTTTGAAGATGGGGATAAAGTATTCAAACTTACCCCGACCGCCATCGACATCAACGATACCCGCGGACTGCACGTAGCCGAATTGACCAGGGATGCCTTGCGAAATATGGGAAGGTATATCGCCGGCGCCGAGGTGCTGATTTGCGGAGCCAGCTACCGTCAGGACGTGGGGGATACCCGATACAGCGGCAGCGAAATGGTGGTTCGGAAACTCACGGAAATGAGTGCAGAGATCCGGGTACATGATCCTTATGTCGACCATTGGTACGAGCTGGAAGACCAGGAAGAATATCCGGCTCCGGGTCATTCTTGGAAGCGATTCTTCCGCAACCAGGAGAACCTGAAAAATACAGTCGTTCAGAAAGATCTGAAAAAAGCCCTGAAAGGAGTTGAAGCGGTGATACTTGCCGTTCCTCATTCAGATTATTTAAAGCTGAATCCCGACGATATTGTTAAGTGGGCAGGCGGCCCGGTAGCCATTGTAGATGCTTTCGGAATCCTGACCGATGAAATGATTCGGCGTTATTTCGAATTGGGTTGCGAAGTGAAGGCTTTAGGCAGGGGACATCTGGCACGTTTGAAACGCGAAGTCAGGAAAAATTAGAACGGTTTTTTTATCTTTGCATTTGAAAAGCAATGAATTAAATGGATATTTTGTCGATTAAGCAGCGATTCGGGATCATCGGAAATTCTCCTTTGCTTGACCGGGCTATTGATATAGCCCGCCAGGTTGCAGCTACCGACATTACGGTTCTTATAAATGGTGAAAGCGGAACAGGTAAAGAGTTTTTTCCGAAGATCATTCACCAGCTCAGCGCCCGTAAACATGGGCCTTATATTGCCGTAAACTGCGGGGCAATTCCTGAAGGGACCATTGATTCTGAATTGTTTGGACATGAAAAGGGATCTTTTACCGGTGCTCATGAAGCACGAAAAGGTTATTTTGAGGTCGTTGACGGTGGAACTATTTTTCTTGATGAAGTAGCCGAATTGCCATTGGGAACCCAGGTTCGGCTTCTCCGTGTTCTTGAAAGCGGAGAATTTATGCGTGTTGGTTCATCCAAAGTGCTCAAAACCAATGTAAGGGTGGTGGGAGCTACCAATGTTAATATTCAGGAGGCCATCAACTCGGGGAAATTCCGTCAGGACCTGTATTACCGCCTGAGTACGGTCCCGATTAATGTTCCGGCACTTCGCGAAAGGCAGGAAGATGTGTACCTCTTATTCCGGAAATTTGCATCAGATGCCGCTGAGAAGTATCGCATGCCTTCTATTCAGCTGGATGAGGAGGCACAGAAAATTCTGAAAAACTACCGATGGCCGGGAAATATCAGGCAACTCAAAAACCTTGCTGAACAGATTTCTATCATTGAAAATACACGGGATATCGATGCAAAAACACTGTTGAAATATTTACCCCAGGGGCTCAGCAGCGAACTTCCTGTGCTTTATAAAGGGGAAGATGCGTCCAAATTCAATGAGCGGGAAATTTTATACAAGGTGCTTTTTGATATGAAAAAGGACATGAATGATCTTAAACAGCTCGTCATGAATCTTTTAAATAATGAATCGGCCATAAATCACAACCTCGAAGAAAATTCACATCTGATCAACAGATTATATAAAGATCCACTGGATAAAAACGAACCGGAACAAAGCCTCATTCTTCGTCCGGCTGATAAAAATATTTCCGAACCGATTCAGGAACCTGAAGAAATTGACGAATCGCTTTCATTGGAAAAAAAAGAAATAGATTTTATCCGACGGGCTCTTGAGAAGCATGATGGAAAAAGAAAAGATGCAGCCCGTGAATTGGGGATATCAGAACGGACTTTGTACCGGAAAATCAAAGAATATACCCTCGAATGAAACTACTGCCATCATATTTTCTCCTGAAAGGAAGATCCCCGTTATTTTTAGCACTTCTTTTTTTTCTTCCGGCTTGCAGGATGAGTTATTCCTTTACGGGAGCTTCCATATCCCCGAATGTGAAAACCGTAGCCATACCTAACCTTATTAACAGTGCACCTTTCGTGGTCCCCACGCTTTCCAGGACCCTCACAAACGCCCTGACAGATTATTTTACTTCCCAAACCAACCTCGATGTCGTCAGTCGGAATGGAGATCTTAATCTGGAAGGCACCATTACCAATTATGCCGTTCAGCCCGTGGCGATCCAGGGAAACGAAACCGCTGCCATGTCAAGGCTTACCATTACCGTCAATTTTAAATTCACCAATAAAATGAATGAAAAGCAGAACTGGGAGACTTCTTTTTCAAGATACCTTGATTTCCCAAGTATTCCTGGTTTGACTCCCGCGAACCAGGAAACCATAATTGCCGGTATCACAGAACAGCTTGTCCAGGATATTTTCAACAAGGCGGTTGTTAATTGGTAATATAAATTTTGTCCTATGAATCGTCAGCAATTTTCGGAATTTGTAAAGAACCCTGATTTGACTGATTCCCTGAGTCTGAAATTGCTTGAAGACTTGGTCCGCAGATATCCCAGCTGCCAGTCCGGACAGGTTTTATATACTTATAACCTGCTCAAGGAGAATGATCTTCAATATCATACACAGTTAAAAATTGCGGCAGCTTATGCAGGAGACCGGAAGAAGCTGAAAGACCTTTTATTTACAATCCAGCCTGCTGTGCCTGAATCGGAAAAAACACCTCCGGTTCCGGCCGGAATAGTTTTTAAACCCCAACCGGGGATTGATGAGGAGCTGGCGGAAGTTCAGCACCCAGAAGCGGTGGAGGTAATAGAAATAAGACCCGGGCCAGACCCTGTGGGCGAAATCTGTTCCTCAGGGGCGATAACCGAAGCAGAATTACAGGGACTTCCGGACTTGGTTTCTGCGGCCGAACCCAGGATTCCGTCCTTATCTGAGCGGCTTTCCAGGGAAGAACTTCTGGGGATTGTTAGGAAAAGACTGCTGGAAATTGGATCCGTAGAGGATGAAACAATTCCGGATCGGAAAGTCCGGACCCTTTCGAAAAAAGTGCTGATCGATAAATTTATTTTTGAGGAGCCCAGGATTTCCCCGCCCAAATCGGCCTTTTTTAATCCTGCAGATACTTCTTCGAGAAGCAATATGGATGAAGAAGAAATTATCAGTGAAACCCTTGCCCGCTTATATGCCGACCAGGGCAACATTCAGAAAGCCATTCATATTTATGAGAAATTATCCTTGCTTAATCAAGAAAAAAGTCGTTACTTTGCGGCCCAAATTGAAAATCTGAAAACGTAATTTGTAAATTAAAAAAACAATGGGACTTTATATTCTTATCTCGGTTCTTATCCTGATTACCTGCGTGCTGATGATACTGGTCGTACTGGTTCAAAATTCAAAAGGGGGCGGATTGGCTTCTAATTTTGCTTCTTCAAACCAGTTCATGGGCGTTAGAAAAACGGCTGATTTTCTTGAAAAAACCACCTGGACCCTGGCTATTGTCTTGCTTACCCTGAGCCTTTTCTCGATTTTTGTTATCCCTAAAAACCAGGCTCAGGCTGCTACCCAGCAAAGTGAAATCCAAAAACAGATCGATGAGTCAAAAACGGCTCCGATTAAAGATTTTCAGGCTCCTCCGGCACAAAAGAAATAATCTTTCTACACTTCCCGAGTTAAAAGATGTCAGATTGTCATATTTATCTGACATCTTTATTAATTATCTGATATAAACTGAAAAATTGTCCCTTTCATTTCCACTTTACTTGTTTGGCACAAAATATGACAACAAGGGATAAACCTATCCAAGGTGAAAAGTCTTATGTTTAACTTTAAAATATTTAGAAATGGCAAAAGTGAAGATTAAACCCCTGGCAGACCGCGTTTTAGTTGAACCGGCTTCGCCTGAAGAAAAAACCGCAGGCGGAATTATCATTCCTGATACTGCAAAGGAAAAACCTCAGAAAGGTACTGTTGTAGCGGTAGGACCTGGTAAGAAGGATGAACCCATGTCGGTTAAAGTTGGTGATAATGTCCTGTATGGAAAATATGCCGGGACTGAAATTACCATCGACAACACGAACTACCTGATCATGCGCGAATCTGATATCGTTGCTGTGATCTGAACATCACGATAAAAATAAGTAATGAATTGAAAATTAATCTTTAAAACGAAATAAAATGGCAAAAGATATTATCTTTAGCATAAAAGCAAGAGAAGCATTGAAGAAAGGGGTTGACGAACTTTCCAATGCTGTGAAGGTGACCCTTGGCCCCAAGGGCCGGAATGTCATCATTGATAAATCCTATGGCTCACCGGTAGTCACGAAAGACGGTGTAACCGTGGCAAAAGAAGTGGAATTAAAGGATGCCGTGGAAAACATGGGCGCCCAGATGGTAAAAGAAGTAGCCTCCAAAACCAGCGACATTGCCGGCGATGGTACTACAACAGCAACCGTATTGGCCCAGTCTATTTTTACAACCGGTTTAAAAAATGTAACTGCCGGTGCAAATCCGATGGATTTGAAACGCGGAATTGACAAAGCAGTGGTTGAAGTCATTAAATCACTGAAAGCCCAAACCAAAAAGGTGGGTGATACCATGGAAAAAATCGAACAAGTTGCTTCGATTTCTGCCAATAACGATAGTTTTATCGGAAAAATGATTGCAGAAGCCATGGATAAAGTAAAAAAAGAAGGTGTAATTACCATCGAAGAAGCCAAGGGTATTGAAACTACCGTGAAGGTTGTGGAAGGAATGCAGTTTGATCGTGGGTACATCAGTCCTTATTTTGTAACGGACACCGAAAAGATGGAAGTGGTCTATGAAACCCCATACATTCTTATTTATGATAAGAAAGTAAGTGTGATGAAAGACCTGCTCCCGGTTTTGGAGAAAGTTGTTCAGACAGGCCGTCCCCTTATTATTGTATCAGAAGATGTAGAAGGGGAAGCGCTGGCCACCCTGGTAGTAAATAAAATCCGCGGAACCCTTAAAGTTGCCGCCGTTAAAGCTCCGGGTTTCGGCGATCGCCGGAAAGAAATGCTGGAGGACATTGCTGTTCTGACCGGCGGTACGGTTATCAGTGAAGAAAAAGGTTTCAAACTGGAAGATGCAACCCTCCAATATCTTGGACAGGCTGAAAAAATCACCATTGACAAAGAAAACACTACGATCATCAACGGAAGTGGAAAAAAAGCCGATATCAATGGCCGGATTAACCAGATCAAAGCGCAGATCGGAACCACTACTTCTGATTATGACAAAGAAAAACTGCAGGAGCGTCTGGCTAAATTAGCCGGTGGGGTGGCAGTTATATATGTCGGAGCTGCATCTGAGATTGAAATGAAGGAAAAGAAAGATCGTTTTGACGATGCTTTGCATGCAACCCGTGCAGCCATTGAAGAGGGAATTATCCCAGGTGGAGGCGTGGCCTATATCCGTGCTCAGAAAGTCATTGAAAAGATGAAAGGCGAAAACGAAGATGAAACAACCGGAATCGCAATTGTCAAGCGTGCGCTGGAAGAACCCCTCCGCCAGATCGTGGAAAACGCTGGTCTCGAAGGTTCGGTAATTCTGCAGAAAGTGAAGGAAGGAAAAGATGACTTTGGATTCAATGCCCGTACAGAGGAATTTGAAAACCTTTATAAGGCAGGTGTCATCGACCCGACCAAAGTTGCCCGTGTTGCTTTGGAAAATGCTGCTTCCATTGCCAGTATGTTGCTGACAACGGAATGCGTGCTTGCTACCCATAAGGAAGAAAAACCAGCCATGCCACCGATGAACCCAGGAATGGGCGGAATGGACGGAATGTATTAATGGTTGAAATATCTGTTAAAAAAGCCCTGAATTTTCAGGGCTTTTTTATTGATTTTTTCTTTACATTGCAAGTATTAAAATACGTTAATATGAAACGTCTTTCCATTGTCCTTGCCTTCTTCAGTTTTCTTCCACTTTTACGTGCCCAGCAGACTGTCCCTTCAAACCTGCCGCTGGATCCTGATACAAAGAAAATCATGTACCGTGCTGTGGTGGACCAGGAAGGAACCCCGGCTTACCTTTATGACAAAGCAGTATTGTGGTTTAGTTATTATTACCCGAATCCAACGGCAATTTACACCATTCAGGATAAAGTGAACGGTAAAATTGAAGGGACAGGACGTATGAAAATTTATTACCATGATGAAAAATCCGATGTCACGAGGGAAGGGGGACTGATCATTTATAACCTCAAACTTGAATTCAAGGATAATAAGTTTCGCTATACCATTACTGATTTTAACCTAAAAACCGCCTCAAGGTTTCCGATCGAGAAATGGATGAATTCCGGCGATCCTGCACACAATCCAAACTGGGACCTTTATCTTTACCAGGTTGACACGACCATGCAAAGGCTGGTGGCTACGCTGAAGGAGAAAATGAAACCAACTGTAATCAAGAAAGATGAGTGGTAACCATTTACCGGATATCCGGGATCTTACAAGGCAGGATCTCGTGGATTTCTTTAATAACCATAATGAAAAGGGTTTCAGGGGAGAACAGGTGTACGATTGGATATGGAAGAAAGCCTGCACTTCATTTCAGGAAATGACAAATCTTTCGAAGTCGTCCCGGCAATTGATGGCTGACAATTTCACTTTTCAAACAGCCAGGCCTGAAACTGAAATGAAAAGCAAAGACGGAACCACGAAGATTGGGTTCAGGCTGCATGATGGAAAAATGGTCGAAGGGGTGTTAATTCCGGGAGATGGTAGATTTACTGCTTGTATTTCTTCCCAGGTTGGATGTGCACTCGCTTGTAAATTTTGCGCCACAGGAAAACTTGGTTTTACACGCAATCTTGAATGCGGAGAAATTTTTGATCAGGTGGGTTATCTTTCAAAACTGGCATCAGAACGTCAGCCATCGGTATCAGAAAGCAGCCTCCGTTCTCTTTCGAACATTGTTTTCATGGGCATGGGAGAACCTTATCTAAACTATGAAAATGTCATTAAATCCATTGAGAAAATTACCAATGAAGATGGGCTTGGAATGTCGCCTCAGCGTATTTCTGTTTCCAGTGTGGGAATTCCGAAAATGATCAGGCAAATGGCGGATGATAATCCCAGATACCATTTCGCATTGTCCCTGCATGCGGCAACCGATCAAAAGCGCAATCAGATCATTCCTTTCAATCTGAATCATCCCCTTGATACCATTATTGATGCCCTGAAGTATTATCATGCCCGTACGAAAAAGCGATTTACCATAGAATATATCCTTTTTGGGAACTTTAATGATTCCCTTTCCGATGCAAAAGACCTGGCTTTGTTTTGTAAAAACTTTCCTGTTAAAATCAACATCATCGAATATAATCCTGTTGACGAAACCGGATTTATACAATCCGGGAAAGAGAAAGTCATAGCATTCGTCGACTTTCTTGAGAAAAGAAACCTGGTTGTAAATATCAGGAAAAGCAGGGGAAAAGATATTGCAGCAGCCTGCGGGCAGCTGGCAGCCCGGCAGAATGAAAATTCAGCGTAAAAAACAAATTGATATGAAGAAAACTTTGTTTGAGTTATCGGGAAATATTGTGGATGTCGTCGGACAACGTATTTTTAAGGGAACCCTTGTAATTCAGGACGGAAAAATTGCAGAGGTCAGGGAAGAACCGGTAACCTCCGATCAATATATATTGCCCGGACTTGTAGATGCCCATATTCATGTTGAAAGTTCCATGCTCATCCCTTCTGAATTTGCGAGGCTGGCTGTAGCGCATGGAACGGTCGCCACGGTTTCTGATCCTCATGAAATCGCCAATGTTCTGGGAATTCCCGGCGTAAAATTCATGATAGAAAATGGGAAAAAAGTTCCTTTTAAATTTTTCTTCGGGGCTCCTTCCTGTGTCCCCGCCACTCCTTTCGAAACGGCCGGAGCCCATCTTGGAATTGCTGAAGTGGAGGAACTTCTCCGGATGGAAGAGGTGAAATACCTTTCAGAGATGATGAATTTTCCCGGCGTTCTTTCTAAAGATAAAGAAGTGCTGGCTAAACTGGAACTTGCAAAAAATGCAGGCAAGCCTGTCGATGGACATGCTCCAGGAGTAAAAGGTGAAAATGCCAGGAGATACATTCAGGCAGGCATCAGCACCGATCATGAATGCTATACCAAAGAAGAAGCGATTGAAAAAATAGCATACGGGATGAAGATCCTGATCAGGGAGGGTAGTGCAGCAAAAAATTTTGAAGCCCTTTGCAGCCTCATGGATGAATTTCCGCACATGGTAATGCTTTGTTCGGACGACAAACACCCCAATGACCTTGCCATCGGACATATCAATGAACTGGTAATCCGTGCGCTTGATAAAGGATATGACCTGATGAAAATACTGAGGAGCTGTACCTATAACCCGGTAAGACATTATAAGCTGGAAGTTGGCCTGCTTCAGCAAGGGGACCCGGCTGATTGTATTGTTGTGGATGATATCCATGAATTCAGAATCAGAGAGACCTATATTGACGGGATAAAAGTTGCAGCGAATGGCAAAACCCTGATCCAATCTGTCAATGAAACCCCTTATAATAATTTTAACATTGATTTGATTCAGAAATCCGAACTGGAAGTCAGACCCGAAGGAACAAATATTAAAGTGCAAAAAGCCCTGGATGGGCAATTAATTACTGAATTAATACATGCGGCGCCAAGGATTGAAGGTAATAATGTGGTAAGCGATCCTGACAGGGATGTACTTAAACTGGTCGTTAAAAACCGATATTTTAATGCTCCTGCAGCCTTGGGTTTTATTGGAAATATCGGTCTTAAAAATGGAGCGCTGGCATCCTGTGTAGCGCATGACAGTCATAATATTGTTGCGGTTGGGACAGATGATGCCTCTATTGCAAAAGCCATCAATCTTATAATCGAGGCCAAAGGGGGTATTTCCCTGGTGGATGGCATTCAGGAAATTATCCTGCCACTTCCGTTTGCAGGGATTATGTCGGGAGAGGATGCTTACTTCATCGCAAAAAAGTACGACTGGCTGGATAAAAAGGCGAAAGAAATGGGATGCACGCTTTCCGCCCCTTATATGACCCTTTCTTTTATGGCTTTGCTCGTGATCCCTGCCCTTAAATTAAGCGATAAAGGGCTGTTTGATGGCAATCAATTTTCATTCACGGAGATTTTTGAAAAAAATGAATAATATATATATATTTATTTAAATAAGATATTTTTATATATTTGCATCATATTAACTATTTATACTATGAAAAAGAAATCCACACTCGACCTCCAGAAATTGGAATTGGCTGCCAGTAAATTAAGGGCCATGGCTCATCCCATGCGAATTGCCATCATTGACCTGCTTACTGAAAACAAAAAACTGACCGTAACCGAGATTTATGAACACCTCGGCATTGAGCAGGCGTCGGCCTCCCATCACCTTAATATCCTTAAAAATAAGGGTTTACTTGAATCCAAGCGCAATGGTAAAATGATTTATTATTCGCTTAAAACACAGGTTCTGGCCAATGTGATTGATTGTATCAATCAGTGTGTAATGCATTGATAGGGGGAAAGTCTTATAGTTCCCAGCTTTCTTCAACATCCCAATTAGCCCGGATTTCAATTGTTTTTGAAAAATAATTGACGGATTCAGGCTGGAGTTTTTTGCGATAATTTCCGGTATCCCATCTCTGATTCCTGTTCCGGTCGGTAATGACCTTGATTTTGAATTTGCCCGGCATTATATATTCGAATTTTACTTTTCCTGATTTGGTTACGATCTGTTCTTCCATCAGGGTTTCTTTTTCAGTTACCAGCTGTACAATATACTGACCCTGCCTGGAATCCAGATTCAGGCTGAGCGTAAGCGAGCCGAATTCTTTCGTGGCTCTTGTCCTGAATGCCAGAACCAGAGAGTCGTTTGTAAGCTGGTTGATGGCAAAGAAACAGGAATCAGGTATGATGAGGGTATATGGTTTTTCTTCGGCCCATTTATGTGTAATAAATATTTTTCGTTTGATACTGTCGGCGAAATCAACCTGGGGTTGCAGGGTGTCTTTCCCGTCAACAAACTTTATCCTGGAAAAATCCCATCGGGTCAGGGGATAGGAAAACTCGAGGGAAAGCCTGCTTTTAAATTGGTTGAATTGATTTGATCTTGCATTGGTAGATATACCAAGACGCTCAGGACTGTTTTCTTTTTTCTCACTTTTACGCTTAGGGGTTTTAATTTTTAGATCGATTCTTGAAGTATCCAGGAGCTGATCATTATCAGAGATTCTCAAGATCAGGGAATCTTTTTTGGCATCCAGTAACCACAAAGTAATGCTATCGCGTTTTGCCGAATATTCCAGAATATTCCAATTTTCGGCTGAATCGGTATTCAGGGGTTGAATCCGAAGATCTTTCAACGGGTATTTAAAAACAATGAGCAACATTCCTTCCCTGACAACATTTATTTTTGAAATACGCTGAGTGGAATCTGGTTCCTCAAACAGATGCAATTCATATCGGGGGCCGGCTAAGACAATGGGTTTAAGGGTATCGCCCTGTGGATTTTTTACCGAGTCTTTTTGCACTGAATCCGTTGGTGGGGGCTGAATATAGACAGCCGGTACAAGACTGTCGAGAAATGCAATTTTTTCGGAGGGTTGGTTAAAGATATAATCATTGTTCTGGTCACTGAGCGCAATCAGCTTATAGTCCGCTTTCTGAAGATTGGAAAATGAGAATTCTCCATTTTCATTGGTTTTAACAACATAATAAGGCGGCACCTTCAAGGGAAGTGAATCCAAAGGAAGGCTGTCGTTATTATTCAAATAAAGGATGGCAAACACATCCTTTGGAGGCTTCATGTCAAAGGCATTGACAACTTTTCCTTTCATGCTGAGGGAATCCACGTAATCGCCGGTGGAAAACACATACGACCACCCTGTAAGCACATTGTTCTCCGTGATATCATTGATGGATTTCCCAAAATTGATGATATAAGTTGTGTTGGATTTAAGGCTGTCGCCCAATTTAATAATCAGTGATTTTCCCCTTAAACGATAATCCGGAGGTTCTTTTAGAGGAGGTGAAACCAGGATTTCAGACAATGGATTTTTCAGATTGATGAATTCATCGAAATCTATTTTTATGGTACTTCCTTTAAAATGGATGGAAACATTGGCCGGTACACATTGAATTATTTGTGGTGGTTTGATGTCCTTGGGGCCTCCTTCCGGAGTTACCGGATTGGCACAACGGTTTAAGAAGAGGCTTAAAAGGGCCAGAAGAACAGAAAAGAAGATTGATTTGCGCGGCACGGTAAAGATCGATTCTGAGGTTTGAAAAGCCAAATTTACCAATCGTTTTGATAAAGAAACCTTTTTTTTTATAATTTTACATTGTTAATTAACAAACAACCAGATTATGTCAGGGCACAATAAATGGTCGACCATAAAACGCAAAAAGGGGGCACTTGATGCCAAGCGTTCAAAAATATTTTCTAAAATCATTAAAGATATTACCATTGCCGTGAAAGAAGGCGGTGCGGATCCTGATGGGAATCCCCGCCTCCGCCTTGCCATTGCTAACGCCAAAGGGGCCTCCATGCCCAAGGACAATATCCAGCGTGCCATAAACAAGGGATCAGACAAAGATGCAGCCGTACTGATTGAAACCACCTATGAGGGCAAAGGTCCTCACGGGGTTGCTATTTTTGTTGAATGCACCACCGATAACCTGCAACGCACGGTGAGCAATGTGAGGGCTCATTTTAATAAACACGGAGGCGAGCTTGGACAAAATGGCATGCTGAATTATTTATTCGATCGCAAAGGGGTTTTTATCGTTCCCAAGGGAACCCTTCAGCAGGAAGAGTTTGAAATGGAAGTCATCGATGCCGGCGCTGAAGATCTTACCTTCGGGGATGGAGTTTTCACCATCACCACGGCCATGGAAGACTTTGGCAGTATGATTAAAAAGCTGGAGCAACTCAGTATCGAACCTGAAAGCGCTTCCCTTCAGAGGCTCCCAAAAACAACCCTGACCCTGGATGAAGACGCCACCCGCAAAGTCCTGAAACTGATTGATATTATTGAAGAAGATGAAGATGTTCAGAATGTATTTCACAATCTGAACATCACCGATGAAATGGCAGAAAAGCTTTAAACCTCACAGATAAACTGAGTGAGATTTACTGCTTTGGGCAATACCAGTTTTTTCCGCAACCTGATTCGCGAAATTTCTGTACTTGGAGCTGTGATCTTCAAAATATGAGATATTTCCTTTGTGTTCAGGTTCATCCGTAATAAAGCACAAAGTTTGTGGTCGTTTGGCGTTAACTGTGGGAATTTTTTACGCAAGCGGTCGAAAAAACCCGGGTGAATTTTTTCGAAATGTGCTTTAATTCGATACCAGTCATTGTCGAATTTGATGTTTTCATCAATGGTCTTCAGTACCTTAGCGATATCATTGCGGTTGATGCTCTTTTCAACTTTAAGCAGCCGGTTGATGTCTTTTTTGATCAGGCCGATGATCTTATTTTTCTGGGAGATAAAAATGGAAGAAGTGGCTAATTCCCGGTTGATCAGATCCAATTCCATCTGATGTTTTTGCTTCAGTAATTGATTGACTTTTTGTTCGGCCTTGATGCGTTCCTGGAGACGTTGATTCCGTTCTTTTTCAACTTTTTTCCTTTGTTCGATCTCATTTTTCAATTCAGAGATGATTCTCTCGTTGGTAATTTCAAGATTCCGCTGGTAATTTGCTACTTCGATAGCGGCACGGATCTGATCAATATCCACCGGTTTAAATAAATAAGCATAAGGTTTCAGTGAAAATGATTTGGAAAAGACTTCACTTTTATTCATGGAAGTCAGAAAGATAATACCGCAATTGTAATTTTCGGTAAGAATCCGGGCAGCTTCAATACCGTCCATTTTTCCGGCAAGGCGAACATCCATGATGACAATGTCAGGCTCCTTGTTGCTTTCCTTAAGGGCCGCAATATTTTCAACAGCATGTTCTCCTTTTGTGTCAATTCCCATAACTTCATAGCCAAATTCTGTCAATCTGGTTTTCAGGTCGTGGGCAATGATAAGTTCATCTTCAACAATGTATAAACTAATGGGCGCCATAGATTATTTTTTTAATTAATAATTCAATTAAATTCTGAAATCCGCGTCGTATACAATATTATAAGTATCAATGGCAATGACCAGTTCTTCATTGGTTGGCATGACCATTACCACGACTTTTGAGCCTGGTTTTGTGAGAATAAATTCGCGCCCGCGTACTTTAGCATTGCGGGCAGGATCAAATTCCACTCCCAGGAATTCCATTCCTTCCAGTATTTTTTTACGGGTTTCAATATCGTTTTCGCCGATTCCTCCGGCAAAAATAATCAGGTCGACCCCTTTCATTGCCGCGGCATAGGCGCCGATATATTTTTTTACCCGGTAAGCATACATGTCGAGGGCGAGCTGGGCACGCTCTACACCCTGGCCGGCGGCTTTTTCAATATCCCGCATATCATAGGAAATACCGGAAATTCCGTAAACCCCACTTTTTTTGTTAAAAAGGGTATTGGTATCCTGAATGCTAAGATCTTCTTTTTCAGCAAGATAAAGTAATACTCCCAGGTCGACATCTCCGCTTCGGGTACCCATCATCAGCCCTTCCAGAGGAGTAAACCCCATGGATGTATCAATTGATTTCCCGTTATGGATAGCGGCCACGGATGACCCATTACCCAGGTGGCAGGTAATGATATTGATTTTTTTAAAATCTTTTCCTAAAAACCGGCAAGCTTTCTTTGCGATATATTTATGAGAAGTTCCGTGAAATCCGTATCGTCTGATTTTATATTTTTCATATAACTCATAGGGTATGGCATAAAGGTAGGAATAAGCAGGCATGGTCTGGTGAAAAGAGGTGTCGAACACGGCTACCTGGGGAATATAAGGAAGGATGGCCTCAATGGAAAGAATCCCTTTCAGGTTTGCAGGATTATGCAAGGGAGCCAGTTCTCCGCATCTTTCAATGTCTTTTTTGACAGATTCAGTGATTCTGACGCTTCCTTTAAAATTTTCGCCCCCGTGTGCCACCCGGTGTCCGACTGCAGCGATTTCTTTCTCATCCCGTATGACCCCGTGTACAGGGTCTTTCAGTGTTTTCATGATCAGACTGATCCCCACTTCATGATCGGGAACTTCCTGAACAGTTTTATATTTTTCTTTACCGGGGACCTGGTGTATAAGTTCACTCGTCGGCAACCCGATACGGTCAAGCAAACCTTTACAAAGCAATTCGGCTTCTTCTGAAACTTCAATGAGCTGATACTTGACAGAAGAGCTACCGCAGTTTAAGACGAGAATTTTCATTCTTTACAGTTTTTCAGTATGTAATTGTAGCAAAATAACATCGATGTTAGGGTGAACAAAGATACATCTTTTTTCCCTAAAATATAGGGGTCTGAAAAAATAATTACGGTGGGGTTATGGTCATTGTATGGGAGTCGGAACAGTTCAGAATCTGAACGGATAAAATTGAATTTAAATCGTATTTTTGATTTTTTGTTTAACTACCTCTATGGCACTGATCAATGCAGTCATTTCCTGGCTGATGAAAAAACGCATTCATCAGATTGAACTTTTTATGAAATACCCGCATGAAGTTCAAATGGAATGGCTTAGAAAACTTTTACTTCAGGCAAGACATACCGACTGGGGGAAACAATATGATTTCAAGTCAATTCATACCGCTGCGCAGTTCCGCGAGCGGGTGCCGGTGAATGACTATGAAACACTGAAACCTTTTATAGAACGTTTAAGGCGGGGAGAACAAAATATCCTGTGGTCCTCCGAAATCAAGTGGTTTGCAAAATCATCCGGTACCACAGGGGATAAAAGCAAATTTATCCCGGTCAGTCAGGAAGCCATGGAGGAATGTCATTTTAAAGGGGGCAAGGATCTTCTATCCATCTATTGTAACAATCAGCCGGAAACGCAGTTATTTGATGGCAAGGCAATCGCCATGGGCGGTTCTCACCAGATTATGGAAATCAGCAATGAATCTTTTTATTATCAGGGAGACCTTTCGGCCATTCTGATCCAGAATCTCCCGGCCTGGGTTGAATTCATGCGCACCCCGAATTTGTCAATCGCCCTGATGGATGAATGGGAAAGCAAAATAGAAAAAATGGCCAGAGCCACGATTCCGCATAATGTCACCAACATTTCGGGCGTCCCCTCCTGGACCCTTTTATTGTTTAAAAAGGTTCTTGAGATAACCGGCAAATCCAACTTGCTGGAGGTCTGGCCGGGATTTGAATTATTCATTCATGGAGGAGTGAACTTTGCTCCCTATCGGGACCAATTCTCAACACTGTTGCCTTCACGGGAGGTGAATTACCTTGAAACCTACAACGCCTCTGAAGGATTCTTCGGAATACAGGACCGAACCGATGCGGACGATATGTTATTAATGCTTGACTATGGCATTTATTATGAATTCATTCCACCCGGTGAATTGGAGTCGGATCACCCGAAAGCCCTGTGTCTGGAGGAAGTGGAAACGAATGTGAACTATGCCCTGGTTATCTCAACCAATGCGGGTTTGTGGCGGTACCTGATCGGAGACACCATACAGTTCACTTCTTTAAACCCCTACCGCATCAGGATTACGGGAAGGACCCGCAATTATATCAACGCTTTCGGAGAAGAATTGATCGTGGATAATGCGGAAAAGGCAATTGCCATTGCCTGTGAGCGGTGTCATGCAGTAATTACAGAATATACCGCCGCTCCGGTGTATTTTGACGGAATAAAAAACGGAGCCCATGAATGGTTGATTGAATTTGGAAAAGCGCCCGGCGACCTTGCTTTTTTTACGAATATCCTTGACAATGCATTAAAATCATTGAATTCCGATTATGAAGCCAAGCGGTATCACAATATGTTGCTGGGAGAGCCAATCATCCGCTTGATGCCTGAAAATACATTTTATAACTGGCTTAAATCGAAAGGAAAACTGGGTGGACAATTTAAAGTTCCACGGCTTTCAAACGACCGAAAATATGTTGAAGAAATCCTCAGAATGATTTCTCAGGATTGAATCCTTTTTATACCTTTGATTATAAAATCCAAACTATGCACATCGCCATTGCAGGGAATATAGGCTCCGGTAAAACTACGCTTACCGGCTTGCTAGCCAAACAATTCGGATGGGATCCGCATTATGAAGATGTTGATACAAATCCATACCTGAACAGTTTTTATGAAGAAATGCAACGATGGTCGTTCAACCTTCAGATATATTTTTTGAATAGCAGGTTCCGTCAGGTTGTTGCCATCAGAAAATCCGGGAAAACAGTGGTTCAGGATAGAACCATTTATGAAGATGCCTTTATTTTTGCTCCCAACCTCCATTCAATGAACCTCATGAGTTCACGTGATTTCGAGAATTATTTTTCTCTCTTTGAACTCATGAGTACTTTTATTCAGCCTCCCGATCTGCTGATTTATCTTAGGGCCAGCGTGCCAACCCTGGTCAACCAGATACAGAAAAGAGGGAGGGATTATGAAAATGCTATCAGGCTTGATTATCTTAAAAACCTGAATGACCGCTATGAAGAATGGATCAATAATTATACCCTCGGAAAACTCCTTGTCATTGAGGTGGATAACCTTAAGGTCAATGAAAGTGCCGAAGACCTTGGTCATGTCATAGAAAAGATCAATGCGGAACTTCATGGACTGTTCTGAACATGAAGGTTCTTGGGATCATCCCCGCACGATATGCATCCACCCGCTTCCCTGGAAAAGCGCTTTGCCTGATTGGCGGGAAAGCAATGATTCAAAGGGTTTTTGAACAGGCAACCCAATGCAATTCCTTAAACAGGATTATTGTTGCTACCGATCATGAGGCAATCCGGAAACAGGTCGCTTCTTTCGGAGGAGTTGCCCTGATGACTTCCGGCAACCATAGGAGTGGCACAGAAAGATGTGCTGAAGCTGCAGAGATAATGGAAAACAATGGCGACTTTTTCGATATCATCCTCAATATTCAGGGAGATGAACCCTTCATTGACCCCCGACAGATTGAACAGGTAATAAACTGTTTTTTGAATCCGGAAGTTCAGATCGCCACCCTGGTTAAAAAGATCCTGAGTCAGGATGAACTGTTCAACCCCAATGTTGTAAAAGTTGCAAGAAGCATTTCAGGACAGGCCTTGTTTTTCAGCCGCTCGGCCATTCCTTATTTCCGTGGAAACAGACAGAATGCCTGGATAAACGAAACCAATTATTACAAACACATCGGTATTTACGGTTTTCAGGCAGCTGTACTGAAAAAACTTGTAACTTTACCTTCCACTCCATTGGAAAACGCAGAATCACTTGAACAACTGCGCTGGATGGAATATGCATTTCCCATTCATACCCAAGACACGGAATTTGATAGTATCGGCATTGACACTCCTGAGGATTTATTAAAAATTACGAACAGAAACCAGGAAATTTCATCATAAAAACGTATCTTCGCTTTTTCGGCAAACCCCAATGAATATGGACATCAGGAAATGTATTTCGGAACTTTTAACAACGCATGATTGTGTTATTCTCCCCGGATTCGGAGGATTTATTGGAAATTATGCCCCGGCTCATATCGACCCGGTTCATCATACTTTTTCACCGCCTTATAAAAAGCTCTTGTTCAATGTCAACCTGAAACAGAATGACGGCTTGCTTGCCAACTGCATCGCGGATGCAGAGGGAATGGATTATCCCGATGCGTTTCGTCATGTCCGGGAATTTGTGGAGGAATGCCGGCATGCATTGAAATCAGGACAGTCTTTTGTAATCCCCGGAGCTGGAAGGCTCTTTACTGGCCGGGAGGGAACCGTTCAGTTTGAACAGGATAAAAAAACGAACCTGTTACCGGAATCCTTCGGGCTTTCTTCTTTTATTTCACCTCCCATTCTCAGAAATTCATACCAAACAAGACTGGAAAAAAGCATTTCCATGCCCGGAATGAATACCGGGGATAAAAAATCTTCCTTTTCCCGTTCTTTAAAATGGGCGGCCATTTTGGCAATTCCAATCGGAGTTGCAGTCGTTTTTGGGCTGTCACGGTTTGATAAACTGAATATTTCGCCGGTCAATGATGCAGGAATACTGGGTTCCGTTTTCTCCCGGTTTTCATCTACTGCCCTGGTGGAGAAAAAAGAAGCCCCGGCCACTGTCCCTGAAACTGAATTTTTGATTGAACCCACCCCCTCGGTTTTTGATTCTCCGATTACTAAAGACAAAGCAGAGCCGGCTCCTGCCCAGATTGTAGAGAAAAAGATGTTAAATGAAAGTGTGGGGACAGCAGAAAAACAAGTTTCGGAAGAAGCACCGCCTGTACAAATGCGGGATCCCTATGCTGTGATCATTGGCGCTTTCAGGATCCGTGAAAATGCTGTAAAATTTGTTAAGCAACTGAAAGCAGAAGGAAGTTCTGCCTCGATTTTTGATCAGTCGAAAACCGGGCTTTTCCGGGTTGCCCTTCGCACTTTCAGCAGCCGGAATGAAGCTGAACAGCTTCTAGCACAGGCGAAATCCGGCGAATTCTCCGGTGCCTGGCTTCTCGTAAAATAAATTAACCGTGTCTAAGAAGAAACTTGTCCATTTTCAGGAAAACCTGAGGTTTCCTTATTTATTTCAACCGAATTATCAGGAACTGCAAACGGGATTTCACCTTCGATCGAAATGGAAGGATAGTTTTTTCATGAACCAGAATCCCATTGTACTTGAGCTTGGTTGCGGGAAAGGAGAATATACGGCTGGATTGGCCGAAAGGTATGCAGAGAAAAATTTTCTTGGAATCGACAACAAAGGAGCAAGGTTGTGGAGGGGTTGCAAAACAGTAGAAGAACGTACGCTGAAAAATGCAGGCTTTATCAGGACCCTTGTGGATCACGTAGAATCCATCTTCGATAAGGGAGAAGTCAGTGAAATCTGGATCACCTTTCCGGATCCGCATAAAAAAAAGGAAAGAAAAAGATTGACTGCTCCGGTATTTCTTGATAAGTACCGCAATATTTTATCCCGGGACGGGATCATTCATCTGAAAACCGATGACCGCGATTTTTATCTTTATACTTTGGATGTCGTCCGGGAGCAGAAAATCAAACTGATACGGGTAACAGATGATTTGTATCAATCAGGCTCAACAGACGATGAGATACGATTCAGAACATTTTATGAAACCCGGTGGCTGGAAATGGGCAAAAAAATATGTTACGCCCGATTCAGGCTAAATACAGATTAACTGCAACTTCATCTGTAAATCCTTATCAAAGCACGCTGTAAAGTGGGATATAAAAATTGAAAACCCGCTTTCTCAAGTTTTTCAGGCAGGACCCTCTGCCCCTGGAGTAAAACTTCCGCACCTTCCCCATATTTCATTTTCAAAATAAAAGATGGAATCCGTAACCAGGTGGGTTGAACAAGCACTTTTCCTAATTTATCCGTAAAATCAGCATTGGTGGTGGGAAAGGGAGAAACCGCATTGACAACCCCCTTGACGGCATGATTTTCGATTACGAAGAGGAAAGCATTTACAAGGTCCCTGAGATGTATAAAAGACAATGACTGATTCCCTTTCCCGAGGGTTCCTCCCAGTCCGATACGAAATGGGAAATGCATTTTTTCAAGGGCTCCCCCTCCTTCTCCGAGGACCAGACCGATACGAAAGATTACCAATCTTGTGGCTGAATTTGCAATTCCGGCTGCATTTTCCCAGGCCTGGCAAATTTCCGACAGAAAAGTATTTGAGAAATCGTTGCTTTCTTCCGTATGGGAATGAACCGTATCGTAGATCCCGATCGCCGAAGCGGATATGAAAACCTTTGGTTTCTGTGTTGCCAAAACAATGTTTTCAGCTATTTTACGCGTTGTATCAACGCGGCTGTGAAATAATTCCAGCTTGTTTTTATCTGTCCATTTTACAGATACCGGCGCTCCGGCAAGGTTTATTACAACGTCGCTGCTTTCGATTTTCTCTTTTCGGAATTCTTCATCCGGCAACAAAAGAGAATCCCGGCCGATGATTCGTATTTCCCAGTTCAGATCCCTGAATTTTTTTACCAGTTCTTTACCGATAAAGCCGCTTGCTCCACTGATTGCGACGATCATGATTCCTTTTTTCTGTAAAGTTATTCATTTATTTTTAACTACATTTGCAACAACAACACAAAACTACCTGGTAAAAAATCAATCGATCTGAGATGGTTATGGACGATCAATCAAAATTGTTTTCCGAATTTCCTCCCATTGACACATCGGAATGGGAGGCCAGGATCTTGTCTGATCTAAAAGGTGCTGAATACGAGAAAAAACTGATCTGGAAAACGGATGAAGGATTCGATGTTAAACCATATTACCGTGCAGGGGATCTGGAAGGATTGGAATATCTTAATATCCTTCCTGGCGAATTTCCTTTTGTCAGAGGGAATAAAACAAAAAATAACGCATGGCTGATTCATCAGGATATTGAAACGGCCGACCCTGAAGAAGCAAATCGCCTGGGACTTGATGCCATCGCAAAAGGAGCGGATTCCCTGGGATTTAATGCTACAGATGTTACAACCCACAAACAAATCAATCAGTTACTGGCTGATATTGATTTTTCCCGAACCAGTATTAATTTTTTCTCATCGCGTTCTTATCCGCTTACCCTCGAGCTTTTTATTTATGAAGTAAATCACAGGTCTTTTGAAGGAGAAATGATCAGGGGTTCCATTAATTTCGATCCCATCAGCTATCTGCTCCTTCATGGCGATTTTTACATGAACTGGACACACAATCTGGAAGAAGCCGAATACCTGTTGAATACGGTTCAGAAACGTCTTCCTGAATTCAGGGCCATCACGGTTAACGGGCATTATTTTCAAAATGCGGGATCGACACTGGTACAGGAGCTGGCTTTCAGCCTTGCTTCGGCCAATGAATATCTGGCCGGCCTGACGGGGAAGGGATTTGATGTGGATGCAATCGCTTCACGGATTCAGCTTTCTTTTTCTCTCGGGTCAGATTATTTTCTTGAAATTGCAATGCTAAGGGCGGCACGTTTATTATGGTCGGGGATGGTGAACGAATATCATCCGGCAAAACCGGATTCCCTGAAAGCTTTCATCCACTCAACCACAGCTTCCTGGAATAAAACCCTTTTCGACCCTTATGTGAATCTCCTGAGAACCACGACTGAAGGGATGTCGGCTGCAATAGGGAATGCCGATTCGATCAACATCCGTTCGTTTGATTTTGTTTCAAAAAAACCCGATGACTTCTCCAGAAGGATTGCCCGTAATCAGCATCTGGTACTGAAGGAAGAATCCTACCTTGATAAAATAGTGGATCCCGCTGCCGGATCCTATTATATTGAAAACCTTACCCATTCCATTGCCCATCATGCCTGGAAGCTTGTTCAGGAAGTTGAAGGAAGAGGAGGAATATTGTCGTGTATAAAAAGTGGTTTTATTCAGGATGAGGTTTTCAAAAGCCGGCAACAAAAGGAGAAGGAAATAGCGCGGCGACAAAGGATTCTAATCGGAACCAATCAGTACCCGAACATTCAGGAGGTCACGATTGACAAGCCGCCCTGTAAGGAGCCTGTAGAATCAGAACCTGAATCGAGTTATAAAAAACTCGGACTTTTTCGTGGAGCAAAGCCCTTTGAAGACATCCGGCTGGCAACAGAAAACCATGTCGTCAAGGGGAATAAAAAACCCGCTGTATTTTTATTTACCATTGGGAACCTGGCCATGTCGAGAGCAAGGGCTGGATTTATCACAAATTTCTTTGGATGTGCCGGGTTTAATATCATTGATAATCCCGGGTTCCAAACAATCGCCGAAGGCGTCACTTCAGCCTTGGATTCAAATTCTGAAATTGTAGTGATTTGCAGTTCAGATGAGGAATATGAACAGATTGTCCCTGAAATTTGTGCTCAACTCAGAAATAAAAATTCAGAATTGAAAATTTTACTGGCAGGATATCCGAAAGATCTGATAGAAAAGTTAACAGCTGCAGGAGTGGATGATTTTATCCATTTACGCAGCAACCTGTTGGATATCTTACAGAAGTATCAACAAAAAGTTGGAGTTATATGAACACTACACCCCTTTCCATTCTGGTGGTTGAAGACAATGCCATTAATCTTCGGTTGATTACCGCTGCCCTGATCCGGAGCGGACACAAGGTGGATGCAGCCATGGATGGTGCTGCCGCGCTTGTTAAATTCAGGGAACAGAAGTATGATGTTATCCTGATGGATATTATGATGCCGGTGATGGATGGCCTTACGGCAACCAAAGAAATCAGAAAAATCGAGCGTGAAGAGCAAGTTGAAACCCAGAACAGGGTTAAAATAGTGGCTATTACTGCCAATGCCTTTGAAGATGACCGCAGTAAGTTTTTTGAAGCAGGTATGGATTATTATTTGAATAAACCGGTTGAAATCGAAGAACTGAACCGGATTCTTAATTCATGAACGCATGAAAAAGGAATATAAGGTCCTTTCGCTTAAACCCTTTCTTCTGCCGCTGATCATTTATATAGTCTGTGTTTCCTTATATACTGTTTGGGACAGTTATGCAGAACGTAATCACATTATCAGCGAAGTCAATTCCCGTTTGCTTCATGCTGCGAGTACCGTTAAAGATATTCTTCCTTCTGATTTTCATGATCGGGCAGTTGGAAAGACCTCAATCAGTGATTCCGAAAATTATCAGCACACTTTGCTGCTGAGTAAATTTGCCAAAACGGCCGGACTTACGTATCTATATACAACGGTAATCAGTAACGGGAAAGTATATTTTACATCATCCAGCGCAACGGATAAAGATCTCGCCTCCAAAGAACTTCCTTCTTATTGGCAGGAGTACCCTGAGGCCACAGAGAAATTTAAAAATTCCATTTTACATATAGGTGAGCCTTTCTTTGAATCTTCCGAAGACCGTTGGGGAAGTTTTGAAAGCGCCATTATCTGTGAAACCGCTCCCGGTGGAAATAAATACCTGGTAGGCGCCGACATGGACATTGCCTTCATCAGGGATAAAGTTTTAGAGCGTATTCCCTTCAGTTTAATGCGTGCCTTCTTTTTTCTTCTGATCATTTTGCCCTTCTTCTATGCCATCCGGAGTTTCTACAGAAAAAACACCCTCCGTCTTACGAATGAAATTTCAGAACGAAAACAAGCAGAACATTCCCTTCAGGAATATAAATCCAACCTTGAAGAGATGATAAAATCCCGTACAGAACAACTTCAAGGGGAAATTGCCGATAAAAATTTCATTGAGGAGGAACTTAACAAGGCCAGGGAATTGGCTGTCAGGGAAAACCGGGCGAAATCCATGTTTTTGGCCAATATGAGCCATGAAATCCGGACCCCCATGAATGGGGTGATCGGAATGTCAAATATTCTGAAAGATACGGAACTGACACCCGAACAACGCGAGTACCTGGAGATCATTGAAATTTCCGGGAATAATCTTTTATCCATCATCAATGACATTCTCGATTTCTCGAAGATTGAAGCCGGACAGGTGGAACTTGAAACGATTCCTTTCGAATTGAAACAGCAAGTGGAAGAAGTCACCAAAATACTGCACACCCGCTCTGAAGGGAAAGGTTTAAAGCTGTACTTCAGCATTTCCCCGGAAGTCCCGGATAAGATCAAAGGGGATCCGGTCCGACTCAAACAAATCATCCTGAACCTGACAAATAATGCCATCAAATTCACTTCTGAGGGGAGTATCACCATTCATGTTGAGCAGGTCTGGCAAACAGATGCGAAGGTCATGTTGAAATGCAAAGTAGTGGATACCGGAATTGGAATTTCTGCATCCGGAAAGGAAAAACTGTTTAAAGAATTTTCGCAAACAGATGCTTCCACCACCCGGAAATATGGAGGTACAGGTTTGGGTTTAAAAATTTCACAGGATCTGACTCGCCTGATGGGTGGTGAAATCGGGGTTGAAAGTGAAGAAGGCAAAGGATCTACTTTCTGGTTTACCTGTATTTTTGACCTCGTACTGAAATCAGAATCAGATAAGCTTGAGGAAGAGGAAAAAAAGAAAAGGGCAAAATCCCTGTCAATTTTATTGGTTGAAGACAACTACATCAGTCAGAAAGTTGCAAAAACGTCCCTTGACCGGGACGGATATCACAACCTTGACATTGCTGAAAATGGCCGTGTTGCAGTCAGGATGATGAAAGAAAAAGAATACAGTATTGTCCTGATGGATATCCGTATGCCCGTTATGGATGGACTGGAGTGCACCGAAAAGATACGGGAACTTGAAAGGAGTGATCCCAGGCGCAAGCCTGTCTATATTGTTGCTTTTACCGCTTATGCAGTGGAAGGCGACAGAGAGAGGTTCCTGGAAGCCGGGATGGACGATTATATTGCGAAACCATTCCAGCCGGAGGAGCTGATCAGAATCATTGAGAAGTACTCAAACAGAATACGCTTCCGCAGTCAACAGTCTTTAAAGATTTTACTTGCAGAGGACAACAAAATTAATCAGAAAGTTGCAGTTAAGACCCTTGAAAGTTTTGGTCATGCCGTGGATGTCGTGGAAAACGGGAAAGATGCGATTGAGAAATACAGGGATCATGAATACGATTTGATCATGATGGACCTTGAAATGCCGGAAATGGACGGACTAGATGCAACCAGGGCAATACGCAAAATGGAAAAGGAATTTTTTCTTCAGGGCGTAAACCGGAAGAAAGTTAAAATTGTTGCGCTGACAGCTCATTCCACTACCGATGATAAATCACGTTGTCTGGCCGCAGGAATGGACGATTATATCAGCAAACCATTCCGGCAGTCGGAAATGTCAAGGGCACTAACAATAAATTGAGATGATGAAAAGTCATAAGCTTTTTTTTCTTCCGGGTTTAATATTTTTCTTCTTTTTTACGGGCTGGATGAATGTTTCCGCCCAGGAAGAGAAAGCCCTTGATGACCAGCAGACAAAGGGAAAAACTCCTGTCTCATTTAATTTTGGAGCTGACCTTATGAGCCGGTATATCTGGAGAGGAACGGATTATGGAAATTCACCCGCCATACAACCAAACCTGAATTTTTCAGTCGGAGGATTTTCGATAGGGGCCTGGGGTTCTTACAGTTTTACCGGGCATAAAGTGCAAATCAATGATACCACCAGCATTCATGCTGGAAATTATGCAGAGTTTGATTTGTACATTTCCTATACTTATAAATGGTTTACCCTGATGGTGTTCGATTTTTTCATTCCCAATCCCATCGATCCCAATTATAAGGTTCGTTATTTCGATTATAGAAATTCCTCTACCGGCCATGGACTGGAATTATCCCTGGCATTCAATGGAACTGAAAAAGTACCTTTACAGATTCTGGTGGGCACCCTGATTTACGGGGCAGATAAAAACCAGGATTCTTCCGGGGTTTACGGACTGGGCACCAAAAACAATTTTTCAACCTATATTGAGGCTTCCTATAAATTTAACGTTGTCGGCATTGAACTAAAACCATTCATCGGCGGAATTCCTTTCGGGAGTTCCTGGTATGGACCTTGTGCCGGCATTGTTAATCTTGGATTGACTGCAAAAAAATCCATTCCTGTCACCAGGGATTTTAATATTCCGGTCCAGGCCTCGCTTATTACTAACCCTCAGGCACAAAGTATATTTTTTGTCTTTGGATTATCACTATAGAACTACAACTACACAATTAGCAATGAGACCAAATTTTAAAGATGTTGATTATCGAAAGTCGGGCAGGGGCGGATTGACTTTCAGTGAATGGGAGAAAAAAACGGGAATACGGAAGGACTGGCTCACGCCTGAACAAATTCCTGTAAAACCGGTATATGGCGACAGTGACCTGGAGGGCATGGAACACCTGAATTATGCAGCAGGACTTCCTCCTTTTTTAAGAGGGCCCTATTCTACGATGTATGTTATGAATCCATGGACCATACGTCAGTATGCCGGGTTCTCGACTGCAGAGGAATCCAACGCGTTTTACCGGAGAAATCTGAAAGCAGGCCAGAAGGGTTTGTCGGTGGCTTTCGACCTGGCTACTCACAGGGGCTATGATTCAGACCATGATAGGGTTACGGGAGATGTTGGCAAAGCGGGAGTTGCCATTGATTCCATTGAAGACATGAAGATCCTGTTTGATCAGATACCTCTGGGAAAAATGTCGGTTTCCATGACCATGAACGGTGCAGTTCTTCCGGTCCTCGCATTTTATATTGTAGCTGCTGAAGAGCAGGGCGTTTCAATGGAAAAGCTTACAGGAACGATCCAGAATGATATTCTGAAAGAATTTATGGTGAGGAACACCTATATCTATCCTCCTGCTCCTTCCATGAAAATTATTGCAGATATTTTTGAATTTACGGCAAAGCATATGCCCAAGTTTAATTCCATCAGCATCAGCGGATATCATATGCAGGAGGCTGGAGCTACCGCAAGCATTGAACTGGCCTATACCCTGGCCGATGGTTTGGAGTATCTCCGGGCGGGTATCAAAACGGGTATGGATATTGACGCTTTTGCTCCCCGGCTTTCCTTCTTCTGGGCTGTTGGAATGAATCACTTCATGGAAATTGCCAAACTAAGGGCCGCCCGGCTTTTATGGGCTAAAATTGTAAAAAGATTCAACCCGAATAATCCGAAATCTATGGCTTTGCGTACACATTGCCAGACTTCAGGTTGGAGTCTCACGGAGCAGGACCCGTTCAATAACGTGACCCGCACCTGTGTGGAAGCCCTTGCTGCTGTGCTGGGACATACCCAATCGCTGCACACGAACTCCCTGGATGAGGCCATTGCACTGCCAACTGATTTTTCCGCCAGGATTTCACGGAATACCCAGATATACTTGCAGGAGGAAACCCAGATCTGCCGTTCACTGGACCCCTGGGCGGGTTCTTATTATGTGGAAACACTTACACATGAAATTGCGCATCATGCCTGGCAACTGATTGAGGAAGTAGAACAGCTCGGTGGAATGGCCAAAGCGATTGAAACCGGGATACCGAAAATGAGGATTGAAGAAGCTTCTGCAAGAAAGCAGGCAAGAATAGATTCGGGGAAAGATAAAATCGTAGGCGTAAATCTCTGCCGTCTTGAAAAAGAAGATCCGATCGAAATCCTCGATGTCGACAATGCTGCTGTCAGGGAATCCCAGATAAACCGTTTGAACCGTATTAAATCAACCCGGGATAGTCAGGCCGTCTTTGAGTCATTGGAAGCACTCACAGATTCGGCCCGCAGTGGGGAGGGAAATTTGCTCGCCCTGGCCATTGATGCGGCCCGCAAACGTGCGACATTGGGAGAAATATCATTTGCATTGGAAAAAATTTATGGGAGGTATAAAGCTGTGATACGTAGTATTTCCGGGATATATTCGTCCGAATCACTGGACAATGAAAGTTTTCAGAAAGCCCGCGAGATGGCTGATAAATTCGCCGGACTGGAAGGAAGGAGGCCCCGTATTATGATTGCAAAAATGGGACAGGATGGTCACGACCGCGGGGCAAAAGTGGTGGCCACCGGTTATGCCGATATCGGTTTCGATGTCGATATCGGTCCTTTGTTCCAGACCCCGGCAGAAGCGGCTAAACAAGCGGTCGAAAATGATGTCCATATTTTAGGCGTCTCCAGTCTGGCTGCGGGGCATAAAACCCTGGTTCCTCAGGTCATTGAAGAACTTAAAAAACTGGGCAGGGATGATATCATGGTTATTGTTGGGGGGGTGATCCCGCCTCAGGATTATGATTTTCTTTATAAATCAGGTGCTATTGCCATATTTGGCCCTGGCACCGTGATTTCAAAAGCGGGCATTAAATTGCTGGAGATCCTTATCGAGAGCCGTAATCTCTGATGGAACTCCTGACACACACCCTTTCCAATGGAATCCGCCTCGTGCATCGTCATGTTACAGGCGAAGTGGCTCATTGCGGAATATTTATCAATGCCGGCTCCCGTGATGAAACAGAGCATGAACACGGAATTGCCCATTTCATTGAACATACTATCTTTAAAAGAACTGAAAAACGAAATGTTTTTCAGGTGCTGAACCGTCTGGAAAATGTTGGCGCCGATATGAATGCTTTCACCGGGAAGGAAGAAACCTGTATCTATGCAACTTTCCTGAACAAATACTACGATCGTGCCTTGGAACTGTTTCAGGATATCTTTTTTCATGCCGCTTTTCCCGACAAAGAACTGGAAAAAGAAAAACAGGTCGTTTTTGACGAAATACAATCATACCTGGACACCCCTTCGGAACAGATTTTCGATGATTTTGAAGACCTCGTCTTCAAGGGTCATCCCCTTGGAAAAAATATCCTGGGAACAGCGAAAAGCCTGAAGAAGCTATCAAGGACCGACGTATTGACTTTTATCAGGAAAAACTACCAGCTCGATAGAATAATCATTGTATCCGTCGGGAACATCCCTTTTACCCGGCTTCAGAAAAAGGTTGACAGGTATTTCAGCGAGCAACCGGAGCGAGGGCAACCACCAGCAAGGAATTCTTTTGTGGTAAAAGAACCCGTTCAAAGGGTGGTTAAGAAAAAAATTTTCCAGGTTCATTGTATCCTTGGAGCTCCTGCCTATCCTTTTTCCGATGAACGCCGGATACCCCTGGCATTGCTTAACAACATGCTGGGCGGCCCTGTTCTGAATTCCCGCCTTTCGCTTGCCCTTCGTGAACGCAATGGCCTGACTTACCATAATGAATCAAATTATACACCTTATTCCGATGCCGGTATTATTTGTATTTATTTTGGCACAGATCCGGTTCATTATCAGAAAGCGCTGGAAATTGTGCATAAGGAGCTGAAACGCATTCGTAGTGAAAAGTTAAGTAACATTCAGCTGCATACCATACAGAAACAGTTGGTCGGGCAGCTGGTTATTGCGCAGGAATCAAATCTTTCATCCCTGATGTCCATCGGGAAAAGCTTTCTGTTTCAGAACAGTTACGAACCCATGGAAAATATCGTAAAAAAAATTGAATCCACCACTTCTGATTCATTGCTTGAAATTGCGAATGAGATTTTTAATCCTTCCGGAATCTCATCCCTTGCATTTCTTCCAAACAGGTAATCCGAATCCATAAAATTATGACTCCTGAATTATTTGAATATGCCGAATTGCACACAACGCCAGAGTTGCCGTGGCTCGCAGACTTAAACCGGGAAACACATCTTACGCGATTATATCCCCGAATGATGGCTGGCTTGGTGCAGGGTACCTTTCTTCGATTGATAAGTTGTATGATAAATCCACGCAAAATACTGGAAATCGGAACTTTTACAGGATATTCTGCGATTAACCTTGCCTCCGGCCTTGTAGATTCAGGAGCGGGTCATGGAGCGGAAGGAAGTGTGTTACATACCATTGAAGTGGATCCCGAACAGGAAGAGATTATCCGGAGGTATATTCATGAAGCTGATCTGGACCGCAAAATTATCCTGCACATCGGAAATGCCATGGAAGTCATTCCAACCTTGGAGGAAACCTGGGACCTGGTTTATATCGATGCTGATAAGCCCAATTACCTGAATTATTATCATATGGTCTTTGACCGTTTGCGTCCGGGTGGTTTTTTTCTTGCCGACAATGCCTTATGGGATGGTAAAGTCCTTAAAGAAAGGAATAAAATGAACCGCGACACCCTTGGTATCGTAGCGTTCAATGAATTTGTTCAGAATGACCCGAGGGTGGAGAACGTGATCCTGCCTTTAAGAGACGGAATCATGATGGTTAGAAAATTATAATTTGAATTCGTATTTTACCTTGGCCAGTTCTTCATTGGCTTTGATCACTTTGGTTTTCAGCTCTTCTTTGAAAGCAACCATTTTCTTGTGTAACGATTCATCGGATGTAGCCAGTATTTCTGCGGCCAGAATGGCTGCATTTTGAGCCCCGTTGATGGTAACGGTCGCCACAGGGATTCCGGGAGGCATTTGTAAAATGGAAAGGGCTGCATCCAGGCCTTCCAATGAGGCTTTGATGGGAACTCCGACGACCGGAATCGTGGTCATGGAAGCAATGACGCCCGGCAGATGTGCAGCCATTCCGGCAGCTGCGATGATGACCCTGATACCCCGATGGTGTGCTTTTTTTGCAAATTCTTCCACTTTTTCAGGAGTGCGGTGAGCAGAGAGGGCATTCATTTCGAAAGGAATTTTCATATCATTTAAGAACTTTGCAGCTGCTTCCATAACAGGAAGATCAGACATGCTGCCCATGATGATGCTGACTTTTGGGTTCATATCGGTTTCGTTTTCAGTAGATGACACAAAAGTAGTGAATATTTGACTAAATTTGCGCGAAAGAACAAAGTCTGTAAAATGTCAATCATACAAGTAAAGGATAAATTTTTCGAAAAATTTATCAGTACCACTGAAATCGACAGCGCGGTTCAGAAGGTTGCTGAGGCGATCAACCGTGACTATGAAACAAAGAATCCGATCTTTCTCGCCATGCTGAACGGGGCTTTTATTTTTGCCTCCGATCTGATCCGGAAGATTACGGTGCCCTGTGAGATATCGTTTGTCAAATTTTCTTCTTATTCCGGCACCACAAGCACCGAAAAGCTGAATGAACTGATCGGGCTGAATGAAGAGCTGAAAAACCGTTATGTCATCGTTCTGGAGGATATCGTGGATACCGGTATCACCATGAATAAATTATTGAAGGACATATGGGAAAAAGAACCCCTTGACGTGAAAGTTGCCTGCTTTTGTTTCAAACCGGATGCATTTAAGCATTTTTTTACCATTGATTACCTGGGAATGAGTATCCCCAATGAATTCATTTTAGGATATGGACTCGATTATGATGGACAGGGAAGGAATCTACCCGACATTTATAAAATTGTTCCTTAATGTTTAATCTGATTTTATTTGGTCCTCCGGGTGCCGGGAAAGGTACGCAGGCAATTAAAATTGCTGAAAAATTCGGATGGAAACATATTTCTACCGGTGATATCCTGCGCGCAGAAGTCACACAGGGAACACCGCTGGGTACCAAAGTCAGAGCGGTGATGGAAGAGGGACACCTGGTTTCCGACGAATTACTCATTGCGATCATGGAATCGGTGTTCATTAAAAATAATACCGTCAAAGGATTTGTGCTCGATGGTTTTCCCAGAACAATCAACCAGGCTCAGGAACTGGATGAAATGCTGCATAAGCTTGGTCAAAAAGTGTCACTGGTCCTTGCGCTCGAAGTAAACGAAGATGAGCTGCTTAAAAGATTATTGAATCGTGCAAGGGAACAGGGCCGTAAGGACGATGACGGGGAAATTATTAAAAACAGGCTCCGGCAGTACCATCATCATACAAAACCCCTCATTGAATATTACAAAAACAAGAAATTGTTGAAAGAAGTTTATGGCGTCGGAACCATTGACGATATTTTTAATGCGCTGTGTAAAGCAATTGTTGACTGAAGGATTGGTAAATCCTGGCTTCACTGTATAAATTTTCATTTTTCAATATTTAATCATGCCGGAATCCAATTTTGTTGATTATGTAAAAATTTTTTGCGCCTCCGGGAACGGTGGTGCGGGTTCTGCTCACTTTCTTCGTACCAGAACCAGCAATAAAGGCGGACCTGACGGAGGCGATGGCGGAAGGGGAGGCCATATTATTTTGAAAGGCAACCGGCAGGTCTGGACGCTTCTGCATCTGAAATTTACCAAACATCTGCGGGCTGAACACGGAGGCAACGGCGCCCGTCAGCTTCGTCATGGCGCCAACGGGAAAGATGTGATCATCGAAGTGCCGTTGGGAACCATTGCCCGTGACGCTGAAACAGGAACCTTTGAATGTGAAATAACGGAGGACGGGCAAACCCATATTTTTGTACCCGGAGGACGCGGAGGTTTGGGAAATGACCATTTCAAAACCGCTACCCGTCAGGCCCCAAAATTTGCCCAGCCTGGTGAGGATGGACAGGAAGCCTGGAAAATCCTTGAATTGAAGCTTCTGGCTGATGTTGGACTGGTGGGTTTTCCAAATGCGGGGAAATCAACCCTCTTGTCGGTCATATCGGCAGCAAAGCCTCAGATCGCCGATTATCCTTTTACCACGCTGGTTCCAAATTTGGGCATTGTGCGTTACCACGACAAGCATTCTTTTATCATGGCGGATATTCCAGGAATTATTGAAGGTGCGCATGAAGGGAAAGGGCTTGGTTTAAGATTTTTAAGGCATATTGAACGAAATTCCATTCTGCTTTTCATGATACCCGTTGATACAGCCGATATTCGCAAGGAATATCAGATATTGCTGCACGAACTGGAACAGTTTAATCCTGAATTGCTTGATAAGAAAAGGGTTCTCGCCATCACAAAATCAGATCAGGCGGATAAGGAGATCCTCCGTGAACTGAAAAAGGATCTTCCGGAAATTCCCTATGTGTTTATTTCCTCTCATCAGACAACCGGACTTGAAAAGCTGACCGGAATATTGTGGGAAGCATTGAATCAATAATGAATGATTGCCTGATGCAAAAGCCGAAATATTTTGATCACATTTCTTAAAGATATCGACTGCTCTTGTTTTTTATTTCTTAATGGCCTTCATTGTGACATGCTGGATCCTGTGATGTTCTGGGTAAGTAAAACCCTGGTCTGGCTGCCGCTTTTTGTGGTAATCTTATTTCTGGTCATCCGGACTTTTCATTGGAAAACAATTATCGTGATTCTTTCCGCTGCCTTGCTGATTACCCTTTCCGATCAACTTACAAATCTTTCAAAAAATGGTTTTCAAAGGTTACGGCCTTCTCAGGAAACGAACCTTGTAACGAAAGTTCATACGGTGAATCATTATCAGGGAGGTCAGTACGGATTTTATTCTGCCCATGCTTCCAATACTTTTGCCATTGCAATTTTTCTAATGGTTTTATTTAAAAGAAAATACCGCTGCCTGACCGTCTTTCTTTTAGGCTGGGCTGCCCTGATGTCTTATTCGAGGATTTATCTCGGGGTACATTATCCGGGGGATATTCTGGCAGGAATTCTGATTGGCAGCCTTCTGGGGCTTGGTTTTGGCTTGCTTACACGGAACCTATTAAATAGAACAGTCGTCCGGATCAATCAAGTTTAAAGACCAGTCCTATATTGGCATAGGTTGCGTTATATCCCAATTCTCCATTGATTCCAATGTTGGGGGTAAAGAAATAAGATGCTCCTATGAATATTCCGAAGTAGGGATAAATGGGAAATGCGTTTTTATGACCGGGCTGGTTGTCATAGGTATTTGCACAGAAACCGATACCCAGGGGAATCCCGCCGTAGGTGTCAAGCCCCCTGACATTCCATCCGTAATGATAGGCGCTTCTTGCCCCAACCATTACGTTTACCCATGTTTCCCGCCAATCCTGACCAAATTTATGAGCAAAGAAAGAGAAACCAACTTCACCACCAAGCGTAAGCGTCCCGGGACCAAATTCCCACATACCGGTTTCAAATGAGACCTTGGCTGCAGGGCCGAAGCCAATCCCGTTTCCATAAACCGGGACGCCCAGGCCAAATCCCGCATTCAACAACCAGCTTCCCTGGCTCATGGGGTCCATGGGGGCATTTTTCTGAGCATTGGAAAAAGGAATCGAAAGGAAAAAAAAGAATGAAAGGAAAATAATATAACCGGTTTTTTTCATGGAAGGAATAGCTTGGGTTCTACAAAAAATAAACGATCTGTTTTTTGGAATATTGCAATTGCCGGCAGGGATCTAACTTTTATGTTCTCAGGGAGGAAAGTTTCGTAAACAGATCTATTTCTTCCGGCGTAAGGTTTTTAGGAATATCAACGATGATCTTCAGGTAAAGATCGCCAAATGCGTCTTTTTTCCTATAAACAGGCATACCCATTCCTTTCATCCGCAGCACTTTTCCGTTCTGGGTTTCTTTGGGAATTTTCATATTGATAGCCCCTTTCCAGGTCTGTAAAGCAATATCTCCTCCCAGAATCGCTTTATAAAGAGGCACATGAAGATCGGAGTAAAGATCATTTTGTTTTCGCTCGAAACGCGTATCCGGTTTTACTTCGACATGCAAGAGCAAATGCCCGCTTTCTCCCCCCCGCTTACCTTTTCCACCTTTGCCTTTCACTCTTAAAACCTGTCCGTTCAGGACTCCGGGAGGAAGGGTGACATTAATTTTTTCTCCATCCACGTTGAAAAGGCGTTTTGAACCATGATAAGCTTCTTCAAGGGTGATTTCAAGCCTGGATTCATAATCCTGTCCCGGACGTGCCATCCCTGAAAACCCACCCCCACCTCCAAAGAATGCGTTGAAAAAATCTGAAAAATCCGTTCCTCCGAAATCCCCGGAAGTATAGGAACGGGAGTATTGTTGTCCACCCCCTTGCCTGGCCCATTGTGAAAAATCAGCTCCCCCGGAACGTGACGATTGCTCGTACTGTTTCCAATTGGAACCAAGCGTATCATATTTCTTCCTTTTCTCTGGATCATTCAGCACTTCATAAGCCTCCCCGAGGTCTTTAAATTTTTCCTCGGCCTGCTTATTTCCCGGATTTTTATCAGGATGATATTTAACCGCTAATTTTCGGTATTGCTTCTTGATCTCAGCCTGTGAAGCATCTTTTTTGACTCCAAGGAGGGTGTAATAATCTTTAAAATTCATGATGTTTCTTTTTTCAGTAGCCGTAAACCCTGCCTTCTAGTTTCTCGGCCTTCACTTTCATGACCATGACTTCCCGGATAGAAGGAGGGTTGAATTTAAAATTCTGTTTTGCATACCTTGCCATGACCAGGTGAAGCGCAGATTCTTTTTGTTCGGCATTCTCTATGAATTCAACATTCCCGTATGCAATAACGCTTCGGTACTTCATACTCCAGGAGCAGGCTACATTCTCATTCTGGTATCGAAGCAGATGATCGGTGCTGAAATTGATGCAAACCGCCGGATTTTTTGTTAAAATATCTATTTTTTTCCCGTTGCCTGCTCCGTGTAAATAAATAATATCATCTTTGAACCCAAAGTTCATCGGGATTACATATGGTTTCCCATCTGAATCAACCATGGCAACATGGCACCACAGACAACGACCAATCACATCCAACAATTCATTATGTACGGAAATTGATCTGGCTTTCATGGATTACAACTATTTTTGTCATGAATATTCTTTCGCAAAGATAAATAATATGAGAAATAATATAGGTTTCATTTTACTGATAGGGGGTTTCTTCTTATTCACATCTCCCCGGTCATGGTCACAGACACCCCGGGAAGTGCTGGAAAAAATCCCTTTTATCGACAGCATCAAACAAATTTCCAACGACAGCCTGTTTAATGTCACTTATGAAATATGGTTCAGGATGCCATTGGATCACGGGGATTCAAACAGCGGGACCTTCCCTCTGAAAGCGTATTATTCGCATAAAGATTTTCAAAGGCCCATGGTGGTTGTACTTGACGGATATGCCATGTATACTTCCAGGGCAAATGAATTAAGCCGGATCCTGGATGCAAACCAGCTAACCATTGAGCACCGTTTCTTTGATCACAGCAGGCCCGCAGACTCCATCCCATGGAAATATCTCGATATCCGTCAGGCAGCTGCCGACGAGCATTCTGTGATCGAAGTATTTAAGACTTTTTACCGGGGGAAGTGGATTTCAACGGGGATCAGTAAAAGCGGACAGACCACCATTTATCACCGGAGGTTCTACCCGGAGGATGTAGACATCAGTGTACCCTACGTGGCTCCTTTGAATTTTTCGGATCAGGACCCGAGGGTATATGCATTTTTAAAAACTGTTGGCAGCGAAGCGTGCCGTAACAGGATATATCAATACCAGATCGAACTTTTTAAAAGAAAACCTGAAATTTTACCCATGTTTGAAAAACTTGCCGGTGAAAAAAACTGGGAATTTTCAATGGGACTTGAAAGAGCCTATGATCTGAGCATCCTGGAATATTCTTTTGCTTTCTGGCAATGGGGGATGTCGTGCGACAGCATCCCCGGGAATGAAGCCTCCTCCGAAGTCCTGTTTAAACATATTTGCAAACTGGAACCCTTTACATTTTTTGAGGAAAAGGAAATTGAAAAAGTCAGGCCTTTTTTTTACCAGTCAATGACAGAAACAGGAATGTATGGATATGAAACCAAACCATTCAATAAGTATCTTAATGATACAACCAATGTTACATTCGGTTTTACCATGCCGCACGGGTATAAAGCTGTTTTTCATCCTGAAGTCATGCAGGATATTGATAAATGGGTGAAGTCGTCAGGGAACTACATGCTTTACCTTTATGGTCAGAACGACGCATGGTCATCCACTGCAGTTGATCCCGGGGATAGAACGAATGCAGTTAAGATGGTGAATCCGGGGGGAGGACACCGGACACGGATAAAAAGTTTTCCCGTGGAAATGCAGGACAGTATTTATAAAGTGCTGGAGAAATGGCTGGGAATGGACATCCCCCATCCGGTTCAGGAAAACAACTTGCGGTAAACTTCCTCGATCCGTGTAACCGCAATGACCTTGATGGAATAACGTTTGAAGTCAAGGCCTTTGGTGTTAAACCGGGAAATAAAGATCCGTTCAAATCCCAGTTTGTCCGCTTCCGAAATTCTTTGCTCCACCCTGTTTATCGGTCGGATTTCACCGCTTAATCCAACTTCTGCTGCAAAACAGGTCTTGGAATCAATGGCAGATTCCTGGTTGGAAGAAAGGATGGAAACAACGACGGCAAGGTCAATGGCAGGGTCGTCGACTTTGAGTCCGCCGGCAATATTGAGAAATACATCTTTATGGCCCAGTCTGAATCCGCTTCGTTTCTCTAATACTGCAAGCAACATGTTAAGCCGTCGAACATCGAATCCGGTTGTGGATCTTTGCGGAGTTCCGTAAACTGCTGTGCTTACCAATGCCTGGGTTTCGATCAGCAGTGGCCTCATTCCTTCAACCATGGCGGCAATGGCAATGCCACTTACAGGCTCATCCCGCTGGCTGAGCAGGATCTCTGAAGGATTGGATACTTCCCGGAGGCCATTGTCGTTCATTTCATAGATTCCAAGTTCGGAAGTTGAACCAAAACGGTTTTTTAAAGATCTCAGGATGCGGTAGCCGTAATTTCTGTCGCCTTCAAACTGCAGCACCGTATCCACCATATGTTCGAGAATCTTGGGACCGGCAAGATTCCCGTCTTTGGTGATGTGTCCGATAAGAAAAACAGGCGTATGGGTGATCTTGGAATATTTTTGCATTTCAGCCGCACATTCTTTTATCTGAGAGATGCTTCCGGCGGATGATTCAATGATATCGGTTTGAAGGGTCTGAATGGAGTCGATGATGATAATGTCGGGGCGAAGCATTTCAAGATGCTGAAAAATCGCCTGGGTGTTGGTTTCCGGAAGGATGAAACAATTTTCGTTTCTGACGCCTACCCTTTCAGCCCGCATACGGAGTTGCTGGTCGCTTTCTTCTCCGCTGATATAGATGAACTTTTGGCCTTCACATTTTAAGGCAACCTGAAGCATAAGGGTGGATTTGCCGATACCGGGTTCACCCCCGATCAGCACCAGGGAACCGGGAACAAGCCCCCCGCCCAGCACACGGTTCAATTCCTTGTCGCAGGTATCAATGCGGGCTTCATGGCTATAATTAACTTCCAGAATTTTAACAGGTACTGCTGATCGCCGGTCGCTCATCGCTGATCGTATGATTCCTTTTTCTTCCCGCTGGATTACCTCTTCAATAAGGGTATTCCATTCCCCGCAGGAAGAACATTTGCCCATCCACTTTGAGGTTTGAGCACCGCAATTCTGACAAAAGAAAGCAGTTTTCACTTTTGCCATTGGAAAGGGTTTTATTTATAATGTTTATGTATCTTTTCAATGATCTGGCTGGTGGAATAGCCCTTTACCAGGTCGATGGTGACAATTTCGCCGCCTTTGGCCTTCACGATATCATTTCCGGCGATTTCATCTTCCTTGTAATCTTTTCCTTTCACGAGGACATCCGGTTGAATCAGCCGGATCAGTTCATAAGGCGTTTCTTCTTCGAAGATCACTACGGCATCCACCATGGAGAAAGCAGCCAGGGTCATGGCCCGGGCATGCTGATTGCTGAGCGGACGATGCGGGCCTTTCAGTATCCTGACGGATTCATCAGCATTCAGTCCGACAATCAGCACATTTCCCAGATTTTTTGCTTTGGCAAGGTATTCCACATGCCCAAGATGGATAATATCAAAACAACCATTGGTGAAAACGATTTTCTGATCTTTAAAACGCCATACCGCAAGTTGCTTTTTAAGATGCTCCCAACTGAAGATTTTTGACTCAATCTGGTAAAGACTTTTCATCCCGATTTTTATTGAACGATAATAACAACAAAGATAAGCCTCCAACGATGGCAATCATTCCGGTTTGAGCAGTCCAGGCGATCCAGCCAAGCGCAAGGCCGGTGGGTTTTGCCACGGCATAAAGCAGGAGTGTTTCCTGAATGATGGCAGGATAAAGCCCGATGCCTCCCGGCGTAATCATGATCCCGATGCTTCCAAGCACAAGTGAAGATAAACCGGCTCCAAGACCCAAACCACTGGTTTCGGGAAAACAGAAAAAGATGACATAAAGCATGAAAAAATATAAGGTCCAGATAGCCAGGGAATAAAAAACAAAAAGCCATGGTTTTTTAATCTGGCTGAGTGATTTCAATCCTTCCCAGAAACCAAACAGCAACTTTCTGATTTTTTGATAAAAAATAACCGACTGAAGTTTTTTTCGGAAAAGATAAAATAACAAGATTAAAACTGCTATGAAGGCTGCAAGGCTCAGAAAAAGCATGCGTGAATAATGGAGATCGCCGAATTTGGCTACCATTTTAGGATAGATGTTCACGCCGAGATAATCCCTGATGGTTCCAAGTTGTGTGAAGAACATCAGAATAAAAAGTAAAATGAAGAGGATCATATCGATCGCTCTTTCCGTAATAACAGTTCCCAATGCCTTATTAAAGGGAATTTTCTCATATTTTGCCATCAGTCCGCAGCGGGTAACTTCCCCGAGCCTTGGAAAAGCGAGATTGGCAAAATAACCGACCATCACAGCATAGAAAGTGTTTTTCAGGGAAGGGTTGAAACCCATGGGTTCAAAAAAAAGCATCCATCGGAGGGCGCGTAAAAGATGGCTGAATACGCCGAGAAGTATTGCAAATCCAACCCATGCGTAGTTGGCTATCCGGAATGAATGGATGATCTGAGCTTTTTCATTGGCCGAAAGGTTCCTGACCGAAAGCCAGATAACCAGCAATCCCAGGCCGAGAAAAAAGATGAACTTCAGGGCAGTAATTGTTTTATTTCTTTTTTCCACGGGGGAGTTTATTTCCTTGCTCAGGAAAAGTAATGGCAGGCTTGAATTTTTTCGCAGATTCGAAATCCATCATGGCAAACGAAACAATAATCACGATATCTCCGGGTAAAAATTTCCGGGCGGCGGCTCCGTTCAGACAAATGATCCCACTGCCTTTCCGGCCTTTAATGACATAAGTTTCTATCCGTTCCCCATTGTTGATATTCAGTACCTGAACCTTCTCGAATTCAATCAGGTTTGCTGCTTTCATCAGTTCTTCGTCGATGGTGATACTGCCAATGTAATTGATGTTTGCATCTGTAACAGTAGCACGGTGTATCTTCGATTTTAAAACCTGAACCTGCATCATGCTGCAAAATTACTAAAAAAGTTCAACATTATCGATTAATCGCACATCCCCCAGGTAAACAGCGGTCAATGCAACAGCCCCCCCTTTAAGTGAATGGCTGACCAGAGGCAGAAGCGATTCTTTGTCCGCAATTTCAAAATATTCAACCCTTAATTCCGGATTTTCCTGGATTTTTTTTATGGCCCATTCTTTTAATTCCCGGACCGGTTTGCTGGCGCTTTTCTCTCTGACCTTGCAAAGGACCTGGTAAATCTTTGGCGCCAGCTTTCTTTCGCTTTTTGTCAGCCTCAGGTTACGTGAGCTCATGGCCAAACCGTCGGGTTCCCTAACCGTTTCGCAGGAGATGATCTGCACAGGTAATCCCATGGCCCTTACCATATGGCGGATAATAAGAAGCTGCTGATAATCCTTTTTTCCAAAATAGGCACGCGTTGGTCCTGTGATTTCAAACAGTTTCTTTACAACAATCGCCACTCCTTTGAAATGACCGGGACGGAATTTACCTTCCAGAACCGTTTCCAGCACTCCAAAATCAATTTTCATGGTTATTTTTTCATGTCCGGGATACATTTCCTCTTCGGAAGGGGCAAACAAAATATGACAACCCTCTTTTTCCAGAAGTTCCGCATCTTTTTCCAGCATACGGGGATATTTACCCAGATCATCCTGATTGTTGAACTGCTTGGGGTTCACAAAAATGCTGCAGATGGTTATATCATTTTCAAGGATGGATCTTCTGACCAGAACCAGATGACCCTCATGCAATGCGCCCATGGTAGGGACGAATCCAATGGTTAAACCCTTCCCGCGCAAGCGCTGAAGTTCGTTTATTGTTTCTTTTACACTTTGAATCAGTTTCATGCTAACCCCTGGGAAAAATCCTACATTTTTATGATCTTGTTCCTGATGGCAATTTTCACCATTTCAACCGAAGATTTGCACCCCAGTTTTTTCATGATGTGGTTCTTGTGTGTCTCAACCGTCCGGATACTGATTCCCAGCGTTTCATGAATTTCTTTATTGACGAAACCTTCAGCGATAAGTTTAAGGATTTCAAGTTCCCTACCGGAAAGGGAAAGAATTTTTTTATCCTCCGTATTGTCTTTTTCCGTGGCGCTTCTTACATAACTGTTGACAAGAATTTTCGAGACCAGATCGCCAAAAAACTCCTCTCCGGTGTATACGGTATAAATGGCTTTAACCAGTTCATCCCGGGTGGTGTTTTTTGGGAGGTACCCGATTGCCCCGGCTTTCAGAGCATTGAATATAAAATCTTCATGGGTATACATGGAAAGGATGAGTACCTTGATTTGCGGATATTCGACCGTGATCCTTTTGGTAATTTCTATACCGGAAATATCAGGAAGGGAAATGTCCAGAACCAGTACATCCGGCTGAATCAAGGGTAGTTTTTCAAATAAACTTTTTCCGGAATTGGCTTCCCCGATGATCTGGATATCGGCAATTCCTGAAAGCAAAGCCTTGATTCCGTCCCTTACCAGGTCGTGGTCGTCGGTTAAAAAAACTTTGATTCTTTCCGTCATTGATTCAGGGGTACCTGGATTTGTATAAGGGTTCCCTTTCCGGGAGCCGATTTTATGTCAATATTGCCTTTTAGTAAATTAACCCTTTCATGGATGTTATGTAAACCGTGCCCTCCATGCTGTCCGGGAACTTTCTGGAGGAAGCCGATCCCGTCATCCTGAATGCTCAGGTAAATATCCTGCCCGTTACTGGTTAATCTCAGGTATCCCTGTTTCGCCTCCGAATGTTTAACAATGTTATGGATCGCTTCCTGAAATATCCGGTACAGATGAGTCTGGATTTTTTTACTCCAAAGATCGGTTCTGACCCTGTGTTCAAATTTTATTTTAATCCGGGATGCCCGGCTGGTATCTTCACAAAGGTTGAATAATGCAATCACAAGGCCGAACTCATCCAGAACGGGAGGCATCAGGTCGGTGGTAATGCGCCTGATCTCATCAATGATGTGGTCAAACTGAATCTTGATGCCTTCAAGGTTTTCTTTGATTTCTTTTTCAGGCATATAAGTCAGGCTTTCCAGTTTCATCTTTATCGCAATCAATGACTGGCCAATACCATCATGCAATTCCCTTGAAAGCCGTTGCCTTTCAAGCTCCTGCCCGTCAATGACGGAAACGATATGAGAGTTGCCTGATTTTTTGCTAATTTTGGGTGTTATCATGGGAAACCTGAAGTAAAAAGCGAAGCAAACATACTAATTTTTAAATTATGGAATTTTTTAAAATTCGTATCCTGTTCATCCTGGCCTTATTCGCAATTCCCCTGTTTTTCTTTGCACAGGAAAAAACGCTCACCTATTACGCTGATCCTGCCTCCACGCCGGCCGACCTTCCCGTCTCCCTGAAACATCTTAAAGCCGAAATCAGTTTCAATCCCGAGAAAAATGAAGTGATTGGAAAAGCCGAATTCACCCTGATCCCTTTTCTTTCCCGTATCGATTCCATTGTCTTCTATGCGCCCGACTTCACCATCCGGAAAGTGGAAATCGACCATCGTGAAACAGCTTATAAATTATCGGATAAAAACCTGATCATCTATCCTGCTCCAGCGATACCCCGGGCCGATTCTCTAGCCGGGAAGGAGGTTTCGGGCAATGTTTCTTTTAAAAAAGGAAATCCGGTTCAGCTGCTCATCAGTTATTCTGCAAAACCCATGGCGGGAGCCATCTATTTTATCGGATGGAGGCCGGAAGAAGCCGGAAAAAGAAAAGAAATCTGGGCGCACCGGCCCCATGGCTGGTTGCCATATCTGGAAGCAAGGATTACAACAGATATGTACTTCACATTTGATAAAAAGTATAATGTTTTTTCCAACGGGGAACGGCTTGAGGTGACAGAAAATAAAGACGGAACGCAAACCTGGCATTATGCCATGAAAAAAAATCACCCCTACTTCTCAACAGCACTTGTAATTGGTGATTACGAATATAAAACTTCAAAAACAAAAGGAGGAACCCCCCTTGAATTCTGGTACTATACCGGCATGGACGACCGGGTTGCTGTTACCTATAAATACACCGGGGAAATGTTTGATTTTTTTGAAAAGGAACTGGGCGTAAGTTACCCTTATCCTCTATACCGGGAAGCGCCCGTGATCGATTACATGTATGGCGCCATGGAAACGACCACAAGCACGATTTTTGGCGATTACATGCTCATTGGCCCACGCGCCTGGTGGCAGCGGAATTATGTGAACGTGAATGCCCATGAACTGGCACACCAGTGGTTTGGAAACTATATCAGCCATTTTGTCAACCGCGATGTCTGGCTGACAGAAAGTTTCGGAACCTATTACGCCAAGTTGTTTGAAAAACATATTTACGGGGAAGATTATTATCAGAATATACGGAATGATGAAATGGCGCAAGCATTGGAAGCTTCCACGAAAAATAATTTCCCGGTCGGCGGTAGCCAGGGAGGGGTTCAGCGGATCTACCAGAAAGGATCCCTGGTCCTTGATATGCTCCGGGATGTGTTGGGGGAAGAAGGATTTCATCAATCGATCCGTCATTATCTTGAAAAATTTGGGTTTAACAGCGCGGAAACAAACGATTTTATCCGTTGTATTTACGAAGCCACCGGAAAACCGTATCACTGGTTTTTCGATGAATGGATTTTGAGGGGAGGGGAACCTCATTACATGGTTACCGATTCGGCAGGCATGGCCGGAACCTTCATCACCGTGAAACAAATTCAGGAAGTCAATGAATTGAATGGATTATTTAAAATGCCTGTTACCCTCGAGGTACATTACCGTGACGGATCTGCCGACTCTCTGACGGCCTGGATTGAAGGTAAAATTCATCAAATTCTGATACCCAATCCGGAAGGGAAGACAATTGATTTTATCCTTTTTGACCCGGGGAGGAAGATCCTTAAGAAACTGACTTATGAAAAGCCCGTAGCGCAGCTTCTGTCACAGGCTATGAAGGCAAAGCAGATGATTGACCGGTACGATGCCTGGGTGGCATTGCGTTCCGAACCCATTGAAAGTAAAAAGGAGTTTCTGATCACTGCTTTTTCAAAAGAAACTTTCTGGTTGATAAAATCAGAGTTACTCATGCAACTTTCAGCGGTAAGCTCCCCTGAAGCCATGGAGGTTTTTCGTCTTGCCCTTCATGATCAGGATGCCAATGTCAGAAAAGGGGCCTTGCTGCATCTTGTTATCATCCCTGATCTGCTTCAAAGCACTGTGGAGGAAATGCTGGCTGATTCCAGTTTTCTAAATGTGGAGCTGGCCCTGGATGGGCTCTGCCGTTCCTTCCCCCGGAACCGGGAATATTACCTCGGTTTGACGAAAGGAATGGAGGGATGGAGGGGAAAAAATATCCGGATGAAATGGATTGAAATAGCCCTTTTCAACGGAAAAAAGGAGTTTATAAAGGAATTGGTCGGCTATTCCGGTCCCCGGTACGAATTCGAAACCCGAATGAATGCTTTTCATCTGTTGAAAAAACTGAAATATGCAGATGCTGAAACATTGCGATATGCCGATATGGCAAGTAAACACTGGAATAATAAACTGAGCGCTGCTGCAAAGGATTATTTGCAGCTTATGTCAACCGGAAAATAGGATGAACAGCAGCAGGAAATGAAAAAACGGAAAATTCTGACCCGGGCGGTTTTACTTGTTTCTTTTGTAAGTCTTTTTACAGATATTGCCAGTGAGATGCTGTATCCCATCATGCCGGTATATCTCAAGTCAATCGGATTTTCAGTCATGCTTATCGGAATCCTTGAAGGGGTGGCAGAAGCCACCGCCGGATTGAGTAAAGGCTATTTTGGTCACCTTTCCGACGCATGGCAGAAACGGGTTCCGTTTATCCGCGGAGGATATATGCTGAGCGCCGTCTCCAAACCCATGATGGCGCTGTTCACCTTTCCCTTGTGGATATTTTTCGCACGCACCCTCGACCGCTTTGGGAAAGGGATCCGTACCAGCGCAAGGGATGCCCTGCTCAGCGACGAAACCACCAGAGAGCATAAAGGAAAGGTATTTGGGTTTCACCGGGCAATGGATACCATCGGTGCTGCAATAGGTCCCATCCTTGCCCTGATATTTCTCTGGCTTTATCCGGGCCAGTATCAATGGATGTTCTTCATCGCCTTCTTTCCCGGTCTCATCGCCATCGCACTGACATTTTTGCTGAAAGAAAAAGCAAAAAACTCACAACCTTACAACCTTAAAAACCAGAAATTTCAGGAGTTCAAAAACCCGCCAAATCACAAATCTGGAGACTCGCCGGCTCTTGTTGGATTTTTCTCCTACCTGAAGTATTGGTCAAAAGGTTCAACTGGTTTTCGCTATCTGGTGATCGGCCTGCTCGCTTTTACCTTGTTTAACAGTTCGGATGCCTTTTTACTCCTGATATTGAAGGAAAGGAATTTCTCCGACACTTCCATGATCGGATTTTACATTTTCTTTAACCTGGTGTATGCCATGTTTTCTTATCCGATTGGCTATCTTGCTGATAAAATTGGCTTAAAAACCATGCTCCTGACAGGTCTGTTGATTTTTTCAGGAGTATATTTATTGATGGGTTTTGCCTTCTCAGTCCTTGCGCTTGGTTTCCTTTTCTTTTTTTACGGAATTTATGCTGCCGCTACCGAAGGGATCAGTAAAGCCTTGCTGTCTAATTTAGCCGAACCGAAAGATGTAGCCACAGCCATCGGGTTTTATAACAGTCTTGCAAGCGTTTTTTCTTTATTGGCCAGCAGTATGGCCGGAATATTATGGTTTTTCATCGGCTCCAGGGCCATGCTGATGATTTCCGGTGCCGGTGTTTTGCTGGTGGTGATTTACCTTTCCATTGTTTTTATAAAAAAATCCCCGGCATTGCTGCACGGGGATTTTTAACCACAGAAATTAAAAATTGCTAATAAATATTTGCTGTATTCCGGTATCCGGGTTTATTCATATACCAATCGGGATACAAGGTTCCGGATGACTGAGCCCAGTCGGCAAAATGCAGGTAAGTTTGTACGATATCGGCTTTCTCGACAGGGTATTCAAAATCAACCGGGATTTCCAGCGCCCAGGGTAAACCGGTTTTAGACTGGTAATACAGCCCTTGAGCAGGAATGGAACCATCGTCAAGCGTGCCGAAATATACCGGGTTGGCAAGCACGGTAGGAGGCATGTCTTTCAGATGTACTTCTTTTGACCGGTCCTGATTCACAAAAATGAAGGGGTTGTATGGAGGTGTTCCGATACTGGTTTGTGGGGTTGATAAATGAACCGTAACAGTTTGCTCCTGTGTCTGTACGGTGAACCCGCCGTGTACAGTGTTTGCAAGTGCTCCGCCCAATACGTTATTCACAGCATCCACCGGGATGATGACGGTATTGTTGGTATGCCCTGATTCATAGCCTTTGGGATCGATGTTTACCGAAGTACCCATTTTTATACATCCGGTCACACTGGCAACATTCGAAGGCGGTGTGCTCAGGGAAACCCCGAACCCGTTGTTGAAGGAAGCTCCGGCAGCTTTAATTTTGAATCTTGCGATCAGGTCGACCACTTTATTTTGAGCATTTGTAACAATCTTGTAATTGAAATTCATCACAAGGTCATTGCAGTCATAATCTCCATAAGCAGGCCAGAGATCTTCAAATGCATAACTGCCATAATCGGTTTCATTGGGATAGTATGAGTTGAAAGCCCGGGTTGGATCCAAGGGATAGGCATCCTGGCTATCGGGCACTCCATCACCGTCCGTGTCGATCACACTTGGATTCACGATCGTGATCACCAGGGTTTTATTGTCGGTTCCGGCAGCATTCGTCGCAGTCAGTGGTACACTGGTAACGCCGGCAGCTGTGGGTATTCCCGAAATAATATGCGTTGCGGGATCAAAGCTGAGCCCGGAAGGCAGATTCGTCGCGGTATAAGTGATCGGTTGGGTGCCTTCTGCTGTAACAGTATAGCTGAAAGCCTGGTTTTTGGTTCCCGAGGCAGTCAGTGAACTGGTGATTACCGGAGGCTGGGGACCGGCAATCACGGTGATGACAAGAATCTTGCTGTCATTACCATATTCATTGGTGGCTGTTAAGGTTACATTGGTTACGCCAACCTGTGAAGGGGCACCGTTGATGGTGTGGGTAGTGGCGTTAAAGCTGAGTCCGGGAGGCAGGTTCGTCGCATTGTAACCAATGGGAGAAGAACCAGAGGCGGTGAGGGTATAAGTCGGAAATTGCTGTCCGGTAACTCCGCTGGCAGTCAAAGCACTGGTAATGGATGGGGGAGTGCCCACCGTAAGTACCAGGGTTTTATTATCAGAACCTGCACTGTTGGTTGCCGATAACGGGATGTTATAGATTCCTGCCACGGTTGGCGTTCCGGTAATCTGATGGGTGGTGGTATTAAAGGTAAGTCCGGAAGGCAGGTTGCTGGCATTGTAGGAAATCGGTCCGGTTCCGCTGGCTGTCAGGGTATAGGTAAAGGCCTGGTTGACCGGTGTCTTTGCTGTCAAAGCGCTGGTGATGACGGGAGGTGTTCCGGGTGCAGTGACGGTAAAAACCAGGGTCTTGGTGTCGGTTCCCACCATATTATCGGCAATGAGGGTGATGTTTGTTGTGCCCGCCTGGGTCGGAGTTCCGCTGATGGTATGGGTGGAAGCATTGTAATTCAACCCTGCCGGGAGGTTGGTGGCGGAATAAGTAATGGGATCCGTACCGGTGGCAGTGATCACATAAGGAGTGATCGGCTGATTGATCAGGCCGGCGGCGACCAGCGAACTGGTGATGACCGGAGCCTGGGGTGCATTACAATCCTGGGCAATAATGGTGTATCCCGGGTCATGCCAGGTAATATTCGGTCCGAAAGTTCCATTTTTTGGATTGATCGAGGGTGCCCATAAATCAATGAATCCGGTGAGGTTGGCGGCGGAAGTTTTACTGGTCCCAGAAATGCCATGAATCTGGGATCCCTGTGATGATGGCCCGTAAACATCTCCCTGAATATCAAAAGTCCCGGTTTCAATCAGGCTCTGTAATCCGAGTGAGGCGTAGCCCTGCCCGGTGACGGTGGTTTCCCCGATAACTTTGATAAAAGCATTGGCATTGTTGACAAGTCCCGGGTTCGTCGGGGTTCCGGTCACAATTTTTAAAGCATTATTGGCGCCGGAATTAATATAAAGCTGGCAATTGTTGATGATTCTTCCATTGTCCTGGGTCTGGGCATCTTCAATGACGGTAAAATGGTAGTTATTGGTCAGGATCCCTTTAACATTCAAACCATTGGAAATAGTAAAAGTGCCATAATTGGTGATGGCTCCTCCTTCTTTCAGGTTGAAGGTTTTATTGTTTCCGGGAAGGGCAAAGTTAGCCGTACCGAAATTTTCAATGGTCGCATAAATATTTGCTACCGGTACAGAAACAAGACCTGAAGGAGAAACAATCAGGGTTCCGGTTCCTGACAGATCAGTTATATTGGCTGTGCCACAAACCCTTAAAATGCCTCCGGCATTGAGGGTCAGGTCCAGGGTTACGGAAACGCTTTGCTGAACGACATAAGTCTGTCCGGCATTCACGGTATAAGTTCCGGAAGCAGTGATGGGTGTTCCGGTGTTGCAGTCATTGCTTTCCGTTTGTTCGGCAGATTTGACATTGCTCTGACCGAAAACAAAGTTGAATGTTTTTCCGGTAATGGGAACTGCCACAAATTCTGTTATTCCCAGGGGGGATATCTTGCCTACCCAGAGTTCTTTCAGTCGGGAAGGGACCCTCAGGCTGGTTTTATATTGCAAGGTGTTGTCGGTTCCACCGCTGAGGATGAGCTTTCCTCCCTGGGCCGGGTTATCCTGAAAAATCTGAATTACGAAAAAAGTTTCCTGTCCCGGGTTGGCAATGCCAACGGTAATATCCAGATCGATGAAACTATCAAACCGGAATCCGGGCTGGATTTTCAGATCCGTAAAATGCTTGGGGGTGGACGGAGGATCGGGGTTGAAGGATTTACGGCAACCTGATTGGAAAACCAAAGATCCGGCAATAAAAAGCAAGAAGATGGTAGAAATTGTAATTTTATAAATCTTTTTCATTTTGATTGTTTTTTAATTTCTGGGTTCGCATAAATATAAGGAATCCAACAACGTAAATTCAAGGATAAATTCGTATATGTAGTTATAATCATATAAAGTGTATCATTCTTATTTTGTTTCCGCTGACCTTTCAAATCAAGTAAAGGTAGTCATAAAAAAGGAAAAGGCCAAATTCCGGGTGTTAACAACCGGCTTTTACCAAAAGGAAAAATTTTAATTTGGCTTTGTATAGATCTGTGCAGGATTTCTGTAACCCGAAAGATTTTTGTACCAATCAGGATATTGCACTCCGCCTGATTCTGCCCATGCACCGAATTTCAGATGCCCGTAAACAATCTGAACCATTTCCCAGGTATAATCAAATTTTACAGGGATGTTGATGGCCCATGGAAGGTTCGTACTGGTCTTATAATATCTGCCTGTTGCAGGGTTTGAATTGTCGTCAAGGGTTCCGAAGAAAGACGGGTCTGCCAGCGAAGTGGGCGGTTTATCGGGCAGATGCACTTCAATTCCCCTGCTCATATTTTTGATCAGGAAAGGATTGTAGGGAGGGGTGCCAATGGCAGCCTGATCCTGAGGGATGGCAAAATGCAGGTTGATTTTCACACTGTCAGAAACCCCGTATAATCCATTGTTTTCTGTATTGTAGAAAGCGCCGCCAACCCTGTGGATCACGTTATCTGCATCGTCGAAAACGACAACAACCGCTTTATTCTGGTTGTTTTCAACACCATTGCTTCCGAGGCTGATATAGGATTTCTGAAGATTATATCCGGTAACGGATCCGACTGCTCCCGGAAGGACCCCGTCAAACTGCCATCCAAAACCATTATGCAGCAAAGCTCCGACGGCACGGACATAGAAAGTAGGTTTCACGTCGACGACCTTGTTCTGCGCATTGGTGATGTACCAGTAATTATAATCTACAACCAGATCATTCATGTCATAATCTCCCTTGCCAGGCCAGAGGTCTTCAAATGCCAGCGACCCAAAGGTGTTTTTTGCAGGATAATAATTGTTATAAGCCCGGGTAGGATCCGTCGGATAATTATCGAGGTCGTTGGGAACTCCGTCTCCATCGGTGTCATTGGAAACAGGGTTTTCCCCGATGCCTTCCGGGTTGCAGTCGTCTTTTGGAATGTAATTGGTTATACCACTCCAGCTGACCAGGGTTGCGCCATTGATGAATTTGGATGGATTCCAGTTGTTTATGGTGCCGTTTTGTGTTGCAAATTCAATGGGACCATTTACCCTTGCGCCATTGATGGTAGCGGTGGTAACCTTGATTGAACTCCGGCTCCCTGATCCGTTGGCATCGGAATTGAGTGTCATACTGCCGGCTGTCAGCTGTGATTGATTTGATAAATTCAGGGTTCCGCTGTTAAGGCTTACGGTTCCATCTACCTTCATATACCCGTTGTTCATGTTCAGACTGGTAGGGTTCACATTCAGGGATCCATGAATGATCCATTTGCAATCGTTCTGGATCACACTGCTGGAATTGAAATTAACCGTTCCCTGAACTTCAACGAACCCGGTATTGGTCACATTTTTGTTGGCCTGGAATGATCCGCTCACATTAAAAATCCCTGTATTTACAAGACTGCTTCCACCATTTATATTATAGTCGCCGCTGACCGACATGGTACCATAGTTGTATACAGATCCGTTGGGTGAAAAGGTTTGCCCAACTGTAAAATCGGCAGAATAATTCGTAAGCGTCGTGGTGGACTGATTCATGTTGATACCGCCGTTGAAATGCGCATGAGCGGCTGAATAGATGGTGACGCCTGCGCTGCCGTCCATGGAAAATGAATTGCTCACATTCAATACCCCGCTGCCTGTAACAACGATAGCGCAATTCGTGCCTCCCAGGCTATTGATGCTACTTATGTTTGCGGTTGAGCAAATCTTCAGGGTGCCTCCTCCGTTCCAGAATTCAAAATTTACCGTTCCGGTAAAGGGAGAAGTAATACAGTATGTTTTTCCATTTTTAACCGTGACCGAATTTCCGGTTACCGTGAAGTCGCATCCTGTATTGCAATCGGGTTCATTCACTGCAGTACTTTCCTTCACCGGACTTTGTCCGGAAAAGGTATAATTGATATTATCCGCAATGGATACCTCCGCGAGCTGAACATATCCATTTCCAAAATTCAATTCCAGGAAAATCCGTGTCAGGGCAGTAGGAACCCTGAGTTTTGTGTTGAAAGGGAAGTTATATCCGGTTGATCCCGTCAGTAAAATGTTTCCCTGGGCAGAGGGATCCCCGTCATAAATGGAAATACGCCCCAGCCTTCCAGCATAATTAGGAAAATCAGAAGCAATGGAGACATTGATTTCACGGGTGGATTCCCAGTTAAAATTAGAGGCCACCTTGAGGTCTTCCATTTTTTTTGGTTTTCCGGCATTATCATCGGGAATGGATTTCCGGCATGCGGAAAATGAAAATACGATTAAACCTGCAATGGCAGCAAGCAATAATTTCTGCGGTTTCATAAGAAAAGATTTATACAGGAACAAAAATATATACAAAGATATGGTACGGCAAGCTCCAATTCGCAAGTGCAGACAAATTAATGGTAAATGTCGGGTGAAAATACGTATTCGTAAGGGCTGGAATGAAGGAAAAAGAATAAACCTTAACTTTGCAGCCCAAATTGATTCATTGACTGGAAAAAATAAAGTTATTGTGGGGCTGAGCGGAGGCGTTGACTCCTCCGTTGCCGCTTACCTGCTGAAGCAGCAGGGATACCAGGTTTCCGGGGTTACCATGGCGCTCTGGGACGGGCAATATCAATCAACCGGAAAACACGCCTGTTACGGGTCTGATGAAGAAGAGGAGATCCGCGAAGCCAGTGAATTGGCCCGCAAACTGGGCATTTCCCATCATGTGTATGATTGTTCATCCGCATACAGGGAATCGGTTTTACAGTATTTCAAGTCTGAATACATCGCCGGACGCACCCCCAACCCTTGTGTGAAATGCAACCAGCTTATTAAATTTGGACTTCTTCCCGAGATGGCTGAAAAAGAAGGATTGCAATTTGATTTTTTTGCTACCGGTCATTATGCGAAAACCGGGTGGAGTGAAGAAAAACAAAGGTTTTTATTAAAAAAAGGGGTAGATATCCATAAAGACCAGACCTATTTTATTTATCGCCTTTCACAGGAACAGCTTTCCCGGATAATCTTTCCCCTTGGAGGGTATACAAAAACAGAGATCAAGGCCCTTGCCCGTGAAGTGGGGATCACCATGGTTGATATGGAAGAAAGCCAGGATTTTTACGGAGGGGATTATAAAGAACTTCTGGATGCCCCTGAAACACCTGGAGATATCGTTGATTCAAAGGGGAAAGTGCTTGGCAGTCACAAGGGAATCTGGAATTATACCATCGGTCAAAGAAAAGGTATGGGTATTGCCCATACCGAACCATTGTATGTGATTGCCTTTGACAAGGAAAAAAACACAGTGATCGTTGGCAACCGGGAAGAAACATTCAGCACTTCCTTTTTTGTGAACGACCTGAACTGGATTTCCATTGAACAATTGCTCCGGCCCATGGAAGTTCAATGCAAAATTCGATCGGCCCAAAAAGAAAAAGATGCCCTCATCGAACCCCTCGAAAACGGAGAAATAAAGGTTACCTTTTTTCATCCCAGCGATAGCATCACCCCCGGTCAATCGGCCGTGTTTTATGAAGGAGATGAAGTTGTGGGAGGCGGAATCATTAAATCAATCAGGAATTAGGAGTGAGGAATTAGGAATTAAAAAAAGGAATTATGAGGTTTAGTAGGATTATTTTCATTTTTGTCTTTTATGGTTTTTCTTTGTCTGTTTCTGCGCAGAAGGGAGAGATTACAGCCAAGGAGCTTCATGGCTTAGTTCAGTTTCTGGCTTCTGATTCATTAAAAGGAAGAAAACCCGGGAGTGCGGAGATCAATGTGGCGGCACGGTATATTCTGGATCATTTTAAGGCCAGTGGCTTGAAACCCATGGCGGATAACGGATTTCAGTATTTCGACATCGTAACGGATGTGCAACTGGGAGAAAAAAACCAACTGAGTTTTGAAGGTGTTGACGGAAGCCTGAAAAAGGACTTCATCCCCCTTGCTTTTTCTTCAAGCGGTGGGCTCAGCGCCCCGGTGGTTTTTACCGGATATGGTTTCGACCTAGATCTCGACAGCCTGAAATGGAACGATTATGCCGGGCAGGATGTAAAAGGGAAATGGGTGATGGTTTTTCGGGCAGATCCGGAACTCGATAATTCAGAGAGTAAATTCATACCCTTCAGCGATGTGCGCAGTAAAATATTAACTGCCAAAGACAAAGGAGCCCTGGGCGTTTTACTGGTGACCCCCGCTGGTCTTGAAAAAGAAGATAAACTGATGCCCATGGTGGTGGAAAACAATGAAGTCACCAGCGGAATTCCGGTTATAAATATAAAGAGACAACTGGCTGATTTGCTGTTTAAAAATTCGGGAATGACGACCGACAGCCTGGAGAAAATGATCAGTTCCGGTAAAAAGCCTTTTAGTTTCCCGATACCACTGACCCTTACGGCTACCGTTGATGTCATTCAAAAAACAGAAAAAACAGCCAATGTCATTGCTTTGCTTGAAGGAAATGATCCCCATCTTAAAGATGAGTACCTGGTTGTCGGAGGTCATTACGACCATCTGGGTTTCGGAGGACCGGGTTCCGGGTCCCGGATGCCCGATACGGTGGCGATCCATAACGGAGCCGATGACAATGCCTCAGGCACCGCCATGGTCATGGCGCTTTCAGCCAAACTGTCAGGCGAAAGAGAAAAAATTAAGAGAAGCATCATTTTCGTGGCGTTCAGCGCGGAGGAAATCGGACTGATCGGATCAAAATATTTTGTTGATCACCCTACCGTTGATCTGAAAAAGATCAAAGCAATGTTCAATTTCGATATGGTGGGAAGGTTTAATAAGGAAAAGAATTCAATTTCTGTGAGCGGAAGCGGAACTTCTCTGGAAGCTGACACCCTCCTTCGGATGTATGAGGCCGGCTTGCCTTTTCAAGTGGTTCATTCTCCGGATGGATACGGACCTTCAGACCATGCTGCGTTTTATGCGGCCAATATCCCGGTATTTTATTTTAACACGGGCGTGCATGAAGATTACCATACGCCTTTCGATGACACGGAGAAACTTGATTTCAACTCGGAGAAAAAAATCGGAGATTACGCCGCAAACGTGATCTATACAGTGGATACCCTTTCTAAAGCGCTAACATTCAAAGCTTCTGGGAAAAAGGAAAGTGCAGGCAGGGGCGGGAGGCGGCTGAAGGTTACCCTGGGAATCATGCCCGATTTTGCAGGAACCGAGAAAAAAGGACTGAGGGTGGATGGAGTCACCAAGGAGGGTCCCGCGGATAAAGGTGGTATGCAAAAAGGCGACATCATCGTGGGGCTTAACGGTATGAGTGTGGGCGATATATATGAGTACATGGCCCGTTTGGCAAAACTGAAACATGGCATGACGGTGAACGTGGAAGTTATACGAGACAATAAACATGAAATTCTGGTCATCCAGCTATAACCATCAGCTTATCATTGATCATTTATTAACTGTCACTTGTAATCTATTTCTATGGATCTTCAATCCTTCTTCACCGAAGCCTTCTTTCTGAAATTCATCAAGTTCAGCCTGGTCGGTTTTTCAGGCGTTTTTGTTGATTTCGGTACGACTTTTATCTGCAAGGAGTTTCTGAAAATACAGAAATACCTTGCCAATGCAATGGGGTTTACCCTGGCTGCCACCACCAATTACATGCTGAACAGGATGTGGACTTTTCAAAGCCACAACCCGAATGTAACCCTTGAATTTTCACGGTTTTTTATCATTGCGCTGATCGGCTTGGGTATAAATTTGCTGATTATCTGGGCTATGGCAGGAAAATTCAAGGTTAATTTCTACGTGTCCAAACTGATCGCCACCATCATTGTCACCGGCTGGAATTTCCTGATTAACGCTTATTATACGTTTGCTTAAAGCACAACGCCTATTGCGTCTTCGTCATGGAAGGGGGTATACTGATGATGAAGTCGGCTTTCCCGATGTTTTCCCGCTTTAGATCTGTCAGGGTATCTTGTTCAACACAACTGATGGTTAAGATTTTTACAGGAAAATTGTTTTTTCGTATGTTGTCTTTCGCATACCAGACAATGCCTTCATAATAATCACTGTGATAGGATCCATTGAAATGCAGAAAACACGGACCGGTTCCCGTCACTGTTTTCATGATAAATTGCGCCATGGTGGCATCCTTTAAAGCCTGTGCTTTACCAAGGTTCATGGTCATATGGGCCGGCATTCCATCGCCAACGGCTTTTGCAATGGACTGATAACAGTTTAAAGTGGTGTCATATTTTATAGGGAGGGATGCTATTAATCCGCGTTCCCCTGCATTGATGCTGTCCAGGCCCTCAAATCCTTTCATGTTGACCAGGGCAGCATACCGGCGGGGTACGTTGGTCGCAATAAAACGCAGGCCTTTTTCACGGGCAAAATCCACCAGGGGAGCATAATCGGTTTTATAATTGGGCCAGAGTTTGGCTTCCGCTTCAAAATCTTTTTTACGGATCAATTTTGTCACGTATTCCGTAAGCAGTAACTGATTGTCACGTTCAAACATTTCTGCGCCAAGGATCAGGTTTTCCTGTTTTTCATCGAAAAGATCTTTGGTGAGTTCATATTCCAGCCAGTGACAGATTGGGTTGTTATGCATTTCGCCGAAAAAGATCAGGTCGGATGATTTCGCAGCTTTCAGCAGATCGCCGTAATCAGCAGTTTTACCCTTGGCGTTATAAATTACATAAGCTGGTTTATCTCCTTTAAAAGCGGTAAGTGTCATAAAAACAGAAAGAAGGAGCAGGTAGAAATATTTTTTCATGGTCAAATTTTGGTTTCGGATTTCATCAGGCTTTTTTCAATGAAAGTCAGGGGTAACAAGGTTTGCATCCCTTCGATGATATAAATGGAGCCGGTTTCGCCTGAAAGGATCAGCCGGATCTTTTTCTGAAATTTCATTTCATATTCAACAATGGCTTGCCGGCATACGCCACAGGGAGGTACCGGTTCTTTTACGCTGAATGTTTCAGCGCTGGCTGTAATGGCAAGCGCCTGAATGGGAACGCCGGGATGCTGTGAAGCAGCCGCGAAAACAGCCACTCTTTCCGCACATAAACCGGCCGGAAACGACATGTTCTCCTGGTTGCTGCCCGTTACGACTACACCGTTTTCCAGTCTTACTGCAGCGCCTACATGGTAGCGGGAGTATGGGGCATAAGAGGAGGCAAGGGATTCTTTTGCTTTTTCCAGCAATTTACGGTCTTCCTCCTTCAGGGTCTCAGCAGAGTCAAAAATCTGGTATTCAAATGAATATGTAGTTTGCTTCATGCGTTCGCAATTAATCATTTATATTTCCTTCATCATCGTCATCAGAAGGAACCGGGTTATCCGTAGCAGGTTGATTATATTTTCCACTCAGGATAGCTGAATATTTTTCAGGATCTTTAAGTGTGGAAATGGCAACAGCAAGTTCAGGATCGTTTTTCAGGGAGGATTCAATCTTTCCTTTCTGATAATAATACCGGGTTGCAATTTCCATTTTCAGAAGTTCCCTTACCTGGGTTTCATACTTTTTCAGATCTTCTTTTTTATCACTTTCCATGCGCGCTTTCAGGTGGTCATACTCTGTGCTGATGGCGTTGAAGTAATTTTCCTTTTCCGCTTCTTTTTTTAATCTTTCCAAAGCTTGCTCGCTGCTGGTATTGTATGAATAGTTTTTCCCTGAGAGATAGTTTAAAAAATCCTGGTAGGTAGAATCGCTTATTTCAAAACTGCCTGCAGAAGGAATGGTTTTGTTTTTTCGTGCGAACCGGGTGGCATAATCGAAAATCAGAAACTTTCCATAAAGGGTCATGGCCAGGTCACTGAACCTCCTCGGAGGGGTGCCGATATCGGGTTTTATTCCACCTCCATCGTAAACCGTACGACCGTTTTTTGTCTTAAAAGCGCGGATCAGGGAATCGGGAATTTTAGCAAAAGCACCTTCCTTGTTTTTATGGGAATAATCTATGGCTTGAATACAGCGGCCACTTGGGATATAATACTTTGCTACGGTGATTTTAAGCTGGGCATTATAGCTGAGCGGAACAACATTCTGCACCAGACCTTTACCGAAAGTTTTTTGCCCGATAATGACACCCCGATCCAGATCCTGCATGGAACCTGCAAGAATTTCACTGGCAGAAGCGCTCTGGTGGTCGACCAGTATCACCAGGGGAATATTAAGATCAACCGGAGGATTCATCGTGGAATGGGTACGGTTCTTATCAGCCTGTTTCCCTTTTGTACTGACAATTTCCTGTCCCCTTTCAACGAAAATATTCGCGATATCCACCGCTTCATTGAGCAATCCGCCACCATTCCCCCTTAAATCAATAATAACCCCTTTCATGGCGTTTGAATCTTTAAGCCGGAGAAAAGCCTGCCTGACTTCCTTTGCGGCATTCTGGGTAAAACCGGACAGTTTGATATAACCGATCTGCGGATCAACCATTCCGGAATAAGGTATGTTATCGATTTTAATAATTTCCCTGGTAATGTTCATTTCAATGGGATTTGGTTCCCCTTCCCGCTGGATCATCAGGTTTATAGGAGTTCCGGGCTGTCCTTTCAGGATGGCGCTAACCTGGTCGTAGGTCTTGTTTTTGGCCGACTGATGGTTTACTTCAATGATTTTATCACCGGCTTTTAAACCGGCTTTATAGGCAGGAGAACCTTCATAGGGTTCGGAGATGATGACATAATCTCCCTGCTGATGGATGAGGGATCCGATTCCGCCATATTGTCCGGTAGTAATAAACTTGTAATCCTCCACCTGGGATTCGGGAATGAAGTTGGTATAGGGATCCAGTGATTCCAGCATGGCATCTATCCCTTTCTGGGTTAGTTCTCCGGGCTTGATTACATCCACATAGCTGGTATTCAGCTCCTTGACCAGCATGGAATAGATATCCAGGTTTTTCAGAATTTCAAAACCCTGGTTTTCCGGCGCCTGAGCCCGGGAAAGATAATTCCCAAAGAGAATAATAACCGCAACAACACCAATTCTCAAAAAACGCTTTATCATATGCTATAATTAATTTTTATTCTTCACTGCTCAGGGAACGGGATCATAGCCTTTACCTCCCCAGGGATGGCAACGTCCCAGGCGTTTAATGGCAAGCCAGCCCCCTTTCCATGCGCCATGTTTCTGAATCGCTTCAATGCCATATTGCGAACAACTTGGTGAATATCTGCAGGATGGCATGAAATAAGGAGAAATCGCGCCCTGATAAAACCGGATCAGTAAAATGAAAAATTTACCGGTCAAGTTTTTCATTTTCTTTTGTTAAACGCTGTAAAAGTAAAATTATTTTTGCTTGGATATCGGCATAAGGGAGTATTTCTTTGGCAGTGTAGGTAATGCAGATGAGTAAAGTATGTGGTTTCTCCTGAAAAGGTTCAAAAAGCAGTTTTTTATGAAGGCGGTAGCTTTCCCGCATACGGCGGCGTACCAGGTTCCTTTTGACGGCTTCATGAAGTCTGTGCTTGGGTATGCTGAACATGACCATGGCCTGCGCATGGGCATCGGTTTCTATCCTGAGCCAGGTAACCCGGAAGGCGGGTATCTGAAAAGTTGAACCTTCTGCAAATAGTTTTCGGATCAGGCCGTAACGGCTCAGCCTTTCCGCTTTTTTAAAGCTTTGATTCACAAAAACAAGGTTTAAATACCAGCTATTTCTTTTTGCATTGGTCCTGAAGGAACTGTTCCATTGCCATGGTCATGGAGGGCGCTTTACTGGTCGGGGCTTCCAGGTGCAACAATAAACCAGCATCTTTCACCGCTTTTGCGGTGGCGGGTCCAAATGCAGCCATCAAAGTTTCTTTTTGCTCAAAATCAGGGAAGTTCTTAAAAAGCGATTTGATGCCGGAAGGACTGAAAAAAACCAGCATATCATATTGTTTTATGTCCAGATCAGAAAGATCACTTGCAAGGGTTCTGTAAATCACCGCTTTTTTGTACAGAATTTTATTTTCCTCAAGCATTTTCGGTATTTCCTGCTTGTGGAGATCTGAGCATGGAAGCAGAAATTTTTCGGTTCTGTGTTTTTTTATGTGATCAATAAGGTTTGAAAAATTTTCCCTGCTGTGAAAAATTTTGCGTTTACGGAATTGAACATATTTCTGAAGGTAATAGGCAGTAGACTCCGAAATGGTAAAATACTTCATGGTCTCTGGAACCTCAACGCGCATTTCTTTACACATCCTGAAATATTGGTCCACCGCATTCCTCGAAGTGAAGATAACGGCGGAATAATCCAGGATGTTGATCCTCTCTTTACGGAATTCTTTTGCCTGAACCCCTTCGATTTTAAAAAACTTCCGGAAGTGAATGTTGACATTGAATTTCCTCGCAATTTCCCCGTAGGGTGATTTTTCGAAATCGGTAGGTTGTGGTTGGGAAACGAGTATGGTCTTGATTTTCAAGGTCTTTAATTTTTCGGTTCATGATTTCCTAACACCTTCATAGTCCCGTGGTTAAGCATAAATCAAAAAGACTTTTAAAAGTACCAGCAGGGGTAAAAATTCAAGGCTGCAAAGATACACAAATAAAAATAAATAAGAAAACCTTGTCAGACTTATTCCAATGAAAAAACCTCTCATAACCCTAAAAAGAAATATCAGGGTATAAAGGCCTATACAAACCCAAAGGAGCGTAAGGGAGTTAAGATAAAGAACCAGAACCAGCATCGGTAACAGGATTGCACCTGTTAAAAGACAGAAAATGAGAATGTTGAGCAGGTATGCGCGGGTTGTATCCGGGGTATTGAAAACTTTTGAAAGAAATTGAATAAAAAGGGTTTTTACCAGCCAGAAACCTGAAAAACCCAACACGATGATAAGATATATTGCCCATGGGGGCAAGGAAAAAAAAGGATACAGAAGGATCATTGCATTAACCTGATATAAAAGAAGTGAAACAACCAGGATATAAAGAACTCCAAGGGCGATGGATACCCGTTCAATAAAAAGGTTCCCATCCCGGATCAGTTGATTGTTAAATCTTTTTGAATAGGGAGCTAAAAAAATCTGACGGATGCGTCGGTGATAGAAAACCTGCGACCAGGTAAGGAGAATAAATCCGAAAATGAGAATTCCAAGGATCCAGTCAGGGTTAAATGATTTATTTTCACGACTCTCAAAATGGCTGATCTTCAATTCGCTGGAAGTAAACAGGGAGGGGTGGGATAAGATAATTTCCCGGGGGCTGCTTTCCACCGTCAGGGTTGTATCCGTTGACAAGTTAATGGAATTCATAAACTTGAAAAATAATCCCATAAAACATCAGGAGGAGGAGGTGCAATAATTTTAATGATTTCCTTTTTCACCGGATGAAGAAATTCAAGCGAACGGGAATGTAAATGAATGGATCCATCCGGATTGGAGCGTGGATAACCATATTTTAAATCACCTTTGACAGGGCAGCCCAGGTCGGCAAGCTGGGCACGAATCTGGTGATGACGACCTGTAAGAAGTTCAATTTCAAGTAAATAATAATCATTGCTTGAGCCGGAAAGGATGTATTTCAACTCCGCCTTTTTAGCGCCGGGAAAAGGTTCTTTCCGGATAAAACTCTTATTTTTCTCGGGATCCCGACTCAGGTAACCGGTAAGATGACCCTGTGATCCGGGTGGCCTGTGTTTTACGATGGCCCAGTAAGTCTTGTGGATTTCTCCCTGCTTCAGCATTTCATTCAGCCGGGAAAGCGCTTTTGAAGTCCGTGCAAAAATAAGGGCGCCGCTCACAGGGCGGTCGAGGCGGTGTACGACTCCCAAAAAAACCTCTCCGGGTTTGTGATACTTGATTTTCAGATATTTCTTGAGTTTTTCACTCAGGGGTTCATCCCCTGTTTTATCTCCCTGAACAATGTCAGAAGGTGCTTTGTTCAGAACGATCAGGTGATTATCTTCGTAAAGGATACCTAGATCAGTATTGCTCTTTCTCATTTGGGAAATCCAGTGATTTCACATCATTGATATAGATATTCACGGCATCCCTGATTTCTTCCGATAAATTATGGTAACGGCGCAGAAAGCGGGGTGAAAATTCAAGCGTGATCCCGAGCATATCGTGTAACACCAGAACCTGCCCGTCAACCTCCTGCCCGGCGCCTATCCCTATGATGGGTATTTTAAGTCCTTTTGAAACCTCGGCGCCCAGTTTGGCAGGAATTTTTTCAAGAACGATTGCAAAACATCCTGCTTTTTCAAGCAGATGGGCATCATCGATCAACTTAGCTGCTTCCTCACCGGTAGTTGCACGAACCACATAAGTGCCGAATTTGTGAATCGACTGAGGGGTTAATCCGAGATGACCCATGATCGGAATTCCAGCAGAAAGGATACGGTCGACAGATTCAAGAATTTCTTTTCCTCCTTCCAGCTTAACTGCATCCGCTCCGCTTTCTTTCATGATCCGGATGGCCGAATTCAGGGCTTCCTTTGAATTGCCCTGGTAGGTGCCGAAGGGAAGATCCACCACGACCAGCGCTCTTTTAACCGCTCTTACCACGGAGGAGGCATGGTAGATCATCTCATTCAGGGTAATGGGAAGGGTGGAGGTATGCCCTGCCATTACATTCGAAGCAGAATCGCCAACCAGGATCACGTCAATTCCCGTGGAATCAAGAATCCTGGCAAATGAAAAATCATATGCCGTAAGCATGGCGATTTTTTCCCCTTTCAGCTTCATTTCCTGAAGGATATGGGTGGTGACCTTGGTCACATTCCTGAATGAAAACGCAGCGGCCATAATTCATGGTTTTATGATGCAAAGCTACAATATTTTATGTACTTTTGCTGTTCCGGAAATGTTGAACCATATGAGAACCCTCAAATTTCTATTGCCGTCAGTTCTTGGACTCACTTTGCTGATCGCGTGTAACAAGGAACTTAAAGTGAATGCTGATTGGAAAGACATTACGGTGGTGTATGGTTTACTCGATCAGAATGAAGACACCACTTTTATTAAAATCACCAAAGCTTTTCTGGGTCCCGGAGACGCCCTTCAGTTTGCCAAAATACCTGATTCAAGTAATTATCCGGATAAGCTGGATGTAAGAATTGAGGAATGGAACGGCACTACTCTGAAAAACAGCTATGCCTGTGATACCGTGACAATTCATAATAAAAAGGCAGGAGATTCCATTTTTTATTTCCCCGACCAGTTGATGTATTATACCCTGGCCCCCCTGAATGAAAATTATCAATACAAACTCCGTATTCTGAATAAAAAGACCGGGAAGGAAATCACATCCCAAACCTCCCTGGTACATAATTTCCAGATTGAGAAACCGCTGCCGTTCATTGAAATGAATTTTCAACCCGGACTGAACAACCAGGTGCAATGGATAACTGCAGTGGGAGGAAGCCGTTATCAGATGGATATCCGCTTTCATTACCGGGAAGCGCTTATTGCTGATACCTCTCAGAAGGTTGAAAAATATATCGATTGGATTGTTTTCAATAACGTGAAGCCCATCAATAATCTTGGCGGACAGACCATTTCGAATTATTATCCCGGGGATGGATTTTATAATATTGCAGGCAGTAAAATTCCGGTCAATCCATATGTAAAAAGGACCGCTCTTTTTGTGGATGTCATTTTATCGGTAGCCTCCGACGACCTGAATACATACATGGAAGTGACAGAGCCTTCTTATACCATTGTTCAGGAACGTCCTACGTTCACGAATATTACGAATGGAATCGGTCTTTTTGCAAGCCGGTTTAACAATGTCATTGATTCTTTACGGCTCTATCCCTATACCATTGCGCAGCTGAAGGTCAACGATAAAACAAAGGATCTCGGTTTCTGACCTCTTTATTTCTTTTCTGCCTTTTTGTCACCCATCCTGTAGCTTCCTATGCTTTGGCACAATGATTGACATTCCTTCATCAATTTTGAATAAAACTGAATTTACTACGAAAGGAGATTTTACAACATGGGAAAAATAATAGGCATTGACCTCGGAACCACGAATTCTTGTGTGGCCGTTATGGAAGGGAATGAGCCAGTAGTCATTCCGAACAGCGAAGGACGCAGAACCACGCCCTCTATCGTGGGGTTTACCGATAACGGAGAACGGAAAGTCGGTGATCCGGCAAAACGCCAGGCCATCACCAACCCGGTCAACACGGTCTCGTCCATCAAAAGATTCATGGGAGAATCCTATGACCAGATGCAGAAAGAAATCAAGCGTGTGCCTTATAAAGTGGAACGCGGCGAGAACAACACGCCCCGCGTCAGCATCAGCGGAAAATTATACTCGCCCCAGGAAATTTCGGCCATGATCCTTCAGAAAATGAAGAAAACCGCCGAGGATTATCTGGGTACTGAAGTGAAAGAAGCCGTAATAACCGTTCCTGCTTATTTCAGCGATTCACAGCGGCAGGCCACCAAAGAGGCTGGCGAAATTGCCGGACTGACAGTGAAAAGGATCATTAATGAGCCCACGGCTGCGGCATTGGCATACGGCCTTGATAAAAAAAATAAAGACATCAAGGTTGCCGTCTTCGACCTGGGTGGCGGAACATTTGATATATCCATTCTGGAACTCGGCGACGGGGTATTTGAGGTAAAATCAACCAATGGAAATACCCATCTGGGAGGCGATGATTTTGATCAGATCCTGATCGATTGGCTGGCCGATGAATTTAAGAAAGATGAGGGACTTGACCTGAGAAAAGACCCTATGGCCCTTCAGCGTTTAAAAGAAGCTGCCGAAAAAGCCAAAATCGAATTATCCAGTTCTACAGAAACGGAAATCAACCTGCCTTACATCATGCCGGTTGACGGCGTTCCCAAGCACCTTGTTAAGAAACTGACACGCGCGAAATTTGAGCAACTGGTTGACAGCCTGATGCAATCTACCATTCCGCCTTGCCAGCAGGCATTGAAAGATGCAGGCATGAATGCTTCGGATGTGAATGAAGTGATTCTGGTAGGCGGCTCGACCAGAATTCCTGCTGTCCAGAAACTGGTTCGTGATCTCTTCGGAAAAGAGCCCTCAAAAGGCGTAAACCCCGATGAAGTGGTCGCTATCGGCGCCGCAATTCAGGGAGGCGTGCTGACTGGGGAAGTAAAGGATGTATTGTTGCTCGATGTGACCCCGCTTTCTTTAGGGATAGAAACCCTTGGAGGCGTAATGACACGTTTGATAGAATCCAATACCACCATTCCTACCCGCAAATCAGAAGTGTTTTCAACTGCCGCCGACAGTCAGACTTCTGTTGAAATCCATGTACTGCAGGGAGAACGGCCCATGGCCAATCAGAATAAGAGTATCGGCCGATTCCACCTGGATGGAATTCCTCCCGCACCCAGAGGAATACCTCAGGTTGAGGTTACCTTTGATATCGATGCCAATGGAATTCTGCATGTGACAGCCAAGGATAAAGCCACAGGGAAATCGCAGCAGATAAGGATTGAAGCTTCTTCAGGACTTTCTGATGCCGATATTACCCGGATGAAGGAAGAAGCACAGCAAAATGCCGATTCAGATAAGAAAATGAAAGAAGAAGTGGATAAACTCAATCAGGCGGATACCCTCGTTTTTCAGACAGAAAAGCAATTGAAGGAATTCGGCGATAAATTACCTGCTGATAAGAAAGGACCGATTGAAAAAGTTGTTGAAGAACTGAAAAGTGCTCATAAAAATCGCGATTTTGCAGGAATCGATAAAGCCATGGCCAATCTGAATGCCTTGTGGCAAACTGCCAGCGAGGAGATGTACAAAAATACATCCCAGGAAGGCCCGCAAGGGAGCCCTCAGCCTGAAAGCGGATCCCAGGATTCCGGTTCCGGGGGTAGCGGTTCACAGGGTTCCGGAAGCGATGAAGTTACCGATGTCGACTTTGAAGAAGTAAAGGATAAATAATCCATAACTGTCTCAAAAACAGGCGGGGCTGAACTTTCAATAAGTTCAGCCCCGCTTTTTTATTAACCGAATGTTAATAAATCATTGACGTTTTTTAAAGAATTATATGCATATTTGTATTTCTGTATCAATTTTGAATTCTCACCGATTGAAAAGGTCGTTGGGATAATTTATTTAAAAGAATGAATATGAAGAATTTTACACAATTAATCAGATTTTTTTTAACAAGTATTATTTTACTTGGATTTTATGGAATCAGTAATGGTCAATTACTTTTAGACGAAAACTTTAATTATCCTGCCGGTGATCTTCTGACAGCACACGGCTGGTCTGCTCATTCAGGAGGAGGCACTCAACCAATTACCGTGAATGACGGGGGATTGACTTTCCCGGGCTATATTGATTCAGGAATCGGCAATGCCGCCCTGGTTGACAACAATGGAGAAGATGATAATAAAACATATACGGTTCAAACCGCAGGAACTGTTTACGTTGCATTTATGATAAATGTTTCCTCAACCGCTGCAGGATATTTTTTCCACCTTGGGGGAGATCCCATCGGTACCTCCATTTTCAGGGGGAAAGTATTTATGGATGCAACAAATCATTTCGGAGCAAGTAATGGCAGCAACACCGCCACCTATGCTTCTGCTGCCTATACGCTTGGGACGACCTATTTATTGGTGCTGAAATATGAAATTGTTGCAGGTACCAATAATGACATTGTAAGCTTATTTATTTTCGACAGCGGGACACCCGCCACGGAGCCTGCTGTTCCAACCATCGGTCCACTGACAGATGCATCACAATCGGATATTAATCCCGGATCAGTTGCCCTTCGTCAGTTTAGCACTTCCGAAAATTTTTTAATCGATGGGATTCGGGTTGGGATGTCCTGGGCTGTCGTTTTACCTCCGCTTGCAACACCGACGATAACGATTGCTCCAACTTCACTGACAGGTTTTCAGTATGCCCTTGGATCCGGACCCTCGGCTTCACAATCCTATAGCCTGAGCGGTAGTAATCTGAGTCCGGCCGCCGGAAATATTACCATAACTCCCTCTGTAAATTATCAGGTATCGCTTGATAACACAACTTTCTCATCGGTGGCGATCACCAAAAGCTATTCGGGAGGAGCCTTAAGCAGTACCCCTGTGTATGTCAGGCTCAAAGCCGGGCTGGCCCTGGGCAATTATAATCTGGAAAATATTGGCAATTCAGGCGGTGGCGCCACTGCCGTCAATGTGAGTTGTTCAGGCACCGTCGTGAAAGCTGAACCTACCAATCATACCACTGGCTTTGCAGCAGTGGTGGGAACCCCGTCTTATAGTTCGATCAATACTTCCTGGACTGATGCAACGGGTGCAACCTTACCGGATGGTTATCTGGTTAAAGGAGCTACCGGAGGTTATGCTTCCATTGTGGATCCGGTTGACGGAACGCCTGAAACAGATGCCCTCCTGGTGAAAAACATTGCCACCGGCATACAGGCTGGCGCTTTTACAGGGCTCACAGACAACACAACTTTTTATTTCAAGATTTTCCCCTATACCAACTCCGGAAGTTTCATCAATTACAAGACAAACGGTACGGTTCCAACAGCCATGGCAACAACAACACTCAGTCCTTCTCTCTCCTATACCTGGATTGGCGCCGATGGAGCAGCCTGGAACGTGCCCGCAAACTGGTCCCCGACCCGGACCACCCCTTATGTTAATGATATTCTTCTTTTTTCAGGTGGAGGAAATAAAACCATCACGGCAGTCCCTACTGAAACCATCGGAAAGATTGCCATGTCTGGAAATACCACCATTAATCTTCAAAGTCCTGCCGCTGCTGTAATTACCATTACGGGTGAGATCGGGGCCGACCTGGATATCCCCGCGGGTTGCGCTTTAAACCTGAATGCTGCCAATGCAATTACCATAGCGCTTGCTACAACAGCCACTGCAAGCATCAGCGGAAGCATGACGTTCTCTTCAACCGTTAACACCGCTCACAAACTGACTGCCGTTGATCCCAATGCCATAACGTTTAACAACGGAGGCAGTTTTACTTCCGGTATCTTTATGAGTGGCAATCCCTTTGGCACAGGAACCGCGAATTCAGTCATTTTCACCAGCGGATCAACCTTCAATCATCAGTCGGGGAGCAACCCTTTTGTCAACAATCCGCCGAACAGCATCTGCGTTTTCCAGACGGGAAGTCTTTATAAACTGATCGGCAGCGCCACCCCGTCCTTTTCCGGGAAAACCTATGCCAATTTCGAAATGGATGTAACCGGAACCACGGTGACAACCACCGGTGCAAGCGCAGTTACCATGGATAACCTGACCATCACCAACGGTACACTGAACTTCAATGTAACGGCTACTCCGGGACATTCAATAAAAGGGAATATTTCGGTTGCAACAGGCGGAACCCTTAATTTTAACCCATCCTCAGCAGGCACCGTGACCCTGAACGGGAGCGCCACTCAATCTATTTCAGGAGCCGGTGTTCTTACCACAGGAACCAATTCCACCCTGGAAATTTCAAATATTGCAGGCATAACTTTAGGCCTATCCGTTGCAATGAACGGAAACCTGAAACTTACCAGCGGACTCCTGACGCTTGGATCAAATAATCTGATACTGGGAACCACTTCCATTGTTTCGGGAACCCCTTCCGCCACCAATATGATTGTTGCCACCGGAAGCGGACAACTTCAAAAGGGTTTTGCCAGCGGCTTTACCGGAAGTTTTATATACCCTGTCGGAGATAATACCGGAACCGCAGAATATTCCCCGGTTACCCTGAATTTTACCGCCGGAACTTTTGGAACCGGAAACTTTGCAGGTGTTAACCTCGTCAATGCGAAATATCCTCCCGATCCCAATACAGGGAATTACCTGAAACGGTACTGGGCCATTTCCCAGACCGGGATTACCGGCTACATCTGTAATGCTACCTTCCAGTATTTAACTGCAGATGTGAACGGCACAGAAAGCCAGATTTATTGTTTAAAGGTGCTTCCGCTTCCCTTTCTGACTTATAGTCCCGCAAACACTACCCTGCACCAGCTTTCTGCCAACGGGTTAAACTCTTTTGGCACTTTTACAGGTTCACAGCCTCAGCTTGCCAATGTCACCACCACTTCCCCAGTGATCAATATCACCTATAATTCAGCTACCGCGGGCGGAAATGTTACGGCTGATGGCGGATCCACCATTACCGCCCGGGGAGTCTGCTATGCCACTACACATAACCCTACGCTGACTGACCCGCATACCACTGAACCGGGAGCATTGGGAGTCTTTACCAGTAATATTTCAGGATTGAATCCCCAGACCACTTACTACGTTAGGGCTTATGCAACCAATATGGTGGGAACCAGTTATGGTTCCGAGGTTACATTTACAACGCTTTGCGAACCCTATGCTCCTGTTGTGGACTTCTCTGCAGACCATATCAGTATCATGGTGGGTGATAGTATCAATTTCTTTGACGCTTCGATTTATTGTCCCACTTCCTGGACCTGGTCTTTTGTCGGAGGAATTCCATATCAAAGCGTTATCAAAAATCCAACCTGGATTCACTATAATTACCCAGGGGTTTACAATGTCTGCCTGACCGCAACCAATTCCTATGGACCCGGTTCCCTCTGTAAGGAAGCATATATTACCGTTACCGCTCCACCGACACCAACCAATGCTAAGCTGGTCATCACTGAAATCATGTATAATCCGCCTGAATCGGGAATAGATACCCTCGAATTCATAGAAATGTACAACAATGACAGCCTGGCTTTGAATGTCAAGGATTTTTATTTTAGTTATGGAGTGGTCTATACCTTCCCCGACACGACGATGCTTCCATATTCATACCTGATTGTTGCCAAGAGTGATACGGCCATGCTAAATGCTTTCGGAGTTCATGTTTTGGAATGGACTTATGGGAATCTGAATAATGGAGGCGAACCCCTTGTAATCTATGACAGGGAAGGTTTTTTAGTAGACTCGGTCGCCTATGACGATGCACCGCCCTGGGATACGCTGGCCGATGGCTGGGGTCCTTCTCTTGAATTATGCGATCCTTCTTCAGACAATAATAATCCCTTGAACTGGAGGGCTGCCATTGAATTCGCTGCCATCAATGCGGCAGGGGATACACTCTGGGCTTCGCCAATGGCAGGATGTTCCTATCCCCCGCTTGCTGATTTTGTTGCCTCCGATACAGCCATAGCCCAATACCAGTTTGTGACCTTCACAGATTCCTCTTCTGCCAATACAGAAGCTTGGTTCTGGACGTTTGAAGGAGGAATACCTGATGTTTATATCGGGAAAGCACCTCCGCCAGTTCAATATAATACCATGGGCGCTTTTGATGTGACCTTAAAAGTGGTCAACCTAGCCGGTCAAAACACCCTCATTAAATCAGAATATATTGAAGTAGGCCCTTCAGGTATTCCCGGGCTCGATGGGAAGGATGGAATTAAAATTTATCCGAATCCGAACCAGGGGCAGTTCACCCTCCTCCTGAAAAACAAGGAGAATGCCCAGGTGAGAATCATTGATCATCTAGGAAAAATAGTTTACTTTGCCGAAGTTACTCAACAAACCAATAAAATAAGTCTCCCCGGTCTTGTTCCTGGAATTTATATCCTTAGGGTTGCTGAAAACAAGACGGGCCAAACCAAATCCATCAAATTAATCATTCAGTAATTTAAAAATTGAAACTATGAAAAAACTATTATCATTTGCTTTACTAATGACCTTGTTTTTTTCCGTATCGCTTACATACGGACAGGGTCTGGAAAATTTTGCAAATTTTCCCGAAACCGGGAATGCCTATCATGACGGGACTTTTGCCGGACAAGATGGCTCTACCTGGACTTACACCCAATGCCGTGGCGATATGCTTATCGGCTCCGGTCCGACTCCTTGTCTTGGGAAGGCCCGCACTCCTCCATCCGAAATGCTTTCAGGTACCATTCATAATGGATGTGGCACGTTAAGCCTTGATTATATGCAGGCTTTTACAACCAGCGTAAATATGGAAGTTTATATAAACGGATTGGTGGTGGCGACGCTTACAACCAACAGTGAGGTTGGAGTGGTAAAAAACTCGGGCCCCATTACTGTGAATGCATCGGGAGACTTCACGCTCGATTTTAAACAAAAAAATACATCTGCAGGTCAGGTCAGCATTGATAATATAACCTGGACAGCATTCGGCGGCGGCCCCTTGCCCGAACCGACAAATTATCCTACAGTTTTCACTGCAATACCTTCAGCGTTTACCATTAACCTTACATGGGTTGATGCCATCGGCGCACAATTACCAACCGCATATCTGATACTGGGTAGTGATGAGAATAATATTGAGCCTCCCTTAGATGGTATCCCTGAGCCCAATGATCCCGATTTAGCGGATGGAACCGGAGCCCTGAATATTTTACCGGGAGTTCAGTCCTGTCAGTTCACTGGTCTTCAGAGCAACAAGCAGTTTTTCTTTAAAATTTTCCCCTATACCAATACCGGAACTGCCATTAACTATAAAACAGACGGGGTTCCTCCAAGCGCCAATGCAACCACCCCCAATATTTCGATCATTAATTATGAGAATTTTAATAGCGGAAGCCTTGGAAGCTGGAGTCAGAAAAGCGTGGTAGGAGATACCATGTGGGTAATTGACCTTACACACGGCGTAGCCGGTTCACCTTGTGCCAAAATCACAGGTTTCTACAGTGCAGCCTCACATGCTAACGAAGACTGGCTTATCTCTCCTGCTATGGATTTCAACCAGTACACCAATGAAACACTGAATTTCCAGACCGCGAAGAATTATACAGGTCCCGATCTTGAAGTTAAAATTTCAAATGATTATGACGGCACCGGAGATCCCAATAACTTTACCTGGGCTCCGCTCACAGGGACCCTTTGTCCTGGCGGATGGGTCTGGACTCCTTCCGGAGCGATCGATGTTTCAGGCACAAATGGCACCGCCGTTTATATTGCAATGAAGTTTACATCTTCCGATACACAATCGGCAACCTGGGAAGCGGATGAACTTCTTACAACCGGGATCCTGATTGTGGGCGTTCCTGAATCTGAAACCGCTACCAGGCATTTCAACATCGTTCCGAATCCTTCACAGGGTCAATTCAAAATGATTTTTGGCGACAATGTGCAAAAAGAAGTCAGTGTGACCTCTATTATCGGGAAGAAAATATTTTCCACTTCTACCAACCAGGTCAGTCTGAATATGAACCTGACAGAATTACCTGCAGGCATCTATTTTGTTAGGGTTAAGCAAGCCGGCGTTGCAAAGGCTGAGGTGCAAAAACTCATCATACGTTAAATAATAATTACATATTAAAAAGAACAAGGTTGCCTTCTTTTAAGGCAACCTTGCTCTTTTTCTGCACCTTCCTTTCTGTACAGGCCATATCTCAGAATGCAAAAAATGAAAAACTTCCTGACACTCCTTTGCGAATAGAAATTCCTGTTAAATCCGACAGGGAAACTTATCGCGTTCTTGCATGCGATTCAATCGGAATGCTGCTTTTTTTTAAAAGCACTGAACAGTCGGAAGAAAATAAAATCAAGTGGTATTTTTTATTTTATGACCTGAATTTCCAGGTTTCCTGGACCAAGGCAGTCCTCCTTGATGAAAATATGGAATATCGCTTCTCGGATTACCAAAAGGATACTGCTATATTTTTATTCGGCCAGGCGGGAAAGAAAAAAAGCAATGGACCCGGTTATCAGATTTTACGGGCAATGTTGATTTCCGGAACTTTTATCCTGAACCAGGGAGCCCTTCCCGAAAATTCAGAACCCGGGTTTTTCTCGGCAGCAGCCCTTCAGGCCTGGGTTGGCCTACAGTCAAAGAATGAGCCTGGAAAGTTATTGAGCCTGAACCTTAAAACAGGAAACCGGAGAATTTTTCAGCTTGGAGAGGGGAAGCAGATTTCCCTTCACTGGCTTTTTGCTGACAGCACGGGACAATTCGCAAGGGCGATTGTTTCACGGCAGGTTTCGAAAAAAACCTGGGAGTATTTTCTTGTTCACTATGACAGTACGGGAAAAATTCTGCGAGAAGTTCCGTTGGAGAATATGCCTTCAGGACGGAATTATACGGGATTTCAATGGTATCAGGAAAATGAAAGAGAATTGGTTGTTGGAACGTATGGCCTTGCTGGGAACGATGAATCCTCCGGGCTTTTTACCGATAATATTTCTCCCGGCGTGAAGAGAACTACAAATTTTTATCATTTTCTTGATTTGAAACATGCGGGAAATTTTCTGAGCGAAAAGGATATCATCAGTCTTAAGAAAAAAGCTTTGAAAAAAAACAAAACCCGGGGTGAATATCCCCTCGATTTTACCCTGCTCCTTCATAAAATATTTACCTTGAAAAATGAAATCATCCTTTGCGGAGAAATATTCAATCCCCAGTATCATTCTGAAAGTTTCACCGACTTCGATTTTTATGGACGTCCTTACTCAAACAGTTATTCTGTTTTCGACGGGTATCGTTTTTCAAATGCCCTGATTGCCGGTTTTTCTCAGGATGGTCAGTTGCTTTGGGACAATACACTTGATATCCGTAACCTCGTTTCCTTTGAACTCACAACCAAGGTTTGCGTATTTCCTTCAGGGGAAAATCTCGTACTCTGTTACCTGAGTGACGGAAGAATAGGGTACAATATTATTCATGGGCGGGACGTAATTGAAAAAACTGATTTTATTCCTGTTGAAATGCTTCATGCGGGAGATAAATTACTTTCCGAGACCCGTTCAAGGATGATTCCATGGTATGGGCATTATTTTCTGTGTTCCGGCTATCAGGAAATAAAGAATGTCGCTTTGGATAATAATAACAAGCGCCTTGTATTTTATATCAATAAAATAAGGTTTGAGGAATGAAGATTACAAAAGCGTATGCTCAGGGCTTTGTAATAACCATTAACTTGTTATCGCAGTTAAGCATCATCACCGTTGTATCAAGATAATACTTTGGGCCGGTAATCTTGATCTGATAAGGTTGGTTTCCTGCCAGGCTGAATTTTTGCGTATAATCCTTTTCCACGGTGACCGTATTATGGATCTGAACTACTGTAATCGAAATGGCTGAATCCATTTTATTTTCCAGCCATAGTATGCCTTTGCCTCCACAAGGATCGTCTTGGGTTTTCTTTGAACAACTGAAAATGGCTATTATTGCCATCAGAAGGAGGGCGACCGGAATGATACTTTTTTTCATGAGGCAGGAATTATCCAATGCAAAATTAAGAGGTTTCTCGGAAAAACCAAATTCTTTCATTTTTATTGTGGCATATCCGAAAATAAAATGTTAGGGCTAACGTTGTTTTTTGTCTAAGTTTATTAGATTATTACTATTTTTGTCCCATATCGTCCTTTGAACTAATTTTAAAGGTTGTTCATGCAACCCCAAAGCTGTAACATTTGTCTTGAAATTGAGTATAACATAAACCGGAATTATCTATCAAAATCCAATCATATGTTCCATCGATTTTTACGTTTCGCACTCCTCGCCGCTGTCCTGACTACATCGACGTTTATGGTTTTTGCTCAACCATGCCCTGATACAGAACCCTTTATCACTGGTCCCGATGTGGTTTGTGCGAACCTGACAAATACGCTGTCCTACACGACACCGTTGGTTACAGGACATAACTATTCCTGGTCAGTGACCCGTACCAGCACCGGAGCGGGCGGATGGAGTGTGGTAGGTTCAACCACTTCTGCCCAATTGGATATTCGATGGACTGCTCCGGGAAATTATCAGATTTCACTTACCGAGGGAATTACATCCTCTTCCTGTACTCCAAAAACAGTAACGCTGAATGTAACCGTGCAACCTTTTTTAGCCGCTTATTTTACCTATGTGGCGACTTCCGAATGTTTTAATAATATCGTTGATTTTCAAGGCGACCGGTCAAATCCGCCCAATGGAGATCCAACCCTCACTTATGAATGGACATTTTCCAATGTCGCATCCGGTTGGAGCCTTACTGACAATACACCCAATCCAACCATCTCTTTCCCGGCAACACCAGGCGTGGTTTATGATGCAACCCTTAAAGTAAAAAAAACAGATGCTTTCGGAAGGATATGGGAAGATGCCATCACCGATTATGTTTATGTTGACCCGAACAAATACAAACCAATAGCGTTATATACCGCTACTCCTGTAGGTTGTCTCTATGACGGAATCCGTTTCGATGCAAGCGCCAGTCAGCCTACCCATGTGATCACAAGCGAAAGTATCCTTCATTTTACCTGGGATTTCGGCGATGGAAATATTGAAACTTATCCCGGAACACAACCCATCATCACGCATAATTATACAACCTATGGAAATTACACCGTCCTGCTTACAGTGACCAATACAAAATATTGTACAGAAACAACGACACCCTATGTTTTAAATGTGGCGAATACCATTCCGTTTTCACAATTTTCAATTTCCCCTGCCTGCCTGAATGAAGCTACATTATTCGACCCAAGGAATTCCATCACTCCGGTCGGCACCATCATTGACCTTTACTGGACCTTCGGCGATGGATCCCAGGCAACGACCCATGATGTGAATCAGATTGTAAATCACATCTATACGGATATTAGTGTGCCGCTACCTGCCACTTTAAGGGTTAGAAACTCTCAGGGGTGTTTGTCGGATATTTATCAACTCCCGGTTACTGTTTACCTCTCCCCGCGTGCGGTTTTTTCTCACGGAAATGCTTGTACTGGAAATCCCGTGGTATTTACCAATACAAGTCAAAAAGAGGGTGGCAGCAATATTGTTTTAAATGAATGGGATTTCGGCGATGGTCAGTTTTCAACCGATGTCAACCCTACCCATTTATATACCGGCAACGGAACTTTTACCGTGACTTTAACGGTCACCAATAATGATGGCTGTAAAAATGTTGCCAATGATGTGATCACCGTCAGCCCAAGACCTGATGTAGAGTTTACCCTCACCCTCGGGAATTCTCCCTTTGTTGTAAATTTCCAGGAAACCCTGAACCCGGTTCAGTTTGTTGGGAATAACCTGCAGTGGGATTTTGGCGATGGCTCCACCGGCACCGGACCAAGTCCTGTACACAATTATCCCGGGCCCGGAACTTTCCTTGTAACCCTAGTAGGAACCGACATGCAAACCGGATGTCCGAATACCGTACAGCATTCAATTACCCTGGGAGCTGCGCCAACGGCTTATTTTACCGCCAATCCCCAGGAGCAATGCCAGGGTCAGCCCATTTCATTCATCCCAACGGTCCCTCCGGGAGGATTAATCCTTGATGAGGACTGGTATTTTAATGATGGATCCTTGCCAAACCCGGTTCATTATGTTTTTCCAAACACCCCTGCTTTCCCTGTTCATACCTTTGCCAATCCCGGAACTTATCTTGTTGAAAGGTATGTCAACCGAGGCACCGCCAATGAAGCCTACCACAGTTTATTTGTAACCATTGATCCTTTGCCGGGTGCACAGTTTACCTGGTTCAGCGATGCCACCCTAACCCATCAGGAAGTGGGCTGCGATCATCAGCCGGTTTATTTTATTGATGCTTCTTATTCCAACAGTACGCCTTCAGGTGTTATCTATAAATGGCAATGGAATTTTGGAGACCCTGCTTCAGGGCCCGCGAATAATTCCTCCCTTCAGAATCCCACCCATATTTTTCTGGGAACCGGTCCGTTTACAGTCACGCTGACGGTTACAGATAATTTAAAGGATTGCCAGAGCACCATCACCCGCCAGGTAATTATCAACCCACCCATTCCGGTTGAATTTACCTATACCGACAACACCTGTCTGAATCTCCTGGCTACTTTTACTCCTGATCCGGCACTCATCCCTTCTGATTATACCTGGCTATGGAACTTTGGAGATGGTCAGACTTCGACAAACCCCGGTGTGGTTACCCATCTTTTCCCATCCGTAGGAGTCTATACCGTAAGTCTGACACTTACCGATCAATTTGGTTGTACAAAATCAATCACACACAATATCAATATCATTCCAACACCTGTAGCCGATTTCACTTTTACCTCCCCAACTTGTCATGGCCAGCCTATTCAATTTACAGATCTTTCTTATGTTCCAAACCCATATCCTGACATCATCATAGGCTGGAACTGGAATTTTGGAGACGGAGTCGGTACTTCTATTCTTAAAAACCCTGTGTACACCTATCCGGCCTTCAACCCGGCAGGATATAATGTAACACTTATCGTGACTACCAATCGGGGATGTTCCGCTACACGGATTTATCATGTACAACCCATTCCTGCTCCTGCCGCAGATTTTGAAATTATGCCACTTACACCCGTTTGCGCGGGCCAGGCGGTTCAGTTCCATGATATATCACAAACGAATGGCGTAAATATCGCTTCCTGGAACTGGGATTTCGGTGATCCGGCTTCCGGAGCCAGTAATGTTTCAACAGCACAGAACCCGACCCATACGTATAATTTCGGAGCCGGACCCTACCAGGTAACCCTGATTGTGAAAAACGCGAACAATTGCAGCAATACCGTCATTAAAACGATAACCATCAATACCCCTCCCACAGCAAACTTTACGGCTACAGAAGCATGCCAGGGAACCAATACGGCTTTTACCGATATTTCCATCACCCCTCCGGGAACAACAATCACTTCCTATACCTGGGATTTCGGTGATGGTTTTGGTGGCATAGGACCGAATCCGATGCATTCCTATGGTAATTATGGTTCTTATAATGTTCGGCTGACCATTGTCAATACCGACTTATGTGTAAACGAAGTTCTCAAACAGGTAAGGGTTCATCCAAATCCCATCGCTGATTTTATATTTTCACCTTCTACCTGTATCGGAAATCCCGTCAGCTTTACGAGTCAGGCAACCATGCCTCCCGCCAATGGATTCTCTGATCGTCTCGACATCTGGGTTTGGGATTTTGGGGATGGTTCTCCTCCGGTCACAATTACATGGCCAGCCAATCCAAACATCATTCATACATTTCTTGGGCCAGCCTCTTCACATATTGTGACCCTTACGGTTACGACCAATACAGGTTGTACGCAGTCGGTGCAGAAAACTGTTAACAGCGTGCCTTCACCCACTGCAAGTTTCGCTTATTCCGGAAATCTTTGTGAAAAACAAACGGTGCAGTTCACCGATTTAACCCTTGCCAACGGAGGCGGTTCTATACAGTCATGGAGCTGGAACTTTGGCGATCCGCTTTCGGGAGGCAGCAACACTTCGAACCTTCAGAATCCGATTCATTCGTTTCAGGGAGGGGCCGGAACCTATACGGTAACCCTTGTTGTGACAAACACCAATAGTTGTACAAGTACTTTTATTGATAATGCTGTTGTCATAAACAGAAAACCGCTTGCTGATTTTACTGCAACCAGTCCCTGTGAAAACAGTCCAACTGTATTTACGAACAATTCAGTCCCATACGCCCCGGCTATCGTGGCATCCTTCTGGGAATTCGGGGATGGGTTTACTTCTAACCAGCCTTCGCCTTCCCATACATTTTTAACTTACGGGATTTTTAATGTTAAACTGACCGTGACCAATTCCAACGGTTGTATCCATGATACCACAAAACAGGTTTCCGTATATCCCAAACCTGCAGCCTCTTTTACATTCTCTTCGAATGCATGTGTGGGCAACGCGGTTAATTATGTGGATCATTCCACTGTTCCCGGAACTTTATCCAGTTATATCACAACATGGACATGGGATTTTGGAGACGGCTCCCCGGTACAGACCATTAATTATCCGGGAAATCCAAACATATCCTATACTTTTATCGGAGTTGGAACTGTACATACGGTAAGGCTTACCGTAACAACAACTGCCGGATGTACAAACTTTATTGATCAGGTTGTTACCAGCATACCGGCCCCCATTGCCAATTTCTATTATTCTACTACCAACTGCCTGTACCAGCCTGTTCAATTTACCGATCAGACCCAAACCGGAGGCGGTGGAAATATCCAATTCTGGAATTGGAATTTTGGTGACCCAACTTCCGGCGCCAATAACTTCTCAACACTGAAAAATCCAACACATGTGTTTCTTACTACTGGTTCCAAAACCGTAACATTAACCGTGACCAGTATGAACGGATGTACAAATACCACTTCCCAAACCATTACCATTAATTCACTCCCGGTTTCAAAATTTACCGCAACTACCGCTTGTCTGAGCTCTGTAACCACCTTTACCGACCAGTCTACCCCTCCGGCCGGTGCAACCATTGTTGGTCATTTCTGGGAATTTGGAGATGGTGGAACATCTACGATTGCCAATCCGGTCTATACTTATCTTACTTCCGGAAATTTTCTTGTGAAGCTGACGGTAACAACCGATCAGGGATGTGTCAAGGATACTACCATTCAGGTTAGCGTGTATGGGAAGCCAACGGCTACTTTTAGTTTCAATTCTCCAACCTGTTCAACAGATTCGGTATATTTTACCGACCATTCCGCAACGCCTCATGGTTCTATTAATAAATGGGACTGGGATTTTGGCGACGGATCTCCGGTAGTGACCCGTACTTATCCGCAATCGCCCAATGTTGCACATAAATATGCAAACGGGGGCCCGTACAATGTGAAGCTGACCATTACCACTTCGGATAACTGTATAGCTGAAAAAACGCTGCCGGTCCAGGTTGAGTTTGCACCATTAGCCAATTTTGATTTTGCCGCGAACGCTTGTGCACAGGTATTGGTTTTGTTCCATGATATTTCTCAGGTAAACAGTGGTGCGCCAATCATAGGCTGGAACTGGAATTTTGGGGATCCGGGTTCCGGAACCAATAATACATCGGGTGTTCAGAATCCGACGCATGCATTTACCACGGGAGGTTCCTTCGATGTCACACTTATTGTTAATAATGCAAACGGATGTAAGGATACCATTCAAAAACCCATTACCGTGAATAATGCTCCGGTGGCCATGTTTATAGCTGATACCGCCTGTGTGTTAAGCTCCACACAGTTTACGGATCAGTCCACCACAAATCCGGGAACGATCATTGCCTGGTTATGGAGTTTCGGAGATCCGCCCTCGGGGCCAAATAATATTTCCACCCTGCAAAATCCGACACATAACTATAATGCTCCCGGAACCTATACGGTTCGGCTGACTGTAACCAATTCTGCCACCTGTACCAAAGATACAACGATGCAGATTTCGGTCAATCCGAAACCAATTGCATTATTCCAGTATGGAGCAAGCTGCGTAAGCGATTCCACGCAGTTTACGGATTTATCGATCGCTCCCGGGAGTTCAGTTACTTCCTGGCTTTGGGATTTCGGAGATGCTTCGCCCACCGCAACACAACAGAATCCCAAACATGCTTTTGCAACTTCCGGAACTTTCCAGGTTAAGCTGGTGGTGACTAATTTGAGCAATTGCAGAGATTCCGTAATTATCCCGGTCGTCGTTCGGCCTAAACCAACTGCTGCTTACTCTTATGTGAACTTCTTCTGTCCTGCCGGCCAGGTCAACTTCCAGGATCAGTCAACAGGAGCCGGAGCAGCAATTACAGAGCATTTATGGATTTTCGAACCGGGTTATACATCCACCCTGGTAAACCCTGTGCATGTATTTCCCGTCACCAATGTCAAATATTGGGTACAATTAATTGTTACTGATAATTACGGATGTAAAGACACCATAGGAGATAGTGTTTTCGTTAAACCCGGCAGAAGTTTTACTTTTTCCAATGATACCGTTTGTCTTGGATACCCAACTCAATTTCAGGCTATGAATATGGCTCCGGGGGACAGCCTTTATTCTGTGGTATGGAATTTCGGTGATCCAGCCTCCGGCCCTGGAAATATTTCCTATCTGTATAATCCTACGCATATTTTTACACAAGCAGGTCATTATATTGTGAAAATGAAAGCATGGAATTCTAACAATTGCGTGGACAGTGTTTACAGGGATATTCAGGTTTTCGCCCCTCCAAGGCCCGCATATTCATTCCAGACGCTTCCCTGCGACAGTACGGTCTATTTTCATGATTCGACAAACTTCACCGGTAGTGGCCCCATTGCAAGCTGGGAGTGGATTTTCGGAGACGGAACACCTCCTTTGATTATTCCGGCTCCCGGCCCTGGAGATACTTCCCACCTATACATTAATCCTGGAATCTATCCTGTGACCCTGATCATTACCAATGCCAATGGCTGTATGGATAGTCTTACTCAGAACGTACAGCGATTCCCATGTATCCGGGCAGTATTCTCATATCAGGACACATTGCGTTGCGCCAGGTACCATATTTCATTTTCTGACTCATCCCTGCCCGTTTCACGTATCAATAGCTGGCACTGGAATTGGGGTGACGGAAACGATACCGCCTACACAGTCCATGGAACTCCCATCTCGCATGTTTATGCCGATTCAGGAACTTATGCGGTTACCCTTGCTATTCAGGCACTGGTGGACGGTGTAACCATTAAAGACAGTATTACCACCCTGGTTACCATTCATCCCACACCCTACTCTTTATTTTCCAATGCGGGTGTTTGTTTGAATCAACCTACCATTTTCCTGGATAATTCCAATACATTCGGAGAGCCCATCACCAAATGGAATTGGGAATTTGGAGAGCCGGCTTCAGGTGTCAATGATACATCCACGCGGAAAAATCCTACGCATACTTACATGGATAAAGGACTTTATGATGTCCAGCTTCTCATAATGAACAAGTTTGGATGTGAAGATTCTCTGACCAAAACAACGCGTGTGTATGGATTGCCTGTTGCACACTTCAATAACTCGGTGGCTTGTACCGGCGATCCTACTTATTTCACGGATAATTCGGTTATTTCTGATACTATAACCGGATTCTGGGCATGGAATTTCGGGGATCTCATCACCGTGAAGGACACTTCCAATCTGCAGGATCCCGTGTACCGGTATAAAACGGAAGGAGATTATTCCGTTCGCTTCATTGTGAAGGATTTCTATGGTTGTGCTGATACTGTTGATTCTTTGGTAAAAGTGAACATCACACCAACCAGCGCCTTCACATTTGCCGATAATTTTGATGGAAGACAGGGGAAGGTCAAGCTAAATAACCTCTCGGCCGGTGCGACCATCTACAATTGGGATTTCGGCAATGGATCCACTTCAACGGAGGATAATCCCATCATAAGCTATACGGAAGATGGGACATACATCATTAAACTGATTGCATTAAATCAATTTAATTGTTCTGATACAACATTCTACGAATACAAACTCCTGTTCAAAGGTTTGTATGTTCCCAACGCATTTTCGCCAACCAATACGATACTTGCTGTACGTTTATTTCAGCCGGTCGGGATGAACCTGAAGCAATACCATGTTACGGTATTTGACGGATGGGGACATTTGGTCTGGGAATCCATGAAGCTTGATGATAAAGGAAGACCCGCAGAGGGCTGGGATGGCACATATAACGGGGAGCTCATGCCTCAGGGAAATTACATGTGGAAGATTACTGCCCTATTCGTGGATGACACGCCCTGGAACGGATCTGATATTGGTCAGGGGGAATACAGTACAATGGGAACGGTTTCATTAATTCGATAACGCTAAAATAATTCTCGTAATGAAAAGACGAATCATATATCCATTCCTGTTGTTGCTGGGATTACTTTTCTTCGTAAATGGTACCCGTGGCCAGGATATGAACTACACGCAGTATTTCAGTACCCCGATCTACTATAACCCGGCTTTTACCGGTCTGAGTACCGGATTAAGGGTCCGGTTTTTATTCAGAGATCAATGGCCAACTTTGCCAATCGATTATAAGTCCTATTATTTTTCAGCAGATCTCGGGGACCGCAATCTTCCCGGTTCAGGAGGATTTGGAATATCCGTAACCTCCGATAATCCGGGTGTCGGACTGATCAATAACCTTACTGCAGCCCTTAACATTGGGGTTCGGATTCCCATTACCGCGTTTTTGATAGCCCAGGTTGGTATCAAGGCAGCTGTCATACAGCGAAAAGTAAATTGGGATAATCTCGTGTTTGCAGACAATCTGGATCCGAGGTACGGAAACATCTATCAGACTTCCTTTGTTTCTCCTGATGCGAATAAAAGGGTGGTTCCCGATTTTGGTGCAGGGGGGATTCTTCAGTTCATGAGCCAGAATGCAAATATCTCCGGAAATGTTGGCTTCGCCGTGGATCACATTTTCAAACCCGATGTGGGATTTCTTTCAACAGGATCATCTCCTTATCCCCGTAAGTGGGTAGGGCATGCTGATATCGTTATTGCTGCCGGATCGGGAGGCTCTTCTTCGAGTTTAAACAGGGGATCAGATGATCCACTGAAATTGAACCTTGGTTTATTGTATCAGAACCAGGCTAACCTGAATTCATTGCAGGTCGGGTTAAACCTGTTGAAATACAATATTTACATCGGAGGATGGTACAAAAGCACCTTGACCGGAGTGGTTAACAGTGCGGTTGCCCTGGTTGCCGGTTATCGTTATATTTTCCAGGACAATATGAGCCTTAGGTTTATGTATTCCTATGATTTACAAGTCTCAGGCGCCTTACAGGGTACCGGTGGCGCACATGAAATCGGTCTGGTCCTCGAATTTGACAAATTATCTCTCTTCGGTGGAGGAAGTGGCCGCGGAGGAGGTTATATCCCCGGCGGAAGCCGTTCCCGTAACGGAGGACCTATGGAATGTCCTACGTTCTATTAAAAGTTTGCTATGATCTCGGTTCCGAATTCCGAGCATTTAAGTTTGGTAGCACCTTCCATCTGACGTTCAAAATCATACGTCACCTGTTTCTTTAAAATGGCTTTTTGCAGGCCTTTAACAATGAGATCGGCGGCTTCCTGCCAACCCATGTATTCAAGCATCAGAACTCCTGAAAGAATAAGCGAACCGGGATTTACCATATCTTTTCCAGCATATTTAGGCGCCGTGCCGTGAGTGGCTTCAAAGACTGCATGTCCTGTATGATAATTGATATTGGCTCCCGGGGCAATGCCAATTCCGCCCACAATCGCTGCCAGCGCGTCGGAAATATAATCCCCGTTTAAATTCAGTGTTGCAATGACGGAGTATTCGGCCGGCCGTGTAAGAATTTGTTGAAGGAATGCATCGGCAATGACATCTTTGACAATAATCATTTTATGGGCGATGGCATTTTTCTGTGCGGATTCAGCAGCCTCTTCACCCTGTTCTTCCTTAATGCGGTCATATTGTACCCAGGTGAAAACCTTATCTCCAAACTCCTTTTCGGCGAGTTCATAACCCCATTGTTTAAACTGACCTTCCGTAAACTTCATGATATTTCCTTTGTGCACAATCGTAAGAGAAGGTTTATGATGGGTGATGGTATATTGAAGGGCTGCCCTGACAAGGCGTTCAGTCCCTTCCCTGGATACCGGTTTGATGCCGATAGAAGAAGATTCCGGAAAACGTATTTTTTTAACTCCCATTTCGTTGACCAGAAAGTCAATTACTTTCCTTACTTCCTGACTTCCCTGCATCCATTCAATCCCGGCGTAAATGTCTTCGGAATTCTCCCTGAAAATAACCATGTCGGTGGTTTCAGGATTTTTGACAGGGGAAGGAACTCCTTTGAAATATTTTACCGGCCGCAGGCAGACATATAAGTCAAGAATCTGTCGAAGGGCGACATTCAATGAGCGGATTCCTCCTCCGACCGGGGTGGTCAGGGGGCCTTTAATGGCTATAAGATACTGGTTTATGGTATCCAGGGTTTCCCGGGGCAGCCATTCTCCGGTCAGGGTAAACGCTTTTTCTCCGGCAAGTACTTCTTTCCAAAGGATTTTGCGCTTTCCATGGTAAGCGGTTTCGACTGCGGCGTCAAATACGCGGACACTGGCATTCCATATATCGGGTCCGGTCCCGTCACCTTCAATGAATGGAATTACAGGATGTTCGGGAACGTTGAGTTTCCCATTGCTGATTGTGATTTTATTTTTTTCCATATTGTTTTATTGATTTTCCGATATACAATTCATTATTTATTCTTCACCCAATACTTTAATAAGCGCTCCCCACTTCTGATCCACTTCGAAGTAATGCTTCATGTAATAATTACCAAAAAGAAAATGTGCTTTGACGATTTTAACTCCTCTTGCAGCCATGTTGGTGAAAAAATTCTGAATCATGGCCGAACCGATACCCTTTCCCTGGAGAGAAGAAGTGACAACAATTCCATCGAGCAGCACATGCTTCGGATCGAGAAACCTCCAGGTAAGTCCTCCGATGATTTTATCATTTTCATCGGCAACCACAATATGGTGGTCCATTTCAGAAATTTCTTTTGGATAATTTTCCCTGAAAAAAAGCTGGTATAATTGTCCTATTTCTCTGGGTTCAACAGGTTCCCGCTGGGTATAACGCACGCCTCTTTTATCTGTCAGGTTGATGCGGATTACCACATGCTCTTTCATTCGTTCCCCAACCTTTAAAAAATCTATATTATGATCACGCTGCAGGCGGGGAAAAACCATACGGCTAAAGATGTTTTTATCTTCTGCCTGCATGATTACAGACTGAAGTTCTGATAATTCCAGCAGCTGGATCGGTAACACATTTATATTGATCTTCATGCTTTCAAGTAAAGCATCGAATGCCTGTTTAACCTCTTTTACGGAGTCGCAGAAATAGGAATGCCTGTAAAAATAATAGCGGATCAGTTCGGGATATCCTTGCAATTTGTATAATTCCATGAATTCAATCAGGGTCTGCTCTTTCGCGGCAGGTGTTGTATCCGGATTCATACGGTTCCATTCAAGGTAGAGGTCGATTGCATTGGATAATGCAAGGGGCAGATGGTAATTAAGCTGTTTCGACTCCAGATAAGACGAAAGATCACCTGAAAGATCGGTGTTTTCAAAACACACGAACGGATTTCCCTTCAGGTCTGTTAGCAGGTTTCCGAGGAATGAGCTGGCTTCATCTTTCCCCAGGGCTTCGATACAGGCATCAAAGATCCAACTCGTCTTTAGTTGCTTCTTACACCAGGGATACAAAGCGGTGGTTCGGCAATAAAACTCCTGGAGTACAGGTCCGATCAGCGACAAGGTGTTTTTATACTTTGACCAGCCCGTAATGGAAAGGATGACCGCGCTTTCGCGAAAATCCATCTCCGGAACCACTACGTTTGCGGGTGAAATAACTCCCGGCACGATCTGATAGCCGCTATGGTGCCAGGCGCGGAAGATCACGGTGAAAGCTTTGATGAAAACTTTCTTCCAGGCATTGGGCCTGATGTACCCTGCAGAACGATGGATTTCTGAAAATTCCCTGATTTTATCCCAGGCTGTCAGTCCGCCAATATATTGGGTAGTCAAAACCCCTAAATTCGGACGGCTGCTTCCCATAAAAGGAGCCACCGCGGGACCATAAGGAAAACCTGCCAGTGAAGCAAGCCAGTAAAAGGTGTCCGGTTTGGGTATGAATTCGGGATTCTCATTCAGGACCATATGAAGGTCAAAATGTTTTCCCTTCCGGGTATTGATACTTAAACGGTAATGTTTAAAAGCTTTAAAAGCCTGCATGCGGAGTATCCAAATTCCCTTGGAAGGAACTTTTTTCAGATCAAAATTCAGTTCATTGAAAGTCAGAAAAATGCTTTCCTGCAGAAAAGTAGTGGATTGAAGAATATGCATAATCCTGGTACGTTCTTCCTCTGATATCCCAAGTTCAAAAACAAGTTTTGAATTCCAGGTCTTTGGCGAATGAAGGGGAAACCTTTCCTGCATGCTTTTCTCAAAAACGCCGGCCAGTTTATAAAAACACGACTCAGCTTTTTTAGAGAGAAAAGGATCGTCCTTAAACAAGATCCAGCGGGAAAGCTCAGATCTGACCGATACATAATATTCGAGGTGCTGTGCTGCAAAATCAAACAGCATTTCCAGCACGGCTGCAAACTGTCGCTGGTTTCTTCTTTTCGCAGGCCAAACGAGGTTTGTCCGGTACCAGTAAAGACGTTGTTTCAATGCATCCAAACGGTGTTTCCCAAAATTACTCCCTGCAATTTCTCTGATAGACTTTTCATTAAGAAAAGAAAGTCCGGATTCGATAAATGGCGACATATAGGTTTCCCGTTCGGGATCGGGAGTTTTTAACAGCAGAATACGGTAGGCCAGGGCTCTGATCTCTTCCTTCGGATGATAAGCCAGGGCTTCGAGTCTGTGTTTTATGACATTTGCAAGTCTTTGATCGGCGGAAGAAAAAATTTGTCCCAACTCCAGTATTGCTTTTTCAGATACTTCAGATCCAAGAAATAAGGATCTCATGATCAGCTGATTGATTTCCGAAAGTTTAGGATCCCGGATAGATTTGGCCGGGGGAAAACCGCTTTCCTGGTAATTATTTTCCGTGCTTGTCAGAATATGAACCGAAATTCGCGGAAAAGGAAGATCCCAGCCTTCCCGTACTGGACAAAATGCAATCAGCTCAGGATTTCCCACCCATAATAATGGCTGACGTATAAAAATACCCAGGTCAAGGGTGTCGGAACTGATTTTGTATTTCAGGTCTCCCAGTTGTACGGTTCCGTTTTCGTTATTTATAAAAGTAAGTCGCTTTTTACTTCTCCGGTTAAACAGGCTTTTCTTTTCAAGCAGAATGTCGGTTTCAAGAATTCCGAGGTCCCTGAAAAACCATCGGGGAATGGTCAGGGTAAGTTCCGGCAAACGGATGGTGATGAAATTACTGCTGTAAAGAGATTCAATGAGATCATGAAAATTGGCTTCAATGGTTTTTCTGTTGTAGGACCCTTTAGGGGTGATTTCTCCTTTTTCACTGCTGAAATCCCTGTCCAGCAAAGTAAAATTGACTACCCGCTCATAGGGTGCTACATCGGTATTGGCTGCCATCACGATCTGGTGGAAATATTCGGTAAGGTTTTCTCCTTCAATCGACATGAAAATCTGATCGTTACGGTCAGGTGCGATCAGCAGTACATTATAGGGACGGTTATCGCCCACCAGGAAAGTGCTTTTTATTCCCGGAACCTTATAAAATTTTTTTTCAATAACCTGAGGAGCCACCGTTTGACCCCTGTTGTTTTTGTATATATCCTTGACCCGGTCGATAATTTCATAATAACCATCAGGGTAAATCCTGAACACATCGCCTGTGGAAAGCCATGGGCCTGTTAAACCGGATACAGGATAAGGGATCATGTCGCCAGGACCGGCATGCTCAAGGTAGGCCGCAATATAATGACCGGAAAGCTGGAGCTCCGATTCAGAAGTCAGACGTGTATAAACTCCGGGCAACGGAATGCCGACGGTATAATCACGGTAGTTTCCCGGCGGAGTCATGGTAATGCCTCCGGTGGCTTCAGTCATTCCGAATCCGCTGCAAAGTTGTATGCCATACTGGTTGAAGAACCGGAACACCTGCGGGTCGAGGTATCCGGCAGCGGAAAGTCCCCAGGAAAGCCTTGACCCTACCACTTCCCTCACCGTTTCTTCCCTGAGTTCAGGACTTTCGATGTGCTGGATTTTCTCCTGGCATTTTTCAAATAATTCCTGCCATCGCAAAGGAATGCTGATGAAGCCGCTGGGATTGATTTTAGGAAAAAGAGACAATAAGGTTTCGGCAGAGGTATTTCCTGCGAAAACATAAGTTCCGTTCCAGAAAATAGCTCCGGTCATCTCGAGAAAACGGCCGAATGTATGAAAAAGCGGAAGATAACAAAGAAAAACCTCTTCTCCGGCCTGTGGCAATGCAGCTGCTCGTGCGAACCGTTTACTCACAATATTGTATATGGAGAAAGAAACCCCCTTGGGTAAACCGGTGCTGCCGGATGTAAACATGGTCGTCGCTACCTGGTTTAAGGCTGTCAGGGTTCTTTTTGAAAGCACACCCTCAATTTCTTTCAGATCCCTTTTTTTACACTCTTCAGGGAGGTACTTGATTCCCGGGGTATTTCTGGCTTCAGGCAAGAGGGAGAAAATCTCAAAAGGGATTTTCGTTTTTTGCTGAAGGGTTTGAAGCAAAGTCAGTCGTTCCCTTGAATCGGCAACAGCAACCGTGATATTCAACTGATCAAAAATATGAAGAAGGATGTCAAAATTAAAATGGGTGCTCAGGGGGCTTACAAAAATATCATGGCAGAGACAAGCTAAGTCGGCGCAGGCTCCTTCAAGGCAATTATCGCTGAAGATCGCTACCCTTGGCGGATTATCGGAGGTTTGCAGAAATACGGTGGCGATTTCAAGAATGTGACGGTAGATCTGTTCGTAAGTCCAGTCGATGGAAACCGGGCCTGACATGTCTTTGAAAAGAATTTTTTCAGGATGTTCCCCAACCCTTTGGATGAGCATGTCAAGCAGGGTATAATTTATTTTCCGGAGAATTAGAAATACCAATTCCGCCCAGCGGTTCCGCATTTCTTCCGAACCCAGGGCCTGAAGAAAAGCCGGTTTTTTTGTCTGATCGAGAAAATCAAGCCAGAATTTTCTGTCAGTAGAAATATTCTGGTCGGAATTAAGCTTTTTTTCCGACCCTTCAAGAAGCGCTATCGCAATATTCCCGGGCGATGAATCAGCGGGCGACCGGAATTTCCATTCCGCCAGAAGTGTCATGAGGCGAGACATAATTTAAAATGAGTATGAATAAATTTTCAAAATACAAATTTATTATATTTAAATTAGTAAATTTGATTCCGAATTAAACTTATTTTTTAACATGTTACTCGATCTAAAATCAGTTACAGGCATTTATCTGAAAATGCAGGCCGGAGTAAGCAAGGCAAAATTATTACTGAACCGTCCCCTGACGCTGACGGAAAAAATTCTTTATGGTCACTTACAGGAAATGCTTTCCGATACCCCTTTCAGGCCGGGTATTGATTATGTGAATTTCCAGCCCGACCGGGTTGCGATGCAGGATGCAACGGCACAGATGGCGCTTTTGCAATTCATGACTGCCGGCAGGGAAACCGCCGCTCTTCCTTCCACCGTACATTGTGACCATCTGATTCTTGCAGAAAAGGGTGTCGGACCGGACCTTGAAAGGGCAAATATCCAAAACAGGGAGGTCTATGATTTTCTTCAATCTGTATCGGCAAAATTTGGAATTGGTTTCTGGAAACCCGGAGCCGGAATTATTCATCAGGTAGTTTTTGAGAATTATGCTTTTCCGGGAAGCATGATGATCGGCACAGATTCTCATACACCCAATGCAGGCGGACTGGGAATGGTGGCCATCGGAGTGGGAGGAGCAGACGCTGTGGACGTGATGTCGGGGATGCCTCTGGAATTAAAAATGCCCAGGGTACTTGGTGTGGAGCTGAGCGGAAAACTCAATGGCTGGGCTTCACCCAAAGATGTGATATTGAAACTTGCCGGAATGCTGACCGTAAAAGGCGGAACCGGTTTTATCATTGAATATTTCGGAGAGGGCGCTGCCAGCCTTTCCTGTACCGGAAAAGGTACAATCTGCAATATGGGAGCCGAAGTGGGAGCTACCAGTTCCCTTTTCAGCTACGATCAGAAAATGAAAGCATACCTGGAAGCGACCGGAAGAAGGACCGTATCAGATCTGGCCGATCAGAACAAGGAAATATTAATGCCTGACCCGGAAGTCATGAAAAATCCGGAAACCTATTATGACCAGTTTATACGGATTGATCTTTCTGAGCTCGAACCCCATATCAATGGTCCTTATTCGCCGGATGTGGCCCATCCCATTTCTGAAATGGCGGCATTTATCCGGGAGCAGGCTTATCCTGAAACCCTGGAAGTTGGATTGATCGGGTCATGCACGAACTCTTCCTATGAAGATATTTCAAGAGCCGCTTCCATAGCGAAGCAAGCCGGGGAGAAAAAACTGAAAGTGAAATCTGAATTTATTATTACGCCCGGTTCTGAGCAAATCCGTTTCACCTGCGAGCGCGACGGATTATTGGATGCTTTTCATGAGATTGGCGGGGTTGTAATGGCCAATGCCTGCGGTCCCTGCATCGGGCAGTGGTCGAGGAAAATGGATGATCCCAACCGAAAAAACTCCATCCTGAATTCTTTTAACCGGAATTTTGCCAAAAGAAATGACGGCAATACCGGCACCCATAGTTTTATCGCATCCCCTGAAATTGTTACAGCCCTTACCCTGGCTGGTAAACTTTCCTTCAATCCCCTCACCGACACCCTGATCAATGAAGAAGGGATCCCTGTAAAACTGGATGAACCCAGAGGCGAAGAATTGCCGGTCAAAGGTTTTGAAGTAAATGATACGGGTTATCTGCCTCCTCCGGATTCTGCAGCAGAAGTAGTCGTGCATGTGGACCCGGCTTCTGAAAGACTGCAGTTGCTCCAACCCTTTGCACCCTGGTCGGGGAAGGATATTTCAGGCATCAGATTGCTCCTCAAGGCAAAAGGAAAATGTACCACCGACCATATTTCAATGGCGGGTCCATGGCTGAAATTCCGAGGCCATCTTGACAATATTTCCAATAACCTTCTTATGGGCGCAGTTAATTTCTTCAACGAAAAAATAAATTCCGTCAGGAACACTGAAACGGGGATATATGGTGAAGTTTCTGAAACGGCCCGTTTCTACAAATCAAAAGGCATTCCGTCTATCATTGTTGGGGATGAAAATTACGGGGAAGGATCTTCCCGCGAACATGCTGCCATGGAACCCCGGCATCTGGGCGTGAAAATAGTCCTCGTCAAATCTTTCGCCCGTATTCACGAAACCAACCTGAAAAAACAAGGCATGCTGGCATTGACTTTTTCAGATCCCAGGGATTATAATAAAATTCTGGAAGACGACACCTTCGATCTTACAGGGCTTCAGACTTTCTCTCCCGGTAAACCGCTTAAATTAATCATTCATCATGCAGGTGGCGGAAGGGAAGAAATTTCCGTGAATCATAGTTATAGCGACCAGCAGATACAATGGTTTAAAGCAGGAAGTGCATTAAATTACATGAAACAATTAAAATAGAAGTTTATGATTATAGATGATTTTCTTCAGGACCTGTCACATCTGACTGAAGCGTCCTGTAAAATAGATGAAGACCTGTTCAGGCAATTTGACGTCAAACGCGGTCTCAGGAATGCAGATCATACCGGAGTCCTCGTGGGCCTTACCCGTGTGGGGAGCGTGGTCGGATATGAAAAAGTAGATGGCAAACTTGAAGCCGTAAATGGAAAACTGATTTACCGCGGCATCGATATTAACGACCTGGTTCATGGATGTCAGTCGGCCGGACGACCTGGTTTCGATGAAACGGTTTTCCTGTTATTGTTCGGAAGGCTACCCCTTAAAAATGAACTTGATAAATTTTCTTCCGGACTTGCGGAATTGCGCGCTTTGCCTGAAAATTTCAACCGCGACATGATCCTGACCATGAAAGGAAAAGACATCATGAATATGATGGCAAGATCGATACTCGCATTGTATACCCTGGATGATAATGCCGACCACACTTCGGTTGAAAATATAGTCCGGCAATCGGTTAGCCTCATTGCAAAATTTCCGACCATTGCCGTTTATTCGTACCATGCCATGCGTCACCTGATCTATTATGACACCCTCACCGTGAGGTATCCTGATAAGAAACTGAGCACGGCAGAGAATTTCCTGTATATGCTTAAAGGAAATGAATATACGGCGCTCGAAGCAGAACTGCTGGACCTTTCACTGGTTTTGCATGCTGAACATGGCGGGGGTAACAATTCAACCTTCACGACCCGTGTTGTCAGTTCCAGCGGAACGGATACCTATTCGGCCATTGTAGCTGCCATTGGTTCACTCAAAGGTCCGCTGCACGGAGGAGCCAATATTCAGGTAATTGAAATGATGGCCAATATCAAGCAAAATGTTAAAAACTGGGCTAACGATGATGAAGTGGCTGAATACCTTCGGAAAATCACCCGGAAGGAAGTCCACGACCGGTCCGGAAAGATCTATGGTTTCGGACATGCCGTTTACACGGTAAGCGATCCCAGGGCCTTGCTGCTTAAAGAAAAAGCGCGTTTGCTTTCGAAAGAAAAAGGCCGGGAAGAAGAAATGGCGCTTTATGAAGCCATTGAACGGATAGGACCGGAGATTTTCTATGAATTTAAAGGCAGCAAGGATAAGCTGATCTCTCCGAATGTAGATTTCTATTCCGGTTTTGTATATGACTGCCTGAAGATTCCAAAGGAATTATATACTCCATTGTTTGCGATCTCACGCATCAGTGGCTGGTGTGCACATCGCCTGGAAGAAATGATCAGCGGGAGGCGCATTATCCGGCCGGCATACAAAACGGTTGAACCGCCGCGAAGTTATATTCCCCTGGAAAAACGTTGAGTCGTTAACACTTTGCTGTTTATAATTTCATTATTTTAAACCGTCTGGTTCAGGCAAATGATATTACTTTGCACTGCCAATGGAAAACCTGGCTGTTTTATTACCAATCATCCTTTCTTTTTTCATCCTGATCGTTCCTTCCAGGATGCATTATTTTTATACCCTGGGAGTAACGCTGTTCATTATACTGATCACTTCAGTGCCGGCTGTAAATGTGCTGTTTCAACCGGCTCACGCTGCCATGAACTTCCTTGCCGGCAGTCCCCTGGGCTCGATCACTTTTACCCTCGACAGCCTGAGCGCATTTTTCATCCTGGTCACTAATTTTACCGTTCTCACCGGTCTGCTGTATTCCAACGGTTATCTCAAATCATACCGGGAAACCAAAACACCTGCCCGGTTTGCCTTACATTATTTCAGTTTTTCCTGGTTACACTTGTCGATGCTTGGCGTGCTGATGTTGCGGGAGGGGACAGCTTTTTTAATTTCATGGGAACTGATGGCGGTATCATCATTTATGCTTATCCTTTTTGAAGCTGAGCAACGTTCCACGCTGAAAATAGCAGTCAATTACCTGGTACAGATGCACGTCGGACTTGTTCTGCTGATCATTGCCTTTCTGATGGCAGAAAACGTCACCGGACAATTTGGTTTTGATGGACTGAAAAGTTATTTTTCACAGCGTCCCAACACCCTGCTGTTCTTCCTTTTCTTTGCCGGATTTTCGATCAAAGCAGGATTTGTTCCTTTTCACACCTGGCTTCCCGAAGCACATCCTGCTGCTCCTTCACATGTTTCAGGCGTGATGTCGGGGGTGATGATCAAAATGGGGATCTATGGCATTGTCCGAGTACTGACCTGTGTACAATCCGATTTTTTAACGATCGGACTAGGCTTGTTGATCATTTCCTCCATTACCGGCATTTTTGGGGTCATGATGGCTATTGTTCAGCATGACCTTAAAAAACTTCTGGCTTATCACAGCATAGAAAATATCGGTATTATCGGGATTGGCTTAAGCCTGGGGACCATTGGTCTGGGATTCCATCAACCGGTACTAATATTTCTGGGATTTGCCGGGGGGTTATTGCATGTACTCAATCATTCATTGTTTAAACCCCTATTATTTTTCAGTGCAGGTTCGGTTTATAAAGCATATCATACCCGGAATATCGATCAGCTTGGTGGGGTAATCCATAAGATGCCTCAGACAACTGCATTATTTTTGTTGGGAGCTTTGTCCATTTGCGGGCTGCCACCATTGAATGGATTCATCTCGGAATTCCTTATTTATATGGGGTTGATCTCAGGATTATCGGCCGGAAATGTTTACCATGCCATCTCCTTTCTCCTGGCACTGGTAGCCCTTGTCCTAATCGGAGGACTGGCCATTTTCTGCTTCACCAAGGCAACCGGCATGGTTTTTCTGGGTACAAACAGAACTGCCCCGGGACAGGAAGTATCGGAAGCAGAACCAGGAATACTGGTACCCCAGTACCTTATTGCAGTACTGATCATCCTGATCGGGTTTGCACCGGTAATCTTTATTCATCCGCTGACAACCATTGTTTCTGACTGTTTTCATGGGGTTTCCGGAGAGATTATTCTATCCATCTACCCGGTATTCATGAAACTTGGATTGCTGAGTATCATATTGATCCTGTTTATACTTGGTTTTTTATTATTGAGGAAAAAGGTTTTGAAACCAGCAAATGTAGCCTACGGGCCAACCTGGGGATGCGGCTATACAGCCGGAACAGCCCGTCAGCAATATACCGCCACTTCATATGCCACAAATTTCGCAGAACTTGCAAAACCGGTTTTGCATGAAAAGACAAAATACCAGGAGATCCATGAAGAGGATATCTTCCCGGGCAAACGTTCTTTTGAAATTCATCCGGGTGATATTTTCCGGTCGGTCCTTCAAAAAGTTACCGATTATTCCATGCTGGCATTGAAAAAAATTGCCCGCCTGCAAACCGGAAATATCCAGCATTATATTTTATATGCTTTCATTTTCATATTGATCATCTTTGGGTTACTTTATTTGAAAGTTTTATAATGGGGTTTATTTTGGCCATCGTTACCGCAATTTTTTTTCCGGGAATCATCCTCCGGGTGAAAAGTATTGCCAGTGGCCGCAAAGGGCCGGGGATTCTGCAACCATGGCAAAACATCCTGGTCCTTTTACGCAAAGGCAGCGTGTTCAGCGTCACCACGAGTTATATCTTTCGCATCGCACCGGTTATCTACCTGTCTGCTATTCTTTGTGCCTTGTTGTTGCTTCCTTTCCCCGGCATACCGTCGGTATTCGGTTTTGAAGGCGATTTTGTACTTTTTGCTTATTTGCTTGCCCTTGGCAAGTTCCTTTTTATCTTGGGAGCGCTTGATACCGGCAGCAGTTTCGAAGGGATGGGAGCCAATCGGGAAGCCCTCTATTCCATGCTGGTTGAACCCGCATTTTTTATTCTTTTCGGGACCCTTGCATTGCTCACGGGTCATACTTCCATGCAACAGATCTTTGAGTCATTCCAGTTTGCCGGTCATAACTCTTTTATCATTGGGTTTATAGCAGTTTACCTGCTGGTTCAGATTGCCATGATCGAAAACAGCCGTATGCCGGTTGATGATCCCAGGACCCACCTTGAACTTACCATGATTCATGAGGTGATGATTCTGGAGCATAGCGGGTTTGACCTTGCGCTGATGCACATCGGCACAGCGCTTAAATTTGCCCTGTACGGCGGGCTGATAGCCAACTTCCTGATCCCTGTCGAATGGCCGGTCTTCATGAGAATTGCTTTGTTCTTCGGAATTCAGGCGATTTTTTCCGCGATGATCGGTTTGATGGAGTCATTTCGGGCACGTAAAAAACTGGCGAAAAATCCGCAATTCATTGTCACCCTGAGTTCGATCGCAATATTATGCTTTATTCTGGTATTGTTAATCACCTTTAAAATGATCGGTTAAATGGTTGTTTTGCTTATCATCGTTTTCGCCATTACCCTGATCTACCTCAGCATGACAGAGCGTTTTCCGATTTATGCCGGACTTATCGGCTTTCAGGGTGTGCTGCTATTTGCCCTCTCATTCCTTGAACTTCATACCATCACCTTGGCCACACTGCTGTTTGTGACCATTGAAACCCTGGTGTCCAAGGTGATCGTTGTCCCTTATCTTTTATTCCGCATCATCGATAAAATAGGGGAAGCCCGGGTGCATGATAAATCGCTTCCCGGTTTCTATTCACTTATTTTTATCACCCTGGGATTGTTGCTCAGTATCGTGATCTCTTTTTCGATGAATACCACGCCAGCTACCGTGATATATTTTATTGTGGCTTTTTTTGCCGTTTATACCGGAATGTTTATGATCATATCACACAAGAAGATCTTTTCACACCTGGTGGGATTCCTCGTGATTGAGAATGCAGTTCTGCTGCTTTCGCTGGCCATAGGCAGCCAGATGCCCATGCTGATCAATATCGGGATATTGCTGGATATTTTTGTAAGTGTTCTTATCCTCGGGATTTTTGTGATGAAGTTGAAGCAATCGGCAAATGAGTTAACGATGCTTAAGGATGATTAGAGGGTGACAGGGTGAAAGGGGACAAATGAAATCTATATGTTAAATGCTTGAAGGCGGATATGTTTTGGTTGGTTTTTTCGGGATTTCTCTTCTGATAGGCGCTGCCGTTGGGTTGCTGCATAACAAAGCCCTTGCAAGGCTACTCACTTCCCTGTTCGTAGTCATTCACCTCCTTTTTACCACCTATTGCTGGTTTCACCTGGGAGAAACCGTACTTGATTATTTCACTTTCGACCCGCTTGGGGTATTGTTGTTATCTGTTCTTTCGCTGCTTACGATCACCACGGTCTATCACGGGTTCATTTATGTAAAAGATGACAAACCAAGGGTTTATGCCATCTACCATGCCGCATTGATTGCGTTGATTGTGTCCATGTCGGGGGCATACCTGGCCAACGGGATGACGGCGGTATGGATCTTTGTCGAAGCCACAACCTTGTCGGTGGCAGCGCTGATTTATCACGACCGCACCGCCCTGGCCCTGGAGGCCACCTGGAAATATGTCTTTGTATGTTCCATCGGAATTGCCCTGGCTTATCTTGGTATCCTTTTTCTTGGATTTACGGTGCACGATGCCCGCCTTTTACATCTTTCCTTCGACAGCATCACCGAAATTGCCAGGATGGCCAACCCGCTGTATCTTAAAATAGCTTTTGTGTTTGTACTGGTAGGTTACAGTACCAAAATGGGACTTTTCCCGATGCACACGGTCACGGTGGATGCCCACACGGTTGCACCTCCTCCGATCAGTGCCTTTATCTCCACTACCCTTATGAATGTTGGTTTCCTTGCCATCTTCCGTATTTATGCCCTCTTTTCGGCCACAGCCATCCTGCCTTTCATGAACCATGTCCTGATCCTGTCCGGAGTACTGTCGCTGCTCGTTTCGGCAGGATATATGCTCAAAGCCAAGCACAATAAGCGTATGCTGGCTTATTCCAGCCTGGAAAACATGGGGATTGTCGCCATTGCCCTGGGTATTGGGGGAATCGGCTATTATGCAGCCATCCTTCACCTGGTCCTTCATTCTTTGACCAAGGCAGGTTTGTTTTACCAGATCGGACAATCGTACAAAGTAATGGGCACCTATAAACTGGACGAATCGGGAAATTACATGAACCTGTACCCTGCCGGTGCAACGGCACTTCTGCTCGGTTTCCTGTGTATCATGGCAATACCGCCTTCAGGGATGTTCATCTCAGAATTGTACCTGATGAAGGCATTGATAACAACCAAATCATGGATACTCCTGGCCTTAACGGCTACTCTGCTTTGTTTTGTACTGTATGCCCTGCTTACCAGGGTGTTGCATATCGTTTACTCCAGTCCGCGTGAAAAACCGCTTCATGATTCAATGAAGGTCAATCCATGGCAATCAGCCAGCCAGTATATTCTATTCGGACTGGTCATTTTCATCTGTTTTGTTCAGCCTGAGCCTTTCCGTCAGCTGATCATGTCAATCATCAACGCCCTGCCGAAATGATGACAGACAGGAAATATACCGAAATACTGACGAACCCGGGCAAAGTGCAACTGGAGGATATACCTGTATTGGATTATGATGATTTTATTTCATTCCTTGATTTGTTGATGAGAGAGGAGGGTACGCATTGTGTGGCGTATTTTGCAATTCCGATGGAGCATAAATACCGCTTCATCTGTTGCATGGCCGCCGATGAAAATCATGCCCTTGTCCTTTTTTCCCATGAACAGGCCCGGCAACCTGTTCCCATTTTGTCATCCATCACCAGGAAGCATTTTCAGTTTCATGGTTTTGAACGGGAAATCCATGAAAATTTTGGCGTTGTTTTCGAAGGGCATCCCTGGGTGAAGCCGATCCGATATCCTTTCAACAGGAGCGATCAATCCGCGATCATACAGAACCATCCCTTTTATTCCATTGAGGGAGAAGAGCTTCATGAGGTCGGAGTAGGACCCGTCCATGCCGGTATCATTGAACCGGGTCATTTCCGTTTCATCTGTCATGGTGAAAGGGTGCTTCACCTTGAAATACAACTGGGATATCAACACCGGGGCATTGAACAATTGTTTGTTGAAAAACCGGGAATTTTACAGCAATCTGTCATGGCCGAAAATATTGCCGGCGATACCGCGGTTGGCCATACCCTTGCTTATTCCGGGCTTATCGAATCGCTGGCTGATGTACAGGTTTCCCGGCGCTTATCCGGGGAGCGGATCATCGCCCTTGAACTTGAGCGGATCGGTACCCACATTGGTGATACTGCTGCCCTTTGTACTGACATCGCCTACCAGTTCGGACAGGTGGTCAACGAAGCCCTGCGCACCAGCATCATCAATACGACCCAGTTATGGTGTGGTAACCGGTTTGGGAAAGGATTGATCCGCCCGGGGGGCAGCAACTATCCGCTTACGCATGACATCATGGAGACGATGTTAAAAAATATCACCGAGGTTGAAGACCGCTACCTTCAGATTACCCATCAAATCTTTTCCCTGCCAAGTGTCCTCAGCCGTTTTGAAGTTACCGGCAAACTGACAAGCATGCAGGCTACCCTGGTGGGCGCAGTGGGGATGGCAGCCAGAAGCAGCGGGATTTACCGCGACATTCGCTGGTCGCACCCGTTTTCAGCCTACACCAGCCAAGCCTATGAGCCGGTGATGCTGCATAAAGGCGATGTCTGGTCAAGGAGTATGTTACGTAAACTGGAAGTGGTCAAGTCAATCGAAGTCATCAGGAAACTACTGGAAAAATTTGCAATTGACGATTTACAATTGACGAATGCCGATACCGTAAATCGTAAATCTGAAATTGTACATCCGGTTTATGATCTTAATCTTGCTCCTTCATCACTGGCCATTTCCCTGGTTGAGGGATGGAGGGGAGAGATCTGCCATATCGCGGTTACCAATGAAGCCGGAAAAATCATCCATTACAAAGCGAAAGATCCCTCTTTCCACAACTGGATGGCCCTGGCGCTGGCTGTGAGAAATCAGGAGATATCTGATTTCCCTTTATGCAATAAAAGTTTTAACCTGAGTTACTGTGGAAATGACCTGTAAGAAATTAGGAATTAGGAGTTAGGAATTAAAAGTGGAATTGGATTTATGTTGAAGGGGATAAAAATATTCAGGGCTCATGGGGTTCAGTATCTGAAAGATCTGAGGAATGCCCGGGTGAGCCCGCTTTTTATGGGAAGACCGCACATTTTGCAAGGTTCTGATTCAACCCGGGACGAATTGCTGGTGAGGCTTTGTCCGGCTTCTGCCATTACCTCCGCTCCTTTACAGATCGATCTGGGGAAATGTATTTTTTGCCGGGAATGTGAATTTGCAAATCCTGGACGTATTCAGTTCACCAACGATTACCGCATGGCTGCCAACAGGAAAGAAGATCTCATGATCAGGGAAGGAGGGGATAAGTTGATCCGCTTGTTTGAACCCGCCGTCAGACCGGAGATCCGAAAGATATTCAAACATGCCCTGAAACTTCGGCAGGTCTCTGCCGGGGGAGATAATTCCTGCGAAATGGAATTGAATGCAGCCGGAAATGTTAATTTCGATTTGGGAAGGTATGGGGTTGAGTTTGTAGCTTCGCCCCGTCATGCCGATGGAGTTGTGATTACCGGTCCCCTAACATCGAATATGGAGGAAGCTTTGCAGATTACCTGGGATGCGGTCCCTTCCCCGAAAATTCTCATTCTGGTTGGTGCCGATGCCATCAGCGGGGGAATATTTGAAGGGAGCAAAGCAATCTCGCGACAATTCCTGAATGACCACCCCGTTGATCTTTTGATCCCGGGAAATCCTGCACACCCGCTGACATTCATCAACGGGATCATGGATCTTCTTGCAATACAGAACAAATAGACCCCGTTTTTAAGGATGGGATCACAACCGGTGACCCGGAAGGTCGCCCATTGGTGGATTTTTAAACGATCGACGAGGATCACATTGCCGATGGCATCTTATTTCCCGGGGTACATTTTTCGCATGGCCTTGCTGACCAAAGCGGAAGCCTGTTTCCTTGATAAAATCCGGGTCAGGATGAAATACGAGAAACGATTTTTCCAACCCGGGATGCAGATGGCTTTTTTACCAAGCTGGTGTAAAGCAAACGCTGCCACTGTTTCCGCATCCAAGATGCCGGGAATGTTTGCAGCCTTATCAGGCAGACTGGCCAGGTAAGTCGGGGTAGAAGTGATTCCTGCACAGCAGGCAAGGATGTCAATGGATTTTGCGCTGAATTCATGAAATAAGGCTTCCGCAAGCACAATATTGAATGCCCTGGTGCCGGCATAGGGAGCCACAAACTGAGGCCCGATCAATCCGGCCAGGGACGACATCAGGATTATTCCCCCCGGCCCCCTGCCTTCAATATGGCTGGCAAATGCATGTACCAGCTGCATGGGTGCACGGCAATTGAGGTGGATAAAACGATCAAGATCTTCCTGGGAATTGGAAAGAAAAGAACGCACCTTACTGAATGCCGGTACGTAAATCATCATACGGCAATCGAGGTTCTGAATGGCTTCCATACATTTACCGGGAGCATTTTCTCCGGCAAGATCCAAACAGAGGGAAATGGTTTTTACCCCATATTTCCCTTCAATTTCCGAGGTCAAGTCCGTTAATGCTTCAGCATGATGATCAACCATGACCAGATGCTGCCCCTGCCTGGCCAGGATGACCGAAAAAGCCTTTCCGATCCCTTCTGCAGCTCCGGCCACCAACGCCCATTTGCCATATTGTTGTTTGAAGCTTTTCATGAATTTTTCTATCTTTGCCGTTTCCGGCCTATAAGCTGCAATGATACTTATTTCTTTTTAAAATGAGGGGATTGCTTTTTTTGTTTTTACGGTTTTTAAAATCATTTCAGCAGCTGGTCAGAAAGATACAAGGGAAAAGCGAAACGGATATTCATGATGAAAGGGTGATATCCGGAAAAGCCTGGGAAGATTTCTGTGATCAATTAAAATTGGCAGGATCTTCACTTTTATTTCCCGGCACACCCCGCGACGCATTTCAGCAGGCCGAAGGATTGCGTTATCTGACACGGCTTACCCGGGGAGGACTGGAAGCCTTTGTTGAGTTCAATGATCCGGCTTTCCCTGTATTGAGACGTACTGCACACGAAACCATCAAGCTGGGTGCAGATAATCCGGATAACCTTTATTTTAATGCCCAGATCAGCGGGGATTATGAATACCGGATCACCGGAAAAAGAGGAACCATCCATTATATTGGGTTTTTTACACAAAACGGGAACTACGGTTCCACCGGTGGATTATCGCCCTGCGGAGTCCTCGAACATACAGATCTGAAACAGGAAGAAAACGGAGGTTTTGAAATTTTTTTAAGTCCGGAGCCAAAAGGAAAAAACTGGCTTAAAATCAGCAGGAAAACAAGCATGGTCATGGTGCGTCAGACTTTCCTGGACAGGAATAATGAAATTCCGGCGGAAGTCACCATACATAATATGGATGGACGGAAATCTCCCCAACCCCTTACTTCTACCATGATGGACGAAGGACTCAAGACCGCTTCCATGTTCGTTGCCGGAGCCTCCCTGTTATTCGCCCGCTGGGCTAAAGGATTTAAAGCGCATACAAACCGGCTTCCTTTGTTCGATCCGGAGGTTTCCAATGCCGCGGGGGGAGATGCCGGCATCATTTATTACCATAGTTACTGGAAACTTGCACCGGATGAAGCCCTCGTGATCGAAGTAAAACCTCCTGATTGTGATTCCTGGAATTTTCAGTTGAATAACTATTGGATGGAATCTCTCGATTACCGGTATTTCAATATTTGTATCAATAAATCAAGCGCCAACTATGAGACGGATGGATCGGTCAGGGTGATCGTGGCTCAGCTTGACCCTGGATTGCACAACTGGATTGATACCTGCGGCCATTCTGAAGGCACGATGCTTTGGAGATGGTACCGCCTCAAACCAGGCCATACAGCCATCGAACCAAATTGCAGTGTCAGAAAAGTGACAGAACTAATTAGCCGATGAATTTATCCGAATTTCCCATTCCCTGTTACCAATAAACGATAAGATTTAAAATGTCTGAAAAAATCACTCATTCCAAAAACTTCGATAAGCGACCTTTTTTCTTCCGGATTTTAAATGCTGCATGGGAAGGGACCTACGTTTTCGGGACAAAAATAAAACTCGAGAAGGACGACCTGATCAGATCGGCAAGAAAAAGAACCGGTTTGCAGGATTTCGGTAAGGAATTCAGGGAAGAACCACTAGAAAAATTACTGGTTTCAGTCAATGAAGAAGCCATGCTTCACCCGGTCGGAAGGTTTATCACCCGTGAACGTTTTATAAGCCTGCTCAGCATGCGGCTGAGGGCGGAATATTTTTTCAAAAAATTTCCTGAAATCCTTGAACAAGAGATTTATCCTGCATGGATCATCATTGGTTTGCAACGTACCGGCACCACCAAACTACAGCGCCTGCTCTCTGCCGATCCCGATCATCGTTTCATACCCAGCTGGGAGGTCATTAACCCACTACCCTTGGATCCAAATTTATATTCTCACCAACGTACCAACTCACCAACTCACCAGCTAGATAAGCGTCTGAAAATCGCCCGGACTTCTGTCAGAGCAGTGAAGTTCATGTCGCCTGGGTTTTATGCCATTCATCCCATCGATATCCATGAGCCGGAGGAAGATATTCTGTTGCTGGATGTCAGTTTTTTAAGCACCACCCCCGAAGCCATGATGCATGTGCCTTCCTATGCAAACTGGATTGAGCAAACCGATCAGTCGGAAGCTTACGCTTATGCTGCAAAACTCCTGAAATTACTTCAGTGGTTCCGGCCTGCAAAAAGATGGGTGCTGAAAACGCCCCACCATCTTGAATTTCCCGACCTGATCGAAAAGCATTTCGGCGAAGTGCATTTTCTCTGGCCGCATCGCAGCATTTATGAATCGGTCCCTTCGTTTTTAAGCATGGTTACTTATACACATATGATGTTTAGCGATCAGGTAGATGAAAAACGCATTGCCGGTCACTGGGTGCGCAAAACGGGGTATATGCTCCAAAAGGCCCTCGATTACAGGATGCGTGATAACAACCAGGCAAAGTTTACCGATATATATTATAAAGATCTGATCAGGGATTCGGTTACGGAACTTTCCCGGATCTATGAACAGAACGGCGGCCTGACTCCTGAACTCATAGCGGGTTTCCGGCAACATGAACTGGAACACCCTCACCGGAAACACGGCATTCATCAATATTCCCTTGCCGATTTTCATCTTACAGAAAACGATATTGATCAGCAAACTTCCCGTTATCAATCTTTTTTAAAAAGCATCTATGGCTGAAAATAAACAAGACCGGTACAGCAATCCTGCGCTTGCCGTTTTTACCGGAATCCGGGATCTTTTTCGGAAACAAATTCCCTCAGGAGCATTGAAACCCGGCGACCTCCTGGATGGAAAAACCGTGTTGGTGGATGGCGCCAGTTCCGGTCTCGGTTATGCCATAGCGCTGGATTGTGCAAAACGGGGAGCCAGGGTCGTCATGGCCTGCCGCAGCGGCATCCCTGAAAAAGGAGAAATGATAAAGAAATTGTCGGGAAATCCTGATATTCATATGCTTCCCGTTGATTTTTCCGACATCCGTTCCATCCGTAATTTGTCATCCCTCCTTCGCAATCAGTTTCCTGAAATCGATATCTACATCTGCAACGCAGGAATCGTTCCCCGCGAAAGCCGTAAAACACTTCAGGGGATTGAAGAGATGTTCATGGTCAATTATTTCTCCAAATTTATTTTCGTGAACCTCCTGCTCGAAAAGCATTGTTTCAATGCTTCCGGATCCGTCGACCGGCATCCGTCCCCTGCAGATCCTCATCTTATTCCCGACCTTCCGCGTATCATTTTTATCTCCTCTGAATCCCACCGCAATCCGAAAGCATTTGAATGGGATAAATTCGGGCGGTATGAGCACTACTCCATAGGGAAAAGCATGGAATTATACGGATATTATAAACTTTTACTGACAACTTTTGCGGTTGAGCTTTCCCGCAGGCTGAATCCCGGCAGGACCGCCTTGTTTTCCGTATTCAGCCTTTGTCCCGGTCCGGTGAATTCAAATATTGCAAGGGAAGCTCCAAAAATTTTCCATCCTTTACTGAAACTGGTTTTCGGAATATTTTTCAAATCGCCGGCCAAAGCTGCCATCCCAGCAGTTTATCTGGCTGCCTCCCCGGATCAGGAAGGAAAAATCATGGATTATTTCTTCCTGATGAGCAGAAAAGATGCAGATGAAAAGGCAACAGACCCCCTGAATGGTCAGAAATTATGGGCTTTATCAGAGGATCTGATGAATACATTAGCCTGATCAGCGGATAATATTAAACTTTCCGGAGATAATTCCTTTCCCATCCTGAATACTTAAGAGATACAATCCCGGAGGAAGGGCTGAAACATCCACCTGGCAAACCGCCTGATCATTCCATTCTTTTATTGTTTTTATAACCGTTTGTCCATCCATGCCGGTGATGGTAATCTCTTTTATCATGGGCCGGCCATCAGCATTCAGGCGGATATTCAATTGATCGCTGACCGGATTGGGAGATAGGATCAATTGCGCCTGAGGGTTACTTCCGCTTTGGATACCGGTTGGAAAATCCGCTACAATGAGCACATTGAAGGTAGCTCCAATAAAAAGATTGGGAAGTATTTCTGCATAAATATTCCAATGGATTCCATCAAACCAGAGCCCGGTTTCATCATTTATATATCCCTCTGTCTGACTGATGTTGGTGTAGTCATGAATGATAAAAATCCGGGCATACTGGTTGCCGTTGACCAGGGGATTATCCAGGGTTGTATAATAGCAGGTAGAAATGGCTTCATGCTTGAAACAGGAAGTGCCGGCGGTTGGAATAAAAATATTATAAGTGCTGTTTATTTCCAGGGTTTTTGTGGGATCTTCGTTATAAATTGTCCATTTTCCAAGGGACGTAGCATACCTTATCCCCACATGAGCGGTATCATAAACACCATTCGTCCAGGTTTTTGAAATAAAAAATATAGCCTCCGGATGTCCGTTCAGCAAAGGCTGATCCATGATGGAAAAATTTTCCAGCAGATTCGATGTTGTGACCGTATGTTCAAATGAGGTCCCATTCTGTTTTGGGTTGAGTACGTTGTAAGCGAGATTGGTGTCCATTTCAACCAGGGTTTCATCGAAAATGGACCAGGCTGCACCGGTAAACCATAATCCATTGCTATGGGGCATATAAGCCATATGCGTGCCCGCATCAGGCAATCCCCATACATGGTTGAAGATAAGAAAATCTGAAGGATTATTGCCAATTTCCGCTGATTCCAGAACGGTGTAATTAAAAAAACAATTCACTGAACCATTGGCGTGGGTGTAATTTTGTCCGAAATAGGTCGGTTGGGACAAAAGAAGATTTGACAAAAGCACAACATAGAAAAAAGTAATGACTGTTCTCATCCCGTTTTGGGTTTTAATACATAATGCATTTATCCCTATAAAGATAGGGAATGTTTTCATATTTTATCCTTTTGTATAAAAATAGAAAAGGATTGAAAAAAAAATTGTAAATTTGCCGTCCAAATCCTGGCTTAAGCCAAAGGTTTTCGGGGCGTGGCGCAGTTGGCTAGCGTACTTGCATGGGGTGCAAGGGGTCGGAAGTTCGAGTCTTCTCGCCCCGACAGATAAAAAAGCTTTCAGAATTTCTAAAGGCCTTTTTTTATACGCAGATTTATACAATAATTGCAGATCCGTATTCAGCAGTGAGGGAATTATCTTTACATTTGCCGGCTGTTACTCGTACTACCAATGAAACGCAATGCCCCTGCTCTCCCAAAGAAAAAAAATTATTATTTTCTCGCCATAACCCTCACCTTAACCGGAATTATATTCGGGTTTAGCCTTGCATGGCTCATTAAACCAAACCCTGTGAACAAAGAAGATGGAGGGAATGTTGCAAGCCAACAGCCATCCCCTTGCCCTTCTTCTCTTATCCTGGTAAGGGAAACCGATAAACCCCTCATCGGACCCCTGATCTTTGCCGATGTGGCAACGGAATCACAGAGTTATGATGCCCTGAAGGATGAATTAACCCAGACCATTGATTCATATAAAGAGAAAGGGATGATTAGTTCGGCCTCGGTGTACCTCAGGCAACTAAATGACGGAAGCTGGATGGAGCTGAATGGAAGTGCGACCTATCTGCCAGGAAGCCTGATGAAAGTGGCAATCATGCTATATTATCTTAAACAGGAAGAAAACAAACCAGGTGTCCTGAATGAGGAGTTTTTCTGCAAGAAACCGGTCAGTGAATTTCCAAAACAAGCTTATGAAGGCGAGTCAATCCAAGCCGGAAGGGACTACAAAGTGTCTGAATTGATCCATTTTATGATAGTTGAATCTGATAATCTGGCGGCCAACGTTTTATCTCAACATCTTGATGCGGTTCAGTTTCATGCGATGTTCGACGACCTGGACATTCCTGCCGACGACATCAATGACCTCGATTATGTAATCAATCCGAAAGAGTACTCAAAATTTCTGCGGGCACTTTATAATTCAAGTTATGTGAATCCGAAACTTTCTGAATACGGCATCAAGCTTCTGACTCAGTCCGGGTTCAGGGACGGGCTTGGGAAAAAACTCCCCTCCGGAATTATCATCGCCCGTAAATTTGGTGAACGTGGCAGAGGGAGAGTTTCAGACTTTTCGGAATCCGGCATTGTTTACAACGGGGACAAACCCTACCTTATCACCATCATGACCCGGGGTACCAGCATGAAGGAACAGGCGGAAGTGATCAGTGAAATCTCTGAGGAGGTCTACCGGAAATTTTCCCGTAATTGATAGACAATCAAAATATTGGTTTCCTTTATTAATGTCCCTGATCCGGCCTCAGTCAGTCGAGGTAAATTCCCGTTCCCACAAGGAAAGTTTCACCCCTGACCACGATCTTTTTAACATAGGAAGTTTTCGGGGAGGGTCTGGTTTCTCCTGGTCTGGGCCAGAAATACTCAACCCAACCCGAACCTTTTTCGTTGACTGTTTTAAAGAATTCCCTGAAAAAGTACTTGCCTTTGATATCATGATAATCGTACACATTCTTTCCTTCTTCGTCAGGGAATGGCAAGTCGACAAGCACTGTGTAGGTGGAGTCAACCACGAATATGTAAGTATCCTTGTAAACAAATTCAGAAGTCGAATCCCTTAGCAAAGGGAAAGCTTTTTTACCCATCTGCCGGATGAGGATAAGGGCATCATCCACGGCTTCAACCGCAAATGCTTTTTCCATTTTCATATCATACAAACCCGCCCCTACAATATAAATATTGCCTGCCGGGGATTTGGCCAGCCTGGTATAAGTCGTCTTCCATGAAGGAATACTGTCACCTGGCCTCACCCAGCGGTACTGGGTCCATCCCGACTGTCCCTGACTGAGCGCTTTACGAATGAACCACTGGATGATTGGCTTTCCATTGGGGTCTTTGAGATCGCTGAGATTTTTTCCCACCAGGGAAGGGTCTTCATGGGCAAAACAGTTCCCTTTAAGGTCGATCACAAAAATGTACATTTCTCCGCTACGCCAACGGCTCCCTTTTTTCATAAAAGAGGGAAAGGCTGACTTCCCGCTCTGGTTAATGAGCGTGGCGGCATCATTAACCACATCAACCAGACGGTAAGTTTCCGAATATCTGTATTTTTCCTGCTGAGCGGCTAAATCCGGACTAACGTAAAGCCATATGCCTGCTGCAATAATCCAAATGAAGCGATGAGATATTTTCATAGGGTCTGTAAAAATTCCATTCCCCCAAATATAGTCAACTTTTTCCTGAAAATCAAGACCCTGCGGATACTTCATGTGTTTATAATAACGAACACTCTGCCAAAAAAATCTGACAGAGTGTCCGGAAGATATGGAGGTATTTATAGCTCAGGTAAAAACCCGGAAGCAATCAGGAAAAAAATCAGAGCGCTCCTTCGTCATAGGCTCTTTCTCCATGAAGCCCGGAATCAAGGCCTTCTTTTTCAATGGATTCAGATACTTTTACCGGGGTGATATAGTTAATGATCATGAGCATGACATAAGTAAATAGAAATGCATAAAGGGCAGCGCCTGCTACAGCTACAAACTGTTTGCCGAAAAAGGCTGCGCCTCCCAGGATCAGTCCGTCAGAACCGGCCGGATTCACTGCCTTTGCTGCGAATACGCCAAGCAGAATGGTTCCGAGCACTCCGCCTACACCGTGAACACCCCAAACGTCGAGGGCATCATCCCAATGCATTTTGTTTTTAAACTGCACGGCGTAATAACAAACCAAACCTGCTGCAACCCCGATCAGGGGTGAAGACCACAGGGGAACATATCCGGCACAAGGTGTGATGGTGGCAAGTCCGGCGATGGAACCGGTTAACAGACCGATGAACTTGGGTTTACGTTCTTTGGTCCATTCCACAAATAACCAGGCCATTAAAGCAAAAGAAGCGGCAATATCGGTATTCAGGAAGGCAAGGGAAGTTACAAAATCAACCGCGACTTCACTTCCGGCATTAAAACCATACCATCCGAACCAGAGGAGTCCGCTTCCAATGGCCACCAATGGGATGCTGTTAGGGGTTGAGTTTTTATCAACCCTGGCTCCGACATAGAAAACAGAAGCCAATGCTGCAAACCCGGCTGTGGCATGAACCACGATACCTCCTGCAAAGTCGATCACACCCCATTGAGCGAGAAGTCCGCCACCCCAAATCATATGTACAAAAGGATAATAAACCAGGATCTGCCATACGGTCAGAAAAATGAAGTAGGCCTTAAAGTTTACTCTGTTTACAAAAGCGCCTGTGATCAAAGCGGGAGTGATAATGGCAAACATCATCTGGTAGGCAATAAAAACAAGTTCCGGAATCTTCCCGTTGGTGTACATGGAATTCATGCCGACTCCATTGAGGAAGATCTTATCGAAGTTCCCGATGATGCCACCTTCGCCTCCGCTGAAGCAAAGTGAATAACCGAAAAATACCCAGAGCACCGTGGTCCATCCCAGGGAAACAAAGCTCTGGATCATAATACCCAGGATGTTACGTTTTGTGGCAAGTCCGCCATAAAACATTGCCAGGCCAGGGGTCATCAGCATGACGAGGCTGCAGGCCAGCAGCATAAAGCCGGTTGAACCAGTTTCTAACATAGATTTGATTTTTTAGGTTTATAATTAAAATGATATTCCGAAAACAAGAAAGACTTTGTTTTGCAAAGGGTTTACGATCAATGAAGACTGAATGGGGATGGAATATTTCTCTGTCACGGGGATTGCTCGGGCTACCCTGATCCCAATATTGGTAAACCCTGCTTTGGTATTGGCATAATAACCGGTTTCATGCAGACTGGTTTTGGGACTGTTTACAGTTCCGCCCACAAATGCATTGAAATCGAAGCTTTTTATGCGTTTCTTAAAACCCAGTTCAATGTAGGTGGAGTATTGCAGGCCGTTTTCCTGAAAAGTACTGTCGTTGATCTGTTTCATCCGGCGGGCATCATTTCCGTAGAAATTGGTGGCAACCATGAGGGTAAAAGGTATCTTATCCGTTCCGTTGAACATGATCGTTCCTTCAAAGACATGTCCGGTGCTGTCCTGGCGATAACAGAAGTATTGGTCGCGTTTGCCGGTATTCAAATCGGGGAAGAAGTAATCGGTCACCATCAGGGTCAGGAATCCTTTGAAAGTATAGCTTGCGATCAGATCAACTTCCTGATTAGCGGTGGCGCTGAAGGTGTAGGCACCCCAGGCGCCGATAGAGAACTGATGGTCAGCATTTCCGACATTCAGTTTCAGGCTGGGCTGGATGCTTGGACCTGGGCCCCCGAGGTTAAGTCCGCGCCAGATATACCGGCTCATCAGGTCGGCACCGACCTGAAAGTCGGCCGACCAATTTTTAGAATCCTGGGAGAAAGTGTTTCCGGAAAAAACCAGCAACAGGACTGTAATTAAAAGGTAGCATCTTTTCATTCACATTTCAGATTGATTCTGCAAATGAAAGATTCCTTTGTGACCCCTGAAATAGCAGGATCGCTTATTTTATACTACGTAAAACCCTTAGAGGTCGGCCAGTTTATTGCGAATGGCAAACTTAACCATGTCAACGGTGCTTCGGAAGTTGTATTTCTGCATGATGTTGTTCTTGTGCGTTTCCACGGTTCTCACGCTGATGTTCAGTCTTTCCGAGATCTCCTGGTTTGAATATCCTTCTGCATAAAGGCGAAGGATCTCGCTTTCCCGGGTGGTCAGGGTATGTGTTTTAGAAACAGATTCGGTGTCAGGTGCTTTTTTTACCGAATGAGAATAAATCCGGGTGATGACCTGTGCGATGCTTGCGCTGAAGTATTGTTCTCCTTTATAGAGCGTCCGGATGGCCTTATAGAGTTCAGCCTTGGTGGTGTCCTGTTTGGGAAGATAACCCCAGGCTCCCGCTTTAAGGGCATTGAAAATATAATCCTCACTGACGTACATGGAGAGGACAAGAACCCTTACCCCGGGATAAATATCTTTGATCTTGCGGATCAGATCGATTCCCGATTTTCCGGGAAGGGAAAGGTCGGTTATCACTACATCCGGGTCTGATTTTCTGACCAGTTCGAGCGCCCTGGGGTAATCAGGAGCGCAACCACAAAGCTGTATGTCATTGGCTTCATGCAGCATGTTGGCAAGTCCGTCGCGGATGATCTGATGGTCGTCGACCAGGATGGTTTTAATGGGTCGTTTCATTTCTTCCATGGGATTTTAACCCGGATGGTGGTTCCCTTTCCGGGTTCTGATTCAACAGAGAAGGTTCCGCTCAGTAAGCCAGCCCTTTCACGCATATTGGATAGTCCGTTCCCTTTAACTGCCCGGGAAGGATCGAAACCGATCCCGTTATCTTCCAGGATAAAGATCATGAATTCACGGTTCTCAATCAGTTGCATGGAAACGATGTCAGCGCCGGCATGTTTGATAATGTTGTGGATTCCTTCCTGGGCAATCCTGAAAAGATAAACAGCCTTGTTATCCTCAGGTATCGTTGACAGGTTTGTGTCGAAATCCACTTCGATTCCTGATTGCCTGCCAACATCCGAACAAAGGTTCCGCAAAGCGGTTTCAAGTCCCAGCTCAATAAGCGCGGCTGGCATGAGATCATTTGAGATTCTGCGCAATTCATCTACTATCGAATGAAGACCGGATTTCGCTTCATGCATGGTTTTCCTGAGACAGTCCGGATCCTCCTCGTCACAGTTCTCGATCTGTAATTTTGTGCCCACCAGTTTCTGGCCTAAACCATCGTGAAGTTCACGGGAGATTCTTCTTCTCTCCATTTCCTGACCGTCGAATAAAGCCAGTATCCGTTTCTGACGTTCCTCCTTCACCTGGTCCGACATGGTATTGAAGGTTTCAGCAAGGGAACCAATTTCGTCTTTTGAACGGATGATCACTTTATTGTCAAAATTTCCCTCCCCAATCATGGTAGCCGCATTTTTCAGTCTGATGATTGGCTGAGTGACCATCTTGGTGATTACCTGTGCAAATCCCAGGATAAAAATAGAAATGATCAGAGATACAAGCAGGATGTCATTTCGGAGATCACTGACGGGTATCATGGCCTCCTGGTAATCAATTTCAGCAAGCACCACCCATTTCAATCCTGCCATGCTTAAAGGTTCATAAGCGCTGAGAACACGGATGCCGCGATAATCCTGAGTTACGGATGCCCCGGTATGTCCCTGTAAAGCTGCGATTACCGTTTCTGATTTTACAGGAATATGAAGCAGTGAACCCTGGATGAACCGGGAAGCACTTCGCATCAGGAAATCACTTCCCACGAGATAGGCTTCCCCCGAATGACCCAGCCCGATCCGGTTATTGTCCTGCAACATGATATGGTTAAACTCAGTTGCCGGGATTTCCAGAATAAGGGTTCCCGGGGAATCTGCATTTGCCTTTTGAACCGCGCAGGCAATCAGGCATACCGGGATGGAATCTTCCCCGGTTTTATAAAACAGATCCGAGAAAGCAATATCTTTTTTACGGCTTATTTCGGAAACGATCCTTTTTACCTGTACGAGGAGGTTGGCAGTAATTTCACCGGAATCAGCGGGACCGGCTTCAATAACCCTGACAAGAAAATCTCCGTTTGGAACCAGGAAGAGGGAGGAAAACCCATAGGCGAGAAAATAATCCCTGATGTAATCGGTTTCCGGACCCTGTTTTGATTCATGAATGGAATTTTCCCGGGAAAAGATCCTGTAAAGGGTTTCATTCCGGCTCAGAATTTTCAGATTTTTTATCTTCTCGGTTAAAAAATAGGATACCTGCTGTTTTTTTACGGCTCGTACCGAAATGAGCTGGTCAACAGTCCGGTGCATAATCGCTCTTTTTGCGGAATAGAAAGCGTAGGTTCCGACAATAAGAACCGTTGAAAGTCCCACCAGCAGAAAAAGCAGGAGCAATTTGGTTGTAATGGAACGACGTGGAAACCGCATATTAATTTACTTGAGACAAAGGTAATCAAACAGGACCGCCTGAAAGCGATCTCCGATTTTTTTCTTAAATTTGCCATAAGAAAAAAAACAGAAATGAACGAAAATACCGAACATGTAAGGTGCCTGATCATTGGCTCAGGCCCGGCCGGATACACCGCAGCAATCTATGCCGCCCGTGCCGACCTTAAACCGATTATGTATGAAGGAATGCAACCCGGCGGACAGCTTACCATAACCACCGAAGTCGATAATTTTCCCGGCTACCCGGAGGGAATCAAAGGTCCGGTGATGATGGAAGAACTTAAAAAACAGGCTGAACGTTTCGGGACCCGTGTGCGGTTCGGAATGGTGACGGATGTTGATTTTTCAAAAAAGCCCTTTAAAGCGGTTGCAGATGATGGCAAAACCCTGATGGCTGAAACAATTATCATTGCTACCGGTGCCAGCGCCAAATGGCTTGGCCTGGAATCGGAAAAGAAATTTATGGGTCAGGGCGTGTCGGGCTGCGCTACCTGCGACGGCTTTTTTTACCGTGGACAGGATGTCGCAATCGTGGGGGGAGGAGATACGGCTGCAGAAGAAGCGACGTATCTGGCCAAACTGTGCAAAAAAGTTTACATGATCCATCGCCGCGATGAACTTCGTGCTTCCAAAGCCATGCAACATAAGGTTTTTAACACCCCAAACCTCGAAATGATATGGGACAGCATTCCTGAAGAAGTTCTGGGAGATAACACAGGCGTAACCGGCCTCCGGGTGCGCAATCTGAAAACCGGTGAAGCCCGCGATCTGAAGGTGACCGGATTTTTCGTAGCCATAGGACATAAACCCAATACGGAGATTTTCAGGAATAAAGTTGAACTTGACGCCATGGAATATATCAAGACCATTCCCGGTTCTACCGCTACCAGTGTGGAGGGCGTATTTGCCGCCGGGGATGTGCAGGATCATTATTACAGACAAGCGGTCACTGCTGCCGGAACCGGATGTATGGCAGCCATTGAGGCGGAAAGGTTCCTGGGATCCTGAGGGGTGAAAAGGTGAATTTTATCTTTTGATTTTTCTTTCATGATAACTTTTTTCAAAGGTACTGATCGTTATTTTGCCGTTGAATCGGGAAAAAAAATTAACGGGGAAGTCCTGAAAAAACTGACCTGGCTATTTGGTGATGCGGAATGTCTTGCCGAACTTTTTTTACCGGGAGTTTTTGTAGGACCGCGTAAAGAAATGATCACCCCCTGGAGCACCAATGCCGTTGAAATCACCCAGAATATGGGCATAAACGGCATCAGCCGGATCGAAGAATTCAACCTGCTCCCCTCCCCACAAGGGGAGGGGCTGGGGGAGGGGTCGTTTGATCCCATGCTCCAGCATATTTATCAAGGACTGGATCAGGACCTGTTTCAGGTGAACCAGCAACCGGAACCCATCCGGAATATTGAGGATATCTCCTCCTATTCACAAAAAGAAGGCTTGTCCCTCAGCCCTGAGGAAATGGACTACCTGAATCATCTGAGTAAAAAGATAGGCAGGCTGCTTACCGACAGCGAGGTGTTTGGATTCTCTCAGGTCAATTCTGAACATTGCAGGCATAAAATCTTTAACGGCAGTTTTATCATCGATGGGAAAGAAATGACCGAATCCCTTTTTGAGCTGATAAAAAAAACCTCCAGGGTTCATCCCGGATTACTGGTTTCTGCCTACAAAGACAATGTGGCTTTCATTCAGGGTCCCGAGATTGAACAGTTTGCTCCGGCACATCAGGATACCCCTGATTTTTTTATCGTCAAAAACATTCAATCGGTCCTTTCACTGAAAGCCGAAACCCATAATTTTCCTACCACCGTAGAACCTTTCAACGGAGCTGCTACCGGTTCAGGCGGAGAAATCCGCGACCGCATGGCGGGAGGAAAAGGAAGCATTCCGCTGGCAGGTACGGCCGTTTATATGACCTCCTATCCCCGGCTGGAGAATGGCCGTTGCTGGGAGAAAGCGGTGCCGGAGCGAAAATGGCTGTACAAGAGCCCGGAAGAGATCCTGATCAGGGCATCCAACGGCGCCAGCGACTTTGGAAACAAATTCGGACAACCCCTGATATGCGGCTCGGTTCTGACTTTCGAACATACGGAAGGTAATCTGACTTACGGGTATGACAAAGTTATCATGCAGGCCGGGGGAATCGGATTCGGAAAAAAAGCCGACAGCCTGAAAGAACTGCCTGAGCCGGGTGAAATTATAGTTGTTATGGGAGGCGACAATTACCGTATAGGTATGGGGGGAGGAGCGGTATCTTCAGTGGCAACGGGCGAATACGGAAATCTGATCGAACTGAACGCCGTTCAGCGGTCCAATCCGGAAATGCAAAAACGGGTATTCAATGCCATTCGCGCCATGACCGAAATGGATGAAAATCCCATTGTTTCCATCCACGATCACGGTGCCGGCGGTCACCTGAACTCACTCTCTGAGTTGATTGAAAACACAGGCGGGACCATCCATATCAATTCTCTTCCGGTCGGGGATCCGACCCTTTCGGATAAGGAAATTATCAGCAATGAATCCCAGGAACGGATGGGGATGGTTTTACGGGAAACAGACATGAACCTGTTACTCCGGCTTGCTGAACGTGAAAGAGCGCCCCTGTACACGGCAGGTGAAACCACCGGAGATTCCAGGCTTGTCTTTGAAGACCGGAATGCCGGTACAAGACCCATTGACCTCGGATTGGAAGAATTTTTCGGCAAACCCCCGAAAACCATACTCACTGATTCAACCTGTATCACGCATTACGCCTCCCTCGTTTACGATGAAAATAATCTTGAGAAATATCTTGAGCAAGTTCTCCGGCTCGAAGCCGTTGCTTGCAAAGACTGGCTGACCAATAAAGCTGACCGGGCTGTGAGCGGAAAAATTGCCATGCAGCAGAGTTGTGGTCCGGTTCAATTGCCATTGAACAACCTGGGGGTGGTTGCCCTCGATTATCAGGGCGAAAAAGGCATTGCAACCTCTCTTGGACATTCTCCCGTTGCTGCATTGATCGATCCGGTTGCAGGATCACGATTGTCTGTTGCCGAAGCCCTGACAAACCTGGTATGGGCTCCCTTGACCCACGGATTATCGGGGGTATCCCTCAGCGCCAACTGGATGTGGCCTTGTAAGAACCCCGGAGAAGACGCCCGGCTGTATCAGGCCGTAAAAGCGGTCAGTGAATTTGCCATTGCCCTGGGGATTAATATTCCTACCGGGAAGGATTCACTTTCCATGACCCAGAAGTATCCGGATGGATCAGCCGTGATCTCCCCCGGAACCGTGATCATTTCGGCTATGGGTGAAGTTTCTGACATCAGAAAGGTCGTCAGTCCAAAATTGGCTGGCTTTGAAGATACCTTGCTGATCTACATCCCGTTCTCAAAAGATCCTTTTGAATTGGGAGGCAGCAGTTTTTCCCAGGTTATCAATCAGCTTGGAGATAGCCCTTCAGATGTAACGGATGCTGATTATTTTGTAAAAGTGTTCGGTGTCATACAGAAACTTATTGGTCAGGGATCCATTCTTGCTGGTCATGATGTTTCGGCCGGCGGTTTGATCACCACTTTGCTTGAAATGACCTTCCCGCTTGAAAAGGTCGGGATGGATCTTGATTTTGATATTTTTCATGAGAAGGACCTGATACGTTTATTATTCTCTGAAAAGCCCGGTGTTGTGGTGCAACTGAAAACTTCTGAAATTGGCCGGCCCGCTGAATATCCGATGTTCAGGGATATTGATCATTACATCATTGGAAAAATCAGCAACGAAAGGATGCTGAAAATAAAGCATGGTTCCGGAAATTATGCATTCGGTATTGACAGATTCCGGGACACCTGGTTTAAAACCTCCTACCTGCTCGACTGCAGGCAATCGGGAGAAAAACTTGCCCTGCAAAGGTTTATGAATTATAAAGTCCAGCCTTTGAAGTTTGAATTCTTACCTTCTTTTACCGCAAGGCATTCGCAATACGGTTTGAATCCGAAGCGAAGAACATCCTCCGGGGTCAGGGCGGCCATCATCAGGGAGAAGGGTGTTAACCGCGACCGCGATATGGCCTGGGCCTTATACCTGGCTGGTTTCGATGTGAAAGATGTACACATGACAGATCTGATCAGCGGCAGGGAAAACCTGGAGGATATAAATTTTATCGCTTTTGTCGGAGGATTTTCCAACTCCGACGTGCTGGGTTCCGCAAAGGGATGGGCAGGCGCATTTCTTTATAACGAAAAAGCGAAACAAGCCCTGGATAACTTCTACCAGCGGGAAGACACCCTCAGCCTGGGTGTTTGCAATGGCTGCCAGCTGATGGTTGAACTGGGACTTCTCTATCCGGAATTGTATCACCATGATCCTTCCCTGAACCGCCATCCGAAAATGTCCTGGAACGATTCCCACAAATATGAATGTGCCTTCATCGGACTGGAAATCCTCCATAACCAATCGGTCATGCTGAAATCCCTGGCCGGCTCAAAATTGGGCATCTGGGTGGCGCATGGCGAAGGCAAATTCAATTTTCCCGTGTCTGCGGAGCATTATCATATTCCGGCCAGATTCAGTTATTCCGCTTATCCAGGCAACCCCAACGGATCCATGTTTGACGCGGCCTGCCTTGCTTCCTCCGACGGGCGACATCTGGCCATAATGCCCCATCTTGAAGATTCGGTACTGCCCTGGCAATGGCCTTACTACCCGGAAAACCGCAAAGACGACGAAGTCACTCCCTGGATTGAAGCGTTTGTGAATGCAAGGGAGTGGATTCAGGAAAAATTGAAGAGTTAGGAATTAAAAATGAGGAATTAATTATAAATAATGAATTTGTTTTACTTCTAAGTTCAACTAATAAATGCAAA
>Ga0265593_1000009_pt1 | contig 217735 bp, 227 predicted proteins | sample saktaG_8_FD_190136 | JGI IMG/M metagenome (GOLD analysis project Ga0265593, IMG submission 190136) | Saline water microbial communities from Sakinaw Lake, British Columbia, Canada - sak_2011_5_24_36m | ecosystem: Environmental > Aquatic > Non-marine Saline and Alkaline > Saline ... | reverse complement strand
AAGACAGACTTAAAGAAGTTCAAGATGAATTAAATGATAGACCACGCAAAACACTTGGTTTTTATACACCTCATGAAAAATTTAGTGAAGTGTTACGTTAACAACTTGAATCTACCTAACACAAAAGAAGGTAAGGAATGGATTAAAAACGATCACTATCAGGAAGGTGTTTTCCGGAGTCTTCTTCAAGAAGTTTTGAAACTGTAGTTTTTTGATACGGTTTTCGGGGCTTTATAGAAACGATGATTTCAGGATCAGAATTAAAATGACTGATATTTCCTTTCACAAAGCTATCTAACTCTTTCAAAAACTGCTCATTATTATCATATCTAAATCTCTCCTTAATAGTTCTATCTTTTAATTTCTTGGCTATTATATTACGTATTTGATTTACTGTAACATTTTCCATTTCCTCAGCCTTCTCTCGCTCTTTCTTTTTCTCTTCTCTACTTAGCCGAGAATTTGCGATTTCGCTATAAGCAGAAAAACATAATTTTCTTTTATCTTCATTTTCTAAATCAGGAAAAGCCCTAGCAACATAATACGCATGTTTAAGGGTATTGGGTTCAAATTTAAGATTCCCCATTTCTTCAAGTTCATGAAGATAGTAATCAAAAGAATTGATTTGATATATTTTACACCAGTGATTAAACTTATTTTTTAGATCAAAGGCAAGGGCAAAATTATTAGGTTTCCTTTTATTATATCTATTAGTAAGCGATTCTATATCTTTTTGAATATATGCATTGCTAGATTTACAAGCAGGACAAATTTTATCTTTAGGAACGCCGTGGATACAATCAAGACTTTTTTTAAATCTATGATATTTCATTTTTCTCTTAGTAATTAATAATAAGCTCTACCTTGTCTGCTTTTATCTTTACGTACGAAGGAGATAGATATATTAATTCAGAATCTACTATTTATTTCTAAATGTTGTCCATTCTCTCTCAGATTCAGACCATCTTTGCCCATATTTCTTATCCATGTAAAGTTTTAACCAAATTTCTTCCCATGATTCGGATTGGGCAAAATAAGCATCATTTAAAATATCCTTAAATAACTTAAGGAGATGTGTATTCTTTAAGAAGAATTCTCTGCGCCATATCGTTTTATCAATTCCTTTAAGCTATTCTGAAGATATGGCCATTCTTCACTTGCTCCTTCAAAATAACCATCTTCTTGTGCTTCCGACCAATATAATTTTGCTTCTTCATAACATGGTAGATGAAGTCGTTTTATTATTTCTACCAATTCTATTGGATTTTCAACATTTCTAAACATTGTCAGAAGCCTGGAAAGTCCATCAATGCCACAAAAGTAGTCAAGTTGCATATTGCTGATATAACTACTTTTATTGTAGCAATCGCCGTAAGGAGCTTTAGGAGAAGCTGCTTTATGATGTACGATTCTGAAATTTCTAGGTTTTATATTATTTGAATAACTTTTTTCCCATTCTAACCAACCATCTTCTATTGTATTTATTACTTTACCGCATTCATCGCAAATCCATTGCTTTAATGGTTCTAACTTCATATTATCCTTTCTTCACTCCTTCTGTAAGGGTGAGTCTATGGCAGAATTAATTGTATAGAGAAATGATGAAAACCACTTAGCGCCTTTATTCATGTTCAGCCAGAAGCAGCAGGGACAATCAAGGAATAATTCAATCTTTGATCTCAATAATTTTATCATGTTATCTTTGCCTCTCCTACACATTTAAGACATTTAACAACTCGTTTATCATTTCCTATCCATTCGATTTTTTGGTCTAAATAAATCATCAAGAAGCTATTTCATTCCCCACTTGTCTATTCTTTCTTTGGCCTTTTTTATTTGATCTTTAGTAAAAAGCTTTTCCCATCGTGGATCTGCCACCAACTGTTCTACAGAGAGCTTTAAATCTCTAGCTTCCCAAATTTGGGCCACCCGCAGTTTACTAATTACGGATGCTGCGTGTGATTCTGAGCCCTCTAATATATATATTGCAGCATTAATGCTTCCGCATTGTTCAATTAACGCAAATAAAGTATCCCCCTTAACACCATATTGCTTAGCCTTTGTGCATATAGCACGCATTGCTCGATCGAATTGTTCTTCCAAGCCATTCCTTGGATCATTAATTCTAAACTTTTTACAAAATTCTATATACTCTTCTTCTAATTCAGAATAAAACTTTTCTAGTTGATATCTTTTAGGCATAATTGAAAGTTTTACAGCATCACCAAAATAACCGCCTTCGCCACTAGCAGATAATCTTTTTAATTCTCCGGAACTAATATGAAATTCTAATTTAAAAAAGTCATCTTGGCATGTAGCCCCCATTTCTTTCAATTCATCAACTTTACGCATTTTTTCTACCCGCTCTGGCCTTAAAGTAAAATTCATAGTCTTATTCCAATCCTCCAAGCCTTGCGCTGGATAAGGTGAAACCTTAAGCCCTATCTCAGACATCGAAGAACACCAGATGATAGACTTTGCGTCTACCTGCAAGGCCTCTTCCAAAGTTGGAATCAAAGAATCCGTTTCAGGGTCAGAAATGATAAAATAATCTTTATCAATTATCGCAGGATTAAGAATCGGAAGATCTCCATAGGTAAATCTAAGATGATAATTAATCTCATCATCTAAATAATCAGCAAACCGCAGATCTACTGTTAAATTACCACTCATAAGTTTTGCCATGGTTTCCTTTCTAAAAGAACATAATGAATTTTATGCATCAGTAAGACCACTTTCAATATTTCAATTTCCGATTATCAAAAACAGGTATTGTTCCTCCCAATATTTTGACAACCCTATCATTAATTTCTGAATTTTCAATCAAGCCGCAATCCTGGGGATATAATACTTGATTAAACCGGATTAAACCTTGTGTCCCCGAATCTTCAAGAATAACTGGTTGCCGACTTCCCTCTACTTTCCTCATGTATTACTATAACAAATACGCATGCATTATCTGAAAAGATCCATTTAGTGCCCCCTTACTCCTGGTTTCATGCAAATCTTAATTTTTAAACATCCCTACTTTATTTTCAAGTATCGACTTTAAAGGTTTTCTTCGATTTTCTCTCTTTCATAACGATTAAGACCTGATGTGACTAACAAATTTTTTTCTTTAATATTTTTCATAACATCATCTTCTCGAATATCATTGGGAATTATTTTTGTTAGCTTATCTATCGCTGACTTGGGTATTCCATATTCGACCAATATCGACAAATTTTGCCTTACAAAATCATTTTCAAGTTGGGATGCATAAAAAGCATAGCTTCCTGGATTTAATCCTTTTTTCTGGCAAACATATTTTTGCAACTCATGCATTACATTAACCCACTTAGGGACTTTGTAGTGAAACCAGTGTCTCAGTATCTGAAAAGCATCACTTACAGCCTCATCATAAAGCTCGTCACTATCCCTTCCCTTATTTTTTTCTAATCCATTGTAATATGTATAATTATTCTTTACTAACTCTGATATACTTTTGCTATTTCCGTAATCGAATGTAACCTTGATTAATTTCGGCAAAGTCATAGGCTTTGTTGTCTCTCCCTTTTTAAGCAAATGATTCCATGCCAGCGATAGGAGATAGTAAAGTTGTTGATAACTAGGCAATCCTGTCCAAGATATTAATTCGTATTGGGAATTAATATCTTTTTTTAAAATATTCAGTATTTCTTCCTGCCCTTTTACTAAGAGCCCATTTCTTTTTATAATAGCTTTTTCCTCTTCAGGAATGTTTGCAATGAATTTGTATTGGTTACTTGTTTTATCTTTTATGTCTTTATCTTCCAAATGTATCAGTACTTCATCTTTAATGGGATTTTGTTCAAAGAACGGAATATCAACAACGATATCTTTCTTGTAAGGGGGATGGTTAAAATTAAAAACTCGTCCAACATAGTGGATCATTAGCCTTCCAGAACGTCCCTTGATGTTGCTGTAATCAAAATAGTCCAGATCTTTAGTCCCTTTGGTCGCATCATAATAAATTACATTTTTTGCGCTTGTATTAACACCCTCAATTATGGTCGATGTACAAAATAAATATTTCAGTTTTCCATCATTGAAGTAGTTGATGACCGAAGAAGTTATATGCTTTTGCAATGCGCCATCGTGAAGACCTATTTGATAACTAAGACAATTAATAAAACCCCATCTTTCACTAACATTTTCCTTTATCCACTGAACAATACTCAGATCAGATTGTTTAACCGCACCTATCTTTTTCTTCAAATACTTCACAAATCTGCCAGAAATCCCTCTAACCCTGTTTGGTGATGAACAATAAATGATTGTCTGTTCTTGCCCAAAACTAACTAACAAATCAAACAATACTGTTTCTTTATAATACTTATATTTTATCGGATGGTCAAATTTATCCTTATTCTGGGAATAAATATCTATTTCTTGAATATCAACTAATGAATAGGCAGTCTTATAGAATTCCGCATTGTATTTTTCAGCAAACCCTTCTGAAATACCTGCAATGTTTGGCCCTAAAAGGTAAAACTTGCTTTTGAATTTAGTAATAAGCAAATTGAAAGCATTATTAAGAATGTCACAACGCTCATCATCTCGTTTGGCGCTTAGCTTATAAAACTCGTCGATTACAAAAAAGTCTATATGGGGTAAATTATGGTATTCCATCACTCTTTCTGCGGTTAACAAAAAAAGATTTCCTTTGTCCTCCGCTGCTACTTGAGAAGTTCGAATAATTATTTTATAACGGTCTTTGTACTTATTTAGTTTTTTTCGAGTCTCATCAAGAAGCGCTAATGTCGGCTGGATTACAACTATATTCTTATATTTCTTGCTTGCGACAATTTCTTCAATTAATAAGCTCTTACCAAAACTTGTCGGAGCGCTTACTATCAAGTTTTTTTCAGAATTTAATATATCGTTCAAAATCTTTTGCTCTTCGTGGAAGTATTTTTGGTACAAATAATCAGCCTTATGGAACTCTCTCCTAATTAGTCCAGCAGTATTTGCGAACCGCAGCTTTTCCTTTTCTTTATCTAGATACGGATAGAATCCTGCAGATTCTATCAAATCTGCCCATATTTCTTTAGTCTCTGAATTCAATTTGCCCCAATTGTCCAGTATATTAATAATAATTTTCCTTCCGTCATGAGCGTTATGTTGATCTCTGAGTAATTTTGAACACACTTGGGCATACTTAAAACTTGAGTCGATTGTTATCTTTTTAGAATTAATTATTTCTTTGATAATGGCGGCCGGCTTCATTTTATACCTGCTGTGCATGGTGTAGTTTCTCATGCAATTTTTTTATCAAAGTATTCTTGTCTGGGACAGGGAATAAAAATAAAATGATGTTAAGATTTGTGCTAATTGATTTTCCGGCCTTATTCTTATCAAAGTGCGCTTTTAATTCCCTCATTTCTGATTCATATTCTTTTATGAATTCCTGTGTTTTTTCAGAATTATGTTTTGTGAAAACATCACTAGTGTAAGTGCACAATAGAGGTATCGTGACTGAATTTAAAACATTCTCCAAAGTATTATGCTCATCAATAAGTTTGAACCACCTATCTACATCAGGAATATCTGCTGAATTTTTATAGGAATGCTTCTTTTTTGAGATTAAGGCAAATTCTCTCCTTAGATAGTCTTGTTCAAAATGAGCTTTGATATCATCTACGAGCTCTTCTACCCCTCCCTTACCGCTCTTATGTAGCTTCGATTCGCCTAACCATAATGTTTTTGTCCCATTATGGATATGAACAGCGTCAAATCCATGCACAGTGACACCATCAGCATCTTTAAAATGTATTTTTGATAGCAGACAAATTGTGCCATGAAAATCTCTTAACAGTAAATGAAGAATCAGTTCTCCAAATTCTCCCCTTCTCCCATATTTTTTTTCAAAGAACTCGTCCTCATCCTTATATTTTTGGTGCTCTTTATTCAATGGATTGTAAAGCTCAATCTTGTAAATAGCTAAAGCGGCCTCTTTCAGCTTCCTCCTATTGTATGCATTAGCCAATATTCCTTCATGGTAACCAAAAGCAAAATCAACGATGGCATCCATTAATTTATCGATAAGTTGATCCCAGCGGTACTTACCTAAATCAAAACCAACAAAATATGTCTTTAGGTCTGCTTCAGAAATATGCTCAGTAATTATTGCTTCAGATCCAAAAGGAGTTTTTTTCGTCATAGTTTTTAGTATTTACCCCGGAATGCGTCCTACTTTTCCATAAGGTCATTCTATCAGTTGGTTTGTTCTTAAGCATACTCATTATATTACTTTTTCCATTTCGGACAATCTTAAATATAATCATGCCTAAGAGTAATATGTATGTTAAAATCCCTTGATTTATTGTTTGTAATAATGTACAATCTTGTAAACAATAAATAAAAGGAGCTATATGCGAAATAAAAGAGGCCGTAAGCCAAAGGATAATAGTTTATACAAAAACAGCAAGCGAAGCACTTTTTATATTAAAAATGATATTAAGTCGAAGCTGGCAAAACTAAAAGAGAGCCCTCGCTTCTCAATCTCCGATTTTGTCAATACCGCTTTGGATAAACAGTTAAAGATAACCTTAAAAATTAATTCAAATAATATTCGTGTCGTCTCCCTCTTCAGCGGCTGTGGTGGCATGGATGTGGGTTTTAAAGGTAACTTCAAATGCTTAGGAAAATCATATAAAAATTTCGGTTTCGATATTGTATTCGCTAACGATATTAATAAAGACGCTTGTGATACATATAAAGAATACTTCAAACACACGCCTGTATGCGTTGATATTAAAAACTATCTTGATAATGGTGGGGCAATTCCTGATTGCGAGGTTGTTATTGGTGGTTTCCCCTGCCAAGACTTTAGTCTCGCTGGTAAAAGAGAAGGATTTAACACGGAACGTGGCAGACTCTATGAACAGATGAAACGTGTTATCTTTTTAAAGCAACCCCTAATATTTATCGCTGAAAACGTGAAGGGCTTAACAAACTTAAAGGGAGCGCTTGAGAAGATAAAAAGTGATTTCTCTTCCATAGGATACAGTGTCACCGATCACTTACTAATGGCCGCTAATTATGGGGTTCCTCAAACAAGAGAACGCGTCATTATTGTTGGAATTCGTAATGATTGCGTGGCTGATTTCGCTCCGCCCCTACCAACACACGCCTTTGAGGAATTAAACGAAGATAACAGAACGCCATGGATAACAGCCGAAGAAGCTATTGGGGATCTGTGGGGTACTGAGAAAAATAAAGATTGCTTACCTAGTCAGAATCAGTATTCTCAAGCCAAAAACTATGGCGAGCATTTACAGGGAAATAAACCAATAAAAGCAGACCACCCTTCCCCTACCATAAGAGCTGAGCATCATGGCAATATTGAGTTTCATTATAAGAAAAAAAGAAGATTAACAGTAAGAGAATGCGCTAGACTTCAATCTTTCCCCGATAATTTAGTTTTTAAAGGTAGCGGCTCATCCGCTTATGTCCAAATTGGTAACGCCGTTCCACCTATCATGGCGTGGCATATAGCTAAAAGCGTGAGGGATTTTTTCGATAATGAAACGAGACTCAAGAACAACAAGCAAAATAATGTCATGCATTCACTCCAAGGACACTCGACCTGAGATTTTCTTAGGTAAGATTCTCCGAGAGAATGGTATCCGATATAAAAAACACTATGAAATAACGGGTAAACCTGATTTCGTTATTATTACTAAAAAAATAGCGATCTTCGTTGATGGTGATTTTTGGCATGGACATAATTGGAAGCTGCGAGGTTTTAAAAATCTTAAGGCTGAGTTAGCGAGTTATAAGAAGTTTTGGGCTAATAAAATAAGAAATAATATTAATCGTGACAAAAAAGCTAATAGCGCTTTAAAAAAAGATGGTTGGAAAGTACTTCGATTTTGGGAAAGCGATTTAAAAAGAAGGTCAGATAAAATAATAAGAAAAATACTACTTGTTTATCAAATCCGCAAACCAGTTTTATAAATTAACTCCGCCTCGCCTTTCTTGAGTCCACCCTCCCTATCAACAAGATTAAGCCATGCTTCCTCAACAGTATCGGATTTTTTTAGCTTTATTCCCCAAACGCTCGCCAACTCATCTCTATCAGTATCGGTTAAAATTCTTCTTAGCGCTTTAGCGTTATTGTGTAAATGATAAAATATTTTCGGGACTTTTATAGTTTTGCCATTTATTAACTTTATTTCCATTTGACCACCAGCCGTGAACAAATCTCTAAGCGAACTGCATGTCGCTTGATATTCTTGAAGAAGATGAAGCGCTGGTTTTATATACTTGCGATTAGATGATGAGAAGACTTCAGGGAATCGCGCCATAACCTCGACTTTAAAACGTCCCTGTAAATCCTCATCGAGATCAGAGATATTCCTAATAATGGGCGTAACCCCAGTATCAACCCACCATAATTCCTCACCCTTCTTTAGAATGCTCCTATAGTAGTCTTTGGCCGCTTCAATGGTGTCTTTCTGGCAAAACGCCTCATAAGGAATACCCATCTTTTTGAATATGCTCTCATCTTTCGTTAGTTCCATGTTAATTTTATATCGTGGTGAATGAGTAACTACTATGTCACTAAGGCATCTCTCATAAGACCTAAACATGATATCTGATTTGCCATTCTTGCCTTGTTTACAGAAAAAGATATAAATTCGTTTTAAACCTTCTTTTTTAGTGGTCTCAACGATACTGTTACCTGTGGTAACCCAGGAATCTCCTACAGTACATTTAGCCTCGATCCCAAAAGGCCATATATAGATATCTGGAAAAGCGTGTTTACTGGTTCGAGCGACATCTCTTATTCCTTGAGCGGCACATATCTCTTTTATGACATTATAAAGAATAGCCTCAAATTCCTCACCGGACTTTATAATCTTTAATTCAGATTTTAATAGCTGAACTTTAGCTTCTTCTAAAATCCCTATAAAAGTTTTCTCTGAAATCTCTTGTCTGGCCATATGTTTTTTAGATTTTGTGATTATGTAATTATTATATAGCTTTTTACCCCTTTTAACAATCGAAAAAATCCTCTCTATTCCCTTGATATGTCTCAAATTGTATGGCCATATGTGTCCTAAGGAAAGGAGGCCAAAATGGACGAAATAATTGCACTTAAAAACGCGTCTGCGGAAGAACTACTTAAGCGATATAAAGAGCTTTATGGCGAGGATGCTACGGGGACCCACAAGACCTATCTATGGCGAAAGATTGCTTATAAACTTCAGGAGCAAGAACATGGCGGATTATCAGCTAAAACCAAAGATAAGCTTAATGCGCTTATCGAAGAATTTGATCCTATCAATAACAAAGCTCTTAGGCCAGATAAGCCGATGGTAAATCAACAGACATCTGTAAAAGACAAGCGTCTGCCCATTCCAGGAACAATGATTACTAAGGAATACAAAGGCACAAACTATCAGGTAAAGATGCTGGAAAAAGGCTTTGAGTATAACGCCAAGATCTATAAAACATTATCCGCCATTGCCAAGGAAATATCCGGCGCGCATTGGAATGGATATTTGTTCTTTAACCTGTAAGGAGCATCAATGGAAAAAACCGAGAAGCAAGAAAAGAAGATTGTCCGTTGCGCTATTTATACGCGCGTTTCAACTACGGAAGGATTAGAGCAAGAATTCACGTCCCTAGATAATCAGCGTGAATCCGCGGAGAGTTATATCCAAAGTCAAAAATCCGAAGGATGGATTGTATTACCCGACATCTACGATGATGGTGGATTTACCGGAGCAAACACTGAGCGCCCTGCCTTGCAAAAACTCCTATCTGATATCAAGGAAAGCAGAATTAACTGTGTAATAGTATATAAAGTTGATAGACTGTCGCGATCACTACTCGATTTTAGCCAGCTGCTAGAGTTTTTCGATCAGAACAATGTGGCGTTTGTTTCAGTAACGCAAGCCTTCAACACAAACACTTCAATGGGACGGCTTACCTTAAACATACTCCTCTCCTTCGCGCAGTTTGAGCGCGAAATCATCAGCGAACGTACACGCGATAAGATGGGAGCTGCCAAAAGGAAAGGCAAGTGGGTCGGCGGCAGGCCTGGCTTAGGCTACGATATAGACAAGGTAAGTCATAAGCTCGTAGTAAACCAGGATGAGGCTAAGATTGTGCGCAAGATATTCGACCTCTATTTAGAAAAGCGATCCCTCCTATCTGTAACAATGGCACTTAATGAAAAAAAATACAAAACTAAATCATACACCGCCAGCAAAGGCAACAAGTTCGGCGGAATTAAGTTTAAGAGTACCAGTGTTCAGCTAATAGTAAAGAATGCTTTATACACTGGTAGAGTAAGCTATAGAGGACAATTATATCCCGGTGAGCATGAACGAATCATATCTGACGATATATTCAAAGAAGCCCAGGAGATTCTGGTTAATAATCGTCGAGAACGAAAGATCGCAGGCTCCACAAAAAATGTAGGCCTACTTAATAATACCCTGCGCTGTAAAGCCTGCAACAGCACCATGTACTATGCTTACAGTATGAAGGGTAAAAATAAATATGGCTACTACCTCTGTATGAACGCCCAGAAACGCGGTTACAAAAACTGCCCCACCCGGCTTGTTGCAGCTCAAACGATGGAAAACAAATTCATGGAGTTCCTACGGAAAGTAATAGCAGATCCAAGAATCGAGTCTAAAACATGGGATGCGCTTACCCTCGAAGAAAAAATACCAATACTTAAATCAATCGTCAAAATCGCGCATTACGACGGCAATAACGAAAACCTCGAGATAGTGCTCCAGAAAGGCGAAATAAGCCACAAATTCGCGCTAAGGCTGGCTGAATTAAAACATATACCCTATCATCGCAGACAGGCCGAGATTGGTAATGAGCCGATCCTACGCCAAGATCTGGTCTTCGCGCACCAGATAGATAACATCATAAAAGAAAAGAATTGCAGTCTGAGACAAATAGTGCAGTGGACTGCCATACCTCTTCCCAAGATCTGCCAGATAGCCAATATGATAGACATCTCGCCACAGATCCAAGAAGAGATTCTGTTTTCTCAAGATAAACGCCTTTATGAAATACCAGAATACAAGATTCGCGACATTATCTCTGAAGCAGACTGGAAAAAACAAGAGCAAATCTGGCATTCCCTCCTAAAATCTACCGAAAATAAAGCATAATTACCTACCTGTTACGAGAGATAAAATTCCCGTAACTGCCTGTTCTACGCTTACAACCTAATCGCATATTAGCCAATTACACCTGTTACGAAAACTCTACCCAGATAGAGATGAATTGGCTATTTTAGAGAATTTTTGAACAGTTTTGGAGAAATTTTACACACAGGTATTGCGGATTATCTTTCTTTGGGAAAACAATTAAAGAATAATGCCCTAACTCTTTGACACCCTAGGGCATAAAAATAACCATGATCACGTTAAGTAATCATGGTTATTTGCCTCTCTCATCCGACGAGGAGAGAGAAATTACTGGGGTGGCTGACGGGGCACGATCCCGCAACCTTCTGAACCACAATCAGAAGCTCTGACCAATTGAGCTACAGCCACCATAAATTTAAATAAAGAACTACTCTGCCTGAGCAGGAACAGACTTATCTAGATTATTTTCAAAAAACTTCTTTATATTATCACCTAAATCAAATATGCCATCTACAAAAGCATTTGATAGATCCGTTCCACTTTTAATCGCATTTTTTAACCAATGACCCGGCCATGATAACATGTCTTGGGGCCTCATTCCAGCACTAGTTCTGGCTTGCGCTAGTTTACCTTCAAACGCCGATTTAATATTGCCGAAACCAAATTCCGGCTGATCCATTTTTGTATGCAAAACAAAATCTAAAACCACCTTACCATTATCCATGGCTTTAAGCATATCTAATACCACATCCGTAACTTTCTCGGCTTTCAATTGTGGTTCCTCGGGAGAGCGTACTTTACGTACCATATCAATTAACTCTAAATGACAATCCGCAGCCACATCATTATTCTGGCCCTTGATGTCACAATTAAAGCTAAGCTTGGCCTTGTCAATACGCGCTTTCCCCAAATCCACCCAAGTAGAATAATACGGATAGAATACAATAGCGTCAATATTCTCAATCTTTAAAGTAGCCTGGATATCTTTTTTATAAAGATCCGCCCAACCTGCCAGCGCGATCTTTCCATCAGGCTCCCCGGTATTCCAAGACAAATTGCCATTTAAATTAAAGTTACTTATATTTTTTGTACCAGTGGTAAATAGATTAGTAATATAAAAATTTATATCTTTAACCACCACGCTAATCTTTCCGCTGGCTGCGGTAGTATCGATAAAATTTAATTTCCCGGAATAAACTTTTAAACTCTTTATAATTACAGGGAAACCTTTACTCTGCGCAGGCTCAAGAATTACCGGTGCGCTAGAACTTTCCACCACCGGAGCACGGCTATCCTTGACCGGTTCAACCTCAGGATTACGCTGATAAGTAACTTCCGGACTGCCAATCATAATCTTGTTAAAGGCAATCTTACCAAATAAAAGACTGCGCATACTTGGCGCCAGATAAATACGATTGGCTTTTATTAAGCCGGCGATTTCAAAACCCCTTAATTCAATATTTAGCGGCGGTAAAATAACCAAACTGCTAATTGTAGTTTTTAACCCGGTGGCTTTTTTAATTTTATGAGCAATTATAGATTTAGCGGCTAGCAGAATACCCACATAAGCCAGACTAAAGATAATAACCACAATTACAATTATACTAAATATTTTTTTCCAGTTTTTCATAAATTTCTATGCGCCTGGGCCGAATCGAACGGCCAACAACCGGCTTAGAAGGCAGGTGCTCTATCCAATTGAGCTACAGGCGCATTAATTTTAAATGTCGGGGCGACAGGACTTGAACCTGTGACCTCCTGCTCCCAAAGCAGGCGCTCTAGCCAAACTGAGCCACGCCCCGTCAAATCTTTAATAACTTATAAAGTATATCAATTCCCTACTTGCTTAACAATATATTTTTGAATTATTCGCTTGGCCTTCTTTAACGCATAATATCGGTGACTCATTTTATGTTTGATCTTTTCACCAAGCTGGGCAAAGGTTTTATTATATTTATGAATATAAAACAACGGGTCATATCCAAAACCCGAATTGCCTTTCGGCTCAAAAGCAATTAAGCCGGAGCAATTCCCCTCAACCACCCCCACCAACCCATGCTTGTCCGCTAAAGCCACCGCGCAAACATAATGCGCCTTTCTTTCGGCTACCGGCAAATCTTTTAATAACCTCAACAATTTAAGATTATTCTTAATATCGTTTTTATCCCTGCCCGAAAAACGCGCCGAATATATTCCTGGCGCGCCATTTAAAGCATCCACACACAGCCCAGAATCTTCACCCAAACAAAGCTGACCGGTAAAACGCGCTAACTTCAGCGCTTTTTTTATGGCATTCTCCTGAAAAGTTTTGCCATTTTCTGCCACTCCCGGAGCATTTTTATAAGCATCTAGAGAAAGCAGCTTTAAATTTATATCTTTTAAAATAGCTTTTATCTCAGATAGCTTCTTTTTATTTTTCGTGGCTACAACCAGCTGCCTCATTATAACAATATATCCCCGACTAATTTCCTTTGAACCGCGAAAAGCTCCTGAATTCCTTTTTTAGCCAAATCCAGCATCGCGTCCATCTTATCTTTAGAAAAAGGTTTACGCTCGGCGGTGCCCTGAATCTCGATAAATTCCTCGGCCCCGGTCATAATTACATTCATATCCACTTCCGCCTTAGAATCCTCTTCATAACATAAATCTAAAATCAGCGTATCATTAAAAATTCCCACGCTGGTCGCCGCAATATAGTCCTGAATAGGAACTTTATTAATCTTGCCATCTTTTTTAAGTTTTGCCAATGCGTCCACTAAGGCAATAAAACTTCCGGTAATTGCCGCGGTACGCGTTCCTCCATCGCCCTGAATAACATCGCAATCAATCCAAATGGTGCGCTCACCGATCTGCTTCATGTCGGTAACCGATCTAAGCGATCTACCGATTAAACGCTGAATTTCGTAAGTACGTCCGGAATCTTTGCCGCGCGGTATGCGCGTTCCACATGAACGGGGAAGCATACCATACTCCGCAGTAACCCAACCCGTGCCGGAATTTCTTAAAAACTGCGGAACAGACTCCTCCACCGAAGCCGTGCAGATTACTTTAGTATTGCCTAATTCAATTAGACAAGACCCTTCGGGATATTTAAGATAATTCCTGGTAATCGTAACTTTTCTAATTTTATCATTTCCGCGTCCGTCAATCCTCACCATAAATACACCCCCCATAAGCATCAATCGCCACAATTAAAGGAAAATTTTCTACTTCCAATTTTAAGATCGCCTCCGGACCTAAATCATGATAAGCAATTTTTTTTACGCTTTTTACATATTTACTTAAAAGGGCTCCACATCCGGCATAAGTAATAAAATAAACTCCTTTATACTTACGTATCGCTTTTTTTACATCTAGCGAACGATTACCCTTGCCAATCATCCCCTTTAATCCCTGCTTAAGCAATAAAGGGGTAAACTCATCCATCCGCGCGCTAGTCGTCGGGCCACAAGCGCCAATTATTTTACCCTGAGCAGTTTGCGTAGGTCCACAATAATAAATAATAGAATTTTTTAACTCAAACGGTAAACGCCTTCCTTTTTTTATTGCTTCCACTAACCGCTTATGTGCCTGGTCACGCGCAACATAAATAATGCCACTAAATAATAAATCCTGACCCACTCTAAAAGTATTTATTTCTTTCATAAAATTACTGACGCGCTCCTTAAGGCATGACAGCTAATATTTATCGCTACCGGTAATCCCGCAATATGCGTCGGATAGGTTAAAATATTTACGGCTAATGCTGTAATTTTACCGCCTAAACCCATTGGGCCGATATTTAATTTATTTATCGCTAATAACAATTCACGTTCAAGAGCAGGGACAGTCCCCTTCGAAGACAGTCCCGGATTCGACTTTATTTTCTTCAAAAGCGCTTTTTTAGCGAGTAAAGAGGCGTAATCCGCAGTGCCTCCTATTCCTACGCCCACGACATACGGAGGACAAGCGTCCGCGCCAGCAATTTTTACCGCATCAAGAATAAATTTTTTAATTTCATCTACTTCTACAGTTGGCTTAAACATTTTTAATTGCGATTTATTTTCACAACCAAAACCTTTCGGTAATAAAGTTAATTTAATTTTATCTCCGGAAACAATATCCAGATGCACAATACCCGGAGAAAATCCGGATTTACCTCTTTGCAACGGATCCGCACAAACAGAATTTCTTAAGGCATATTTCTTATACCCCTTTGCTATGCCTGAATTAATCGCCGCTTTTAAATCTCCGGATATTCTTAAATTCTGACCAATCTCTACAAAAACTACCGGCATACCCGTATCCTGACAGATCGCCAGATTTTCTTTTTTTGCATAAACCGCATTATCCAATATCGCCCCAAGTATAGTTATTGCGCGTTTATTTTTTTCAATACGCAAAGCTAGACGTAAAGCCAGCAAAACATCCTTACGCAGAGAAAAATTAGCGCGCTTGACTAATTCCACTACCGCCTGGGTTATCTTGTATGCTTTAATTTCTTTCATTTAGATTTATACTCTGCAGATACCGTTGTGGTAATCCCACCCCGTGGATTAAATGTACCATTAATTTTTGCCCAACGCGGCTTAACCGAACGCACAAAATCTTCAAGCATCTTATTAATTAAATGCTCATGAAAAATACCCACATTTCGAAAAGAAATGGTGTACAACTTAAAAGATTTTAATTCCACGCAAAATTTAACCGGGGAATATTCTATACGGATAACCGCAAAATCCGGTAAACCGGTCTTCGGACAAATGCAGGTAAACTCCGGGATATCTAAATTAATCGCATACCGCTTATCGGCATACTGATTCTGCCAAACCTCAATTTCCGGAGTCTTTAATTTTCGTACATTATTCTGCAAACCTTCATAATCCGATTTTTTGGTCATCGCAACCCCATTATTTTATGCATCTGAGGGATAACGCAAGTGGTTACCCCCTGTTGATTAGCGAGCTGTTTAAAATTTAATAACTTTTCCTGCAAAACTAATTGATTCTCATAACTATTCGGCTGTAAAACAAGCACGCTCGAAGGACTTGTTTCTTTAATTACCGCCAAAGCCTCATGCAAATCCTCCTGACTGGTTGCCTGGCAAATAATGGCTTTTAAGAATACTTCTTTGCGAGCAGCAATTTTTAAGAATTTTCGATGCAACTGCCAGAGATTACCCATACCCGTTGAGCTAGGAAATTTTAAATCCATCGCAATAATATCAATCCGGTCAATAAGTTGCTCAAGTTCAGAAAATAAAGTGCCATTTGTTTCCAGATAATGTTTATGACCTCCTCCGGAAGTTAACTTAAGGATATCTTTTAAAAAATCTACATAAAGCAATGGCTCCCCTCCGGTAAAGGAGATCGAATGATATTTATCACGATAAAGCTTAATCTCTTCAAAAAGCTCTTTAGGCTCATACTCTGTAAACCGATCAAGCTTAGTATCACAATAAGTGCAGTTTAGATTACAGTTAAAAAAACGCACAAAGATCTGTTTCTCGCCTAAATAAAGGCCTTCCCCCTGCACACTATCAAATACTTCATTAATTCTAGCTTTCATCTATTTAACTAACGGATCAACTAAACCCGCCTCTTTAAAACCTTTAGCCCGATAATAACAGCTATCGCATTTTCCACATGGCTTTTTGCCGGCACGATAACATGACCAGGTTAAATTAAACGGCACATTAAACTTCCGGCCAAGGGTAATAATCTGTGATTTACTTTTATTTAATAGCGGCGTTAATATCTGAATCTTACTTTTAGCGGCAAGACCCACCTTGGCCATTTTAATAAAAGCCTTAAAAAAATCTGGCCGACAATCCGGATAGCCCGAATAATCTTGCGCATGCGCCCCAATAAAAATCGCATTCGCCTTAATCACTTCCGCCAGGGACAAAGCAAAACTTAAAAAAATAATATTACGCGCCGGCACATAAGTTGCCGGAATACCAGAAATAATTTTTTCAGGAACTTTAATTTTTTTATCTAAGAGCGCTGACCCCTTCCAGGGGAAACTTATTTTTAAAATCTTATAAGCACAACCACTCACCCGAGCCATCTTTACTGCGCAGGCAATTTCCTGCCTATGCCTTTGCCCATAATCAAAAATCAAAGCTTGGCATTTATAACCCTGACTTTGTGCCAGATACAAAACGGTCGATGAATCCAAGCCACCGGATAAAAGCACGACCGCTTTAAGAACCTTACTCTTCATAAGTAGCGCTACTTGTGCTATTTTCCCAAACCGTTACGCAATTAAGCAGGGGAATTTGAACTTTAAGTTTTTTATAGATATACTTGGCGATCTGCTCAGATGTAGGATTTACTCTTTTAAAATAATCCAGCTTGTTCAAATATTTATGATCCAAAGGCTCTAAACAAGCGCTAAGCTTTTTCTTTAAATATTTAAAATCTAACACCATCCCGATATCATCAAGTTGCGCGGATTTAACCACCATCTCCACCATCCAATTGTGTCCATGCAAATCTTCGCATTTACCTTTATAACCCCTTAAATTATGTGCGGAACTAAATGTACCTTGCACTTTTAAACTATACATTATCCACCTTCCTCACGTTCATTAATTTTTTACCCATAAATCTTTGCGCCAATGAACTAAACCACTCCGGATTATCAGAAACAAAAAACTTATGTTTACCGCCCTTACCGCGATTAAGCAAATCTTCACTCGCTAAAATCTTTTTTATTTCAAAAGCCACCTGTTTAGCAGAATCAATTAAAATAACATGTTTGCCGAGCACCTCTTGAATCACTGATCTTAATATCGGATAATGCGTACAGCCTAAAATTACCGTATCCACGTGAGCATCGCGCAATGGTTTTAAATATTTCCTGGCCACGCTTAAGACCACTTCTCCGGAAAGCCATCCCTCTTCCACAAAAGGAACAAACAAAGGACAAGCCACCGCAGTGACCTTAACCTTAGAATCGAGCTGCTTTATCTCGGTTTCATAGGTACGACTCTTAATCGTCCCTTTAGTCCCAATCACCCCAATGCGTTTATTCTGTGAGGCATAAACGGCCTCTCTAGCCCCGGGAGTAATTACGCCAATAATCGGAACGCGAAAATTATTCTTAATTGACGGGAGAGCAAGACTGGAAGCAGTGTTGCAAGCAACACAAATCAATTTAACATCTTGTTTTAATAAAAATAAAATATTTTCAATAGAAAAACGGATCACCGTCTGCGGCGATTTAATCCCGTAAGGAACGCGCGCCGTATCACCAAAATAAACTATATTTTCATTCGGTAGCTGGCGAATTATCTCCCGAGCGACCGTCAACCCACCCACGCCAGAATCAAAAACACCGATTGCACTCATCTTAAATCCACCTCCACAATTGCCATATCTTGAGAATAATTTCGAATCCCTTCCAATATACCCTCGGCCAATTTTTCTCGATAAGCCCCGGTTCTTAACAATCTCTCCTCATTTAAATTAGAAACAAAACCCACCTCAATCAAGATGCCTGGCATAGTTATACCCTTAAGCACCGCAAAACGAGCATTCTTCACGCCCAAAATATTAGCGTCAATACTTGAATCCATCACTTTACACAATGAACGCGATAACTCGATCGACTCTGCCCGGCTATTGGCATAAATCATATCCCAAACGATCACTTTCAGATCTCCGGTTCCACTTGAAAAAACAGCATCCTTCAAATTCAAAGCGGTACTTCGGGCAGTAAGCGCAGCGCGCTTGGAATCACTTACGCTCGGAGCAACATAATAAACTTCGAACCCGCTTAAAGAACGCGAACGAGCAGCATTAGAGTGTAGACTGATAAATAAATCCGCCCCGGAATGATTGGCCATGCTCACCCGCGTAGAAAGCGGAACAAATTTATCGGTTGAACGGGTAAGCACGGTCGCTACACCCTCCGCCCTTAAAAGACTGCTTAATCTTTTAGCAATATCTAAATTTACATCCTTCTCCTTTAAACCATTTCTGCCGATCGCACCCGGATCATTGCCTCCATGACCGGAATCAATCACCACCTTATTCAATTTTATTTTATTTACTCCCGCTCGACGATGCCCTAAAACAACCGGTTTAAACAAAACATCAAAAACCTGTTCTTTAAACTGCCGAGGCACCGCAATTGTACCTTGATAAATATCAATCGGGGAATTTAAATGCAAAACATTGCCATTCACCAATACTAAAACATCTCCTACGCGCAAACTCACCTGTTGAGCATCTTTGCTTAAATGCGCAGTGCGTATAAGCGGGTCATATTGCATTTGTACTCCCCGCAAGTCACATAAAATAACCAAAGGATAATAAGTCGCTCCTCCGATAGAATAAGTAGCAATGCTCTCGCCGGTGGGAATAGTCGCGCAGCCGGAAATTAAGACCGCCAGGCTAATACAGGCAAGAAATATTTTTAAATGTTTAGTAATTTTCATAATTTATTTATCGTAAAAAATAAAAGAAAAGATACTTTCACTCGCTATGCCGCTTGTCGCGGCATTACGCTCGTTCAAGTATCCACCAATTTTTTACTTGTCGTAAAAAATAAAAGAAAAGATACTTTCACTCGCTATGCCGCTTGTCGCGGCATTACGCTCGTTCAAGTATCCACCAATTTTTTACTTGTCGTAAAAAATTGGTGGAGGTGGGCGGAATTGGACCGCCGTCCTTAAGTAATCACCTAAAAGCCGCTACATGTTTAGCCGAGTATATTAAACTTAACTCTGCAACTCCTACCGGCAGGATTTGCAAAACGCAGCCTTTTCGATTTTGCCCCGGTTTGGAAGACTAACCGCCGGGACTATCCTACTTGAGCTCTAATCTATCCCGTAGGCTGGACAGTTAGAGGCTTCAGACTTAATTAAGTCCGAAGGCTGGTACGAACATTGGCCTAGCCACAAAATTTGGCTGAACCAATGTTCCTAAACGTGACACTTGCGTGTTTGCGTTTGAATTGTGCAAGGATTTTTAACGCGGCTAACCTTACATCCGCGACATGCTGCTCTTAAGCGACATATCTTAAGTCGAACCCTTTCACCCCCAAATTTTCAAATAACAATACTCTAAAAAATTACCCTCTTCTATCCTTAATCACCCGACGCAGCAATTTATCCGTTTCCCTGCGCTTCACCGTTTCACGTTTATCATAAAGCTTTTTACCTTTACAAAGCCCAAGTTCAATTTTTGCAAAACCCCGCGAATTAAAATAAATCTTTAACGGAATTAAGGTTAAGCCTTTTTGGGTAAGTTTGCCTTTTATTCTTTCCAGCTGCTGCTTATGCAAAAGCAGTTTGCGATGCCTGTCCGGATCAACGTTTAAATAACTGGCTTGCGCGTAATGACTAATATGCGCATTATATAAAAAAATCTCCGCCCCCTCAAAACGGGCAAAACTATCGTTTAAATTAATTTTAGCGGCACGTAAGGACTTCACCTCCGAGCCTTTTAATTCCAAACCGCACTCTAAAGACTCCAGAACTTCATAATCCCTGTGCGCCTTACGGTTAGTGGCAATATTGTCGCTCATTTTAGCATAACCAGAGTTAAATATATACTTAAAAATAGCGGAATAGTAAACAAACCGACAACGTGGCTAAAGAATACTCCCTGGCTAATTAAAGCATCCGGCTTGTTAAAACGGCGGATAATCACGCTTAAAGAAGTCGCCGAAGGCATCGACAGCTGCATCACGATCAAAAAACCCAATAAATGCGGCAAAGCAAATTTTAACACAACCAGCATACCAAATGCCGGAAGGATAATTAATTTTCCTAATAAAAAAATTAAAGTTGTTTTTTTATCAATATTATTTAGCTTTACTAAGGCCACATTCCCACCGACAACCAGCATAGCTAAGGGCAAAGTACAGTTACCCACCATCGTTAATGGTTTAAATAAAACATCCGGAATAAACTTATTCAGGCCCAATGCAATGATTGCCAGGCTCGCCAAATTGGCAATTACCGGCGCGCTAAAAAGACTGCGCAATTTAAATTTAACTTGTTTTTCATAGGTCAATAAATAGATACCTAGCGACCAGGCAACTAGATCAAATCCCAACAAAAATAAAAATATAAAAATAAATATATCATTGGCTTGTTGGCCGATAAAAATTGCCGCCGCCAACGCCAAAGGAAGGTATCCCGAATTCTGGAAAGCCACTAAACTTAAAAATTGCAACTTATCTGTCTTTAGTCCTGACAATTTAAGCAACGTCCATCCCACAATTAAACCGATGACGGTAATCGTTATGCTAACTAATGGAAAAATCCACCAATTTGAATAAAGATTAAAACTAAAATTCTTAAGCATCTGAGCTAAGATTAGCGCCGGGAATATAATCTGTATAACCAAACGACTTAAGGCGTCCAACCCTTCTTGAGAAAGTATATTTTTCTTGACTAAAATATACCCCAAACTTCCCAAAATAAATATCTGGACCATCGCCAGCCCGGTAATTTTAAATTGCTCTAAAAACATCATTTCTCCTTAATTTAAAGGCATATTATAGCAATAAAAAAACTAAGCCGCAATTCATTTAAAGAAAAAGATGTGAGTGGCGGGTTGCGCAAAAAAAACGCCTAAACTCGATAACCGATTGACAGGAGAATATGCCTAAGATATACTTAAATCAATTCGCGGGGGTGGCGGAATGGCAGACGCGCACGTCTCAGAAGCGTGTGGGGCAACCCATAAGAGTTCAAGTCTCTTCCTCCGCATTTATTTATCTTTAAGCGTTATCCCTTTGTTATTCTTCCACTGCTGATAACGCTCTCGATAAGCCTTAAAAGAAGGTTTACGGGAATAATCCCAACGCACCATACCGAAATAATCTACGCCACTGCTCCAGTGATCTTTAGTGTCCCGGAAAAAAGCCCAAAATATCTTCTCCACCTGTGAATTTTTCAAAAGTTCGGTGTACACATCCTTAAGCCATTTCGCTTGCTGAGCTTCAGTAGGATTCTTTCCCATCCACCAATTATCTACAGCTAAGCCCATTTTTACCCCCGGGCAGCCAATCTCGGTAATCCAAATCTTTTTATGCGCATCTCCGTTGCGCTGCATAATCTTATACGCTAATTTTGGATAACTGGCCACCGCCTTTATTGATCCGGCATGCAAAGGAGTTTGAAAAAAATGGATATTTAATATGTCGAAATAATCTTTAGCACCGTTATCATATAAATGGTTAATGCTCGCCAGGCCATTAGCTAGTCCGCCGTTTAAAATTTGACATTCCGGATCAATGCGTTTAGCTGCCGTATAAACATCTTTTAATAAAACACAATAGGATTTTAAACTATCCTGCTCTTTCCAATAGGTAGCTGAATCCGGCTCATTCCAAAGTTCCCAATATTTTACTTGCCCTTTATAGCGCTGGATAACCTTGCTGGCATAATTGACAAATACCTTGTTGTCCTTGGGCGGACAGTTCCATTGCCCACAGCTAGAGGCCCAATCAACGCTATAATGTAAAATACCTAAAATCTGTATCCCTTTGCTTCTGAGCAACTCAACAATGCAGTCATATTTAGCAAAATCAAACTTACCTTCTTGTGCCTCAATATCTTGCCATAAAAAATCAACCCTCACCCAGCCCACTCCGGCCTCTTGCATCAAGACAACAGCTTTTTCTAAATCACGATTGCAGGAATATTTATAATTATTCCAAGAATGATTCCAGTGCAAAAACTCTAGCACTCCGAAAGGATTGTTAAAATTACTTTCATTTAAATTGGCCAGCTCTTTATCCATATTTTCACTCCGCAGCGTTTCCCCTGCATAAAGAGGAGATAATAAAAAAATTAAAGCTAAGAAACAAATTATTTTATTCATGAATTTTTTGTTCAATATTAATATAATCGCTAAAATCAATTTCTTCATTTAACTCCTGTTTGACCACTCTGATTCTATCCGAGGCATAAGGGTGTGTTCTAAAATAATTCTTCTCAGTTAAAGGCATCCGACGATTTATATCTTGGAGCTTCTCTAGAAAGCTAATCATCCCATGCGGATCATACCCGGCAAGCTTAGCGTAACGGGCGCCTAATTGATCCGCCAATAGTTCATCTTCCCGACTATAACCTAGTAAAAATTGCGTAAAAGCAGCATCCGCGGCGCTGCCTACTTCGCCCGAGCCTGGCGCTACGGCCACCAGCACCCGAAGGATAGAATAGCCTTGCATCGCTTGTAATTTCTTTATACTATGCCGAGCAACAATGTGCCCTACCTCATGCGCCAGAATACAGGCCAATTCATCATCGCTGGAAACTTTATCAATTAACCCGCTATTTACGTAAACATACCCTCCCGGCAAAGATACAGCGTTAATCTCATCGTCATCTAAAACTTGAAAATAATAATCAATCTCTTTGCGATCGCTAACCGCCGCTATTTTTTTACCGATATCCTCCACGCGTTTAAGCTGCAAAGGATCACCGGTAAATTTATATTCCTTTTGAATCTGACGGTTAACGGATTGGCCCATCTGCACCTCTTTATCCGTACTATAATAATATTTTTCCTCTTGCTTAGTAACCAGATTATACTCTGTAGAGCAACCTGATAAAGAAACACAAATAATTAATAAAAATAAAAACAACTTCATGTCGAATTTTTTAAGCATCCGATACAGCTTTCTTAAAGGCAGACCCACCACATTATAGAAGCAACCATCAATTTTCTTAATAAAAAATGCACCTTTGCCTTGAATATCAAAGCTCCCCGCCTTATCCAGAGGAGAAACCTGCTTAAAATAATTATTAATTTGTGCCACACTCAATTTATCCATGTAAACCTTTGTTTTTTCATAATCCAGTAATACTTTATTTTTGTTTTTAGTTTTTTTAATTACCGCTAAACCCGTATAGAGCCACTGCGGCTTGCTGGATAGCTGCTTAAGCATTCGACGGGCATCTAAAATATTCTTCGGCTTACCGAATATCTTACCATCTTGTACACAGATTGTATCGGCGGCAATAATTATTCCCTCGGCAACTCGAGCAGCCACCTCTTGGGCCTTGTTTCGCGCATTAGTTTGCACCAATTGAGAATATGATAAATTGCCACGACTAGTTTTCTCTTTAATTTTAGGAGGAAGAATTTTAAACTTTAACCCAAATTTCCCTAACAATGCTTTTCTGGCTTTTGAGTTAGAAGCTAAGTAAATTTTTTCCATATAATTTTATCTATTCGCGGGTGGCTTGGACTGGATTCGAGGACGCTTCAGGCGGCCGAGAAACAGTCCAAGACAGGACCCGCGAATCAATTCTCGTCACCCGTAAATTTGAGTTTAATTCACCGCTGCGCTCTCGCCGGCTAAATAACCTGTCGAGAAAGCTGCCTGGAGATTAAATCCGCCTGTATCGGCGTCAACATCAATCATCTCTCCGCAAAAATATAACCCCTTAATCCGCCGTGACTCCATGGTGCGCGGATTAATCTCTTTTAAGCTTACCCCTCCCCGTGTGACCATCCCCTCTTCAATCGGCCGCGGCCCGGAAATTTCCAAACGAAAACCTTTGAGCCAGGAAATTATCTTTTCCCTTTCCTCGAGCGTAATTTGACTACACTTTTTTAACGGGTTGATTCCGGAGACATCAGTAAAAACCATAATTAAGCGCAAGGGCAATAATTCCTTGAGCATATGTTTAATGCTTTTTTTAGAATTTAATTTAAACTCCCGAAGCAAACGCGCATCTAACTGTTGAACGGATAAAGCCGGTTTTAAATCAATATCCACAAAAACATTTCTATTTGGCGCCAACAAATCTATAACTTTTCCGCTCAAAGTAATCACCAATGGTCCGGATATTCCACTCGCGGTAAAAATTAATTCCCCGATCTCCGAAATAATCTCTGCCTTATCGTTAGAAAATTTAAGCTTGATATTGCGCAAGGTTAACCCTTCCAGTTTTTTGACAAAATTTTGCTTCACATCTAACGGAATTAAACCCGCCTGCAAAGGCACAACCAAATGCCCTAATTTCTTAGCGATGCTTATTCCCGAGGCGTCCGAACCGGTGAAGCTATAGCTTGCTCCCCCACAAGCCAGAATAATCCGATCGCAAAATATGCTTTGGCCATTCTCTAAGCGCACTCCTTTAGCCCGGCCTCCGGAAACAACTAGATCCACAACCTTGCTCCGGACAATCACCTGCACATTGAGCTTAATCAGCTCCTGCTCTAATATCTCTAAAATACTACTTGATCGATCAGTTTGTGGAAATACGCGCAGTTGCCGTTCAATTTTTAACTTTAAACCCCGCTGCTCGAAAAAAGAAATCAGCTCCTGATTAAAGAATTTCTTAAAAGCATCCCTTAAAAAATCGCCGTTTTTGGAGAACCGTTTGATAAAATTAGGGAGATCTTCTGTATTGGTGAGATTGCAGCGACCCTTGCCGCTTAAGAGGAGTTTATTGCCCAGTGTGCTCTTTTTTTCCAACAAAATTACTTCCTGACCGCAAGCTTGTGCCCGAATTGCCGCCATCATGCCGGCTGGCCCACCACCGACTACCACTATTTTTATTTTTTCCACAGTTATAAGCCGAAATCTGCAATCTTAAAAATGGATTCTAACTTTATCCCGACTTTAGCGAGATTCTCTATTGCGCCCTGATTACGATCCACAATTACAATTGCTTTATCGGCAATTACGCCAATTCTATCCAAAGCCTGTTTCGCTTCTAAAATTGCTTTACCAGAAGTCGCTACGTCATCAACCAAAATTACCCGGTCGCCCTTTTTAAGTGCCGGCCCTTCTACCTGCTGCTGCGTTCCATGCTCCTTAGCCTGCTTACGCACAATAAATGTTTTTATCGGTTGTCCCTGGAAATAGCTTAATGCCGCTAATGCCCCGACCATTGGATCCGCACCTAAGGTCGGTCCGCCGACCGCATCTAAAACCTCATCTTTAAGCATCTCTAAAATTATACTCGCCACCAAATAAGCGCCTTGCGCATCAAGCGTAATCACGCGCCCATCCAGATAATAATTGCTAACTTTTCCGGAAGAAAGTACAAACTCGCCTCTTTTTAAAGCCTCCCGGTTTAACAAATTAAATAATTTATCCTTTAATTCCACTCGACTTAATTTATCCATGAATTTATTCTACTATCGATGAAGCCGACTGTCAATTACTTTGACAAACCTTATTTTCATTGATATTATATCTTTATGTTGCGGGGGTTGTTAAAAGGCTTAAAGGATTTAATTTATCCAAACTACTGTTTAACTTGTAAAAATAAAATTCCGCCTGCGGATCTTCAGCAATTTATCTGCATTGAATGCCGGAATAAAGTTGAGCAAAATCTGCCCCCCTTCTGCGCGCACTGCGGCAGACACCTAGATCCTGAAGCGATAGAAAAGAACACCTGCAAAAGTTGCGCAATATGCCAAGCAAATTTTTATTTTGACCGGGCCTTTAGCCCATGCCGATATAACGGAATAGTAAAAAAACTTATCCATGAATTTAAATATTCCGGTAAAGATTATCTTGGCAAACCCTTAGGAAAATTCATGCATACATTTATCCGGGATTATCAACTACCCATCGAACATCTTGATTTTTTGATTCCCATACCGCTGCACAAAAGTCGACAGCGCCAGCGAGAATTTAATCAAGCAGAAATCTTAAGCCAAGAGATTGCTTTGGAATTCAATAAGCATGTCTTAACCGGTGCGTTTATCCGCGTTAAGCCCACCAAAACCCAAACGGAACTTACCTTCTCTGAACGTTATCAAAATGTTTCAAAAAGTTTTCTGGTAACCAAACCAAAATTAATTAAAGATGCTAATTTACTATTGATCGATGATGTCCTAACCACCGGAGCTACTTCGAGTGAAGCAGCCAGATGTTTAAAAGAATCCGGGGCCAAAAAAGTGCTGCTTTTAACTTTAGCCAGTTAACGATGAAGACCCTACGTAATTATGTTTTAAGAGAATTTCTCGGACCGCTGTTATTATGTTTAGGCGTGCTCACCTTTGTCATGGTACTTATCGGCAACTTAAAGCGCATTGCCGATTTAGTGATCAATAAAGGGGTGGACATCTTTAGCGTCATCCAGATTTTTATCTACCTTACTCCCTACATCGTTACCTATACCCTACCGATATCCATACTCGTGGCGGTCTTGCTTGCCCTGGGTAGATTAAGCGGAGATAATGAAATAATCGCCATCCGCGCAAGCGGAATAAATCTCTTTAAATTAATGCTGCCATTATTAATTATCGGCTTGGCCTTAAGTTTAGCCCTGGCCGTTTTTAACGACCAGGCCGCTTCTTATTCGCATTTTGCCTACCGTAAAACCTTACAAAAAATGGGGATAAAAAATCCCACCGCTGCCTTTGAAGAAGGGGTATTCATTGACTCCTTTAGAAAATATATTCTCTTTATTTACCATGTTGATCAAAAGAAGAACCGGCTAAATAATATTCGCATCTATGAACCCCAAGGAGAAGACCGGCCAACGCGCACAATTGTAGCTAAAGCCGGAGAATTTATCACTATTCCCGGTCAAAATGCTATTAAATTAAAACTTATCGACGGAACATCTGATGAACCTGATCCGGAGAACCCGACCAATTTCTATAAACTTAACTTCCGTACTTATTTTATGAATTTAGATATGGCCCAAATGCAAGACAAGGTTATCGATAAAAAATACAAAGAAATGACTATTCATGAGCTGAAAAAAGAGGCAGCTAAACTTAAATCCGAAGGCATTAGCCCGGCTCCGCTGATTACCAAGATTCATGAAAAACTCGCCTTAGCCTTTTCTTGCTTTGTCTTTATGCTCCTGGGATCTTCTCTAGGAATTATTACCCGGCGCCGCGAAAAATCTATTAATATCGGTATTGCCGTGTTAATTATTGTCTGCTATTATCCTTTATATATCGGCTTAACCGCAATGGCCATGGAAGGAGTTCTGCCGCCAGTCCTTGCGCTCTGGCTACCCAATTTCATTTTTGCTAGTGTCGGAACATACTTAACTTATAAATTATGCGCATCTTAGACCGTTACATCCTAAAATCAATTATCTATATATTCTTTTCCTGCATTTTTGTTTTTTTATTTCTGTATGTGATTATTGACTTGCTTAGCAATTTAGACGAAGTACTGAAGCACCAGGCTACTCTTGGGCTCTTGGCGCGATATTACCTTTCATATTTGCCGATTATGTTTGTGCAAGTTTCCCCCTTTGCCTGTCTCTTGAGCACAGTTTATACTTTCGGAAAACTTAACCACAACAACGAGATCATCGCTATGCGCTCAAGCGGTTTAAGCATATTTGAAATTGCCCGCAATGCTTTGATTTTTGGCTTTTTGATCAGCTTAGCGGTATTCTGGATTAATGACCGCTTCGTTCCGGTTTCTTTGACTGAAAACCAAAAAATTAAAATTCAGATTGAAGAAGGCACGTTAAAAGGCGCACCTAAAAAAAATGAATCAATTACCAACCTTACTCTTTACGGTTTAAGAAATCGATTATTTTTTATCAGTAAATTTTCTCCGGCGACTAAAACTATGGAAGGAATCACCATTCTGGAACAAGATGAAAACCAAAATTTAACTAAAAAGATCATCGCCACTAAAGGAATTTATCAAGACGGTTTATGGAAATTCTCTCAATGCATTACCTATAAATTCGACCACAATGGCCAGGTAATCGATGAGCCGGGTTACCTAGAAGAAGAGATTATGAGCATCTCGGAGACTCCTGAAAATCTTAGCTCTTTAAGACAAAAACCGGAACAGATGAATATCCGTCAAATGCAGGACTATATCTGGATACTTTCTAAAAGCGGGGCCACCACCGTAATTCGAAATCTAAAAGTAGACCTCTACCAGCGCTTTACCTCGCCATTTACCAGCATTATTATTATACTCCTGGGAATACCTTTTTCTCTGCTTATGCGCAAACGCGCCACCGGGATGTCCGCAATCGGGGTCTCCATCATTGTAGGATTCCTCTATTATGTTTTAGACGCCGTTTGCCTGGCCGTAGGTAAGTCCGGGCTGCTTACGCCCGTGCTCGCTGCTTCCTTAAGCCATCTCATCGTACTCACCAGCAGTCTCTATCTTATCGCCAGATTGCCTTAAAATAAAAAAGAGGATTCTTTTATTTTAAAAAAAGAACCCTCGCCGTTTACTTATTATTTTTACTAATTATAAATATATTCTAGGAATCCGGCTTCCTAAACCAGAAACAATTTCATAAGAAATTGTGCCGGACAAATCCGCCAACTCTTCAGCAGTTACCTGCCGGCCGCCCTGTTGCCCGATTAAAACTACCGGCGCACCGATTTTTGGCTTAAAATTACCCACATCCACCATGATCTGATCCATACAAATTCTACCGCTTATCCGAAATCGCCTGCCGCCGATTAAAAGCCAACCTAAATTAGAAAGATTTCGCGGATAGCCATCGCCATAACCTACCGGTAAACTAACAATATGCGTAGTGCGCGAAGTTTTATAAGTTGCGCCATAACTAATACCATAACCCGGCCCCACCTGTTTAATAAACACAACTTTAGTCTTAAGGCTTAAGACCGGTTTTAAATTTAAACCTAATTTTTTCTTTGGATACAGTCCATAGATTACTAAGCCCGGCCTGACCATTGTAAAATGACTATGACGATAGCTGATTAGCCCGATGCTATTAGCTGCGTGCACCAAAGGAATAGTTATGCCGATTTTTTTTAAATCGCTAATCAGTTTATTAAATAAATTAATCTGCTGATTCGTAATTTTACGATTAGAGTCCGCTAATGCAAAGTGCGTAAAAATACCCTGAATAATAATATTTTTAAATTTATAAATATCCTTAACCAGCCCTAAGGCCTGAGCCGATAAAACTCCGATTCTACCCATCCCCGTGTCGACCTTAATGTGTACCGGCATTTTTTGTTTTAATGCCGCGGCTTTAGCGTTAAGCACAGAAGCCATGGCCCGGTCGCAAATTGTCGGTGTAAGCTTATAAGTAAACAGCGGATTAATATCTTCTTTAAGAATCAAACCTAAAAGTAAAATGGGAGTTTTTATCCCCGCTTTTCTTAACTCTATCCCTTCATCAATGGAAGCCACCCCAAAATAGTCCACCCCGCAAACAACTAATCTTTTAGCTACCGGCACCAAGCCATGACCATAGGCATCCGCTTTTACCGTAACTAAAACTTTTATCTGCGGACGCAATAAAGATTTAACTTTTTTAAAATTATATTCTAAATGATTAAGATTAATCTCAGCCCAGGTAGGCCGGTAACCTATCGCGTTTTTATTTGACATTCTTTAGGGTATAAATAAATGGGTTTAAGTGTTAAGGCCGAAGAAAATTGCTTAGCTTTAATCTTAGCCAGCGCTAAAGACATAAGACAATGCGCTTGCACGCTCCAATAATCTTTATCCAAAACCGTGCTGTTTTTAATGCGCGTTAATAACGCCTCCTTATACAGGGCTACCGCATCTCCTAAAATAACCACTCGACGAGGAAACTTTTTAACTAATTCATCGAGGGTCAAAAGCGCATACGCGCTTTGACGCTTTAAACTTCCCTGCTGGTACTTATAGGAACTGCAATAAATAAGCGCCCTTCGGGCATCCAGGGCAGTCACAATTAAGCGATCTTTTAACAACGCATTTTCTGCCAGAATATCCAGCGTGGATATGCCGATAATCGGTATATTTTTAACTACGCTTAATCCTTTTATCGTCGCTAAACCGATGCGCATCCCGGTAAAAGATCCCGGGCCTAAACCACAGGCGAAATAATCAATCTGCGTTACTTTTAGCCCTACGGCATCAAGCACGCGTTGGATAGTCGGAACCAATAAACTCGAAAGGCCTCTGCCTACCTGCAAGCTGTATTCATAAAACTTTCCGTCGACATACAGCCCCAAACAAAGACGCGTTGTAGTAGTATCAATTGCTAATATTTTCATAAATTTCCTTTAATAATTTTTTGTATCTTGCGCCTTTGGCCGTGAACTTTAATCGCCTTTGATCTTTAGCCTCTGAAAACAGCTTAATCTTTAAAAATTCCTTTGGCAAGAGAAATTTTAATCTTTCCGGCCATTCAATAAGCGTTATCGCATCTGAATACAAATATTCCTGATACCCGAGTACAAACAAATCCTGGGGAGTTTTGAGACGATAAAAATCAAAGTGCTGCAATAAATGCTTTCCTTGATATACGCGCAATAAAACAAATGTCGGGCTAAGCACATCGTGTTTATTGATTCCTAGCCCATTGGCGATCCCTTTAGCTAAAACTGTTTTACCAGCCCCCAGTGACCCGGAGAGAAGAATAATTTCTCCGCCCCGCAAAGAACCGGCGATTTGCTTACCTAAACCTAATGTCTGATTAACTGATAAAGATAATTTTTCCATTAAAAATGTCGAAACCCCTGATTATTAAATTTAGAATATTTATTTTGATGATTAATCAACCTTAAGCCAAATGATTTCGGCATAATTTCACCAATCACCTTAAATCGGTGATTTGTATTCTTAATAATTTTGCTCGCCTGATCACGAGAAACGGTAAAAAGCAGCTCAAACTCCTCACCCGAACAAAGCGCCTCTTTAACCCCTCGCGCCTGTTTACTCAAAGGGATAAGACTTTCATATAAAACCGCCCCCACGGAGCTAGAATTTAGAATATGCCCTAAGTCTGCAGCCAAACCGTCAGAAACATCGATCATCGCACTTATTTTAAAATTATTTACTAAAAATTGCGCTTCTTTTAAGCGCGGGGTGAATTTTAAATGCTTTCCTTTAATCGCGCCTCCGAATTCGCCGGTAACCATAATCAGATCTTTCGCTTTTGCTCCTTGGCGCAAACAAAGTTTATTCTTTTTAACCACCCCGATCATGCTCACATCAATAATCAATTTACTCGAAGCAGAGATATCCCCGCCAACAATATTAATTTTATAATCGCCAGCTAATTCAAATAAACCTTTAGTTAAGCGGTCAATCTGTTTGACCGGCATATGTTTAGGCAATCCCATCGTCACTACCGCATGTTGCGGAACGCCTCCACATGCAGCAATATCGCTAATCGATATGGCTAACGCCTTTCGACCGACCAATTTAAAATCCGAAGTTTTGTAAAAATCTACCCCTTCGACAATCATATCGCAGGTAAATAATTGATAGCTGCTCTGATTGTATTTCAAAACCGCGCAATCATCTCCGCTGCCCTTGACCACGGAAGAATTAAGCTTAATTTTCTGCTGAAATCTCTTAATTAAACCAAATTCGCCGATATCGCTTATGCGCATTTATTCCTTAGTTAAAATCTTTCGAATATTTTGTAAATACGGCCTTCGAATAATACCTTTATCTGTAATTATGCCGCTGATCAACTGATGCGGCGTAAGATCAAAAGCCGGATTTAATGTTTTAGCTTTTTTCGGAGCAATTATTCTTTTAAATAAAATACTGGTTACTTCCTCAGGTTTACGCATTTCAATCTTAATGCCCGTTTTGTTCTTTATGGTTAAATCAAAAGTGCTCTTGGGCGCAGCAACATAAAATGGTATACCATGATACTTTGCTAAAACTGCTAAATTAAAGGTACCAACCTTATTTGCCGTATCGCCGTTAGCGGCAATGCGATCGGCCCCCGTAATCAGCAGATCGATTTGTCCGTCACGCATAAGCGAAGCAGCCGTATTATCGGCAATCATGGTCACATCAACGCCCTGTTTATGCAACTCCCAGGTGGATAAACGCGCGCCCTGCAGCAGGGGCCGCGTTTCACAGGAAAAAACCTTTATTTTCTTTCCTTGAGCGCAAGCAGAATAAATAACCCCCAGGGCCGTGCCATAATCTATAGTCGCTAATATTCCGGCATTACAAATCGTTAACACTCTTGCTTTATTTTTAAGCAATCCCGCTCCATATGCTCCGATTTTGCGACATGCAGCCATATCCTGACGCATAATCAACTTCGCTTCCGCTAAAATAATCTGCTTAATTTTTACAATAGATTGCTTTTTATTCGCCAAAGCCGCCGCCTGAATCCTTCTTATCCCCCAAAACAAATTATGCGCAGTCGGTCGAGAGCTGGCAATATATTTTGCCACCGAGTTTAATTTCCGGCTAAATTTACTCCAGTCAGAACAAACATAATCTCTTATCCCTAAGTACATCCCTAAACCGGCCGCGGCACCTAACGCCGGAGCCCCGCGCACCTGCATAATCTTAATCGCCTGCCAAAGATCTTTAAGACGATAGATATTAACATAGATTAACTTCTGCGGTAATTGCGTCTGATCAATAATCCGAATCTGATTATTTTTCCAATCTATGGTGCGAATATCCATATTATTTTATATATTAGCGGGTCCTGTCGAGCCTTATTCTCGCCGCACACCAGCGGTTTTAAATCAAGTCCCGCCACCCGCTAATACATAATCCTATAATCCAATAAGCTTAGCTAAAATACTCTTCTTTACTGATATGGCTGCCGCCGGGCAAGCCTCCTGACAACAGAAACAAGCAATACATTTATGATAATCAAACTTAATTCCGCTTTTCTTGAGTGCAATACATCTTTTCGGACATACCTGCACGCAATGGCCACAACGCGTACATTTCAAACGCACTGAATAAGGATAATATCTTACTAGAAATTTAAATATTTTCTTTATCGCCGGAGGCAATTTAGTTGCTTTGGCCGAACTTTTCGGTAAGATAAACGGCCGAATATTTAATTTGGCGATATCCTCCCCCTCGATCTTAATCCGGCTAATTTCTTTCTCGCCCAGCCCGCGTAAAGCGGCCTCTTTAGTAGTCAGCACTTCATATTGATTAATGCCCATTATTTTAGCCATCACCGAATCTAGGGCTACGCAATCACTCCCAGCTAATAAAAGATTCAGCTGACGTGTTTTACCGCCGGTGGCCGGGCCATCTCCCTCCATGGCCAGTATTCCATCAATAATGGTTAAAGCCGGCTTAGCCTCCTGATATATATCCACAAGAATCTTGGAAAAATCAGCCGGATCAAAATAGTTCTTATGCAACTCTGTTTTATAAGTACCGGAAACCAGGCCAAAAAGATTCTTAATCGCCCCGGTAATTAAAGTAAATTCATGTGTTTTAAATTTAGGTAAATTAATCAGATAATCACATTCATCAAGCGCTACGGTTAGCGGAAACTTATCGCGCATTCTGCGTTTATCAAATCTTATGAGCCTTACATCCTCTTCTTGACAAATTTTCTTAATTCCGGTAACCTGGTAAACTTCATCTACATTTTCAATATACTGGCCCCAAACACTCGGACCATCACCAACCACAATTTTACAATTTACCTCTTTCAATAAATGAATCACTGCCCTGACTACTTCCGGATGAGTAGTAATCCCAAATTCCGGTGGCTTAGACATCAAAAGATTCGGCTTAACCAATACGTTTGATCCCGGTTTAATAAAATTAGTAATCCCCCCTAAAAGATTAATGGAATTTCTAATCGCCAGCTCTACCCTAGCCGGCTCATAACTGCTGCATTTCACTAACGATATTCTTGCACTCATCGTAATTTAAAAAAACTTTTAGCATTTTGGGTGGTGAGTTCCGCAATACATTCAAAACTCACCCCCTTAATCTGACTAATCTGATTAGCCAGTAATTTTATCTGCAACGGTTCATTGCGCTGGCCCCGGAAATTTTCCGGGGACAAATACGGCGCATCCGTTTCCAGCATTATTCTATCCAACGGAGTTAATTTCACCATCTCTCTTAAGCCCTGAGCCTTCTTATAAGTAATATTGCAAGTAAATGAAATAAAAAATCCGGAATCTAAGCATTCCTGTAAAAAATCTTCATCACCGGAAAAACAATGCACAACCGCTTGTAAAGGAAATGCGGATTTTAAAATTTGCAAAAGATCTTTTTCTGCCTGACGACAGTGAATAACTAACGGTAACTTTAAATCTTTGGCTATTTCAATTTGCTGAATAAATGCCTGTTTTTGATTCTCCGGGTTGGACAAATTACGATAATAATCCAAACCCGTCTCGCCAATGGCCACAATCTTACCCTGCTGCGCCAATTCTTTTAACTTAGCTTTTGCCTTAAGATCAAAGCTGTCTGCATCATGCGGATGTACGCCTACGCTGGCATAAACTTCCGGATACTTTTGCGCTAATGCACAAGCGCTAACAGAAGAATCTAAAGTTGAACCAATGTCAATAAAATAAGCAATCCCCTCTTCTCTTGCTCGCTGAATGACTAAAGCTCGATCCGCATCAAATGCAGGAAAATCAAGATGACAATGCGTATCAATCAACATAAGAGGAATTAATTTTATTTAATTTCAATGCCTGCCTGACCGGTAAGCAGACGCGGAAACAGAGGATCGCCTTTTTTAATTTTACGACTGCCTAACTGCAGAATAATCGCTTCGGCTGTTTTAGGCATAAATGGAGAAATTTCCTGGCCGATGTTTCTTATCGACTGAACCAATAAACAAATAAAAGCTTTGAGCTGCTCATCCTTGGCTTCTTTGACCAAATTCCAGGGCTTAGTTTCTTCGACATATTTATTGGTTAAGCCAATGACCACCCAAATCTTCTCCAACGCCAAACTAAAATCATTCTTCCAACTCAATGCCGCGTGAATTTCCTGAGGCAATTGCTTTAACTTTTCTTTTATCTGCTGACCGCTGGCGTCATATTCGATCTGATAAACATCTAATTCCGGAATCATTCCGCAGTAGTATTTTTCAATCATCGTTAATGTTCGATAAATCAAGTTTCCCAGGTCGTTAGCCAAATCACCGTTAAATCTTTTAATAATCGCCTCTTCGGAGAAATTGCCATCCAATCCAAACGGCACATCGCGCAAAAGAAAATAACGATAAACATCTATACCAAATTTATCGACCATCTCCAGCGGATTAACGACATTACCGCGCGACTTTGACATCTTGTCTTCATGCATCATCCACCAACCATGCGCAAATATCATATCCGGCTGCCGGATACCAAGAGCCTTAAGCATAATCGGCCAATAAATGGCATGATGCCTTAAAATATCTTTACCCACCAAATGCACAATCCTTACATCTTCGCCCCACCAGGGAGAATGATAAATATTCTGGTTGTCAAACTCTCCCACTGCGCTAATATAATTAATTAAAGCATCAAACCAAACATAAGTGACATGTTTTGCGCTAAACGGCAAAGGGATGCCCCAGCCCAACCTCTCTATTGGCCGGGATATACACAAATCTTCTAATTTATTGTTTTCTAAGAAACTTAAAACCTCATTCCTCCGGCTTTCCGGCTGAATATAATGCTTGCGCTCTGGATGCTTATCAGTATCCTTAATATACTGAATAAGCCAGGATTGATATTTAGACAACTTAAAGAAAAAATTTGTTTCGCTGATATTCTCAAGCGGACGTTTGCAATCCGGACAAAGCTGGTCGGCGACTTGAGTCCTGGGCCAGAATGTTTCACAGGGGGTGCAATACCATCCTTCATACTTATCCTCGTAGATATCCCCATTATCAAATACTATTTGCAACGCTTTCTGCACACACTGAATATGCCTACTTTGGGTAGTACGTATAAAATCATCATTTAAAATCGCCAGTTTGCTCCATAAATCTCTAAATTGCAAAACTACTTTATCGACAAATTCAATTGGCTTAAATCCGGCCTCATCGGCGGCTTTTTTAATCTTCTGGCCGTGTTCATCGGTCCCGGTAAGAAACCAGACATTTTCTTTTCCTAAAAGATTGCGCTGATAACGTGCCAGGGTATCGGCAGCAATATTCGTATAAGAATGACCAATATGCGGAGAGGCATTCACATAATAAATCGGAGTAGTAATATAAAATTTATCGGACATGCTCTTTTTCCTTATAACTTACCTCGATATATCCGCCTTCGTCAAGCTGCACACTCACTAAGCGTTTAAAAACATTCACATTAATCACCTTGCCCTTGCCCTCCGGAGTATTTAAATGTTCACCTTCCCGCGGTAACCCCTTAGAAAGTATCTTATAAGTTTCATATTCATAAGACAGGCAACACATTAATCTTCCGCATAAGCCGGATATTTTAGGAGGATTTAACGGCAGTCCCTCTTCTTTGGCCATTTTAATCGTCACCGGCTCAAAATCTTTTAAAAACTTTTTGCAACAAAGTTCGCGACCACATGAACCATATCCGCCGAAAAGCCTCGCCTCATCCCTGACCCCGATCTGCTTTAATTCAATGCGCGCCTTAAAGACTTTAGCTAAATCTTTAACCAGATTACGAAAATCTACCCGACCATCGGAAGTAAAATAAAATAAAATTTTAGAACGATCAAAGGAATATTCCGCCTTAACCAGCTTCATATCTAACTTATGCTCACCGATCTTCTTTTCACAGGCATTAAATGCCTCTTTTGCTTTAATCGCGTTATCCTGGACCTGCTTGAGGTCGCTATCTTTAGCCAGGCGAATTATTCTTTTCGGCGGCTCCTTGGGAGCATCCTCCGCACAACAATGCGCATGCGCTGTTGGAATTACACAACCGCAATCCAATCCTCGATCATGCTCCACAATCACATGATCGCCGATTTTTAAAATTAAATTACCCGCTTGATAAAATTGCACCATACCGGAATTATTAAGTTTAACTAAAATCATGCCTTCCATAGCTGCGCTCCTAAGTTGTGCAAGAGTAATTTACTATTTATGTTCTTCTCTAAATACAGAGAGCTTTCTGAAAGCGTCGTCATAATCTCATCTAATTGCTTAAAAGAAAACCGAGGAATCAGTTTTAGTAAATCATCGTGCCGGTCTAAATGAATTGTCTCTTTATCCGATCCACCACATTTTAATAAATATATATCTCTGAACCAAGAAGCAAGAATATTTAAACAAACCTGCAACTGCTCTTTACTTTGATTCATAATAATATGATCCAACGGTTTAGGGGAAAGAATAAAAGCATCAAATATTTTATTCTTCTCCTGCAGCAATGAAGTGTCCTTCAATCTTAAAGCTAGGCCTAATCGCCCTTCTGCATAATACGCCAGAAAATGGGCGCCAACTTTATCCAAGGCGTAATCCTTAATCAAAACATTTTCTAATCTCGACCTCACCAAAGGAGAAAATTTTATTTGCTTGCAACGGGAAAGCACGGTTTTGATAATATTTTGCGGTTTGTGCGTAATTAAAACAATCAATACATCTTTGGGCGGCTCTTCTAATACCTTGAGCAGCGCATTAGCTGCCTCGGGATTAAGCTTATGCGCATTATCAATAATAAAAACTTTTAGCGCACCTTCATACGGCCGAAGATTTGCCGACCGCAAAATACCGCGGATATCGTCAATCTTAATCTGAGATTGCCCATTTTGGATAATATGCAAATCGGGATGAGTTTCATTCTGAATTTTTAAACATCCGCTACAATTACCGCACGGCCGATTCGTTTGCCCTGTGCAATTAAGCTGCTCGGCGATAAGTTTAGCAACCATACGCTTGCCGATTCCTTCCGGTCCGCTAAAAATAAAGGCCCCGGAAAAACAGGATTTTTCCAAATAAGCATGAATTATACTCAACGCCCGGTCATGTCCTAAAACATCACTAAAGCGCATTCCACAGCTCCCTAATCTTGTCTTGCGTCTTAAATTTATCTTCCAAAACTTTTACTATTTTTATTCTTCGCGGCTCTTGCTTAGCCAATGCCAGATACCCTTTTCTCACTTTTTCATGATAACTTATCGAACGCTGTTCGATACGGTCTTTACAACTGACTCGATGTTTAAGTCCGTTTTTTACCGGCAGATCTAAAAAAATAGTTAAATCCGGCGTGATGCCTTTAGTAGCAAAATTACCGATAGACTTGATCAATTTTATATCTATGCCCAAACCATAACCTTGATAAGCAATGGTCGAATCAAGAAACCTATCGCAAACAACTGTTTTTTTTGACTCCAGCGCAGGCTTAATTATCTGGGCGACCACCTGAGCTCGCGACGCCATATAAAGTAAGGTTTCCGCTTGCGCGGAAATCTTACTTTTAGGATCAAGCAAAATTGCCCTGATTGTCTCACCCAACTTTACTCCACCCGGCTCACGCAAATAAATTACCTTATCCCCTTTAGCCTTAAGATAATTAAAAAGCATCTTGGACTGCGTGCTCTTGCCACAACCCTCAGAACCTTCAAAGGTAATAAATTTATTCTTCATATTCATACCTCAGGTGAGTCCTAACACGGCGCCACCCTACTGTCCTAGTTGCCCTGACCGTCCACTATAACTTTCGACGCCAAGTTGTACCGTCTTTAATATCTTCTAAAATTACACCTTGACCTTCTAACTCATTTCTAATTTTATCTGCTAACGCATAATCCTTGGACTGTTTGGCATCTATTCTACTTTGAATCTTTAACTTAATCTCCTCCTCATTAATCTCTGAATCAATTTTAACGGTTTTAAGACTAATTCCTAAGATCTGTAACATTTCATTCAATTCATTCTGAACATTAAAAACAAAACTTTCCTTTTCAATATTTTTATTTGCTAAATTTACGAGCTCAAAAACACAAGCTAATGCACCGGGTGTATTGAAATCATCATCCAGCGAGTCTCGGAACTTACTCTTTAATAAAACTATTTCTTTCGGGACTATTTTCAAAAAAGATTTAACAAAGCTGGGTTTAATCAATTTAGCCTTATCCATAAAAATTTTAATCCGCTGTATTGCTTGCTTGGCCTCCTGGATTTTCGCATCACTATAATCGATCGGATGACCATAATGCGCGGACAAAAAGAAAAACTTAAGCAATCCAAGATTATGGTGTTTAGCAATAAAATCCTTAATCGTGATAAAGTTCCCCAGTGACTTAGACATCTTTTGACCGTTAATCGTAAGCAATCCGTGGTGTATCCAATATTTAGCAAATAATTTACCGGTGTAAGATTCACTCTGCGCCAGCTCATTCTCATGATGCGGAAAGATTAAATCCCTGCCCCCGGCGTGAATATCCAAAGTCTCGGTATTTAAAAATTTCTGCGACATTACCGAACATTCAATATGCCAACCCGGGCGCCCCGGCCCCCAGGGACTAGGCCAAAAAGGCTCATTTTCTTTTGAGCGTTTCCAAAGAGCAAAGTCTAACGGATCATTCTTAGATTCCGCAGACGCAATTCTTACCCCCGTGTACATCTGGTCGATACTCTGTCCGGATAATTTACCGTAACTTATAAATTTACGTACATCAAAATAAACATCTCCGGCAGACTCATAAGCCGCACCACGATCAATAAGTTTCTTAATATACTCGACCATCTCGGGAATATTTTCGGTAGCGCGTGGTTCAAAATCCGCTTTTTCAATTCCTAAGCTCATCAGGTCGGAATGATAACTGGCAATATATTTATTAACTAATTCCTGCCAATTAATTTTTAGCTCGAAAGCCCGATCAATTATTTTATCGTCAATATCCGTAATATTGCGCACAAAACTTACCTTGAACCCGCGATATTTTAAATACCGGCGTATTAAATCAAAGATAAATAAACTACGCGCGTGGCCAAGATGACAGGCATCATAAACCGTAACTCCACAGGTATATATTTTTACCTCTGGACTTTTTTGAGGAATAAACTGTTCTTTTTTTCTGGAAAGGGAATTATATATAAAAATAGGCATGATCGTTGCACCTTAAATTCTGGTCTTAAACTATACAACTTACGGCTTATTTATGCTTTTCTAAATTCTTAATTTTATCCTGCAGCTCTTCAATGCTCTGCATAATCGGATCCAATGCCCGCACATGGTCCAAACTAACGTCCATCTTCTTGCCATCCTGTTTAGTAATCCTGCCGGGAACACCAACCACTGTAGAATTCGACGGAACATCTTTAATGACTACCGCATTTGCTCCAATATAAGAATTATCTCCAATAATAATATTGCCCAAAACCTTAGCTCCGGCGCCGATAACGACATTATTGCCAATTGTAGGATGGCGCTTTCCCGCAACAATCCCCGTGCCACCTAAGGTTGCGCCTTGATAAAGCAAAACATCATTCCCCACAATTGCAGTCTCTCCGATCACTACGCCCAGCCCATGATCAATAAAAAAACGTTTGCCGATTCTTGCTCCCGGATGTATCTCAATACCGGTAAAAAACCTCGCCACCTGCGATAATAAACGCGCTAAAAAAAATAATTTTATTGTATACAAAACGTGCGCAAAACGATAGTAAACTAAAGCGTGCAGTCCAGGATAAAGTAAGATTATCTCCAAAAAACTTTTAGCCGCCGGATCTCTTTTTTGCGCCGCCCGAATATCCGCATAAAAAAATATTGAAATAAATATCAATTTAATCATAAAAATTACTAATAATATAACTAAAATATTAATCAAATAGACCATTTTATTCCTCCCTAATCAAAGAAACGGTCACAAAACAGGCAATTGCTTCTTTCTGCCCCAAGGCATCTAACCCTTCATTAGTTTTTGCTTTAATATTTACCACGTCCTGTTCAACACCCAGAAGCGCGCAAATATTTTCTTTCATTTGCTGTTTAAAAGGACCGAGTTTCGGCTCCTGAGCAATAATAATTGTATCTAAATTATTAATTTTATAACCACTCTTATCCAAAAGTTCTTTAACCATTTTTAATAATCGACTACTCGCGATACCTTGATATTTCGGGTTTGTGTCCGGAAAATGTTCCCCGATATCACCCAATGCTAAAGCCCCTAACAAAGCGTCGCAAAGCGCGTGAATCAACGCATCTCCGTCGGAATGCCCTAAAAGACCTTTAACGTAGGGAATTTCTACTCCGCCTAAAAACAATTTCCGTCCATCAACCAAACGGTGAATATCATATCCTATGCCGGCTTTATAGAGCATCAGCGTTTCCTTCCTGCAATTGCTCGTGCAAACAAAAGGTCCTCTTGAGTCGTAATTTTAACATTTTCATAGCTTCCCGAGACAATCTTAACCTTATTTCCTAATTTCTCAACCAAAGAGGAATCGTCAGTTACATCCATCGTAGAATATTTTTTATATGCCCTAAAAATAAGTTCTTTTCTAAAAACTTGCGGAGTCTGAATCTCCCAGAGATTAGCTCTGTTTAATGTTCGATCAACCAAACCGTTAAATTTGCTACTTTTAATCGTAGCTTTAACTGGTACGCCTAATATCGCCGCACCGGTCTTTTTTGCCGCAGTAATAACCTTAGCAATAGATTGGCCATCAATAAACGGGCGCGCAGAATCATGAATTAACACCCAAGCGCTTTTTTCACTAACCATTTTAAGACCGTTATACACTGAATCTTGACGACGACTACCGCCGATAACAATATTTACGATTTTCTTAAAAGAAAATTTATTAATTTGTCGAATGATTGTGCGTCGATTCTTCGTGCTTACGACCACAATCACCTCATCGATCCCCGGATGAGCATCTAAAGCGTTTAAAGAATAAACAATCGCCGACAATTTTCCTATTTTTATTAAAGGCTTGGGCGTTGCTGTTTTTAAACGTCGCCCCTGCCCGGCGGCTAAAATAATTGCGCTAAGCATTATTTTTCAACTTTGGTGAAAATCATTCTACCGGCTTGAGTTTGTAAAACTGAGGTGACCAGTACCTTCACCTCCTGGCCAATCAGTCGACGCGCATCTTCAGCCACCACCATCGTCCCATCGTCTAAGTAACCTACTGCCTGATTATGTTCCTTGCCTTCTTTAATTAATTTAATATGCATCTCTTCGCCAGGAAAAACAACTGGTTTAAGGGCATTGGCCAATTCATTAATATTTAAAACTTTAATCCCCTGAATACTAGCCACTCGGTTTAAATTAAAATCAACCGTAAGAATTTTAGCCTCCAGCAATTTAGCTAATAAAACTAATTTTGCATCCACTTCCGAGGTTTCCGGAAAGTCCTGCTCATGAATCACAATATCCATCCCCGGTTCATGTTGAATAGTATTCAAAATCTCTAGTCCGCGTCTACCTCTTTGACGCTTAATCGGATCGGTAGAATCGGCAATCTGCTGAAGTTCTCTTAAAACAAATTTAGGAATGATCACTTTTTGTCCTAAAAAACGCGTTTTGCAGATATCCACAATCCGGCCGTCAATAATCACGCTCGTATCCAAAATAACCACATCCTGGCTCTGATCCTGGCGACGTAAACGCACGTAAGGAATAATAATATTAAATTCATCCTTTCCGCGTAAAGCCATAACCATGCCCAAATAACAAAAAACCAGAGTTAATCCCACCCGGGTTCTAGAAAGCGTATCGGCATCCATAGCCGCAAGACTAAAGGCATCCCCAACCAGCTTAGCCATAATCAAACCTAAAATTAATCCAAATACCGCACTCGATAAACCGCTTACCGAAACTTTACGTAAACCTATCTCAATAAGAATCATAAATAAAGCCGCGGCGGCTCCAATAGATATACCGACAAAACCACCCGCCTGATAACCGATAAACATACTACCTAAAACAAATAAAAAACGCGCTAATAATAAATTCATTTTCTTGCCTCCTTGCCCTGCTCTTTAATTGCTGGTCCTAAAATAATATCCAAAGCTTCCTTTAACGTAGAAACGCCAATAATCTCCATCTCTGATTTCTTTAATTTAAGATTCTTAATGCTATTCTTCGGTAAAATACAATGCTTAAAACCTAACTTTTCGGCTTCATTCATACGCGTAAGTACGCTGGAGATACTCCGGATTTCCCCACTTAAACCCACCTCGCCTAAGACTACCGTCTTAGAGAGCACCACTTGATCTCGAAAACTAGAAGCGATTACAGCGCACACAGCTAAATCTGCTGCCGGATCCTCAATCTTAATGCCTCCGGCGACATTAATAAAGATATCTTCTGTCTCCAGAGCTAAACCCATACGTTTCTCTAAAACTGCCACAAGCAAAGAAAGCCGGTTAAAATCAAAACCTTGCGCGCGGCGCCGGGCATAACCAAAGCTACTTCGAGAAACTAGCGATTGTATCTCAACCAACAAAGGACGCGTTCCCTCTAAAATAGAAGTTACAATCGTACCCGAAACATTGCTCGGCCGTTCAGAAAGAAAAATCTCCGAAGGATTCTTTACTTCCACTAAACCCGCCGCGGCCATTTCGAATACCCCGATTTCATTGGTCGAACCAAACCTATTCTTTACCGCCCGCAATATTCTATAAATCGCAAAACGATCACCTTCAAAATAAAGCACCGTATCCACAATATGCTCGAGTACCCGCGGACCGGCCAGAGTACCTTCCTTGGTAACATGGCCAATAATAAAAATCGAGGTCCCCGTAGTCTTAGCTAACTGCGTAAGGGCCCCGGCACATTCTCTAACCTGGCTTACGCTTCCCGGTGAGGAACTAATCCCAGGATCAAAAACTACCTGAATAGAATCAATCACCACAACTTGAGGCTTTAATTTCTTTATATATTCAATAATTAAAGATAAATCAGTCTGATTAACAATGTATAGGTTGTCCGATCCTGACTCGCCTAAACGTTTTGCGCGTAATTTAGTTTGAGCCACAGATTCTTCACCGCTAACATAAAGTACACCGATTCCCTGCTGCGTTAAATGATTAGAAACCTGCAAAGAAATAGTCGATTTACCCACTCCGGGGTCACCGCCAATCAAAATAACCGACCCCTTAACAATTCCCCCGCCCAAAACCCGATCCAGCTCGACAATATTAGTTTTTAACCGATCCTCATCTTTCGCCACGACGTCTCTTAAAAGAACCGGGCCGTCTTTATATAAACTAATTCTTTCCTTGGCGGATGAAGAAATCGGGGCATATTCCTCTTCATTGAAAGAGTTCCAACTATTACAATCCGGGCAACGGCCTAACCATTTAGGAGTTTGATAACCGCAGCTTGAACAACTATAAACCGACCTGGTCTTCATCCCTCGCCTTATTTTTTTTCTTTAGTTTTAACTAATAACTTCCAGGGGTTCTTACGCACATCCGCAACCAAAGCCTCTAATTCATTATAAAGCGCTTCATCATAAAGAAGTTTACCTAAAGTACCTTCTTTATTAATTATTTTTGTCAACCCCTCATCTAGGCTAGCCATTATGCTTTCCGATTTGCTAAATAAAGCATGTATCGGCAAGGGATCCACTCCTTTAATCGAACCGTTATCTTTAACCAGGCTAGCATAATCTTTCCCCGGCATTATCTCTATATATTTTTCTCCCAACAGTCCTAAAGTATTCACCCAAACAGTAGAATCCGCCGGAATCTTAATAATCCCTCTAATCCAAACCGCCAGACAAACATTTGAACGGTTCTCTTGGGAAATAAACTCCAGTTTAATTTTCTTTACTTCACCAACATCCACTCCGGCAAAACGTACCGGCGCCCCGATTTTTACTCCGTTAACAAAATTAAAATTAAGATTAATCCGGTAACCCGAACTCCAGGTCTTAAATCCGCCGATGGATAATATAAAAATAATCAAAATAATTAAACCGATAAAAACAAAAATCCCTACCTTTAATTCTAATTTAGTTTTACCAAAAATCATTTAAACCTCCTTGCTTACAAAAACACGTCTGCACAAAATTTTAATAAATGCGGCGTGGTTTATTTAAAAGTATCTACTGCTTCAGTTATCGGCCCCTTAGAAAGTCCGTTAACAAATTGATGCACTACCGGATCGCGCGTTTCCTGAATTTGCTGAGGATTACCCTCCAAAATTATTTTTCCTTTATACATCATCGCGATCTTATCGGCAATATGATAAGCGCTTTTCATATCGTGCGTAACCACCAAAGAAGTAACTTTCAATTTATCATGCAATGAGCAAATAAGCTCATTAATCGCGTCGGCCGTTATCGGGTCAATTCCGGTGGTCGGTTCATCATAAAGAATAATCTCCGGCTTAATACAAATTGCCCGCGCCAAAGCAACGCGCTTTTTCATCCCCCCGCTTAATTCTGAAGGCATAAGATTTTCAATGCCACCTAAACCGACTAAAGATAAAGATTCCTCCAGACGGGCAAAAATCTCTTTGCGACTTAAATGGGTATGCTCAAATAAACTAAAACCGACATTCTCACCGACGTCCATAGAATCAAAAAGAGCCCCCCCTTGAAAAACCATGCTAATTTTCGCACGTAAGGCCACTAATTCTAATTCTTTTAAACCCGCGACATCTTGACCGTGAACTAGAACCCTACCGCTATCCGGAACCAATAAGCCGACAATATGTTTAAGCAGAACAGATTTTCCGCAACCGCTCCTGCCGATAATTACGCAAGTTTGACCGATTTCAACATCCAAATCCAATTCATTTAAAACTAAACTATTATTAAATTTTTTACTCAACTTTTGTATTTTAATCATATTTTACGGAAAAATAAAATAGAATAGCGCGGTAAACAAACAATCCGCAGCAATAATCAGTAAAAAGCTAAAAACTACTGAACGCGTCGTCGCTCGGCCTACTCCTACTGCCCCGCCGGCAACATTAAAACCTTCATGACAACTCACCAGGGCAATGACCATGCCAAAAATCCAAGCCTTAAATAATCCGGTAAATAAATCTTTATACAGCAACGCCGAAAAAGTCATGTTCATATACATATTGCTCGTAATCCCTAACTTTAATACACAAATAAGATAACTGCCGAAAATACCGACAATATTAGCATACAAAGTAAGCAAGGGGAGCATAATACTTAGGGCGACAAAACGCGGCACAACCAAATATTTAATCGGATTAGTCGCAAGCGTTTCTAAGGCGTCAATCTGTTCGGTAACCTGCATCGAACCTAACTCCGCAGTATTTGCCGCACCCACTCTTCCGGCCACAATCAAAGCCGTAATTACCGGACCTAATTCGCGCACGATGGCTAAAGCTACCAAACTTGAGATGTACATCTCTGAACCAATACGCTGCATAAAATAACCAAACTGTAGAGCAAAAATACAACCGATAAACAAAGCCACTACGGAAACAATCGCCAAGCTATCATAACCGGCTTTCTTAGATTGCTCAACAATATGATCAACTTTATAGGGCGGTTTAAATGCCTGATAAACCGTCTGTATAGAGAGGTTAGCTAACCCGCCAAAAAAATACAAAAAAGAAAGTACGTTACGGCCCAGGTCTATAAAAAATGGAATATACATTATTCAAAAATAAGCTCTTCGTTCTTACGCGTTACTTTAATCACAGAGCCCTCCTTGTATTTCTTGGAAATAATCTCACTGGCAAGTGAGTCTTCCAGGAATCTTTGAATAGTCCTTTTTAATGGTCGAGCGCCAAAAACCGGATCAAATCCTTTTTCCACTAAAAGTTCCTTAGCCTCTTGGCTGACCTCTAAGTAAATCTTTTGTTCCTTTAAACGATTAATCACCTGACTAATTTCAAGATCAATAATTTTAATCAGATCCTCACGGACTAACTGTCTAAAAACAATAATATCATCGATACGATTTAAAAATTCAGGCTTAAAAGCATGCTTAACCGCTTCTAATAATTTATTCTTCATATCCTGATAAGTGCCTTCCTCTTTCTGAGACTTAAACCCCAATGATCCGGTTTTTCGGATTAATTCTGCGCCAACATTAGAGGTCATAATAATAATCGTATTCTTAAAGTTAACCTTGCGACCAAAGCTATCAGTAAGCCGGCCCTCTTCAAAAACTTGCAACAATAGATTAAAAACATCCGGATGCGCTTTCTCAATTTCATCTAAAAGTATAACGGCATAAGGACGACGGCGTACTCGCTCCGTAAGCTGGCCACCCTCCTCATACCCCACATATCCCGGAGGAGCGCCAATCAACCTGGAAACATTAAACTTCTCCATATACTCCGACATATCCAGCTGCAACAATGCCTCTTCGTCGCCAAACATAAACTCCGCCAAGGCCCTCGCCAATAAAGTTTTACCTACGCCAGTGGGACCTAAAAATATAAACGAACCAATCGGTCGTTTAGGATCTTTAATCCCGGCTCGCGACCGGCGCACTGCATGCGCAATCGCTTCAATCGCTTCGTTCTGCCCAACCACACGCTTATGCAGCTCCTCTTCAATTTTAAGCAGTTTCTCACTTTCTTTTTCTTCTAATCTAAAAACCGGAATCCCCGTCCACTGCGCTAAGATTTTAGCAATATCTTCAGCAGTTACCTCCGGACGCATTTTATCTTTAGCCTGGCTCCACTCTTTATTTAACCGCTCAAGCTCGCTCCGCACCGTGCGTTCCTGATCTCTTAAAGAAGCTGCTTTTTCAAAATCCTGGCTCTTAATGAACGCTTCTTTTTCTTTCCTTAAAGACTCGACATTCGCTTCAATTGTTTTAATATTTTCCGGAACAATCAAAACATTCAAACGGCTGCGTGAGCCGGCTTCATCAATTAAATCAATCGCCTTATCCGGCATAAATCTTCCGGTAATATAGCGATCGCTTAATACGACTGCCGCCTCTAATGCTTCATCTTTAAAAGTAACCCGATGATGCGCCTCATACCGGTCGCGCAGGCCTTTTAAAATTTTAATCGTCTGCTCAATCGTTGGCGGCTCTACCATAATCGTCTGAAAACGACGCTCTAAAGCCGCATCCTTTTCGATATGTTTACGATATTCATTGATCGTCGTCGCCCCGATACATTGCATCTCTCCCCGAGAAAGCGCGGGCTTCATAATATTCGAAGCGTCAATCGCGCCTTCGGCGGCACCCGCACCTACTAGAGTATGCAACTCATCAATAAAAATAATTACATCCTGAGAGCGCTTAATCTCCTCCATAATCGCTTTAATTCTTTCCTCAAATTGACCGCGGTATTTAGTTCCGGCGACCATCAGGGCCAGATCTAAAACCACAATTCTTTTGCCTCTTAAAACTTCCGGAATATTACCAGCAATAATTAACTGCGCCAATCCTTCCACAATCGCAGTTTTGCCTACCCCCGCTTCCCCTAAAAGCACGGGATTATTTTTAGTGCGCCGACTCAAAATCTGCACCACCCGCTCAATCTCCTGCGTGCGATCAATTACCGGATCTAATTTATTTTCACGCGCCAACGCCGTAAGATCCCGTCCAAAAGCATCCAAAGCCGGAGTCTTAGACTTTGTAACTTGTGCGCCTTGCGCGCTCATCCCCGGCAAAGCCGACCCCAAGAGACTCATCACTTCATTGCGTACAGAATTTAAATCCATGCCTAAGTTTAATAATACCTGCGAAGCGATGCCTTCCCCTTCGCGAATCAGCCCCAGCAAAAGATGTTCCGTGCCGATATAATTATGCCCTAAAGAACGCGCTTCCTCTGCCGCCAACTCTAAAGCTTTTTTAGCGCGCGGAGTAAAAGGGATATCCCCAATAATCTGAGTAGTCGGCCCCGGTTGAACTAATTTCTCAATTTCTAAGCGAATATTCTCAAGCGAAACTTCCAATTTCTGCAATACCGCCGCCGCGACCCCTTCTCCCTCTCGAATTAATCCTAAGAGTATATGTTCAGTACCGATATAATCATGATTAAAACGCCTCGCCTCTTCTTTAGCTAAAATAATTACTTTGCGCGCCCTTTCCGTAAAACGATTAAACATGTCTACTCCTCTAAATTATAATAAGTTAAGTTTCTTACGAATTAATCCCGCCCTTTTTAAATCCCGCTGATCCGAAGAAAGTTTCACATTCTCTAGCTTTTGCAAATGCGCCGGCTGAGTAATGATAAAAAGCTCATTAATTGTACGGCGATCAATATCCTTAACCATCCCCAAGTCGCTTCCTAATCTAACCATCGAAAGCAACTCAATCGTCTCCTGGCTAGTAATAATTCGCGCGCTTTTTAAAATACCTAAAGATCGATTAATTCTATCCTCTAAGACTTCTTTACTTTTCGACAACATAATCTCCCGGGCTTGCGTCTCTTGCTCGATAATTTGCCGAATCAAGCCATTAATATTTTCAATAATCTCGCTCTCGCCATGGCCTAAGGAAACCTGGTTAGAAATCTGGAAAAAATTACCACTGGCTTGTGTTCCTTCGCCATAAAGTCCGCGCGTAGTAAAACTCAATTTAGCGATAGCCGCTAATACCCGCTCAATTTGACGACTCATCACCAATGCCGGTAAATGCAGCATCACTGATCCGCGCATACCGGTCCCGGTGTTGGTCGGACAAGCAGTAAGATAACCAAAATCATCCAGGTACGCGTAATCTAGCAATTTGGCCAAACAATCATCAATTCCGTTAATGATCTCCCAGGCCTCGAAAAGATTAAACCCTGACTGCATAAGTTGAATGCGCAAATGATCCTCTTCATTGATCATTACCGCGATATTTTCTTCATCATTAACCAATACCGCTTTCTGCTCAGTTTTCTGAGTATGTTCGATAGACATCAGGTGCCGCTCCACTAAAAACTGTTTATCAATGCCGTCTAAATTCGCCAAAACAAAAAGCGTAGAGTTCTTAAGCAAGTCAACTTTCGCCATTGCCTGGCTGCTCATCTCCAAAATCGCATTTAATTGCGCTTTAGATGCCCAGTGCGGGAAAGGAAATTTATTAAAATTCCGAGCTAAACGAATCCTACTGGAAATCACGATATCCGAATTCGGACCCGTCCCCTTAAGCCATTCGCTAGTATGATTAATTAAATCATTGATTTGCATTTTAAAATTCCTTAATTTTTTCTTTTGTCACAATAAAAACATCTAAACATTATTCTGTTTCATTTGAGATTTTTTTGATTTGATCGCGCAAACGCGCTGCCTCTTCAAAAGCCTCTTCCTTAATCGCTTTTTGCAATTGGTTTTTCAATTCCGTTAAACCAATTTTCTTTTTACTGGGCTTAACAACAACTTTTGTTTTAGTCGGATTCTTGCCAATATGTTGATTTGAGCCATGTATGCGTTTCAACAAGGGCGCTAAATATTTACGGAAAACATTATAACATTCTCCGCAACCCAGCCGGCCGATTTTCTTAAAATCCGCGTAAGTTAAACCACAGCTAGGGCATTTAATCGTCACTACCTCTTCTTCTTTGTTCGAAGTCTTCTCAAAATCCGCCATGCCCGCTAATAAATCACTTAAACCAAACTGCTGCTCCATAGCTGCGCTCTTATGCCTAGCGCACTCTTCACATAAATGCAATTCATTCATCTGCTCGTCAATAATCTCCGTCAAATGCACAGTAGCCGGGTTTTTATTGCAAACATCGCAAAGCATTTTAGTATTTTACTCCGTTTTGAGCAGTTAGCTCTTTAAACTTCTTCATCAAGCTTAAGGTAAGTTTCCCCGGTTTGCCCTGGCCAATCACTCGACCATCTACCTTAACCACAGGGATAACCTCAGCGGCAGTTCCGGTAAGAAAACACTCATCCGAAATGTAAACTTCATGCCGAGTAATTACGTGTTCATGCGCGGCAATTTTATACTTACGCGCAATCTCCAGAATAGAATCACGGGTAATTCCGCGTAAAGTCCCCATACACTGCGGAGGAGTGTAAAGATGCCCGTTTTTAACTACAAAAATATTATCTCCGGTGCACTCCGCCACATAACCGAGCGAATCCAACATTATTGCTTCATCGCATCCGGAGTTAGCGGCCTCAATTTTAGCCAAGATATTATTTAAATAATTTAAGGACTTGATCTGCGGATTAAGCGCTTCCGGTAAATTACGCACCGTAGGCACCGTAACAATCGTTAGCCCCTTTTGATAAAATTCTTGCGGATATAAAGCAATCTTATCGGCAATAATGATAACGGTTGACCCCTGATTGCATTTACGCGGATCAAGCCCCAAATCACCTATTCCTCGCGTAACCACTAGACGGATATAGGCATTATCTAATTTATTGACCTTGAGTGTCGAAAGAACAGCCTTAATCATCTGCCCTTTAGTCAAAGAGATCTTTAACATGATGCTCTGAGCAGACTCAAAAAGCCGATCGATATGTTCATTCAACTTAAACACCCGGCGATTATAGGAACGGATCCCCTCAAAAACTCCATCACCATAAAGCAATCCATGATCAAACACCGAAACCCTGGCATCAGCTTTATCAAAAAATTTCCCATCAATATAAATTTTCATTTTTTCTCCTTCCTCCACCTGAAGGACACCCGCGCAACACCCATCAGCACAAGATGTCTTTTCAATTATTTATAATACCAACGTTGTGTAAAACATTAGTGTAAAATAACGCCATCCTTCAGATGCATAATTCTTCCGGCGCCGCAAGCAATCTCCTGATCATGAGTAACCATGACGATAGTAATCTTTTGACTTTGATTAAGCTCGATTAAAAGCTGCAAAATAATTTTACCGTTTTCCGAATCTAAATTGCCCGTAGGCTCATCACAGAGTAAAAGCTGCGGATGATTGATCAACGCCCGGGCAAGGGCCACCCTCTGCTGCTCTCCCCCGCTTAAGGCACTCGGACGGTGCTTAAGTCTTCCGGATAACCCCAGCCTTTCTAAGAGCCCTGAGGCCACCTTTAAACTATTTTTTCTTTCCCACCAAGATTTTAAAATCCCCGGCAATAAAACATTTTCCAAGGCGTTTAATTCCGGTAAAAGATGAAAAAACTGAAAAACGAAACCTATTTTTCGATTACGTATAGCAGAGCGTGAATTTTCATCTACCGCATAAATATCCGCCCCCTGAAAATAAACATTGCCCCGAGTCGGATCATCTAAACCGCCTAGAATATGCAAAAGCGTAGACTTACCCGCGCCGCTGGGCCCCTGAATAACTAAAAACTCTCCCGAATCAACTGTAAAATTTATATCTTTCAATACCTCAAGATTGTTGGCATTATCACGATAGCTTTTACAAATCGAATTAACTTTTAATATCTGCTCACTCATGTCGAACCGCCTCGCTAGGAATTATCCGGCTAGCATAATATGCCGGATAAATACTAGCCACTAAAGTGATCACCAGCGCAGAGATTACAATCAACGCTACATCGCTAACATTAATCGCCACCGGAATCCGATCAAAATAATAGATATCTTTCGGAATCAGGCTTCTGCCGATAATTTTAGAAATAACCTCAACCACCTTATCCAAAGAAAGCGCTAAGCTTATTCCGGCAGTCAAGCCCAAAAGAATTCCGCCGATACCGATAGCCATGCCTTGAAAAATAAAAATCTGTAAAATACTTTTAGTCTTAGCGCCTACAGAACGCAAGATACCAATATCTTTAATCCGGCTCATCACCGACATAATCAAAGTGCTCAAAATACCAAACGCCGCCACCACTGTCGTCATCGTTACCACGATAAACATAACAATTTTCTCAAGCTTCAAAGCTTCCAGAAAATTCTTATTCGCATCTATCCAGGTGCGTACCTGATAAGAACCAACGTTCACCAAGTCCCGATACAACTTCTCTTTGATATTCTCAACTTTATAAATATCTCCCACGCGAACAGCAATCCCGCTGACCGAATCAGGCATTTTATAAAAATCTTGCGCCCCCTTAATGCTCGTCAAGACCAAGCTCGCATCATACGAATACATCCCACTATTGAAAATTCCTTTTACATAAAAATCCGTCTTCCCTAAAGTAACCGGAGAAACCAGGCTTAAAGTATCCCCCACATCCAGATCCAGACGCAAAGCAAGTTCATTGCCTAAGACCACCTCATTGCCGGCTAAAGCGTAGCTGCCAGATTTTAAATATTCATTAATCTTAGATGTTTCGCTCTGCAACTTTGGATCAATGCCGCGAACCTGAATCCCGAAAATAGATTTGCCCGTCTTAACCAGGGCCTGACCATCAATAAACGGAGACGCTCCCAAAACATACGGAAGAGTTTTTAATTTCTTAATGACTCCTGTAGAATCCTTGGCCCCATTATAAAACTCTAAAGATAAATGCGCATTAGTGCCTACCATTTTATCTTCGAGAAATCGATCAAATCCGCTCATCACCCCAATCACTACAATTAAAACCATCACTCCGATGGCAATCCCAATTATCGAAATTAACGCAGTAATGGAAATAATTTTTTCTTTTTTACCGGGCCTTAAATACCGATAACTAAGCCATAATTCCGAGAGCATCTTAAACTTTATCCTCTTCTTGTTCTTGTGATCGCAATAAAGGGAATAAGATTACGTCCCGAATTGAAAGCTGATCAGTCAGCAACATCACTAGCCGATCAATGCCAATACCTAATCCTCCGGCCGGAGGCATGCCGTGTTCTAGCGCCAAAAGGTACTCTTCATCCACGCACTTTCCTTCCTCAGCATTAAGATCCTTAATCTCTTCCTGAAAACGCCGGCGTTGCTCTAAAGGGTCATTAAGTTCCGAATAAGCGTTGGCAATCTCCATGCCCGCAACATAGAGCTCAAACCTCTCTGAAATCAACGGGTTATCTTTTTTAACTTTAGCCAATGGGCAAAGGCTAGTAAAATAATCTGTAATAAATACCGGGTTGCTTTGCAGTCCCTGTTCCAGCCCGTCCTCCACAATTTTATTGATCTGAGAACGACTTAAGCGGTCTTTATCTTTAGCAAATCCCTGGCCTTGTAATTTTTTAAGCATTCCCGCCGGATCATCTTGCGGCTCAATGCCAAATTTATTTTTAACTAACTGTGCAAATGACTGCCTTTCCCAGGGAGTTTTTAAAGCGAGGCTCTTCCCCTGAAAAACTAATTCCTCTGTGCCTAAAACTTCTTTTACAATGTGACAAATTAAATCCTGAGTTAAATTAATCATTCCTTCGCAATCCGTGTACGCCTGATAAACCTCCAGCATCGTAAACTCAGGATTATGTCGTGTAGAAACACCCTCGTTACGAAAAGATCGATTAATTTCATAAACCCGATCAAGTCCACCGACCAAAAGGCGTTTTAGATACAGCTCCGGAGCAATTCTTAAATATAAATCCATGCTATATTCATTATGAAAAGTCTTAAAAGGCCGGCCGGCCGCGCCCCCGGCAATATCATGCATCATCGGAGTTTCTACCTCTAAAAAACCTCGATCATCGAGAAAATTACGAATAGACTTAATGATCTTAGCGCGCAACAGGAATACTTTCTTTACATCTTCATTAGAAAGCAAGTCCAAATAGCGTTGCCGATAACGCAAATCTACGTCCTTTAAACCATGCCATTTTTCCGGCAACGGGCGCAAAGCTTTAGACAAAAGACTTATATCTTCAACTTTAAGCGTAAATTCACCGGTATGTGTTTTAAAAAGCTCCCCGCCTGCGCTAATAATATCCGCAATATCTAACTGCGCAATAAGTGCCGCTTTTTCTTCTCCCACGACATCTCTCCTAACATAAAGCTGGATCTTGCCCGTAGCATCCCGCAGATCCATAAAATTAACCTTACCGTGACCGCGGTTAGCCATCAGTCTTCCGCAAAGAGTAACCTTTTTACCTTCTTGAAAGCTACTTAAAACCTGGCCAATAGTGCTATGTTCCGGCACATTTGCCGGATACAAAACCACATTTTTACCCCTTAATAGCTCTAATTTAGCAATTCTTTGCTGCACAATCTCATTAATGTCCATAGTTTGATAATTATATAGTATATTTAGGGTTATGTCAAAAGAAAATGGTAAACAAAATCAGTAAATATTCTAGGAGGAAATATTACTAGCGAGTCCCCGCCACAAAGATTGGCGAGCAGGCTGTCTTGGGTATTTTATTGCGCATGACGCCTGCCTGCCGGTAGGCAGGCGCCGCGAAAACACCCAAGCCACCCGTTATCTAATTCATTGCAAATTTTACTAGAAGAGACGTAAAAGCAAGAAACGAAATCAAACAGACCCTTTTAAATTTGATGTTCGGAGAGCTTTTTAATACGCTTAAGCATGTTCGGATGTGTGCTTAAAAGTTCCAACATTCTATCCCCGAAATTCAAGCGGATATTCGAGTTTCTAAGCAGCGCTAATTCAGAAGCATCAATTGTACCGCTTTTATCTAAATCTAATTGGGATAATTCTAATACCTCTTTACGTCCTTGAGATGGATCATTGATAAAAAAAGCTTTTAATCCCTCAGTCTGCTTTAGCTCTTCTTTATTCAATTTGGCTGACCCATAAGCTAATTTATAAAGACTAGAAGCTAAGGCTTTGGGATGATTCCCCAAAAGTACTGAACCCCGATCGGCAAAATACTCCCGAATACGCGAAGCATAAAGCACCAACAGATTAGTTACAAAATAGAACACAAATGCGGCCAATCCAATTAATACCGTATTGCCTCCTCGTTCATCCCGCCGACGGCCATAAAACAAGAACTGCCAAGCAATCCGGTACATGACCATCGGAATAACCGAAAGCAAAGTAATCGTAAGCACATCGTGATTTTTCAGATGACTCAATTCATGGCCCAACACCGCTTTTAATTCTTCATCATCAAGTAAATTTAGAATTCCGCTAGTCACACAGACCCGGCCATCTTTAAGGCTCCGCCCGAAAGCAAAAGCATTCGGAATAGCGATCTGAGCAATGCCAATTCTCGGCATGGGGATATTCGCGCGCACGCTTAAGCTTTCCACCATCGCAAATAAACGCGGATTTTCTTCTCTTTTAATATACTTTACCCGCATGCTCCACTCGACAATCTTCGGTCCCAACATATACTGAATGACCATCATCACTAAGGAGATAATCAAATAGAAACTAAAACCACCGACATGTAAAAAACTGCTGCCGATGATAACAATTAAAGCATAAATAATCCCAAAAAGAAGCGTGACCAGCAACCACATTCTTAACTGTAATGACCACATTTGTTTAATCCTCCTTAATAACCATCGCCTTAATGGTAAATTTTATTATTGACAGATCCACGTTATCGGTATTTACATACACAAACTGAGTAACCGGCCCCAAATACCCCTGCGAATTAAAACTTACGGTTATCATCGTGCTTTCCTGCGGCATTAAAGATTTCTTATCTGATTTTGAAGCAGCACAACCGCAAGAAGAATGTATATTAGTTATTTCCAGCGTATTATTACTCTGATTTTTTAATATAAAATCGTGCTTTAAAATTACTCCCTGCTTAACTTGGCCAAAATCCCATTCATGCGGGTCAATTTTCTCATTCTCTGTGGAACTGCCGGCATTAATAAATTCACCAGGGCGCGCATTAGACGCCTTTGTACATCCAAACTGAAAAAAAATAAAACTCAACGAAAATAAAATTATTACATTACGCATTAAACTCTCCAAAGCAAATAAATCCCCAAACCGAAAAACAAAATCGACATTAATATTTTAATTAATCCCAAGTGCTTCTTTAAAAAGTCCGAAAATTGCTGACTGCTCGTGCCTAAAAGCGCAAATATAAAAATCACTAGCAAGGGCACAATAAACATTATATTATACAAAAGAAGGTATCCTAAGGCGGAAAATTTAAGCGTTGTAGATTTCAGCACAAAAGATATCGTCGGCAAATACACTTGACCCGTACAAACCGCCTCTAAAAGCGAAACTAAAAATCCGGTAATCAAAGCGCTAAATATCAGCTTGCTTAAAATGGGTTTAAAATTTTTCTGTTTTTCCTGAGAGCTCTTGCGATAAAAAAACCCAACCACCTTATGAATGCGATCTTTGATCGGCTTAGGCAATTGCAAGATCAACCCACTCGTAGAGCCGGTCTTCTTAAATATTATAAAATCATAAACCGCAAAAATACCGAAAATTATACTTAAGCCTCCGATAATTATATTTAATAAATTCGTAACTACCCAAAATCCCGCAAATGAATAAAAGAAATTAAAAATTCCTAAACCAATGCTTAAATAAGTAAGAAATACCGCTAAAATAAACGCCAGTCCGATTAAAATAAGCTCTCTTTTGCGATACCCCTGCACAGCCAAAAAAGAAATAAAAAATACAATTACCGTAAAAGCACAGGGATTAATTCCATCGCTAAGACCGGCAAAAATTACCGCCGCCGGAACAAAAGTTTTAAAATGCGCCACTAAATCCACCGAATTAAAACCTATAACTGTATCCCTTTTCATTCCGGCAATAATAAAATTTCGCAAATTCTTGCCAAGCTTGCCTTGCGCCGTCAAAAACTTACCCTCCAGATAAAAAAGCGGAACCTGAAACTTTAAACCAGCAGAATTCCCCTGCAATAAACCTAAAAGCATCTTATAGTTTTCTATTTGACTAACGTCGCGGTACTCAAAAGTTATTTTATCCTTAAATTCCTTCTCGATACTCGGCATTGTCTCTTGTTTAGCCTGAATACACACATGACAACTCGGAGAATAGAAAATAACCAGCTTCTTAAGCACGCCTGGAAATGCCGATGGCGCGCTAAACAAGAAAATAGCGCTGGCTAACAAAATCAATCTTAATCTTCTTTGCATATATCCTTTTAGTTAAATAGTTTAAGTAATTATAACAAACTTGACACCCTCAGACAAGAAGATTAATTTATTAAAACTTCTTATACAAGCTTAAGTTACCCGGACCAAGCAGAATTAATGCGATCAAGGCCATAGCGATAATAAAAACATACTCAAATCCGCCTGCGGAAAGGAAAAATCCATTTTTTAAGTGTACTTTTAAACCCGCGACAATAATTAAGATCAAAAGAAATAATGCTGCGCCTCGGCTAAACAATCCCGCAATCAACAATATGCCTCCGATTAACTCCATATAGCTGGCCAGATATGCCCAAAATGTTGCCGGAGCAAACCCTAATTTACCAAGCATCTCAGAGAAACCTTTAATTCCGCCTGCGCCAAATAAGCCAAACGCCTTTTGTAAACCATGCGCCACAAACATAACGCCTAATCCTAATCGCAAAAATAAAATTCCCAAATCCGTCATCTTTCACCTCCTTTAAACAATCCACAGAATAACCCTATTTTGTTTTTAAAACCATGCGAGCGATAGATACACATCGCATAATGCAATAAAAGCGGCAACAGACCTTTTAAATCCAAGCCCATAACCTTGCCACATGCCCGATTGTTCGCTAATGGAATTATATATCCCAAATCCAAGGGCACAAATTTTACAAGCTGCTTACCCTTGATCAACCTGATTAAATTATTTGCAGTATGCTCACCTTCAGTAATGGCAAACTGTATGGCCATGCGCAAATAATTGTCCTGGGCATTAAAATAAGCTGCATCCCCGAGAGCAAAACATGAATCATTGACTCTTAAAAAACAATCCGTATTAATTCTACCCTGAGCATTCTTGGCAACCTGCAAATTCTGAATATAAGCAGCAGTCTTTACGCCCGCAACCCAAATCAAGCCGGCGCGCGAGAATACTCTTTGATTAGAAAGATAGACGCTGCCTGACTCTGCTTTTTCAATTACTGCATCAGTGATCGTTTCAATGCCCAGCTTGCCAAGATTAAGCTTTACGAAATCTTGCATCCACTCCGGCAGTGTGCTTAAAATTTTAGGCGCACGTTCAATAATAATCACTCGTTTACCGCGTTGAATTAATTTATTTTTTATCAAGTAAACTTGTAAATTCGTGGCTACTTCTATCCCCGTGTATCCACCGCCGCTAACTACATAATTATCATGCGCTCCTTGCTTTAAAGATTGCACTATCTTTTTTGCGTCTAATACATTATCCAAAGTATAAGCATAATTTTTTATCTTTTGATTGCCATAAAAATTAGTCTCGCTGCCGCTGGCAATGATCAAATAATCGTACGTTAAATTTTCATTTGCTAAGCGAATCTCCTTCTTATCCAGATTTATTCCCAAACAATCTGCTTGCAAAAATTTACAACCATATTTCCGACAAATTTTCTCAATATCCGTAACTAAATAATCCGGCTCAAGGTCCCGACCGATAAGATCCGGCAGCAAAGGAAGAAAGTCAAACGTACTCTTCTTATCCACCAACAGGATATCTAGATTTAAGCCGCAAAAAGCAAGCTTTCTCGCTAAGCTTAAACCGGCAAAACCCGCACCAATAATCACGATTTTCTGTATTTTTGTTTGCATTAGCTTTAGAGCTATGTTACCATAATTTCATGTTTTTGAAAATAAAAAGCAAAATCGAATCCGAGCTGCAATCCTACATCGGCAGCATTAACAAAAACTACCAGCTAAGCACTCTTTCTCCTTTGCTCTATAGTAGTATAAAAGAGTTTATTTCGCGTGACGGCAAAAGAGTGCGCCCAATATTATTCTGCATCGGCTATCTGGGATTTGCCAATAAACCTGCTTTGGGATTATACCGCTGCGCTATCTCCCTGGAGCTTTTGCATGATTTTATGCTTGTGCACGACGATATCGTAGATAAATCCGCTACCCGCCGCGGCAAGCCTTCTATGCACGCCATGCTTAACCGGCGAGTTTTGGGCCTTCGAAATATTAAATTCTCCGGGAATGATTTAGCAATTGTTATCGGAGACGTAATGTACGCCATGGCCCTGGATGCATTTCTCGCGGTAAAAGAAAAACCCAAATACAAAGAATTAGCACTTAAGAAATTAATCTCTGCGGCTCTTTATACCGGAAGCGGCGAATTCATTGAATTGTTGCTTGGGGCAAAGCCCATTGCGCTCGTAACTAAAAAAGATATTTATAAAATTTATGATCATAAAACCGCAAATTATACCTTTGCTTCGCCGCTAACCATGGGAGCCGTACTTGCGGGAGCAAAGAATAAAGAAGTCGCCAAGCTTTTTGAATACGGCATGTGCTTAGGCAGAGCGTTTCAAATAAAAGATGACATTATCGGTACATTCGGGGATTCAAAGAAAATAGGAAAATCAAACCTTACCGATCTTCAAGAGGCAAAAAGAACGCTGCTTATCTGGTATGCTTATAACTATGCCGGCCCTGCGGCAAAAACAATGATCAATAAAGTTTTCTCCGGAAGAAACATTAAGATTGCTGACTTAAATCAGATCAGAAAAATAATTATTACTTCCGGAAGTTTAAATTATGCTAAGAATGAAATTAAAAGATTATTTAAAAAATCCGAAAATATTCTAAAATTATGCAGAATGCGCAAATGTTACCGCCAAGCCTTAATTAATTTCTCTAAAAAAACCTTGTCCGTTTAACGCCTCTCTTCTCCCCCCATACAAATAAATTTACATTTTCCGCTCCGAGCATCTAAAATAAGTTCATTACTGGGATCAATATCAACCGCCTTACTCATGTATAAATCATACTTGTTTCTATCCTTGCGAATGTTATAAAGCTGCGCTAACCTGACATAGGCATCCGTAAATAGCGGATCCGCTTCTATGGCTCTTTTTAAATAAACTTCCGCTTTGTTTTTATCGCCACCGGCTATAACCGGGGCCAAAAAATAATAGCTGCCTAAACCAAATAAAACTGCAGGAGAATCTGGCTGCAGCTTCTCTGCTTTATCCAAATTTGGTTTTACCGCCAAACCATTAATTGCTTTTGAAAGCACTCCTCCGTAATGCGCAATCATACCCTTAGCTCCGGCATACAAAGCAAGCCCGCGCACATAATTGCTTAAATCCACCCTTTCTCTTCCCTGATCAATAACTTTTAAAGCAAGCTTTACTGAGCCATCAAAATCCATGCGCATATATTTTATATATGCCAAACTTACGCAAGCAGGAGGAAATTGGGCGTTAATCGTCAAAACTTCATTTAATATCGGCTCGGCCATATCCGAGCGATGTTGCCGCCGCAAAGATTCCGCTAAACCCCACTTTGCCCAATACATTTGCTTATTTGCGTCTAATGCTTTCTTAAAAACATCCTGCGCCTGCAAATCCTGATGCAGATTAAGATAAACTAAACCTAAAACATACAAATTATCCGCTGATTCCGGGCTGGCCTTAACTAAAACTTGCGCTTGATTAAGAGTTAAGGAGTCTGCTTTTTCATGTAAATCTTTCCACTCCGCAGCAAACCCCGAAGCAACAAAGAACAAACTGACCATTAAAACTGCAAATAATAACTTCGTAAAATTCATTTTTTCTTAAAATTCTCCCATAAAACAATGGTCAAAGATACCATGCTAAAACCAAATAAAAAGTCTTCCAATGGAATGCTGCCGAATCTTATTCCCATAAAAAACTTAGGATTATAAATCACAATATTCGTTCCCGTCAAATAGCCATTGACCAATAATTTAAAAAACACAATTACTGACAAAAACAGCCAGAAGAGTTTTCTCTTAAAAATACCTGTTTTTACCTTCTCCCCCAATAAAAAAACCCCGATTACCGATAATATGGCTAAAAGAGTATATTCTTTCATCTGATCTTTAATCTTAAATATTTTATAATTTCCCAGGTAAAAATGCAGCAGAAAGGTACGACGAGAAAAAACAACCACTCCTCTAGCGGAAGATTAACCAACCTAAATTTCCATACTCCTTGAGAATTAAAATACCAATGCCCGCGCCAGGTAGCAAAAATATCCCAAGCGCCAAAAGTAACAGAGATTAAAGCTAAGCTATAGAAAAGAGCGCGTTTGTCTCTATAAAATCCTAACCCCGGCCAAAAACTTAAAACAAAAGGAACAGCTCCGGAAATTATAAGCACCAGCATATATTTAGACATAGGTTAATTGTATATCTTAAACCCCTACTTGTAAAGCAACTTGCCTGTATAACTAATTTGGTTGATTCAAAAATATTTTACGATAGAATGATAATCATGGAACAAATCGCGTCAGGTTTTAAAATAGCCAAGAAAATAACTAAACATTTTGCAAAAACATTCTACCTTGCCTCTTTTTTTCTGCCTCAAGACAAACGTCTGGCATCTTATGCTGTTTATGCAATCTGCCGGATAAGCGATGAGAGCGTAGATAGCCTTAAAGGTAACTGCTCTGAGCTTAGCCTTAAAGAATTAAGAAAAAAAATAGATCTTGCCTATACTAACGCCGCTTTAAATAATAATTTGTTATCTGCCTTCCGTAAAACTGTTAACACCTACTCCATACCTAAAGAATACTTTTACGAGCTGATTGATGGAATGAACATGGATCTAGTTAAAAATCGCTACGCGGATTTTGAGGAGCTGAAAGAATATTGTTTTAAGGCTGCCGGCGTAGTTGGGCTAATTATGCTTAAGATTTTCGGCGCAAAAGACGCTAAAGCTGAAAAGTTTGCTTCTGATCTAGGTATCGCTATGCAGCTAACTAATATTTTAAGAGATATTAAAGAAGATGCCTTAAGAGGCAGAATATATATACCGCTTAATGAATTTAAAAATTTTAAAATCTCAGAGGCGGATATTATTAGTGGAAAAATTAACGACGATTTCAAAAGATTGATGCAACATCAAATAAAACGCGCCAGAGAATATTACCAAGAATCAGAAAAAGGATTGTCACTAATTAACAATCCAAAATCACGATTTGTAGCTACGGCAATGAAAGAAATGTATCAGACCATACTTGATGAAATCAAGAATAACCACTATAATGTCTTTAATCAGCGCGCGCACGTAAACAAGTTTAAAAAACTCCTAATTATCATCAAGATACTTTTAAAAAGAAAATGAAAATGCGCATAAATTTAGCTAAATCAGCGGGATTTTGCTTCGGGGTGAAACGCGCTCTAGAGATCGCCCTCCAAACTACCTCAACCAACAAAAAAGTTTGCATGCTCGGAGATATCGTCCATAATGAAGAGGTGGCAAAACAGATTGCGCAATCGGGAATTAAAAAAATTAGCCGGCTTAGTTCTAATCAAGGCGTAACTTTACTCATCCGCGCGCACGGGGCATCGCTTAATGTTTTTAACAAAGCGGCAAAACTTGGTTATAAAATCGTCGACGCTACCTGCCCAATGGTTAAAGAAATTCATAAGATTGCCAAAGATATGGAAAAAAAGGGCTATAGAATTATAGTCATCGGTGATAAAAATCATGATGAAGTGCACGGGATCGTCGGACAATTAAAAAAAATGGCCCTAGTCATTGAGGGAATGAAAAATTTACCGCTAAACAGAATTAAAAAAATTAAAAAAGCATGCCTAGTAGTTCAATCAACCCAAAATCTGAATAAAGTGCTGGAAATAGCAGACGCTTTAAAAAAATATATTCCAAATTTAGTTTTCTTTAATACGATCTGTAAACCTACGCGAATCAAACAAGAAGAGATTAGAACCTTACCCTTAAAAAATGATTTAATGATTATCATCGGCTCAAAAACCAGCGCCAATACTAAAAGGCTCTACGAAATATCACGAACTTTAAATAAAAAAACTTGGTGGGTAAGTTCCAGAAAAGATATACGTTCCTTTTGGTTTAAGAACGCTCACAGCGTGGGCCTAGCGGCCGGGGCTTCTACTCCTAAAAACACAATTAATGAAATCATTAGCTACATCCGCTTAATCACTTAAATTTAAACCTTATTAATCAAATCTGCAACTATACGGGAACTGGCGATCACTACCGGCAATCCGCCTCCGGGCTGCGTACTTGCCCCCACAAAATAAATATTTTTACTTTTAGAGTCTACATTCGGCGGTCTAAAAAACGCACTTTGCATTAAATTGTGCGCCAAGCCGAAAGTCGCCCCATATTTTATATTGTAACGCTTGATAAAATCTTCCGGATAGAACCTATGCTCCACTTCAATTAAATCCTCTAGATTAATCCCTAGCATTTTATTAATCTTCGAAAAAACTGATTTTCTTATCAACTCTTCACTTTTAATAAATTCTTCTTTCGCCAGTAAAAGATTGGGCACCGGAACTAGTATATAAAATATATCTTTATCTTTTGGCGCCAATGAAGAGTCGGTTACTGTCGGTGCATGCAAATAAAAAGAAAAATCATCAGAAGTAAGTCCGTTTTTAAATATCCCGTCTAAATTTTTATTTAAATTTTGGGCGAAAAATAAATTGTGATGCGCAACTTGGCTTACTTTCTTTTTTAAGCCGAGATAAAGAAGGTAAACTGAGCAAGAATACTTATAGTCCGGTATGCTTCTATGCAAAAGATTTTCTTGAGCATAAGCATAATCCGCATTTATTACTACCTTATCAAAAAACTGATCTTGTCCGTTAACGCTTAACTTAACTAAACCGTTAGCCGAAATATTGCTAACCTCTGCATTATAATGAAACCTTGCGCCAAAACCTTTAGCCAGCTTCTCCAGGGCTAAGGGTATTTTGTACATCCCTCCCATAGGATGAGCGATCTTTTGCACATGATCGGTATAAGTAATTATGCTATAAAACGCCGGAGCCTGATAAGGCGAAACCCCCATAAACATCGCTTCAAAAGTAAAGGCGTAGCGCAGTTTATCGGTTTTAAAAAATTTTTTAACTAATCCCCAATAAGATCCAAACGGCCGGATTTTAAAAAGTAACGGCCAATATACCGGATTAATAGCTGCCTTAGGCGTAAAACATTTGTACAAAAGCGGTCTAACTAATTTATAAATTCTCGCGGTTTCTTCTAGAAATTTATTATAAAAACCGCTGCTTCCTGATTCAATTTCTTCCAGTGCATTCTTGGTTTGGCCTGAATCTTTATGCACCGTAAGGCTTTGCCCGTCAGGATAAAAAATATTATAGCTTATATTTAAAATCTTTAGATCAAGGTAATCTTTTAAGTTCTTGCCACAGTAAGAAAAAACTTCCTCAAAAAAATCCGGCATAAGCACAAACGAAGGCCCCATATCAAATTTAAATCCTGCATCTTCGAGCAGATGATTGCGTCCGCCACATTCCGGAAGCTTCTCAAAAACTTCCACGGCGTGACCATCGTGTGCTAATCGAGCTGCGGTGGCCAACCCCCCCACGCCGGCGCCGATTATCGCTATTCTTTGGGACATATTAATCGCCTTTTATGCGCCTTGCTGCTTCTTTCCAATCCTCAGCTGAGGTATTTCGCGGCTTACCTTTTTTCTCCCATATCTGATGAGCAAGATTTTTTATCTTTTCATCGATTTCAGCACTGCGTTCTTCCACTATATGATTATATAAAGAAGCAAAGCCTGCGCCCAACAAAAAGGCATAAACAAAAGCCCACATCGAACCAAAAATTACGCCGATTAACGTTGGCTGATTACCTAAATATATAATATTAACCACCTTCCGATAGCTTTCTACCCAAAAAAATAAAACATTTATTGTCCCTAAAATAAGCATGGCTGCCGCCGCCACTAATCCCAAAGCAATACCAAAAGCCTTGACATCTAATTTTGCCATATGCCCTCCATTTTTCTAAAATACTATAGTTTTATTTTCGTGCCGGATTAATCGATAATCAATATAACTCAATATCGCATCAGAAAGCGCGCGTTTCTCTAGATTCCTGCCCTTCCTTAATAATGACCCTAAGTTATCATCATGAGTTACATATTCAACCGCCTGGCTGATAATCGGGCCATCATCCAATTTTTCATTCACAAAATGCGCCGTGGCGCCGATTACCTTTACTCCTTGCTCCAGTGCCCTACGATAAGGATCAGCGCCTTTAAAGGAAGGAAGAAAACCGTGGTGGATATTAATAATGTCCTTATTGTATGCTTTTAGGAAATTTGCTGAGAAAACAAGCATGTAGCGGGCAAGCACAAGAAAATCTGTCTTATCCAAAGCTAAAGTCAAAAGCTCATCTTCTCTTCTATCCTCTCTGTTCGCCGGAATAAAATAAAATGGAATATCATGCTGCTCTACAATTGTGCGATGTTCTTCAAAATTACTCGCCACAAAAGGTATATCTACATTCAGCTCTTTTATCTTACGAAGATATAAAATATCTAAAAGACAGTGGTCAGGCTTAGAAACCAATATCCCCATGCGCAATTTTTGAGACTTGTTATAAATATTCCACTGACCGGCAAACTCCTGGCTTACCGATTTAAAAGAATCAATCAAAAAATCAACGCCAACCTGGTTAACAGTAGAAGTAAACTCCATGCGCAAGAAAAAATAACCCCCTTCCGGATCGGTAGTATATTGGTCGGCTTTTATAATATTGGCATCTTGCTTAAAAATAAAATTAGAAATCTTCGCAACAATGCCCTTTTGATCACGACACCTAAAAAGCAATATATATGTTTGCATAGCTTAATTATACAACAATAACCCGATTAACTGCAAGTTAAACCTATTGTTCAATATTAACCTTTATCTTCTTCTCTAGTTTGCCGCTCATGCTACAATAGCCTTCAACGGAAACTTCATCACGGGATTTTATATCCGGCAAAAGATAACTTACGGTTTGAGTCTCCAAATTATCCTGCCGAGATATGCTTTGACTGATAATCTCCCGGCCATTTAACCCAACATCAACTTTTTTGATATAATGATTCGAAAGATTGCTGGTATTGTGAATAATTACCGCTTCAAGCATCTTTGCCTTGGAATCAAAATTAATCTTAATCTCCGATGGTGGATGGGCACATGCTGTTTGCACAATAGCTAAAAACGCAAAAAATATTAAAAAAACAATTAATTTCTTCATCGCCTCGCCTCCCTTTCTAAATATAATCTACTAAATAACGGCACCGTTGCATTCATGATCAACAAGCTAGCTAATTCAATATCAAAACTAACCCCCGCTTCGGTTAAAATAAAAATAAGCAAAGCTACGCCTGAGCCGAATAAATATTTTTGTAATTTTTTTACCGGAGAAGTCCTTGGCTCAATGATCATTATAAAGATAAAAAAATAACTAAAATAACCGAAAATGCTCCACAAGCTTACTTTATGCCATAACGCCTGAGCGCCGAACAATAAAAAAGAAACAACTAAATACCCGAGAATTACTTCAATTTTTCTTATTTTATAAATAAAATAAAAGCCAAAGGGAATCAAAACATACCAAAGATACGTTCCGCTCCATTGCGTCTGCGCGCCAAATAAAATAATTGCGAATAGCACCCCAAAAGCAGCGGGATTAAAAAAATGTTTTTTTCTTATACTCAAAAAATATTTAGAAAATATCGCTGCCAGGCAAGCTAAAACAATCAACCACCATGCTTGGTCACTCGCCAATACGCTGCCAACAATTAAACCCGTAATTAGCGCACTTTCGCTTATTTGAAATAGTTTATTCCTAAAATAACTAAACATGCCCTCAAAAACAAGCGCGGAAATTACCGCGATCACCATTGGCCTTAAAAACAAAGGGCTTCGCTCTTTTATTGCGCAAAATAGCGCAAAACAAAACAAGAAAATTATTAATTGTGCTTTTATGGATTTTAAATCAAAGATAACCCGGCTCATGCTCATGTTATACACCGAAAAAATCAACTTGTAAACTGCCTAATTCCCAGATGCAATGATCCAAATCTAATTTCACCTTGACACAAATTAGCCTTAATAATATACTGAAAACATGTCCACATTAAAATTTACGCTGGCTAACCGCATAACCACCTTATTAATATTTTCTTCGCTTATTTTCATAAGCGTCTTTACCTTTATTCAGGTAAATAATCAGCTTTCCAACATCAGCCGCTATAACGCTTACCAAGCAAATTTATCGGGAGCAATCCTAAAAAGTAATCTGGAAGCAACAATTAGGCAAGCGCCGGATACTGAAACAGCAACATATATTCAAGCAGCAATAAATGAATTAAAGGCGTCTAATCTAATCAAAGAAACCTCTATCTACGACGGAGATGGAAAAATTGTTGCTTCTACAGAAAAAAATCTTATTGATAAAACCATCAGCTATAAAGATCTGGCCTATTGGGATATACTAAATACTCACGATGAAAATAACAAATGGTTTACTACTGCCCCCAACCGGTTGAAACATACCTTAGATATGTATATTACCGTTAGATTAAACCCTCAGGGTTCATTAAGCTATATCGCAAAATCTTCATTTTACTTCGCCAGTGTTCAAGAAGCACTAGTTGCAGTTTATAAACCGATAATTATTTCCATATTCATTATCGTGCTGGCAAATATTATTTTGGGGATTATTTTATCGAAAGCCATAATCGGACCGATTAAAATATTGAATAACGTTACTAAAATTATCGCCAACGGCAATCTTGCTGTCCGCACGCAGATTAAAACCAACGACGAACTCCAAGAGCTAGGGATAACTTTTAATCATATGACCGAACAATTAGTGATCATGAAAACCCGCGCGGAAAACGCTAACCCTCTCACTAAGCTTCCCGGTAACATCGTCATACAAGAAGAAGTAGAGAAATACATACAAAATAAACAAGAATTTATGGCAATATATTGCGATTTAGATAATTTTAAGGCCTTCAATGATAAATACGGCATCGCTAAAGGCGATGAAGCGATAAAACTTACGGCAGAAATCTTTAAAGAAGCGATTAAAAACAAGGGCAACGCTAAAGATTTTATCGGTCATGAAGGCGGAGATGATTTTATTCTTCTAACCACTCCAATTAAAGCGCAAGCAATAGCCGATTTCATTACTTCGGAATTTGACAAGCGTATACGTAATCTTTATAGCGAAGAGGACTTGAAACAAGGCTACATTGTTGCTCACGCCCGGGACCATTCCATCAAACAATTCCCGATCATGACCATATCTCTGGCGGGAATAAGCAACGAAATCCGCCCCATTTCTAGCTACGGCGAAGTTACCAATATCGCCGCCGAAATCAAAAAGAAGGCCAAAGCAATCGACGGAAGCATCTTTATTGTAAACCAAAGGAGGACCTAAAAAACGGGCAGATAAAGCAAGCTAAAGTATCGCTTTTAAGAATATACGAAACAGATCTCCTAGCTGCGGGTAAAGACTAGGATTTTTTATTATCTCAATAAAAAAACGACTATGATTTTCAAAATCAGCCACTCTTTCAATCGTCTCTTTCTGCGATTCTAAAAACTTAAATATCTTTTCTAGCTCTTCAAGGTTCAAATGATCATAAGCCTCTTTAAGTTTTAATCCCACTCTGATTTCAGAACCTAGCTCATTCTTCCACAAATGATCATAATCATCCAACCGCCCGCTATTAATGCATGCCGCCAAAATACTTGCTGCCTTAAGCCCAAAATATACACCACCATAAGTCAAAGGTTTAACCTGACAAGCTGCCCCGCCGACTAAAGCAATCTTATCTTTTAAAGTCTGATTGCAATATCCGATAGAAACTAAACCGCCGAATTTCTCCAGGATTTCACCGCTAATTTTATTTGTTTTTAAAAACTCCTGCAAATCGTGGTGAGGATTATCCGAAATTACCCCGATGCGCACAATATCTTCTGCTTCCGGAACTATCCAGAAAAAAGAAGCCTCCTTAATATACACTTCCACAAAATCTTTCCGCTGCGGCCTGAACTTTATTTTTATCTGAAAGCCCTTATGATGTTTAACATCGCGCTCATATCCTGCGCCCAATTCTCTTCTTACGCTGGAATTCGCGCCATCGGCGCCGATAATAATATCGGCGTATAGCTCATTTTTATCGGTTTCAATAACATAACCGCCGTTATTCTTTTCATACCCTAAAAACCGATTACCAAATCTAATATCCAGATCTTGGCTTAATTGCTTATCAAATCTATCTCGGTCAACAACATAAGCGGCACTCTTACGTACGATATCAAAACACTTTTCATTAAAATGAATCGTTGCTCCGTTAATTACATTTATAACTGATGCATCTGAAATAGAAAGTCCCGGACTACGGCTAAACACGCGATTACCGATTAAACCGGTGCAATGCAGGGGCCGGCCGACTCCGTCATGCTCTTCAATAAGCAACGGGGCATAACCGCTGGCCTTTAATAATTGGGCGACATAACAACCCACCGGGCCTGCGCCAACAATAACTATTTTTTCTTTCATTTTAGGTGATTACCTGCGACTAAAAGACTTATTAATCAGATCTATATACCGGGCGACTTCTTTGTATCCTGGGTCAATATCCAAAACTAATTGAAACTCGTAATATGCCTCCTCCATGCGTCCCATATTAAAATAGATTGCCGCCAGATTAAAATGTGCGTCCGCATATCCGGGAGAAAGGGCGATAGCTTCTTTTACCATTCGAGTAGCTTCCGGAAATTTACGTTGCGTCCAAAAAATAGCGCCAAGATTATTAATCGCAAAAACAAACTCTTTATTCAGCCTGACCGTATAACGAAAATTAGTAACCGCTTCTTCCATCCTGCCAAGCATAGAGTAAGCATATCCAAGATTATAATAAAATTCTGCTTTCTTTACCGCACTGCTCCTTTGCATAAGAAACTTTTGTGCGGCATCAATTGTCTCCTTAGGCAACAGAGATTTGATGTAAATAAACATAGCGTTAACTACCACCGATTCATTATTCGGAGCAAGCCCTACGGCAATTTTCGCATCATGCAAAGCACGATTATCTTGCAACCAGAAATACCCTAAACTGCGTCCGCTATAAGCAACCCCGTCCTTAGGGAGCGCCTCCAATACTTTATTAAAGGCATTCACCGCATCTAAATATTTGCCCTCTCTTAATAACTGGAAACCCTGCTTCCGGAGCTCGCTAATGGCAAGCGCATCAATAAGATTTTCTCTTATTTTCTTTATTTCTTCAATTTTTTGTTCCGGAACACTGATTACCTCTTCCACGGGAACCTCTTGAGGCAACTCCACAGGTTTATCTTTGTTTTCTATATCTTTAACCGCGCCGCTTACAATACTAGAAAAATTCTTTCCTCCTTGATACAAAGCAAATGCTTCTAAAAACGCCGATGCGGTTTTTGTATCTCCTAAATTATAAAACGAGATGTCTCCCGCTTCTAAAAGTCCAAAATCCGTAGCCTTGAACTCCGGATAATCATTAGTTAGCTTCGCATAATAATTACGCGCTCCTAAAAAATCACCTTTCTTGTATAAAACATCCGCAATTTGATATCGACAAAGAGTCGCAAAATCATCGTCTTTTCCAGAAAATTCTTGCACCAATTCACTAAAATAATCGATGGCCTTTTGGGCATTACCGGAAATTTTATACAACCAACCAAGGTTAAAACGAGATTTAATCGATATTTTCGCCGACGAATCTATGCGGATTACGTTGAGCAATTCATTCTCCGCTAAAGCATAGTCACCCAGTTTTATATAACTACCGGCCAACTCATAATACAATTCCTGAAGCTGTGCACCATCCTTAACAACGCTAACTTTAGATTTAATAACCTTTATTCCAGCCTTAATCTTTTTTTCGTCATCTTTAATTGTAGGCTTAAAAAACAAAACATTTAAATTATCAAAAAATGCAAGCAGCCCCGGTCGCTGAGCCTCCTTTATCCGCACAGCCTCCTTAAGATAAAATTTCATGCTTTTATTTGAATTAACATTATCGGAATTGGCGATGTTATTAGCTAATTCCAAAGAGAAAAGTTCCCGGCTAGAGACATTCTTACTAATGATCTGATTAAAAATAGGCGTTTTTAAAACCGACCGAATCATCTGAAAGTCATTGGAAGTTTTAATATCGGAGGCTTCGGCTAAAGCGATCTTTAAATCAATAATTGAGCGATCTACAAGGAAGATATTATAGAAACAAAAAAACAACACTACGCCAACCGAAAAGATAATCAGCTTATAGAATCTTCTGAGGAACAAAAAAGAGGGCATATTTGGAGACACTCTTAACTAATTTTTACTAACCACTTGAGGATATTTTAATATAAAGAAAGGCGTCGGTCAAGCATTTCCATCTAAAACCGTTACCGGTCCGGTCATAATAACCGGAGCCCTGTCCTGATCAGCTTCTGCTTTAACTTTAATTTCTTCAGCAAAAGGTTCAACTGGCGGCGGATTCTCTATGGAAAGGTCAGCACCCGGAGAGGCAACTCCGCCAATAAGACCTTCATCAGCTAAAACTACAGGAATAAACTGAAAAAGTAACCCCAAAATCAAAATTACCAACACTACGATTTTCATCTTCATCACCTCGCAACTAAAGTCTAACATATTATTTAACGGTATTCAAGCAATCCGATGACTTAATCTAACTGCTTGTCCACCCGTCGTTTAAGAAATTTTGTAAAAAAAGACAGTTTCTCCCCCTTTATCTCCCATTCTCCGGTAAAAGTAATTAAAAATGACAGCAAAATTAAAAACAAATCAAGCATAAAGCACTTGTTCTTGACATACCAAATATCATATTTAAACTTTTCATTACGCGCTATATCCCGCGGAGCAAGGATCTGAGCGATTCCGGTTAATCCCGGCTGAATCCTTGAGCGTTCTTTAAAACCCTCAAATTCCCAAACGCTCTTAGCCACAGTTTCATGGGCATCCGTTTCAACCGGCCGTAGCGCCCTTGGGCCGACGAAACTCATGTCCCCTTTTAAAATATTTAAAAGCTGAGGCAATTCATCCATAGCCGTAATTCTTAATAATCTACCAAGCTTCGTAGTGCGCACATCAAACTGAGCAGCTTGAATAGGTCCAGTTGTCTTCTCCGCATCCTTAAACATTGAACGAAATTTTAAGCTTTCAAATAAAACTCCTCCTTTACCGACCCTATCTTGATGACAGAAAATTTCACCACCATCTTCTAGCCAAATTAAAAAAGCAATAACTAGCCACACGGGAAAACTAGCGATTATTCCAAATAGGCTTAAACTAAAATCAAAAATCCTTTTAATATTAATATTTATGCCCATATTCTTTATAACTAGCTCCGCGGATGAACCATAAACTGACTGATTTTAAGAAACTTCTTTAACAAGATGCTCCAGGCATTTAAGCCGTATCTCTTAGCCACCCGATAATCTTCAATTCCTCTAACGATAAAATTACTATCCCCTCTGCCGCCTTTACGCATTCTAATAAACAGCTTAGGAATATAGCTTCCCTTAATTTTATGCTTATAAAACAATCTTAAAACCATTTCATAATCTGCGGAAAATTTAAAACCGTTTTCATAAAACCCGTATTTCTCAAAGACATCCTTTTTAAAAAAAAGCGTGGGATGCGGAGGCATCCAGCCGCGCTTAAAGTCCTCCGCATCAAGCTGCGAAGACTTCCAGTACCTGATTATTTTATTAACATTCTTCCTTCCTACGTATACTAAGTCCCCCCAGGCTGCTAAAGAACTGCTTTTTTTAAATTCCTCAGCTACAGTTGTAATCACATCTTTATCCGCATATAAATCATCAGAATTCAATATCCCGATTATTTCTCCCCGGCCAGCACTTAATCCACAATTCAACGCCGGATATATACCCTTAGCCTCTTGAAAAACAACGTTAGTTATTTTATTTTTATACTTATTTATAATATCCTGCGTAGTATCCGTAGATTCACTAACCACTATAATATATTCAATATTCGGATAATCTTGGGTAATTACGCTTTGGATAGTTGCTTCCAGCGTATCCGCACAATTAAACGCTGTAGTAATAATCGTAATTAAAGGTAGTGTCTGCATAATTAAAAGTTACCTTGTGATAATAAATTTTCCCAAGACCAGCACATCCATTTTAGTGCGCAAAAAACAATTAACTGCCTCAAAAGGCGAACAAACAATCGGTTCGTTTTCATTAAACGAAGTGTTTAAAAGTATCGGTATACCGGTTAAGCTTTCAAAAGCTTTGATAAGTTTATAGTATAAAGGGTTTTCTTCCTCTGAAACCGTCTGTAGCCTTCCGGTTCCGTCTATATGCGCAACCGCAGGGATTATCTCTCTTTTTTCAAGCTTAATCAGATAAACTTTCAACATAAATGGATCCGGATAATCTATAAAAAAATACTCGCCTGTCTTTTCTTTTAATATTGAAGGAGCGAACGGCCGAAACCATTCCCTTTTTTTAATGCGCTCATTTAAAACATCCTTCATCTCTTTTCGGCGCGGGTCTACTAGTATGCTCCTATTCCCTAGGGCTCTTGCCCCCCACTCCATCCTCCCTTGAAACCAACCTAAGATCAAGCCATCAGCGATAAATTGTGCAGATCTTTTGCAAAGCTCATCCTCAGTATCCACCTTAGAGATTATACAACCGGAAAGCTCATGCTTATTCTGCGCAATAACACCTTCTATTTCAAGGTCACTAAAATACGGGCCCCAATAAGCCTCTTGCATAATAAAATTTCTTTCTCCCCCCAACAACTGATTACAAACATAATAAGCCGCGCCTAACGCCCCCCCGGCATCAGAAGCGTTCGGTTGAATATAAATATCCTTAAATGGGGTGCGCTCAAATATTTTCCCGTTAGCTAAACTATTTAAAGCACATCCTCCGGCCAGAGATAAATTCTTGCTCTGAGTGAGCTGATAAGCCTGGTTAAGAATAGCAAAAAAAACATTTTCATATGCTACCTGCAAAGAAGCGGCAATATCGCAATGACGCAGAGTTATTTCTTCCTGATTTTTACGAGCCGGACCAAACAATTCAATTAATTTTTGCGAAAATACGCTAGATAATTTAGGCTCACAATCCTCCCATTCCAGAGACACTCCTTGAGCCTGAAAAGAAAAATAACTCAAATTAAGTTTAAACCTTCCTGATGTTTGAATTTTTAAAATATTTGACATCTCCTTTAAAAAGGTTGGCTTGCCAAAACCGGATAACCCCATAACTTTATATTCATCACCAAAATTCTTAAATCCTAAATATTGGGTAATCGCGGTATAAAACAAACCCAATGAATGCGGAAAATTAACCGCATAATTTACCTTAATTTTATTATCTTTTCCTTTTGCCACCATAGAACTGGTAAAATCTCCAAACCCATCAAGCGACACAACCGCCGCATCCTTAAACGGAGAAACAAAGAATGCGCTCGCCAAATGCGCGCGATGATGCTCAACATTAACAACTTTAGCTTTAATCTTTTCTTTAGAAATTAAGAATTCTTTAGCCAGCATAGTTTTTATATCTTTTATCTTAATAAGATTGCGCAAGCGATTACTTAAAAGAGATAATGCCGGTTTTTTTAAAACAAAATAAACTATTTTTCTATAAATATTGGCCTGCGGATCTTTATTCATCGCAATATAATCTAAATCTTCTAAACCGATGCCCGCAAATTTTAGGCAATACCTAATTGCCTCTTTAGGGAAACCCGACCAATGTTTAATCCTTCTAAAACGCTCTTCTTCTACTGCCGCAAGAAGTTGACCATCTTTAATTATACAAGCAGAAGAATCAGGGTGATAGGCATTAAGCCCAAGAATATAAGTGCTCTTTTTCATAGTTGTCATTTATTATTCATTTTTCTTATCTTTGTTTCATGAACCTTTAGCCCAATCTGGTAGGCGTATATCGCCTTGCAAAGATTGTAACAGAGTCCGGGATATCCGTCCATAAATCCCAGTCTAAAAATATACGCATAAATAAAATAAAACATCGGCTTAAAAGGCAAGGTTAAAAAAATCTCTTTAATCAACCTACGCAACTCTAATAAATTACCGCCAAGCTTAGCCTGCCCGCCGATCCTTTTAATATATAATTTATTAGAAATTAAATCTGCTTCCCAGGTAGAATAACGGTTGTGACGATCGAAATAAAAATGCAGCGACCGCTGATCTACGTGCACTATGCGATTCTTAGCATAAGCTATCTTGCCTTCCACAATTAAGTTCTCATGTCCACACTCAAGATAAGCGCTGGCTTCATTGTTCGAGGTATTAAACTTTTCAAAATGTGATTTAGATTTTTTAAATAAGATAACCTTTTTAACCGGATCTCCAAACTTAAGAAACTTTCCTAAGAACCAATAATTAAAACGCACATAATATCCCGCATAATTATTACCAGAACTATTAACAATCAAATCCAATTCATCTCTGAACTCCGCAGTCACCCTTTCATCGGCATCAATCGCTAAGATCCAATCAAAAGAAAATCTAGGAGTTTCTAGCGACCAACCCGTCTTAGGCAGATCAGGGTTGTAATCATATTGATAAATTTTATCCGTATAATTAGCGGCAATCGTTAGGGTTTTATCTTGGCTGTAAGAATCTACAATTATAATCTCCTGCGCCCATTTTACGCTTTCTAAACAATCAAATATATTAGCTTCCTCATTTTTTGTTCTGATTAATACTGAAACTGGAATTTTTTCTTGCATATTTCACTCCTCTTTAAGACAAAAATTAAGCTACGGCTTTTTGCTTCTTTAAAAGCACTGCTTGGTAAATTTCAAGCGATCTACGAGAAACTATATCCAGCGTAAATCGATCTTCAACAAGCCGCCGGCCGTTATCTCCTAATGCTCTCCTGTTCTTTCCATCGTTCAACATTCCCAATACTGCCTGAGCGCATTCCTCAACATTACAATTAATAACACTACCCGCATTAAACTCCTGCACATCTGGGAAAAGCCCAACTTTATTTGTTATCACTACAGGCAATTTACAAGCCATTGCCTCCAGCACAGAAATCCCAAAATTCTCTCCATAAGAAGGTAAAATAAATATATCGCTGGCATAAAGAGCCTGCAATTTTTCTTGGCCTAAAAGCATCCCCGTAAAAACTACATTATTTCTGCAACCTAAACTAGCGAATAAATTTTTAATTTTAGATACGTATCTACCTTCCCCAGTGCCAGCGATTGCCAAGGCCACGTTGCTATTCTTTTGTAATATTTTTTTAAAAGCCGCGGCCAACAGGTCCAGCCCCTTCTTAGAATGAATCCTGCCTAAAAATAACAATATTTCTTTCCCCGCTAACATTGGATAACGTTTTATAAAATCCGTTTTAAAACGCTCGTTCCATATATATTCATTTACGCTAATGCCTCGGGGCATAATTGCAACTTGGGTTTTAAAACCAAAGGGCTTAAAGCGCTCTTGTTCATAAGCAGAAGCTGCCAAAAGCAGGGATGCCTGATTAATATTTATTCTTTCAATTAAATTTATATAAATATTCTTTAAAAAGGAGTTCCTTAGCTTAACCATATCCTTATCCAGGGCACCAAAGGCGTTTATTACATAGGGAATGCCCCTCTTTTGACACCAACGCGCAGCGATAATTGTTGAATAAACAAATACCGCATGAATATGCACAATATCGAAGTTGCCGATATTAATTTTAAGCGCCTCATTTAAATCAAAAGAATAATAATACCGTCGTAAAAACTTTAAAGGAAAATAAGTGACCTTTACTCCTTCAATATTTTGCGGCACCTTGGTTGCCACCTTTAAACTTTTTCTTCCATCAGCATCAGTGGTAAAAACACTGACTTCCTGCCCCTGCCTGACCTGTTCTCGGCAAAGCTCATGTACGGCTTTTATCGGACCACCATATTGGAATGCCGGAAGATAACTAGGAATCACATGTAATATTTTCATACTTAGATTGCCTGTTTTACCTATTTAATATTTCTGAAAATAAATCTTTTACTCTCCTGCTAAATGATTCAAAACCAAAGTTCTTCTTGACTTCAGCAATCAAAAATTCTTTATTCACGTTTAATGATCCATTATTAAACGCTAAATTTATAGATTTAATAATCTCTTCTACGTTTTCTGGATCAATCAAAGAACCGAGCCGGCCATCCATTAAGGGTTCGCTACTACCATCCTTATTTCCGGCAATTACCGATTTACCGCAAGCTAAGGCCTCTAAGAAGACTATTCCAAATCCTTCACCGGAGCTAGGCATAATAAAACAATGGCAAACATTGTAATAATCCACCAAAAGATTTATATCGTTTATTCCTCCTAAAAACTTTACTCTTTTAGCTAATCCGGCGGCAAGCGCAGACTGCTTCAAGCGGATTAAATCATCACCATCCCCGACAATAAGCCATATGTAATTCTCATCAAGCCTTTGCATAACTCTAAGCATAACATCATGCCCCTTATAACGTTCTTGAGCGGACAATCTAGCTACGGTCAATAATACTTTTTTGCCTTTTATATCCAAATAATCCAATAATTTATCATTTACATCTTTCGGCTTAAATAGCGCTGTCTCCACGCAATCCGGCAATATAAATATTTTATTTTCGCTAATTCCATTCTCTACCATACGTTTTTTTGTATAACGGCTAACCGCAAAGATTAAATCTGCGCTTTTTAAATATTTATATTTATTACCAGATCTTAAATTCCAAACTTCAATCCCGTGCACAAAAACTGAATATTTTAAACCAAATACCCTATTTATAAACCAGGTTAACGGCAGTAAATTAATGTGACCACAAAATACATAAGTTGGCCTTTGCTTTAAAACCTCTAAAATGGAATCAAAAGAAAAAACAATCTTCCTTAATAATTTAAATTTTATATTACCATAAATTTTAAGATGAATATTGCTGGCTAATCCAGAAAATTTATTTTTATCGCATAACGATAGCACGCTAAAATAATTCCGCGAAAACTGACTACCCAATGCCATGCAAAAATACCGATTATAATTTTGGATTCCTCCGGGAACAAAAATGCCAGTAAATAACGCAAGAATTGTTTTCATAAGAAAAGTTATTGTGTTGTCATAAAATTGTATTCTCTATAAAGCGATCCTCTTGGCACCCTTGATACAACCAATTAAGATTGAGCTGTTTTAACCTCAGATTAAAACACAAAGAAACGTTTGATAAACTAGATTGACCTCTAATTAGAAAATCACACTTCGATAACAATAGGCAGTCTATTAATGCGTCTTCCCCCTTTTTATAATTTGACACGCCCACCGCCCCATCATCATATATTCCCCCATGTATAGAATTTTCATTCGGAGACCTAAAAGAGTCCCAAGAAATAACCCTCTCCTTATAGATCCCCTTTAATCTATCAAATGACGATAAGCTATCGGTAGCAACAAATACACGGCACTCTGGATTATTTTTTACATATTTATCGATATTAACTATAAATTGCTCATCCGGGATAGGGTATGCTGACCGGTCATGAAAACCCGCTTCACTACCCTTATCCGTCCTTCTAATATGCACACCTAGCACTTGCCGGCCAAGCATATGTTGATTGTAAAATAACTCCATTCTCTCCGTTATGTGTTTTTTAATTTTGATATTACTACATAAGTAGTAATTGTACGCCTCTCTTATCGATAAAATTTTACCGTTGCGCCTTACTCTTTTCATCTTACGCTGCGAATTTGACCAATCCACCTTAATCACCTTATAATTACTCTTCTCTATCTCTTCTAAACTTAAATTTGAAATAGGTTCAAAATAATAATCCCAAGCATTATATCCGCGACTTTGATCAACATAACGCGACTCCGTCCAATCGGGAATAAAACAATATCCCTTACTTTCGCAATATTGTATATTTTCTAACACGGTTCTAAGCATAGCAAAAAAACCCCGGTTGTAATCTTTAAGAATATATAACTTTTTTCTTCCATCCGTTGATTTTTGCAATAATTTCCAAAGGAAACTCTTAAACATGATTATCTATCCGCCAAGATTATGCCCCGTTCTCGTGCCTGTAAAATAATGCAAGCCATCGATTACTTAATCGCCTTCTTAATCTGCTAAAAATAACACATTGCGTTTATACCAATTGATATAAGAAAGCAAACTAAGTATCGATGAATAGTTATACTGCGATCCTCTTTTAAGAAAAGTTGTCCATATTTTATTTACCTTTTGCGCATTCAAAGGATAGACGTCTTTTATGTTGTTCCTAGCTAGCGTTATTTCGCAATAGTCTCTCAAACCCCCCTTAAGCCATTTATCGAAAGGAAGAACAAAACCTTGCTTTGGCCGTTGATAAATATTTTCCGGCAATAAATCACCCATTGCCTTAACTAACAACCTTTTAGGATAATCCCGACCCACCTTTAAACTCCCAGGGATTTCAAATAATTTCTCAACCAGTTTATGATCTAAAAACGGGGCCCTCACCTCTAGAGAATTGGCCATGCTCATACGATCCGTATCCGCAAGCAGCATATTCGGAAGATAATTAGTCATTTCTAAATAAGAAAGCTGATTAACAACATCATTAAGAAAAAGATTGTTGTAAGCCTTGCCCCTAAAGTTATCTTCAAAATCAAAACCGGATACAATCTCGTTAACCTCGTGCGGTAAAAAAACCATTCTCTGCATACAATACAAGTCTCTTAAATCATTGCATTTTAAAAAAGAAAATAAACTTTTTAAATAACCTCTTGATTTAATATAAGGAGAAAAAAAACTGAATAAACTATCCCTTCCAAAAATTCTAAAATAATTAAGAAGTTTATTAATTCTCGGCAAAGTCTTAAATAAAGGGTAACCGCCAAAAAGCTCGTCACCACCAAGACCGGAAACAGCAACGGTTACCCCTGCATTTTTTACCGCTTGAGAAATAATATAACTATTAAATCCGTCAATGCTCGGCTGATCCATAGCCTCAAATATAGCAGGAATTTTCTGTAATAATTCTGTTTCCTTTAATTTAATCTCCCTATGCCGACAGCCATATTTACTGGCAATCTCTCTCGAAAATTTCCCCTCATCAAAACTTGCCTCTTCAAAAACAACAGAAAATGTATTTATAACTCTCGTTGAATTTTTCTGCATTAAAGCCACCAAAGCGCTAGAATCAATGCCCCCGCTTAAAAATGCGCCCAAGGGTACATCACTAGTTAATCTTTCTCTTACTGCCTGACCTAAAATATCATGAATTTCTTTAATATCGTCTTGTTCTTTATTTTTAGAATAATGACTTTTTGATGAATAAATACCCCAATAACGGTTAATTTCAAGTTTATTACCGTTAAATGTAAGATAGTGCCCCGGAAGAAGTTGATAAATACCCTTTATCAAAGATTGGGGCGATTGAACCGCTCCATAAGTAAGATATCCTCTAACAGCATTTTCATTAATTTCTCTTTTTATTTGACCGCTGGCAACTAACGCCTTAAGTTCTGAAGCAAAAATAAACTTTCCGTTTTGATAATAATAAAAAAACGGTTTTTCTCCCAATCTGTCCCGAGCGGCAAACAGAATATCCCTCCTCTTATCCCAAACGGCAAAGGCAAACATGCCCCGCATATATTTAAGACAATCTATCCCGAATTCCTCATAAAGATGAAGCACAACTTCCGTATCAGTTTTAGATCTAAAACTATGCCCCTTAGCAATAAGTTCATCTTTTAATTGTATAAAATTATATATCTCGCCGTTAAAAGTTATCCAAAGGCTCTCATCATTATTACTCATCGGCTGATTGCCCAAAGAAGAAAGATCAATAATCGCCAACCGAGTATGTCCTAAACAAACAACTTTATCTCGATAAATACCAGCGCTATCCGGGCCACGATGAATCATCGCTGCATTCATCTTGCTAACCATATCCTGGCTATCAAAACCTATTGTCCCACAAATTCCACACATAATCCTTATGCCCTATTTATGCTGCATATGCGCTTCTTTACTAATTGCAAAACCTAAAAATATATAAAGATAACCTAAAAATCCAACATTCGCTACAACCAGCGACCCAATTTCATCGCCTCCGAATATCCATGAAAATAAAATAATAAAATATACTACAAAAGCTAAAAAATTTCCCCCGGTTCTAATTATCAACCATTCCCAATATAAACGTAAAATAGTTCCCACGCCAAGCATACCTAAAATTACTCCCCATAAACCTCCATTTAAAATAAAATTCGACAATAACGGCAAAGAAATACTCGTAGTAAAATCATCCTCCTGAATTACTCCCAGTTCCCTACCAACCTGATTTCCATTAAACGATACAGGCTTATCCTTCCAGATGAACCTCGGTACAAAACGAGCGAGAAAGCTTAGAAAACCAGAGTACCTGCTAATATTTACATTCTGCTTTCGCAGCCCATGACATTTTAATCCCATAAACAATGGATCAGAAAACCTCGTAAGGGAAACTTCGATTTTATCATCTTGGCTAAGCGTGATAAATTCATCATTAGCATACTCCAAAGAATCACCAATATTCTCACCTTGCCAATGTGCCTCCCGAAATATTTTAGTATACGGAACAATATAACCTAAGAACACAACAAGGGTAACAATTATTGCAATTATCTTTGGAATAGACGGCAAAGTATTTTTACCTTTAATGTATGCAATGATAGTTACCCCAAATACGCTAGCCATCGCACCACTAAATCCGCTTAAAAAACATTGTACAAAATAAACACAGGCAAGCAGAAAAGACCTCAATAGGTATTTATATCTCCCTATATCCGCTTTGCTTGCAATAGCATATAAATAAATGTCGATCATTACCCCGCCAAGTACGACAAACATCATCAAATTCTGGAATAAAGATTTCATAGAATCAAGAAGACCGCCAAGCGGAAGGAAAGGAAGAATAGTGAAAATTAACCACAAGCCGTAAAGCTTTAAGCATATCTTGCCCAAAATCTTTTCATCGACCATATAATTCTTAATTGGCAAAATCTTTGCAAGAAAATTGCCAAAATTTAATTTATACCCAATAGTAAAAGCAACCGCCCCAAAGGTACAGGCAGTCATCACGTAAGCCAAAGCTTCCTGGTCTAATTCTAAAGCCTTGCTCGAGAATAAAAGATAAGCGATATATGTAAATATCGTCCCACTCAAAAATAAATAAATCGGCTCATAAAAAATAATCTTACGCTTAAAAAACGCAAATAAATAAGGTAGAGCCGAGGCGATAACCGCCAAAGCAGTCCAGAAAAAAGCACTGGAACCGGAACCTTTAATAATAATCAATCCTGCAACGAATAAGTTAATTAAAAAAATAACCAACGCCGCATTACCGTTACGCCTGTCAGTTCGGGCCACATCAAACATTCTATTTTACTCCTTTTGAAAACATCGGTTTTTGCTTAATCAATCTTCCGTTAATTGAAATGAGCCATAAAAAAAAGGCAAAAAAGATATTTTCATTTCTTAAAATAAACTTACAAGTATCTTTAGCTGTTTTGAAATCCCCAATTAATAGAGAATGTATAATGTAATTAAAATGATAAATACCGCACCAACATTTAATATACTTCCGGGCATACTGCTTAATCTCTCCTGGCAATCTTTCAAAAAGACTAACGTAAATCTCCTGCTGCTCACGCATAAAAATTAACCCTATACCCACCCGATGAGTAATTTGCCCGCTATGAGAACGCAAATAAATGAGCGATTTGTGATTAAAGCCTATCGGATATTTCTTCGTTATCCTTACAAACATTTCAAAATCTCCGGCTACTAACATATCCTCACGGAAAAAACCTAAATCCAAAAGCACGTCTTTTTTAATCATTACATTAGAAATACTTCCCGTTATCGATCCGTAGTAAACCATGATCTGAGCGGCTAAGTCCGGATAAACAATCTCCGGGGTCTTGTCTTCCGGCGCCTTTGAAATTAATTTTCCTAAACTATCAATATAATCAAACGCGCAATAGCAAAACCCCATCTCAGAATACTTATTATAAAATTCTATTTCCTGCTTAAGGCAATCCGGCTTCATGATATCATCATAAGACCAGAGCCTTACATATTCTCCTTTAGAATGACTGATAAGAATATTCAGCGTTTTAAACTGACCTAAATTATTCGCATTTTTAAAGAAACTGATTCGCTTATCAACCTTAGATTCAATTATATTAATAGTATTATCCACTGAGCCATCATCGCAGATTAAAAATTCAAAATCATTATATTCTTGAGCAAGCACTGAATCTATGGACTCGTTAAGATATGCTTGACCGTTAAAAACTGGCAAAATTACAGAAATCTTTGGTTTATGCATTATTTATTATCTCCACAGGCAAACTGCAATGCCTGCAATAACCCGTTTACTGCTGAATTAATCGTATATTGCTTAATAAATTCTTTGGCAGAAAAACCAAGATTAACAATTTGCATAGGATTCGCAGATAATTCTTCAATAATATTTGCTAATGCTTTAATATCGCCACAGTTAAATATATTTTCCGCATTTAATTTACCCACTAAGTCCAAAGCACACCCTACCCTATCGCTGACCACTACCGGTAAGCCACAAGCCATTGCCTCATTAACCACTAAACCCCAGGTTTCTCCGATATCCGACGGTAGGATCAGAACATCAGCAACAACATAAGCTTTGGGCATCTCTTGTTGATTCAAAAAACCCGTAAACTTAACCGGCAATTTATTATTTTTACTAAACTCTTCAAGCTCCGACCTAAGCGGACCATCGCCAACCACTAAACCAAAAATCCTGTTATTTTGTTCGCTGGGTAATTTTAACGCTTTTAAAAAATCAAAGGGTCTTTTTTTGGCAATTAACTTCCCTGCAAAAATAAATACTATCGCGCTTTCCGGGATATCCCAACTCTTGCGCAAATAGTTTTTTTCCGGAAAAAACGCAGCGCTCTTTAATGCAAAAAAATCATTATCCACAGCATGCGGAACAAAAAACATTTTCTTTTTATCAGCCCCATAATAAAGATAATACTCTTTAGCACATTCTCCCACCACAAGATATCCGTCAAATTTAGGAATAAACCAACGATATAACGGATATTTCAACCAGCGCTTAAGAAAAAATCTATTACTTAAAAGATACGAGTCTCCTCTAATAAAAACGGGTGTTTGTTTCTTCCAACAAGTTACAATCGCCTGCCAAAAACTCAAGATATTCCAGCCATGCACGATAACGGCATCAAATAAATTTTCATTTATAATCTGCGCAATCTCCGGGGTATTGCAACCAAAAAATTTACTAACATTCGGGTGCTTAGATTTATTTTTTAGAAACTTAAAATTGTATCCTTCCAACAATGAAATATCCCAATCAAAATCAACCCCAAAACCCGCCTGTGCCTGCTGCTGAGCGGTTTGCTGATGACAATAAAAAACCTTAAGATTAATTTGCGCATGCCTAGCTAAGGCTTGATACCAAGGAACATAATACTGAATAGGATGTGTCGCTATAATGCATATATTATATTTTCTATCAACTCTCATTATTTTTAGCTACTGTATCAAAAACTTTAGCGAGTTTTTCCGTAACCGCTTCCGCAGAGTACGCTTTAAATGCCAACCAATTAACCTGCTCTCCGGAAAAATTATCGGTCATTGTCTGATAAATAGCATCGGCGATTTCTTCTAAGCAAGAACCAACCCGTTTTGCTTCATCAAAAGTAACCACTATCCCAGCATTAATTTTTTTAATAATCTCTACCGCCGTACTTTCAGAATGCAGCAAGGCAAAAATTGGCCTTTGAGCAACAACCGCTTGGAACACTTTTGAAGGCGTATAGTGAGCTTCCGAAGAACCTAAAATAAATATGGCCGAAGCCGCTTTTAAATGATTCAGCACATCCAAATATGGCATACGCTTAGGGTACTCAAAAACAATATCCGAAAGATTAGATTGCTTCACCATTTGCTCGATAGATAAGCCCTTAGAATTACTCGGGTTAACACCTGAGCCAATAAAATGAAATTTAAGCTTACCGGCGACATGCGGATACTTTCGTTTAAAAACTGATATCCCTCCAAGCAATGCTTCTAGAGTAACACATGCACTTGGATACATTATCCCGGCATAAACAAAATTAAAATTTTCATCACAAGTATTATAAATATACGCTGACCGGGGATGTTCTTTTAAATACCTAAAATCATCCTCCTCTGCCCCAATGGGCATAGCCAAACATTTTGATTGATCAAACCAAGCATAACGCTTTAAAGCCACCTCATAATAACCTGGCGCAACCGCAGTTACTAAACTGACGTTTCTTAAAACAATCGGCTCTAAAATCAAACTTAACTGATAAGAAAACCAGGCTTTACTAAACAGCCTTTCACAACCCGGCCAAAATCTAGTCCAAGGATCTTGATAATCAATCACATAAGCTATACCGAATTTCCGGTAAATTAACGGACCTAATAACGCTAAGAAATTAGGGGGAATAGAAATAAAAATTAAATCCGGCTTTTTTTGTCGAATTAACCGACACAGTGCCCGATATTGCCACCAGAAAGCCCGAATGCTTATGTCCCCGATTAATCTCAGCGGCCGCGCGGGAAAAGCTTTTGTGCGAATAACTTCTAAATCCGGCGGCAATAACCTTTCTAATTCATTATCTAATTTTTCTTCATAAAATCTTGGCTCTACCGTAAGCACCTGAACATTCCATCCAAATTTTAATAAATGTTTAGCAAAATAACGACAACGGTGCACTGCAGCTAGATTGCTTGGAGGAAATTGAGGCGCCACAATTATTACATTTTTCATTGCCACAGACCTCTTGTATTCTCCACCAATTTCTGACTCTCCGCCTCCCAATTCCACTTATCTCTCGCTGCCTTAAGCGCCGCCTGTTTACAGGCTTTAACTTTTTCCGGACTAATTATCAATGCATTTAACCACTGAGCTAATGAATGGTAATCATTTGATTTATAGATAAACCCCGCATCCGGACAACTCGCCATCACTTCTTTCTGCCCGAGAATATCCGTTGCCGCCACGGCTAATCCCGCCAAAAGATAAAAAAATAGTTTATTAGTGATAGAAATATCCCGGCTCAATGTCAAGGGATGGTCCACGGCTAGGCCTATATCATGCTCAGCAGCGCGAGACAATAATTCATCTGTGGGAACAGAAGAATGAAAATACAAGCTATCCTCCTGACCACATTGCTTAGCTAAAGCAACAAATTTATTTTTAGTATTTTGCGAAATATAACCACGCAGATGTATTTGTATTTTTTGCTTTAAGAACCCCGCGGCTTTAATCGCATCCTGTATTCCCCGGTCTTCCCCAATAACCTGTGAATACCAATATAACGATAAGGCGTCGCCTTTACGGTCTTTAACCTCGCCATCCAGACTTTCCCTATCTTTCCAGGGAAAAACATTATGAATTGGCAGTGGACAATGAATATTATAGCGCTGAGCCATTTCCTCCGCTACTAACCTAGAAACAGTGGTTACCTGCGCACAATAAGGCAGATACCGTTTTTCAATCAGCGCAATCCTCTCCTTTTCTTTAACAGCAATATTCTCTCCCACGTATAAATCCTCTACATCGTAACCCAGTTTAGTTTTCCAAAAAAAAGCAGCGTATGCGGCAACCGTAAGCCCGGCTGGATAATGGCCAATATATAAATCCGCTTGTTCTGAAACGGCTAATTTTGCCATTTCACTATAGAACCTACCCTGAGCGTATTCTGCAAATTTTCCGGATGAATAAAAAACCTGAGGCAATCTTTGAGCAATAGAATGCCTTAATTTCGACCACCCACAAAGCAATCTCTCTTGAGGATTGGAAGAAGACCACTTTACGATCTGCCATCTCCAAGGTTTATTTTCTAAAAGTAAACTATCAAATCGTTTTACTTCCGCTAAATTCCCTTGAGTAAATACGACCCGCACATTAAAACCTGCTTTCTGCAACGCATCCGCTTCCTTAACCACGCGAGGCGTAGAAGAAATATAGCTAGGGCTAACAATGCAAATTTTTTTTTGTAATTTTATCATTTTATTACAATAAACCTTTCTCTGAGAGCTTTTCTTTAAGCTGAAAACGGAAATTATTCCATGTCCATCGCTTGGCAGATTCCAAAGCGAAAAAACGCATCGAAAGTAATTTATCAGAATTCAGAATACACCATTCAATACGCTCAACCAATACATTAACATCCGCAGCCGGAACCAAGAAACCATTTTTCCCTTCATCAATAAAATCCGCCGCCCCGCAACTATGCGTAGCAATAACCGGCAATCCTTGCGCCAAAGCCTCGGTAACCACCATACCAAAACCATCGCAAAGCGTAGGAAAAATCAAAACACTAGCCCGTTGAAATTCATACAATAATTCTTTCTGCGCTATCGGCCCGTGAAAAAAAACATTTTCTCCGCAATCATTTAATAAATCCTTAGACAACAATAACGGACCATAAAAATGCAACTGCGCATTCTTATGCTTAGCGAAAGATTTCCATGCCTTTAATAAATAATGCGTTCCTTTTCTAACAGATAACGAACCGGCAAATACAAAACGCATGGGGCTTGATAATTCTTTAGGCAGAAAACTCTCCAAAATACCTGCAGAACTTCCTAAGGGAACCGTAATTATCTTCGCTTCCGGACAACCTGCTGCAATTAAAGATTGCGTCACAAAGTTTGAATTGCTACAAACTACATCCGCTAAAAAAAGCTCTTCATCCCTACGTTTATTACGATCAAGAGCTAATTTCTTTAATCTTTTTGCTGAAGGAGTCAAAAACTCAGTAAATTTATCATATTCACCATTTAATAATCTTTCTTGTAAAGAATAGTGCGGGCTGACAAAACTAACTACGCTCTTTTTTCCCAGCTTGTGCGCACAACATAATGCAGAAAGACAGCCATATTCAAACCCGACAAAACCATCATATTTCTTTTCTTTTAAAATCTTTGCACATTTTCTGTCTAAGCCATATTCGCTCTGCTCCCATAACCCATCCACAATACGCTCATCTAATCCTAGCTTATTAGCTAAAAGACGCAAAACCTCCCAAAAATATTCCTTACTATAAATCAATCGGTTCGGCAAAATAGAAATATGTCTACGCGTAAGCAGGCAATTCATTTGCGGCAAACGCCTTTTAACAAACCGACGAAAAGCTTGCGCCCAAACACTTCTATAATTGTCCGCATAGGTAGTACAATAAGCCCCCAATGCTTCTGCTTCATGCAAAGCTAAGGCAATATTCCCCACATGATTATTATATGCAAACGCGGCCATTAAAAACTTCATATGCTTCCCCGCTTAATACTTAAAATATCGCTATAAACATTAAAAACCTTTGTTGCTAATGCACCAACTTCTTTAACTTGAGATATACCCTCCGACATTACTTTAATTAAACCCGGATTAAAATAAATCCGCTTAATTGCCTCAGTCAACGACCTGACGTTTCCCACCTCAAATAAAATACCGTTAAATCCATCAATAATTGTTTCCTTCATCCCCCCAACATTGCTCCCAATCACAGGAATTCCAAAAGCGTTAGCTTCTAAAGCCACAAGTGGTCCAGCCTCAAGACATAGAGAAGGAACAACCAACACATCAATCTTACTAAAAATTTCCCTTCGATTAGCTTCGGTAATTTCACCACAAAATGATATTCGCGTATCTGCATAACTGATCTTTTTAAGTTTATTAAAATACGCCGCGTCTTCTAAGTTATTCAGCCTGCCGTATAAACAAAGCTCTACATTAATTCGTGCAGGCAATTTTTTTATGGCCTTAACCAACAACTCTACCCCCTTGATCGCAGTAAATCGACCAATAAAGGCAAATCTTATCTTTTCTTGAACAATAACTTTTCTCTGCGCCTTTTGCATAATATAATTTGCCGGCAAGCCGACCCATAAATATACTAACCTTTCCTTCAAAGCGCCGTTGATAATTAAAGCGTCATAAAGCCACCTTGAAACAACGCATATGCGATCGCAAGAACTCAAAATTTCTTCTAAGAGGTTCCTTCGAGAGATAAGATTATTTCTCAAGGTTAAAGCTGTAACTACCCGGTTTTGCATTCGCTTAAATAACCGGACTAAACCAACAGGCGCACTACTTACTAGCCAGGCAAATAATTTTGGAATCCCTTGTCTTTGCAAATAACAAGCGGCGCAAAGGTGTGGACGCATTTTACCGTCACAAACAAGCTTTCCCCAACGCAGCATTGTTCCCCGGATACAAAATAAATCCGATGCATGCATCGTAAAAACCAAAGGAATATTTAATTTTTTAATATATTCTATATGTTGCCAGCCGCATGACTGAGTAAAAGAATGAACATGCGCTATGTCCGGCTTAATTTTATCCAACCAGTTAACAAAAAAATCGAAATATTCCGTTTCCTTCTTGCCGCTTAAACCTTCATCTATAGAATTAGGAAAAACCGGGTAGCGATAGACAAGGATGCCCTCATGTACATATCGACGCTCTTCCCCATCTTCAGCCGGAGCGGCAACCGTAACCTCTAGTCCTATACTTTTAAATTCTTTTGCCAAACTTTGTACATACGCTTCCGTTCCCCCCACAGAATCCGGATAATACCAACTGCATAAAAATAATATTCGCGTAGAATTATGCATAATCTATTTTATCAACCATAAGATTTATTCTTAAGTTTACCGAATAACAAGAATCGACCAAACAACTAATCTAATTTTTAATCTTATCATTGTTTATATTTATAACTTTTTAATATCCTTCCTTAGCTAAGTTTAGCTTTAAAAGTTAAGCTAATTCTACTTATAATCATAGAAAGGGCATTAAGCGGCAACCTTAAAATAAAATCCTTTATGAGCACTCTCCTTAATCCACTGAATACAGGTAATTTCATTTTCATTATCGCTTTTATATTCACCCGACCATTAATTAAAAACCCGCTAAAAATGGTTGGCCAGATGTATTTATTAAAGCAGTATTTTCCCGCAGCGTAGTGGACAGATCCAGGGTCAATTACGTCCTCCGCCTCCCAAATGCTCAAGCGCTTGAGTACAATATCTTTAGCCATAACTCTATTTAAATACCCCGCATTCCAAATTGCCGGATGAGTCTCAGAATATTGTGGAAATCCGGGATAAACCTCATAAATCCCTACTCCATTAACCTCAGCAATCTTTTTTTCAACTTCACCACCGTGACCGGTTAAATTCACAAATTGTAGTTTTTTCTCAATGGCGCAATTAGCAATTGCCAAGATTAATTGTGCGTCAACTTCTTTATAAGGAATATGATCTTCAAGAATTAAAAGTACGTAATCCTCCTCATTCAATACTCCCCGCTTTAATAATTCACCAACCCCCTGATTCATCATTACCACCCAATGCGGACTTTTTATAGCTACAGATTTTGCATATTTAAAATTAACATCGTCGCTGATCACCCAAATCTCCGGATGTCCCGGCCAAAAATAATCAATTATGCTAATACTATAATCGATATACTTCCCATGCTTTCGACAAGAAGGCATAATAATCGCTTTTAAAGGCACGCTCACAAAATCAGGCATATTTTTATTATTTATTTAACATATCTGCAATCAAAAATTATCCGATAGGCTTTAATAAAACCATCATTTTTTTATTTATAAAACATTTTCCAATAAATAAGAGCTTGTCTCTTAAAAACTTTTATCTACAAATTAGCATTAATGCCTAAATTAACGAAAGATAGATCTAACCCGCCTATAAAAAAAGGCTAATTTCTCTGCCGCCCGATAACCGATAATCTGCGATGCCAGGCGCAAATGTTTCGGTTTTTTAGGAATATACCTAGGGCTTAGCTTCTTTAGCTCTTTAAGCGTTGCTTCAAAAATAGGGGTATCTTTTGCGAATGTCGACCTCGCCACATATCCAAACACCTCTAGCAAAGCCGCTCTTCTGTTCGCATTAATTCCATTATGCCTAATCCAATAATCTTGAATCTCCAAAGCATTCCTAAAGATATCCCGATTAAAACCAACCGGATCCTTTCGTGATACTGAATTCTCAGAAGGCTCTCGATAATAAGATACGCCGCCGTTACAATAAATAAATTCCGCCCCTTTGAGCGCGCAATCAAGCACAAATCTAGCATCCTGAATAAATGGCAATCCTTCATTCCATCCGCCAATTCTCTCTACAATGCTTCTTCTAAATAAATATGAGCAAGTAGGAGACCAAAAATCGGTAAATAAATCTATTTCCGGGTTTATTAAGTTCCTATCATTTAGAGACCCTTTTGAATACTCTCCATTTTGCATGAGTGATAATCTCTGCCATGGACCATACGCCACATCAGCTTTACTTTCATTAAGTGCCTGTATTTGAACATTAAGCTTCCGAGGACCCAATAAATCATCAGCATCAAGATACTGGATTAATCTTCCATTTGATTGCTTTGTCCCTAAATTTCTCGCTTTGCTTGGACCTTGATTTATAGTTTTTATTAAACGCACGGTTGGAAAATTTGTTCGGACAATCTCTGCAGAGGCATCCGTTGAACCATCATCCACAACGATTATTTCTATATCCGCAATCCTTTGAGAAATTACGCTTTCTAAGGCGTCTTTAATAAAATTCTGAGCGTTAAAACAAGGGATAATTACGGATAAACTGTTCTCCATTATTTAACTAAATTTTTGCGCTTCCCAATATTCATAGAATCTGCCTTGTCTTTCAATTAATTCTTTTAAAGAACCCTGTTCAACTATCCTGCCGTTTTCTAAAACTACTATTTTATCGGCGTTCTTAATCGTTGACAATCGGTGAGCGATAACAATCGCTGTTTTTTTAGAAACCGCCTCATTAATCGCTTCTTGAATCAAGCATTCTGTCATCGAATCAAGCGAGCTGGTAGCTTCATCTAAAATTAATATTTCTGACCCCTTCAACAGGGCTCTTGCAATCGCCACTCTCTGTTTTTCGCCTCCGGATAATTTCAAACCTCTATCACCTACCTCGGTATCAAAACCTTGAGGCAAACTGATTATAAAATCATAAATCCTGGCTTTCTTAGCAATTTCAATAAGTTCGCTTTCAGAAACAACCCTATCTAAGCCAAAAAGCATATTATTCCTTATACTATCATTAAAAAGCAGAACATCTTGACTCACTAATGCAATATGCCGCCGTAAAGATTTACCGGTAAAATTCCGAATATCGCTTTTATCAACCATAATTGAACCCGCCGGGCAATCATAAAAACGCATAAGCAGACTAATTAATGTAGTTTTTCCGCTTCCCGTCGGTCCCACAATTGCCGTCACTTTCCCAGCCTCAGCAAAAAAACTTACTCCTTTTAAAACCGGAACCTCTTCAATATAAGAAAAATTTAAGTTATTAAATTCGATCCCATAATTCAAACCGTTAAATTCATCCCTTCCTTCTTTCACAAAAAACTTATCATTATCCTGCATTACTTCCGCAAGCAACCTAATCGGGGGCTTCAAACTATTAAATCTTGATTTAACTTCATTAAAAACATTAAAAAGAGGCAAGCTCTTTCTAGCAGCATAAAAGAAAACCACAAAAATCGATATTTCCGTAGGCCTGTCCTTAGCTAAAATTAATGCCACAATCGAAGCCATTAGCAAGAGAAATCCTGTAGAAATTATTTCTTTTATAGGTTCAATAAGACCATCGATCTTGTTTGTGCTAAATTCCAAAGCTCTTAACTTTTCGTTCAAATTATTGTAATCACCGGCAACCTGGTCCTCTTTGGAATAAGCCTTAATTAATGGAATGCAGGTTAAAATATTAAATACTTTTTTACCTAAACTGATTTGAGATTCATTTTTAAGTTCCGCCAACCTCCAAAGCTTATGAATAATCGCCTGCAATGAAAAATGCAATACCGGAAAAACAAGCAAGGAAATTAAAGTTAAATTCCAGGATATTTTAAACATTACCAACAAATAAACCATGAGCATAAAAGAATTATTAATCATATACTCAAAAAGGCCCAAAAGGTTTAATACTGATGTTGAATAGTTAAGAATCAAAGAAATTGCCCCTTGATTAGAACGGTCAAAATATAGTTTCCCAAATTTCATAAATCGATCGAAAACAAAACGATACATATTTACCCTAAAGCCACCATGCCAGAGATTAACCAAAATACGGCTAAGGTAAGCAAAAATATTTTTTAATATTATTACAATAATAATTAATGCCACCAATAATAAAAAGATGACTTTATTCAGTCCGAAATTTACTGTTTCAAGTTTTGAAGCGATCGGAACTAATAAGTTTAATACCGGCATCGTGCGTATAAAGTTAAAGTCGCTAACCATGCCTCGAGTTAAAGGTACCAACAACGCTAGGCTTATCCCTTCAAGTCCGGCCACCAAAAAAGAGAAGACAAACGGCAAGATAACATGCAACGGACGGACACCCATTATGCGAAAGAATCTTCGAATTAGGCTAAAACGAGATTGAGTCCGTTCATCGAAAAATTTAATCATATCCATATTATTTAGCTAAATATTCTTTAACGAATTTTTCTATTTTAAAGTTTGTCGGATCTAACTTACACGCTTGCTTATATTGTTCTGCGGCGTAAACGCGTTCACCTAAAATATCCGTTACGCTGGCCAACTGAAAATGATATTCCGCGTTTGCTGGATTAAGCTGAATCGCTTTTTTGTAAAAAGTCACCGCGAGAATTAAACAATCCTGTTTTGAAGCGCCGATCGCCAAGCTATCTAAATTCGTTCCAAAATTACTCACTGAAGCTAGTTTCAAAAAAATATCCGCTTTTTTCCGGTAATAATTACTATTCATTGAATTAAGTTTCAAAGCCGAATCAATAACCTTAAGATCTTTCTTATAAGCCAAAATTTTATCCAGATCATCCAGCTCCGTACTATTCTCATGAATATTATTAACTAAAACTTCCGCACGGAATCGCTTAAAAATTAAGTTTTCCATAAACATAAAGACACAAAAGCATATGCCTGCCAAAATAATCCGAGTACTTTTGCTTAGCCTAATCTCTTTATAATAACTTGAGCTATTTTTTAAAGGATTTTGACTTTTTAAATGCACAGCCGCCCAAAGAATAGCCAAAATAACAAAAAAAACGATTGCATTAGCGGGGATATGCAAGGTAAAATCAAAAAGACTATGCAAGAAAGCCGCCAACAAACTAACGAAACAACCCGCGGCTACATAAAGCACAAATGGATTTCTCCGATCCCACCAAATAAAAAGAGAACGTCTTATCATCAAAAATAAAAACGCAGAAAAAAATAATACACCAAACAAGCCGGTCTCCACCAAAAGCTGCACCGGCTCATTATGCGCAAAACTATTTCTCGTCACATAGTGCCATCCGATACCTACCGTCTTATATTTCTGATAGATATCCCCAAAAGTACCTAAACCTGTCCCAAAAAAAGTAAAATCCTTAAACATCCCCAGACTATCTTTAATAATCGTTAGCCGTGAACCATAAGCTTTTAAAGGATGAGCCAACGTGTCAATTCTTCCCAAAATTGATGTAATATCCGCCGAAAAGAAAAAAACCAAAAATATGGAAATCAAAATTATAAAAGCGACAACAATATTTTTAATGGGAACCTTGCGGCTTAAAATAATAAACATAGCAAAAAAACTGATCAAAAAACAAACAATTCCTGCGCGAGAAGTGGTAAAAAAAAGCGCCAAAATCATTATTGCTGCCATAAATACATATATTAAACGCACAGATTTAGACCGAGATATAAATACTAGGATAAACGCTAATGGTATGATCATCTCCAAGTAGGCGGCAAAATGATTCCGATTAACAAAAGTAGAGAAAGACGCTCCGTCGCTTGGAACAGACAGCCTAAGAATAACACCGTATAAAGAAAACAAAAACCCGCAAATAACAACAACAATAATTATACCTTTAATTTTACTTTCATTATTCAGAACATTGGCTGAAATCACAAAAATCACAACGAAACTTAAAACCTGCAACAACATCTTTAAACTAGACTCCGGGCAAATAGACAAACTCAACCAAGTATCTCTTGCAAAAGAAAAGCTCCTGTACAACTCCCCCGTAGACGGACTTAAAAAATTTAAAATAAAATCAGGTAAAACCAGAAATTGAAAAATAAGCAAAACAAAAAATAGCGCTAAAGGCCAAAAAGGCAGCTTAATAAGCGCTATTCTTTCTTTAACTAATAGGTTTATTGAAAAAAGGAGAAAAAGCAAACAACTGCTTGCTTCGATGATGAAAATCGGAAAAACTGTTATGCTGCCATAAATAAGCGGAGAGAATAAAATAACCCCCGAGAGAATAAAAACTGCGGGTAGATTAGAAGTAAAAAACTTGGATGTCAACCGCTGCATTCTTAGGGTACCTAAGTTTTCTTGCCGGGATTCTCTTTATAAGAATAATGGTAGTAGTAGTAATGGTCTTGTAATTCCGGCTCAAGATTATTAAGCACTGCGCCGATTATATTAGCCTTTGCCTCAATGAGTTTCTTTTTTGCAAAAACCAAATCTGTTAGCCGCGTTGCCGCTCCCTTAATCACAAAAACAACCCCGTCTACTTTATTCGCCAGCAATGCACTATCTGCTCCCACCAGAACCGGAGGAGAATCAAAAATAATGCGATCAAATTTACTCTGTGCTTCTTTAATGAACTCAACAAGCTTATTAGAATGCAATAGTTCGCTCGGATTCGGAGGTATCGTACCTGCAGTAATTACCGACAGCCTGGGAATATTCGTAACTTTTACCGCTTTATCGAAATCAATATTGCCCGTAAGGATAGTGCTCATCCCCGGCTTTAGTTCAAAATTAAAACTCTTATTTATCTTGGGCTTTCGCATATCCACGTCAATTAACAGTACGCGTTCATTCAATTGGCAGAATATCAAAGCTAAATTTACAGCCACAAAACTTTTCCCCTCTTGCGGCAAAGACGAAGTAACTACCATCGTCTTTAAAGGCTTGTCTTCAGGAAAAGAGAAAAGAATCGCCGTACGCAATGCTCTAAAACTTTCCGCAACCGGTGCGGCATTCTGCTGATAACAAATTAAACTTTTCTCTACATCTGTCTTGGCATCTTTCCTACAGGTAGGAATATAACCTAAAAACGGCAACTCTAAATACGCGCTAATATCTTCTGCCGTACGTATACTTGAATCCAAATATTCGATTAAGAAAGCTAATCCCCCTCCACAAAAAATAGCAATAATTATTGAGGTTAAGACATCCTTTTTAGTATTGGGTTTAAAAGGCTTATCCGGTGGATATGCCTTGCTTAAAACACGAATTCCCAATGACTGAATTTTCTCCGAAACTCCTACCTCCTTAGAACGCGTGAGCATGGTATTATAAAGCTGTTGATTTGATTCTACTTCTTTGCGCAAAATATTATACTGAACCAACCTTTCCTTTAAATTTAATAAATTTTGAGTCTCCTCAAGAATCTGACTTTTAACATCCACTAAAGCTCCTTGCAAATTAACTACGGTAGGATGTTTTTCTTTATAACGCTTCTGGGCCTCAGCAAGCTGCATCTCCAGTTCCGATTTTTTCTGCTTCAAGCTCTCCAATAAATCTTCCTGTTTTGATCCGGCATCTGTAGAAGAAGCTATTTTATATTTCTGCGAATAATCGCTAACCGCCTTTTCCGCAGCTTCTCCTTTTTTTCTTATATCTTCAAGTTGATCCTGCAACCATTTTCCTGCTTCTCTCAATGCTTGATTTCTATTATCCACATCCCGATTGATATAAACTTCCACTAAAGTATTGGCAATCAGACTTGCCCGTAAAGGCTTAGTATCCTGAACCGAAATGGTGATCACGGTACTTTTTTTATCTGCAGAGGCGCTAACCATGCTAGTTAATTTGCTAATCGGAGATGCTAGGTTTCTAAAATCCGGGTCCTGCAACAAACGTAATTTCTCGAAAACTTTTTCCGCTAAATCCGAAGAAGTAATTATAGTAATCTGGTCCGTTATTGCTCCGCGATTATACACATTCAACCCCTCAAGCGTTTTAACTTTATTAGACTGGAGGTCAATCATAATACTCGTGTCAACGCGAAACAGAGGAGTGGTCATTAAATCAAACACCGCAACCGATACAGGAATTATTAAAGTAACCGCTGCAATTATCCAAAATCTTTTTTTAATTACTTTTAAATAATCCTGAATGGTTATTTCGCGTATCTGCGAATTAGGCAACATATTCTAACTCCTTAAAAAAACGATTGCGGAACGACGATGGTATCATTCGGCTCTATGCTAATATCCTGGTTCTGGTTACCGCCCTTTAAGATTGAACCTAAGGGAATCTTAATCGTCAACCTCTTACCATCTTTCTCGCGGATAATTTTAGTACTATCTGCGGCGGCTATATCCGTAAGCCCTCCGGCTAAAGCAATTGCTTCAATTATATCCATTCCCGTTGTGTATGCGTACGAACCCGGCCTTTTAACCTCACCAAACAAAATAATCTGAGAAGAGGATTGAGAAAGACCCCCTGCCAAAACCAGGTCTCCCGGCTCAAGAGAGATATCGGATTTCCGGTCGCTGTCTTTGATTATGGTATCCACATCAACATTAATTGTCTCTTTACCCTCCCCCTTCATACGCACTATCTTTACTTCTTTGGCGTTAGCATCAATACTAAAACCACCAGCGCTAATAATCGCATCCAAAACGGTCATGCTCGATTTTAGTTCATAGGTGCCGGGTTTATTTACTTTACCCAAAATCGATATTTTAACAGATTCCTTAATCAAAACAGAAACTTGCGGATCAACCAAATAATCCTTCGCCAACAACTCGGCAATCTTTCTTTCCACATCCTCGGTAGTCAGCCCCCGAACAACAATATTTCCTAAAAGAGGATAAACAATCTCCCCATCCAGGTTAACCATAAAATTTTTTGACAAATCCGGTTCCTCGTATACTGTAATTTCCAGAATATCTTTAGGATTTATACGGTATCCGAGCCCATCTTCAAGCTCAGAAAAAATAAAATTAGCCGATAAAAATACCCCTAAAAATATAAGCGAGATAACTAACTTTTTCATCTCCTAAAACTCCATATTTAATGACAACTTGCAATTATTATCTACAAAAGCAGCTTCAACTTCGTTAGATCTCCGGTCAATATGGGTCAAGGAAAGTTTTAATTTCGCCCACCTACGAAAAACATAATTTAAACTAAAAGAGGATCTAAAAGTATCATCTTCCCTGCCGCTTTGATATTTATCATGCGCATAGGTCAAGAACCCTAAATTAGCGTTTAATTTGTTATTAAAAATATAATTGGCGCCAAAAGAAGCAGTATAGTTTTGATTAAAACCGTCAGCAAAATAATTTCCTTCGCTAGAATCCTGCGAAAACAACAGGCCAAATTTTGTTTTCGGAGAATAATCATAATCTAAATTTACCTGAACATTTAAACCATTTAGCTGATTACCACTTTTATAATTTCTTTGCTGGAATCCTGCCTTAGCGCTACCAATCATTTTCTTAAATAATTTTCCTTTAACCCCCAGCAATGCCTTCCAATAGTTGACATCATTACTATCATCCTCAGCGCCAGTATACTCACTCATTCCAAAGTTAGATTCCAAAAAAAATCTAGTTTTCGGAAAGGCCTGCAAAAAACCAAGCAAAATCAATCTCTGATCAAGATAATCGCTATTTTTGTATACATCTTCATAGGTAGTCGATGTTCTCTGGTAACCTAAATTGTATCCTAAAGACTTGCCGGAATCCTCCCAGCCGATCTCAGTTATGCTCGAGACATAGCTTAGCTGTCCCTGTCCGCCAACCTGGATAGTCGAAAGCGACTCCACATCAGGATGCAAAGTTTGCCTAAATTTAAACTTACGCCGGAGCCTGCCCAGTTTATATGTAAAATTTAAATCCGGAACAAAACCACCGTTAAAATTACTTAGTGGCTTTTGATTTAAAGAAGTATTTTTCATATAATTAATCATCGAAAGGCCTAAATCAAAATTCAGAGACGGAAGACTAGTCTTTGCCCCTGGTCCGCTAAAACCAAACTCACTAACCGCGCCCTTGTCTAACTCAACAACCGATCCGGAATTTAAATCCTGAAGCAACCCTAACTCCGCGCCTAAATAAAGCCTCACCCCTAAACCCAATCGATTATACCAATCACTTAATTGATTATCATGCGACCTAAACAAGTTATCGTCATACACAAGTTCGGAATCAAAATAAGGATGGTATTTAAAAACAAACTTGACGGGGGGCGTTTCGTTTCTCTGCTCTTCAATAACTTTATCGGATAAATCCTTGATTTGGGCCTCCGCGAATGCCTTCTCCAAAGCCTTATCCTTTAATACTTTCTCTTCCTCCTGCTTCATAATCGTGTAAACCGTTCTATCTCTTGTTGCATCAGCAAAAACAAGAGTCTGCCCCAGGAAGGAAATGACCACAAGAACTGCAGAAAACAAAAAACGCAAAATATTTTCTCCTTATAGGATATTCCTATTATTCTTTTTGGTACGCATTCCTAATGCGCTCATGAATACCCTTACGGATTTTATCGTCGAGATTAACAAATTCAAGGCCGCACTCAAATTGCTTAGTTCGCCCCAAAATTCTTACCCAGACTATTTTTGCTACAACTGAAACAGGAGTATCCAGCCAAGGAAAATTAATCAACACTTCCACCTGACTTAAATTCGGCAATTCTTCTTTTACCAACAAACGCGCCCCGGTTGCGCTAATGTCCTTAATCGAAGCTAAAATCAATTGCTTATCTAGCGCATTCGAAACTCTGTACTTTACCAAATGATACGCGTTTAGCCTAAAATTTTTACGTTTTTCTGCGTTATTTTCCATAGTTATATATTAGAATAACAAAAAGTGGCCTAAATGTCAAGAATTTTGTAACTTAATCAGTGCCAAAGGGAAAGGTGTTAATCGAGACAGGCAAAAAGCAGCTTATTGCAATCTTCCTAATAATCGATAAGATGAACAAAAGATAACACAAAAATCACTCTTCGACAATGATTCTTGAGTACCAAATTACTTGCTGGACGTATCCGTTGTCTTTAAAATAATCCCCGATCCAAACATGTTCTCTGAAGATTTTGCGGGAAAAAAATCGCTAGTTCTGCCAAAAGACTCAACTTTATCGTCGATAATCTCAACAAAATACATCGTTCCAAAATCATAAAGAACGCCGCGCTCATACAGTTGATAATTTAAATATTCGGAATTATTTTTAGCGCTCGTGCTCACAGGTTTACCCAGAATTCTTATAACCTCTGGCCTGGCCATGCCTTGAGTTATCCTATTCATCTTACTAGCCGTAGCGCATCCGCATAACCCCAAACACAATAGGACCAATAAAAGCTTTTTCATGCTTTCCTCCCTTTTTTATCTATGCCCATAAAACAAATACTTCTCTTAACAAAATTCAACTAATATATTCTTTTTTTTGCAAATACCCTAAGATAAGGTCCCTGTTTTCTTCTTGACTTTGACTTTCTGTATCTACCACTAATTCCGGGTTCAACGGCTCTTCATACGGAGCAGAAACGCCGGTAAACTCTTTAATCTCCCCGCGGCGCGCTTTCCCGTAAAGCCCCTTGGCATCCCGAGTCTCACAAACAGAAATTCCCGCCTTAACAAAAACTTCAATAAATTCTTGTTGTGTAAATATGCTCCTGGCTTTATCGCGATCCAATTTATAAGGAGACACAAAAGCCGTTATACAAATAAAACCTGCCTCCACAAACAACTTTGCCACTTCCGCAATGCGCCTGATATTCTCTTCTCTATCCAAACGAGAAAATCCTAAATCTTTATTTAGGCCGTGCCTTAAATTATCTCCGTCAAGAATAAACACATTGCATTTACGCTCAAACAAAGAGCTCTGCAGGCCGGTAGCAATTGTGGATTTACCAGAAGAAGGAAGTCCGGTCAACCAAATACAAGCCGCCTTATGCCCGGCTCTCTCCTGACGCTCTTTCCCTGAAATGCCACTATCATGCCAGGTAATATTTTTACTTTTAATCTCCGTTCTTAGCGCGGATAGATTATGACGGTATGCGTTCGCCAGAATTTCCGCTACAGGTTTACGCATTATGCGCTCATCAATAACTTCGCCATTCTCTAACTTCTTTCTTAATTCTTTACCAGAAAGACTAACCTGACGACAAGCAGTCTCTTTATGTTTCTCTAAAAAATCTACTTTGCCTAATTCTTCAAAATAACAAGCCGTGCCTATTTTAAACGGCTTAATCAACAATTCTCCTCTTAAGTTATCAAATTTATCTTGAGCAGCAAAGTCATCCCAGGCAATCGAACCATCATCAAATGAAACATCAGCGTGTTTGCGGCCGATAATAATATCCGTAAAACCTAAATTTTGCCTATAAATTGCGTGCATCACTGCTTCTTTCGGCCCGGCATAAAACATTTTTACATCCAAAGCAATTAAGAGCACCTGCTCCATAAAATCATAACCCTTATCCTTCCAAAATTTTTCATTCCTATCACCATAACCTATAAGTTTCTGCTCGATAAGCGCTTCGTAAGTTTTTATCCTTACGCTTGCGGGAACATCATCAGATTTAGTTTCACCCACCAGAGGATTTAAAACTACTCCTGTAAAATAGCCTTCTTGGGTTAGCTTTTCCATAGCATAAACCATAGCGTATTCATGAGCGCGATGTAACGGATTTCTAGTTTGAAAGGCCACAACTCTGAGCCATTTTCTTTTTTTAAATATTTCTCGAGTTTCTTCCGGAGAAAGTATATATTTCCCAAAATCAAAGTTCTTCATCTCGGGAAAAGCCGTAATTTGACCGCCAAGCAAATAGTTCCTGGCATGATCATAAATAATTCTGGGACCAGGATGATCTTTTCTATTGGTGCCATAAACAGAAAGATTATACCTATCTTTGTCAAAATAAAAAATGTCAGATATCTCAAGAGAGCCGATTAATCTTCCATTCTCCTGCTTAATCGTTACTCGGTCACCTTTTTTAAAAAACGCGCTCTCTTTTTCAGTAATTGAGAAAGATATAGGAATTGTCCAGGCGTATTTTTTACCATTGCGTTCGATATACTCATAATCTAGTACAGAATAAAAATCCTCCTCCGACATCGGCCCCTTTAAAGGAGAAAAAATGCCGTCGGCAATACGATAAAAAAAAGAAAGCTCGCTATTAGCAATAACCAATGTTTTATCGGTTATCGCGCTCTTCAGCATCTTAGTCCTATCGCTTTCCGCAACAAATCTATTAACCAAGCCGTTTCCACCATGCGCGCAAATCAAAGTATCCGGCAAAATAATGCTCCTTGAAGAATATATTTCATTTAATAAATAACTACCGCTTAATTAAATTAACTTCGCTTCTTTCAATGTCTTCACCAACGTAAATATTCCTAGAATTATCGTTAAACCGGCTACAATTATTTTAAGCGTACGAGAATTTATATGTTTTACGCTCTTAACGGATAAAGGAACCGAACAAACCGCACCCAGAATAATCAAAGGAGCAAGTTGCCAGTTAATTGCTTCTTTACTGATAACAATATACATTAATACGCCCACAATGCAAGTAAGGCCTTCAGCCAAAGAGGTAATCCCCACGGCATTCTTCGTATTTACTCCGGAAAGCAGTTGGCCGCTGACAATCAACGGTCCATACCCGCCTCCGGTAAGGCCTTTATTAAAAGATGCCGCCACTCCTAAAAAACTTATTTTAAACCAAGAAAACTTAAAATCCCGGTTAAAACAAATCAATATAATTATCCCCATTAAAGTTACAACCGCGCCAATATAAATCTGCTGCCAGAATTTAGATATTATCTGCGCCGTAAATACGGCACTCACCGCTCCCATCAGACTGCAAACAACTAAAAGCATCACTACCCTAAGGTGTTTGGGAAAACCCTTACGAAAACTCTCCTGCCAACCCAAACTCTTAACGCTACTGCGCATAACTTTAAGACTATAACTTTTTAATTTAAAATTAACATTACCCTCACGACTATGCATAACTCCCGCCAAAACCCCGGTAACTAGCTCCGAAAGTAAAATCGCCGGAACAATCTGCGCTGGTGCAAAACCCATGAGTAATAAAAGTGGCGCCATAGTCGTGCCATAGCCCATGCCTAATGTTGAATCCATGTACTCACATAAAAAAGCAAAGATGATTATTGTGATTGCTGTATACAAATAAAAATGCATAGTTAACCGTCCTTAAAAATTAATCAATACATATATTTTAAAAAACACTCTTTCAGCTTAGCATCTTTGATCATTAAAAAATTATCTGTTTGATAATTATATAACCTTAAATTTTCATCCGTTTTAATTTGTTTTAAAATCTTACGATTACCAAAATATTTAATTTCGTAAATTTCATAGCCTAAGCCAAAGAAATAGCTAGCCATTTTGACAATCTGCTCATTCTTCTCATTTATTTCAATGATTAACGTCGGATTAATCTTATTTATTAATGCTTCTCCTCCCTTGATTACTTCAAACTCATGCCCCTCAGTATCAATTTTAATGCAAGCCTGATTAAAAGTTAATTTATTCAAATCGAAATAGGAATCCAATTTCGCAGTTTTAACGTTCTCAATTTTAATAATTTTTTCCTTAGCTATATTTTGTATACTTAAGCTGCTTCGATAAGAAGATTCATCATAATAAAAAGTCATTTCCCCGTCAATAGAGCTAAGACATAATTCCACAATGCTGTAATCTATAAAATTATTCAATCGACACCTTTGCTGATTCAAATAATTAGTTTCTTTATTCGGCTCAAACATCCATACTCTTCTACCACTGGAAAGAGCGGTTAAAGAACGTAATCCTAGGTTTGATCCTATGTCTATCCAGGGCACACATTTATCGTAATATTGGTCCAAAACGGTTTCTAAAATATTAAGAGCAGGATCCTGTAATTTATACACTAACGCAAATTGCCAAGACTTCATGTTTCCTTGGTAAATTCTCGTAATAACCGAGTGGCCATTATAAAGCCTTATTTTCCAAGATAAATCTTTATGCGGTGCTCGAATATTGTCCGTAACAATCCGAATAATGCTATGCGCTATAGCGCTACAAGGCAACCTTTCATAAACATAATTAAAAATCCTAAAAAAGAACGTAAATTTTATTAACCAATTAAACAACCCAAAAAATATTTTTCCGAATAATCTTCTCATTGTTCTCGTAAACTCAACTATGCCGCAAGGACCTTTTCCCAATAACTATTTATTCTTAAAACCGCCAATTGTTGAAGAATTTTTAACTGCTAAAATGTGCTTAGCAAAAAAATAATATTTTTATATTTTCACGTTAAATAAATCAATCCAAAAACATTAAATAAAACAAATCATTTTCTTTAATTTTATTGTAAATTCCGTGCTTTAATCTAAACATTTTACTCAGCCATAGCTTCTGCCATATTCGACCAATTAAACGGACAAATTTATCAAATAAAGACTTCGAATCTACTTTATGGTCTTTTAACTTCTCTATATGCTTAAACGGAAAAATCTTCCTATCCAGTTGACATACCGGCCACCGGAAGCCTCCGCCATGGTGGTAGATAACCCGGCTATATACACCAAACCATAACGGATGTAAGTTCTTTTTATTACTTCTAAGCATCGGGAACCAATCTATTCTTTGCTCTCTAAGCTTTCTTAACAGCTCTGCACCGGTGTCGGTAACCTTCTCTCCTAGTAAATCATCCCACTGATAACCTGAGCTCCAGTCGCCTTTAATCTGCTTCCAGAATCCTACGGTAGTCGCGCAAAATGACGGGTGAGCCTGAAGATCCGTAAGCGTCTCATCCCGTCTAACCGCCGCTAATTTATTTTTTTTAATCTTTTCTTTAATAAACGAAGTAAAATCACTGCTGATTGGAAAAGCATCTCCGTCCATAAAAATCAATAAATCTTCATTACTTGCTTCGGAGATAATTTTATCCGCTAAAAAATTTAATTTCTCCGCATGCGCAGCGCTGACTGTTAAATTGGACGAAATAAAATCTGTTGTAAAATAAAACCTATCCGAGAAACTTTGCTCTATGTCATTTAAAACAGCATAAACCCTATACGGCTCAGTTATATATTTATTAATATAACGTGCCTGGATATCAATCCATTTCTCGGTTTTGTAATGAATAGTAGCAATATAGATCACTTTTTATTAATAAAGGTATTGTTTTAGTATAACTACTTGAGATTATGCATTCAATGCCAATGATGCATCGCCTAAACTACCCCTTCGAATCAATCATTGTTTATTTTTTTCGTCGAGTTCGCGATCAAATGGATTCTTGAAATAATTAAAATGCAAATAATATGCTTTTTTATGTGTAAATCTCATCCACCCGTTATTCTGCATCCACGAATCAACCCTTTTTTCGAATGACTCGCCTCCGTATTCAGGATATCTATTTGAAGCCGGATGCGTACTATTATATATGAGAGCCTTAAAATCACTCGTTCTTATAAGATAGCAGCGATCCGAGAACCCATAACCAATAAAAAATTTATCCGTCTCGCGGATTGCCGCTGCCCGATCATGGCTAAACCCTGCATCGCAACAGGGATCAACAACTTTTGCATTCTCATTTTCAATCGCCAACAAACCCTCATTAATCCAGTTTGTTTTATTTTGCAACAGCGTATCGCCGGCATAATGTAATAAATATTTTGTCTTACAAAGATAGATCTCTACAAGTTCGGATATAGAATAAAAATAACCTCCGGCAAATGATTCCTTTGGAATTTTAAAATAACTCAACGCTTCATTCGCATAGTCATCAACTAAATAGTATCGCGTTAATATGCCTTTCCTGACTAATTCTTTTGCACGGTTAATAACTTCTTTATTATCGCTTATATTATTAATTACAACTACCCTATCGCTAAAAGCGTAATTATTTATCCGAAGGTTTTTTTCAAGAAACCTGCTGTTTAATACGCGCCTCCAATCATTTTCCCAGCATTTTGTTGAATACGTAACATCAAATAAAATTCTGCTTTTGAATATAATCGGTGTTGTTATTTCTTTTACCCTGACTGCCCTTTTCTGTTCATGCCGAAATTTAGAACGCGCGGCCTTTTTAGCCTTAAAATAACGTAAATAATGCAAGATTCTTGCTACAAGAATAAACGCAAAACTTATAAATATATTATGGCTAGAAATTAAATAATTCTTTAAATTTTTTCTAAATTTTTCTTTAATCATCAATTATTTCATAAGTAGCTTACTGTTTTTTAAATACTCCCAGATACAATCCGCAGCCCACTTATTTCCCAAAGGGGAATAATGACCATCCTTTAATAAAAAGTTGATATCCGGAGATTCCTCTCCAAGATCTAGATATGGTACGCCGATAGCGTTAGTTATCTCCTTACACAGATTAGTAAAATCAACGCACGGATCAGTTTTATGGATAGTTACATCAATTCCAGTGAAGACCACAATTAATTTTGCTCCGTTAATTCGACATAAACGATTCGCATCCGTTAAAATTTTTTTCATGATTTTCGATCTAAGTTTTTCATTTTCAGAGCTAAACGGAGAATATTTATATTCATTTATCTTATTAAGCAACTTTACTGTCTTATGATAAAATCTATAAACTAGCAAATTATCTAAAAATATCGATCCAAAAGGGTATGTCTTCTTATAGTAACTTAAGTAATCTGAAGCTTCAACTCCTTTTGAATAATCCGGTGCTTTTTCTAAAATAAGCTTATTAATAAAATATTCTGTGGGATGATATATCGCAAAATCATTTCCGTCGTTGCATCCGTTTATAAAGAACAAAACTACTTTGGGCCTTAAAAATAAACCCAGATGTTTTAATCTTATGTATTCATATGGCGGATAATCTGCCTGTGTACCGAGATTAGCCACGGTAAATCCGGAAAGCCTATCTAAATAATCCGCCAGGCTATTCTCAACATTAACACCATGTCCATAAATTACTGAGTCACCAAGTAACACTATATCCGCTTTTTTAATATCGCGATTATCTCTAATGCCGATTTTATTTGATCGATGCAACCACCAGCGACCGCCGTAAAACATTTTATCTTGCTTAAAACTAGGTTTCATAACCTGAAGGTCATATCGAGGATCAGTAAAATATATTCCGCCGGGCTCACCGGTATATTTCTCAAAAATTACGTCTTGAGTTTGCAATGGCCAAAAACTACTCGTTAGCCGTAACAATAATTCAAAGATCAAAACGATTAAAAAAACAGCTACCATGAATTTAATCACCCGCCTTACTAAGTACGACAAAAAAGTTTTTCGATTATATCGAATAAACAAATACCCTAGCAATATACATAATATATCAAAGACCCAAATAATAGTTCTAAAATTAAGCGAACTTATAAAAGCATTGTAACTGCTAAATATTATAGTGATTGTCCAGGCATTAAATAAACTTGCCAGTAAGATAATAAATAAACCGAAAATAACAACTTCCTTATTCTTTTTAATTTGATTTTTCATTTATTTCTACCATTTTATAGCTTAGCCGCTGCGCTCCTAAAATCCCGCTTAAAGTTTAATCTTTGAGAAATCATCTCTAATAAATATTCAGCCCTCTTTTTCGAAGTATGATATTGCAACAAATGCCGGTAACCTGCATCTGCTATCCTTTCCCTCTCTTCTTCATTGTTCGAATAATACAATAGCCTGTTCTTTAATTGAGACAAATTACTGTATGGAATAAAATGTTTAAACTCTAAAAACGGCTGGGGCATCTTTATTTGAATCGGAGGTGAAAAAAGAAGTGCTTTATTAGCCAGTATCTCCCAAAACCTTCCGGTATCAAACCCAAGACCTGGATACGATACAGAGATCCTGCTTCTTGCCAGCACCTTAAAATACTCTTCTTTTAATTTATCAAATGAATCGGTTCGGTAATTTGCTTTATTAATCGGCCCGATAACAGCGTTAGGGATATTTAAATCTCTTATAAGCTCAATTACTCTTGCTCTTTCCGGAGGATTGCAAGCATGCGGGCGCAATGTGCAGGATACACTAATATCTTTTTTAATATTTTCTCGAATATTACTAAAATAAACCTGCTCTGCGGCAAAAGGCAAAGACAATATATACCGACTATATAAATAATAACGTTTTAATTTTCTAAGCGGATCTAATATATGCTTAGAATCAAGAATAGATTTTAGAACAAACTTTAAAAATGGGAGCTCTCTTTTAAAACAGAGATTAAAAATTCTAAAAGCATCCGGATCCTCTAATTTTCGATTATCAGAACCATCCAGATAAACAGTCTTTTTTCTCAAATTATTTTCTATGATGAACCGTTTCCTGCTTGAATAATCTGCACTCGAAAATAAAAATATAAAATCGCAATCATTACAATTAGCAAGTAACTCCTTAAGCGGAGTATATTCTTTTTCCGTAGCGTTATTCGTTCGCTCATTACAGTGCAAACGGCAATTCAACTGTTTTAGACCGTCAATTACTGTCGCGCAAAGAAAGTCATAATATGGAGGGATTAAACAAACAATCTTCTTTGCGCTAAACTTGGTCATTGTTTTTGCTGTTTTTTCTCATCGCAAGAACAGCTGCTTCTTTCAACAAACTTTACCTAAAGATTAAAATCCGTCAGCTTAAGACTAACTCTAGTATTTAACCGGCAATAACCAGGTTAACCGATCCCAAAGCAATTCTCTTATGCTTTCCCGCCCGTAGTCATTAATCATCGCTACATGGCGATCATATTGGTGAACAACATAAGGGACTTGCCCCTTACGATCATATACTAAATGATCTTTAACAAGAATTCCCGGTACATATCCCACCGTATAAATGTCACCCTGATCATTCCCAACTAATCTACATTTTAATTTATCACTATGAATTAAGTAATTATGGATCCATTGATGCGCTCCCCAATATCGAAACCCCATACGAGTCGCTTCGTCAATAACTGATCGCAGATAATATTCAATTCCTTGCTGAGTACCGATCATCGTCCCTGAACAAGAGATGGGCTTATCCTTTATTATTCCTAATGCATCTTCGCCATAAGAATCTCTAATCCCCTTACTATTCAGGGGACAACTACCGATGGTCATTGAATCATCTTCCAGATAACAGTCCAATTCCGAGTGTTTAATGCCGCGCGGATCTTTTTGGAACACAATATCTCTTATATCAAAAATAATTACAGTATCATATTTCTTCGGGAACTTTTGAAGATATGCGAGGAAAAGATGTAGCCTGTAAATATCTACCGGCCATTCATGCTTAACCGGATGTCTCCATTTAAGAACCTTGTAGTCATCATCATAACCGGTTTTTAAAAGAGACTCTACAAAAGGCCTTGCCACATAATTATGATAATTTACGCAGGCTGCAAGGACCAAGCAACTCATCTTACCCCCCCCAATTTAATGGTAAACGCTATGGACTTATGTTGTCAGATAGAAATAATATTTTCTTACGCAATCTTGTGTCACTTCTTGTGAGCAAACAATAAATAATTGTTAAACATAATCTTATCTATTTTTAACCTAAAGCGATAGCGCGCTTACAATCTTCTAAATCTTATACCAAACCCCTAATCCATTATATTCTAAAATCTTCTGCTTCTTACCGCCTTTTATCTCTTCAAAAAATTTACCTACATCTTCCGGATAGCTGACGATATCATGAAACAATACACACCCTCCCGGCCTAACCAGAGGTTCGAACAAATTAAAATCTCTTTTTACGGATGCATATTGATGATCGGCATCAATATGCAAAATATCTATCGCATAATTAAAAGAAGTTCGAGCCTCTGCGCTTGTTTTTTTTATCAATCTAATATGCGGATATCCGCCTAAATGTTTTTCTACCCACATCTCTGCGTCACCGTGATCCCGGCCATCTTCATCCACCCATCCGAAAGCATCAATTCCGATCACTTCTGCGCAAGGGTATATTTTAGATAAACAAAACAGGCTATAACCATAATCCACGCCAATTTCCACGATCATAGAAATTGGTTTTATGTCCTCTAGCAAATAGGGTATTTTAGTTTCCAGCCCCCTCCATGCGCTAGGTTTTTTAAATTCATCTCCGCTTAAAATATTCATGTTCATAACATTTTTTACCAAATTAATTTTTTTATATTACCTCGGCACAATCATTCTTATACTATGCTTGATCAACAAATGGACTCACAAGCAAATGGATAAAGTCTAACATAATCATTTGCATAAAATTGAAACACCTTGTTTCGAATTTCCTGGGAGATATTCATAGATACTTTATTTAACCCTTTTTTGTAATGGCCAATCTTTTTAAAATCAATACCAAAATTGCATTCTTTATCTATCTGTTTTAAAAAGCTAAAAAAATCCTCGAAATTATTCTCATATCTAAAAACTCTTGTATCCTCTAATAAGAATTCTACCTGCGGCCTGAGATGGTTATCAAAATATACGGGATTTTTTTCATGAAACTTAAGGACGCTCTCCACCCAATAAGTAAAATCTTTTGAGGTGAACATCCTGCTTAACTCATCATTCTCTCTAAGTTGCCCGAAATATTCAGAGATTAGCCTATCCAGAGGATCTCTGACAATCGTAAAACTATAATCATATTTAATCGAATCTTTATGCAAAAATTCGATGATTTTCTCGCCATGTCGATGCTGCGGACTTGGCTCCTGGCTAAATCTGTCAAAATATGAAAACCACCTAACCGTAAAACCATTTTCCTTAAAAAAATAGGTAATGGAAGTACCTGCGGTCTTAGGAATATGGATAAAAAGAAGAGTCTTCCCATTTTTTGAAAATAAAGGCATATTTTTTATCCGGCAGTTCAGACGTTTACAGATAAAACAAGCACAAACCCTGTATAAAATCATAGCAGAAACACCAGGAATATCAATAATTAAAGCGAAAGTACTTGTAGAACAGATACAAGCAGAATATAATACGCTTATAGAATGAAAAATACAGAAAAAACTCCCCTGATCTATTTAATTATTCTTAATTGGAATTGCTGGCCGGAGACGATTGACTGTGTCAATTCTTGCCTTAAGCTAACCTACCCTAATTTCCGTATCCTCTTAATTGATAATGCCTCCTCCGATGATTCTGAGAAAAAACTTCGCAAGTATTTTCCGGATATTGAATTTATACAGACCGGCGCAAACTTTGAATATGCAAAAGGAAATAATATTGGTATTCGTTATGCTTTAAACAAGGGTGCTGAATTTATTTGGATTTTAAACCCCGATGTAAAAGTCGAAAAGGACTCGCTTAGCCAATTAATGGATGTTTTTAAAGAAAATGCCTTCGCAGGAATCTGCGGACCCAGGATTATTCAAGGAAATGAAGAGCATAGAATTTATTATGACGGTTTAAGCATCTACCCCGATCAAAGCTATCAATCCCGATTTAATACCACAAAAGACTGGTTTACTAATTCCTCGCCAACTACCCTAAGAGTAGATTCTGTGAGCGGATGCTCAATGCTCATCCATAGTGATTTACTTCGCCATATTGGTTTAATCCGAGAGGATTTTTTACGGTATTACAATGATGTCGAATTATGCTACCGGGCAAGAAAATTCGGTTATCAAACGGTTGTTTGCAGAAAAGCTATTATTTTACATAGAACAAATTCGAAAAAAATCAATTTGCCTAAATCTGACCTTCCAATATTTCCTTATATTTACAGAGACAGTATAATTTTTGCGAAAATTCAAAGAAAATTTGTTTTAAAAACAATACTCACCTTGATAATCTCAAGAAAACTTAAAAGTTTCCTTAAGAAATTACATTTATTGCACTTCTTTAAAATGTTTGCCGGTAGATTATGGATCGGACTGGACGCACTACTCAAGCCGATAAAACCTATACCCCGGGTTTAAAGCCACTTTTTAGATAAAGTAAGCGGGCGATACGCGCGTACGTAAAGAATAATAAAACAAATATAATTTTTATCTTCTCTGCTCCCCCGCGAACACTATTCCAGCGATATATTCTAAAAACCCTAATGCATATAAAACGATTATCTTTAAGAAAATCTTTGATACTATATTTTATCGTACCTTTATATCTATAATATTCATCTGTAAAATTAATAATTGTTTTATATAATTCCGTGAACCGCATAATTTTACGAGGAGTTCTTACGCAAGGGCTGTCCACCGGATCAAAGAAAAACAGAGTCTTGTTTTTAAAACCTTCCCACCAAAGCATATCTCCGATATATTTTACCTGGGCCTCAAAAAACCCGGTATGCTCTAACACATGTCTATAGAAAAACAGGTTCTCCTGACAATCCAGCCAGGCTCTCTCCATAAAATTCTTATGATTTCTACTGCGAAAAAAATTCGGCCACTTATTTATATAAAAATCATAATAAAGCTCAACGGCAGTGCGTTTTTTGGCGTTCTGGTTCAAGGCGTCAATCTTGCCAATAATTAACGCAGCAGTTTGGCCTCTATCTCTAAGCGCCTTAACCCCTTTTTCTATCCAATCTGATTCCGGTATACAATCCGGAGAAAGAATAGCAAAGATCTCGCCTTTGCCTGCAAGCATCCCCTTGCTTCTAAGAACGTAAGAGCTTTTAGCATCCGCAAAATATAACAAACTAACATTGAATTGAGCCAAGAGCGTCTTAATTTCATTAGTTAAGCCGTTATGCACGACAATAACTTCATAAAGCCTAGACGGATAGCTTTGTTCTTTCAAGCCCTCCAGACATTGCTTAAAGGTATTTAAATCAGTAAAATTAAAAAGTGGAATAACTACCGAAATAAAATACGGAATCTGCTCAATATCATACCAATCTTCTTTGCGCATTTTCGAGATGGCCAATGGCAAAGTGGTGAAAGTTGAATAACTGGTGTAAATTAGTGCATCGCACTCCGCAAGCAAATACATCTCCACCAGCGCATCCATACCGCTTTGCAATCGGTCAGGACACTCCCGATGGCCATAGAGAGTTGCACCGTCTTCATCAGGAAACCATTTTTTTCTAGTAATTAATTTCTTATGTTTTTTTTCGTACTCGCGGATTATGCTCAGATTATCCGTGCTCAAAAAAATGGTCGATTCGGGATGCCTGTTTAACATCTCATTCATTGCTTGGTCATAAAATTTAAGCGGTCTTTTCGCGTCCGTATATCTAACATGCACTCCCAGCATCTTGCCCTGGAAATGCTTATGCTTAAAATCATCAACCCGGCTCCTTATCTCCTCATTCAATATAAGATTTTTAGATAAAAGTTCACCTAATATCTCTAAAGTGGTCATTTTCGCATAATGCCTGAATTCACCTTTGAAATCAGCCCTTAACATATCTATTGTTTTTAGAAAACCGCGTACTTTAATTATTTCTTGCGGATGGTCTATTCTTTTAAATGCCCGGTTAGTAAATTCCGCCGGCATTCTAAGCGAACGTCGCAAAATATTCCTCGGAAGTTCGGACACATGCTCAACATCGGAAAGCCTAAAAAATTCATTAAAAACGTTATGCCGATACTCCGAATACAAGGTATCGCTCCAATCTATAAATAATATGCGCTTGCTTAATTGCGCATACAATATGGCGCTCAGCGTAGTCTCAATACGATTACCTAGACCGCTGCCACCCTGCACAATCAGGTATTTTTTTGTATTTTTATTGTTCATAATAAAACGGGTTCTTTAAACACAAAGTTCCTTCACTAACTCACCGGCGGCAATTAAATTTTTATCATTATAGCTGATCTCAAAAAACATTGCCTGCTTGCCTAGCTGACATATAAAATCTAAAATGCTGACTTGGCTTATTCCGTTGTTCGCATGCCCAGTATCTGAAACCAGATTATCACTAATCAATCGATTAATTCCTTCTTTTCTCGATATAAAATTAAGCCTGGGCTTTATATTTTTACAAAAATGAGGAAACACTAGAAATAATTCCCTATCTAAAGAGCGAATCGGCATTTCCTTAATCACTATACTATTTAAATCTATAAAAGCTTTCTTGGCTTTATTATCGATCTTTATCAGTGTCCTTAAAGGTATTAATGCAAAGCGATTATTGGCCTTATTCATAAAAACCATATCATCGCAAAGAAGCTTAAAGCCGCTCAAAGCTAAAATACAGCCAAATGTTGACTTTCCGCGCCCTCCCGGACCGGGGAAAAAGATATATCCCCTGTTCTTGCAAACCAGAGAAGCATGGATTGCGTAAAATCCTAACGCATTTAAAAGACAACTCACCGGCCTTATAAAAACATCATTGTGGAATACTGAGTTGTGTTTCTTACAGGCCTGCGGCACAAATACCCTAATCTCTTTCTTTATAACATCAATAAAAAAAGCTTCCTTAGCTGCCGCTAAATTATCGCGATTATTAATCAAAACGTGCTTTTGGGTTGATAAATACAGATTTATTTTAAAACGCGGTTTCTGTTTATCGGGGTAATTTGAAAATAATAAATAATCTTCTAATTTACTAATATAAGATTCCCGGTCACTGTATATATTTATCTTCAGGCCTGAACCGGCATAAATCTTGCAACAGGAATAATTCATTCTTCCAAAAGCGGCTTAAGCTGTTTTTCAAAAACAACCTGTTCATTGAGCTCTTTTTTCACGCGATTAAAAAATGATAGCGCCTTATCTTCTTTAAGGGCTTTGATTATTTTGCGGGCATAAGCGCTAAATATAGCTTGGTTATCCTGATAATACCTATAAAAATATTTATAAAATCCGCCGCTAAACTCTTTTATTTTATACTTTTTACTAACCGCCCAAACCACCGTATCAAACTTAAACCAGAGAGCATCCTGCTTAACAATCCGTCTTAAACTATACAGATCTCTATTTATAATACATAAGTTTTTAGTCAAAGCCGCTTCCATTAACGCCAGGCTTCCTGTTTCATATCCGGACGGATGTATATAAATGTTGCTGATTTGCAAAAGATCTTTGATCACTTTAGCCGGGCATCCATCCTTTAACTTTGAATCGACCTCCGAGGTAAAAATTACCTCTTGCTCGCTTAACCCCAGCTTTCGCGCAAGCCACTTCAATTGCAGCATTCTAAAACCCTCTTCATCCTTTTGTTTTTGCCCATAAGCATTGGCAAAAATCAGCCTTACCTTCTTGCCGGCGGACTTTAAAGCGGCAATAAGATAAAGCGTTACCTCCTGCTGTTTATATACACGGCTTAAAATAGTGGGCATGATTGTTAAAATATCCGCCTCAAAGAGCCGATATTTTTCAATTAGCCTTCTGGTAATCGGCCCTAAATTCATAAAATCCTGAGTCGCCCGGGGATTATTCACAATCATAATCTTTGACTTGGATACGCCGTACATCTTAGCGTATCCTTCTGCCTGCGCTTCGGTAACGCTCACGAATTTTGATCTTGGCATATCCTTATATAACATGTTATAAGGATAACTTGCTTTACGCCTTGGCGGGTTTTGCGGGCTAGAATGCGCCCAATGCAACCATTGTGTTTTTTTTAAACTCCGGCTAACTTTTCTTACGGCGATATTATATGGTAAAAGCCGGCTTAAATATAAAAGATCATGCGATAAAACTATATCAATTCCCTCAAGATTTTTTTTCAAAACTTTTGCAATACTGCTCACATCTTTAAAGAATTTCAGGTCCACTTTTCCGTGATCGGCGTCATGCTTAACCAGCGGCAGACACATCCTGTAATCAACTTTGTCCCTAAAAATCCAGGGCAATGATTTTTTTAAGAGAATAACTCGGGGAGAATACCCGGCATGCACTAACGATCTAATCTGGGATTTAACTACGGATATAACGCTATAAGCAGAGTTCCAGTCGCACGATATAACTATAATGGCAATCTTTTTCATAAAAAACAGGCCCCTTATGTCATCGCTCTAACACAAAAGGCCTCATCTTATATACTAATTTTTCTTCTCGCTAAGAATAAGTAGCGCCAACAGTAGACGGCGTCGTAGAAGGGCTACCCATAATTACTTTTTTTATTTTTCCGTGTTTTTTAAGTTCCGGTTTCTCATAGGCTGCCTCTTCTTTTCTACACTTTAGATCATCTCTGGCTTCTTTCATTCCTTGACCTCCTCAATTATATTGCTCTTTAAAAGTTCATCTACAAAAAAAACAGCATCATTTTTAAGCGTTTCGATCTTTTGCTTATATTTATTCGCTTGATAAGCTATAAGTTCCGGCACGGATTTTTTTTCATCCAAAAACTTTAAGATCTCCGTACCAATTTTATTCAAACTGAAGTGCTCACCCTTGGCGACATTCAATATTACCGCCTCATCATCAACCACCCGATAAACAACATCCTCATTTAGACGATATAATTGATTTTGGGGGTCTTTCTTACGCATAAGCATAATGTACTATATTGCATCCTTCTTGTCAAGGCAAGGCTATTTAAACAAATACGCTACTGTTTATAATAAATTGTAAGGATCTCCCCTCCCTGCCTTCTAAGCTGATAAACAATCTCAAGGTTTCTAACGGCTGCTAAAAGTTTATCCATGTTAATTCGAGAAGCCTTAAACGGCCTAGGCACGATGATAATATAAGCATTCCTAGGAATATTCTGCCAATCTAACATCGGTATGGGAACAAGATCCGACCTCTTTATATAATACCTAAACAATGCTTGTTTAGGAAAGGCGAAATACAGAGTGTTTGCTTTCGCGTTTTTCTCTATCCATTCTCCGGCATTACGATAAGAATTTAGCCAATAATCGCTGCTTGAGCTAATTTTTCTCTCCTGGGCCCCCTTAAGCCCTCCTACAAAAGAATTAAAAAAAGTTGTTTGGTATGGATGCGTTATAATCAAAGCATGCATATTGGGAAGCAAAATAAAAATACACAAAACAATCAATACGATTAATTGTTTAAATTTAAAAATTTTCGATAACCTGCCAAGCGCTTTTTCCGCTCCCATCGCAGCGATGATGGCTAAGGGTACCAAAGAAATCAAAAAGTGCCTAATCCCGTCATAATGTCGAGATCCCGGCAGGCAGTGCCTTAATATCGGAAAAGCGACCCAAATAATTAATAAAACATTCAATTTATTCTTTAATGCCTGCTTAGTAAATATGCATTTAACCCCCAACACAAACAAAAAAAGTATAAATATCGGAGTTGTATATATCATTTGCGCCGGTGCGTAAATATTCCAGAATACATTATGATCAATAGCAATGGCGCGCCAATAACTTAGCATATTATTTAAAAATAGCATTTTTCCTGACTGCCCGGGAAATAACGGCGGGAGCAAAATTAAAAAAACTGCAAACGTTATAAAAACCCCCGCACAGATATACGCAAAATATTTCGCTTTGCCCGAAACACGTGCATAAATCATTTTAATAGCATAAGAAAACGACCACAAAGTTAAAATCATAATCGTAATAACCGCATCTAGTTTAGTAGCCAAAGCGATCCCTAAAAATAAAAATGCTAAATAGAAATCTTTTAGTTTTCTAGAAATAACCCAATCCGCAAAAAACATAATCGTAATCGATGAAAAAATTACCTGAGGAATGTCTTTAATATTATTAAAGCTTTCTCCAAAAAAACGCGGGCAAGTAATTAATATTCCGACCGATAATACCGCCACAAAATTGCCCCAATATTTTTGTATGAAGCGGAACAAACAATACAAAAATATTCCCGTAAGAATTGGTATAATAATATGATGCGCGGTAATCGGGTCAAAAATTTTTAATTTCTGATAAAAAAGATAGCAAGAAACGGCGGATAAAATATTTGTAAAAGATCCGTAAATATACGGCGACCTTCCAACTAACCGGGAGTTAAAGTTTGGATGTCCGCTAATTTCCGGATGATCATCTTTAAAATTCAGTTCGCCAGTTAAATAGTAATTAAGATATTTATGACCGATTGTAAAATTATCCGGCTCATCAAAAGTAATCCCATAATCAGTGATAACCGCAAAACTTATCGCTAAATAAAATATAATAATCCCGCATACCAACAAGCCTGCGCGCTTATTCATATTGCCCCACTTTCTTGCTTATTTTTAAAAAAATAAGCTGACTAAAGCTTCTCAGTGCAAAATTAAATAATTTCCATTGCCCTAGCGAAGATCCTCCAGTTTTCCTCTTAAAATGCGTCACCTCTACCTGAGCGATTTTTTTATTTTTTAATCTGGCGAGAATAGAAATCATAATATTCGGGGCCAAGGCCTGCTTATCTATTCGATCCAAAAGATTTTTCAATAATTCTTTGTTGATCAAGCGAAACGGACAATTAGGATCTTTTATCCAAACGCCAAAAAATACAAGATTTACAAAACAAAGGCTTTTGGTGATCAATAATCTTAGCCAAGGATCGCGACGAAATCTACGCACCCCAAGCATAAAATCAAAATTATCTTTTAAATTGTATAGCTTCCAAAAATCTTTTACATCAAATTGATTATCGCTGTCCATTCCAAAAATCCAATTTTTTGCCGCAGATTCATAGCCCAGACGTACGGCTTTACCATGCCCGCTGTTTTTATCTGTCCTTAGGACTTTTAGTTTTGCAAACTGGCTTTCTAGCCTCCTTAGAATATCGTAACTTGCATCTGTACTATGATCATCAACAACTAAAAATTCTGAATCGTCAATTTTAGAAATTATTTCATTATAATAATCGCTAACCACGCTTTCAATTATCTCTGCCTCATTATAACAAGGCATAACAATAGATACAGACATACTTAAATGCTCCTAATTCGGCAACGCTTCACCCCGCGACCCTATAATCTCCTTAACCTGCTCTCTCACTGCAGGATAAATTTCCTGCGCAACTTTAACGCTCCCCAAATCCGTAAAATGGCAATCATCGAAGAAATATTGCAAATTCTTAGGTATTTTTTTATCTAAATCAACAAAAGGCACCTTAAAACTAACGGCAATCTCTCTTTGAGCATCATTATAGCGTGACATCTCCTTCTCTAACCACGCACTGCTTGGCCTTACTGAACCATCGGACGTCTTTACATAAAACCACAATGCGCTTATCTCTTCGGAGTTCATATCCGCTTTCCATAATACCGGTTGGCCTAATACAATCACGCGGACTCCGGCATCTTTGAAAAACCTTAAGAAAGTAACCATTATATCTGAAAATTCAATAATGGGATCAATTTGACGCCGAGGTTCTTCAACATAGGGTAAATCGCGATATTGCTTACGCATTTGAGGAAGCTTTCTGCTATGCCATTCCCATGCCACGCCTTTTTTTACCGCCATGTACAGCTCAAACTTATGCTTGAGAATTAATAATCTACGATAAATTTGTGAGTACCGCCATAAAAAAGTCCGCCAGGAAAAGTATCTACTGACCTTTTTATCCCTATTTCGCCAATCCGCAATTTTATCTTCAAGCTTTGTATAGGTATACCCAGGCCCGCCTTGAAAACATAAATTGTTAATTCCTTCCAGAACAATCACCAGATCTGGCTCGAATTTTAAAATCTTGTTTCGGACATAAAGCAACCTGTCGATCGCTGGACCGGGACTTGTGCCTAAAGCGGCAACTTCTATTTTTATATTATCTCGAAAGAATTCTTTATTCAGCTCTTTTTCTAAAATAGCGGACCATAAATCTTCTGTCGCCTGCACGGATTGCTGCGTTGTCGAAGCGCCTAAGCATATGATGCGAATTGTATGCGGGGGCTTTTTTGCGGTACGCATAGACATTGAGCGAAAGCCAAAAGCGTTACGCGTAAACAATATTTTTGTTTTTAAGCCCGGCAAATTATTATTGCGCACTTCTACTTTAAGACTATTCCCTCTAGGCAAAGGAAAAACTATCCATAAAATAGCCTCAGTTAATAGCATCCCGGCTATGAGTATAATAAAAATAATAATGAATTTGTTTCTCATTTATTTTTTGTGTATTTAAAAACAGCTTTAGATAAATATTTAATTGCCGGTAAAAAAGGATTGCGCCATAATTTTACATATAAATGATTATTAATTTTCATTCGTTCAAATTTACTCTGAATACTATAGGCAAAATTATAATGCGCAATATAAGCGTTATCGATCAACTCTTTACTCGGAGTAAAATCAACTCTTGAGGGAACAAACCAGATACCATTAAGAAATAAATCTTTCGGCAATGAATACATGCATAACCAATCCCTTTTTTTGTTAATATAAACTTGGTCACCGATCGATGTAAGCGAATCATATTCTTCCCAGCCAATAGAAAATAATTTTTTAGTAGCGGCATTATTTTTGATATACATAAAACCGCTGCAAATCCGATCATGTGGATAATCATCCTGCCCATAAATATCAAATCCTTCGGGAAGTGACGCTAAAAACGAAAATACCTCCTTTTGAAAAACCACATCCGGATCAGTATATAAGAAACTCCCAAATTTATCCAAGGCGAGATTAACCGCTTTTACCTTTTGATAGGTCATTTTCTTCCAATTGCCCCAACTCCAACGTATTGCCTGATCACCCGCGGACTCATCGTTAATCAGAATATTTTCAATTCCCAACCTATCCAATTTTTTCTTGCAGTTCTTTCCCACTGCAAAAACACACAGAAATTTTAATAACCCCACTTTCTTAAGCGAGCGCCGCAAGTTTTCCAACAAAGGTATATAAGCATAATTAACATTAGTAACAATTATTTTCTGAAGCTTCATCGGTAAATCCCAGCAAGAAATATTGCTTTTACTGTTTTGACAATATACTTCTTATTTTATGGTTAAAAAATCTGCGCAGCTTACCCTTAAATGTGTGCATTCTGGGCGTAAGGCGTTCTCCGGATAAAGTAAAACTTTCCATATTCATTTTATATTCAGGAAAGGCAAAACTTCCTGTATCTTTGGAAAGCATGAAATGAAAATACATTAATTCTTCTTGCGTTTTAGCATCGCTGAGCCTTCCCTTATGCCAGAAAACGCTCCAATTCTTGCTCAACGTACGGGGACGTAAAATATCATGTTGCACTGCCCCTCTTAAAATACTTTTTATCTCTTTCCGGAGAATCATTTTATTTAACAGATTAGCCATATTATATTCATCTACTTGCAAAGGCCAAACCCACTGGCAAAGTTTCCTGTATCCGGGAATTTGCTCATAAAGCAAATTTATCTTAGAAATATTCTTATATAGCGTAAAATTTCCTACGATTGAATTTGATCCGGGAGAAATAATCTCAAATCCATCCGTATCTGCCCGCCTGATAAACTTACCTATATCTCCGTATATTAAATCAATATCGCCATGACCCCAAAAATCACTACCTTTAAGATAATCCTCAAAAATCACCCCAAAAGCCGGCCGAATATCACAAATTTTTATCGGATTAGTAATCGACACTTTAAAGCCAAGCTTCGTAGATGCTAAAAAATTAAACTCCGCTAAAGACATCTTAATATAGCTGACATTACCCATTCTATTTTCTGGCTCTTCGCAATTAGTAAAAAAAGTCCAATCGATAGTAGAATTATAACGACAGGTTTCCAGATATAAATTAAACCATTTTGGCCATTTCCCGAAATATGGCATAACCATGCTAATTTTAGCCATTATCTTTGTTTCCCCCTACTTTCCACTCTTCAATCTCATAACCTAAAAAATCAAAAAGCTGCTGATTATAAGGGCCGTAAATACATTTTAATTTATCAATCGCTTTAAGATACCCCTCCGAACCATAATTTATACTGGCGTATTTACCAAATTGATCGAAATTCTTAAAATTGATCCATTGGTCGTGATGCGCACGTATTCCTAAAAATTTAAAAACCTTATTCATTTCATTATCGGTATCCTTGGCCATTCTCTCCTGGACTACTATATAAATCTGTTTTTTATCAAAATACTTTAAAACATTATTTTTAATATGTTTAAAATAACCATAGGTATTGCCTGAGAACAGCTCATGCCTTATGTCATTTAAAACTAAACGCTCAAAATTTATTTTCCCTTCTTCTTCTCCGTAAAGGTGACCGAATAGCTTTGTTATTTTCCGATGGTTATAAAAAGAATGTGTCGCCTGAATGGGTTCTCTTAAACAAATTATTATCTTTGTGCGTGGAGCAACATCATATATCCTTTTCATATATTCTTGGATTAATATATAAATTGAGCCCTTTTCACCGTTTACCTTGCTTGGATCAAACTGGTTTACATACTTAAGCAAGCTCAAATAGTACCGTCTAATAAAAAAACGGGGCTCGCCTTCCAAACCGAATATATCGGGGTGTTTTAATAAATTATCCAATAAAGCCGTGGTTCCGCATTTAGGAAAGCCGACAATAATAAACTTAGGAAGGTAATTTTTTCGTAAACTTTTTACTATCCAGAGGTCTTTCTGCCACCGGATCCGGAAGTATATTTTCTTAAGCTGTTTCCACTGCTCAAGCATTAAAGCATTTTTAACAATATTTTTAATAAATTGAAACGCTAGCGCATGCGCAAAAGATATTAAGCTGATAAAATAACTTAATATTCTACAAACATTCGATTCCAAATTAATATGCCTGATCTTCCTTTTAATCCCCACAACCTTGCCAATTATCGATTTTTCCTCCACGGGCTGAAAATCGACGTGGGACAGATTGTCTCCTTTAGTGATAATCGAAATCTTCCCCTCCCGCTTCAATTTCTGTATACACCGATGCGCGCAAATATGTTTAGATCTTTCAAAAACTAAAACATCTCCTCTGTGTATTTTATCGACCGGGATACTTTCTACCAAAAGAAGATCATTTTTATGAAAAAACGGCAACATGCTTTGATGATTTTCAATAGAAAATTCAAGTAAATTAGCTTTTAAAGCATTTTGCTCTATCCCTGCGGTTTTTTTTTGTTTTTTATATTGCATAAAAATCCTTATTTAAAAACCGACGTAAACTTTACCAGCCCCCGAACAATTCTTTGCAAATACGTATCATTTATCATCTTCTCTTTTTGCGGAAAAAGTATGACAAAATAATCTTTCGGTAAACGCGCTTCCAGTATCTGAAAGATAAAATACTTTAAGAACTTCTCTATAAATCTTCTTTTGATCGAATTCTGGTTAAATAAAACTTCCTTATTTACAAATAAACCGATAAACATGCGCTTCATAAAACCCGGACGCAGCCTAAATAAAACGCCCTCGGTCACCGGTGAACCAAAAAACGACTTGCATAGTTTAAGCGCAACATAAAGAGAGGTCGATAGCTGCCATCTTTTTGATTTCTCGACGATGCTTTCCCAATTCAACTTGTCTTGATGTGCAAATAACAGTTCATGAATATCTGAAAAATAACGTAATTGTAAAAAAAACACGCTATCTGACATATGCACTGCTAATTGCAACAGTAATTCTTCTTCCGTAAGTTCATAATAACGTATATTGCTTTCTTCACGCACTCTTGCCTCTTGCCATAAACCTTCTTCTCTGTTTTTACTGGGCACTATGGAATTAATTCTACAGTGCAAATCAACTATAAACCCCTCATTGCTCCAAAAGTTATATTGCCCCAATCTATCACCGAGCCCGGCATCAGATAAATGCGTATACCCGTTACTTTTTAAAAGCTCAACTGCCGCCTTTTTATTTTTTTCTTCGATAAAAATATCTATATCCGCGCTTATCCCGCGCGCCAAAATGTTTCCATAAAGACGTTTAGAGAGAACCGGCCCCTTTAGCGGAATAACCGGTATCTTATTTGTATAAAATATTCCTAAAATACGCATAGTTTCATTGTATTGCAAAGATACTTCTAATGCCGCGCTAGCGCATTCAGTTTTTAAAACATAAAAAACATACTCCGGTATAATCTTCAAGCTATTTAAAGCTGAAAGTGAATTATAAAAAAGATAGGCCAGCCTTCCTCTTAAGCCATCTTCAGTAAAAATACACCAATCTATGCCTTTTTCTATTAGGCTTCTAGCTTTTATCATCAGCCGATCATCCAGTTCTTTATGCGCACAAATTAGCTCCAACTCAAAGGTATTGCTTATAACAATTTTTTTCTGCGGCAAACACGTTGCCATTTTTTTACGCAAAAAAGACAAATACATTTCTCCGGCAACAGTTTCTGCTTTTTTATTTATAGAATACGTTGTCATTTTTTGCGGTATCAGGTATGTTTCCATGATAATCCTTCTTTAATCGATTCTGCGATCCCCTGAAAACGCCATCGGCCATAGCGACCTAATGCATAAATCTGGTGTTTATTTAATAACGCTATTGCTTCATCTTTCCAGCTTGAGCTTGGCCATGACCAGGTATAGGCAACATCTATCCAGGTAGAATCCAAAACATCCACATCTTGAATAAAACCCCAGGCTTTAAGCTCCTTCACTACAGAATCAGAATATTCTTTTATCTGCTGCAAAGAAGGTTTTTGCCCTCCCTTGAATGCTTTTTCAACGTAAATGCCTACATATTCACCGGTTTTCCGCAACGATTTCGGCAAAAATGAATTGTCCACATTGCTATAATACCCTACACGATGAAAGCCGGACTTACTCTCCGGATTATACAACCAATGCTCTTGCGAGAAATTCTTACCTTTCCTGGCCCCGATATTCAACACTAAAACTGATGTATACGGATCTGTTTTTACATTAACTTTAAGCTTGGTCAATTCCATTATTTTATTAAGCGGCAAGGTCGATATTAATTTATTATAACCGAATTTACTTCCATCTGAAAAATATACCACTTTTTCTTTAACGTTAATCTTAACTGCACATTTACCATATCGGATATTACACTCTTTTGCCATACGCTTCACCATTTTATCTAATCCTTCTTCCGGATAAACAAAATTAGCGTTGTAACCGACAGACTTGCTTCCTATCGGTGACTTATAGGTATCCTGCGGCGCAATTTTATGATAGAGCCTAGCGGTATATAAATCGTGGAATGGATAAAAAAATAGCTTACACAACGTCGGACCAAACTTGACTGCGAGCCATTGCTTCATTGTAGAAGGATGGCTGCGAAAAATCGTGCTCAACTCTTTTTGCGCTTGAGCAACAATATTTTGATTCAAAAAACACAGATTATTCTGCAACGGATAAGGTACGCATAAGCCCTGCTTAACAAAATAAACTGCAGATAAACGCGAATACTTTCTTAAATGAGCAAATTTAGTTATAAACTTTAAGACATCATCCTCCGCCTTAAAGATCCAGTGCCCTCCTCCGATTTCAAAACGATATGCCTCGCCATTTCCAGGAGCTTCATACAGCCGCTTAGTACTTCCGGGACAAATATAATAAGACGAGCAAATGCCTCCGGGTAAATCACTCGCTTCAAAAACCGGCCATCCGCTAACTAACCCTACAGTTAATCCTGATATGCCCCCACCCAAAATAAGATTATTACTGTTTCTTTGCATATTTATCCTTTTTTATGACAATATTTTAACAGGAAATAATCGCTATCTTGCAAGATATATTATTTTCTCCATTCCATAGGATATTATCCAATTACTATTCTCAAAAACTGCTCCACTACTAAATACACCCCTAAGCGCTCTATGTTTAAGTTTTCAACATGAGCATTTAATATGGTATTTAAAAATCCCTAATAATTAAATTATCCTTAAATGCACAGCGTACAATAATAAATTTAGTTACCTATCATTAAGGAATACTTCTCTGCGCCGAAAATGCAACACCATCCTACGAACAACTTACTTAAAATATTCATATATAGCTTTTATTAAACCTGAGGAATCTACGGTTATCGCCTTATTTGCTGCTTCCAAATGTTTTGGAACTAATAAATCTACCGTAGCATTTACTGCTCTAGAACTATAAAATGGATAGTTTAAATAGCGCATTCCAAAAAATGAGCAAAAATACTTGAAACATCCATAAGCATTATTTCCTAGCTCAATTACTCCGCAACCTTCTGGCGCAAATAATAAATTCACTAAACCTGCTCCGTGCTGCGCAACAACCAGCTTAGCATTAGCAAACAGCTCAATTTGTCTGTCGAAAGCAATCTCCTCTAACTTAACATTAACAAATTCATATTTACCATCTGCGCAAAACGCTTGCAAAGAATTCTTTATCTCATCGTGGTTATCAATAAATCTTCTAGCCTTGCCTTGGTCGTTAAAACCTTCTGCTCTCTCTATCAAGATGATATATTTTGGCAAGGTTCGAACTTTAACTTTAAAACGCTCAAAAAAATATTTTTGCAGATTTGATAAATACTTTTGCTTTTCCGGGAAAAGTAACCCATAGGTTTCAATTATTCTTTTTTCTGAAAATCCATCCTCAAGCAACATAAGCGGCAAATTTGAATCACTTTTAAGTCTTGCAGACGAAAATCCTCTAAGTTTTACAACCCTTAAACAAGAGGCATCTTTTGCTTTAATCAAAGAAATCTTTGGGGTAAAAATGAGATTTAATAATTTCAAATAAATTGCTGGATTCTTATCATTATCAGGAAAATTGTAATGATGAAAATATAAAGTTACGTGCTTTTTATCTAACAGCTTCTTGAGACTTAACCAATCATACAGTGGCCAAACGCAATCATTCAAAAAATGCCCATAATGATTGCATGGATTAGAAGTAATCTTAATTAAATATGAACTACTCAGGAGATTAATTACTCTACGTATTATTTTCATGACATCCTGATGGATTTAATAACAATTCGGAATATTTCGGAAACCAATTTAAAATCTCAGTTACTTCCTGGTATTCTTTGGCCAACGACCTTACCAAAGTAAGTACTACTCCTGATGGCTCCCTAAAAATATCTTCCGGCGAATGATAATGACAAAAGAAAGGCGCTATTTTACCGTCAATTAGTACTGGCGAGTAGCGAATTGGATGGTTATACCTTTCATCTAAAAGCTCATAATCAATCTTCATCTTATGCAAAGCTATAGCCATGCTGATTTGAGGAATAAAATGATCCAGCCCGTTCTTTATGGCTTTTGCCTTTTTAATTCGGTTATGACAATCTAACCAAGCCGAGGCAAAATCTTTAATATATTTTGTGTGCAATGCGACAAAACCGGCATTAAAATAGGGCGGCAGATATTCCTGCGAAACAATAGTCGGCACCCTTACCGCAGGGACCTTTATCCGGCAAGCCCTAAAAATATCTACCCACGGTCCGAGAGTATCTTTATGCACCTGCTTTGCATTAAAAGATACATCAGAAAATCTTCTTTCATGAAAGAACTCCTTCATACACAAAAGATCCGTATCCATTAAAACGCTTTTCTGGGCATCTGTCGGTATACTTAGACAAAAGACTGGATTATTATACGGATTACCCGTTTTATTTTTTATGTTCCCAGTGCGCACGCCCAATTTTTTTAAAAATTCTAACGTAGTGCTATGCGGACCTTCGGCGTCATTGGGAATAGCGGCAATTAATTCATAATCACAACGTAAATATCTTTTTAAGGACGCAGCCAATAAAACCGCTTGCGCCTCAAGCTTGCCTTTTTGGCAAACAAATTTAAAAGCGTATTTCATCCGCTTAATTTCCTTTCTAAAATCTGCTTAAAACGTTTTACAAAATTAAGGATAAATGTGTAAATACTTAATAAATTGTAGCTATCCAATACCGGCCTTAACGCCCTTATTTTTATATACCCTTTAGGCCAATAGTCTTTTACTTTTTGTCGGCTAAATCTTAGCGGCCCTTCTTTAGGCACGATAATAATTTTATCCCGATTAGTATTTAACCATGCCCCCCACCAGGAAAGAGTTGACGGCGAACTGATAAAATCCTGACATCGACTCATTAAATATAAATCTTCATACGGCTTATTGCCTGACATATAGATTACATTTCCTTTTAAAAATCTAAAATATTCCCGAGCCTTATCAATTTCATCAGAAAATATCAAAATATTGTCATTATGCTTAACGTGCAATAATGCGCGCTGGTAATATTCCCAGCGCGGTATATAACGATGATAAACTTTGCCGCGCGGCGCCACCCAATCCCCTAGCCTTAGATGTAAACCAACGCTTCTAGAAAATTCAATATTCCCATATTTAGCTTTAACCGAACTTATGACATCATCTTTAAAGGTGAACCATTCTCTTACTGCTTCTTTATCTTGATAATACTTCTCTGTCTGAAAATAACCGCTTATCTTTGTGTTGTCTTGTATATCTAAAGCGGTTTTAGAATAACAAGGGCTGCCTTTAGATTGAACATAGGCTTTCTTAATTCCGGTTAAATCTTTTGCCCGCTCCAGCTGGTCATTTAATTGAAAAATCTTATCTCCCGTCCAATCCGGGCAATAAAATTTCACTCCTAAACGACGCGCCATACTTCTTAAAAAAGCGTATCGAAAGAGTTGATTGCCTAAACGCTCCCTGCTTGCAAGATCTTTATAAGCAATCATTTTGCATATTATTTAAAAGGCAACGGTTTTACTACTCCAATTAAACCACGCACAGACCACTTAATTGCTTTAAGTTTGAGATAAAAATACATTTTTAAAGCATAAAGATTAAATTTTATACCATTTGTTATTTTTTTAAGCTGCTGTCTCTGCCAGGACATTTTTTTCACTTGCTTAGCCGCTAAAGCCACCTGCTCCATCTGCGCTAATTTCTCCGCTTGAGTTCTAGCAAAGGTGGCATGATGCAATATCATATCTAAAGGTGCAATCTTATCTAATTCTTTTGTATTATTAAAACACCATACCTTACGAGGAAAAAGCGCCCACTTGACTGTCACTTGCGGTTTTAATTTTACCTCAGGGAATATTCCCAGCCCATTTTTCGGCCAAACACCCAACAAATTCATTATCGCCCTTTGATCGCCTCCATGTTGCATGCGCACCATTGAGAGCACCTTCTCCCATAAATCCAGCGTGCGCTCATTGCAACGGATAGCCATAAATCCGATATTAATCGTCTTACGGTTAGGAAACCAGTGACTCTGAAAAACAACATCATTATTTTGAATAGTTTCTAAAACAAATTTACGAGTCTTACTAAAAAATTGGATGTCAATATCGGAAACCAGAATAATTTTACCTAAATTCTCCTTAATCGCATTATAAATAAATGTCGTTTTAAAAAGAACGCCTTCATATCCTCCAAACAACGCTTGTTTAGGATCAAACTCATGGCTAACGCAAACTACTTCATATGCATCTTGCAATGTCTTAAGGAATCTCTCTTTTAATAATGAAAACTGTTGGTTATAAAAAGTATAAAGTTTTAAATTCCTTTCTAATGCATAGCTTTGATATTCTACATCTTCACATGACTTATCTGCTAGCGCTATTCGGCTCCAGGTACGCTCGCGACAAAATTCATCGACCACTCCGGTTAACTCCTGCTTAATATCGCCGCAAATATAACCTAATGACTTAATTTTAGCCTCGATCGCTTTTAAGGCCTCGGTTACTATTTCCTGGCTGCAAAGCACATCAATATAAACCCAATCAAAATAATTATCCGGATACCGAGCTAAAACCTCCACTAAAGAACCGTTAAAAATAATTACCTTATTTTTCTTAATTTCCTGTAGAAAAAGTTTTCGAAGTTTTTGTTGAGACGCCGAATTTTTGGTATCTGCTTGAAACACCCCAACATCAATAATCAGTAGTTTTTGTGGAATTGTATTTTGAAGGATCTTTTTATAAAAATCGCTGTTTCCAACACCAATTACAGCAACCAACGCATTTTTTGGCAACCATTTCAAAAGTTCTACCCGGCTCAAAAATTTATACATCTATAATTTAATTTTTAATTTTAAACAAATTTATCTTATTCCTAAAACACACCTTAACATTTCGCTTTATTGTTCTAATTGTAAAATGAGTTTTAAACGATCGTATAAATTCAAAAGGCGAATAACATAAACTTAAAATAAACAACTTACCTGTCCAGAAAAAGCCAATAATTAATCCTTTTCTAGCCGTATAAAACAAATACTTAGAGTAAAAACTATTCCAGCGCATTAAATAATATGGCCAAAGATAGGCAGGCGCCAGCTTAATTTTTTCTAACATTAGCTTCCTCACTGCTTTTGTAAAATGAATATTTTTACTGCTAACTTTAGAAAAATCGTGAAATCTTAACCCTGCAATCGTACATGGCAAGTAATATAAATAGTATCTACTTCTAATCTTAAACCATAATTCTAAATCCATTGTATAGTCTGCCTTCAAAGACAATGGCCCGCAATCTTGCCAAGCAATACGACTAAAAAAAACTGAAGGTTGTGGTAAATACTTATCTAAATCATAATCTAGCAAATCTATTAATTTATATTCAGCTCCTTTAATATAATGCAATACATTATTAATACCGGTGAAATAATATCCGTCGCCGGTTAAAAAATGACAATCCGGAGTTTCTTTGAATTTTATAGCCACTTTCTGCAGCACGTCTTTCTGAAAAATATCGTCGGAACAAATCCAGCTTAGAATTTCCCCGCTGCTTTTCTTCATACCCTTATTAATCGCATCAGACTGGCCTTTATCTTTTTCGCTCGTCCAATAAGTTAACCAAGGCTCATAATTTTTAATAATTTCAACAGAATTATCCGTACTTGCGCCATCAATAATTATGCATTCTAGATTTGGATACCCCTGTAAAAGAATAGAACGGATTGTCTCTTCAATAAACTGACCATAATTATAATTGGGGATAATAACGCTGATCTTTGGCCATAAAGAACCATCCGGCATAACATCCGAAGGCCTAAAAGACTCTTCAATCCAGAACCATCCAGTTCTGTCTGAAGACGGAAGCGGAAGCTGATTTAAGCTTGGAGATCTCATAATCTATTTTCTAACATCTGTTAGCTACACCCTTACGCGCGCGACTCTATTCTTCGAAGAATCATATCTAATAAATATTTCGCTCTTTCCTTTGTGGTGTGATATTTCAACAAATGCCTGTAACCTGCATCAGCAATTCTCTTTCTCTCTTGCTCATGATCCAAGTAATACAATAACCTAGTCTTTAATTGCGACAAATTATTATAAGGGACAAAATGTTTAAACTCCAAAAACGGACGGGGCATTTTTATCCGGATGGGAGGCGAAAAAAGCAAAGCCTGGCTTGCTAATATCTCCCAAAACCTTCCGGTATCAAATCCGCCTCCCGGATACGCTATAGAAATCTTGCTTCTCGCTAATACCCTAAAATACTCTTCTTTTGACTTATCATCGGATCCGGTTATCGCATTACCCTTAGTAATCGAGCCAACAACAGTATTAGAAATATTTAAATTTCTGACCAATTCATTAATGCTTTCCCTAACCCCCCAACCACGTGGAACCAAAGTACAAGATATATTAATATCTTTTTCCACGCCTTCTCTTGTATAATTAAAATAAAACGGCTCCGCAGCAAAAGGCAACGGCCACATGCGCCGATTATACAAATAATATCGTTTTAATCTCCGCATTGAATCTAATATATGCTTATGATCAATGATTGATTTTAAAGCAAACCTTAAGTAATAACTTTCTCTTTTAAAACAAGTACTAAAAATATTTAACGCGCTAGGATCCTCAGGAAAACCAGTATCAGAACCATCTATATAAACAGTTTTTTTTGCCAAAAAATTATCAATTATATATTGTTTCCTAGTGGAATAGTTTGTGTTCGAAAACAAAAGAATGAAATCACTTTCCTTGCAACGTAAAAGCAGATCTTTAAACAAAGTATATTCTTTTTCCGTGGAATTATTGATTCGCTCATTGCAATATAAGCGACAATCTAATTGCTTTAAACCATCTATTATTGAGGCGCACAAAAAATCATAATGCGGCGGTATCAAACAAACAATTTTTTTCATCCCAAGCTGAGTCAATATTTTTACTGCCTTTCTTAATAAAAAATGCAATTACCTATTTCACTATGTTTTGTCTATATCAAAAACTAAGTTAGTTTAAAATTATAACCAACAATTAAACTGGCAATAACCGCACTAACCGATGCCAAAGCAATTCTCTTATATTTTCTCGCCCGTAGTCGTTAAGCATCGCGATATGCCGATCATACTGGTGAACAATATAAGGAACTTGACCTTTTCGATCGTATATTACATGTTCTTTAATAAAAATTCCCGGCACATGTCCGACTGTATAAACGTCACCCTGATCATTTTCAACTAATCTACACTTTAATTTATTATTATGAATTAAATAGTTCTGAATATCCTGCGAGACACCAAAACCTCGAAATCCCGTACGTAACGCTTCATCAATAATTGAACGCAAATAATACTTGATTCCTTCTTTAGTGCCGATCTGAACGCCGGAACAAGAAATACGCTTATCCTTCAGTTTTTCTAATACCTCTTCGCCATATGATTCTCTAAACCCCTGACTGTTACAAGGGCATTTTCCAATCGTCATGGAATCGTCTTCAAGGTAACAATCCAGTTCCGAGTGCTGAATACCACGCGGATCTTTTTGAAATATAACATCTCTTATATCAGAGAGAATTACGGTTTCATATTTTTTTCCGGATTTTTGCAGATACTCATAACAGAGATGCATCCGATAAGTATCTACCGGCCATTCATGCTTAGCCGGATGTCTCCATTTAAAAACCTTATAATCATCATTATATCCGGTTTTTAAAAGCGACTCTACAAAAGGCTTCGCCATAAAATCCGAATAATTCGCACAAGCTGCAAGAATCAAACAACTCATTTACTTTCCCTTTCCATAATAAACGCTATTTCGCCAAACCTAATCCAATCGATTCTACTAGGTTAAAATATCTTTTTTTGTTTCTCTACTTAGACTACTAAATTTTAATGTAATATTTATTTATAAATCAAAACTAACAACGCAAAAAAATTTATTTATTTTGATGCAAAGCAATAGCGCGCTTATAGCCTTCTAGATAATTAGCGGAGACTTTCTCCCAGGTAAACATTTCTTTCGCCTTCTTATATCCGGCGCTTCCCAATAAAGCACCGAATTCCGGATTAGCGAATAACTTACAGATAGCCTCGGAAAGCGCCTCCGGATTGTTCGGCGGGACAAGAATCCCCTCTTCCTCCGGTGTAATAAAGCTCCGATATAACGGTAGATCCAATGTTACTACCGGCAGGGCATTGGCCCATGCCTCTAATATAACCCCCCCAAAAGATTCTATACGCGAAGGTAACACCAAGCATGTAGAACAGGACAATAAGCGGTCTTTCTCTGCGTCAGTTATATCATATCGGGATTCTATTTTGCTGCGTTGCTCATGTGGAAGAGCAAGTAATATTTCTTCGATAGCTTCAGTTTCAACTTCTCGTTTTCCGGCAAGAACAAGTTTGGCACTAGGATACTTAATCCAGACCTGTTGCATTGCTGCAATAAGCAAAGGTATGCCCTTTTTCTCATTCTGTCTGCCTAAAAAAAGAACCCTTTGTTCTTTTCGATTTATTTCTACATCAGCCAAGACAGGAAAATCTACGCCCATTCCTGCAATAAGCATTCTATTTTTTTCTACGAAATACCCGTCATAAAGACGTTTGAACTCATAAGCCGTCATAGCCAAAACAAAATCAGCGGATTTTAAAGCTGCAACCACCGCATCCTTAGGCCAACATTTATCGTCTTCATGCAAACATGGCACCATGACAAAAGGAAACCCCACAACTTTAGAAGCATATACCGCTGCTTTAACGTTAGGTATATAATGCGGCGTGGCCATAACTATATCCGGAGCTAAGGCTTTTATATAATTTTTAGTTTTCTTTATATACCTTGCTTCATATGCATACTTTACCATGTTAACCAGCTTGTCTTTTATTCTTCTGCACCTAATATGTCTAAAAATAAAATTAACTAGCTTAAAAAACGGCCCATAAATCGCAACTCGAATAACCCTAATCTTATTTATTTCCGACACCCCCGCATCCAGGCATTTTCCATCTAAACCATAATAATCAGAAATTGCAGTTACATTTGAAGTTAAAACCGTAACTTCGTGACCCCAGGAAGCTAATGTTTCGCTAATCCGCTGGACCCGAAGCTCGGTTCCACCTCTAACCGGATAATAGGCACATGGAATATGTAGAATTTTCATTTTTTAGATCATTTAAGTAAATAGGGTTTCCAAAAATCCTTACCCTGTACAGCCCCGCTATGACAACCAAAAGGTAAAATCCGTTTATTTTTTTCAAACGCATACTCCGGTTCCACTTCAAACGAAAAAGATACCGCTACCTCAGCTGGTGGAATTTTGAAATCCGGGTAATACTTTTTTGCTTCGAACGACCAAAACACATCCTCGTTACGCAATTCATCAATATCTTGCTTTTTAATGCGCACCTTTCTCAAAACTGTTCGCCAACTATGCCGGCGAGCAAGGATCTCCTTCAAAATTATACGTAAATAGTACTTAAACAAATAAACAAAAGGCATTAATTTCCGTTTTACATTATTAAAGATATGTATGCGCTGATTATAAACCGCCAATACCTTAAGGTGACTTTCTATCTTTCTCAAAGAAAATCCTCCGTTACCGACATTCGCCTCTCCAAAGGGCCATATCACATATTTCTCCATTTGCAGCTTATACCAAGGAGCGCCGATATAATCATAGCCTTTTTTGCACCAATCAAGAAGTTGATCGGAAAACACAAGACAATCTAACTGATAAATCAAAATATACTCATAATCATTAAAAGCCCGATAAAGCTCCTCAGAAAGCATAAGATTATTATACGTCTGCCTACTCTGAAAATACTTATTCTTAAATCTCTTAATTAAAAAATCCCCCTGCTCTATCTCGAGATCAAGGTCTTTTGGCATGATAAAATATTTATCATGCCTACCAAGAAAATACCTCAAATGTCTCAAGGCATTTCCCTGATCAACATTCAAGCTTTTAGCATATATCGGCACAACTATCGCTACAGTTTTCTTATCCATAAATAACCCAATAATTATCCTCTAGCCAACAAGAGTATCAATTATCTCGCTTACTCTTTCACCCCAAACATCCCAACTCAATTCTTTTTCATATTTATCACGCGAGTTCTCACACATATTTATATATAAGTCTTTGTCCTTCCAAATTTCCTCAATTATCTTTGCATAAGCGCTACTGCCGGCAGCTAGTGGCAAAAGGCGCCCATTTATTCTATCTCCGACGTATGTCGATACCCCGCCAGTATCAGTAGCAATAACCGGTAGTCCATAAGCCGCGGCTTCACAGCATGCAATCCCGGCACATTCCGCTCTAGAAGGAAAGATAAAAAAGGCAGCATCCATATAAAAATTAGCCAATCTATGCATCTGTTTATTATTATTCTTATCTAAAAAACCCATTACCCTGAGCTTATCGTGCCTTAAGCCGCCCGGAGGAGTACATCCACAAATAATCAGTTCTGCATTTATGCCTCTCTTATTTAAATCTAGCATCGTCTCAAAAGCAATCTGTCCGCCTTTTCTAATCCAATCTAAACCAACAAATAGCAAAATACAACTATCCGAAAGACTTTTCCTACGTAACAATACATCATCGCGAGAAAGCACAATTTCGAGATTAGCGCCAAACGGGATAATATTTATTTTTTCTTCTTGACAGTTGTAATCCTCAATTGCTGACCTTGCCGCCCACTTTGAGGCATATATAATTTTAGAAGCTTTATTTATCGCCTCCTTCTCAAAACCCAAACATAATTTTTTAGAATGGTCGCTTAGCTCCATAAAATCAGGATAATACCCCACCATCAATTTGGCCGTAGAATCACTTAAATACAAAGTAGGCAAAACTGTATTAAGATTTGCAAGCAAAAAGCTTCCCGATGGAAAAAAAAGAAGGTCATATTTATTTTTTTTAATTTCTTTAACCAGATTTATTTGAGCAAACTCTATAAGGTTTTCATGAAATTGCCCCATATCAAATTCCTGCTTTTCATGGGTAACTTGTTTTTTAAATATAATTTCATATAACCTAATCGTTTTACGCCAAAAATCGCGCTTGAATATTTCAAGTTTATAATTCTTGTAACCAACAGCAATTACCTTACGATAATGTTTTTGCAAACTTTTTTTCATAAAATAAAAAATACCGGACCATGCCTGCTTATCGTTTGGGTTATCATAAGCACAAAAACCAACGACAATATTTTTTTTAACATAAAACTCCATAATAATTACCCTCTATGCATTAACGTTCAAGCCATATTTTAGGCAAATCTTTATAAATTTCGATATTTTTAAATAGCTTGATCCTTCTACCGCATGCGTAACAAAATGATAAACATGATCAATTTTATTCCGGCTAAATATATCGCTAATTAATGCACGATTCACAAGGATCCTTTGATAAAGATATCTTTTCGATTAACGTTATCCTTAAATCCACCGCTTGCATCATCTACAACTATAGTTTTGCGACCGGCTTCTATAAAACTGTTCACTAAGTGAACGACGATAAATCCGGCACCCCCGGCAACCAATGAAATTATTTTTTCATTCTATTTCATCTTTCCATATTGATATTAAAAATCTTATTTTTCGATCATTAGGCAATTTTTAAAGTAAGTTAACAACCGATGCGTATTCCAAAAAATTAAGCTAAATAAAATAATTAACCACTATACGTTTTTAATCTACTACGTGTCATCTTTTTATTTTAATTTGATTCCAACATCATCAACTAAAAACGTTCATTGACCAAGCAGCTTTCTTGAAATATATTTTAAGGTCCTTACAATTGTTTTACTAAAAGTCGTCCTTTTCGGAGGAATGACATAATAACAATTCCGCGCAGGGATAAAGTTCCGGGCATAATATATAAATCCGCTCTTGTTATTCCTGCGCAACGGACTGCCAATGCTAATCAAATATTTAGCCTTGCTTAAAATAAGCATTTCTATAATGCAAGTCTCAAGCAAGGCTTTAGCTTCATCCGCCGGCGTAGCCGCGTTTACATAAACATTGGGGGAAGTTGTTGATTGCGGAGCTCGCGTACCGGAATAATGAATTATTTCATATTTTCTAAGTTTCTTCCTCAAATAATCTACCATTTCCGGAGTATCGCTCACCGCACACAAAAAATATTTTTTATTGCTCAATCGACCAATGGTTTTAATCATTTTTTTGCTTCTGCAGCGGCCATAAGCATATGCGTTTCATCAACCGTGCCGAATTCTCCGTTACCCAGCCGGATATGAATCGCAACCATATCCTTTAAAAAATAATTAAACAAGAAGGTGTCTATTTTCAAAACATAAGCTTGAGAAAGCTTTAAAGATCTGATAAGCATCATCCTCTCTTGCTTAATTTCTAAATCATAATTCCGTGGCAAAACTTCTTCCTGATCATCAGTATATAATATTTTAATCTCTCCGGTTAACGGACAAGGAACGTTAAAGATATCTACTAATTCCTCATTAGGAATAATCTCATAAATTTGCTTGGGATCAGTTATGATCTTAACGTTCCCTAAAATATGACGGTTATCAAATAAGATCTCAAATAAATTTGGAATATCTTTAGGAGAGGCAACACTCTCTCGTATATGCGATAACCAGCGTGAATTTCTCCAATCGATAATAAGCGGAACATTGTATTGCACAGCATAATCATATGCAGCACATAAAGTAATTAAATTATCGCCAATGCCCGTATCCGCGTGGCTAATAACAAATTTAATTTGTTTGGATTTTTCTAACATAGTTCATCAGAACTTAAGAAGTCTCTGCAATAAAGTGAATATTCTTTTAAAAAAAATATTCACATCAGTTAATCTCACAAAACATTTTTTAGCTAATCTCCATTTATATACATCACAATAAAAACATGGTATATCCTTCCTGGGGCCGACTTTTCCAGATAGCATTTTCTTGGCATAAACATAATCATTGCTTTTTAATCCCTGTTTTAAGCTTGATTTAAAAACGTTAGCTGAAAATGGAACAGAATTACAACAACAACCCAAAAGCCTTCCATCCCAGTTAATCTGCGGCTGAAGCCAAAAAGAATCGCAAACACCTAAATTGCGCTTAGTATTTACTTCATGTTCATATTCTGATTGAGAAGAAAAACCCGCTTGAGCTCTGACAAATTCTTTATTTTTTACCGGAGAATACGCAGGATCTGTGTTAAACTCAAGTCTAAATGTCATACCCAACTCCTTAGCCAATCGACGAGCAAGCGGAATTTCATCTTCATTATGCCCAAAAATTATAAATTGCCAATTTAATTTCGGAAATTCTGTAGAATATTTAGTTTTATAATAATTTATTCTTTTAATATTATTAATTATCTGATTAAAATTACCTTTTATCCGATAAATTTTATAGACGTTATCCGTCGCTCCATCAATGGAAACAGAAATACTGTTAAACCGGTATTTAACCAGATTTTCAATTGTTTCTTCGCTAATATTATTTAAATTTACTCCATTATTCGCGCTTAAAGAGATACCCTTTTCATAACTGTATTTTATAATCTCATCGATAAAAGGATTTAGGAATATTTCCCCTGAATTCGACAGCTCAATTTTCTTAAAATTTGGGTATTGATCAACAAATTTTTCAAAATCTTCAAATTTTAAACTACCGCTTCCCACTCCCAATCTTTTCGGCCACGTTTTACATACCGGACATTGTAACTGGCAGACAGCTGAAGCATCAATACGGATAGAATTACCAAAACTTAAGTATTTATATAACGTTATTAACTTTTCTTTTAAATTACGCATCTTCAATCCCTTGTAAAAATTTCAAATCCACCCTTTGGTTTGAATTTCTTATCCAAAGATGTGCCACATAATTTCTGATAGGTTAACACCAGCACGTTATCTTTGATAGTAAAACCCCAAACCATCCCTCTGCTCCTTGCAAAGGTTTTATCTATTTTCTACACCCCCTCATCATTTATTCTTTTGCAATAAAGAATTTTATTCTTTTTCTAACTCTATAAAAAAAATTAAAATTACAAAGTCCTTGATCTTTTATCTCTACCTGGATCATTTCCGTACCTTGGTTAAGCAACTCTATGGCAAGCGCTAAGCCATAAGCTCTCTCGAGAACATTCCCCATTTGCTGATTATGCAGTGGATATGGTGACAAGTTAGCCCATGGATATATCTGATCAATCAATACCGAAATCCAGTCCATAATCTTCTCAAACATCCAGGTTGGAATAATAAAAGTTGAACATATTATCAAATTCTCAGAAACAATCTTATTGCCCGCTAACTCATCCGCAGTAAAATTTACTTGAAAATGCTTGTTATAGCTATTGATTATAAAATCAAACGGGATCCAAGAAGTGACTAGCCCATTTTGATGCTTAATTAATAATTTATAAGCATAGAAAATAAATTTTCTCTCAGGACGGTTATTGATATTAGCATACATAACCTTAAAAACCTCATCACCAATCTCCATATCATATTGAGCAAATCCTATATAATCAAAACCAGTATATAGCTTATTAACATACACATGATACAACGCGCTCGTCTCATTATAACCGCGCTTTTGTAATTCGGGTCTATAATTCTTAAAATCTTGCTCATAAATTATACTATAACGATGAATATATTGAAAAACCTTTGAAATTCTACGTTTTACTCCAATAAAAACTACATCTTTTCTGTATCGCTTAAGCTTTCTATACATGCTACTAAATATTTTTTTATGGAAAATTACAAAAATATTTAATTTCGGCATTGTTTGGATATCCTGCTCTAGATTATTCATATTATTTTATTGTCTGAAAACCAATTATACACTCCCATGCAATTCAATTATATTCCAGATGCGCTTAGCCAGGTATAAATCTTATCAGCAATAATTTGATGCCCTTTTTGATTAGGATGGCCATCATATTTCCAAATGTATTTATGTTCCAAGGGAATGACTAATAAATACTTAAGCTTATTCTCAATACTCAATCGAAGCTCCGGTGGAATTTCTCCGCCACAAAAAATAATAAAAAATTTAATTTGTTTCTCTTTTTGCAGCAAAGAAAACTTCTGATAAATAATCTCTACCGCTTTACCATAATTTAATTCATACTTATCTTCCGATAAATAATTATTCCCGACGACCGTAGACGTTCTTAACCCAGCCTTAACTAAGATATTTTTAACCCTTGAAAACGCCGTTAAACGATATCGACACCAAGTAATAAATGCCGATTTATAAAACATGTATTTTGTAAAATGCAGTAATTTATTTTTTGAAATAAGGGCGAGCGAGCGTTCCGGCAATTTTTCCCAAATTATTTCCCCGTTTAAAACATGATAAGCTGGTCGATACCTTTCCATTTCACCCATAATAGTTTCTTGTCCAAACCCGAAATCATTAGGATGAAGAATTTGTATAACGATATCCGGTTCAAATAAAATACCAACTTCCAAAAACTGTTTATATTCTTGAATAATATCATACCCTCGAACGCCTAAATTAATTAATTCATAGTTTGATTGCTTGGCATTAAGCTTGTTCAATAACTCCTCCTGCCACATATCTTTAAATTCCACTCCCCAGCCTTCTGCCTGGGAATCGCCGAGAACAACAATGCGTATTTTATTCTTAGTATTCTTTATCGAATGCTCAATGTCGCGGAACCCTAAAGAATTAGTACTATAAAGAAAACTCCACTCTAAACCACCGTTAATTTCACGATAATTCGGCTTTAGCTTCCATCCCAAACTCTCCGAATATTCAGCCGGCTCAAAATTTACATTCATTCCATGAAAACCTAAGAAACGAAAAATCACCTCGAGAATAAATAAAAAAACAAAACAAGTCAAAATAATCGTTGAAATTATTTCAAATTTTTTATTTTTTTGTTTCATATGATCTGATCGCCCAAAGACCAACTAATTACTGCTCGCAGAATAAACTATTTCATCCTAATCACTTATCTTAACAACGGCGTTTATTTTAATGTATAAAAAAAACAAATAAACGCAGGTATTATAAAAATTGCCATGCCCCCAAAAAAGCGTAATCTTGCATAGTTCCAATATGTACCCACAGCGGCAAGATTTTCACCGCCGCTCCATTGATTCGCCTTGTTCGGAAACTTACACAAAATGTTTAATATCAGCAAGCTCCTAAATAAAGTTGAATACATATTTTTACCTAAAATAAAAAGTTTAGCCATTCTTAATGTTTTTTCCGGATCAAAAAGATTCATATTGAATCTTCCTAGCACGCCAAGCCTAAACATATCTTGATCCACATTTATTTGAAACACGGCAACCGAAACGCCGACAAAAGCAAACATCATTATAAAATCTAAAAATAAGAATTCTTTAATTTTTCTATGCATAAAAGTTGTTATCGCCAAAAAAGGAGTAATAAAAAGCACCCATTGCGGATGCCAAGAGATTAAAATGAATAAAACGCAGGAAACTAATAAACAAACATAAAATACTGTTTGGTAAAACTTGTTTTTATCCTCTATCGGCTTAAGATAATAACATAACCCGCTGATGATAAACCAAAACAAGAGAAATAAATAAATATTGATATCCGGCCCCACGGTTATAAAAGCCGCCGTAAGACGCGGAAGAGCATGCCCAGCCTCAATTACATCCATCCGAAAAACACTAGAGCCGACATAGAAAAGAACCTGCAGACAAGTTGGAATCAATACCGAGGTAAAATATAAAAATATTTTCTTGGGGTTTTTTTCCACCAATAAAATTAATGGAATAAATATAAACATCGGAAAATATTTAAAGGTTATTGCTATGCTAAAAAATAATATAAACAACCAGATATTCTTTTTTATAAAGTAATACAAGCCCAGTAAAACGAAAAACATAGTAAAAATATCAACTTGTCCAAAAACAAATTGACTAAAAATAAGTATTGGTGAAGAAATCCAGATTATCGTCAATAATGTTGAATTAGCTTTATTCAGCCCAATGGCTTTACCAATTTTATAAAAACAAAAAGCAGAGCCGACAAAGAATAATGTTGTCAATAATTTATACCAAAAAATTACATACCCAACATTCATGGTTGCCTGGTTTACAATCCCGAGCAATTTTATAGGTATATTCCAGATGGCAAAAAGTATATAAGTAAAAGGGAGATAGGTATTCGTGTCTACAAATAGTAGCTTATTTATTTCATAAAAATCGTTAATATGACCGTTAAAGTAAGTAAAAGAGCTGCCAGCAGTCTGGAGTATGTCACCGTGGTTAAAAACAAAATAACAAAAAACTAATACAGCAAAATAAAAGTAAACATCCAGCCCATTTGGATTATTTACAAACAATTTCCGATATATTCTATTTAATTTCTGAATATTCAAAGCAACCATCCAGCCTCCGATAATACAAAAATAGGTACTTTTTCAACCTGAAAAATTCCGTTAAAATAAATCAACTGTTTATTATTATAGCCCCTTAGATTCGCTTTCTCAAGGAGTTTTACCTTAGTTAATAAAATTCATCTCTTCAATCTATCGTTTTGTCAGCAATAAAGAAATTAAATATGCTATTATTTTTTAAAATAACTTAAAACATCGCGCAAATATCCCAAATCAACATCAAATCTTCCGTCATTCCATGAATCAAATTGTTCAATTAACGTAAGACCATTTTCTTCCAGTATCTTTTTAAATAATTTATCATTCATATCGCTTCTCCATCCAGGCGTATTTCTCTGTTTCTTCATAGAATGATGTATAATCCCTTTGCCCCCTTTTTTAAGAACTCTATAAATCTCCTTAACATAAAGAACAATGTCTTTAGCCTCTATATGCACAAAAACATCAAAAGACCATATAAAATCAATTGACCCATCCTTTATGCATTCCAGGCTTATACCGTTATTTACAAAATAGTCAATATTGCTAAACCCCTTAAATCTTTTTTTACAGATTTTAATACATTTAGGCGAAAGATCTACCACGCTTAATTTTTTTACCCTTTTTGCTAAAGACTCCGTCCACCTCCCGCCTCCGGGACCTATTTCTAAAACATAGGAATTCTTATCTATATATGGATTTATTCTTTCTTCAATTAATGCCGCTTTCCATTCTTCTGATTTTGTCCACTCTTCCCCATTTTGCGACCAATCACAATAAAAATTCCAAGCAATATAATTCCAAAATTTCGAGTTATTTAATCGCAATACTCTATATACTAAAAAAAGCACTAATTTTTCTAAAAACATTATGGCCAACCTTTCTGCAGATATACTATTTTAATACACCTTAGTAATTATAAGAAATAGACGCAACGAAGACTATGTAGCAATAAAACATTTTTAAACGTTATTATAAAAAAGTGCTTTTTTATTAAAATATTACCACCTTAGAAAGTAATTAAAAAAATTAATAATCGCCGGATACGCCTCGCAAGGGGTCCAACATCCTGGACATTTTTCATCTCCAATCATCCTTAAGGCATCCTGCGCTTGATCTGATTCTAATATTTTACCAACATCATAATCGTAATCTTTAATATTGCCTAATTGCTTATCCCACATTAAACAAGGCAGTATATTTCCCTGACAATCTAGGGCGAAAGTTGATTTTAAGGAAACACACGGTGGTAATCTTTTATGCTGCAAAAAATTCTTTATGCCGTATAGGTATATTCTTTTAATTAAATCCTCGCCGCGTAGCCAAGTAAGGTTAGCGGAAACAATGCGGATAATCTCTTTTAATTCAGGGGTTAAGGTTTTAAAAGACATGTCCGGCACCCCGACGTTTTTATAAACAAAGCCTGTATGAAAAAGGGTAACAAGCGGCCGATGCTTTTGCACTAATAATTTTTTAAAAAAGGAGGGTAAATAAGTTACGTTGCGCATGGAAATAGTAGTTTCGATTCCTACTTGGAAATTCCTGTTATTTATTGCAAATTCTTTTGCCTTTATATAAGTCTCCCATGCCTGCCTAAAGGCATGCTCATTACCCCTTAATTCATTATGGATTGATTCCGGCCCATCGATACTTACCGTAAGATACACTAAGGGATGGTCAACTTTTGATATAGCGCGCAGCTTGTTTAAAATTAATTCCGTAGTTAACCCGTTGGTAGGGATAGATATTAAACTTAAGGATTTAATATTTCTGCTGGCAGAAGCGACGATTTCAACAAAATCTTCTCTTAAAAACGGCTCCCCCCCCGTAAAACTCACCCAGATTAGTCCATAAGGTAACTTGTGAAAGATTTTATCTATTTCATGGACAGTGAGTTCGTCGCCAGAAGCAGGAAAACGCCAAATATTGCAACCCATACAATGGCCGTTACACTTATTAGTAACTGAAAAGTTTAATTTAAAAGGAATTCTCTTTACCTGACTACGGATAAGATGATAAAGAATCTTTATTTCATTTTCTAGTTTCATAATAAAACTGAAATATTACCCCAGTATACTACTTCCCTCCTTTTAAATATATAGCAAATCCAACAAATATCAATGGAATATTCAGCGAAAAAGATAAATATATAAGAAATACCCTATTTATTTATTTATTTTTAAAAAACAGCTTTTTCTTAACTATCTGCCATGTTTAGCATTGCACTATCTTCATCGCTAAAGAAACGAATATTGCTTCTCATATAAAAAACGTAGCGCTAAAGCACCTACTGTGCTATAGTTTTTCACATGAACATTAATATGGCAAAAAAAGTCGATTACTGGCTGGGCATTCCCTTATGTTTCATACTTAGCGGATTAAATTCAATCTTAAAGTTGATACCTACAAAAAAAATTAAAACTAGTGCTCCTGATAAGATACTTTTTATTAAATTAGCAGAGTTAGGCGCCATTATTTTATCCTATCCACTTTTAGAACGCGTAAAGAAAGAGTACCCCTCTGCAAAACTGTTTTATCTCACTTTCGCAGCAAATAAAGACATTTTTAATTTATTAGATAAAATAATTCCAAAGGAAAGAATAATTCTAATTCGTGAAAATTCTTTATTCCACTTTGTTTTTGATACGCTGAGAGCAATTAGCAGATTACATAAGGCAGACTTAGATATAATTTTTGATCTAGAATTTTTTTCCCGATTTACTTCTATTTTAACTTATTTAATCGGAGCAAAAAAAAGAGCAGGTTTTTATCCTTATGCTTTCGAAGGATTATATCGAGGCAACCTCTTAACACATAAGATCCAGTTTAATCCCTTAAGTCATATAACTAAAACCTACTTATCAATGTTTCAGGGCAGCAAAAAAAATACAATGTGTTCTCCCGAATTGAATCAGGCCCAAAATGACGCTATTTATTTTCCAAAATATACATCATCTCCGGAAATAAGAAAAAGAATCCTATGTAAATTAAATGATCTAGGTATAAAAACAGGTAATAAATTATTTCTTGTTAATATTGGGGAGGGACTTCTGCCTTTACGTGAATGGCCAACCAGCAATTTTTTTGCCTTGGCGGAGCTTATTCTAAAGGATGAAAATAACTGTATTATAGCGATCGGCACTCTAGACGCATTAAAAACAACAAAGATAATGATCGATGCTTTAAATAACCCACGGTGTATTAATTTAGTCAATAAAACCGAACTATCCGAGCTTGCGGAACTTTTTTCTTTTGCGGAAGCACTAATTTGCAATGATTGCGGCTTAGCACATCTTGCTATGCTTAGTTCGACAAAAACATTTGTAATCTTTGGTCCGGAGAGTCCGCAAGTTTTCAGACCGCTAAACCAGAATATTCAGGTAATTTACTCAAACTGGCCCTGTTCACCATGTCTATCGGTTTTTAATCACAGAAATTCCGCTTGTCGCGATAATTTATGTTTAAAAATCATTGAGCCCCAAGATTTGTATAATTTTATTTTCCCAAACACATCGATAAAAGATTAATCATAATACTTGAAAACCTGTAAAATCAACCTGTAGCAGCTCGCCCCACAACCAATGCAAGTAAATATGCTTTTGATTAGCATTATTTACGAAAGTAATTTCTCTCATCTAGCCGACCACTTTTAATCAAATATTCTTTAATTCCCTGAGCAACGATCTAACACGTTTTTACATCAAAATGCCCGCATTTTTTTATCTTACTTTAATAAAACATACTTCAAAAAAACTTTATAAGTAAATTATCTTCAAAATTAATAATTTCTGCGAGATGCGTAGGTAAAAAGTAAAAAGTTATTCCGCCAAAAGCCTTCAGAAAGCATGAGCTAATTTTTCCCAAAAAAATAATCAACAATTGCTTCTCTCGTCCAAGTAATTTCACTTAAATAGGCATAGTTTTTGTCATTATCCAATGTCAGATCAATTAACTCTAAGGCTCGTTCAAATTTTTTCTAAACATACTCAACATTTTTCTTTATTTGCCAGTTAAGCGCACGCTCAACCTCGCTACCGATATTTGCCATTTGTTCTAAGAATGATAGCTGACTTCAGCGGCCTACAGCTATGTCTTTATGTTCATAGCTCATCGCTTAATCTTTTTTGCGATTATTAAAATAATTTTTTTATGCTTGGCTCGATGGATAAGCAAATAAAAACGCCGAGTAGAATACTCGGCGTTTCCAAATTAGCTCCCCATAGTGAACGAGTTTAGCCAACTGGTGCATAACATAACGGAAGAAGCGGAAAAATTATATGAAAATCAGTTAAATTCGACCGTGAATTCGAATAATATCTTCCTTAATCTCAAACACTAAATCCTGATTAAAATCAGAGACCAACTTTCTTAATTCTTCTATATCTGGCCAATCTCCTTTGCCAACATAGCAACGAGCATCATCTATAAGAATCACATCATTATTTGGCTTGCGACTAAGTATAGCTTTTAGTTCTTGCATAACTGGACATTCAGTATTCCCTTTAGCCGTTATTCCCCCGCAATAATGTCCATCAAGCCAAAATAAACATTTTCCTGAGATATCAAGTAAAACCTTTGGCAATATCGAACCGCTATCTCCGTGTAATATTTTAATGTTTGGAAACCTTAAAAACCTATTTTTTGCTTTCTCATACAAAGCAGTATCCAATTCTACGGAGATTATTCTTTTAAAATTACTTCTAACATCGAATACTGTATCTCCAAATAAAGTCCCGGTTTCAACAAAGGTTTTGCAAGAGAATAGTTTTGCGTACTTCTTTATTGTTTTTCTTTTTACCGAATATGGAGGCGGAATTGGCCTCCCCTCTTTTTTCCAATTAAATAATTCAATCCAATTAGATGATTTAATATTGTTACGACACAAACTATAACCAGGCATACATTTAACGATGCCCTTAATTATTTTCTTTATATTCATAATGGCAGCATAATACTCTGAACTAATTAAAAAATTTATTGGTTATTTTCTCAGAAACATTAGCTACATTCTATTACAACAAAACCCTACACAAGTATTTTAACTCGCAAAGAGTTACAAAATAAAACTCCCCCTCTAGGACTCGAACCTAGGACCTGGAGATTAACAGTCTCTCGCTCTACCAACTGAGCTAAGGGGGAATTGTGAGTAGTATTCTAATACTAAATTATCTGATTTTCAAGAGCTTTTATCTCGGTATCCATCTCCAAAAAAAGTTTTTCGATTTCTTTCATCCTGCGGCCATACTCTTTAGCAATCTCCTCATCACGATAAAAATGCGGATTAGACAAAGCACGCGCCTTAGCATAACTTTCCAACTCTAACCCCTCTTTTTTCTTTAAAATTTTATTAATCTTATCTCGAATCACAGAATTATTTGCCTTGCGCGCCTTCTCCTGAATCTTACGTAAATGCTCATCTTCTTTAATTCTTTCTTTTGCCTCATCGATCTGCTTTGAGGGTTTTAATTTTATTTTAGCTGCATTTTCAGTATGCGCTAAACTATCGCGCTTCTCTAAATAGTAATCGAATGTTCCGGGAAATTTCCTGATTAATCCGGATTTAACCTCAAAAACATTATTCGCTACCGAACTAACAAAATAAATATCGTGACTGATAAATACAATCGTTCCTTCATAGTTTTTAAGGGCACGCACCAAAGCATCTACCGCATCTACATCCAAATGCGTGGTTGGCTCATCTAAAAGCAAGAAATTCGGCGGATTAATTAAAAGCTTGGCCAAAATAAGCCGACTTTTTTCCCCTCCGGACAACACCTTAACCTTTTTCTCTGCGTCATCGCCGCTAAATAGAAATGCCCCTAAAATAGTGCGCACTGATTCCTCCGCCATCGAACCCGGAGCCGCGCTATAGGCCTCCTGCAGAACAGTATTCTCAACATTTAAAACATCCGTACGCGTCTGCGAAAAATACCCAATATCCACATTATGTCCAACGACTCTGCTACCGCTATCTATCTGCACAATCCCGGCTAATATTTTTAATAAAGTAGATTTACCTGCTCCGTTTTCTCCGGCTAAGACCGCTTTTTCTCCCTGCGTGATCTCAAAATCCAACCCCTCATAAACCCTGATATCTCCATAAGCCTTAGCAACCCCTTCTAACTTAATCACCCGATGTCCGGAACGACGCGTCTGCGGAAAATTAAAATTACCGATACTTTGTCGAGGATCTGGCGGAAGAATAACCTTTTCCTCATCCATTTTTTCCAAAACCCGGCGCTTGGCACGTACGGAAGCAGCCTTATTCGGCTGAGCGTGAAATCGAGCGACAAATTTTTCCAACTGCTCTATTTTTTTATCCTGCTCTTTAGACTGTTTCAGCAAATGAATGCGTTTCTGCGCTTTTATTTCTTCATAATGTTCATAATTGCCATGCACTTTAGCAATCGATCCGTTTTCTAAAATCAACGTATAATTAGTAACATCCGTTAAAAAAGCCCGGTCATGAGAGATCATAATAAATGTCCCCCGAAAACCCGCCAGATAATCCTTAAGCCATAAAGCCGCATTTAAATCCAGATAGTTAGTTGGCTCATCAAGAAGCAACAGATCGTAATGATAAGTAAGCAACTTGGCTAAAAGAGCGCGCATCTGCCAACCGCCGCTCATTTGCACAATCGGGCGATTAAAATCACTTTCTTTAAAGCCTAATCCGGATAGAATTTTTTTAGCCTTATGTTCCAATTCAAAAAAACCCAGCATCTCCAGATCATGCAAGATTTCACCGTAACGCTGATCACCGGCCTGATTATTCGATTCCAGAGCTTCTTTTTCTTTTTTAAAACGCATAATCCTCTCATCGCCCTCGGTCAATTCCGCCAATACCGTACGAAGCGATGTAAAACTTGCCTCTTGAGGAAGATAGCCGATATGCACGCCCTTATTCAGACGCACCTCGCCTTTAGAACTTTCAATCTCCTGTAAAATTAAAGAAAATAAAGTGCTCTTGCCAGTGCCATTCGGCCCGATTAAACCGATCTTCTCTCCCTGGTTAATATTTAGAGAAACGTCCTTGAAAAGAACTTTAGGACCGTAATTTTTTGAAAGATTCGTAATATTAATCATAGGAATTATATTGTGCGGCGAGATTCTAAAGACTTAGAAAGAGTGGTGGCGTCGGCATATTCCAGATTTGAGCCTACGGGTATTCCTAAACCAATACGGCTTAAAGCTACACCCAAAGGTTTGAGCAGCTTTGTCAAATACATAGCGGTAGTTTCCCCCTCCGTATCCGCATCGGTAGCAATAATTATTTCTTTAAGACTGCCCTGTTTTATTCTTTGAATCAACCCCTCGATCTTTAAATCACCCGGGCCCCTTCCTTCCAGCGGTGAGATTGATCCCAAAAGGACATGGTATGAACCATGAAAATTACCGGCTTTTTCAATGGCCGTAACATCGCTGGGCTTCTCTACGACACAAACGATATCTTTCTGCCGGCTGAGATCCTGGCAAATCTTACAGTTCTCTTCTTCGCTTAAATTATTACAGATCTGACATGAACGCACGCTTTCTTTTACTTTACACAAAGTCTCGGATAAGTTTTTAATTTCGTCTTTCGACGCCCCTAAAACATGAGCGACAATGCGTTCAGCGCTGCGCCGGCCAACTCCCGGGAGCTTAATTAAACATTCAATTAATTTCTCTATAGAAACCGTATAATTAGCCATTAGTCTTCTTTAACAATTCTTCCTCCGAACATCTCCAAGGCAGATTTAATAAACGGATTGCTACGCACATCTATGTTCTGCTGCATGTCCGCAACTAAAATAAAATTTACCCTCAGCGGAGTATTACATAATTCCGAAACGGCTTTTTCAACTATGGTCTTATTTTCTTTTCTATCCAAAGATTCCTTATGTAAAGAACAGCTCTTTGGAAAAGCTACCGTAATCAAATCACCTTGTATTTTTGTAGGTTCTCCCTCACTAATATATGTAGATACGGACATTTTAATTTTAGATAAATTGTTTACAATGCTACTCCAAACATTTTTTACATTCTCTAAAGAAATGCTCGCTGTCGGCTTAGAAATATTTTTAGCTGCTTCTTCCTGAGCCGGCGCAAGTTGTGCTTTTCTTTCAGTAAGCAATTCCGGGGGTTTTAATTCCTGCGGGGCTGAAGATAAATTTTTCTGATGCTTATACGCTAACCTAACCAGGCTTATCTCCAAAGGTATGCGCACAGAATCCAGGCGCTTAGTCATCTCCTGGGTGGAAATTAAAATATTAAAAGTAGCAAAGATCTCATCCAGACTCAACAACTGGCTCTGCTTAAATAGACGATCGCAAATCTCCTGCGGTAAATCCACCAGCTTAGTATCCCCTTGCGAAACTTTAGCGACCATAAGATTACGAAAATGCTCGATAAAATTAACCAAAAACACGCCCGGGTCCTTGCCATCATCGATAATTTCATTAAAAAGTTTTAATGCCGCACCTGGGTCCTTTTGAATTAACTTATCGGTGAGCGCAAACAACACATCCTGCTCGACCATACCTAAAACCGAGATCGCATCTTTTAAAGAGATATTTCCTTTAGAAAACGAAACGAGCTGATCTAGAATTGATTCCGCATCCCGCAATGAACCATCGCTGCTTCTGGCCACTGCCGCCAGTACCTCTTTATCCACCGTAATTTTTTCCTGGCGAATAATTTTCTCAAGCTGAGCGATAATTTCAATTACCGTGATCCTACGAAAATCCATTCGCTGCGTGCGAGAAATAATCGTTGGCATTACTTTTTGCGGATGAGTAGTCGCAAAAATAAATTTTACAAATTCCGGAGGCTCCTCCAACGTTTTAAGCAAAGCATTAAAACCATCCGGAGTTATCTGATGCACTTCATCAATAATATAAACTTTAAATTTACCGTGCGTGGGAGAGAATTTTACATTTTCACGCAATGCCCTGATCTCATCAATCCCGCGGTTAGATGCGCCATCGATTTCAATCACATCCATCGAACGGCCCTGATTAATCTCTAAACAAGAAGGACATTTCTGGCAAGGTTTTACCGTCGGGCCATCTTTGCAGTTAAGCGCCTTAGCCAAAATTCTCGCGGTTGAAGTTTTACCTACTCCGCGGGGACCGGTAAAAAGATACGCATGCGCAAGGCGATCCTTTACAATGGCGTTCTTTAAAGTACCCACAATGTGATCTTGCCCGATAATGCTTTCGAAATCCTGAGGGCGCCATTTTAAAGCAAAGACGGTATAGGACATAATTTTAAACGGAGAGACTGGGATTCGAACCCAGGGACCCAGTTACCCAGGTCAACTCATTAGCAGTGAGTTGCTTTCGACCACTCAGCCATCTCTCCTAAAGTTTATTTCTCTTTTTCTTAAAAAATTCTTTCAATAAAAAACTAGATTGTGTTTCGAGGATTCCCTTGCTTACTTTTATCTGATGATTTAATTTTTTATGATTTACAATGTTCACTATCGAACCACAGGCGCCGGTTTTAGGGTCTTTTGCGCCAAAATATAAATTTTTTATACGCGCCAAAACTAATGCCCCAGCACACATACTGCAAGGTTCAATTGTAACATAGAGGCTAGCTTCATTCAACCACTTTGTCCGGAGATAATTCGCTGCGCTGGTAATCGCAATTATTTCAGCATGAGCCGTAGGATCTTTTAAGCGTTCAACCTGATTATGTCCGCGAGCAATAATTACGCCATCTTGAACAATCACCGCCCCCACCGGCACTTCATCTTCGGCGTAAGCTTTTTGCGCCTCCTTCAAAGCCTCCGACATATAAAATTCATCTAACTTATTCATTAAATTATTAATCTAAATTCATTTAAAATTAAACGGTAAGAAAATAAAACTAGGCTTTTAATCACGCGGCAAAACAACTATAAACTTTACGCCCATATTCGGAGAATTCTCAACCCAAATTTCTCCGCCGTGCAGCTCAACAATATCTTTAGCAATCGCTAACCCTAATCCGGCGCCATCATGATCATTTTCCAATCTTTTAAACTTGTTAAAAATTTCACTTAATTTATCCAAAGGTATATTTTCTGAATTATTAACAAATTCAACCCTAATAAATTTATCAGAAATAAAAGCATCAACGGTAACCCACCCAAGTTCCGGTATATATTTAATGGCGTTACTTAAAAGATTATTAACCACCTCTTTAATCATGCCTTTATCTACTTTTAACAGTAATTTTTTTCTGAAATTTTATTTACCAAGGTTATTTTATTTTTTTCAAATAAAACTTGAAATTCGGCGATTTTTTCAGCAAGCAGCGCCACTAAATCGCATGGCTCCTTCCGCAGAGCAATCATTCCCGCTTCGATTTTATATAAATCCAATAAAGTCTCCAGGGTATGCGACATATTCTCCAATGTTGAGCAACAAGAATTAAGATTTTTCCTTTGTTTATCATTTATCGCACCAATAGATCCGTCAACCAGCAGGGCAAGTAATTCCTTAACAATTATTATCGGGGTTTTGAAATCATGCGAAACCGAAGCCACAAGCTCTGACTTTAATTGTTCGCTTTGCTTTAACTCTATAGTATAAGAAATTGTTTTATCGAAAAGCTTTTTAATAATACTATACCCCAGCATAAATCCCGAAAACGAAATAAAAATTAAAACATATAAAATAAAACTAATTTTGGTAATATCCAGACCATTGACTATAAATATATAAAAAAACGTCAAAAGAGGAATAACGCTCAAAAGCGCAAAAACCAGTTTAAATTTATAAAAAGGGTTCTCTTGTAATTCCTGCAGAACCAGTTTGGATATATCAATTTTTGCTGTTTTATCGTATATTTTTTTAGTCATTTTTATAGTTTTTTATGCGCCCAGCTGGGGTCGAACCAGCAACAACCAGCTCCGTAGGCTGGTGCTCTATCCAGTTGAGCTATGGGCGCAAGATCATTCTCTCCCGTTGCCCGCCAAAAACATTATTATCTTACCACACTTAAAAAATAAATCTATCTAGTTTTAAGCGATCTTCCAGATTTGCTGCTTATATTGATCAAGCATACGATAAGTATTAAAATAACCCGCAACGCAAACACACTCAATCATCCGATCAATCCAATCAGAACCAAAATCTATTTTCCCTTGCTGATTAGTCTTATAATACAAACTTACCATGCTTTCTAGGGCCCGATACAACTCTTCAGAATCTTCATTCATATGTAAATCCGATTCGTTCCCTACGCTACCTTCGCTATTTTGATAACCGAAAAATGCGCCGATCTTTCTGTCTGTTGCCTCAGCTACCCAGCCATCCACCGTACTCATCTGCAAAACTCCGTTTAAAATCGCTTTCATTCCGCTGGTACCGGAAGCCTCAAAAGGCGGCAAAGGATTATTCAACCAGACATCAACACTGGAACTAAGTAATTTACCTAGCGAAATATCATAATTTTCCAATACAATAATTTTTAACTTATCATAATCAACATCCAGCTTGTCCACTTTATCCAGCATTTCATTAATATAAGTAAAACCTAAATTATCATTCGGATGCGCCTTGCCCGCTAGAATAATCTGCACCGGACCGATTTTCTGGGCAATGCGGACTAATCTGCCAATATCATGCAAAATAAGACTTGGCCGCTTATACGCCGCCACTCTTCTGGCCCAACAGATAGTAAAGATATTCTTGTCCAGCTTCCACTTCTCTAAAAATTTACACAAATCAGTTTTGCTAGATTGATGCGCCTGCCACAACTGTGCACGAAAATCAACATTTTCCTTAAGCTGCGTAGCTTTAGATAAAATCATCGGATTAGCGCTAAAATTAATAAAAATTTTCGGAAATTTATTAAAAAGATCCTGGAATGCTCGTGACATCCAGGTATACGGATGCACCCCATTAGTTACATATTGTATTTGATCTTTGTAACCGGGAAATTGGATATGCATTACTTTCTGATGGTTGTGCGAAACGGCATTTATCGCCGAGGAAATATTCATGGAAAGCAATGTAAGATTTGCCACTCCTGAACGCTCTTTGCCGAATTTTTCAATAATCTCCGTATCATCTTTCTTGAGCACCTTATTTAAATCATCGAAGGAAAACCGGTCGTGGCCCGCTTCTACCGGGGTATGACAGGTATAAACAAATTTAGTCTTTAGTTTTTCCAACTCTTCTTTGCTAGTGCCTCGCGCCTTGGCAATAAACGCAAACACCGCATGCCCCTCATTAAGATGATAAGTATCAATCTGATAACCTAAATCGTCTAAAGCGCCTATTCCTCCAAAACCCAACACCACCCTCTGCAATAGCTTTAAGAATACATTATCGCTACGGTAAAGCTGATCCGTTAGATTTTTGGCACGCGGACTATTCGGCTCAGTATTAGAATCTAATAATATCAAAGGCACAACCGCATCTTGCTGCTGGCTATAAACATAATACTTCCACAATCTAAGATAAACATCTTCAGATTTTAAAGAAATTTTAATTTTATTTTTTAAAGGAATTAAACCCGGATAGGTATAAGGATCCCAATGCATTTTCTCCGGAGCCTGCCCGTATTTAAACCAAAACTTCTGCCTAAAATAACCGGAGCTCCAGAGTATCCCAATGGCCGCCACCGGGAGATGGTAATCCGCCATGGTTTTAACTGTATCCCCCGCTAAAACACCCAAACCCCCGCTATAAATCGGCAGGTCAATAATATTATTCTGATGCAAAGCAAAAAAATAATCTGCCACCCGATAATTTGAAAAAACCGCATTTTCCGGAACCTGATTCAAAGGATTAAGCGGCAGTTGACTAGAGAATTTATTATAACAACTAGTGGCTAAACCATACTCCATCGAAAAATAAGCGATACACCGTTCCGCGCTTGAGCGTAATCTTTTTTCCGCCTTGACGATCGCTTCTAAGGGCATGCCAAAATAATCACTATTTTTTATGTCACGAGCGTAATGTCCGTCGGCATCATCCACCTGCACTAATGCATAAAATTCGTCAATAAGATTACTCATTTACTTCCACCTAAAATGTAGATAAATTCTTCCCCAGCCTTTATCGGTCTTCTCTAGCCGGGAATAAAGCTGACGATTCTCTTTTTTATTTAAAAAATTTAAAATACGCTTCTTCACGCTTTCCGCAGCTGTCCCATAAGCAATTTCCACAATACTTGCATGGCCGTCGACCGCTTCTTGCAAAATCGCCGCCATTTTTTCTTCCATATCCGGAACAACCGGAAAAAGATTAAGTTTTAATTTCATTTTCTAAGACTTGCTGAAACGCCGGGGTTTTTTAAATCCGGATTGCTGACGATCAGCGCTACTTTTACGCCAAGGTTTAGCTGCGCTTGCAGATTTTTTCCAAGGCCGCGATTCACCGGCACTTGCAGTTTTTTTCCAGGGCTTAGATTCACTACTGGCGGATTTAATCCAAGATTTAGATTCGCTACGGCTTTTTTCCCAAGGCTTAGCTTCACTACTGGCAGATTTAATCCAAGGCTTAGCACCACCTCGACTCTTCTCCCAAGGCTTAGATGCAACTGGAGACCTCTGCCAAGGTTTGACTTCACCCTCAGGTTTTTTCCATGAGCCAGACCTGGCCAAAGGTTTCTTCCACGGATTTGATTCAGTTTGCGGACGCTGCCAAGGCTTAAGATCGCCTTCGGACTTGACAAAACGTGCCGGCGTTCTTGGTTTCTTAAGCCAACGCATCGGATTAGATTTGTATCTTTTTTCAGGAACCGATTCAGTAATCCCGGCTTCGGTTCTTTTCTTTAGGTAACTTAATGTGCGTCTTCCTTCTTTATACTTTCCGGTTCGCTGAAAAGAAGGATCATGTCGAGAATTATTTGCTTTGCCAGCAGGCTCGCTTTTTGGCCCCTTAGAAACCGCCGGCGTAACATTAATCGACCGGCCTAAAATATCTTTCCCCTGCAACTGAGCAATCGCCGCGAGTGCCTCCTGCTCATCAGGCATCTCCACAAATCCAAATCCTCGGGATTTTTTACCTTTTTTTTCCATTACAATCGCTACAGAAGTAACTACGCCAAAAGCCATAAAAGCCCGTTGCACGTCTATTTCTTTGGCTTCAAACGATAAATTACCGACAAATATATTCATTTTATCCCCCTGGCTACTTCATTTATTTAACTAACTAAAAAACTTCTCTTGGCAATTAATATCAATTACCTCAACTATTCATTAATGGTTGATTCTCGTCGCCAACACATACTATAACATAACCACTCGATTGTCAATTAGCAAGATTTCCGATAATATTGCAAATCTTAATCACTTTAGCAGCAAAATAGATTTAACCTAACTTGCCGTAATTGACAATTAACACAAATCAATAAAATTTATTATCGTATCCGCTATCGGCAGGAATAAAAAGGCCGGCCCTATGTTAATCTGACTTCCAGGAGACTATCGATTTACTTGATGTTGCTTTCAACGCCGCTACCTCAACTAATGCCTCAGTTATTTTGCTAACATCATAATTTATCGTAACATTGCCCTTAATCGTAGTATCCACCATTGTACTACTCTCCGCCAAGACGCTCCCGCTAGTTTCAACTGTACCGGTCATCGTTAATTCTCCGATTACATAAATGATCCCTTCAAAATCCACTGTGCCGGAAAAATGTACATTGCCATTAATTACCAATACTCCGCTACCGCTTAAATTCCCGGCAATCGTCAAGGTATCGCCTACAGGAACATTGACCCAAGTAATCCCATCGACAGGAGCGCCAAAAGTATCCGGAGTATAAGTATGTGTTGCCCCGGCCTGCATCTGAGCTTTAGTTATCGTAAAGAGATCGGAAAAATCCAAAGTGGAGAATTCCTTAGAGCTACCGGTAGGATTAATGTCGACACTACCTTTAGTTACCAACTCAGTAGTAGTTTCAATCCCGTATTTAAATTTTGACGGCGGAACGGTAGATGGAACATAGTAAAAAGTGGCAACAATAGTACGGGTTAATGTTGAACCGTCGCTACGCGTTACGGTACCCGTAGAAGTAACCAGATAATAATTACCTGTGGAAGGAGAAACAGTCGTAGCATATGCGTAGTTTGCGCCGCCTAAGGTCGAACTTGCAGAAGATGGAAAATTAATATAGGTGTTCGCTAGACCTGCCTCAGCCAACCAGAGCGCCCGAGTAGAATCGGCAAAACGCTTAGCCAGGTTACCTTCATTAATATTCTGCACGTAAAAAGCAGTGAGCATCAAAGAAAGTATCAACGTCACCAATAATGAAAAAATTAGCACAAACCCACTCTTTTTATTCATTGCGAATTTTTGTCTCCGCAGTTAAAGAAGCCATCACTTCCACTCTTTGGCCATCTTCTCTATCTATTGTTCTAGCGAGCTTCGTTACTGTAATAACGCTAACTATATTTTTAGTAGTAAGAACGCTGTTACTAAGATCCGACAAGTCACTGCCAACACGAGTAAAAAATGGCGACTCAACCACATTGGCATAAACCCAGGATTTTAAAACTCCGCCTGACCCATTCAAAAGATTTCGCGTAAGCGTTTGAGCGTTTTCATTATAAACATATTGAATAGACTGACTATAGTCCAACTGATATGTTCCGTCAACATTCACGCCTAATACCGGATTAAATTTTATGCTTATATGGCTTACGTTAAGCGCCAAATTCCCCAACTGTGCCTGACGCAAATCACGCGTTATCCAGTCGCTGATTTGCCTGGCTTCAGACTGCGCAGAAACTTTAGTTGAGCTGATATCATTAGTGGCATCACCATTAATTAAAACAAAACCCAAGCCTCCCACCAGCACCGCCCCAACAAGTGCCGCCAGAAGAACTTCAATTACGGTAAAACCTCGCCGTTTATTTATTAATGCACGTAGACAAAACATAATGTATTGGGTATATCTGCCCTTTCTCTTTCCAGCTAACATCTACACTAATTGTAGCTAAATCTCCCACTACGTTACGCGTAAGCGTGATTGTTTCTTCAGGCAAATTATGAAGAACAGGGACATTCGGTACGCCTGGAAAATTAACTGTTTCCGGCACAACATAAGAACTGATTGAATTAAAAGGCGTAACCTTCAGTTGTTCAAGCACAAATTGCGCGTCATTTACAGCAATGGTTAAGTTGGCGCTAGCGTCAGCCAAAATCATCAACTGAACAAAACTTAAAAGCGAACCGGTAACCACCAAAGCAGTGATCGATACCGCCACCATCAGCTCAATTAATGTTAAACCTTTCTTATTTCTCATCTTCGCTCTCCGCAACCATTAATCCGTCAATTACAACGGCATTAAATACTTTTCCAATAAAAATTTAGACCTTCCCTCACTTTAAGTATACCCTATAAATAGAGATAAAACCATTCCTTTGTTGCTTTAGGTCATCTCTTCCAGCGGCATCAGAAAAGCTTTTAAACCTTCAGCTCCCAAGCTCTTACGCAGCTGTCTAACCGCAGCGATTATTTTCTTGCCGACCACTTCTTCACAGGCAACATATAGAATATTATTCCTCCCCGGCCAGATATCCGTGCCCAAATGCGTTCCACTCGCTGCGCCACAGCCAAAAACTCCGGTGATTTTAGTGTAATTCTTCATTGAACAACCCTCTAAAATTTCCATCATCTCATTGTCTAAGGCCTCATTATACACTACCATCACCATTTTCATTTTCGATTAACCTCCTTTAAAGCAGATTTCCGATGAAAAACTGCATAAAGCGTGGGAACAAATAATAAAGTAACCAAGGTAGAAACGCTCAAACCTCCAATCATTGTGATCCCTAAAGGCTGCCAAACCTCAGAGCCTTGGCCTCGAGAAAGCGCTAAAGGCAAAAGACCGGCGATGGTCGTAATGGTCGTCATTAATATCGGGCGTAGTCGATTACCGCCGGCGGTAGTTACCGCTTCCTGTATCGAATATCCCCGTGCCCGCAACATAATAATGTAACTCACCAGAACAATCGCGTTATTTACCACGATACCCATGAGCATAACGATCCCCAAAAAAGTATTAATACTTAAAGTTGTCCCGGTCAAAACAAAAGCCAAAATTACTCCGATAAAAGTAAAAGGTATGGCAAACATAATAATAAAAGGATCCAAAAGCGACTCAAACTGTGCGGCCATGACCATGTATACTAGCGCAATACCTAAAACAAGCAGAAGGGTTAAATCTCCAAAAGCTTTCTTCTGTTCTTCCGCTTCTCCGCCGATATTTAAAGTAACATTCGCCGGCAACACCAGCTTGCTAATTTGTCGATTTAAATCTTCCACAATCTTTCCGCTAGATCGCTTGTAAGCATTACACTGAACTCGTACCATTCTTTCCCGATTTTTTCGCTCGATTCTATCCGGTCCGCTCGCTTCAGAAATTTTGGCAATATTGCTTAGCTTAATCTGTGCCCGCTTAACTCCTTGTCGACTGGCTAAAGCTTCTAAACCTACAAAAGGAGCATTATCCGCCGGCAACGGCGCCATAATCGTTAAATTTTCGATATCTTCTAATTTTGTACGCGAAGATTCTTCCAGGCGAACATAAATATCATAAGTTTTGCCATTTTCACGATATTTTGTCGCAGTTGATCCCTGGATAAAAGACTTTAATGTGGAGGCGATCGTATTCATATCCAGCCCAAGACTAGCGGCCTTCTGTCTATCCACATCGATCTTTAACTCCGGGCTATTATCCTCCCGCGAAATGCTCACATCTACCGCCCCAGGAATCTTTTCCATAATTGTCTTTATTTTCTGCGCTAAAAGATTAGTATCCGCAAAAGAATTGCCAATGATCTCCAGCTGCACCGCCTTGCCACCTCCCCCGGTAATCAAGTTACCTAAAGGATTACCCGTCGCAACATCGGTCCTTAATACTCCGGGAATAAGTTTAATCTTGTTCCTGATCAACTGACCCACTTCTTTTACCGAGCGCTTTCTTTGATCTTTAGGAATAAGCTTTGCCCCCGCCGAGATTACATGCGTGCCGCTGGCCCCACCCATCATTCTACCCACCCCGCTCACCTGTCCACACCGGGCATAATAATATCGAGCCTCCGGAACATTTTTATCAAAGATCTCCTCAATCCTTTTAGCCACCTTATCCGATTCCTCAATACGCGTACCAATCGGCAAATGAATCGTCACACGCAGGTCTCCGGAATCTTCTTCCGGCATAAATTCATTTCCTACAAACGGCAAAAGAAACAAAGTTAATATAAAAGCACCCGTAAATCCAATGAGAATTAATTTTTTATGCTCTAAAGAAAATTTCAAAGCCCTTTCATAAAAATTCTCCCAGCTTTTAAACCAACTCTCAGAGATCGCATAAAATTTAATAAAAAACTTTGATTGTTTACCAAAATTATTAAAGCGCAACCACTGAGCGCAAAGCATCGGCGTAAAACTAGTCGCCGTAAATAAAGAGGCCATTAAAGTCACGATAATAATTATCGCCAAACCTCCGAAAATTATCCCCACTACCCCCGGAATAAACAGCATCGGCATAAATACAACTACCGTAGTTAAGGTTGATGCCGCCACTGATAGAAACATTTCTGAAGTTCCAAAGATCGCCGCTTCACTAGGCCGATTACCCTTTTCCAGCCTTCTAAAAATATTATCCACAATCACAATTGCGTTGTCGACGACCATCCCGGTAGCTATCGCTAATGAGGACAAACTAATCGTATTAATTGTCCCTTTGCTTAAAAATAAATAAATAAAAGCAATCAACAGGGAGAATGGAATAGTTAATGCCACAATTAAGCTTGGAGCAAAAGACCTAAAAAAGAACCAGGCCACCATAATTACTAGCACTATCCCCAACCAAACCGAAAATTTTAAAGAATCCAAGGAATTAATAATATCCTGCGAGGTGTCAAAAATAGTATTCACCTTAACATCCGGCGGTAAAGTTTTAAGCAGTTGGGCCATTTTCTTCTTTACCAGATTACCGACTTCCACAGAATTCGTTCCGCTTTGTTTCTGAACCATCATCATAATTCCCGGCTGCTTATTAAAACGCACAATACTAGTAACTTCTTTAAAGCTATCCTCTATCCGGGCGACGTCCTTTAAATATATAGGATTGCCATTACGTTTACCTAAAATTATAAGATTAATTTCCTCCGGTCGCGCAAATTCACCCGGAAGACGAATCAGATAATCCGTAAGCCCGGTTTTTAAGCTCCCCACCGGCTGAGTAATATTTTCCTGTTTTAATTTATTTTCTATATCCAGAATAGAAAATCCATAACCTTCCAAACGCTGCCGGTCAATCCAAATATTAATCTGACGCTGCAAACCACCACCATTGATTTGCACCGTACCTACCCCCGGCAATTGCCTTAAAGCATCCCCAATCCCTTTATCCACCAAATCATATAGATCCGAATAAGTTTGTTGAGCAGTTATCCCAAAATAAATTATCGGAATATTCGCCGTATTAAATTTAAAAATAAAAGGATTTTCCATCTCATCCGGAATATCCGGCATAAAACGCTTAGCTAATTCAATGCGATCACGTACATCATTCGAGGCCTCATCAAGATTTGTGCCCCAAATAAACTTTAACGTAATTACAGAGCTACCTTCCGAAGAATTTGAGGTAATCTTTTCCAAACCCGGAGTTGTCCCTAGTTGGTTTTCTAGCTCTTCCGTTACATTCACTTCGACATCCTCGGGACCTGCCCCGGGATAAGCGGAGATCACGGATATTGAGGGTGGCTCAATTTCCGGCATCATATCAATACCCAAGCGACTCAATGAATAAAGCGCCAAGATAATAATTGCTAAAAATATCATTAAATTCGTAACCGGCTTTTTTACGCCAAATTCTGGTAAGCTCATTCTCTTTCTACCTCCGGTTCAACCAATGCCCCATCAGCCAAAAGCTGCTGGCCCATAATCACCACCACATCCCCGCCAACTAATCCCTGACGCACTTCAAAATACGGCCCCTGACGAATACCTAAACTTATTTTTCTTAATACGGCTTTCTTAGCCTGGACCACAAATACATAATTATCCGGATCACGCCCCATAATTGCTTCCCTTAAAATTACCGGCACATTACTTCTGGCTTCTACCACCAACCTCACTTTAGCAAACATTCCGGATTTTAAACGATATTCCTTATTCTCAATAGTTATCTCTACCGGTGCGGTGCGCGTAGATAAATCAACCACCGGGCTAACCTTAGTTACATTACCGGTAAATTTCTCAAGCGGCCAACTGTCTACGCTAATCTCAGCTTGCTGGCCAAGCATAATCTTCGGCAAATATTTTTCTGGAATATCTAACTCAATCTTTACTTTATCGGGGTTTACGACTAAGGCAACCGGGGTACTTGCTGTAACATTCTCTCCGATATCAACATACACTCTACCTAAAATGCCGGTAAGCGTGCTTTCTACCGGAGCTTTTTGAAATTTAAGACCGACTTCATCACGATCAATATAACAAATCACCTCTCCCTTATTAATCAAAGCGCCATCTTCTTTTACTTTTTCAATAATCTTTCCGCTCACTTTCGGATAGATCACTGCTTCGTCCTGAGCCTTAATATCCCCGGTATAATCTAAGCTTTCAAAAAGTTCTTGCAATTTAACATTCTCCACTTTAACCGGAACTGCTTCTTGAGATTTATCTTTGTTTTTTCCCGGAGCGCAACCACTTAATAAGAATACACAACAAACTGTCACTAGTATCATATTATATCTCATTAAAACCTCCAGTTGATTTATCAAAATTAAACTTGGCAATTAGATAATCATAAACTGCCTGCTGTTGATTAAAAACTGCTACTGCGTATTTTAATTGCGCGTCGTTATTATCTAATGAACTAATTAACCCTTGGGCAGACCTCTGTTGAGCCGTATCGAGATTATTCTTATAAAGTAAAACATCCGCTTGAGTCGCTTTTATCTGTTCAATAGCGTTCTTTAAAGCTAAATACGCATTTTTTACCTCCAGCGCGATATCTCCATAAAGCTTGGTTTTACCTAATTGTGTTTGCTTTAGATCTACAATTGCCTGTTCCACTAAAGCCTTTGTCTTCCATCCATCAAAGATCGGCCAAGAGAAGGTTATTCCGGCGACATTATAATCATTCCAATCTCTAGTATTAATGGTTGTGGTCGGGGTGCCATGTGTGCGCCCATAATAATCCCAAGAAGCATAGATATTTGGTCGACCTTCAGCGCGCGCCACCTCGATTGCGCTTTTATCCGCCTTAAGCTGAGATTCAAACTGCCTGATCTCCGGACGAGTTTGCATAGCTTTTAAAAACCCTTGTTCAAAAGCAATATCTTTGGGTACAAATTTAAATTCTGTACTTGGCACAATCAAAATGTCCTTGTCTAAAAATAGTAAATTGTTCAACAGAGCTCTAGCTGCCTCCGCTTGCGACTTAGAAGTCTCGAAAGCCTGACTCACGCTCGATAAAGCGGCTTGTGCCTGCAAAATATCAGTTTCTGAGGACTGGCCATTTTTATAAAGTGAATTAATATAATCTAAGTGCTGCTGACTATTATCAAATATAGCCTTATTTAAATACACAAATGAATTTGATAATAATAGTGTATAATAAGCCCGCGAGAAATCAAAAATCATTTCTAACTTTGTTTTATCTAATAGTGATTGCGCTACTTCCAGCTTATAATCACTATATTTTATACTGTTTATAACTTTCCCTCCTCGATAAAGATACTGTCTTAAGCTAACCTGCGAAGTATGTTCGCTCAAATCTTTTGTATAAAGTCCAGCGGTATAAAACCAGTTATAAGTTAAATTAAGTGTCGGAAAAATTCCTGCTTGAGCCTCAGAAATTTTTAACTTAGCCTTTAGAACGTCATCGGTTTTAAGCAGGATGTCGCGGTTATCCCTTAAGCCAATTGCCACCGCCTCATTAAAGCTAAGCGTAATCTCCTGAGCATATCCAAGAGCAAAAAATAAACTAAATAATAAAACTATAAAAATTAATCGTCGCATAATTTAGCTTCTTCTTTATCTAAGATTTCTTTTACCTGCATAAGTATGCGCAGATATTCCCCACGATCATCTTGCGATATCTGGCCAAAGATCCTAGTAACAAGTTGCGTACGTTGTTGATTTATCTTTTTTAAAACTTCCACCCCCTTGGCACTAAGTTTAATTCTAATAATCCGACGATCTTTTTGGTCGTATTCTCTTTGCACATAGCCTAACAACACCAAACGTTGAACAATCCCGGTAGAAGCTGCGGTAGAGACCTGCATAAACTTAGCTAAATCTGTCATCTTAGATGATCCCTGACGACTTAAAAGCTCTAGAATAAGCAACTGTGGCAGTGTAATTTTGCCTTTATAGACATCATTATTCTGCCGGCGGGCAAACCCTTTCATAATTTCCGGCAGAATCTGATTCATTTTTAGTGCAAAATCTTCAATCGATATCCCGGTCATAATAAATCCTCTTGATATTTAATCACATTAATTATTAACCACATTAACAATATGCCATAAAAAAATTACTCTGTCAATAGTGATTCAAATAAAACAAATTTTACTGTTTATATCCTTTTGCCGCTAATGCCGCTAAAAAACCCGGATGAACCTTATACCCCATATTCATCGCCTTGCTTGCATCCTGCCAGCTTTTAGCGTACTGGCCATTGCGAAAATAAGCAACCCCGCGATCATTATAGCATTGAGCGACAAAGCCCAATTCATCCGGACGCATCTTTATCGCTTCAGTAAAATCGTCAACCGCCTTATTATATTCTTTTATATTGATATAAGCTAGCCCGCGGTCATGAATTACATACGCAGGATTTACCGATGATCCTAATGCCTGATTATAAAATATAATCGCTTTTTGAGTTTCTCCCAATTGATCATACGCCGCTGCTTTCTTCTCAAGCGGCAGCGAATCATTAGGATAATTCTTAATCTCTTCATCATACTCCTGAATTATTTGGCGATAATAGACTTTCCGGGATACGCCGGCAAATAAAACGCTAAACACAAGAAATAATATTACGCCAAATAACGGAATTAAAAGTATTTTTTGATTTTTCTTAACCAGACTTAATATTACCGGAACATATAAAGTAAAACAAAATAATGACCCGACAACTAAATAGACATGGCTCCATCTCATCCAATTATATCCTAAAAAAAGCGGGCTACCCACCTGCCAGCGCATGGCATGGGCCAATATGCTCACAAAATACAATAAAAAAAGCGGCAACACGAAAAAAAAGACCGTTACCAACGCTTTGATAAATTTTTTCATACCTGTCTCCTTGTAATCGTGATTATATATTTATGCATTAACTAGCCACATTTCTTAAAAAGTTTTAGTCCGAATGCTTTTTAAGGTTGTCCCTTTTATCCTTATACATCAACTTATCCGCCCGGGTTAAAAATTCGTCAACCGAACCCACGTAAGGTGCCTGACAAACCGCTATCCCCATGCTTAAAGATAAAACGTACTGTTTTCCCGGCTCATTATTTCTAGAATCCAGATTCTTTTTTAAACGGCCAATAAGAACATTCTCTTCATTCCTGGTAGCTTGCATAGCAATCACCGCGAACTCATCGCCTCCGATTCGCGCGATTATATCCGGCTCACGGAATGTTATTCTCATAATCTTAGCGATTTCAATAAGCGCTAAATCCCCTTCCGCATGGCCAAAAGTATCATTAATCCATTTCATATTGTCCATATCCACAAAAAGCAACATTACGTCTTCTTTATTGCGTTTGGCAATTTTAATTTGCTGTTCACCTAAAGCCAAGAGACCACGGCGATTATAAAGACCGGTGAGCGGATCGGTAAGCGATAAGGCCCGTAATTCCTGCTCCGCATTCTTTAATACCGTGATATCCTGGGCGGTGCAAACAACATAGCTAATATTTTCTTCTTTATCGCTAATTACTGAAACGCTAAAAAGAACGGGAATATCAATTTTATTTTTAGTCACAAAATGAATTTCATAATCTATAAACGCGCCTTTTTTAACATGCTGTTCGAACTCCGTGCCGGTAAAAAGCGAATGCGCGGATGAGAAGATTATGTTAATCGGCTCTCCGATAAGCTCGCCTTCGCTATATCCTAATAATTCACTTACCGTTTTATTAACCCGAATTATTTTTAACTGAGGATCCAAAACAATCAACATGTCCGCCATACTATTAATGATGCTATTTAAATAGTCTTTCGAAACAGTGCTTTTACGTAATTCTTCCAACATCAGATTAAAAGAACCCGCCAATTGGCCGATCTCATCTTTTGAAGAAATTGATACGCGTGTTTGAAAATTTCCCGAGGCAATTTCTTGCGTAACCTTATGCAGCTTAAACAAATTACGCGTAATTATCTTCGACAAAAGAAAGCTCGCCAAAATACCGAAAAATACGATAAACAGCTCTAAAATTAAAAAAGTCTGCAAAAGAACCCGGATAATCTCCTTTTCCTCAGTAGCAATTTCCAACGACTGCTTAAGCTTAAAATTTTGAAAATTTTTCTGTGTTTCTTCAAAATATTGAATACGCTTAACTGTTTCCAAGAGACACTGATTTATCCTGTCAGCCGACTCCTTCTTATTTATGTAATTAATCAAAGTGTCTGCTACGCTGCTAATTTTCTCGGCAGATATCCTGATCATCCGCAAATTTTCTAAATCTTTTACAATAGAAAGCTTGCTCGTAAACCGATCTAGCTGCTCAAGCGCCTTACGCGCTTCATCCCTGGCCTCTTGACTGCCTAATATAACATAAAGTTCAATCTTGCTTTCTAAAAGCCTTACAATTTCAATGCCCTCTTGCGAAACATTTGTTTCTTTTTCAAGAGGGACTACTCGGGAAGACAACGCGTCTATTTTAGTCAAAAGAGGGTAGCTGACCAAAAGAATCGACACCGCCAACAGAATAATTATTGAAAATCCGTAAAAAATCTTTTGGCTAATAGAGAAACGCATCATATTATTGCTCCTGACCGATCAATTCTTTAGCGACCTTAAACATTGCCGGAGTAAAAACGATACCCAGCTTGCCGGCGATATGTAAATTTAAAGAGAGCAAGCCTTTTTTATTTGTAACTATAGGGATATCTGCTGGCCTTGCGCCATCAAGGATACGTAAAGCTGCCCTGGCTGCATATTCTCCCTGTTCCTCAGCGCTTTTGGTTAGCCCAATCAAAGAAACGAGCGTCATCCCTTCTACATCCGATCCTGTCGGAATCCGAATGTGCACATATATAAAATTTGCCGCTTCCTTAGAATCCCAACCCTTGATTCCATCATGCGCGCCAAAAATAATCATATCGGATTTTTCCTGAAGCCGCAAAAACTCACTCTTCCAAGAATCAAAATCTTTAACAAATACTTTATTTAAAATTTTATTTTCAATATACTGGTCGTAATATGCAACATTTCTACGTTCATGCGGCGCATCATAGCCGACAAAACCCACCCTGCCGCCTTTAGAAAATTTTCTCAAGTGATTATAAAGCTGCTCAATCAACCCGATTTCAATCATACCTGTTGTATTTTTATACGGGGCTCCATATGTTGAAATATCCCAATTTATTCCACAAAACACAACCGGTAGATTAACGTCCCGATAATAAGGCTTAATTACATAAGTAAAAGCATTATCGTCCGCAACAATCAAAACATCCGGCTTGAATTCTTCAATAATTTTCTTAACCTTAAGCCCGGACATCTTGCAGAATTGTTCCGAAGTGTTATCCTTAGTGTCCATATAGACCGCCTTAAAAACTACGCCCGTGCCGCTTAAAACAACTTCCGCCCCGCGCTGTTCTCCATCGCTCCAATCATAACCTTGATGATAAGAATTCACGTAGAGAATTTTTTTACCGCGGTAATTAGATTGGCCCGCATAAATAATATTCGCCATGGCCAATATAAATAAAAAAATTATAAATACGAATATTTTTTTCATAACCCTAATTATAAGTTTGAAAAGAATTACAAATTTTTAATTTGTTCCAACTCTAAAGACGCATTTTCATTGTCATAAACCATTTTAAAAGTCACAACAAGTTTGTACATTTCAATCGTCTCATTATTTCTCATGGTAACTTCGGCCTGACCGGTATAGCGCTTGCCTCTGCTCTTAGCACATTTAATCGCATCAACTTCTATAACCGTATCATGCTCATCGTATCTCGCCTGCACTGCCTGTTTAACTAAATAAGCAGTTATTTCCTGCAGCCTTTTGCTATTTCGGCCTGAAAAACCACCCTTTGTAGAATTGCTCGAATTCGAGCACCCTCCAACGACACTCATAATCAAGATTAACATTACTATTAAATAATTAACTTTTTTCATCTCACTTATTCCTTATTACTCTACACCCGCCCAACTGATATAATAATCCTAAAACCCTTTTCTATCTATAGTGCTTACGGCAACATCCCCGCTCACACGCACGTTGCTTGGATTATTTTGTATAAACTTATCTTGAAATTGCGTCATCGCGCATCCATTAATGAATAAAGAAATTATTAATTTCATTACCCAAACCATTAGTAATTTTTCCTTACACATTAAGAATTATAACACTAATTTCTTTAAAAATATTAACCAGGCAAAAAACATTTAACAAAAAGGGCTGAACTTTTCAAGTTCAGCCCCGACAACAATTAAATTATTCTAATTAAATCTGTTTCTGGGCCAGATCACCAATAACCGGTAATTTAAAACCCTCGCCCTGATACGCCTTTACCATCAAAACTATCCAAAGAATTAAAGCCATTACAGCAATAATTGGCGAAAGCACCCAACCAATGACGGGTATAAATGCCAAAATCACATGTAAAACAAACAAACCACCGAAAGTAATAATTGACTGCATCGCATGAAATCGCACGAACTTATTATCCTTTTCAATAACAAAGAAAATAATCCCGGTGATCACTCCTAAAAGATAACTTAAAAGAGCCGCAACATTTGCCTGCAATCCATTTGAACACTTGCCCTGATCAACCTGATCCATTACCCCCTCCTTTTTAAAAAACCTATGCTCTAATTGTAACACAAATTCCAAAATTACAAACAATTTAATATTATCAATATAAGAAACTACGCATCAAAAGATTTCAGCTAAAATGACTAATTTTATGCTTTTTCCTTCTTTTTCAAAGCGCTAATCGCTCTGACCACCACAAAAATTGATAAAGCTACAATAATAAAATCAATGACATTATTTATAAACATCCCATATTTTAAAGTAACTGCGGGCTGAGTGGCTGTTGCCTCTTTCATGGTGATCACTAAATTCTTAAAATCAACGCCGCCGATTAACATGCCGATAGGAGGCATAATCACATCATTAACCAAAGAGTTAACAATTTTTCCAAAAGCAGCGCCGATGACAATGCCTACGGCCATATCTACAGCATCGCCCTTGATCGCAAAATCCTTAAACTCTTTAATAATAGACATACCTGCCTCCTTTTTATTATTTACCGAGAAACGAACCTAACCCTTTATTATCCAATAAATTTAAAGAAGCCTTTTTCTGACCGACCAACCCCTGCACTTTTGCCACTAGCCCATCTCCCTTTAGACCTAGAGCGCCAGCCTGTTGTATCGCCTGGGCAACAAAACTAGCAGCGCCTTTAAACGCATCTTTATTTTTCATTAAATCACTAACACAACTAACCAAACTACTAAGATTATTACCTTTAAACCCCTTACTGATAAAGTCGAGTAGAAGGCCTTTTACCTCGGTCAAGCCAACACCCATACCAAGAATTTTCTTGATCGGCTGCTCAACAGTATTTATATTATTGTCAGCTACAACTTTACTTCCTAATTCACTTTTTAGCGACGTAAAAAGCGCGTTCACATCTAAGGCTTGAGCATTAGTCAAAATACCGCTAAAACAACTTACAAAACACAAGAGCATCAAAATTACAAAAATTCTTTTCATTTATACCTCCTGAACTGTAAAAATATACACCAATATAATTAACTCAACTATAAAGGTATTACACAATTGTAATATTGCACTTTCAATAATTTAAATTTAATTCGGAGAGGCAGGGAATTAACCCCTTTTGTGCTTAAAAAGCCCCTTTTACCACTATTAAAACCACTTTTTTCAACATCCTGATTATTTTTCATTTTATCACGTTAACCGCATTGCTTCAAGCGCTCTCTTCTGCCCTTCTTTAGTTGAGTAACTATAATACTGGAGCGCCACTTCTTTATCTTTTAACCCGCAGACCGCCATAGCATCCGGTAGTGATACACCCCTTTTTTGACACTCTGTCATAAACCGCTTTCTGAAATACTTAGTAGTTATTCTGACTCCTGTAACCTCTTCACTTACTTCCCCTAAACATTCGTTGTAGTCTCTCTGATTTATTTTACGGTTGGTACGATTAAGGAATAATTGCGGGGCGCGCGGGTGCTGACTGCTGTTGGCATAGGCGTGTTTTACTATTGGTCCCAAGTCCGCCAGTATCCAAATCGGAGCTTCCTCTTTCATCTTAGTCGTTTCGCTGCGGATGCTTAATTTTTCAAGTGTTAATCCATCTTGCCATTTGACATCGGCTTTTTCAATAAGCGTACATTCCTCAACCCGGCGTCCTGTGGCATTTTGGAACCGAGCCAAATCCCAGAAGTCCGGCCTTTTTTCCTTAATACCGTCAAGTATCTGCTTCATCAGGGCATCGGATAATTCATAATAAGGCGTTTTGCTTTGTTGGGGACGATGAATTTGCTCCTTGATTGCTACAATCAATTCTGCCGATACATGCCCGACCCTGTAAAGGCGCTTCAAGATTGCCTTAGCCCTAATTAGTTCGGCCCTCCAACCATTGATCTTGCCTAAATGGTATATGTCTGCTTCGTTTACCTTCTTACCACTGTAGTAATTATGATACTGTTCAAAGAATCGCAACCCCAGCCGCGGAGTTAACTGGGAAAAACCAGTTAGCGTAGGGTATTTTAATGCCCTGAAATCAATGTACATCCTATCATAGGTATGCTCGTAACCTTGCACCGTCTTTACCGGCAGCGCGTAATTCAATTTCGGATGGAACATTCCAGCCATCAAGTCTTGCCGCGCCTGACTAAAATCGGCAGATAAGAGATTCCGTTGCTCTTCCGGCATTTGGTCCTTCTGCCTAGCTCCCACTATCAACTCATCACGCTTATCCTTAGCCTGCTTTTCGGTCAGACTACTAGGCAGAGTCTCATAATGTTTTTTCTTTGCGCCTTTGAATGGATAGTAACTCACTTCCCAGTTACCGGAGGTGGTACGCCTGACACCGGTATATTTCCACTTCTTATTTTTTCTCATTAGCCCCTTTGCTTAAACCATTTCCAGAATTCAGAACCAATGCTAATATCTCTCTTACCTATTTTGTTAATCGGACACCCTGACTTGACCTTCCATCTCTTGCTATGTATAGTATTAGGTTTGATATGCAAGATTTCTGCTATATCCTCAACAAATAGAAACTCCTTATCCATATACATTAGATCACCTCCCGAATTTTAAGACCGTGGATTACCGGACGCTTTGATTATCAAGTTATTTTCTTTGTAGTTCTCTATTGATCCAGATTATTACCGGCTGCTGGCGATCCTCAAAATGCCAGATACCAGCGCCGGTACTTCGATTCATTCTTCTTTATCGACTTTTGACTTTTTCTTCATTCACCACCACCATCGCATATTGACCATCAGTGCAATAGGTGCACAAAACAGGAAATGCCTCACCTGGTTCAGCATTGTCCGGTACGATATCCGAATCAACAAAGAATCTGCCCTCGCAGCTTAGACATTCAACTTTTTGTAAAGCCATGTTTTTCACCTCCTTTCCTTTAATTAATAAGATCAGGAAACAAATCTTTTTTATCAATTCCGACAACTTCTGCGATCCTACAGGCTAAGCCATATGACGGCTCAAGTCTGCCTGTAACGATTTTACAAATATCCAATTCTTTGCACCCGGTTAAATCTGCAACCTCCCAGTACTTCAGATCCTTGGAAACTATTGCTTGCTTCAATGCTAAGTTTCTTGTCATGCTTTTCTCCTTTAAAAATAATTTTCTTCTAAGATAACTTAAAAAATATATGCCTATGTTTACCTACAGTTTAACTATCGTTATTCTTACTTTAAATAAAAAGAGGCTTCAACCTCTTGATACTTAAGTATGCCATAATCCGAACTGCTTGTCAAGGAAAAAATAACGTTAGTTATTCTTGCGGCTACTCCGCCAAAATACTGTCAAGATCAACTTCAATCTTAGCAAGTTCCCCGGCAAAGCTTTTTCGGCTCTTCCCTATCTCCCGCTTATACTCAGACAGCATCGTGAATAGCTCCTGGTAGTTCTTAGTTGCTGACCGCCGCGTAGACTCCTGCCCCATCACATCTGGATGAGGAATTGAATCCGGGTGGATAACCAGCTTGGCAGTCCGGAAATCTGGTTCGTCGTTTGTCGTCGGGAACCTTGAAGAATCTGCTTTGCGAACCCGACGGTACTCTACTAAAAGCATCTCTTCGAGATGCCATAGCTTCTTGATATCTTCAAAGCTCAGGCCGAACATCCGAAGCGCCCTTACTATCCGAAATATCTTTACATATCCCCTGTTAAAAGCAGCTGCCTTGCCTTTAGTCCCTATAGGGCCGCCTATGTCGGTCTCCCTCTGGATTCTATTAATGAAGGTCGGAACGACATTCAGCTCTTTAGCTATTTCGGTTAGAGTATATTTTCCATCTATATCAGGCATAACTATCCTTTAACTTTCGTTATTGTTAAAGTTTACCTGATATCTCTTAAAAAGTCAACAATTTGTTTTAATTCTTTTAATTTTAGCCCCCAATTTCTGTAATTTAAGATCCAGATTCTCATACCCGCGATCCAGGTGATAAATCCTATTAATTGTAGTTCGACCTTTAGCCACCAGCCCGGCCAACACCAAACATGCCGAAGCCCGAAGATCTGAAGCCATGACCTCCGCACCGGAAAGGCTATTTACGCCATGAATCATTGCGCTCGAGCCTTCTTTTTGGATATGAGCGCCCATCCGGAGAAGTTCCGCTAAATGCAAAAATCGATCCGGGAAGATTTTATCCGTGACGACGCACATCCCATCCGCCACAGTCATCAGGCTCATTATCTGCGCCTGCACATCTGTAGGAAATCCCGGGTAAGGCAAAGCAACAGTGCTAACTGCTTTTATTTTATTTTTTAGACTTATCTTTATTGAATTTGCAGAAACAACTATGTCTCCCCCGGCCTGGCTTAAAACTTCGGTAACCGCTATCAGATGTTCCGGAATTACATTGTTTATTTCAATGTTTCCATTAGTGATAAGCGCGGCAATCATAAAGGTAGCGGCTTCTATACGATCCGGGATGATCTGGTGCTCTGCCCCACGCAGTTTTTCAACTCCGATAATTTCTATTCTGGGTGTCCCATGCCCCTTTATTCTTGCACCCATCTTATTCAAAAAGTTCCCAAGATCTTCCACTTCCGGCTCGCAGGCCGCAGATTCAATCACGGTTTTACCACTAGCTAGCACCGCCGCCGTCATTACGTTAGCGGTAGCCAAAACCGAAGACCCGAACAGACCACCCAAGAATAAATGCGTTCCTACAAGCTTGCGCGCCTCAGCTACCACATATCCTTTCTGAATATTAATTTTTGCTCCGATAGCCTCAAGTCCTTTAATGTGTAAATCAACCGGCCGGACCCCGATGCTGCAGCCGCCGGGATACGCGACCCGAGCAGTCTTACACCTTGCCAAGAGCGGGCCCAGCACGCAAAAAGACCCGCGCATCGTAGAAACAAGCCTATACTCTGCAATAGTACTTTTTATTGTTTTTGCTTCGATCAGCAAATCATCTTTATCTCTTTCTACAATTGCTCCCAAGGAACGCAAAATCTCCGCCATGGTATTTATATCTGCCAGCGCGGGGACATCCTTGATCCGGCATGACTCTTCCGTCAAAAGACAGGCTGCCATTATCGGCAGGGCTGCATTCTTTGAACCGCTTATCCGGACAATCCCTTTTAAAGCAACGCCACTTTCAACAATAAATTTATCCATAATTAAATCCTCTTAATGTAAATAGCTCTTTTATAGCACCTACTTCCATCGTGGCGTTTGCCCGGATTGCCATTACTAAAAACTTTATATCCCGTAATGATTTTCAACGGTTAGATGACCACCGATTGCTCTACAAATATTTCTTATATCAGCTTCGGTCCATCTCTTGGCGTCAGGTTTGTTGCCCGGTTTCGGATGGTTAATGAAAACCACGTCTCCACCCACCGCTTTTGGAAATCCCTCCAGAGATTCGAGTTCTCCGTGAAAGGTAAAATTTCCGCCGATTACTTGCGGAGCGCCTTCAAGTGATCTGCTGCCGCATGAAAAATTGCCCCCCACAACACGATACTTTACAGCCAAGTGATCATCGCCAAAATTCAAAGATCCCCAATCTTCAACGTCTCCTCCGACAACATAACTATCATCAACTTGTCTTACAGCGTCATTTCGTCCCTGAAATGCTCCCAATTTCTCTTGCCGATTTCTCACCCCCTCCATCATTCTTCTCTCCAACTCTTCCTCTGACGCTGGCTTGAAGACATCCGCCATAGTACACCTCCCATTTTATTTTGTAGACTATCGTCTGTAGATAAATGCTCTACACTGTGTGATTATATGCCCTATGGAAGTTTATGTCAACATCAAGAAATTTAAGCGGGAATTTGGCCTGACGGTCAGGAAACGGCGGCATAAATTGCAACTATCGCAAGAGAACTTTGCTGATACGGCAGATATCCACCGAACCTATGTCAGCTCGATTGAATTAGGAAAAGTCGACGTGGGGCTTGGGATAGCTTACAAGATCGCGGGAGCACTAAACCTCCCTCTAAGCAAACTCATAAAAGAAACAGAAGCCCACCTTAAAGACTAATTCAATTAAAAATTTTGCCACCTTAATATCCTAGCTGCCAGACAAATTATTAATTTTTAATCACTTATTGCAAACTCCACATTCACTACGGCATTAACTTTCTTCTCTAGTGAAGTCGTATCGTTCATACCCCAGTCAGAAACGTCATAAGAGTTTACCGGCGTAATCTGAAATACTCCCATCCGTGCAGAGCGAATACTGCCAATTTTATTACCTGAAGCCTTAGCCATTGATTCGGCGCGCTTCTTGGCGTTCTCGGTTGCTTCGGAAAGCATGGCCAACTTAAGCTCAGGAAGTTTGGTATAGAAATATTCAGGAGATTGGGAGATAACTTCAAGTCCCTTCTCTATAAGCTCAGTTGCCTGCCGGGAGACGTCAGTAACTTTAACGACATCGCCTGATCTAACTTCAATCTCCTGAGCCAGAATGTAACCTTCTATTTCATTAGTGTCATTGCCTTTTTCATTCTTCTTATGCAATACGGTAGTTGCAACCGGAGCAATGATAATTTCACCTTCCTTAATGCCCTTGCCAACCAAATAACCTTTAACTATATTAAGGTCTTCTTTAAGCAGATCAAAAGCAGCTACCATTTTAATGTCCCTACGTGAGAAATTAAGCTTCCAGACCATAAAATCAGAAGTTATTTTCTTCTCAGCTGAGCCGGTCACCGTAATCACCTGCCCGGAGAACTTCTTTATCGCTAAAAGCCCTTTTGAAAGAATAACTGTTGAAGTGATCGTTGCCACCACAAAACATATTCCCAGAATGATTATCTGGGTGCTACGCAAAAACTTGATGCCTTCCATGCCACACCTCCTTGTAAAATTCAACTTTCTTGTTCAAGCAAATATTCTTTCTCTCCTACCCCAAAAGTCCAGGCAACGCCTTCTTTGATCGTTTTAGTAGTCGGAGGCACACGTAAAGTATAGAACGCGCCTGTTGAAGGACACTTCACCTTAACCAAGCAAATAGGCTCTTCCTCTTTATGCCAACTAACCCTAACAAGCTCATAATCCTCTTTTTTATCAATAACATCGTGCTTTAATTCTACCAAAAATCTTTCATAACCAAATTCTTTAAGGCATTCTCTTCTAGCTGTTGCATTCTTAATATTGATAATGTCCTGGGCAGTTACGGTATCAGAACCTTTGTCTATATCAGTTTGCTTAAAAAGTGAAATTCCTCTAAAATACAACGTTCTTGACTCGATCCTGCCTGTACCAACCTCTAGAATTCTACCTCCAGAAATTTTGGCTTTTTTAAGAATAAAACTTCTTGCCTTGGGAATATCATAGCCATACCTTTTGAATAGTCTTAACCTGTCTTGATCCTGTCTTGCTAAATTATCCATTTTATCCACCATTTTAAATAACTTAAAACTTAATAAAAAAACCTAAGATTACTCCTCCGATTACAGTAAAAATAGGATTAACCTTAAATACAACTGTTAGCAAAATTACGGCAATAGCGATGAAGGCGGTCTTTAAATCTGTAATCGAAGTTTTAAATAATTTCAGGATTGCCACTGTAATAAAACCTATGGCCATTGGCCTGATAATTTTCAGAAGATTTTGAATTACGGGATAATCTTTGAATTGGGAATATTTCAAAGCGATAATAAATAATGCGAAAAAAGGAATCACAATAAGGCCTAAGGTTGAGAAAATCGCCCCTTTTATGCCGGCAACTTTCGTACCAACAAATGTTGCCAGATTAATCATAATAGGTCCGGGTGTAATTTCGGAGATAGCAACTAAATCCGTGAACTCCTGTACTGTGAGCCAATGATACGATTCCACCACATACCGTTGCGCCAAGACCAGCATGGAATAACCGCTTCCCATGGTAAACATTCCAATCTTAAGAAACGTTATAAATAGTTTTATGCATATCATCTGATGATACCCTCCCCAAGTCTATTCAAACTGCAACGCCTTAATCGGATCCAAAAGAGATGCCTTCCTTGCCGGATATACGCCAAAGAAAACACCGATAATAAATGTAGCTAAAAAGGACACCCCGACCGCATCCATGGGAATAATAAGCGGCAACTTAGCGAAAATTGCTGTCAGAATCGATACCATAACCCCCAATACTATGCCAATCATTCCGCCTCCAATACTTAACAGCAATGCCTCCGATAAAAACTGAATAAGAATATCCCTTCTTTTGGCGCCGACAGCCCTGCGTATGCCGATCTCTTTGATCCTTTCTCTGATGGAAATAAGCATCACTGCTAAAACTCCGATTCCCCCGACTAAAAGAGAAAGCGCCGCGATACTTCCGATAAGCAGGGTAAACGTCCGACTGCTTTCCTGTTGTGCCTCCAAAATAGCGGTCTGGTTCAAAATGGTAAAATCGTTATCTTTGCCTTCCCGTAGATGATGCCTTTCCCGCAGAATAACGTTTATCTCTTCTTCCGCCTGTTTCAACGAAACGCCGTCCCTAACCTTCACATAAATCGTATTGATATAGGTTAGATTAAAAAGCCTGCGTAAGGCTGTCTTAACCGGAATAAATATCTGATCATCCTGATCCGCACCGTAAAGATCCAACCCTTTGGGAGAAAGAACGCCGATAATCTCAAAAGGAACCTTACCAATGTATATTATCTTTCCAAGCGGGTTCTGCTGTCCGAATATGTTTTCAACTACAGTCTTTCCGATAACGGCTACTCTTCTTAACCCATTATTTTCATCCTCATCAAAGAACCTTCCTTCCAAAAGAGAATGATTTTGAATCGCAACGATATCAGATGTCGTTCCAACGATGTTAGTTTTTGAATTCAAATTACCGTATTTGACCTGCAATTTCTTAACCTGTGCCGGAGCGATATATTTGGCGCTTGAAACGCCTTCCGCAATAGAATCAACATCCCTTAATTCAAGCGTCGTAACTATTTTTGCCTGCCGGGCTCTGCCTGCAATAATTTTGACCTGTCCCGCGTTAACAAGCAGAAGATTGCTCCCCATTTTTGTTATCTGAGAGGTAATCTTGGCTTCCGTCCCTTTCCCCAAAGCCACCATCACAATAACCGCGCAAACGCCGACAATTATTCCTGAAAGCGAAAGAACTGTCCTGACCTTGCGCTCGAGCAATATCTTTTTGGAGATTTCTATATTCTTTGCAATCTTCATTTTTGGCTTAAAGCGCCCGCCGGGTCAAGGGCTGCAGCTTTGCGGGCAGGATAAATCCCAAAAAAAAGTCCTATGATCGCTGAAAATAAAAATGCTGCGGCAAAAGGCTGCCAGGTTACGCTGATCGGCTTACCGGAAAAACTAACTAGGATTGCAATAATAACTCCAGCAATCACACCGAAGGCTCCGCCGGCGAAAGTCAACACGAGTGACTCCGCAAGAAATTGGAAAATTATGTGTTTCTTTTTAGCTCCTACCGCTCTTCTTAAGCCGATCTCTTGTTTGCGTTCTGAAACCGCCATAAGCATGATATTCATCAACACAATGCCGCCAACAAAAGGAGAGATAATCCCTACCAACCACAAAAACATATTAAGCGTTTGCGATGTACTTTTAATCATTCTGGTTATTTCTTCAGGACTAGTTATCTTAAAATCGTCTTCTTCTGTTTCCGCCAAGTGATGATTCGCCCGCAAAATATCACTTATCTTAGCTGTAATAGTTTTTATCTGAGAAGGATTAAAGACTACCGCTCTTGCCATAGCGATATATAAAGGCTGGTTCATTAGCCTTCTTGATGCCGTAGTAAATGGGATAAGTATGAGATTGTCAAAGTCGGTTCCGACCGGAGACTGACCTCTTTTTTCTAAAATCCCTGCCACCTTAAAAGAAACGTTCTCAACCAGTATGTTTTCGCCGATAGGATTAGCATCCCCGAACAAATCTTTGGCTGCGGTCTGGCCTATGACGCAAACTTTGGAGAGCTGTTCGTTATCGGAATCGGAAATAAAATCACCCTTAGAAGCGCCTCTTCTCCAAGCATCCTGCCAGCTCGACTCGACCCCAAAAACCCAAGATGTAGTAAATTTATTGCCGTATTTTACGGGCATATCCAGCGATACCTGAAAAGGCGAAACTAACTTTACCCCTGCAACATCCTGGATATCGGCTATGTCTTTTTTACTAAGGTTGGCTTCCGATGCCGTAGAGGGCCCGCGCATTTTACCGCCGCCGGAATGAATCATAATCGCATCCGGGCCAAAATTATTTATCTGTTGTAAAATCTTCTTGTTTGCCCCTTGGGTTAAGGCCACTATGACGGTAAGGGTAGCAATGCCGACTACAATAGCAAGCACAATAAGAAATGTCCGTACTTTATGCTTCAATACGGCACCCATAGAGACGCTGGCAATTCTCATTATTTTCATTTCAGCACCTCTTCTTTTTCCACCTTGCCGTCTTTTAAATATATAATCCGCCCGCAAGACCGAGCCACGTTGATGTCATGGGTTACCACAATAATTGTCCGGCCTTCTTTATGCAGAGTCTTGAAAATTTCCATAATTTCTTTAGCGGAATTACTGTCTAAATTTCCCGTCGGCTCATCAGCTAAAATTACCGCCGGGTCATTGATCAGAGCGCGGGCTATGGCGACGCGCTGTTGCTGGCCTCCGGAAAGTTCGCTCGGCTTATAATTTATCCTATCTTTTAAGCCTACCGACTCTATAAGATGGCTGGCCTTTTTAACCGCGTCGGCAGGATAAACGTCTGCATAGACCAGCGGCAGGAGAACATTATCAAGCGCGCTCGTTCTTTCCAAAAGATTAAAGGTCTGAAAAACAAACCCGATCTTTTTATTTCTTATCTCGGAGAGTTGGTCATCGTTTAAAGTTTCGATGTCTTGGCCTTCAAATAAATATGCGCCACCTGATGCCTTCATTAAACACCCAAGGACATTCAACAAGGTTGTCTTGCCTGTTCCCGAAGGCGCCATAATTGCGGCAAACTCTCCTTTATTAACCTTAAAAGTTACTCCTTTAAGAACATCAGTTCGTACCGTCCCGCTGGTAAAAGATTTCGTAATATCGTTAAATTCAATCATTGCGCGCCTCCTGATATTCTCTTATTCCCGCTTAATGCCAACAATCTCTCCTTCACTAAGCCCAGAAGCTACTTCAACATCACTTCCGCTTGTCATGCCGGTCTTAATCACTCTTTTCTCAAAACTTCCGCTCTCTTGTTTTACCAAAACAAACTTATTGGTTCCTTCTTTTATAACCGCTGCGCGTGGAATCACCAAAACTCCGGTTCTCTCTTCCTGATAAATAGTCACACTGGTAGTCATATCCGGCCGCAAAAACTCAATATTAGAATTATCTATTTCTATTACGACGTCAAAATTAACTACATTTTCCTGAATAATTGCTTTGGGATAAATGGCTTTTACCTTGCCAGTAAATTCTTTATCCGGATAAGTATCAACCGTGAATAATGCCTTTTGTCCTACCTTAACACGCCCGATATCCGTCTCATCCACAAACGCATCGACTTGAAGCCTGGAAAGATCAATTATGGTCACAAACGTCGGGGCGTTAAGACCAGCAGCAACAGTTTCTCCTTCCTGCGTAGTCACGGAGGCAATTACCCCGGAAATAGGCGCCTTAATTGTAGAGTAGGACAGCTGAACTTTGGAAAATTCAAGAGCAGCCTTCGTAGCCTCTTTAACCGCCTTGGACTGTTTAATCGTGTATAAATCCTGCCCATTAAAAAGCGGCACTGTTACTTTCAGTCCGGCAAAATTATCCCCTTTTTGTGGAAAATACTTGGTATCTTGAAAACCGTAATCCGTCTCAGCGCTTAACGCTGGCCAAAATGAAGCCTTAGATACCCCTACCCCGGCATCCGCAGCTTTAACATTAGCTTCGGCCTGCGCTACCTGAGCCTCTAAATCTTTTTGTTCAATTTCAGCGATAACTTGATCCTTCTCAACCTTATCACCTATATTGGCATAGAGATGCTCAACCTTCCCAGAAATACGTGCGCCCACCTTAACCTCCGCCCCTATAACAGGCTTTACCGAGCCAGTTGCAAGAATAGATGAACCGATATTTTTTTTCTTGACGAGCGCGGTTTCATAAGAAGATTTCTCTTCCGTTTTTCCTCGAAATAAAAAACTCCCCGCAAAAGCCATTCCTGACAATGCCGTAAAGATAAGCACAATAAATAAGATTTTCTTCATTTTTCACCTCTTATGATTTATTCTTAAAACATTGCTTATATTGTTTAATAAATTTCTCTAACACCAGCTTCCGCGTTGCGATGCTTTCCGCCCAAAGATGAAGCAGACCCAAACCTTTTTTGGTTAATTCATAAATTCTCTTTGCAGGACCTGCCCCCTTGGTATCCCATTTAGATAAAACGAACCCTTCTTTTTCTAAGTAGCGAAGTGTCCTATATACCATTGCAGGATCCGGATTAACTTTTGGAAATCCAAAACTATCTAATTTTGCCATTAACTCGTAGCCGTAAGACGCGTGCTGAGAAAGGAAAAACAACAGACACGGCTCAACGAACCGCGTCATCTTCCCGCTCGGGCACTCGCATTTCTTGATATTATATTTTTTCGCCAACGGACTGCCTTCAAACATACCAACCTCCTCTTGAATAGTTATCATCTATATGTATTATACATATAGTATACATCATTTATGCCCTCTGTCAATAAAATTTTAGTTGGGAGAGGTAGCTTAATTGAGGTATGCCTCAAAAGGACGGGCAGTAATATTGCACAAGGGGACGAACTTTCCGCTTACAGAGTATTTAAAATATCTATTTATGCCGATACTTAATCACTTTAACCTTCTCAAGCGTAATTAATCCCTCTAAAACTGTCTCATCCAGAAAAGGCAAAAGCTTGCTTAGATTCTCTTCGGTATCTACAAGCTCGATGACTACGGGTAAATCTTCTGAGAGCCGCAATAACTTAGCCGTATGCATCCGACTATCTGCTCCAAATCCCATAATACCACGGACTACAGTTGCTCCCGCCAGATTAAGCTCTCTGGCCTTAATAACAATTTGCTCATAAAGAGCCTTGCTCTTATATTGATCCGATTCTCCAATAAATATCCGCAACAACATTCCTTCTTCAGGTAATTTCATCACAACACCCCCTTCATTTATATAAGTTCAGCAACGTTTTGGAAACAAAGAAGCCCAAGAATACAGCACCGATGCTCAAGATGACCGATAGAATCACATTCATAAGAGCAATCCGGTATTCGCCGTCTCTCATCAGGTTAAATGTTTCAAGACTGAACGTGGAGAATGTTGTATAACCTCCAAGCATGCCAATAAAAACAAAGAGCCTGACATTGGGAGAAATAGCGAAACGATCGACAATCCCCCACAGAAAACCAATCGCCAAAGATCCGGTTACATTCACGACCAATGTGCTTATCGGAAAAACTCCTCCTGAGAACCGATAATCAAGCCCGCCTGCGATGTAGCGCAGGAGTGTTCCAATCGCTCCACCTAAAGCTATAACAAAAAACCTCAACATAAACTGACCCTCCTTTTCTTAAAAGTAGGAGTTATCAGCCTTGTTGAGGCGGTTAAAGGCGAACTCCATCGCCTTTGGTTTAGTTTATCATAGTTGATTTAATGCGCAAGGCAATTCGCAAAAATGGGTATTCACGTTTAAGACGGGCAGTAATATTGCACAAGAGGACGACATCTCTGTAAATAGTTATGGCAAAATTAGAAAAGTATCTCTTTTCCCGATGCGTCCTTTTGCTACTTGATTTCTTTTCACTTAAATAGGCACATTTTGGATACAAGAAAGCATAGATCTTTATTGATCTTATAGATACGCTCTAAAACAAATGAATTTAATTAAATTAACCCTTTTGCTTTAGATTGATCAACTTCTACAATATATTCGTCACCTATCTTATTCAAAATATTAAGCTCTAACCCATTATTTGCTATTCGTTTGATATCTTCGACAGCACCTTTCTTAAGAATACAATACGTAACGGATTGCCCTAAAAGGAAATTCCTTACTTTTAAATCGGTATCAAGAAAAATAACGGGATGGGGACTAAAAAATTGTTTACCTGAAATATCAATTACTGCGACTTCTTTACCAGTATAATACCTTACTCCTCTTACATAAAACTTTGAGCAAAGAACAATGTTATTTAGCTTATGATTATTTACAAGGTATTCACAAGCCTTCTTGGACGATATATATGGCTCAATATCATTATGCATAGAAAATAAAATAACTAAAGACAACGGCACTACCAATAAAAGAGAACCAATTACCCTGGATAATTTATTCTTAAGCATAAAAAATAAGTTTAATGCTGAAAAAATTAAAAGCACAGCGGATAAACTATAAATTGGAATCCTGGATGAAATATAGGATGGAAACTTAAACATTGCAATTATTAAGCCGATCGGGATTAAAAAAATAAAGAAATTAGTGAATAGAGATAAATAGAAAATCAAACGACTACGGCTATCCAGCGATAGTTTATCGTAAATAAAATCTCCTATGATAATGGCTAGAGCAGGAAATAAAGGAAAGATATAGCTAACTAACTTTGAATGCGCTGCCTGAAAGATAATAAAAACAGCCACAATCCAACAAACTAAAAAAAAGCGTAAAGGATGTTCTCTAAGTTTTATTTTTTTGAATAAGCTTAAAAATGAAAAAACCAAAAACAGGCTCCAAGGAAATATACAAGATAATGTTGAAAGAGGATAAAAGTACCAAGTATCATTCTTCCTATGCTCTGCCTCAATTAAACGCCTTAGATGATCATTATAGAAAAATTCGTGAACGAAATTATTCCCATATTGATTCCACATAGAGAAATACCACGGCAGGGCAATTAAGAGGAAAATACCAAATCCATAAAGAGAAGAAATTTTTAATAAAAACTTTATATCTTTTTTAATTAATAAAAATAGACTAACCGTTACCATGGGGATAAAGAACCCCAATGGCCCCTTGGTTAAAACAGCAAAAGCAGAAAAAATAAAAAATAAAAATATCCCGATTTTCTTGCCGCTATCTAAAACATAACTCCAAAAAAACGAAGCTAAAGAAAATAGGATGAATACTGAAAATATCAAATCGGTAAATACTGACCTGGCTAACCCAATGTAGATACCGAAACTCATCAGAATAAGGCTGCAAAGAAAAGCTTTCTTTTCATTTTTAAAACCAACTAGCGCTAATAAATAAGTTGCGATTACCCCCAATCCCGCAAAGATAGCAGGAAATAACCTGGCCCCAAAACTTGAAATCCCGAATAAAATAAATCCAATACGTAAAAGCCAATAAAGCAGAATGGGTTTCTCAAATTGAGGCTGGCCGAACAAATACGGCGTCATCCAGCTGTGATGTTGGATCATCTCTTTGGCTGTTTGAGCGTAAAATACTTCATCCGGATTGGTTAGGCTCAAAACTCCGTTTCCAACCACAAAACATAAACATGACAAAAATACAAGGATAAGTATATGTTTAAGATATCTATCCTTATTCATTATTACCTTTCTTATTTAATAGTTCGCTAACGGTAACAAACTTATAACCCTTTCCCCTTAGCCTATTTACTAGCAATGGAATTGTCTTAATTGTTTCATGACGATTGCCTCCCTCTGTACTAAATACACCGCCAGAATCATGAAATAAAATAATTTCTCCGGGATGAATATTTCTAACTAAATAATTAGCTATATACTTATCATCAAAATTAACCCAATCTTTGGAATTTAAAGACCACAGCACAATTTTATATCCTAACTTTTTAATCTGAATTTTTTCAGCTTCAGTTAACCATGCTTTGGGCGGACGAAAATAACTAGTGGTTCGCCCGGTAACTTTCCGGATAACTGTTTCAGTATCTTTTATCTCTTTTAACAATTCTTCAGGTTTATAATAAAGTAAAACATGATGGTCGTAAGTATGATTACCGATTTCGTGACCCTCGTTAACAACTCGCTGGGCAACTTCAGGATATTTCTTAACATGTTCCCCTATCATAAAAAATGTCGCCTTTATATTAGCTCTCCTTAACTCATCCAGTATCTGCGGAGTCCAGACGAGAGATGGCCCGTCATCAAACGTCAAAGCAACTAATTTTTCTTTAGTATTTTCAGAATAAAAAGTATTCTTTCTAACCAATACTGCTTCATCAAAGAATACAGTAAAAGAGATGATCAAAATAACCAAAATAAATATCACGATTGCTACTAAAATAAGTATTCTTTTCATTTTTTTATAGTAAAATTTAATTTCTATTTATTCAAAATAATAACAAAAACTCCGCCTGCGATTAAACAAACGCCAAGCCATTGATAGATGCCTAAACGCTCGCCTAAAAATAAGAGCGATAATACAACTACAAAAACCAGGCTTAACTTATCAATAGGAGCCACTAATGACGCCGGCCCAGACTGCAAGGCGCGAAAATAACAAAGCCAAGAAAGCCCTGTAGTAATAGCAGAAAGAATGAGAAATATTAAACTACGCCTGTCTATCAAAAATGGATTCTTCCACTCACGGCGAAAGCCGATAACTACAACTAAGAATACAATAATAACAGCAGTCCTTATAAATGTAGCTAGATTGGACGAAACATTCTTAACCCCTATTTTTGCCAATACCGCTGTTATTCCAGCAAAAAAAGCTGACCCCACAGCGAATATCTTCCAATCTAACATTAATCCCCCTATTTTTTTAGATTTCATTTACATATACTATTTTCCCATTTAATTATACCACTTCCATCTCAAAATAGTAATTGTAAACCTAGAGGGCTGAACTGTTAAGTCCAGCCCTCTTATTAATAAATTATATTAAACTATTACAAAATTAGAATCCGTAAGTAGCACCAAAACTCATTGCTGTCTCATCTACGAATCTACCTTCAAGATTAATTGAGAAATTCTTCCCAATCTTATAATCTGTCCCCAGAAACACGCCAAAATTATGATCTGCCCTAAACTCTGGTTTATTATTATCCGGAGACCAATCAAGTTTGTAATCTGTCCTTAAATCAGAATATCTACCACCTACATAGGGAACAAAGTTGCCTAGTTTAAAAGCAACATATGGGGCAACATACCATTCTTGTACGGTAACCTTACCAGTATAATCATCGCTACCTGTCCCCCATACGCTTCCATCAACATTATACTGCGTCCAGGAATCGTTAATTTTAAGGTCATTTGTATGTCTTAAATACTGGATGTCACATCCAAGAATCCAACTTTTTGTTAAATCATAAGTACCCTTGGCACCAACTCCATATGCAAAACCATATTCACCTTTTGTCTTAACAGTCCCTATGTCAGCTCCTGTCGGCAATCCCCCTACAGTTCCCGTTTCGGAATAATTGTACTTGCTATTATAATTAGAAGTACCCAATCTCAAATAAATATCTAAATTATCCAATACGCCATAGCTTACTTTCGCCATCGTACTATACACTTGATCTATCTTCTCTGTATCTGATATGGTCCTGCCAACCGGAATATTATAATATAAACCGTTTTCTAACTTCATATCCCTATTAAATAAAATTTCTTGGTCTATGCCAACGCTAACTTTATTCCTACCTTGCGTTTCCGCTCTACCAGCAGCAGAAGCTAATTGAAGGGTATCTTCCATTGCTTTTGCTCTTTCAGAGTCTGCATCTGATGATTCCGCAAAGCTAATACTGGAGTTTACAGCAATGAAAATAGCACCAACAAATAATATTGCTACAAACTTATTTATAATTTTCTTGTTCATAATTGATATTATCCTACTTCAATTCTATATTTGCAAGCAATTTAGTGAAATGAACTGCGCTTTTTACTCAAACCTTGGATATATTCTGTGCTTAATCCTACTTATGAACTTCGCATTCTACATATATTGCGAAGTTCCAACTTCTAGTAATCGATGGCTTGCTGTCGATCTAACTTAAGCAGCTATTAGTTGCTTTTATTCATTTCCTATTTGCTAAATTATAGTGTGATGGAAATTTTCCTGCCTTACTATTACCCTTAGGTTTCCTATTCACTTTTAGAAGAAGACTCTCGATATCAATAATAAATCTCTTCCGCTTTATTTGATAAAAAGAAAATCTTGACCACTTGCCCTTATGTTTATCCCTCGTCCAATGTGCCCCAATTCTCCTTCTCATGCTTTTCCCTGACATCCCAATATAATAAACTCCACCTTTCTTATTATATAAAACGTAAACACCTGAACCACACTGGTCAGTACCTAAAGCTTTTTTATAATCACAGCCCCTAACACGCTCTAAGTGTCGCTTAATAAATGAACCCTTATGCAGTGTTCTATGTTTTTTCATTTTTACCTCCAATATTTAACTACTTGCCTATAATGTTATTGTATCACAGAATTGAGCCTTCTAACTCTACATCTTTAGGGCTCTAAATATGCCGGTTCTGACACCCTCACATGAATTTCCCCAATTCTCAGAAATAAAGCAGCACCTATTATTACCACCCCCATAAACATAAAGGCATAACTCAAATTTATATTCGCCAATTTCCCTATGATAAGGCGGGCAAACATCAGATAAAAACATCCAAGCATAGATACCAATGAAATTGAAGTAGCTCTGTTCGCGCTAGCAATATGGCTATTCCTATATTCTGAAAAGAGGGGTCCAGAAACTTCTGATAATACCCGTATCAGCACGAATGAAATAATTAGCCACCCCGGATTGGATGTAAAGGCTAACGATACAAAGCACGCACCCGGCACTATCGTTATAAAGAATACTGCTCTTTTCATACCCAAGGATCTTTCAATTTTATACGCATACTTTTTCGCTAAAACTGAAAGAAGCAGTGCCAGGCCGAATACAACACCAAGGGAAGTGATGCTTATGCCTGCGTTTTTAAAATTTTGCTGTGATAAATATTTAAGCTCAAATATAAAAGGAGTGGTAAATATGTCCAGAAGGATTATTCTCATCAGAAGTTTGTTACTGCGCATTAATTCAAGACCTTCTAGAAAAATCCGAATAGGATGATGATTTTCCGATTTTATAGCACTTCCCCCATCATCTTTTAAGGTAAGTGAAACAAAAAACGCAATAGCAACCCCGAGTAATGTAAGATAGACCAGGATAATAAATTGAACTGGCAGAAGTTCACGTGCAACATAAGCCCCTATTACAGGAGCGATAAATTTACCCATGAGAGAAGATGAACCGTAATTCCCCATTGCCTTCTTCATTAAGTATACTTGGTTCTGTTTTTTAAGGGCATCATAGATTAAGGCTTCAACACTTCCCGACATAAATGTTACGGCTATCCCGGTGAGAGCAAAAATTACCGCAAACATCAGAAAACCTTTGGCAAAGATCATCATCACGGTTTCAATAAAGAATATAATGATCCCAGCAACAATAGATTTTTTCCGGCTAAACTTGTCAGCAAAAATCCCCGTAGGCACTTCAAACAAGAAAATAAAAAGTGCTAGAATTGATTCAAGCATAAGCACCTGGAAACAATCAAGCCCTCTTTCTTTATAGAAGAATATGGCAACAGGACTTATGAAAAAGAGATTCAGAAAGAAGTTTATTAAATTAAGTTTAAATAGTTCAGTTTTCATAATGTAATTCCGCTTTGTCGCGCTATGAACTCTCTAATCGCGTCCTCACCGTAGCCAAACAACCGGCCAATCTTGCGATGATCACCAGCACTCTTTTGATCTTTCAATAATAATTGCCTGAGGATTAGCGCCTTATGTCTTGCCGACTTCTTAAAAATGATGGTCGCTAAGCGATCTGCTACAGAACTACCGGCTAGTTTTCGTTTATCTATTACTGGTAAAACACCAAACCCATGAGCTTTTGCCTTTCGGTCTACAAGATCAAAAAATGTACGGCTGAGCAAGACGGATTTATTATCTGGGATTGCTTCTGGATCGCCAATATTTGGCATACAGACATCCCTAATCCCTCTCTCGAGCAGTTCAATATACGCATCAATTAGTCCATCAAGATAGTCAGTAACTGAAATTCTCGACATATTCGTCATCGCTACTTGTCCTCCCCTTTATAAAATACAACGCAAAAATCCTCAACTGCTTTCTGGAGATCTTTTTCTGTCTTAACAAATACCTTTGCTCCCTGTGCAAGCATTACATTTAATCCATATTCTGGCTGCGAATTGTAACCTATTATTGTTCTTTTCAATGCAGAAGCATACCCACATTCAAAGATAGTCCCAACATCGTGCCCTTGCGTGCAAGCAACGACCAGATCCGAAATCTCAATTTTTCCAATATCTAAACTCCACACCTCTTTCATCTTTGCTTGAAGATCAGGATCATTTGGTTTCAAAACAATCCCATCGTAAAAAGGAGCAAATAATTTAATCTCGCCTTGATCTCTTAATTTACTTAAAACACTATAAACCTCAACCATTTGTTTCTTTTGTTCTGGATTAAACCAACCTGCAGCTAAATAAACATGTGGAGTTCTCATGTAATCACCTATTCTCCCCGCTCTATTTTCTTCCTAGTTAACTGATATAATCTTTGATAATACTTAACTTTTGGATACATCGAATGCGCTCTCTCAAACAAATCTAGAGCTTTTTCATAATTTTTCATTCTATAGTAAACGCACCCGTAATCGCTAAGCACATAATTTTTTTCGGGATACTCACTGGCGAGATTACTATATATATGCCAGGCCATTAGGTAATTCTTGCAGAGATAGAATGCCCAGGCTAAATTGTGCGTTATTTTCTCACACACCGATCCGTATTTATGTTTGCAGGCTTTGTAAGCGTCCAAATGGTAAGGTAAGCTTTCTTTCCACTTGCCCTTTCTTTTTAATATCGAACCTATGTTATTCAGCGCCCATTCATTATCCGGTTCAAATTCTAATGCTTTTTCATAGCAGATCATTGCCTTATCATGAAGTTTTTTATATTTTTCAAAACAGTATCCTAAATTTGTATACAAACGAGAAAGACAAGCATAATGTGTTGGGAATTTCTTAATTGCGTATCTGTAATACCGGATTGCTCTTTCTACTTGGCCGCTATCTTCACAACTAGAGCCCAAATCAACAAACGGGTGTGGGTCGTTAGGGTCCAGTCTTATTAACTTCTTACACTCGCTAACCGCGTTTTTATACATACCGAGCTCAGAATATGCCTCTATACGGCCTAAAAGCCTGTTTTTCTCATTAACTAAATCATCCTGGTCTAAATATCTGTTCATATAAACCTCCTATAAATAAAATAACCTTCGCAGTCTTTCGACCACAAAGGTTTTTCTTTTTTACCGTGGAGGATTTACCCCTTAAACTTCACCACGTACTACCCATCAACTAAAGTATGCCATATCTACCAAGATTCGTCAAGGTCACCCAACTCAAACACAGCTCTGACGTAAAACATCCAAGATATCAATCATTCCCTGGGTATCAAGAGTGCAATACTTCTCAAGCGCCCCATAAACCTTCTTGCGTTCTTCTAGACTTACCCCTTCTCCAAAAGTAACCCGCGCATATTCCCTACTGGCTAATCCCCCCTCACCAATCTCCATCTCTTTATAAGACACACCTGTTAAAGCCGGTAATACAGCCTTCAAAGAATTACTTCCCTCTTGTTTCGGATGATAAAAATTAAAAGCCCGGAACGGTTCAAGTAAATCCACAATCCGATCCTTAAGTCCATCTACCCACTTTGCATATTTGGTATAAATAGCAGCTGACCTCTCAAGTGTGCTCACTTCAAAAGACGCATTATATGCAACAATAGAACCTTTGTCTCCCAATAAATCTTTTAGCCGCTTTAAAACATCTGGCCGCGGGTCTGCCGCATCCGGCGCAATAAAAGAATAATGTTTAGACTTAGCTCCGGGCTTATCCATTATATGGAGAGAATATTGAAAAGGAATCTGCTCATACGGACGGGAAAGATCATATAAGGGCAAACCTCCGCTAACTGTTTCAAAATCAAGAAAATATAACGGATATTCCAGCTTATTAAGAAATGCGCGTATCCCGGCCCGATCCACATGAGAACTCTTATTTACACAACAGGAAACCTGAACCTGCTGCTTATCATTAAGATCCGTATCTTCGGGAATTGAGCATAAATCCTTGGTCCCTTTCTCCATCAACTCAAAAGCAAGCTTACCTCCACGGTACAGACTAAAAACGCTATTGTGCTCAGGAACATGCTTCCAGCAATGTCCTTTTGCCGGACACTCATGAGGAGAATCACAATGTGGGCCAATCGCTATTTTTGGCTCATTTGGCTGAGCGATAATATTAAGCATCTCCTGGATTTTGGTTTTGGTTGAACTTAATAAATCTTCCACCTGCGCGCTGACATCTTCTGTAGTAAAAAGCTTCTTTGCATCAATTTTACCTTTACGCAAATATTCATTATTGATATGCATAAGTGAACAAGAGCGCATATCAAGACCAGCGTTGCGATACGTATAGAATTGGAATGCTATATCCGGCAGATGTTCTTCCTTAACACTAGTTGAGCTCTTGACTTCAATAAGATCCCAGCTATCACGTTTTACCGGCAGCAACACATCAGCTAAAGCATACCCCCTATTGGCAACAAATCCAGCCTCAAACAGCGGCTGGCGCTTTTTCAATGCTTCCCGGGATTGCTTATCGTGTTCTTCGGGAAATTTATTACGCTCAAGCTTAATTCCTCCCGGAAAAAGAGTGCGGGCAACTTCACCTATTTCAGTACCTTCATCAAAAATCGCCTGTTTGGCTGGTTCTGGTGGCGGGATTAATTCTTTACGGTTATACTCATACCAGAGAAGCTTGGGACACTGCAGCCCCTCCATATATTTACTTTTGGAAATAAAAGTTAGTTCCCGTTTTACCATATTCTATTAAAATCCTTGCATTAAAACTTCCAGCGCTTGAGTTCCTCTATAAAATTATAATTAGTCATATCGCATTGAATAGGAGTAATGGAGATGTAGTTCTTACGGATAGTTTCGATATCCGCATCTCCTTTGGCATCAGACTTGATGATTTCCCCGGTGAGCCAATAATAGACGCGCTTGCGCGGATCTTCCCGCTTATCAAAACGCTCTTCAATTGCCTGCTCACTCTGCTTAACTATGCGCACGCCTTTAATGCGCTTCTTTGCTACTGCCGGAATATTGACATTCAAAAGCGTACCTTTGGGCAGGTCTTTATGCTTGAGTATCTGCTTGGTAAGCTTCTTAGCAAATTCTGCCGCAAAGCTATAATCTGGATTAGTAAATGTAGCCAGAGAAATAGCAAAAGAAGGAATCCCTAAAATCGCTCCTTCTGTCGCTCCGGAAACAGTCCCGGAATAAAGAACGCTGTAGCCAACGTTTGGGCCAAGGTTAATGCCAGACACCACGATATCCGGCCTTTTCTTTAAAATCGCCCTTATTGCAAGCTTCACACAATCAGCCGGAGTTCCGGTGGTAGCGTAACCAAAAAACTTACCGCCGCGGATTACTTTCTTTACTCTCAGAGGATCCGAAAGGGTGATAGCATGCCCCACCGCACTTCTTTCAGAATCAGGAGCAACAATTGTTACTTTACCAATCTGTTGTAGAGATTCATATACTGCGCGAATGCCTTCTGAAAAGATACCATCATCATTGGTTAAAAGAATATTCATATATTACTCCTTGCGATTGTAATAATTTGTATCTTCCTCTATTTTACGGCCCTCTTCAAAAATTGAAGCCGTCCACAAATCAGCAAAGTGCGCTAGTAGTGTAAGCGGCATTTCATGATGCGCTACTTCCTTATTACCCTCTACATACTGGCCATCATGGTAAAGAATGGCCTGTGCTTCGGAATCAGCCAATGGGATATACTTTCCAATTAAATATAGGCTGCGCACCGCCAAACCCATATAAACCTCATCCGGATTTACTTTATATGTCATGTTCCTCTTCTCAATCTGCCACTTATCATCGTTCTTAAGATATCTAGGTTTTCCCGGCATGCCGATTTTTCCAACATCATGCAGCAACCCAACAATAACACAAGACTCCTCTGATATTTGAGGCGCTAAAGTTTCCCTGAATTTAAGAAGCGCTTCAGCAACACCCACACTATGTTCCAACAACCCACCTTCTTTGTTCAAATGATATTTTGTGCTTGCCGGGCTCGTAAGCCAAGAAGAATCTTTTTCAAGCATATTGATAAATAAATCAAACTCTTTTTTACGTTTAATTACTTTTTTCTTAAGTACAACATAGCGATCGCTAACGCTCATATTACTTTCCTCCCTTATAAGTTATACGCGGGTAGAAAAACTTTATGAATCCGGTCTGATAATATGTAATCCCCAGTAAGGCCAAGATGTTTTTTCTCATCATTAAGACATAAAGAAAACCAGGCGCTCTCATCTTTAGGGCAAATTTTACCTGGATGCTTATCACCACAAAAGTACAAAAATACGAGTCTAACAGGAATATTTTGTTCATGTAAAAAACACAAGAACGCAAGACGATTGGCGGTTTGATAATACCCATTAAGATAATCACGGTCGCTAGAAACACCAAGGATATTTTTTGTCTGAAGCATGGCTTGTCTAATCATCTCAAGGGACTCTGCGCTTTTAGCATTACAGGAAGTCCTAACTTCATTCACGTGACCCTTTGCTTCTACGAGAATATACTCAAAATCATCTAACCGATCACTCCGGTGCATCCTTCCAACAGCATCCCAATTTTGAACATTGCCTGACTGCGGCCAATAGTTCTGCCAAGCATTAATAATTTCTGAAGAAGGATTAGAAATAAAATCGATTCCCTTGAACTCTGTACCATTTTCAAGGAAAAGCCATTCAATCTTCTTTACACCCAACGCCTTCATGCCCAATACATCAATAATGGCCTTATTAAGATTGTCGTTTCCGAACTTAAGATACTGATCCAAATTCCACTTGGAACCGTATTCTTGCCCTTGATTAGCCATAGCGGTTATTTCTTACTTTCCTTCTTTTGCTTTTCTTTTTCAAGCTGCACCAATCTATCTTCTTCTACCTGATCATCTATCAACACTTTAAATTTAGAATCAACCGCAAAAATTTTTACCTTTGTACAATCTTCGATATCACCGGAAGGAAAAGCCATTAATATCCCCCCGGAGAAACTACTTAAAACCGGATTATTGTTCTTTGGTAGCGATTTGCAATAAGATTTTAGCTGTATTCTGTGACCATCGCTTATATTGTCAGAAACTTTTAATTCTAAAAGAATAGGATTCTTATAACTTCCCACCCTGGTAATAACAAAATCCGGCCTGTCGACTCCTAAGCTTTCACCTTTATAGAATATTTCGATATTAACTTCTTTCAAGTATTCGATCTTGTTCTTCCTGAACTCTATCGCCAAGGCACTCTGATAAACCACCTCATTAAAACCACACCCCAGATGCCTTCTTACCTCTTCTCCTAATTTCTTTACTTTTAAAGCTATAGATTTTAATTGAACACTACCCATAATACCTCCAAAGGTTTACTTCCAGAATTCACAAATTGAAACTGCAATTGTTTTCTTTTTGCCGGTTAAATAATGCCTACCGGATACTTTTATCTTAGTTTTGGAAATCGCAGTAACTTTGCGCCTTAGTTCCTCAAGCGAAAGTTCTCCTACTGCTAAATTATAGTTATTTTTGAGAATTGATATTATTGCTGCTTTATTCATGCTTACCTCTCTTGTGTTTCGAATAGCGTAATCTCGGCTTCTTTCTCAAACATTTCAATAATCTTTAACTTGCGCTTATTATAAAATTGCCAGAAAGCCTCTTTAATATTTGTATTCTTTCTCGTTACGATTGAAGGGATTAAATGGCTTTTCAATATTCCCGGCAGATTGGCTTTATCAATCCTATCGTCATTAAGGTAATCATAAGGAGGATAGTCTGAGAATGACGGGTTCGTTTCTTGGGGGAGAAAACAAATGTTTATGATCGAATTATATTTTCTTGCACCTATATGTTTGCACATTAAATTTTCAGGGAAAATGTGATGGTTCTGCTTACGCTCGCTATAATTCGGATCCCTTAACTCTAATTTTGTATCACCATTAAAGAATTCTCTTGGTTCCTGTAATACTAGCAGACAGTAAAATGCGCGAACAAGAGAAGACCTGTCTGCATAATATTGCGCATTCTCAATTTCTTCCACTACAGTTTTTTTGTCGAATTCCTCAAATTCCACACGCTTACCTTTTGCCAGTGATTCCATTACCTTACAGTCTTTAACTGGGTATCTATAGTAGCCACCACCAGAGTATCTTCCAGAAACCGCGGTATACCAAAACCACTGCTTCAATCTTCTCCTTGTTGCCTGATTCATATGAGTAGATCTTTTATAATAAAAATACGTTGCTAAAACTGCTATCATTGTAGTCGATGGTAGATATTTCAATGAAACGACTCCTTGAGATTTAAGAAATTTTTCCGCGCCTGATACAGCTTTTGCAATTACCTTCCATTCCTTCCGCTGGAAATATACTCGCTTATCTTTATTATCATTGAGACTCCTAATTACTGTCTCTATGCCTTTCGAATTGAATCTAGTCGCGCCCTCTTTATGCTTACTTATCATATAAATAATCTCGTGAAATGGCTGATCTGGCATAGTTCTAAAAATGCCAAGCCTATCTTTGATTTTTACCACATAATCTCTTAGCCGCACGTCTGATGCATATGAATAAGCTCTATCAACGGATCTTAAGGTTAATCCGCGAGTATTTAATCTGACGAATGTTTCCCTGAGGCCACCCTCTTTAATATCTTGACTGAAATAAATAAAAATAAAGGGGTAAGAAGAAAACCTTTTTCTGCATTCTTCTATCTGTTTAAATTTACTTCTATGTTTCTTTGTTAAATAATTGAATCGCTCTTTGTAATTTTCGCTTAAAATATCACTTAGTCTAAAATAATAATTCCGATCTAAGTCTTTCTTTACATAAACAAAGTTTAAATTATCTTCGCCTTTTTTGACTGTAAAACAGACATTTTGACTATGAATAGTCCGCCCGTAATCGTTAACTATCCCCTCTGCTGTAGGATTTAAAAATAGATAAAGCACACCAAGCCGCTGTTGACCATCAATTACATAATGAACTCGATCGTTATTAGCGAAGTCGTAAGGAGGAAGAATGCCTGGCAGATGCTTTAGGAAATCCTCTCTTTTCTTTGGAGCATCCCACATTGTGAAGGTCCCAATAGAATACCCCTTGTAGATACTATCAGCCAAATCTCTAAAACGTGTAGCATTCCAAACAAAGTTTCTTTGTAATTCAGGGATAGCAATTATTTGTTTTTCGAAATATTTCCTTAGTTCATCAAACCGACGCTCTTGAGGTTTAATAGTTTTTAACATTTTCATTCTCACATTTTTAAGGCTGCAATTAGTGTTAATTTTTAAACCTTTTCAATATAAGCCAAGGCTAAATTATCTGTTGTTCTTGTAAGCATAAATAACATCTTTCTATTGTATCAAGTAGCCAAACTTAACCTTGATGAGTTCCTTCCGTTCTACAATGAAATCTTCAAAATGATCGATCTTCCACAATGCCGGGTCTCGTGGGATAAGATGCATGTCAAGATACGCTTCACTTTTACCTTTGAACCATACATCAGGAGGAGTATCGCTTTTACCCGCTGCACCATTCTCAGTTGCGGTCAAAAGCATACAGTTCGCTAGCTGGTTTCGTTCGCCTTCCCGATACTTCATTATGTCCATCTTGCCTGTGCTCGGATTAGGTGCCTTTACCTTCTTCAAAATACTCTGTGGAAATACATGATCAATCTGCGGCATATTGTTAGCAAAAGTCGGTGTATAATTAAAGTCTCGATACCAAAGGTTAAACAAAAGGTGAATATTATCACTGCCGTATCCAATCTCCCAAAACCGATCCTCGCTTAATTCAAGACTGCGTCCCGATGAACGGACCACACCAAAAATCTCATTTAGATCAAACACTTTGATATCATTAAGTTTACTAACTATATCGTCTATGAGCTGATCAGGTGTACCTCCAAACGCCCCAGCCAATAGAGAACGTAATAGATAAAGCTCAACATTCTTCTTGGTGATCCATGCGGCAGGATAATGATACCGTAAATAAACCAGCGGAATTAGAACCAGGTAGGATGGCAACGCCTTATCGCACCGGATAAACGTACTGCTCACAAAATCGGAAACATCCTTAGTAGCGACAATTATGTTTTCCCATTCCCTTTCAATATCCTCACGTACACCGGATTTACGGAATTTTTTCACTTCATATTGCGCCCCTTGTCCTAATAAGGTAAGACACGTTTTCAATATAAAGTCGCGTGAGAATACAAAACCGTGCTTGTTAAGATCATTTATCAGGATTTCCATATTATCATCAGCCTCTTCCCAAGACGATGTTAGGAGAGAAAATAACAGATCAGACTTGCCCAATCGCGTTCCACCAGAGTTCGCGCGAATAAAAATTTCAACCACATCGTCTTCCTGATATAAGCTAGGTTGATCAATGCTATCAAGTTCCTGATAACCAATACCAGATTCGTTTAAAAACGTCTCGCGAATCAAAGCAACGTGATCCGCAATTTTATCCGTTTCCGATCTGGATAAAGTGCGGCCAGCTTTTGCGATGATTCCGTCCACGATCAGTCGAGGTTTTTCTTCGCTAAATACGATGTCCTTGAATCGAATATTTGGAAACGCTGCCAATTGCGGATCGAGAAGCTTAAACTTATACCGTACATCGTCCGGCGAAGCGAGCTCTCCACTAAGAATGTCAAGGTATAATTCCTTCCCATCATAACTCCCGCGCAGTCCGATATAAAGACTCTGAAGCCGCTGCTGACCATCCAACACAAGACACTTTTTATTATTATCATCCGGGACCTTGAAAGTACTGAGTTGATGCCGGTGTTCTTCTTTAAAGTTATCAATGAATTTGCGGCGGCGAACTCCAATTTTGGTCTTCCAAATCAGCAGAGTACTAATAGGGTACTGGCGAAGAATGGAATCGAAGAGGCGACAAATCTGATCTTCTGACCAAACAAACGGACGCTGAATGTTTGGTAACCAAAACCCACCATCCTCGTCAGGATCATTCAGGTAAGATACGATTTTGCGAAGCGAGAGTTTCAATGTCTTCATATTTTTTACCCCCTGTTTATTAAAACTAATTGTTTAAACTAAAAACACCCATATCAACCCTTATTCTCTTCCATAGTTAACCCACTTAGCCACTCTTTCCAGAATGTTACCGCACTTCTATCTAAGGGAATAGTATCAATTCTATTTAAAGCTCTAGCACAAACTTCCAAGAATTCCTTATTAAAAATATCCGCATAATTTGTTCTTTCTATCCGTTGTTTGAATTGCATCAAGTATTCTTCGATTACTTTATCTACGTTTACGGCTATTGCAATATTAGCCTTGCCATACTTTGAAAAATTACTTTTAACCCCGATGTTTATCTCCATAAAGACTTCTATCAAATACACTCGTTTCTCAATCGGAATTTCCTTGCATCTAGCAATAGAATCGGCACAATACAATAAATCTTCAAGAACCCACTTCAGTATCGTTAGCCTTCCCTCAGTGATATTTATTGTTTTATCAAACTGCTGATAATGACTTCCAAGCGCTTCTTCAGTATTTACTTCATAAATATGGTCAATCCAATCACGATGGACGTGAAGCAATTCATAGAGAAGATAGTAATATATTATAGGAAATTCTTTACTACCCTGCCATTCTTCTGGATAGTATTTTACTTTACTACAGATCGAGTCAACCCATGAATTTAAGTATAATAACCATAGGTGACTATTGAGATCGTCTCGAATACCCTTATTTACCATGCACCTGAAGAAAGATAACCCCATAAATATAGGGCATCTGTACCGCTCATCTCGCTCTGTAGACCTCCAATAATAATGAACGTTTCTGCTATATTTTTCATTATTGTTATCTATGTTCCTATCAATAAATTCTAAAACATATTCTCCTATCCCCCTATAGAAACCCTGATCGTCGCAATACTTAATATCCTCAAATAAAGCTTGGAGGAAAGGAAATCTGCTAAGTTCATCATTATCAGGATAACAAGTTATGAATGTTTCTTTTATCTCTGAATAAAGAAACGAGTCTCTATTATTTAGCAGCTCATAAAGAAATTTATCTGAATAATCATTTATGCGTATATTCTCCAGCCTACTAGACCTTATCAGATTTATTGCGAATTGTTTTCCATAATGGACATTCGCATTGATAAAATCTTCGTTGAAGATAACGTCTCTGAATATCTTTTGGCTGACTTCCGCTTCAAAAGAATCTTTGAGATGTGAAGGCATAGAAAAAGATTCTGCGCCTATCTTGACGACCAACTGTTTTGCATTACACTTATTTTTCTTCTCCTTGTTATTATAGAAACCAAGTATGCCGGTTAAACTACCATAAAGCATTTCAATAAGGATAGGATATTCTTTCTTTGAAAGAAGCACTTTTAGATACCTGTAGTAGCGAACAATATTATTTTTAGTTAACTTTCGTCTGCTTAATACAGAATAAACATACCAACAGCCAATAAATAAGAAAATATAAAGTGCATATTGCACCCAAAATACTCCTACTTTTGCTAGCGGGCTAGTAACCTGCTTATCAAGATAATAAACCCCTAATAGTATAATTATGTATGTTGGAATGGAGATTTTGAAGAGTAGTGGATTAATAAAGGCAGACATTCTTGCCTTAACGGTCTCGGGAGCAATCGCATAGAATCCTACCAAAAGACCTAACATAGCTATAAATATTTCTATACTCATTTAATCTATGTCCCTATGAAGACACCTACTGCTGCTTAACTTAAAATTCCGCTCTTTGTCAATATCGCCTTATCAATTGTTATTGTGTCATCTAAAAGTCCAGCCTCAATGAACTTCACACACTTACTATACACCGATAACACACTACCCTTTAGTGGCTCATTACTAATCCTCTTTAATGAATTAACAATATGCAGCGGGACACCATTTAACTCATCGATGGTTATAATGGTTACATTTGGTTCATTCCTAAGCAATGCCCACTCTTTATCAGTTTTTTTGTGTTTATCCAAATAGGCTCGGTCATCTGCCGTCATCTTTGGCCATAGATAAAAGAAATGTTTATCATAAAAGAAATATTTTGTTAAATACATTTCACCAACAGCTATATGACCAGCCCGTTGAGAACCATCGGTAAAATTCCTTTTCATCCTTCCAGAGTACTTGATTATGTACTTGTCTTTAATAATAGTAGATCTTCTTTTCGCAAACTCATCCCAACTTCCATAACTCTCATCAAATCTTTTCTTAAAGATACAATACATGCTGTTCTGCTGCGATTCTATATACTTTTCAAGACCACTCGGATGACAAACAGCATCCAATAAGTTTCTCAGATCATTCAAATCATCAATTATTAAATAAGTGCCCTTTTCAATTTTTGATGCGTAATAAGCCATCCCATACAAATCCTCTTGAATCTTGTAGATCCCTTTTTTCAAATAATATACACCAATAATGCCAGCTTTCACGGATCCCAAAGCGTGATGGAATCTTTGATATTGAGCATCGCCCGATGAACCCCGGTTCAACGCGTCTGTTCCTTCAAGTGCAATTATTGGTTTATATAAAGTCTTTTGATTATTGAAAGGATTCACCCAAGGTTCTTTCTTAACCCAACAAGCATCGCACGATCCGTATAGAAGCCCATTCACCCCAAAGGTTAAACCTCCACTATCTCCAAAAATCATCTGATCAGCTTTGCTTGACTCAGGAAATACCCATAATAATAAATCATTATATTCGGTCCCAAGAGTTTCGATGATTTCCCGCTTAATCATTTCGTCGCTAGACTGAGCCATCGTTCATTACCCTACTTATCTCGATTAGTATTTCTTCGAATTTTAAACCATTAATAAAATTAATGATCGATTCCCTAGACGAAATGGCCTTCTTCGTCTTACTACGATAAAAAGCAACAAATTCATCATTCGTTAAGTTGGCAATCAAATAATATTTCACATAATTCTTAAGCCATTGGAGATAATCATCCTGCTTTTGATTCGTGAATTTCCTCGCTTCTTGTCTAACAACCACTTTCACCATCATTTGATCATCGATTGTAATTAACCCAACATACGGAGATGCTGGCTTCTTTTTAAAAGGATGAATTTCGAACCCTTCATCAAATAGATGAGTCGCCAAATATTTGTTCAACTGGCGTTTCATCTCAAGTGTCCCAGTCTTAGCTTCTCCAACAACAGTCCGCATCTTTAAATCTGCATTAGAGTTTCCAATATCAAAACCAAGTCGCAAGAGCGACAATTCGATAAGATGAATATTGCAAAGAAGTGGTGATACATATTGAGATAAGGAATACCCTCCGAAATCAGGAGATCCTGTGCTATGGGTCAATGGAATTTGGTTCTCAACAATATACCCCTGCCCCTTCATTGCTTCACACGCTAGATACTCCATAAAAGGCTCCATGCCGTTACCTTGCTTAGAAGATTCTATCCGCTGTATTATAAAATTTGTTGGGCAATTTTCGGACTTAACGAAATTTTTCAACTTGTCCTGTAATTCCATTTCTGTATTGAATTCCACAGGGATAATTATCTTATTACCGGCAAAAAGATACGGTTTGGCCTTTGATAAGATATATGGGGTATTCTTTAATGTTGTATTATCAAATATACCTGTAACGAATTTATAATTCATTGCATTATAAAAAACTTTCATCAAACCTTTAATGGTAAAAGGATATAATGGATCATCCAAATATCCCGCCCCTGTAACCATGGAGTATAAAAAGGCAGTCCGACAATCTACCCTAATCCCATTGCCAAGGCCTGTCTTTACGATGGGGTATTTGAAATTCTTATTTAAAATTTCAATAAGTATATCCGAGTTAATTTCCACTCTGCACCTCTTTATATATGTTAAAGATTGTTTTTACATTTAGCCCATCAACGTCTACTTGGAAGCTGTTAAAATATAAATCGTAAATCAAGTTAACCGCTACCAGATCGTATAATTCTGAGGGGTCGCTCGTTTTGATTTGGGATGCCACCATTTTCACAAAATTGATAATGTCATGCTCATTGCTAAACTGCGGATTATATTCACCTTTCCGAAAGGTGAGATACAAATCAGATTTCGGAGAAAATTTCGCCCAATTAGAGTTATATGAATTCCCTTTCGTATCAACTATATCGATATTCTCTAAAACAAAATTGCTTCGTTTAAATATATCCATAACACCCTTCCAAATATAAAATTCTTTATTGTGAAAACATAAAGTATAGAATTTACCTTGTTTTAATATCCTAGCTGCTTCCTTAACACTTTTTTCCAGTAAAAACAGGAATTCGTTTACATGCTTATCTTGCTCTGGATTAATCACCACTTCATTTGTGTTGTCATAATGAAACCCCATCCAAGTGTTCCATATTAACGATAATTCGGAATATTGGATCGCATCACCATAAGGGGGATCATTTAGAATATATTCGACGGATTCGCTATTTAATCCCGTATGAAAACAAGATTTATTAAAAAATTCGTATTTCCCTATGCTTTGCGTTTTAATACGTTCGATTAAAACACTCTTTGCTTCAATTATCAAATCAATCCTTTCTAGATATCTAAACCAAGGATTCTCTTCGAAATAATCATCAGGGATCCAGTAATTATTAACATTCAGCGGTCTAACATTTTCACTTTTTAGTTTGCTAGCGTGTAAGACAGTATTCGAGAATGCCGTTAAAAACAAATTACGGTATTTAAAATCTGCTTTAATGATGATATCTCTCAGTATACCGAGAAAATAGTAATTTCTTTTTGTATACATATCACTTACCGCAGAGATTCCTTTATACGAAAATCGATCTTTATAGAATCTTTTTGGGAATAAAACATTGGGGATTTTTACTCTAGTTTTATAAGTCGCATGACTTTTATTTAATTCGGATTTCTTAGCCTTTCGAGTAATTTTACTTCGGCTGGAAGCACATTTGGAACAAAATAAATAGACGGTTTCTTTACCTTTATGCTTTGGACCAATATTTGCGTGTTTTATCATTAACCTACTACCACATTCGGAGCATTTATCATCCACCGAATAAAGATCCGCAGCTACTGGGTCCACCATAAACCTTAACCGAGCAAGTTCATCTTTGAATTCTTTAATATTGAAATCAAAACTAAATGTGTTTTCTGAAATAAACAAACTCATTGGATTCAAATCGTATCCAACAAAATTTCTCTGCTGAATTATTGCCTCGAGACCGGTCACGCCACTACCCATGAACATATCCACAACTGTATCTTGCTCTTTAGAATACTTCCTGATACATTCAGCAATTGGATACCATGGCTTGCGGGACCAATATTTATGTACGCTATAAATTTTGCTATATTTCTTAACTTCTGCTTTATCATTAGGAATAGTAATATAGCTAAAACATCTCTTGTGCTTTTGTAAAGTCATAATACTTTTTCTAATAATTAGGTCTTCTTCAATTACTAAATGAGGCATCATTTTTCCTTCCTCATGATTATGCAGTAATGATGCAATATGTTTGATGTCCATGCATATGGGTAGCCATACGGTGCCAACGCAATCTTATCTTGAATCCAAATTTTTTCATCCTTTAATGAATACTTGACAGATAACCTAGAGGCAAGATCCCATGCCAAAGGATACAGCTTCCCTTGCTTCTTAATATTCTTTACAATAATCACTATATAAGACCCATCGACAAGGAGATCATATATGTCAAGGTAGACTCGAGAGAGTTCCTGTAAAAAAGAATCATATTCATGGAAATTCCCTAAATCTGAATCACTATCTGAATATTTAACATCTAATCCACGTTTCTTCCTTTTGTCTTCGAAACTACCGGTGCTTCTGTTAAGAACATCCCAATAGGGCGGCGAAGATATGCAAAAATTGAAAATATTTCCATTGAAATATTTATTAACTTCTCTAGCATCACCGCAAATAACATTTTTCTTAAATTCTGGAACACGTTTAAGAATCATATCATAGTATTTCTTATTTAATTCAATACCATAACCGATCCGACCAGTTCTTGAACATCCGACAAGCGTACTGCCTATTCCCGCAAAAGGATCCAAAACACGCATACCCTCCTTCGTAAAGAACTTTATGAATTCCTCCATCATTGTCGGTGAATAGGTGGCGGGGTGATCCGCAGAATTACCACAGATTATTCGTTCTTCTTCCAAATCTTTCTTTAGCGCATTAAAAATAAACCAACTACATGAGAAAATAGTCCATTCTTTACCGGTCATATGGTTAAATTTATTATTCAAATCATACGCCCCATCTTCTGCTCGCAGTATAATTGCATGTGCAGTTTCTACGTCACCGCTTGGATCATACAATTTCACATGGATCCAATTCTTCTTAAATTTCTCAGGTACGTCTTTATGATACTTAGAGAATATTTCTCTAAGCCTCTCCTTCGCCCTTTCGTGCTTACTTATATCGGGAAATGGGACAATTTGCTTCTTCTTATTTTTATAATAAAAGAATGCTGCTTTATCTAGATTTATTAACATTACATCATCCTTAAATAAGTTTGATTGAGAATTAGATAAATTTGTATTTATGTGAGATTTTCTTTTCTTCATATCTATTGAATATTTGTTCTTTCCTGAATAAATTTTTAAATTCTATCGACCACAAAGCTCATCGCAACCTTCCTAGACAAAACTATGGTAGAGACTTATTTGTTGCCATTTTCTACTTTCCTTTTGAGTTGTTAAGAAGTTTTTCAATATGATACTGCTGAATTTTTCTCGGTGTGGTCTTACCATTAAGCCATCTGTTTACCGTAACAAAAGAAACACCCAACTTGCGTGCAATCGCTTGTTGGGTGATTTTATGCTCTAACCGGTATGCCTCTAATCTTTTTACCAAATCCATGTTAACATTTTATATCATTTTATAAATAAATCAACCTTCATCTGCGGTTGGACGATTAGTCCAGCCCCTGTAGGTTAACTAAAAAGGGTCCCGAAGAGAGTACTTTATTCTAACCTATTAAATTTATTCTTATATTGGACTGCTTGCTTATCAAAAATAAGATCATCCGGACGAATGGAACCTATCAGAGATATCCCCTCTAACGTCCTGCAACGGCTTAAAGCAACATAAACCTGTCCGTGTGCAAAAGCCCCGGCACCAAGAGACAAAACCATGGTATCAAAAGTCTTACCCTGGCTTTTATGTATGGTTATCGCCCAGGCTAATTTCAAAGGATACTGCTTAAAAGTACCGGTGACTTTAGTTTTAATTCTTTTTTCAGAAGGATCATATGCATAATCCACCTGTTCCCATGACACCTCTTTGACTTCATAAGTAGTTTTCCCTATGGTTACTTCTATAGAGTGGTCCAATAACTTCTTTATCTTCGCCATAGTGCCATTAACCCAGCGGCCAGAAGAGTCATTCTTAACCATCATCACCTGCGCGCCTTCTTTTAACTTTAGTTCAAGTTCAGCTGGATACTTCTTCTCTTTTCGGAAAGAACCTGAAATCTCAGCTTCGTAGTAACTCTCTTCCCCTTTTAATTCCCCAAGCTTGTCTTCATTGATCTTATCCGCGATCGCATTGGTTGAAGTAAGCACTATCGGATTCTTGATATTTTCTATCTTCTTACTGTTTACCCTTTTATTAAGAGTTGCCAAATCTTCAATCCCCAAAGCGCCATTTCTGATCTTATTAAGTAATTTAATAAAAGAACTGTCTTTGTGCCGGTGAAATGTGGTTAATTCAAAATATGCAGCAGGGATTGAATCAAAAACCTTGGCATCGAAGAAGTAAGGACTGGGATAGACTTCAGAAAATGCCGACTTTAAACCACGCTCAACCACTGGAGACAGCTGATGCATATCGCCAAAAAATATCATCCGTTTGCCTCCGAATGGTTTATCTTTGCCTAAATTAAGACGCATAGAGTAATCCATAGCATCCATTAGATCCGCCCGGACCATGGATACCTCATCTATCACTACAGCATCCGCGCAATCTAACAACTCGCCAAGTTTACGGGATTTCTTTATATCCTGCTGCTGAATAAAATTAGGTGGGAACCAAAAGAAAGAATGCAGTGTTTTAGCTTCCACGTTCAATGCGGCTACGCCGGTAGATGCCAAAACAATTAACTGTTTCTTAGTATTTGACCTGAAATATCTAAGCAAGGTCGACTTTCCGGTACCTGCCTCGCCAGTAATAAAAATAACCTGTTCCTTTGAATGTTCCAGTAAATCATAGGCGTCCTGAAAATCCTTAGTTAAATTCAAAGCCTTCTTGTCAACTTTTTTACTCATGTTCCTTTACCTTTCTTGATATCTAATGTTAGCATTATACTCAAAACTACTGGAATAGTACCTATATATTAAATCTTTTACGCTTCACTTCTTGGGTCGCACTTGATACAAACAAATCCTGTAGGACATGTCAATGGATGCTCGACAGAAGGCTCTATCAAGTTCATATTGCCGCCTTTATCCTCTTCGTAGCTAAATTCTCTGCATAATTCCCGGTCAACAAGCTCATTACAAAGAAAACACTGTTCATTCTTTCTTGCCATAACCACTCCTTTTTACCGGTTAAATCTACTACTCTGCAAATTTATCCCGCTAGCAACTCCGCGCACTCCGCCAGATCTTCTTTTGTAACACCGGTGTAAATCTGTGTTGTTGACACAAACTTGTGCCCCAGGAACTCTTGGACCTTCCTGATGTTATTAGTTTTCCGCATCAACTCCGTCCCGACCGTGTGCCGCAGACTATGGGGTGAATATTTACCTTCTAACTTGGCTTCTTCTACCCACTTATTAAAATTTAACTGAACAGCCCGCTGCGATATCCTGCGCCCGTTCCTTGACAAGAACAGCGGGTCGGCAGGAGAGAACCCTTTATTCATCTTTTTCCGCCGGGTTACATATTTGTCTATGTGAATCTTGATATCCTTGTTCAGTGGTATCTGCCGGATCCTATCCCCCTTGCCCCGGATCTCCAGCACTTCCCTAGCCGAATAGCCGTTGTGCACATCTTTGATGTTAAGATTAACTGTCTCGCTCAGGCGCAGCCCGGTGTTCAGCATGAGGTCAAACATAAAGTAGTCACGCCAAGCTTTCCTGCTATCAGAAAGCGTCTTCAGAAGCTTCTTTTTCTGTTCATACATTAAATACCTGATACTATTTCTCTTGCTCATCTCACACCTCCTTATGGGACGACATCCTAATACCTTTAACCCCGGCGTTACTGACCTTACTGACGATACTGATGTTCACCGGAAGTTGTAATAAACATCCCTATAATCTCTCTCCGCACAACTCATCCGTACATTTTATCCTGCCATGCCAATGTCCTATTGCATCTTTCTATCAGTTTTTTATTTTTGACATCTAACCGTTCTCTGCACACTTTCATGTAATCATAAAATCGCTCCTCCTTTTTTAGGTATGCCTGATACCGTTTTGTAGGTTTCCCTTTATATTGCTTAGTTCTCCTACGGTATAAATTCACCAAGCCAGTTTCTGACACCTGCCCAAATTTCTTCTTTAAGCCACTCAGCTTTGTAGACTTATAAGTAAGATTGCCACAGTGCCGGCAACAGAAAAACTTTCCTACAAGATATAGCACACCAACTCTTCGACCAATGTTATCGTGTCTACCATGGCCAATGCACTCGGGACAAGTAAACCAAAATCTTTCGCCACCAAAGCGACAAGCAGTTGCATCCAAGTGCAGTGGTAGATCGACCGGATAAAAAGTTCCGCCAGTTTCTTTATTTAAATATTTTAACCGAAGGTACATATTTTCTGGATCTACTGTTGAAACTTCTATCACAATGCTTCCCGAAGCTCCACCCCTACTCCATTGAAGGACTGAAGAACCGAATATATTTCTCCTAAGCACACCAGACTTCTTCAGTTCGGCAACTGTTATCTTGAGCAAATTGTCCGCTACCACCTTCTTCTTAACCTGGTTATTTTCCATCAAGTCGTAAAAACCTCCTAAATCATTTGGGATTCAGACACCTGTAATACACTGTTAGCTAATACGCTCTTCTTCCTGCGTCAGCCTGATGATGTACTCTTTGCCAGCTTTTTCAATTCGAAAATCACCTTTTCCAGAAAAAGCGATTTCTTCATTAGGGGGCGATTTAAGCTGGGGGTCCCCTAAAAGCGCATCTTTACTCTTATTTTGAGATACATTTTTGAATTCGCGAGCTGAGATAACTTTTTTGGTGAAAGGAATTGAAGTTTCTTGAACTCTGTGATTTCCTATTCCTTTCCGGGAAGGATTTTTCCCAAAACGATAAAAGTGCAATGCGCAATCTTCCGAGTCGCACTTGCGAACCAAGGACGGTTTCTCGTCCATACACTCAAGGCATTTAGTCCTAATTGCCAGAACCGGACCAAAACGCTTGTCACCCATTTTCTTATTCATAGCACCCTTCTATTTTATCGTTGTCTTAACTAACCCCAGCTGGCAAAGACTCATCAGAGATAATATTGGTGCTAGAACAAACACTAGGCGCTTCTTTTCCCCATCCAATAAACCCATGATGTTCCTTTCTGCTAAACATATCCAATCGTGGCTCTGGTGATGCCTTCTCTACCAACTCATAAAATATATCCGGTTTCTGGCTGTGCCCTGTAGTCTTAGCACTGAAATCCAAGCGCATCCCTTTTTGCAACAACGGCAGGTTGCCTTTAGTGCAGAACAACACATGCTCGGTTGTATACATCCAACTAAACGGCGTAAATCCTACATTCTTCACCCAAGTCATCAAACACTGGTACCTAAAACCCCAAGCTTCAACAATGCCAAAACAATCCAACAGATGCTTATGCGTGGTCCACAAATACAAATGGCAATTATCATGCGCCAGGTCAGGCACCGACAGCTTCTTGATCTCGTCAAGAGACAGGGTTGGGTAATCTAGTCCGATCTGATTGGGATGATTCTCTCTTTCAGTAAAATTCATCTGCCACGGTGGATCAATAACCAAACAGTGATATTTTCCTTCAGGTGGCATGATCTCTTTGTTCTTGAGCTGATCAATCTTGGCAGTATGTTCAATCTCTCTCGCCTTTCGTAGCACTTCTTTCCTAGTAGGCAAGTCTTCATTCTCTACAGCTTCAGCAACCACTTCAGCTATCAAATCCTTATGTTCTGAGAGCTGCTGCGCGAAGTAGGATTGCTTATGAGTAAGCCCTTCTGGCAAGGACTTCTTACTACCGCCTTTTTTATTATCGATACTTCCACCATGGGAAGTTTCGATATCCTTCAACAAATCACCCATTTTTGCTTCAGCAAGCAACAGCGCTTCGCCTACTCTCTGGCCATCTCCCAGAGTCTGGTTCCTGACTTCCTGGGCCAGTCCGAGTTTGTTGACTACATTCACCTTTGCCCTGTACGCCTTCAAAGCTTCCCGGCTAACCAGAATAAACTTCTGCAGGTCTTTAATTGTAGCCGGTAATTGTTTTGTGTTCACCATCAATCCGTTTTCCATATTCTTCTCCTTTATTTGTTTTAACTGCGACTCATTATCTCAATATCCCTACACACCCTGAACAATAATGACGCCATTCCTCATATTCCTTACGCATTTTCCATCCAAGCGTCTTTGCCTCTGCTATCATCTCGCGCCAGTCTCCACACGTATCAAACATTTCTTCTTTGCCGCATTTATCGCAGGACATCGTAAATGTTCCGTCTGAATTGTCAGTCTCTATCATTTTAATTTCTCCCTAGTTAATCTGGCACACTTCCTCGCGCCGCGCCATTTCCTCTTTGACGAATCTTCTCCCCCAGTTGTTCTTCCGGTATTCTCTTTCCAGTACTGGCCACTCCAATCGGCTTAGCTGCTCTAAATAAGTGCTTTGAAATTCATCAAAACTGGCGTAGCTACAACTACATTTGTATCGACGATACCATCCGTTGAAAAGACCGTCGCGCACACCAGCGACATAGTCACTGAAAGTAATCTTCCTCCGACTACAGTTCCCCAGTATCTGCGGCAAATAAAGCACCCAATCCCACCAGCCGTTCACCTGAGGATATTGTTCTCTGTCAAAGCGCCGGCAAAAATCAATAGCTAAGCACAGCCACGGGAGCTTCTGATACACCGGCACTTGCACTGCCGGTCTTTGCGGTGCTGAAGACCAGAGCGCAGGCATTGATCTATTGTTGTAGTGATCAATCAACCGCCCTGCCCAGTTATAGATATCAAGCAACGTCCAGCCTTCAATAAAGTCGTCATAGGTAATCACACCAAGTTCCCTAACACTGTCTTTGATGTACCTGGCAATTTCACGCAGATACCACAAATCTCTCTGCTCCCGGCGCGTGATATCGGTACTCAGTTGGACCACGTTCCCAATCGACTTGCAGATTGCGTCTCTGAAGTGCATATTTCCGGCATCGTTGATAAAGAACAGCAGAAAAGCGGTATAAACAATGGGATTGTCAATCTTGTTGTACACAGTAAGAAAATTCTTTCTGTCGGGTTCAGCCCGCTCAAAGAATGGTTCCCTGTAACAGTTCAATACCAGAGCTCTGTAATCAAGCATTGCGCTTATCCTTTTTTATATTGGTTAAAAATTCAACCTCAGAGCTACCTAAGTTCTTAGAATTATAAAATCTCTTACCCTCCTCACTGTCATACACCTGCATCTCTGCGCGGCCGTACCGCCAGCACCACTCATAGACTAAGGACAATGTGTTGACCAGCGACATTCCCTTGATAAGTACATGCAAATGAAAATCTCTGGACTGGCGCGGTTCAGCTACGCAGAAGTAAGCAGCGCCAGGTTCATACTTCTTTAACATGGTTTCCATATTAGATCCTGCTGCGTGTGCTGACCTGCCATTAGCAAAAGTCCCATCCACAGTCCACTGCCAGTCTCTGTCCAAGAGACGACCCCATTCCTGTACAAGCACCGTCTGACGAGTGGATAGTAATATATTCTCGATCAGTTTAAATTTGCCCTTAGTATATTTTGGAAACCAGAGCTTAAAGTCTCTGTCTAGTTCTTTGAACTCAAGGTTCACTCGGTAATAGCTCTTCAGCTTATCCTGATGGTCAGGGTCAGGCTTTTCCCCTTTTATATAACCCTTCTCGTACAGCTTCGGTACAAGCGCGCCATAATCTAGGCCCCAGTCTTCAAACTGGTACCGTGTAACTACTCTCTGATTCCATGATGCTAATGCCAAAGTACTGAGCTGGTTGCCAGCCACTGTGCACCTACTTTCTTTATCGCTTAAGGGCTTACACCTCTCCCATACAAGGCAACTTCTACGTTTGCCAAGTCTATGGGCAACGAAAAATTCATACATAAGTAACCCTACTGCAAGAAATGGTCCTCGCAGTAAGTCAAAAAATACCACTATTTACCACTATTTCAGTAAAAAGAGCCATTTCGGGCATATTGCTATACCTTGAAATGGCTTCACTTTACTTGATATGTAACTACCTGGTTTTAATAGGGGTTGTGTTACTTTTGGCGGGATTGTACTGCGGGTCTTCGTCTTACCACAAAAAGTAAAACGGAGAGGCAGGGAAAATACACCTTTTGTGCTTAAAATGCCCCTTCTACCGCTTTTCCTACCACTTTTTTTACCTTGTCTTTTATCTACCATATCACAAGTCCTTACTCATTTCAAGAATCTTTAGCTGTCCTTCTCTGTCGCTGTGACTATAATACTGCAACAAAACATCCGGATCAGTTAAACCAGCAATAGCCATTACATCAGGCATATTTAGAGTTTTCTTGCCACATTCAGTAAAGAATCTATGCCTAAAATAATGGTTTGTAAGCCCTACTCCAAATATTTGTTTGCTTGTTTTTTTCAAGTATTTGCATAAAGTTTTCTGGTTTACTTTCTTTCCGCGCTCATTGAGAAATAGGTTTGGGGTTTTATGTTTACTGCTATCACGATACGCTTCTCTTATAAGCTTAATTAAATCATTATCTAAAATCTCTAATGGGAGGTCTAACTTCTGCTTGGTAGTTTCCGCAACTATATTTATCTTTTCAATAATTATTCCTTTCCAACCAACATCCTTTCTCTCAATCAGGGTAGTTTCCTCAACTCTTCTCCCTGTCCTTTTCAAGAAATAGATAATCCTATAATTATGTGGGTTATTTTTCTTCATAAAACTCATCCACTCATTAAACTTATTCTTAGGTATATCAGGGAAATTCTTTTTTCTTGGAGATGGTCTTATCATTTCCTCAAGTGCTTTAATAATATCCTGCCTTACATAACCCAATCTAAACAACCTTTTCATTATAGCCTTTATCATTATCAACTCTGCTCTCCAACCACCAGCTCTACCGAGTTCAGAACAATAATAGTTCTTGTATCTCTCAAAGAATGGCAAGGTTAATTGAGATGGATTGTCTACTGTAGAAAAATGTTTTAACCTAAAATCACTAAATAAGCGGTTAAATACTTTCTTAAACTTGCTCTTTGTCTTCTTAATAGTTGTTTCTGTGTGTTTTATCCTTGTTTTTGGCGGATACTTAACATCTAAATCAGAGGAAACATTATTAAGCAATTGTTCCCAGGCAACCGAAAATTTGGTATTAAGCAAATTAACTGATTCGCCTACCCCCATCTGCCCTATTCTATATTCTTCTATTAGCCCAACCCTTTTACCATAAGCTTCTTTCTCGTTCTTAGCCGCTACAGTCCGATAAACCTTATCCTTATTCCCCTTATACTTCGGAAAAGAAACTTCAAACAGATTAGGCTTACCTGATCTTGCAGGTCTTACTCCTGGATATCTGTTTGTTTTATATTCCTTCATTAATTTCCTTTTGTATTAAACCACTTCCAGAAATCTTCTTTGGTCGCCAAAAGTCGCTTTCCATGTTTAACTAAAGGACACCTACTTCTTTCTTTCCATTTTTCACTATGAATAGTGTTTGGTTCAATGTGCAATATACCTGCTATGTCTTCTACAGTTAGAATCTCACTTTCCACGATTAACCTCCTTTTTATACCTAAGCCAATACCCACTTTTGCGCCTTTCCTTGCCATCCTTACTACCAACCGGCCTACCTAATTTTTTTCCTTCACGCTTAGCCCTTTCCAAACCTGCCTTGGTTCGTTCTACAATGCGTTTACGCTCCTCCTGCGCCACCCAACTGAATATTGCAAGCAGAAGCTGGCCTATACTTTCGTTACTCGTATCAAGCCAATTTTCGCTTAATGACTTTAAGGCAACGCCACTTCTTTTAAGGCGTTCCAAATACCCCAGGGTGTTACTTATGCCTTCCCTTGAAAGCCGATCTAAAGCCCAAACAAGAACTAAATCAAACTTCCTTTTATCGGCATCATCAAACATCTTTAAGAAGTTAACCCTATCCCCACTTCCACCGGAAGCCGAATCAATGTATTCTTGAACCACCTCTCCGCCTAACGCCTTTGCATAATTGCGTAGTGGAACTAATTGATTTTGCGGATCTTGACTTTCATCATTTTTACTTACGCGAGCATAAATTGCTATTTTCATTCCTCCTCCTCTTTGAATTTCTCTCCGATACCCTGAATATGTGAATTTATTCACCTTTTACTTTAAGTATACTGATAAACATAGTTTTGTCAAGAACAATATGTGAATATATTCACCTTGACTTTTTTCACCTTTTTGTTAAACTATAGTTACTATGAAAAAGTTCGGAGAAATAATTGGCGAGGTTATACGAAAACAGCGGAAAACTATGGATATGACCGCCGAAGAATTAGCAAATAGGGTTGGAGTAGATAGAACCTATTTATCCAAAATTGAGCGTCACAACATAACCCCTTCTTTCGGAGTTTTAATTCGGATTGCTGCAACTTTAGAGCTTGATTCTCTTATTGATAACTATTCTGTTCGTGTAAATAAAATTAAACTCCCTCAAGATTCTGAAGTCGCAAAAGAAATCTATAAAGATTACAAACAATTCACTATGAAACAAAAAACTCTGATTTGGAAACAGATTGCAACGGAAGATAACAACTCAGATAGTAAGTTTGCTGCAGATTTTATAAAAGAAGAATACCAGTGTGATCAAAGCCCACGCAAAATAAGTATTAAGGCAAGCCAAGAAATGCTTGTAAATCATATTGAACATTGGCGAAGATCCTATAACAAGTTTATTACTGAATACAAAAAAGCAGAAGCTATGCTAATGAAAGAAGCTGAAATTTAGCTTCCCCTCTCCCCTGCCCCTTTACCACTCAAGATTATTATCCTCTTTACAAATAATCGGTCGGTTATTTAGTGTGTAACTTTACGCTTATAAATATCCATAAAACAAAGGGGAGTATTGTTTGCCACCATAGTCCATCTCTAATATCCCCAGCCTAAATATCGCTAACCAATACTTCATGGGTTGGTAGTTCCTTCATAAGACCAATTTGTTCCATAATCTCTACCGTCTAACCAGGGGATATAAGGATGATGGGAACGATAAATAAAAAAGGCGATCCAAAACATGACTAATAGTAGAGCTGTCCAAAATATCTTTTTTTCAATGTGGAACATTTCTTTTACCCCTTAACCCATCTCTGGCATCTCCCCTTCTGCTCTTCCAGCTCCAATTGCGCCAAGCTTTTGAGAATGGCCCATTTCTTCCTCTGTAACGATAGCAACTTAGCTAATTTCGGATTGGCCAATACTTTCTTATGCAGCATTATCGTTGGACCGGATGATTATTAGTGTTGATAGAAGGCCAGTTATTCCCTTGGCATAAATGGCAACCATCTGGAGCTGAACAATACCCAGCTGGGCATGAATAACCTGGTCCACGACCACCTATGACTACATTACTAACGGGTTGTTCTTCGGGAATTGCAGAAGAAATAACATTCCCAGTAAATATAAGAGAGTTCCATCCTAATCCCATAAGCCCCTTCCAGAAATTTCCCTCGTTTCCCACGGAAGATGTCTTGGCACTCTCCCAAGAAATACCTTTAATACTTTGTTTTTCGCTTTCATTCTTACCAGCCCTATAAGCGTTAAGATATGCTTCTTTAAAAGAAGGAGTCTTGGCTCGTTCTTCTGCACCAGCCCGCCAAGATTTAAGATACCCTTCTTTAAAATTTGCACATCCGATCATTGATATCACTATAAGAAATAGACAAAATAGTTTCTTCATTCTCTCTCCCTTCAACATTAAACAACGCTCAACAAAAAGCGGGCGCATATTCCCACCGGCAACTGTGAAGTAAATCCGATAAGACTGCATTTCCCGCCCCCCTTTCGGGGAGAGATGCAGCTTACCCTACTTCACAGTTAGAGAACCCTAAGTCCTCTTTAAGGTATAGCTATAAACCAAATTGTCTAAATCAATTCTATCTCAAATATCACTCAAAGCAACTATTAACTGTTTTTTATTCGTATTAACTCCTGCTTTAAAATTATTAAATCCCAGATGAACCAGTGGTAGCGTCATCACTCGTAAGTGATTCATTATGTTGCTGCCATCTTGTTTCAAATGGAGACATCCGCATTTCGCTATCAGATTTCTCTACAACATCATCCCTAAAATAAACTGAAAAGACAACTCTACGGCCCCAATAAAGCCAAATATTACCCTGAAGATTAGGAGTTTTATGATTTGGTGGATAACCCAATGTCATCAAAACAGCTTTTTTACTCATACCAGGAAAAATCCTACCTTTTTTTATTCCTTCTTGCTCTTTACTGGTAAACTTATTAAATTCCCCATTAACATCCATAATATTATTCTCAGAAAAATATCTATCAAACAATTCTTGTGAGGTCATCGGTGTATGTTTCCTCACGAAAATAATTGTATAAAATTGTTCTCTATTAGTATCAATAAATTTTACTTTTCCACCATCAAACTCAACTATTTTCACCTTTGTACCTAAAGATAGAAATGTACCGTCAATATTATTGGTTGACTTAATCTTATCTGGATACTTATACCAAATATTAATCTTGGTGTAGTATGTTTTGCCTACAGGACTAATACTTTTGCCGCTTTCATTAACAGTCATTGAAACGCAACCGCTAACCAATACTGCTAATACTAATAAAGCAATTGCCTTTTTCATCTTCCCTCCCTCAATATCATTAATACCCAAGCAACTATTACTTGTTTTTTCATT